>Ga0209211_10000018_pt1 | contig 394170 bp, 430 predicted proteins | sample RifGroA2_FD_183992 | JGI IMG/M metagenome (GOLD analysis project Ga0209211, IMG submission 183992) | Groundwater microbial communities from Rifle, Colorado, USA - Groundwater A2 (SPAdes) (version 2) | ecosystem: Environmental > Aquatic > Deep subsurface > Groundwater | place: Rifle, Colorado... | reverse complement strand
ACTGGCAGATGTAGTTTGGGAGCTTAACAACAGGCCCAGGAAAATACTACAATACAAGACAGCTCAGGAAGTATTTAACACACACCTTAATTTGCCCTAAGGGTTGCGTTCGTTCCTAGAATACAGGGATTTCTCATTATATGTGATCAAGGGTTGCAAATTTTTAAATCTTCAGATAGAATGCGGGCACAATGCAGGCAAAGCCAAAACAAATCTCAGAGAAAAATACTAAAAGTGAAATCCTTCAAGCCTACCAGGAATTAATTCAGCAAGTGACTCAAAGTATAGAGCCAGATTCTGTTTCACTTGAAAGAAAGCAAGTTATTGATTCGGCAGCAAAAGATACTATTGAAAAAGTAGTCCAGGATTTAACCAGTCTGAGACTTTCTGTAAACCAGACAATTGGTAATTTAACAGAGAAATTTACTGAAGAAACAGAGAAGTTATCTAACTTGCAAAAAGCTATACAGCTTGCCGATACAGAGCTGGAAGAAGTTCAAAGGATAAAAGTAGTTTCAGGAATGTTGCAGAAACTGATAGAAACTCACAAACAAAAAGAAGAAGAGCTAAACCAGGAGATCGAAAGAAAAAGAAATCAGTGGGAGCAGGAACAAAGGATTTATGAAGATAATCTGAAAAGGCAAAGATCCAGGGAAGAAGAAGAGTATAAGTATCAAACTAGCTGGCAAAAGAAAAAGGATCTGGATCTAAAAGAGGCGGAAAAAGAGGAGTTATTGAAACAGCAACAAGAGTTAATAGAGCTAAGGAAGAAGGTGTTAGGATTTCCTCATGACCTGGAAAAGGCAGTTGAAGGGGCGGTTGAAAAGACTATAGCAGAGGCAGGTAAGGAAGCCAAAGTAAGGCAAGATTTTGAAAAGCAAAAGGCGGAATCCGAGCTTAAAATTGCCCAGTTGAAAATATCCAGTCTGGAAGATGTTATCAGGTCCCAGAATCAGCAGATTGAGGCGCTCAAGAAGCAGTTGGAAAATTCTCTTTCCCAGCTTAAGGATATTGCTGTTGCAGTTGTAGATGGGTCGAAAAAAGAAAATGCCGATCAATCCCGCATCCAACAAAGGCCTGCGTAGCCTTGACAAGAAACCGAAGTTGGCAGTAACATCTTAATACCTATGATTACTGAAGCCCGTCCGTTATTTGAACGCTTAACAGCAGAATTTGATCAAGCTTTTCAAACCGGAATCGGAGTACACGAAGCTTCTAGGGCTTTAGATGCTGCTTATACCCGAGAACTAAACGTACTCATGTCTCAACCTCTACCTGATTATACAAAATTAAGACCAAGCGGGTATTAACATCTTTACATAAAAAATATAAATGGTATTATATTGAAAAGTTCCTTTTAAAAAACGATACTTTCGTATCATATAATATTAAGGTATTTTCAATTTGCTTTGCAATAAAATTCCTATGATTAAATTGATTGATTTTTGGGCGCCTTGGTGCGGACCTTGCAAGATGATGAATCCCATTATTGATGAGTTGGAGAAGGAGTTTGAGGGAAAGGTTGAGTTTGAAAAAGTGAATGTTGATGAAAATCCTCAAATGGCAGCCCAGTTCGGAGTGATGAGTATTCCCACCTTTGTAGTCTTAAAGGATGATCAAGAGGTTGGCCGAAAAATTGGTGTAACCTCAAAAGCCGACTTAGCCAGTCTTCTAAAAAATTGAACTTTAAGGAATTAGTTATCAAAATCACCAAAAGTATTCCTTACGGCTGTGTAACTACCTATGGTACTATTGCAACCCTGTCTGGTATGCCGAGAGGCGCCAGGCTTGTAGGTGGCATCCTTCATTTTGCTTACCAAAAGGAGGATTTACCTTGGCATAGGGTTATTAACAGAGAGGGCTTTATTTCTATCAGGTGTATGGACCATCCAAAAGAGCTTCAAAAAGCACTACTTGAACAAGAAGGGGTAAAAGTAAGTAAAGACCTTACTATTGATTTAAGTACTTTTGGTTGGTGGGGCGAAGATGTAAAATAAGAATTATGGAGAAACCATTCCTCTTTGTTGCGAACTTTAAAAGCAGGCAGCCAATTGAAAAAGCAATTGAATGGGTGGAGATAGTTGGTCCAAAGCTTTCTTCCAAGTCTCATACAAAGGTTGTTGTTTGTCCTTCTTTTTCTTCTCTTGAAGGTGTTAAAAAAGTTACTCTTGTTAATAATTTCCCCATAGCAGTAGGTTGCCAGGATGTCTCAGCATTTCCCTCTGGTGCTTATACCGGTGAAGAAGCAGCTGAAAATTTAAAAACTTTTGTTGAGTTTTCAATTATCGGGCACTCTGAAAGAAGACAAAACAACGGTGAAACTTACCAAGTTTTAAAAGAAAAAGTTATAAGAGCAAAGGATCAAAATATTGAAGTAATCTTTTGTGTCCAAGGTGAAGATACTCAAATTCCTGACGGAGTAAAAATAGCAGCTTATGAGCCGGTTTTTGCGATTGGCACAGGCAATCCTGATACTCCGGAAAATGCAAATAACATAGCTAAAACTTTAAAGAAAAAATATGGAGAAACATTGCAAGTTTTATATGGAGGAAGTGTAAATTCTCAAAATGTTAAATCTTTCTATAAGCAAGAAGCAATTAATGGAGTATTAATAGGTTCTGCTTCACTGGATGCTGAAGAGTTTGTTAGAATTGTCCAAAACTGTAATTAACTATGCCAGCCAAGATACGAAAATTAGAGATTGAAAATTTACGTGGTTCAAAAGTAAGGAGAGGACCTTTAATCGTTCTGAGCATTGGTTTGATTTTTATTTTTGTTTTGACTTTTCTTACGTTTTTTTCTAAAACTTCTGTAGTCAAGGATGTGTTGACCAACAATGTCTTTTCTTCAGGTCCCAATATTAACTCCACCGATGGTCGGGTAAATATCCTTCTTTTAGGAAATGCTGGCGGTAAACATGATGGAGCAGAGCTTACTGATTCGATAATCATTGCTTCAATTGATCTAAAGACTAAAAACGCAGTTTTATTTTCTATTCCGCGCGATGTTTGGCTTGAAAGTATTAACCACAAGATCAATGCAGCTTATGAGATAGGAATAAGGAGTGGAGAAGGGTTAAATTTTGTGAAGGATAAAATTGATGATCTGCTAGGTATACCTATTCATTATGCTGTGAGGATCGATTTTACTGGTTTTGCTAAAGCTGTTGATTTAATTGGAGGAATTGAAGTAGATGTGCCAAAGACTTTTGATGATTACAACTATCCAATTGAAGGGAAAGAAAATGATTTATGTGGACTAACCGAAAAAGAGATGGATATAAACGATGAAACAGCTAAGCTCTTAAACCTGACTTTAGGTAAACATAAAGTTTTAGTTGATAGAGAGGATCGAATTGCCACTAACTCCTCATTTTTCTGGTGTCGGTACGAACGTATCCATTTTAATAAAGGATCAACGAATTTGGATGGGATAACAGCTTTAAAGTTTGTTAGATCCAGAATGGGCACGAACGGTGAAGGTTCTGATTTTGCCAGGTCTAGAAGACAGCAGCTTGTTATTGAAGCCTTTAGAGAGAAAGCGTTGTCTATTCCAACTTTAGCCAATCCTGGTAAGGTAACGGAGCTGATCTCAACCTTTAACAAAAGCGTTGAAACAGATATTCCATTGGATAAATTTTTAGATTTTTATAATTTAGCTAAAAGTATTAACAAAACGGAGAGTGTTGTTTTGGGCGATTTAGGTGATGGAAAATCCCTGTTTTACAATCCGCCACCTTCTGAGTACGGCGGGGGATGGGTGCTTGTTCCCCAAGGAAAAGATTTTAGCAAGATTGCAGAACTTGTCAAACTCAAGTTGGAAGAGATAAGTGTGGAACCATGATAACTTTAATTCACGGGACAGACCAGGTACTTGTCTTAAATAAACTGCTAGAAATAAAACAATCAAATCCAGATGCTGAAATATCTGAGTTTGAGGGAAGTGAGATAGATTTAAAGCTTGAATTTAGGACAAGCAATTTATTTTCAGACAAAAGATTGATTATTATTAATAACCCTGATATGAAATTAAATCTTTTGCAGTTACAAGAGCAAAATGGAGTTGATGTTGTTTTACTTTTTTCTAAACCACTCCCCCTTGCATCTGAGATTTTAAAAGTTGTTAAAGAGAAAAAAGGGGTAGTCTTTGAGTTTAAAGAAAGACAAGACATTTCAATATTTCCATTTTTAGATGCTTTAATCGAAAAAAAGAAAAAAGCTTTTTTGGATTTGGATAAGTTGTTGAATATTTTTGGCTCTCAATATATCTTGACAATGATTTTTTATAGTTTAAGAAAGTTAATCTTACCTTCTAAATCCTCAAGCCCTTTTGCCAAACAAAAAATAGAACAACAAAAAAAATTAAGATCCTTGGATGATTTAGAAAGACTTTATAAAGAAACGCTAGATTTAGATTTTAAAATTAAAAAAGGAGCAGTAGAGAATAAAATAGGTTTAACTTTGCTTGTGCAGAAGTTTTTGTCTTAAAGTCACTGAAGCGCTTGTTTAATTAGGTCAATATCTTTTTGGTCAACTACCCGGTCATTGTTGACATCCGCACTATTTTTACCTCTTTTGTTTAAATTCAAAATTACAATAGATAAGTCAACAGAGTTTACCTTTCCATCATTGTTTAAGTCTAAATTATTTTTGGCCCCCTCCTTTTTAGCTAGAATTTGGCTGAAATCACTGTTTTGTCCCAGGATTATAGGTGGAAAAGACTCAGGTTGTGGAAGCCTTATTTTAACTTCTGATATCAAATTATCTTTGATTATTGTTAATTTCCCTTCAGTTCCGTCTTTAATCTCAAAACGTGATTTTAAATCTTCAGTATAGAGGTTAGCTAAAGGAATAATAAAATTACCAGCACTTGATATTGGGCTACCTGCTTTGCTGGCACCTGGTATTTCAAGAAAAACCATCCCCTCCTCTGCTGGTTCTAGGTTGGGTTCGACAACTTTTCCAGTTAATGGTTTAGCTACAGTGAGTGTTTTTTGATCCGCTTTAGCAGTAGTAAAGTTTAGGGTTTCAGCTGGAAAAGTAAAATTTCCGTTTTTGATTTTGAAATTATATTTTGTTTCAGAGTCAAGTCCATTAATTGTTATAAAGTGAGTTTTTTTAGTTTGTCTGCCATCTTGGTCTTCTTGTTGCCCTTGGTTCAATTTTGTTGTTTGACCAAAGTGAATTATGCCTGTAGTTTCAACTTTTGTTTGCCAGTAAATAGTAGCCCCAGTGTCAGTGATATTAATGATGTTTATATTTTGTGGTTCTAGACTGGTTCTTATTTTTTTATCAACTTCTTGGTTATAAAGATAAATGGCTACACCTAAGAAAGTTGCTGTAAAAAGCAGGGCTAGTCCAAGAAGGGTTGGTATTTTAATATTGCTTATACTTAGTCGCCTCATCTTACTTTACTCTCAATCTCTTTAAGCGTAGGAATATCAAATTCTGGGTTAAGTGGTTCCAGCGCTGCTTGAACTTCTGCAGAGACCGGTTTATTGGGCTTAGCATAATAAATAGCTGATGAGACCCAAGCTACGGTTACCAAAAGTGTTAATGATAAAAAGATCACCCAAGTTTTTGTCATTTCAAAACAAAAGCCTTTCCATTAATTGTTGTAGTAAGGGCAGTCCCTTCTTGTTTATTCATTGTGACAGAACTTAAGATCAAAAGCCTGCTTGTAAAGTTAAGCGCATCAAGGAGGGAGACCGTATTTTGATAAGTGCCCGTAATATTTAGTGTAAACGACACCTCATCTAGCTTTGTATTGTTAACTAAGACTTTGGGTGTTCCGGTAAGTACTGTTGGTTGAAACTGCAGTCCCGAGATAGAGGCTTGATTCTCGTTTGCCAAACTGGTCAGGGCATTTACTAGTCCTGAAATATCTGTTTTATTAGGGATGAGTTTTTCCAGTTTCTGTTTACCGTTGTCGCTTAAATTTTGGTAATTTTTCCTTCCTTCAGAGAGGTTGTTAGCTTTAGTTTCTAGTTTAGAAAGTACCTCCTTTTTCTCTGCGATGCTTTTTTGCAAGCTGGCAATAGCAGCTAAGGATGGTTTGATGGCAAAAATTGCAAAGATGATAGAAAGAATAAGACTAAAAATTAATGGAGCATAAGTTTTAACTCTTTTATCCCGGATAATTGGTTTTATAAATGTGTAGTATCTAGAATAGTATGGGTTCATTTGCTGATTACCTCTCCTACTATTGTAAATATAATAACGCCTTGGTCAAAGCTGATATTAGTTAAACTAATATTTTTAAAGTTACTATCTTTTTTAAGGCCACCAAGAAGTACAGCTAAATCATTATTTGAAAGGGATTGTCCAGTTATTCTAAAGGATAATCCTTCTGTTTTTTCGGACGGATCACTGCCAGATTGATCTAAATTTAGGCTTTGTAAAGTGATACCCAAAGGAATCTGTTGGGAGAGTTGGTTTAAAATATTTTTCCAGTCCGGGTTGGTATCAAAAGCTTTTTTTACTTCTGTAAGTTTAAACTGTGTTCTTCGTATTAAAACTTCGTCATCTTTTAAGCTTTGAATATAGGGGATTTGGTTATCTATTTTTTGGGTAAGCTCTGCTTCCTGTGCATCTAAGGTGAACCTGGCTAAAAAAGCTCCAATAACCACTACTTCAACTGCAATTAGAATAAATTTGCCATAATTTAAAAGCCATTTTAAAAATTTTAAATAGATCTTTTCTGGCAATCCTTGAGGATAGAGTAGGTTTAAATTAAGTCGAGCTTTCTTATGAGGAGCAGCCATAGCTACTAATTAGTTTAAAACATCTTGAGCAGAAGATCTAGGTAGTTTGCTATTTCTCGTACTTTGTGTTACGCTACTGTTTAGTTGATTTAAGAATTCGAGCTATTCGGGATGATTCTTTCCCTCTTCCCTGCATTATTTTTAGGCAGAAAGTTTATTTAAGGGATTACTTCTAGATTGTAGCTCCATTTGGAGTAATCCATTTTTCTAATTTCACCTAATAAAAATATGTTTAATTCTTATAGAAAACACTCTTCACGGTTTAGTAACCACCCTTCCCGAGGGCGTTTTAACAAACGAGGACCCAGTAAGTTGGGTGTAAATGATCCTTCGATCTTTGTAAAAAAAGCTGTTCCAGCAGAGATTATTTCAACACAAATAGTACATAACAGTTTTGAAGATTTCACTGATCTGGTTGGCCCCTTAAAAAAGCTTATCGAAGGTAAAGGCTATACTATCCCAACTCCTATCCAGGATCAAACTATTCAACCCATACTAGATGGACGTGATGTAGTTGGTTTAGCTAGTACCGGTACAGGGAAAACTGCAGCCTTCTTAATTCCTATTGTCAATAGAATTTTCCGCTTTAGGGACAAAAAGGCTCTCGTAGTTGTCCCCACTCGGGAACTGGCACACCAAATCAGGGATGAGTTATTTGCTTTGACGGAGTCTTTGAAGATCTACTCTGCTTTGGTTATTGGTGGGGCAAACATTAACAGACAAATTAGAGACATCCAAAGAAATCCACACATTGTTATTGGTACCCCAGGAAGACTCAAAGACTTAATTGAACAAAAAGTGCTTTTTCTGGAAGATTTCTCTATATTTGTGCTCGATGAAGTTGACCTAATGGTAGATATTGGCTTTATACAATATATTAAACTATTTGTATCTTTACTTCCCGCAAGGCGGCAATCTTTATTTTTCTCAGCGACTATTTCACCAAAGATAAACGAGATTGTGCAAGGATTTGTTAAAAACCCTGTCACTGTTTCAATTGCAAAACCTGCTCCTTCCCAAAACGTTGATCAAGATATTATAAAAGTAACTGACAAGACCAAGAAGATCGATCAACTTCACGATCTTCTTATTCAGAAAGGTTTTAATAAAGTGTTAATATTTGGACGAACCAAACATGATGTTGATAACTTAAATAATGAGTTAATATATCGAGGTTTTAACGTTGGCGCCATCCATGGAAACAAATCACAAGGGCACAGGCAAAGAGTGCTAGAAAGTTTTAAAAGTTCACAAATTCAGATCCTGCTGGCCACAGATGTTGCTTCCCGTGGTCTGGATATAGATAACGTGAGTCACGTTATCAATTATGATATTCCTGAAACTTTTGATGACTATATTCACCGAATTGGTAGAACTGGCAGAGCTAACAAAAAAGGCACAGCCATTACTTTCGTTTAAGGGTAGATATACTACATACAAGAGAGATTAGGCGCGGAGTAATTTAGAAAGTCGGCTTTTGAGTCTATCAGCCTTGCCTTTATGGATGAGACTCACTTTAACAGCTTTATCCAAACCGCTTGCGACATCTGATAATGCTTTATCAGATGGGTTTTTGCGCATATTTTTAATTAATCCTTTTAAAATATTTTTGCGTGCTAAGTTACGTTCAGTTCTCCTGACGTCTTTTCGCATTTTCTTTTTAGCAGATTTAATGATTGGCATACTAGGTGGAAATCTTATCATGAAGCTGAATATTCTGCAAGGATTGAGTATTTAAAGTCTGTATTTATGTAAGATTAAATTGTAAAATGCATTAGAAATGGTAAAAAATCTTCTGAATATGCTCTCTTCCCGTCAAAACAGCATCCTCTCCGGCGCATCTATCTTAATGGTTGCTGTTTTTGCCTCGAAGTTTTTAGGCTTAATTCGGGACCGGCTTTTGGTTCATAATTTTAGCTCTGCTGAGGCTGCAATCTTTTTTGCTGCTTTCAGGCTTCCTGACTTGATGTTTCAGCTTCTAATTTTTGGTGCTCTTTCTGTGGCATTTATCCCGATCTTTACAGAGCATCTGAATAAAGAAGGTGAAAGCGAAGCTTTTGATTTTGCCAACAGTATCCTTAATCTTTCTTTAGTGGCTTTTCTTATTCTTGGAACAATTGCTTTTATTTTTATTGGTCCTTTAAATTCTTTATTGATCCCGGGATTTGCGGGAGAGCAAAAAATTCAAACCGATTCATTAAGCAGGATTATTTTACTGGGGCAAATTTTGCTCGTGATAGGCGCTTTTTTTGTAGGCATCGCTCAATCCTTTCAACGGTTTATTATCCCGGCTTTGGCTCCGCTTTTTTATAATTTGGGAATAATTTTTGGTATTGGAGTTTTGTCAAAGTTTTTTGGAATAGCTGGTCCGGCAATTGGGGTAGTGATCGGGGCAGCTATGCATGTTTTAATTCAATTGCCTTTAGTTTCCTCACTTGGATTTAAATATAAATTTTCTTTGAATTTTTTTAATTCCGGAGTTCGGGAAGTAGTGAAATTAATGAGTTTTCGAAATATTGGATTGGCGATTGAGCAGCTTAATGAAACTGTTGGCTTGGCTCTTGCTTCTTTAATCTCCACCTCTGCGATTACTCTTTTAACTTTTGCCCAGCATCTTCAGGCTGTACCGATTGGGTTATTTGGAGCTACTATTGCCCAAGCAGCTTTACCCGTTTTGTCAAAAGAGCAAGCGCAAAAAGACCTTGAATCTTTTAAGATCACCTTACTTACCACCCTTCACCAAATTTTATTTTTGACTCTACCTGCCACGGCTATTTTAATTGTTCTACGCATCCCAGTTGTACGTTTAGTGTTTGGAGCATCTCAGTTTACCTGGAGTGATACTGTTTTAACCGGTAGGACGCTCGCTCTTCTTGCTCTGGGACTTAGTGCTCAATCTGTAGTTTTGTTACTTGTGAGAGGTTTTTATGCTTTAAAAGATACAAAATCTCCAGTTTTAGTCTCTTTCGTTACTGTTTTTATAAACATCATTTTGAGTACGTTGTTTGTTGTAGTCCTTAAGTTTGATGTTTGGAGTTTAGGTTTATCTTATTCAGTGGCAAGCTTTACCTCAATTTTGCTATTGCTTTTTCTGCTAAATAAAAAGGTTAATGGGTTTCCTAGGGATTTATTATTTAATCCCGCATTTAAGATGACTTTTGCTGCCTTTATTGCAGCTGTTGCCCTGTATCTACCGATCAAGGCTCTTGACCAGTTAGTTTTTGATACCACCAGAACGGTGAATTTAATTATGCTAACAGGAATAGCTTCATTTATTGGTATATCTATTTATATTTTACTTGTTTGGCAGATGAAGGTAAGAGAGCTTTATATCTTTGGTAATCTACTTAAAAAGTTCTATCATCTGCAATTTAAAGTTAAAACTGATGAGATAGTCAAAGAAACAGGAACTGTTTGAGATATAATACCCCCATGAATATCCGTAACTTTTCCATCATTGCCCATGTTGACCATGGAAAATCCACCCTAGCGGATAGATTTTTAGAAATTACTGGGACAGTTGACAGTAATAAGATGGGAGAGCAAATGCTCGATTCTCTAGATCTAGAACGTGAACGTGGAATTACCATTAAACTCGCTCCAGTCCGAATGAACTATACCCTAAACGCTACTACCTACACCCTAAATTTAATTGATACTCCGGGGCATGTTGATTTCTCTTACGAGGTATCCAGGGCATTAGCTGCGGTAGAAGGAGCTGTAATGCTGGTAGATGCGGCTCAAGGGATTCAAGCTCAAACGATCTCTCATGGTCTTTCTGCATTGGAGCAAAATTTAACCATCATTCCGGTTATCAACAAAGTAGATTTACCTAATGCTGATGTAGAAAGGTGCAAAAAAGAGCTAATTGACATCTTTGGTTTTTTAGAACCAGAGATTATTTATGCCTCAGGAAAAACAGGTTTAGGGGTTGAAGAGATTTTAAAAGCTATTATTGAAAGAGTTCCGTCTCCTAAACAGGAAATAGACAAACCGCTTAAAGCCCTAATATTCGATTCCTTTTTTGATGCCTACAAAGGAGTAGTGGCACAGGTCAAAATAGTTGAAGGTCAAACTCCAGACAACCAATCTCTTATTATGTTTTTAGGAACAAGAGCAACTGGACATATACTTGAAACTGGTTTTTTCTCACCAAAGCTGACTCCAAATCAAGGGCTTAAAGCCGGAGAGATTGGGTATATTGCAACAGGGATTAAAATACCAGACTTAGTAAGAGTGGGAGATACGATTTCCAATAGTTTTGAAGTGGGGATGCTTCCAGGTTATCGCCAGGTTAAACCAATGGTTTATGTAGGGCTTTATCCGATCGATTCCTCAGAATATTTTGAATTGAAAGAGGCATTAGCTAAATTCAAACTAAATGATCCCGCTTTTTCTTTCGAATTTGAGCAATCAGCAGCTTTGGGTTCTGGATTTAGGTGTGGATTTTTAGGCTTGCTTCATGCAGAGGTTGTCCAGGAGCGGCTCTCAACAGAATTCAATGTAGACCTTTTAGCTACTGCACCATCAGTTGAGTATATAGTTGGAGGCAGGACGATTCATAGTCCAGCTGAGCTGGATATAAGTACTGGAATTAAGGATCTAAAAGAACCCTGGGTTAAACTTTCTATCTTTACTCCCCAAGGTTTTATTGGATCGATCATGGAGTTAGTCCAAGACAAAAGAGGTAAGTTTATTAATATGCAGCACTTCGGAATTGCGGTAGAGCTTTCTTATGAGATGCCTTTATCTGAAATGATTACTGATTTTTATGACAAATTAAAATCGGTCTCTTCTGGATTTGCATCTCTTGATTGGGAATTCTTAGAGTTTCGGGAAGTTGAAGGTGTCCGGGTGGATATATTAGTGGCAGGAGAAAAGGTAGACGCTCTCTCTATGATTGTGGTTAAAGATAGAGCTGAATCTGTTGGTAGAAGAATGGTAGAAAAGCTGAAAGACGTACTACCCCGGCAAAACTTTGCAGTAGCGCTGCAAGCTGTAATTGGAGGAACTGTTATTGCCAGAGAAACGGCTTCTCCTTTTAGAAAAGATGTGACTGCAAAGCTTTATGGTGGAGATAGAACCAGAAAAGATAAGTTGCTGGAGAAACAAAAAAAGGGTAAAAAGAAAATGAAGATGATCGGAAAAGTCGAAATCCCCCAAGAAGCCTTCTTAACTATCTTGAAAAGCTAAATTCTGCTCCACGAACTTATGGAAGTTTTTCACTATACAACTTTTGACAGATGGAGATCTATATTAGCATCGCATAGTCTAGGACTAGAACCTCATTATATGACCCATCATTGGATTCCAGAAGTTAGGGGCTGGAAAGTTTCTTTTGCTCACTTATCACCTATGCCTACAGAGTGGTCTCAATCCGAACACTTTCCTGACATGTGGAATTTAATATTGAAACATACAGGAAGGTTTCTACTTAGTGTAGATATAGACCCAAAAAAAGACAAAACTTTTGTTGTGGATAGTGGTCATATGGCTGGATTTAGGGATAGTAAAAGACAGAATCTATTACCATCCAAGTATAGACATGGTTCGATTTTAGCAGCCGATAGAGCTTATTATCAAAGTAAGATACCACTACTTGAATACTTAGATTACAAAAAGGAATTGGATTATTCTTTACCAGAGGTAGCTATTCCTAAAGTAGTACCAAAAAGAAAAATTTCAGTACATCCAGAACAAATTATGTTGTGGGAACTATTTAAAGAAAGTGACAATCAAGAAATAATGCATACTTTTTGTGATGCCGATATTACTTTGCCTGTCGCGCAAAGATTGGTTGAGGATGCTATTAGGCAATCTCAAAGAGATGACAACCTTGTTCTAAACTATATTTCAGTTCTTAAAAAGTTATGCGGGAGATAATTAGTAAAATAGATAAACCTCAGGAAGCATCCTTAACTATTCTAAAAAGCTGAGATCATTCAGTCCTCCTCTTGAGACTGCAAAGTCGTTTCTTGAAAATCCTATTCAAAAACAATCTGAAGAATTAATTGATGCGTGGGCTAAAGCTTGTCATAGATATAAAGTAATATGGGGAGGTGGTGAAACCCAAGCTTTAAAAGGAATTATTGAACCAGGAGTTATACTTGTTTCTGCCAGTTGTATGGGAATAAAAAAATAGGTAATCATTCAAGAGTTTCCAAACGTTATCTTTTTTCGTCATTGCGAGGAGTGTAGCGACGAAGCAATCTTGTATAATTTGTAGAATTACTGTTCCTCCAGCCTGCCATGATTGGCACTGTCGGGCAAGGCAGCGTTAGCGAGGACTATAAGGAAAAGTTAGTTAAAGGTTTTACTGCTAAATACCATACTAACAAGCTAGTTTACTATGAACTTTTTGAAGATATCAATAACCTACCAGGATTGCTTCGTCCGACGGTCGTCGGACTCGCAATGACGATTCTTTGTCAAAGCCTGAACAATTACAAAAATAGGACTTGACAGGGTTTAGCACTCTTGGTACACTAGTGCTAATAAGGTGCTTATGTCAGATCTGACCGACAGACAAAGACAGCTTTTAAAAGCGATTGTTGAAGCCTATGTTAAAGCAGGCGAACCCGTAGGGTCAGAGTACATTGAAAAAACTTTTAACCTAGGGGTATCCCCTGCGACCATCAGGCACGAGATGGTGCACTTAACTGAGATGGGGTATTTAAAACAACTTCATACTTCAGCTGGTAGAACTCCAACTTCAATGGGGTTTAGGCTCTATATTACTGAGCTGATGAAAGAAAAGGCTCTGCCTGTTTCTGCTGAAGTATCAATCAGGGAAGCTATTTGGCAGCAGCGGCACCACCAGCAACGGTTGCTCCGGGAGGCGGTCAGGTCTTTGGCTTCCCGTTGTCGGATGCTATCGTTAGCTGTTGATGATGAGGGAGATATCTTTTATTCTGGAGTCGCCCATATTTTGGATTTTCCGGAATTTGAAGATATTGATGTGGCAAGATTTGTATTGTCACTTTTTGATGAGTATCCGACCTTAAACCAAATAATTGGTAAGGCAGTTGGAGCAGATCCATTGCATATATTATTTGGTGATGAGATGGGGTATGAAGATCTAAACCAAACTGGGTTTGTTTTTTGTAAATTTCATGGGCGGGGAAGTCATAAAGGGATGGTTGGCGTAATTGGTCCGGCAAGAATGAACTTTCCTGTCGTTTTGCCCTATGTAAAATACACTAGCCAGTTAATAGAAGAAGCATCAAGAAGTTGGTAAAAAACGATGGATGATAAAAAGCAAAAATCACAAAGAGATGATATAGTTGAGCCAAAAGAAGAGAGGCAGACGGACTCTTCTTCTGGAGAGATACAAGCAGTCAGAAAAGAGCTGGAAGATTTAAGAGCAGAATTTGAAAGAGTTGAGAGTCAGTTTAAAAGAGCAGTAGCTGATTATCACAACCTAGAAAAAAGGGTAACCGAAGGAAGGGCAGAGCTTGCTAAATGGGCAACTGGGCAATTGATTGAAAAACTTTTGCCTATGTTAGATATCTTTGAGAAAGCGACCAAAGGAGCAACAGATGAGGAAAGAAAGTCTGGTTGGTTTAAAGGTGTTGAGATGGGGGTAGCAAGCTTTAAGGCAGTTTTAAAAGAAGAAGGTCTGGAAGAGATTAAAGGGGATGGAAAATTTGATCCAAACTTACATGAAGCAATAGATTTAAGGGTTGGTGAAGAGGGAAAGGTTTTAGAAGTAATTGAAAAAGGTTATACTTTGAATGGTAAAGTTTTGAAACCTGCAAAAGTTATTGTAGGAAAGAAAGGTTGAAATTATTATGAGTAAAATTATTGGAATCGATCTTGGTACAACTAATTCAGTAGTAGCTGTTATGGAAGGTGGAAAACCAAAAGTTATCCACTCTCTCGAGGGTGAAAATATTATCCCTTCTGTTGTTAATCCTGTTAAAAACATTGTCGGAAGAGTGGCCAAACGCCAAGCTATCGTTAATCCCAAAGAAACTATCTTCTCCGTAAAAAGGTTGATGGGGCGGAAATTCTCTGATCCAGAAGTTCAAAGAGACTTAAAGTGGCTTCCCTACACTGTCAAAAAAGGTAAAAATGGTATGGCAGTTGTAGAGATTGAAGGCCATGAATATACCCCGCAAGAGATCTCTGCTATGGTTTTGCAAAAGATTAAAGCGGATGCAGAGAGTTACTTGGGGGAGAAAGTTACAGATGCTGTCATTACTGTTCCAGCCTACTTTGACGATGCCCAGCGCCAGGCTACCAAACAAGCCGGAGAGATTGCAGGACTTAATGTTCAAAGAATTATTAACGAGCCGACAGCTGCAGCGCTGGCTTATGGATTAGATAACGGTCATGCTCATACTATCGCTGTTTATGATTTAGGCGGTGGAACTTTTGATATCTCTATTTTAGAGCTTGGTGAGGGTGTATTTGAGGTTAAATCTACCAATGGTGATACTCATTTGGGTGGAGATGATTTTGACCAAAAAATAATTGACTACTTAGTTGAAGAATTCAAAAAAGAGCAAGGTGTTGATCTTAAAAATGACCGCCAGGCACTGCAGAGGCTTCGGGATGGTGCTGAAAAAGCTAAGATTGAATTATCTTCTTCCATGGAAACAGACATCTCTATTCCGTTTATTACTGCAGATGCAACTGGCCCAAAGCATTTGGAGATGAAGCTTTCCCGGGCAAAACTTGAAAGCTTAGTGCAGGATTTAATTGACGAAACCTTTGAAGCGGTTAAGTCAGCCATAAAAGACGCGAAGGTTGAAGCTAAAGATATAGCTGAAGTGGTGCTCGTTGGTGGAATGACCAGAATGCCAGCTGTACAAAAGTCTGTTCAAAACTTCTTTGGCAAAGAACCACACAAAGGAATTAACCCTGATGAGGTTGTGGCCATCGGTGCTGCGATCCAGGGAGGTGTTTTGGGTGGTGAGATTAAAGATGTTTTGTTGTTGGATGTAACCCCTCTGACCTTGGGTATAGAAACTTTAGGTGGAGTAACGACACCTTTAATTCCAAGAAACACGACCATTCCAACCTCTAAGTTTGAAGTTTTCTCTACAGCATCTGATAACCAAACTTCTGTAGAGATTAATGTTTTGCAAGGAGAGCGGCCAATGGCAGCTGATAATAAATCACTTGGCCGGTTTATTTTAGATGGAATCCCGCCAGCTCCTCGGGGCGTACCACAGGTTGAAGTGACCTTTGACCTTGATGCCAGTGGAATATTGAATGTCTCTGCCAAAGATAAAGCCACAAACAAAGAGCAAAAGATTACTATTACAGGCTCTACTGGCTTAGACAAAGATGAGGTTGAAAAATTAACCAAAGAAGCAGAGGCCAATGCTGAAGCCGATAGAAGGAAAAAAGAGGAGATTGAAACTCGAAACCAAGCCGATTCACTAGTTTATACAGCGGAAAGAACTTTAAAAGATGCAGGAGATAAAGTCTCAACTGAACTTAAAAATGGGGTTGAAGAAAAGATGAAAGCACTTAAAGATGTTGTGCAAATCGCTTCTTTAGAAGATTTAAAACAAAAAATGGAAGCGCTTTCTGAGAGCTTACAAAAGGTTGGATCAGCGATGTACCAAGACCAGAAGTCGGATGTCGGAAATCAGAGTTCGGATGAAGGTGTAGAAAGTCCGAAATCTGATATCAGAGATCAGAGATCTGGTACTGATGAGGCGATGGAAGGTGAAGTAGTTGATGAGGGGAATGCATCTGCTAAAGAGTAGCTTTTATGGCTGCAAAAAGAGATTACTATGAAATACTTGGAGTAAGCAAAAATGCAACTGGGGCGGAGATCAAATCTGCTTACCGCCGTTTGGCCAGAAAACACCATCCGGATATTGATAAATCCTCAGATGCAGCTGAGAAGTTTAAAGAAGTTTCAGAAGCCTACCAAGTTTTAAGCGATCAAAATAAAAGAAAAACATACGATCAATTTGGGCACACAGCTTTTCAAAACGGAGCTGGAGGTTTTGGCGATGCAGGGTTTAACCCCTTTGGTGGATTCAGAACCTACTCCTATACTTCAGGTAATCCTAATGTCGAATTCGATTTTTCAGATTTTCAGGACCCGTTTTCTTTATTTGAACAGTTCTTTGGGATGGGAGGGTTTGGTGATGCTTTCCGTCGAAGACCGACCTATCAGATGAATTTAAGTTTTGATGAAGCTATCTCCGGAACAACGAAAGAGATTGAAGTTGAGAAAAGGGAAAGAAACGGCACAGTTAAAAGAGAGAGAATGACGATTAGAGTGCCGGCTGGGGTTGATGATGGCACCAGAATGCGCTTTGGTGAGATCGAAATTGTGTTTAGAGTCCGTTCTCATCCAGAATTTACCCGAGAAGGTTCTGATATTCTTTCTGAAAAAACTCTAACTATTCCCCAACTTGTTTTAGGAGACACAATCGAAGTAAATACTATTGAAGGCTCTGTGAAAGTTAAAATCCCTGCTGGGACAGAACCTGGAGCATTGGTGAGAATTAAAGGTAGGGGGGTTGCTAGTTTGCGGGGCGGTAAAGGAGACCATTATGTTCGAATTAAAGTAGATATCCCTAAGAACTTATCAGCCAAAGAAAAGAAACTTTATGAAGAATTAAAAGATGCTTCAAGTAAGAAGAAAAGCTGGTTTTAAGCTGTTTGATGCGCTTGTAACTGACGATAAACATAAGTAGAAGCTAAAGTAGTAAAAATAAAAGCCACTTGGGGAATTATAAATGGCGCTAAAATTGGACTTCCTATTGTCAAGATACTTTCAAGTATCAAAAATCCTACTAATTTCCACATTGAGCCTTTCGTTAATTGGTTACTTATTTTAAAACCTTCAAGAATGCCTTTGTTTTTTTCAACAATCGGAAAAAGTACGAACTGGTATTTGACACCGAAATATATTCCCGGTACAAGAAAAAGTACTGTTCCTGTCATGAAAATAAGAAGATATATAAATACTCCTACATTATATTTGAGCCAAACTAATGGAAAGGAAGAAATCGAGGGGAGCAATATTTTACTCTTATCGTATAAATCTAAAGATGTCTTGGTAAGCAAAATATGGATAGCACTGAAAATTAGTATTTCAGCAAGTAAAAAGATACCTGAGATAACAGCATCTTCTGTATTCAATGATTTGTCTACAAAAAAGTTAAAAATATAGGCTAAGATAGTTAAAACTGAGATATATATTAAAAACACTTTGGGGTTACTAATAAAGGTTTGCCAAGCAAATTTAAAGGCTTCAACTATGGAAAACTTACTATTGTTCATAAAATTATCTTAACACAAACTTATGCATTATTAGGGTTGACTAATACCACCTTTGCTACTATACTAGTTGTCATGTAAGGTGGGGTGACCCACCTTTTAAAATATTTTATGCCTATACAAGCTAGAACAGAATTTGCAGCTGCCTTAAATCAAATAGCCTCTGAAAAAGGGGTTGATGTTTCAGTGGTGATTGAGGCGATTGAACAAGCTGCCTTGGCAGCGTACAGAAAAGATTTATCTTTGCGGGGTGAGCCAATTCCAGAGGACTTTGAAGAGCTTCAAGCCCGGATTAATCCAGTAACTGGAGAGATCACAATCTACCGGGGAGGAGAAAATATTACCCCTCCAGGGTTTGCCCGTATTGCCGCTCAAACAGCTAAACAGGTCATCACCCAAAGATTGCATGAGGCAGAAAAAGGTGCAATTTTAGATGAGTTTAGCCAGAAAGTTGGCACTGTGGTATCTGGAACAATCCAGAGACAAGAGGGCTCAACCTATTTTGTTGATTTAGGCCGGGCCGAAGGGGTCCTGCCCCCCTCAGAGCAAGTTAGAAACGAAGTTTATCTACAAAACCAAAGACTGAAGTTCTTTATTAAAGAGATTAAAGAAGATGGCCGGGGACCAAATGTTGTTTTATCCCGGGCTGATCAAGGGTTGATCTTGGGGCTTTTTGCAATGGAAGTTCCGGAGATTCAAGCCGGAACAGTTGAGATTAAAGCTATGGCCAGGGAGGCAGGAGGACGAACAAAGGTGGCAGCTATTTCAAGCCAAGATGGTATTGATCCAGTTGGGTCTTTAGTCGGACAAAAAGGCGTTCGAGTTCAAGCTGTAATAAATGAGATTGGCGAAGAAAAGATCGATATCGTTCCTTATTCTGATGATCCGGCAAGATTCATCGCTGCAGCACTATCTCCTGCAAAAGATGTAATCGTTACTTTAAATGAGGATGAGCATACCGCAACTGTTAAAGTCTCAGACAACCAACTTTCCTTGGCTATTGGTAAAGGTGGACAAAACGTCCGACTGGCTGCGAAACTTACTGGTTGGAAGATTGATATTGAAGGAATAGAAGGTAGCAAAGGTGAGATAAAAACAGAAGATGCAGATAAAGTTATTGAAAAAACGGTTGGTGAAGATATTGAAGAAGCAGAGGTTGTAGAAAGTGGAGAGTTGCAGCAAGAACCGTCTCAGGAGGAAGCTGAAACAGCTCGTGCAGATGCTGAAAAAGATATGGCAGAAGAGCTAGCTTCAGCAGAAGGTTCTGCGGTTGAGACTGAAGTTCAAGAAGTAGAAGAAAAGTCTGAAGAAGACCAGAAGGACAAATGATTTGCGATTTAAGATTTAGGATTTAAGAATGACTAGTTTTTTACTCATAAATCATACCTCGTAAATCTTACATCTGTCTTCAGAATGGCTTTTTGGAGGAAATTATGTCAGAACAAGTAAGGCCGCCTATTGTAACAATTCTAGGCCATGTTGATCATGGTAAAACAAGCTTGCTGGATTATATCCGGAAGGCCAACGTAGCCTCAAAAGAGTATGGTGGAATTACCCAACACATTGGAGCGTATCAAGCAGTCTCTGATGGCAAGTTGATTACCTTTATCGATACCCCAGGCCATGCAGCATTTGAAAAGATGCGTTCTAGAGGAGCAAAGGTAGCTGATATCGCTGTTTTAGTTGTTGCAATTGATGATGGAGTAATGCCCCAAACAGTGGAGGCGATAAAACATATTTTAGAGGCTAAAGTTCCTGTAATTGTGGCTGTAAATAAGATCGATCTTCCGGGTATCAATGTTTCAGCGCAGATGGAGAAGATCAAAAGACAGCTTTCAGATAACCATATCTTAGTTGAAGAGTATGGTGGAGATGCACCAATTGTGCCTTTGTCAGCTAAGACTGGTCAGGGTGTTGATAAGCTTTTGGAGATGATTTTGCTGGTTGCAGAGATGAATGAGTTCAAAGGCGATCCAGATCTTGAGCCTCAAGGAGTGGTGATTGAAGCAAACCTTGATAAATTCAAAGGGCCAGTAGCCACAGTTTTAGTTCGTAATGGAACATTGAAAAAAGGGTCAGAAATAGTTTTAAACGGAGTTAAGGGAAAGATTAGAGGGATGTTTGACTATACCGGTAAGTCTGTTGATGAAGCTGGATTTTCAACTCCGGTAGAGATTTTAGGTTTAGAGGCTGTTCCTATTGTTGGTGCAACTTTAGGTAAAGAAGAAGCAGAAGTTGTAAAGAAAAAAGAAACCCAATCATTAATCGATAAACTTCGACAAACAGAAGAAAAGAGCTTAGGAGTTATTGTTAAAGCTGATAAACAAGGATCGCTAGAAGCGATTGAGGATGCGCTGCAAAAATTTAATGAAGAAAGTGAGCATGTAAAGATCGTTTCATCTGGGACAGGCGATATTACTGAGGCAGATGTAAAACTGGCTGCAGCCACTCGCTCTATTGTGATTGGATTTAATGTTAAAATTGCCAACGTAGCTTCCAAACTTGCAGAAAGTGAGCGTGTTTTAATTCGAACATACACGATAATTTATGAACTATTAGATGAATTAGAAGAGGTTGTTGAGGGGATGTTGAAAGTTGAGGCTCTTGAGGAAGTATTCGGGACTGCTCAAGTCTTGGCAGAGTTTCCATATGGTAAAGATCAAAAGATCGCTGGATGTAAAGTCTTAGATGGATACTTTACTAGAGGTCCAAGAGTAAGAATTATCCGAAATGATGAGACTATTGGAGAGAGCAAAATTAAGTCATTGAAAAAGGTTCGGGAAGAGGTTACTAAGGTAGAAAAAGGCGATGAGTTTGGCTTAATGCTTGATGCTCCTGTAGACTTTCAAATCGGCGACCTCATCCAATCCTTCAGACTTCTTTAACCTATTGCTTTCTTTTCCAGATAAGAGATAATTTAATTAATGAACCAAAAAGGCTTCACACCAGTTTTAGTTTTATTAATTATTGCTCTAATCGGAGCTGGCTTGTTTGGAGCATATTATTTAGGAGCTCAACGAAATAAAAATCAAAATACGCAAATTCAGATAACACCCACTCCAACTCCTCAACGCGATCAAGCTGAAGAAGAGTGCAGAGCAAGAGGGGGCGAATGGAAGCAAATAGGCCTTGATTATAAGTGTGAGATCAACCATACGGATGGTGGTAAAACTTGTTCGGACAATTCAGAATGCCAAGGAACGTGTTTAGCACCGGAGGGTGTTAAACCAGGTGAGGACATTGGAGCAAAGGGGAACTGCAGCAGCTACTCGCCAGTTGTGGGTTGTTTTTCATCCCTTAATAAGGGTACGGTTTCTTTAACTATCTGTGCTGATTGAAATTCACCTTTAAATTCACAGAATAACTAAAATCTTCTAAACCCCTTGGGGTTGAAATTGGGAAGTCCTTCCTTAAGGCTACCTGTGTTATACTTTGAATAGTATGAACACAGCCGAAGTTGTCGCTCAGTTAGGAAAGTTATTTCAAACTTATCCGCAGATTATTGCGGCTTATCTTTATGGTTCTCAAATTTCTGGATATACTTCCAGAAAAAGTGATTTGGATCTGGCAGTAGTGATAGAAGAGGAACATATAGATTATAAGCAAAGCTTGAAATTCTCGCTATGCTCGAATTATAGAGATCTTTATCTGAAAGTTAGCCAGATTTTTAAAGGTTTTGATTTGGATTTAAGGATTATAACGCTTAAAAACTCTCCCACCTTTTTATTCCAGGTGATCAAGGGGCAATGTGTTTATAGAAAATCAGATCAAGAAAAACTGACTTTTGAGACTAAGGTATTACAGCATTTTTATGATAGTCAACATATTCGTGATATTTACAGTCATTATTTAAGACAAGCTTTTGAATAGAGGGTGAGTGATATGGCAATTGATAAAAACCTCATTAAAGCAAAACTTGAAGAGCTTAAAACAGCAATCCGTAAAATTGAAAATATGGATCTCACTATGGAGATGATTTTGGGAGATGAAGATATACAGGACCTGATTGATAGGAGAATGCAAATAGCAATTGAAAGTTGTATTGACATTTCTACCCATTTATCTGCTGGATTAGAACTTCCCAGAAAAGAATATGCTTCAGATGTTTTTCTGCTTTTGGGAGAAAATAATATCTTATCTAATGATATAGCCAGAAAAATGGCCGGAGCAGTAGGCTTAAGGAATATACTAGTTCATGAATATGCGGAGATAGACTACAAACTGGCATACTCAGATTTAGAAGCTAAACTAAAAGACTTAAAAACTTTTGGTAGAGAGACAATAGAATTTTTAGAAAAACACTAATGCAAATTCTATTGACTTCTTTTTCCAGGTAAGAAATAATTTAATTAATGAACCAAAAAGGCCTTACACCAGTATTAGTTTTATTAATTATTGCTCTAATCGGAGCTGGTTTGTTTGGAGCATATTACTTGGGTATACAGAAATCGGGAAAAGGCGATAGTCCCTCTGTATCTCCGACACCTTCTGGAGCTGTCTATTGCCCTCAAGATGTCAGAGCATGTCCTGACGGTTCTTTTGTCGGCCGTATTCCACCAAAATGTGAGTTTATTGCCTGCCCACCATCTGAAGAAACAGCAAATTGGAAAACTTATACAAGCAACAAACTTGGGTTATCATTTAGGTATCCTTCAGACTGGAAGATAGAAAGTGAAACAGATTATGACTTTGCAGGAGTAAAAATTGTAAGCAGCGACTATAAAGCAGATTGTGGACTAACTTGTATAGTTGAAGCTGGTATGGATTTTGAAGCCTTTGTTTATCAAGGTGAGATAGAACTAAACGATATTAGGTCTAATAAATCCCTCCTTGAGGAAAAATATTGGTTTTATAAGAAAGAGCAGAAAGATGAGTTCGGTCCAATTATTGATTTTAAAATAGATGGCTTAGATGCAATTTATCAGCATCAGCAACGAGATCCTCTTTCAGCCTCTGATTGGTATTTTAAATACCAGGCATTAGTCGTAAATAAGCGAGCCTATCTCTTCAGGTTTAATAATACAAAAGATGATGAAGATAAGGCAGCAAAGATATTTATGTCAATATTAAGTACAGTGAAATTTCTAAATTAGATTTATCATACGCTAAAATTCACCCAGTGAACCAAAAAGGATTCGCAACAATTTTACAGTTTGATACTTGCAAATTCTAATCTGAGTTGGTAGAATATATACAGCTAAAGGGGACTGCGAATGCGGACCCCTTTTTTATTGATTTCAAGAGGTTATTTGGGAAGAATAATAAGTCCATTACTTCTGAGCTTTTTCTCTAGAATTGAGTAATCTATCTCATGTCCAGGTTCAGTCTTTTTAATATCCAGTATAAACCTGCCAATTGGATTAGCGAGTAAGTCCGCAATCTGTAATCCTGCTTCATTTGTGGATTTAGGAGTCATAGATAAACCTTCAATTCTATCTTTAATTTCTGATCCTTTGAAGTTTTCTGTTCCATTTATCTTCAAGTTTAACCAAGCAAGTTCAAGCTGGTTATCTAGGTTGTCATCTCTTCGTTCCGCAATTATCTTACCTTGCTCACCCTCTGGAAGCTCAGGAATAAACTCATCCAGTAAGTTATTGAAAGAAAGGAGATACGGGTCTAAGGCATCTGCACCATATTTCTCAAGATGGGCAGATTTTTTAATAATACAAGCTACTAAGGTAAAATTGACTTCCTCTAAAAATTCATTAGAGTTTTTTCTTTAATCCGTTAAACTTATTAATAACTTTATCTTGATAATACTTTTCATCAAAGATTGCTCCACATAGGACAAAAATAGGATATTTAGGATCAATTTTATCTGGGTCTAAATTATGATGACCAGATTCATCAATAAACATTACCTTCATATTCTCTGATTATATCAATTTTCAAGTTTAGGTTTCACCTGTCTATAATCATCTTTTAATATTTGACTTACTATCCTATTTTTGAGTAAATGAATGTAAGAAAAAAAGAATTTATATGAAACTGCCCAAATCCCAAAAAGGCCTTACACCAGTATTAGTTTTGGTAATCATCGCTCTAATCGGAGCTGGATTGTTTGGGGCTTATTATTTAGGTACTCAACAAAGCAAAAGTCAAAATACTCAATCTCAGGCAACACTTACACCCACTTCTCAAACCGACGAAACAGCAAGTTGGGAGGAATATGTAGATAGTAAGCATGGCTACTCTATAAAATACCCCCAAACCCTTTCCTATAAACAAGAATCTAAAAAAGAAGTTTGGGAAATGGAGTTTGACAATTTAAACTTGAGAAATTACCCAGAAGACGAAGAGTGGTCAAAAAAGGATGCTATCTCGATTAGTTTAATGGTTAGGACAATGCAGAATCCTGGAGACCTTAAGAGTTGGCTAGAGAAGATTTCCACAACTGAATTAATCGGTGGTACCGTTGGACCATCAGCTGTCGATTTTACAAACTATAAAATTGGAGATATTAATGCTCTAGACTTCCATACCGGAGCAGAAAGAATATATAGAAATGTTGCTTTTTATCAGAATGGTAATTTATATGTCTTTATCCTAAACTCCACAGGAGAAACTGGTAGTAGATATGACTATAATAAAAATGCGGTAAGTATATTTGATCAAATCCTGTCTACCTTCAAATTTACAAAATAAAATCTTCTAAACCCCTTTGGGGTTGAAATTGGGTAGTTTATAGGATAAAATGCCCCATATTGGAGCAGTTAGATGAAATACGATTCTCAGTTAAATGAATTAAGGACCCAACTTCAAAACATTAATAATGCAATCATTGTTTTGCCTTCTCAAATTAATGTAGATAAGCTTGCTTCCGGTTTAACTTTATTTTTAAGCCTTACTCAAGCAGGCAAGAGTGCTCATATTGTTACAGAGGATACAATTCGCGTTTCCCATACTAACCTTTATGGAGTTGGCAAAGTAACTAACCAAATGCCTTCTGTATCAGGTGGAAATTTTGTCATTACTCTAGAGGGAGTAGTCGAAACTCAGGGAGAGCAAGCTGGAACTGTGCCGTCTTTAGAAAAACTTGATTGGTACCCGGAAGGATCAAACTTAAATCTAGTATTCCATGTTCTTCCGGGACAAAAATTTGAGCCAAAAAATGTTGTACCAAAATATGAAGGCGGATCTGGAGCAAGTGTTGTATTTGTAATCGGTGCCCAATCTTTGAATGATTTAGGTAATATCTATCAAAACAATCAATCAATCTTTTCTAATGCACTTATTGTCAACATCGACAACAACCCAAATAATTCTAATTTTGGAAAAACAAATGTTATTGATCCGAACACCTCTTCTATCGCAGAGATGATTTATCAGATTTTGCCTGGTTTAGGTTTACCAACTGATAATGATATGGCAAGTAATATTTTGAATGGAATTTATGATGCAACGAGCAGTCTAACCCGAAACGTTAAACCAGATACTTTTATGGTAGTTGGTCAGGCTATGCAAGCAGGCGGACAGCTTCCACAACAGCAGCCAATCCAGCCGCAACCCCAACCAGTTCAACCTGAACCACAATCCCAGATAGTTCAACCAGCACCAGTTATTCCTCAAACTCCGCCCCCATCCCCGGTTGAACCAGCCACTACTCCTGCTCCGGAACAAAACCCAATGACCCAATGGTTTTCTATGGGGCAGCAACAATTACCACAACAATCACCCGAAGAACAACCAAAGGGTGAATATGCAAGATCCGGAGGAATAGAGACTGATTCCCCGGCTCCCGATTGGCTAACACCAAAGATCTTCAAAGGCGGATCAATAGAATAACCAGAGAGCTTGCGTTATTCCTACCTTTCTGATAGAATACTCAAAGTTTAAGTTAGGAACTACTTCTTGGCACCGAGGTTGTTCCTGAAAGGAGAAATAGACGATGCCAATGGATGTTAAAACAAAACAGCAAATAATTGAACAATTCGCTACTCACAAAGGTGATACAGGATCTCCTGAAGTTCAAGCAGCATTGCTTTCAGAACAAATCAAGAATTTAGTTGACCATTTAAAAATACATCCACAGGATGTACACTCAAGACGAGGACTTTTATCTATGGTCAATAAAAGACGAAGATTGCTCCAGTATCTTTTGAAAAAAGATGCTGACAGATACCAGGCAATTATTGCCAAACTTGGTCTTGCAAAATAAAAATAGATAATAGAAGATTGAAGTTAGACGATAGAAGGTTGAAGATGGTATTTTGATGATGGAGAATAGAAGTTAGAATTCTAGTTTCCATTTTCTATCTTCAAAATCCCACCCTCTATCATCTATCTTCTATCATCAACACTTATGATGAATGTTGTTACAAAAGAAATTGAATTAAGCGGTCGTAAATTACGGCTGGAAACAGGCAAGTTAGCACAGCTAGCTGATTCTGCAGTGGTTGCCTCTTGGGGCGATACTGTCGTTATGGTCACCGTGGCTACAAAACCTTTAGCTGAACCAATCGGCTATTTTCCCCTTTCTGTTGAATATGTTGAAAAATACTATGCCGGCGGTCGAATAACCGCTCAAAAGTTTATTAAAAAAGAAACCAGACCGTCTGAGAAAGCTGTTCTTTCCGGCCGGGCAATTGACCGCTCCATCAGGCCACTTTTCCCTAAAGATTTCCAAAACGAGGTTCAAGTTATTGTCAATGTTTTGTCTTATGACGGCGAAAACGATCCAGTTGAACTAGGACTTATTGGAGCATCAGCAGCTTTATCTATCTCTTCCGTTCCTTGGGCAGGACCGTTGGGAGTAACCAGAGTTGGAGCAAAAGATGAAGCTGTAATTTTTAATCCACTTTTAACTGATTTAGAGCTTTTGGATTTGAATATGCTGGTTGCATCCACTAAAGATAAAGTTACTATGATTGAAGCCGAGGGAAATCAGGTTCAAGAAAACTTAGTTTTTGAAGCAATTAAACAAGGACATCAAAAAGCACAAGAGATTATTGCATTAATTGAGGAATTTAGCAGTGAAGCCCGAAAAGAAAAACTGACATACACTGGTGCTTCCGCAGCAATTGATTCGGAGATCTTAAAAGAGGTTAAACAAGTTGTCAAAGATAAAATTACTGCAGCACTTTTTGATAAAGAGCATGCTTGGCATGAAGCAACGGGTGAACAGATTAAACGGGATTTAATAGCGCAATACTCAGAAACTTTAAACTCTGTATCTGTTGCAGAAGTTTTTGACAAAGCCGCCAAAGAGATTATGAATGACACTATTTTAAATAAGGGCCAGAGAGTTGATGGCCGGGCTATGGATGAGGTTAGGCCGATTGATATCGAGCTTGGGATTTTGCCCAGAGCACATGGATCAGCTGTTTTCAAAAGAGGTGATACTCAAGTTCTTTCTGTAACAACTTTGGGTCCACTATCTTTATCTCAAATTCTAGAGGGCATGGAGGGTGAGATTCATAAAAGATTTATGCACCACTATAATATGGGTATTAACCCGTTTTCTGTAGGTGAGGTTAAAAGAATCGGTCCACCAAACAGACGGGATATTGGACACGGAGATTTAGTAGAAAGAGGTTTAGAAAGCGTACTGCCAAGCGAAGACGGTTTTCCATATGCGATTCGGGTAGTGTCGGAAATTTTAGCTGCCAATGCCTCAACTTCAATGGCTTCTGCTTGTGCAACTACTTTGGCGTTACTGAACGCTGGAGTTGAAATTGAACCTGTCGCCGGTATCGCTTTAGGACTTCTTTCCAATGAAGAAAGGTTCCAAGTGATCACTGATATGCGGGCAGTTGAAGATTTTTATGGAGAGATGGATTTTAAAGTTTTGGGAACTAAAAATGGAGTGACCGCCATCCAAATGGATACTAAACTTCAAGGGTTAACTTTTGAAATTATTGAAGAGGCATTGAATCAAGGCAAAAAAGCCCGGGAATTTATTTTGGAAAAAATTCATGTTGCAATTCCTGGGGTTGCGCAGATATCAAAATATGCACCAAAGATTGAGGTAACCCATATCAAGCCCGAAGAGATCGGAATGTTAATTGGGCCGGGTGGTAAAAATATTAATGCGATCATTGCCCGGACTGGAGCTCAAATTGATATTGAAGATGATGGAACTGTGATGGTTTCCTCCACCAACCAGGAGTCTATTGATGCTGCGCTTTCTGCAATCGAAGGGATGTTTAAAAAGGTTCAACCAGGAGAAGTTTATGAAGGTAAAGTCGTTCGAATCGCCCCATTTGGAGCTTTTGTAGAGATTCTGCCAGGTAAAGACGGGCTGCTTCATGTTTCTCAAATGGCAACCTACAGAGTAGAAAAACCAGAAGATGTTGTATCAGAGGGACAAATTATAAAGGTGAGGGTTCTGGATGTAGATTCTCAGGGCAAAGTTTCTTTATCGATGCTTTTTGGTGAGGATCGAAAACCGGAGACCGCGGGACGGCCTTCTGGTAAGAAAAGAGAGTTTGGTAAAAGTAGCTGGAGAAGATGACCTCTTGGAAACTTCAAGGTAAACAGATTTTCTTAATACTTTCTGTTGTTTTTTTATCCATTGCACTAATAGTTAAGGTTATCTTTGAACAAACGAATATTCCTGCAAGTCAATTAGTTAAATCTATCAAATTAAGTAAAGTTTTTGATGTGAGTGAAAAAAGTACTGTAAATATTAGCATCAAAGATGATAATTTAAGGTTTGATTTTAATATTCAAGAAAATGAGGCGCTTGAAGTAAATAATTTTTCAGAAAAACTTGGAATATCCAATTCTTGGATGAATGGGTTTGAAGTAGGACTGGATAAAGCTTCGATAGAAAAGATTAGAAAGATTTTGCCTGTTAGCTTGAATCTGGAATTTGAAGAGGAGAAAGTTATTTTTAATTCGGATCAGGTCTTTGCACTTAGTGTACCGGCAAAATTTCAAGAGACAGAAATTTCTACTTTGTCCAGTAAGTTAAATACAAAATATAGCAATGAACGGGATTTTGAAGTAAGTATTGAAGATCCGGAAATTTTTTTAACTGAAAGTATTAAGTCTGGCCGTTTTCGGGTATCTTCTAAAATATTTCCTCTGTTTCCAATCATAAGTAAAATCAGTAAAATAGACTTAAAAGTACAAGGAAAAAGTATTGAAGGAAAGATAGAACTGAAATGATATGAATCCGACTGCCCAAATTGGACAACTTAAACAAAAGATCTCCAGCAAACAGCTTCCACCAGAGATTTTAGAAAAACTACAAAACGAGTTAATGCGCTTGGAGCTTTTGCTAAAGGCAAATTCCTTTTCTCTAGAGTTGGATCGTCATATCAGCTACATTGATTTTGTTTTAAGTCTGCCTTGGAACGAGAAATCTGCAGATATTTTAGACCTGCCTCGAGCTAAAGCGATTTTAAATAAAAACCATTTTGGATTGGAAAGCGTCAAAGAAAGAATTTTAGAATATTTGTCAGTGCTAATATTAAACCAGCGCAAAGGGCAAAGCTTTGCATCAAGTACTCTAACTTTTGTCGGGCTAGTAGGCAGTGGTAAAACGACGTTGGCTTATTCTATTGCCGAAAGTTTGGGTCGTCCGATTGAACGTGTCCCATTTGGGGGCTTAGGGTCGGCAATGCAACTTCGGGGTGAGTCAAGAATTAAGCCAGAGGCAGAAGCGGGATTAATTATTAAAGCTTTACAAAAATGTAAAGTCAAAAACCCAGTTATTTTACTTGATGAAATTGATCGGGTGGCGCTTGAAGCACGAACTGATGTGATGGGAGTGTTAGTTGAGCTTTTAGATCCATCCCAAAATCATTCATTTTTAGATTATTATGTTGATTTGAGGTTTGATTTGTCGCAAGTTTTATTTATTGCCACGGCAAATAATTTAAATAATATCTCTACCGCTGTTTTGGATAGACTGGAAATAATTGAGATGCCGTTCTATTCAGATCAACAAAAGATCACTATTGCCAAAGATTATCTACTGCCCAAAGCTTTGAATGAAGCTGGAATAAATTCTAACATGATTGTCATTGATCCCAATTTATGGGTGGAGATTGTTCGTCCTTTAGGTTTTGATGGCGGGACAAGATCTTTAAAAAGAACGATCGAACAAATAGTCCGAAAGGTGGCCAAGCAAATAGTTGAAGGTGGTAGTGGACCTTTTCAAATCAACTCCACAAACATGAACCTTTACATAAACAAGTAACCTCTCAGGTGTTACAATGAGGTAAATCAGTCTAAACACTATGAAAATAAAATCATTTAAACCAAAAGTACTAAAAAATATTAGTTTGAAAAATCTAAACTACACAAAAAGTGTAGATACCGGCAAGCTTAAATTGATCCCGCTTGGCGGGATGGGTGAGGTGACCAAAAATTTGTATGTGTATGAGTATGGGGATGATATTGTGATTGTTGACTGTGGAGTTGGTTTTCCAGAAGAAGGGATGTTGGGAATAGACCTTGTTATTCCAGATATTACTTATTTAAAAGATAAAAGACACAAGATTAAGGGGTTTATTATCTCCCATGCCCATGATGACCACATTGGAGGTTTACCCTATATTTGGCCCGAGATCGATGCCCCGATTTATGCGACTAAACTGACAAGCGGTTTAATCAGGGCAAAATTTATTGAACATAATCTACCTAAAGAAAGGATTAAAACCATAAATGTTGAAGATAGTCTCACACTAGGAAGTTTCCAAGTAAGTTTTTATGCAGTAACCCACTCAGTTCCAGATGCTGTCGGTATAGTTTTGCGGACCCCTGTGGGTACCATTATTCATCAGGCAGATTTTAAAATTGATTGGACACCTGTGAGCGGTTCTCCACCTGATGTAGCTAAGATTGCCCAAATAGGTAGCCAAGGAGTTTTGTTTATGACTATGGATTGTTTGCGTGTTGAGAAAGAAGGATGGACGCTTTCTGAACAAACTATTGAACCAACCTTTGCTGATGTTGAAAGAGAAACCAAAGGAAAACTTTTAATCACCATGACTTCTTCTAATGTCACCAGGATGCAACAGGCCATAAATGTAGCTTTCAAAGCAGGCCGGAAAGTTGCTTTATCCGGCAGGTCAATGGAGAGTAATTTTCAGGTAGCACGGGATTTAGGGTATTTGGATGTTCCACCAGGTATGGTTATTGCCCAAGATGAAATTAAAAGGTTTCCCGATTCCCAAGTGATGATTTTAATCGCCGGCTCTCAAGGACAAGATGGATCAGCCCTTTCAAGGGTAGCAAACGGTGACCATAAGTTTGTATTCATTGGAAAAGATGACTCAATTGTCTTCTCAGCTGATCCAATTCCTTCAACTGAAACTGCCCAAAACGCATTAATTGATAATCTTACCCGCTTAGGGTGTAATGTTTACTATTCACAACTGACATCAGATTTGCATGTTTCCGGCCATGCTGCCAAAGAAGAGCTAAAACTGATGATTAACTTGGCCAAACCAAAATATATCTTACCGATTGGCGGCACTTTTAGGCATATGAAAGCTTTTTCTAAGTTGGCTCAAAGTTTGGGTTATAACCAAAACCAAATTCTACTTACAGAAAATGGTCAGGTGATTGAAGTGGGAAGTGGTAAAGCTTATGTTAATGGTAAAGTTGATGTTTCCAACGTCTATATAGATGGTTTAGGGGTTGGAGATGTGGGAAATATTGTTCTTCGAGACAGGCAAGTGATGGCTGAAGACGGGATTGTGGTGGTTATTGTACCGGTTGTTAAATCAACTGGTGAGGTGGGAGGAGAACCTGATATTATTACCAGAGGTTTTGTTTACGAAAAACACGCTGAGGATTTAATTGATGCTGGTAAAAGGTTGGTTAGAGATAGTATCAGAGATCATTTTAGAAAGCATGATAAACTTGATTGGCGGTATTTACGCAGTTCAATAGAAGAGAGTTTAGAAAGACTTTTCTATAAAGAAACTAACCGCAGGCCAATGATTTTACCCGTAGTGGTTGATCTGTAAAAAAGCCCTATAGTTTGGTGTGGTATAATTTTAGTATGTCTCGACGAAGATCTATTTATAAAATGCCAAAATTAAAGCTGAAGCCAAAAACAGTGGTTGCTGTTGGCACACTCGTTTCCGTTATCCTTGCTGGTCTTTCAGCAGTTTCTATTGTCACAGAAACACCAAGTTTGCTTTTCTGGAGAGATTTTTTATTTGAACACTTGGGTTGGACTTTTGTTTTCTCTCCAGCGGTCTTTCTATTAATTGGTTTGGTTTTACAAAAAGTTAAATGGAAGCTCTCACAAATGAATGTACTCGTGGGAAGTATCACCTCAATTATTGCTCTAGCCGGTTTAACAGCAGCTGCAGATAGTAGTGTTTCTGGATCTTTGGGTGTGTTTCTCTGGACAGAGCTATCTCAACTGATTACTTCTGTGGGAACAATCTTTCTGCTGCTAATGATTTTTTGTATTGGTTTAATCGTGATGTTTAACACCTCTTTGACACAAATCATGTCAATTTTTACTGCTATTTTTTCTACTCTAGGTAAAATTGGAGGAATTTTTAAAAGAGAAAGAAGTTTTGAAATTAAACAAGCGCCTGCAATTAAAGTAAACGTTGATGATCCTGTGATGGCAAATAATAAAAAAGCAAAGATGGTAGCTGCTACTCCTGCAAAAGATGATTTTCTACCTGCTGAGACAGTTGTTGCTAATGCTACTGGCCAGACCCGAATTTGGAAGTACCCACCACTTAATTTGCTTTCAGACAAAGGCGGGGCTTCTGCTGATCGCGGGGATATAAAGAAGAATGCTTCTATTATCGAGAAAACCCTGGATTCTTTTGGTATCCAAGCTCGGGTAGCTGAGGTAAATGGGGGTCCGGCTGTTACTCAATACGCTTTAGAGATTGCTGCCGGAACAAAAATTACCAAGATTGCTAATTTGCAGCATGATATTGCACTGGCACTTGCGACCCGAACTGGAACCGTCCGTATTGAAGCTCCAATCCCCGGTAAATCTTTGGTGGGTATCGAGGTTCCGAATCATTCCTTGGAGATCGTGACCTTGAAATCTGTCTTGGGCTCTCAGGAGATGGGTAAGCATAAATCGAAATTATCTGTTCCCCTTGGTAAAGATACATCTTCCAAACCGATCATTGTTGATATCGATAAAATGCCTCATTGTTTGATTGCTGGTACAACTGGATCAGGTAAGTCTGTCTTGATACATATCCTAATTTCTTCACTGATTTTCAAAAACTCCCCTGATGAGCTAAAACTAATCCTGATTGATCCTAAAAGAGTGGAGATGACAAATTACAACGACATTCCACATCTTTTAACACCAGTGATTGTTGAGCAAGAAAAGATCTTGTCAGCTCTAAAATGGGCGACGGCTGAGATGGATCGAAGATATAAACTTTTCCAGTCGGTTGGAGTTCGAAATATCCAAATGTATAATGAGATGTCAGGCTTTCAGGCATTGCCTTATATTGTAATTTTCATTGACGAATTGGCAGATTTGATGATGTTTGCACCGGTTGAGATTGAGGATTGCATTACCCGTATTGCTCAACTTGCGAGGGCTGTTGGTATTCATTTGATTGTGGCAACGCAAAGGCCGTCTGTTGATGTGATCACTGGTTTGATGAAAGCTAATATCCCATGTCGTATCGCCTTCAATGTCTCGTCCATGATCGATTCCAGGGTAATCCTTGACGGACCTGGTGCAGAGAAATTGTTGGGTCGTGGAGACATGTTGTTTTTGCCTCCGGATGCTGCTAAACCTGTCCGTGTGCAGGGGGTATTTATGAGTGATCCGGAGATAAATGGTTTGGTTAAGTTTGTTAAAGATTCAGGAATTGTGCCTCAATATACTCAGGAAGTAACTGAAATGCCAATTGGTAAAGCCGGAAGAGGCGGAGGGGGTGGTGTAGAAGATCGGGATGATTTGTTTGAAGAGGCTGTTCGGACAGTTTGCCAGTATGATAGGGCTTCAGCATCACTTTTACAAAGAAGGCTTCGCATTGGATATGCTAGGGCTGCACGAATTATTGATGAACTGGAGGCAGCTGGTGTGATTGGGGTAGGGGATGGTGCTAAACCCCGGGATGTTCTTGTGCGAAATGCTGATGAATATTTTGCTGCTTCATCCGGTGGGGGAGCCCAAACTTAAGCTGCTTTTCTATCGTCAAACAAAGTTGTCCATTGACCTGCTTGGATTTCACCTGTGTTTTGAGAAGGAAATTCTGTAGATGTTGGGTTTATTGGAGGAAGTTTTTCCCTTTGGACTTTAATCACTGCATTTGCACGAATAGCGTCTCCTTCTTTCTCAATCCATACCATTCCGTCTTCTGGAGAAGAGCCAGACATTCCAATTAATTCAGGTATTTCTACTCCAGAGTTGTAAGTTCTTGCTAATGCTTGAAGTACTGGTTTAGATATTTGAGTTTCATCTTGAAAATCGGGACGTTCTACCTGGTAACCCATCCTTTCTAATGATCTCATAATCATATCTGAAGGTCCAGGCAAACCAGCTTTCTCTAATGCTTCATATGTTTTGTGTACTTGATCAATATCACGTGGATTATCTACTTTAACTTGTGCAATGAATATTCCGCTTTGCTCTTTTCTTTGAACTGGAGTGGTATTTGGTATAGCAGGTAAAATTTCTATCCTTTGTGGTTGATTATTTACTTGAGGTGTGCCAACTAGACTTAACCTTCTGTTAAAAGCAGATAAAGCAGTATTTCTTTCTGTCATGGGCGTATTTTACACCCGATAGTTTCTTCTATCAAGCGGTTTTAACTAAAACAAGGGGTGATGCAGCTGCTTTACTAAACATAGTTCATCGTCTTTGTCTTTATCTTCATAGCGTTTAAAACCATTTTTTAAGTAAAAGCTTTGGGCGATACTGTTATCCTTAACCTTTTTATCTTTCAAAAACTTTTCCCCAAGCTCCAGCATTTGTAGGTATATTCCCAGGATGCTAAAGCAGCAGTTTTTAGTTCTAACCAATCGTCTTTGGTTAAGGGACGAAAATTAATCATCTAATTGATTATATACAAAAAGTGTATAATGTAAATTAATGACTGGTAGGCGAATTAGTATAACCTACTTTTACTTGGTTAGTGCAATCTCTTTGGTTGTTTTGGTCATTGGAATCTTTCATACTGTAACATTTATTGTAAACTCCACGATGTATGAAAAATATCCTTTAAGGTGGGGTGGAGTGGACAATTGCGAGGACAGCCCATACTCTTTTGCTAAACCAATTATGCCTGCAGAAGAAAAGGGGGCAACCTCTAGTGCAGAGGAGAAGGAGAAAGCATTAGAGGTCTGCCGGAAAAACCAGGAACAAGAACGCCGCCAACATAGGGTAGAGGATATTAAAAATGCTGTAACCTTTAGCTTAGTTGGTATTTTACTGTTCTCTATCCACTTCCCTATTGCTTTAAAGAGATCAAACGAAGCCAATAAGTAGTATAATTCTTACATGCGGACTGTCGGCCGGATTTTTAGAGAAACAAGAGAAGCCAAGCTATACACATTAGAACAAGTTGAAAAACATACTAAGATCCGCAAAGAGCTTCTCGAAGCTCTTGAGGCTGATGATTATACTAAGCTTCCTCCGTCTACTTTTATTCAAGGTTTTATTAAAAACTATGCTAAATTTTTAAATCTAAATGCAGATAAGCTCTTGGCAATTTTTAGGAGGGATTTTGAATCCAAAAAGCACCCCCCTATTGTTTTAGACAGTTTGGCAAATCCGGTTAAAGAAACAAAGTTTAGGTTAACACCCTCAGTTGTGCTTAGTGTGGTTGTGGGACTTGTTGTCTTTAGTTTTTTTGTTTATCTGTGGTTTGAATACCGCCAATACGTGGGGGCGCCGCCTCTTGAAGTTGTGTCTCCTTCTGACCAGCAGACAGTGGAGATCCCCCAAATTGTTGTCGAGGGAAAAACCGATCCGGAGATGAAGGTAAAGGTTAATGAACAAGAAGTGGGGACTGATACTGAAGGAAAATTTAGTGAAGAGATTAAGTTGTCCTCATGGACCAATACAGTTATAATAACTGTAACTAATAAGTTTGGAAGAACTGCCAAGGTTGAGCGAACTGTATTTGTAAAAAAATGACTACGATTGAAATTTTGCTTTTGATACTCGTTATCCTGTTGTCACTGGGGTTTATTCTGATGAGTGTAATTTCAATTATTATCCTCTTGCAAATTAAGCAGGCTTTAGATAAAGTAGATAATATCGTTAAAACAACTGAAGAGGTTACAAGGGAGGTCGGTATTTCGGTTAAGGCAATTGTGACGGGCATTGCAGCACTGGTTACTAAAAATTTAGTCGGTAGTGTAGCAAAAAAAGTTGCTAAATTAAGAGGCCCGAAAAGATCTTAAACTTTATGAATACAGAAGATAATTTAATTTGTCCCAAATGCGGTAGCAGTTTAACTGATATTGTCACTACACCAACTGGTAGGAAATTGCGCCGCTGCTCTACTTCAACTTGGAATTCAGAGCTAAAAAGCAATGAAGGTTGTGATTTTGTTAAATGGTTAGAAGTTGAACCAGAATCTTTAGACGAGAAATGTCCAAAGTGTGGCTCTCCCCTGCTGCTGGCTGTAACTAGATTCGGGAAAAAGATGAAGAAGTGTTCAACAGGAGGATGGAATAAAGAAACAAAACAGGCTATAGGCTGTGACTTTGTTGAGTGGATCAATGGAACAACTGAAGCTTTAAATGAAGATTGCCCGGATTGTGGAGAAAAGCTAGTCTTGTATACTACCAATGCTGGAAAGAAGATGAAGAAATGTTCTACTGCAGGATGGGATAGGGAAGCCAGACGAGCTACAGGTTGCACCTTTGTATACTGGCTTAAGCCCTCTGAGTATGCAGCATCAACCCCAGAGAGCGCCGGCGAGGAATTCCTACCTCCTGAGTAGATTTTATTGATTATTTACATCCACTCTAAATATCCCAGATCTTCCCAGTATTTCATTCTACTTTTTACTCTTCTTAATTTAAGATTTTCTTCTTTATTTAAAGCCTCTCTCAAAGATATCCTTATGCCAGCAAACTTTTTTACTAGCCATATTCTATTATTTGCTATTTGATTTAATTTAGAATGTTCATCTACTAAGCAATCTATGTCGACGATCTCACCTTCTTTTTCTTTATTAAACATCCGTCTTCCATAGTAACCTTCTATCTTAACTAGATTACCGGCTCTTTGTTGAGCTAGTTGGTATTTTGAAAGTTTGCGCTCAAGCATGCTTGGAGTATATTTTAGATGAGTTTTTATTACAAGTATGAATTAGAAATATTTAACTCGAATTGTTTGTTTTGGTGCATAGCCGGCTTTGTTCCAAAACTCTTGGGCACTGTTTTCTTGAGCTACTTTTAATTCTGCATAAGGAACATTTTTTTGCTTAAACCATTTCTCTGCTTGTTTTAAAAGATGTGTTGCTATGTCTTTATTTCTAAATTCTTCTTTTACATAAAGACCACTAATATATCCATACTTTTCTACTAGATAAATAGGGATTGTCTTTTCTATTTTTAAAAGTATATATCCAACACATTTCTGATTTTCAATCGCGACAAAGATTCTTGTAGTTCTACTACGCATTAACTTACCTAAGATTCGATTAATTCTGTCTTGTACATCATCTTTTAGAGCATAATATTTTCCATACTTTTTCAAATGATCCATTTGGAGTTTATAAATTAATTCTGTAACACAATTGAAATTTTCTGGTGACAGGATGTTAATGTTCATTATTCTAAAGTGGCGTAAATTCGGCGGATTCCAGCCCCTGTGGATTCTTCTTTAGTGATTTCAAAGTTTCCTAAAATTCCTGTGTGTTCAACATGAGGTCCCCCACAGATCTCTTTGGAGAAGATATCTTCGTCATCGCGAGCGTTAGCGTGGCGATCTTCTTTAGGGGATTGCTTCTCCGCCAGCTGGCGGATCGCAATGACGTCCGTGTCTCCTATAAAATACACTTTTACAATGTCTCCATATTTCTCTCCGAATGCTCCTATTGCGTCTGTCTTTTTAGCTTCCTCTAGCGGCATTTCTTTAAACCAGACTTTTAAGTCTTCTTTAATCTTTTCATTGACTAGATCCTCCACTTTTTTAATCTCTACTTCTGATAGTTTTTGATTATGGGAAAAATCAAACCTGAGCCTTTCCGCTGTAATGTTGGACCCTCTTTGGATCACATGGTCACCAAGAATACTGCGCAACGCCTGGTGAAGCAGGTGAGTGGCAGTATGATATTTGGTCTCTTGTTCGCCGGAAGAAACAAGCCCGCCTTTAAACATTCCGGCAGAGGCTGTTCTGGATAATTCCTTGTGCTTTTCAAATTCGGAAATAAACTGCTGGTGGTTAATCTTTTGGCCTTTTTGGGTTAATATTTCTTCTGTTATCTCTAGTGGGAATCCGTAGGTCTGGTAAAGGTCAAAAGCAATTTTTCCATCAATTTGTTTTATTTTTTGAATTTCTTTAAGCCCTTTATCCAAAGATGCGCCAAATTTTTGAATTTCTGTTTTTATAACCTCACTAGCAACAACATTTTTGGATATTTCACTTAAACGAGCAAGTGAACTTAAATCCGTACCAAGATGGTACATTTTAACTGCAGCCCGCCTGATCAACCTTCTTAAGACATATCCATGCAATTTATTTGAAGGCATAACTCCATTGACAATCAAGAAAGTTGAGGCTCGTATATGATCTGCAATTACTCTAATTGAAATTTGATTTTCTGCTTGGCTAAACTTTTTTCCGGAAATTTCTTCTATAGTTTGGATTATTTCTTTAAATAAGTCAGTTTCAAAGATGTCCGGAATATTATTACTTGCCGCTGTTAAACGCTCCAATCCCCCGCCAAAATCAACATTTTTTTGAGACAACTCCTGAAGCGTTCCGTCTTCCGTTTTTTGATACTGAATAAAAACAGAGTTACCGATTTCCATAAACCGACCGCAATCACAATTCGGATTACATTTTTCATCTTTAAAAAGCGAGTTTTCATGGAGTTTAAGATCATCTCCAAAATCATAAAAAACTTCAGAATCTGGGCCTCCGATATCTCCAGGAATCATTTGTTCCGGAGTTCCGGATCTTGACCACCAGTTTTTCTTTGGACCGTAAAAATGGATATGTGTATCATCTACTCCTAAACTCTTCCAGATTTGCAAAGAAACGTTGTCTTTAAGAACATTATCTGTGCCTTCGAATACAGAAACATGTAATTTTTCTTTTGGCAGCACAAGTTCTTTGGTTAAAAATTCCCAAAGCCAAGATAATTGATCATTCTTAAAGTAATCTCCAAGAGACCAGTTCCCAAGCATCTCAAAAAATGTTAAATGGCGGTTATCTCCGGTTTCTTCAATATCTCCTGTTCGAATACCGGGTTGAACATCAACTAGCCTTTTGCCTAAAGGATGCGGTTTTCCTTTTAAAAAAGACACAAGCGGTTGCATTCCTGCGGAGACAAAAAGGGTAGTAAGGTCATTTTCTAAAACTAAAGGGGCAGGGGCAATTCGTTTGTGTCCCCTACTTTCAAAAAATTGTAAATACTTTTCCCGGATAGTTTTCGAATCCATATGATCGGATTATATATCATTTTGTGCAAAGTTCGCATATTGTGTTAATATTGAAATTAGAAGTAGAAGTTTCTCTACTGATTCTGCCATGAGTTTACTAGACAACCTGCCTAAAAGTTTGCCTTTTGGAAAAAAGGAAGATTTAACAGAATACTTTTTTGGACTCAATATTGGTTTTAATACTGTTACTGGTTGTCTTTGGGGAATTGAACATAAAAGACTTCATGTAATCCGTGCTGTTGAAACAGAGTATACAGACGAAACCCTTAAAGACTCTGCCAACGCTGTTTTAGATGAAGTCTTGGGGGACTTTGAACACGAACCAACAAAAGTTCTATTTGGTGTACCTGATTCCTGGTTACAGGATGACAACTTAAAAGATGAGCACTTAAAGCTTTTACGAGACTTGGTTAAAGAGTTAGACCTTTCCCCTATGGCTTATGTTTCTACTTCTTATGCTATTGCTCATTTGATGCAAAAAGTGACAGGAGTGCCTTTAACAGCCATACTTTTAAATGTTTCCGAACCTTTAGTTGTGACAGTGGTTAAAGCTGGAAAAATTGTAGGTAGTAAGGTTCTAAAAAGATCAGGGGATTTACCCCAAGATACAGAAAAAGCCCTGCTTGGTATAAATGATATTGAAGTTTTACCTTCTAAGTTTTTAATTTACAGCTCAAATGTTTTAGAAAAGGAACAACTAGAGAAGTTTAAGGATGAGTTGCAATCTTTCTCTTGGATGAATAGCTTACCTTTTCTTCACCTACCCAAAATAGAAGTTCTAGAAGATTCTGTTGAGACTAAGGCTATTTCTTTAGCTGGAGCTTCAGAATTGGAGCCTGATATTTCCTATCATCCACAACCTTTACAAACTCAAAAGTTTGAGGCTGCTTTAGAAAGTACACTAAGTCCAGCAAAGGAACATCTTGAGACCGAACAATCTGATCAACCGATGAATGAAAGTGGATTCGTGGAAGGTGATATTGAGGAAGTGGAAAGAGACAAACGCATAAATAATATTGATCCGATAGAAATTGACAGTGATTATTCAACCTTACCTGTTGGATTCCCCACAAATCGGCCTCTCCCTCCTCAATCTAGAAAATTTTCATTAAAACTACCTAAATTCAACCTTGGCCATTTTAATAAAATCTTTCTAGGTTTGATTATTGTGGTGGTGGTTTCTCTGGCAGGTTATGTGGTTTTGCCTAAAGCTACAGTTTCTATTTATGTTGATCCAAAAGTTTTAGAAAATGCTGCTCAAGTGGTTGCAGACCCTTCACTCACCAGCGTAGATGAAGAAAACAAAAAGATCCCAGGACAGCTAATTGAGGTTGAGGTAAGTGGTACAGAAAAATCTCAAGCAACAGGAAAAAAACAGATTGGTGATCCGGCTAAAGGTAAAGTTGTTATTTTAAATAAAACAAACGCTTCAAAAAATTTCCCACAAGGCACTGTTTTGAACGGTTCGGATGGTATTAATTATACCTTAGATAACGGAGTGACAGTCGCTTCTCAATCAGCTGTGGCTGATGGGATCTCGTTTGGTAAGACAACAGTTTCGGTGACTAGCACCAAGATTGGTCCAGAGGGTAATTTATCTGCAGGCAAAGAGTTAAGCATTAAGGGGGAATCTTCCAGTAATTATTCCGCCCGGGTAGATTCTGATATATCTGGCGGAACTAGTAAAGACGTAACAGTGGTTACCTCAGATGACCAAAAGAAGTTACTTGCAGCACTGTCTTCGCAACTTAAGAAAAAAGCTAAAGAAGAAATTCAAGGAAAACTTCAAGGCGATGCCAAAATTTTGGAAGAAGCTTTAAATGAAACAATTACTAAAACTTCTTACTCTAAATCTGTAAACGATCAAGCTCCAGAGTTTTCCCTAACTTTAAATGCCAGGTACAAAGGTACGGCTTACTCGGAAAATGATTTAAGGACAATTGTTTCTAAACTTGTACAAACGAATGTACCGGAAAACTTTGCTCTTAATTTGGCAGATACTGAGACCCAGTCAGATGTAATGAAACTGGAGAAAGATAATAAATTAGTTTTCCAGGCTAAGTTTAGGGCAAAGCTTATGCCAAAACTGGATATTGAGAAGATAAAAATGCAGATTAAAGGTAAAACTCCGTCCGAAGTTGCAGAGATTGTCCGCCAATATGAAAGCGTTATCGGGTCAGAGGTTCGAACCTCCTCAACCTTACCTGCTTCCCTTCAGAGATTGCCAATCTTGTCCAAAAATATCTCCATAGAAGTGGTTACAAAGTAATCTGCTAAAATGATTTAGTGATTAAAAAGATCTTTTTTCTAACTCTTTTAGGCATTGGTATTTTTGTGGCAATGCAGGTTGCGATGCCCTATCTCTCTTATAAAGCTTGGGAGAGAAAGACTTTTGATCAGAATTCACTCTTAGTCAGTCCTTCCGCAAATGTATTAGAGTCAGATTCTAAAGTTTTGGGTGTTTCAATACAGAATGTAGGCAACTTTCCCTCTTTTGTGGTTGAAGCTACTTCTTCAGCGACCGCTTATGATCATTTCTTAATCTCTATTCCCAGTATTAAGGTTTTAAATACTAAAGTAGTGGTAAACACAAATGATTTTTCAGAAAACTTAGCTCATCTGCCGGGGACAGCCCTTCCTGGAGAAGTAGGGAATGTATTTGTTACTGGACACTCTTCTTTACCTCAAATTAAAAACACTAAAAATATGTTAAGCTTTGCGAATTTACCAAAAATGAAAAAAGAAGATAGCATTTTTCTACAAGTAGGCGGCCAAAGATATGAATATATTGTTGAAGGTTTAAGGATAGTTGATCCAAAAGAAGTTTGGGTAATTGATCCGCCAGACAAGCAGGGTCGTTTCTTAAGCTTAATGACTTGTGTACCGCCTGGATTTAATACCAAACGTTTGATAGTATTAGCTAGATTAAAGGGTACTTAAAGATGCGGTATTTAGGTATTGACTACGGTAAGAGAAAAATTGGTTTAAGCTTGTCAGAAGGAATATTAGCTTCTCCTTTTAAAGTTCTACAAATCAATTCTTTGAAAGATGCTTTAAATAAAGTTCAACAAGTTATTAAAGTTAAAAATATTGATGTAATTGTTGTGGGAATGCCGGAAAGTGGAGAGTCTAAAAGTATTACACGAAACTTTATTAAGCAGTTAAGAAACTTAGAACAAGATAAAAAGGTTATTGAGGTTGATGAAACGCTAACAACAGAAAATGCAAGTTCCCTGCTTAAAAGTCTAGATATCTCTAAAAAAGAAGAGGATGATTATTCGGCAATGTTGATTTTGCAAAATTATTTAGATAGTCTTAAGTAGCGCATGCACAGCAAGCATTTAATTAGGAATTGGATTATTTTACTTATCACAGTTTTCTTTTTAGGTTTAATGGTTGGATTTTCCTACTGGAACTCTTTGCAGTTGCCAGCCGATCCAAAAGGGGAGGAACAGCGTTTTATTGTTAACAAGGGTGAGGGGACATCAAGTATTGCCAGCAGATTAGAAAAAGAGGGATTAATTAAATCTGCTTTAGCTTTTAAACTTAAGGTTCGAAAAAAGAAAAGTTATAAAGTAGAGCCCGGAGAATATAAACTATCCCCTTCTATGAATCTAAGTGAAGTGATGGAAGGCCTGAATCAGGGACCAAACGAGAGATGGGTGACACTCATTGAAGGATGGCGTGTGGAAGAGATGGCAAGGCGTTTAAATTCAGATCTTGGAATCGATTATGACCAGTTTGTGAAAGTAGCCAAGCCTTTCGAAGGTTATCTTTTCCCGGATACTTATTTAATTAATCCAGAGGCAACTCCTGAAACTATTGTTACTCTTCTTCGCAACACTTTTAAGGCTCGTTACACAGAAGATCTGCAGCAAAAGATTGAAGCAAAAGGTTTAACTCCAGAAGAAAGTGTGATCTTAGCGTCTTTAGTAGAGAGGGAGGCTCGCTCCGATGAGGTTCGCACCAAAGTTGCGAGCATTATTTTAAAGAGATTAAAAATGGGGATGAAATTAGATATTGATGCAACAGTGAGATTCGCCAAGGATAGTGCAGATCTGCAAAGAGGAAAAACGATAGAGAAGTTTTGGCTTGCAATAACTAGAGATGATTATAGCGATGTTAAATCTCCCTTTAATACTTATCTTACTCTCGGTTTACCCCCATCTCCTATTTGTAATCCTTCGCTTTCTTCTCTAAAAGCAGTTGCCAATGCAGACCCCTCTATCCCCTATCTTTATTACTACCATGACTCAAAGGGGAATACCTATTTTGCTAAAACTTTAGATGAGCATAATTCAAATGTGGCAAGGTATAGATAAAAACCCTAACTTTTCCCGAAATATTGCCTGTTTGGCTTAAATCAGCTATGTTTAAAGAATGCCATGGGGAGACGGTATTCCAAAGATTCGCTGCTTCTCCTTAACAGATATCCATGATTTTGAATCTTGCCCTTTCCGCTTCTTTGTCCGCCACAACTTAGAAAGAAAAGCTGAAATTGACGATTCATCCCCTAGCATGGCGCTTGGTACACTGCTTGACGAATCGATCAAACTTTTTTTAACTTCCAATGCCCTAAGCTTTGGGGTTGATTATTTACCGAATATCATAAACGGCGCCTTAGCCAAGATGAAATATAACGTTTCTGAAAAAGGAAGCAGGTCTTTCTACTATAAACACATGGATTTTATCAATGACGAAATAGTTCAAAAAGCAAACGAGGTATTTAAAAAATACTATGAAGCCTTGGATGGAAAAATTAAAAAATCTTTAGGAGAAGTTGGATTTTGTGAGTATGTGATAGATTGTGAGGATGGCAAACTTAAGTTTTGGGGTGGACCAGATACATTTGAGTTAGGAGATGATGGGGTCCCTGAGGTGGTGGATTATAAATATCATGAAAACCCTGAAAGAGGGGTAAGCAGATTAGATATGGATTTGATGCCTAAGATGTATATTCTACTCTCAGCCAAAAAGTTGCAGGATAAAGGCTACTCAAAAGCGCGGTTTGTGGTCCGTCAATGGAGTCAGCCCACAGACGATTCATTGTGGGAGGATTTTGATTTAACTGAGCTTGACTCTATATCTGAGAGGCTAAAGTCAAAAGTTCAAAAGATATTAGAGAGTAAGGATTTGAGTTTTTGCGAAAAATCATTTTGCCGAGCTTGTAAATCTGAGAAAAGAGTTGAGTATATTAAGCAGTTAGAAGACAAAAAGATGATTAATTTATCAGCAGACGTTTTGTATACTCCCTAAAATCCAACCCTAATGAAGCGAGTCCGCTTTGGTAACGACCAAAATTCGGTAGACTTCCTTCCAAAGGGGTTTTTAATCTGCGTGCTAAGCAGTCGATTTCGTGTAACATTTCAGATTGAAAGGCTTGAGATCTTCTGATGATATCCTTAAGAGAGTTACCAGAAAGCTTATCTCGTAAGGCTGAAGCTTCTCCTATTAAACTTAAAAAAGGTGGCAGAGGATCAACTTGTAAACGGTGAGGTAAAAGCGGTTCAACCTCAAAATATGGATCTGTTGGGATACTTACACCTATTGCCTTAAAAGGTTGGTCTCTAGTTTCACTTTCTGTTGCAACACGAATATCTATTTGATTGCTTCCAGGAGTAGTCATTAGATCCATGACGGATGCAAGTCTATTAATTTCTTGATTTGGAATTTGATCGGGACTGGCACAAAAATGAAGCATGGCTCGTGTAGTTTCTATAGGGTCACCGGACAAACCTTCTTGCTGTTTGCTTTTAGATAAATGGTTATAAAGTTCTTCTAGTAAAAATTGATTTTTCTTTGTCTCAGCCATGGAAGCAATTTTACCAATTTTGCTTTGAATTTTTCAATGATTTGTTGTACTATGCAAAAGTCGAGTTATTCACTTAAGTTTTTTATATAAACGATGCCAATACTTAAAAAAACAATGTTTCGAGAGTATGACTTGCGAGGTCGCGAGTCAGAAGATGAGCTTAACGATGAAGCGATGTACTATATAGGACGAGGGTTCGGAGCGTTTCTTAAACAGCGTAACATAGAAGAGGCTGTTGTTGGACACGATGCTCGAGGTACTTCTGAAAGCTTTCACAAAGCTGTGGTAAAAGGTCTTACAGAATGTGGGGTTAATGTTATTGATGTTGGCACTGTAACAACGCCAATGGCTTACTGGGCTCAATATCACCTTAATGTTAAGGGACTTGTGATGGTAACTGCAAGCCATAATCCCGTAGGATGGAATGGGGTAAAACTTGGTTGTGATCTCTCTTATACCTTGCTTACTGAAGAGCTCCAAGAAGTATATCAAATTATTTGCGATGAGAATTTTACAGAAGGTGCAGGAACTGTACGCAAAGAAGAAATTAAAAATGCCTATATTCAAGACCTTGTTTCCAAGACTAAGATTACTAAGGAGTTTAAAATACTAATCAACACTGGAAATGGTACTGCTGGTATAGTTGCACCTGAACTATTCAAGAAAGCAGGATGTGACGTTGTAGAACATTTTACTAATATTGATCCTACTTATCCAAATTACACACCAAACCCTGATGGAACAGCAATGATGGAAGATACTGGTAAGGAAACTGTAGAAAATAGTTGTGATTTAGGTTTAGCTTTTGATGGAGACGGTGACAGACTAGGGCTTGTTGACGAGAAGGGTGAAATAGTTTGGCCAGACCGATATATCATTCTTCTATCTCGACTCATTCTTTCGCAAAAGCCAGGAGCAAAAATCGTTTTTGATGTTAAGGTTTCTGAAGCTCTTCCGGAGGATATTAAAAATAGTGGAGGAGAACCGGTCATGTGGAAGACAGGACATTCCCATATAAAGGCAAAACTTGCTTCTGAGCAAGCAGCTTTAGCAGGAGAAATGAGTGGTCATATTTTCTTTGCTCATGGTTATTATGGATTTGATGATGCTACCTTCGCTGGATTAAAGCTACTTGAATACTTATCTACACACAATAAACCACTCTCGGAAATAATTAGAGAAACCCCTTATTACGTTTCAACTCCTACAATTCAAGTTCAAGCAACTGACGAAGATAAATACAATATCGTTGAGGAACTTACAGAAGAGTTTAAAAGTGAAGGTTATAAAGTTATTGATATTAATGGAGCAAGGGTTTATACCGAGAAAGGTTGGGGACTTGTTAGGGCATCTTCTAATACTCCAACTCTAGTGCTTAGGTTTGAGGCCAAGACAGAGGAAGATCTTGAAGAATTGAGAGAACTATTCAGGAAAAAACTAGAGAGGTTTCCTATTCTAAGCAAACACTGGGATACTAGTGGCCACTAATTATGCCAAACGTTAAACCAGGGATCTACGAGCATTTTAAGGGGATGAGGTATAGGGTGTTGGGGGTGGCCAAGCACAGTGAGACTTTAGAGGAGTTTGTGGTGTATGAGGCGCTCTATGATAACCCTGAAGGGAAGCTTTGGATCCGGCCAAAAGAGATGTTTTTAGAAACAGTTGAAAGAGATGGAAAAGTAACGCCCAGATTTAAGTTTTTGGATGAGTAAATATGCCAAAGCCTCAAGAGACTTCGAAACACAACTACATGTTCTCTGATGATATAAAGTTTTTACAAAAATGTATTGTGTTTCATCCAACAGAAAATAAATTTCTGATTCTCAAGCGCTCTCCTGATTCTTTTTCCAGGCCTAATGATTGGGATTTTCCCGGAGGAAATGTGTTGTTTGGAGAATATCATGAAGAGTCACTTCGTCGAGAGATTAAAGAAGAGGCTGGTTTAGAAGTTGTAAATTTAAAACCTCTTCAAGTTAAAACTGACATGAGAGGGGAGATTTATTGTATTTTTATCAACTACACAGCCCAAGCAACCTCTACTGAGGTTGCTTTAAGTCATGAACATACTGACTACAAATGGATAAGCAAGGATGAGTTCCTAAAAATGGAAACAGCAGACTTTTTAAAACAGGCAATAGAGGAGTGTGACAAATGAAAGTAGGATTTGTCGGCCTTGGGTTGATGGGGAGGCCGATGGCTTTAAATATCCACAAAAAGGGTTTTCCTCTGACAGTCTATAACCGGACACCAAGTAGGGCAGAGGAGTTTAAGGCTTTACCCGGTGCAAAAGTTGCCCTCTCCCCTGCCGGGGTAGGAGAAGAGTCTGAGAAGGTTTAGCAAAAACTCTAAAACCAGGATCTGTAATTACCTCCCTGCCACTTCCCCATTTATGAAATTAAAAATGGACAGCCTGGTAAACATGAATTATCCTACCCTATCTTCTATGAGTAATATGTACAAAGATTTGGAACTGGCTAAGCAGGAGTTGCAGAAATCAGGTACTAATTTGCCAGTTTTTGAACAGGTAGATGAGTTGTTTAAAAGGGGAGTGAGTTTAGGTAAAAGAAAACCTCTAGTAATAAATAGTGTTTGTAGAGTAGCTTCACGTTGACAAAGCAAGCAATTTCTGATACTATCTCATAGTTTGTGTAGGAATTTGGGGATTGACGAGCTTGTTAGAGTGTGGTAAATTAGCTTCAACTGAATAGTGTTTGAAGCTTAAACAAGCGTACCTGGAGTATGTACGCTTGTTTTCGTTGTATTTACCCTGAGCTAGACGTCCTTCGACGTTGCTCAGGATAAAAATCTGCCCCGATTTTTAAGGAGTCGTGCCGTTTATGCCTGATAAACTAGATAAAATTAACGATAGAAATTACTGGGGAAATAATAAAAACCTACCTAAAGCACTAGATTTAGTGGACATTCAAAAGCAGTCATATGCTTGGTTCATTAATGAAGGAATTGCCCGAAACTTAAAAGAGATCTCCCCTGTTTCGGATTTTACTGGTAAAAATTGGAAATTAGAATTTGGTGAACACTTCTTTGGCAGCCCCCGTTTTACTCCTGAACAATGTGTTCAAAAAGGTATTTCATATGATGCTCCGCTTCGGGTTAAAGTCACTTTAACTAATCTTCAAACTGGTGACACCATTAAACAAGAAGCTTTCATGGGTGATATCCCGCAAATGACTGAAAAGGGAACCTTTGTTATTAATGGAATTAAGAGGGTTATTATCAACCAAATCGTTCGGTCTCCCGGAATTTTCTTCTCCGCAACTGAAGACCCAATCTCCGGTCGAAGACTTTATGGTGCAGAGATTAGGCCTTCTCACGGGTCTTGGCTTGAATTTTCTATCTCTAGATCTGATGTAATTACTGTCAAAATTGACAGACGCAGAAAATTTGTGGCCACTACCCTCCTTCGAGCTTTAGGTTTTACTACAGAACAGATGCAAGAGATCTTTGCTGAAGTAGACAAAAATGAGGACCATAGATACTTGGCTGCTACATTAAATAAAGATTTAACTACTAATCAAAATGAAGCCTTACTTGAGATTTTTAGAAAGATGCGGCCAGGAGATCCAGTTGTTTTAGATACTGCTAAATCTTTAATTGAAAATATGTTCTTTAATCCACGAAGATATGATTTAACCCGGGTTGGAAGGTTTAAAATTAATAAAAAGCTGGGACTCGATATTCCAAACACTCCAGAAAACTGGGTACTTACCAAAGAAGATATTATTGCAACACTTCGATACTTAATTAATTTAGCAAATGGAAATGGCCGGATTGATGAAATTGATCATTTAGCAAACAGGCGGGTCCGATCAGTAGGAGAGTTAGTTGCCCAAAACGCTTTCCGGGTAGGTTTGCTTCGACTGGAGCGGGCTATTAAGGAGAGAATGTCTTTATTATCTGCTGACCAAGAGATCTCTGCTGCATCTTTGGTTAATGCCAGGGTGGTGATAGCTGCAGTAAATGAGTTCTTCAGGTCATCTCAGCTATCCCAAATTCTTGACCAAATTAATCCCTTGGCAGAAGTGGATCATTTAAGGAGGCTGACAGTTATGGGTACTGGTGGTATTGCCAGAGACAGGGCCTCTTTTTCTATCCGTGACGTCCATCATAGCCAATACGGCCGAATTGACCCTGTCAGGTCTCCTGAAGGACAAAACATTGGTTTAGTGACTTACTTGGCCCTCTTTGCTCGTATCAATGAGTATGGCTTTTTAGAGACTCCTTATCGGAAAGTAGTCAAAGAAAACGGCAAGCTTAAAGTGACTAATGAGCTAGTTTATTTATCAGCGGATGATGAAGAAGAGATGTATATTACTGAAGCAACAGTAGAAACAGACAAGAACGGCGTAATTACCCAAAGCAGGGTCCCTCTTCGATACAGAGGTAGTTTCTTTGAAGGAGATGCAAATCTAATTAATTTAATCGATATTACTCCACAACAGATCGTTGGTGCTTCTGCTTCTTTAATTCCATTCTTAGCACACGACGATGCGAACCGGGCTTTGATGGGATCACACATGCAGTGTCAGGCAGTACCGCTTCTTCGACCTCAAGCTCCATTAATCGGAACTGGTATGGAAAAAATCGTTGCTGATAATATGGCCCGAACAGTCAGAGCTCCATTTGGTGCTGAAGTTACATATGTCGATGGAGATAGGGTAGAGATCCAAGGCAAAGATGGTACAAAGGTAGAGTTTAAAGTTAAAAAATATGTTAACTCCCCCGCTAAGACTTCTTATTCTCAAAGACCAGTTGTCACCGTAGGTCAAAAATTAAAAGAGGGTGATTTGATTCTAGAAGGAACTTCAACTGAAAACGGAGAGCTGGCGCTTGGTCAAAACTTAACTATTGCTTATATGAGCTTTGACGGATTAGGTTACGAGGATGCGATCGTGATCTCTGATCGATTAGTTAAAGAAGATGTTTTGACCTCTATCCATATTGAGGAGTATTCAACAGATGTAGTTGAAACTAAACTTGGTCCGGATGAGGTAACCAGAGATATTCCAAATGTTTCCGAAGAGAATCTGGCTAATCTTGATGAAACCGGTATTGTCCGGATTGGTGCTGAAGTCGGGCCAAACGATATTTTGGTTGGAAAAGTTCAGCCAAAAGGAGAGACAGAGCTTACTGCAGAGGAGCGATTACTTCGGGCGATCTTCGGAGAAAAAGCGAAAGAAGTTCGGGATACCTCACTTCGTATGCCTCACGGCGAGCGGGGAACAGTAATCGGCATACAAATTTTATCCCGCGCCGAGGGCGATGATCTAGATCCTGGTACTTTAATGAGAATTAAAGTTAAAGTAGCCCAACTTCGAAAAGTCACAGCAGGGGACAAGTTAGCTGGCCGGCATGGAAACAAAGGGGTTATTTCCAGGATTGTTCCTCAATACGATATGCCACGTTTGCTTGATGGTTCGATCGTTGATATTATCATCTCCCCTGTTTCGATCCTTTCCCGTATGAACTTGGGGCAACTGCTTGAGGCACATCTTGGGTTTGCCGCTGATAAACTAGGTTATAAAGTAGCTGTTCCTGTATTTGAAAATGTTAAGGAAGATTTAATCGTTGAAGAGATGAAAAAAGCAAATCTTCCAGTCAGTGGAAAATCAAAATTGATCGATTCTAGAACGGGTGAATACTTTAATCAAGAAGTTGTAGTTGGAAAAGCTTACTTCCTAAAACTTATACACATGGTAGAGGACAAAACTCATGCAAGGTCAACTGGTCCATATTCACTTGTTACACAACAACCTCTTGGAGGTAAAGCCCAAATGGGTGGTCAGAGACTTGGAGAGATGGAGGTTTGGGCGCTTGAAGCATATGGTGCAGCGTATATCTTGCAAGAGATGTTAACTATTAAATCAGATGATGTGGTTGGTCGGGCTAAAGCTTTTGAAGCAATTGTAAAAGGTATTGAGATCCCTCAAGCTTTGATTCCTGAATCATTTAAGGTTTTGGGCAAAGAGTTACAATCTTTGGTTATCGATGTTCAACCACTGGGCGCTAAAGTTGTGGAAGAGAAAGAGGCAGAAGAGGAAGCAATAGAAGAAACAGTTGCAGCGTATAAAGAAGCTTTAGGAGTTGCTCAAGTAGGTGTGTCTGATGAGATAGGAGCAAATAGCCCAATGGAAGTGGTTGACGCAAATGTAGGAACCGAAGATAATACTAAAGTTGCAGAAGGCCTTGATATTGAGGAGCCAACAGATGAAGAGCTCTCTGCAGAGGAAGGAGGAACTAGCGTATAATATGAATGATTTAATTGACTTTGAATCTTTAAGAGTTTCAATTGCTTCTCCTGAAATGATTAGAAGCTGGTCTTTTGGAGAGGTTACCAAACCAGAAACTATCAATTACCGAACTTTGAAAGCAGAGAAAGACGGACTTTTCTCTGAAAATATCTTTGGTCCAACTAAAGATTACGAATGCTATTGTGGAAAGTATAAAAGAATCAGATATAGAGGCGTTATTTGTGACAAATGTGGTGTTGAAGTTACCCAATCTAAAGTTCGAAGAGAGAGAATGGGTCATATAACCTTAGCTGCGCCTGTTGCGCACAACTGGTATGTTAAAGGTGCTCCAAGCAAACTTTCTTTGATTCTTGATCTAACAATGAAAAATCTTGAGGCGATTATTTACTTTGCCTCATACTTGGTAATCTCTGTCGATTCAGATGCTAAAAATAAATCTCTCGAGAGGCTAGAAAAACAGTTAGAGGAGAAGAAAGAAGCTTCCAAAAAATCATTAGATGAAGCGATTGAAAAAGCAGAAGCTGCTGTAAAACACCAAATTACTGATTTAAAGACAACAATTAAGGAAACTGAAAAAAGGGAGATCGTCTCTCAAGAGTTACAACTTGCAAGCCGACAAAATATCGCTGCTTTGCGTGAAGCACATTCTACAGAACTTTCTCAACTAGAACAGATCTACAAAACCGTTGCAGATTTAGCAAAAAGCGTTGTACCTCTTAGACTCTTGTCTGAGGATGAGTATTATAAACTTGAAGAGTATGAAGTAGCTGACTTTATGAAGGTTGGTATGGGTGCAGAAAGCTTGCTTCAAGTTCTAAGGAGCTTAGATCTGGACAAGTTAGCAGCTGAACTTCGGGATGAAGTTTCAAAGACTTCAGGACAAAGACATATCAAGGCGACTAAAAGACTGCGGATTATTGAAGGAATGAGAAATGCAAAGATGCGACCAGAGTGGATGGTTTTGACTGTGCTTCCAGTACTTCCACCAGATCTACGTCCTATGGTTCAACTTCCTGGAGGAAGATTCGCAACATCTGATTTAAATGATCTTTACAGAAGAGTTATCAACAGAAATAACCGGCTGAGAAGGCTAATTGATCTGGGAGCACCAGAGATTATTTTACGAAATGAAAAGCGCATGCTTCAAGAGGCAGTTGATTCTTTGATCGACACTACAGCCAGAACCTCAAGAAGAGTAGCTGCTGGTACTCATCAGTTAAGATCGTTGTCCGACATGCTTCGCGGAAAGCAAGGCCGATTTAGACAAAACCTGCTTGGTAAAAGGGTTGATTACTCTGGCCGGTCAGTTATTATCGTTGGTCCAAAACTTAAACTAAATCAGGTAGGCGTACCAAAAGAGATGGCTTTGGAAATGTTTAAGCCTTTTGTTTTGAGGGAGATGATGGCTCGAGGTCTGGCTTCAAACGTTAAAGGAGCTAAAAACTTGCTAGAGCTAAAGCCCTCTGAAGTTTGGGATATCTTAGAACAAGTAATTGAAAACCATCCAGTTTTAATAAACCGGGCTCCAACTCTTCACAGACTTGGTATTCAATCATTCTTCCCAGTGCTTGTAGACGGTAATTCAATTCAGATTCATCCATGTATTTGTGCAGGTTTCAATGCTGACTTTGACGGCGACCAGATGGCGATCCACGTACCACTCAGTGAAAAAGCTCGGGAAGAAGCAATCGAGCTGATGATGGCTAAAGAAAACATCTTAAAAGGTTCAGACGGTTCGCCAATTAACGTACCTAACCGGGAGATGGCGCTTGGAAGCTTCTATATTACCTCTATTGATCAATCGAAGGAGTTTGATGAAAAACAAATCTACACCAAAGATGAAGCTATTTTGGCTTACCAAACAAGTAAGCTTCCACTTCGAAAATTAATCAAGTGTGAAGTCAATGGTGAAATTTATGAAACAACTGTGGGTCGAATTATTTTCAATAACGTTATTCCAGAAAAACTTCGATTCATTAATGAGGCTGTAAATGGTGTTGCTATCAGAAAGATTGTGATGGGGGCGTTTCGAATCTTAAATAGGGAAGAGTTGGCAGTTTTAGTTGATGATATTAAGGCTTTAGGTTTCTGGGGCTCAACTATTTCTGGTTTATCTCTTGCTATCTCGGATAATAAAATCTTGCCAAATAAAAAAGACATGATCGCTGCAGGAGATAAGGAGATCGAAGAGATTGAAGAAAACTATAAAAAAGGCTTAATTACTACTGAAGAAAGACGGGAATTGTCCCAAGAAGTTTGGACCAGAATAGGTGAAGATATCGCCCGAAAAACCATTGCCGAAATTGAGCCGGATAATCCGATTAAAGTTATTATGCAATCTGGTGGTGCTAGAGCTACTGTTGAGCAGATTAAACAGGTTTCTGGTATGAGAGGTTTCTCTGTGGATGCAACAGGTAAGATTGTGGAACTGCCAACTAAATCCAATTACCGGGAAGGTTTAGGTGTGTTTGAATACTTTAACTCTTGCCGGGGTGCCCGGAAAGGTTTGGTAGATAAAGGTCTTCGGACTGCAGATGCTGGATACCTAACCCGAAGATTAGTTGATGTATCTCATGACACTATTATCCGGTCAGAAGAATGTGAAACAGAGGAAGGCCTTACTTTAACAGTTGATATTAATAACCCAGGTAGCAATACTCCTTCCCTTCTTGGCCGAAGATTGTTGAAAAAGGCTGTAGGCAAGGACAAAAAAACAGTCCTTGAAGCAGGCGCTTATCTTGAAGAAGATCAGATCAGCCAGCTTGTTGAAGCTCAAGTTGAAGAGGTTACTGTTCGCTCACCTCTTACTTGTCAGGCAAGGTACGGAATTTGTAGCAATTGTTATGGTCTAGATTTATCAACCAGGAAGCCAGTTAAAATGGGTGTACCTGTTGGTGTGATTGCAGCTCAATCCATTGGGGAACCTGGTACACAGCTTACCATGAGAACTTTCCACACCGGAGGTATTTTGGGTGCAGATATTACTGCAGGTCTTCCTCGAGTGGAAGAGTTATTTGAGGCCCGGACTCCAAAGATTATTAGCCCTGTTTCCGAGATTGCAGGTAAAGTATCTATTATTGAAAATGAAGAGGGTCGGGTTGTCCGTGTACGCACGACCACTAAACCTCATGAAGAGAGAGAATATACAATAGCTTTATCAGCAAACATCTTGGTTGAAGACGGTGATCTAATTTCAGCTGGTACACAACTAACCGCTGGGCCACTTGATGTTAAAGAGGTCTTGCGAGTTAAAGGTCTTCGGGAGGCTCAAAGGTATATCGTTTCTGAGGTAAAGAAAGTATATGAATCTCAAGGTGTATCTATTAACGAGAAACATTTTGAAGTAATTGTTCGAAAGATGTCTGATAAAGTTCGTGTTGAAACACAGGGGGATACAAACCTTCTTCCAGGTGAAGTGGTTGATAGAATCCGGTTTGAAGAAGAAAACAAGCGGGTACTTTCTGAAGGCGGAGAACCAGCTACTGCAGGTGTGGTAATTTTGGGTATCACTAGAGCATCTTTGCTTACCGAAAGCTTCCTATCAGCTGCATCCTTCCAGGAGACTACCACAGTTTTGGCTGATGCTGCTGCCCAAGGTAAGGTAGATAAGTTGCTTGGAATGAAGGAAAATGTTATCATTGGCCGTCTAATCCCAACTAGTGCCGATCGAGCTGCGTTGGAATAGTCAATCGTATGCCAACAATTAATCAATTAGTTAAAAAAGGCCGAAAAGAAATCCGCAAAAAGGTAAAAGCAACTGCTTTGCGAAGATCTTACAACGCCAAAGATAGAAGATATAATACAACATTTAACCCTCAAAAGAGGGGGGTGGTTACTTTAGTTAAAACAATGACTCCTAAAAAACCAAATTCAGCGCTTAGAAAGGTGGCTAGAGTGAGGTTATCTAACAAAACTGAAGTGACTGCTTATATCCAAGGAATTGGACATGATTTAGCAGAGCATGGTATTGTTTTAGTTCGAGGTGGAAGAGTTAAGGATTTACCAGGTGTAAAATACCATTTAGTGCGAGGGAAATTTGATTTAGGCGGTACACAAGGCCGAAAGACTTCTAGATCGATTTATGGAGCTAAGAAGCCATCAGGTGTTGCTGCTAAAGCATAAGGAGAAGAAAAATGAGAGGCAAAAGTGCTGTAAAAAGAGTATTAGAAAATGATCCAATTTATAATTCGAGGCTGGTTACTCGTTTTATAAATAAAATAATGAAGGATGGAAAAAAGAGCGTTGCACAACGCCTAGTTTATGATGCGCTAGCTCAGATTGAGCAAGCGACAGGTAAGAATCCACTCTCTACTTTTGACGCCGCGATAGCCAATGTCTCTCCAAAAATGGAAGTTCGGCCAAGACGTGTAGGAGGAGCTTCTTATCAGGTTCCAACTGAGGTCCGGGGAGATAGAAAAGAGGCTTTAGCTATCCGTTGGTTAATTGCTGCAGCCGATTCCAGATCTAATAAAGAATATAAATCTTTTAGTAAAAAACTAGCTGCAGAAATACTTGATGCTGCAAAAGGTACAGGAGTGGCGATTAAGAAGAAAGAGGATACTCTACGTATGGCCGAAAGCAATAGAGCCTTTAGTCATTTCCGCTGGTAATCCGATTTAAAACAATTTGACTTTTTGGTGCAAAGTCGCTAATATGTCTTTTCAAGATCCCTGGAGGGGGTCTTTTTCATTAAGAGTAGCTATTTAAGCGCACGTAAGATATTATTGAAGAGGTTAAAAATATGGATAGAAAATTATTAGAAGACAAATTAAAAATGTGGCAAGGTAAGCTCGAAGATCTAGAAAAAGAGCTGGATGCTATCAGCAAAAGAAAAGGTGAAGCAGCAGCTATGGGTGATCTTTCAGAGAATGCTGCTTATCAAATGGCTTCAGAGGAAGCTGATATTTATCGGACTCGAATTGTTGAAGTGCAAAAGATAATTAAAAAACTTGAGGTTGATTTGGCGAAGGCAGGAAAGGGAGTCTAAATGGCAGTTGCACTCAAAACAAAAAGAGATTTTCCATTAGATAGAATCCGAAACATGGGTATTATTGCCCATATCGATGCTGGAAAAACAACAACTACTGAGCGAATCCTCTTTTACACTGGTCGAACCTATAAAATAGGAGATATTGATGAGGGTAATACCACAACCGACTGGATGGAGCAGGAAAGAGAAAGAGGTATTACTATTGTTTCCGCAGCAATTACTACCTTTTGGACTCCAAAAAGTGGTCCGTATGAAGGCCAAGAAACCAGAATTAACTTAATCGATACTCCGGGACACGTTGACTTTACTGTTGAGGTGGAAAGATCTCTTCGTGTGCTTGATGGAGGAGTGATTGTTTTGGATTCGGCATCAGGTGTACAGTCCCAAACTGAAACTGTTTGGAGACAAGCAGATAAATATGAAGTTCCTCTGATCGCTTTTGCCAATAAAATGGACGTTTTAGGGGCTGATTTTCATGGCACTATTCAATCTGCACGGGACCGGCTGGGTGCAAATGCTCTGGCTTATAATCTTCCAATTGGAGCTGAGAATAGTTTTAAGGGTGTTGTTGATCTACTTACTCAAAAAGCTTTAGTTTGGCAAGGAGATGAAACTGGTGCAAAATTCGTTGAAGAAGAGATCCCTGCTGATATGGTTGACGAAGCTATTAAGTACAGAGAAAAGTTAGTTGAAGAGATCGCTGCAACTGACGAAGGTTTAATGGAGAAATACCTTAATGGAGAAGAGATCTCTGTTTTGGAGCTCAAAAAGGCGCTTAGAAAAGCTGTTATCAATAAACAAATTGTTCCTGTTATGGCCGGATCGTCTCTTCGGAATAAAGGTGTTCAACCAATGCTGGATGCAGTTATCGAATACTTGCCATCTCCTCAAGATATCCCTCAACTTAAAGGTATAGATCCGAAAACCAATGAGGAAAAAGCTTTTGCTAATACAAAAGAAGCTCCGCTTGGTGCTTTAGCTTTTAAGATCCAAATCGATCCACACGTTGGGCGTTTAACTTATGTCCGGGTTTATTCTGGAACTCTAAAAAGCGGTTCTTACATTTATAACTCCACTAAGGGAGTAAAAGAGCGGGTTGGACGCGTACTTTTGATGCACGCCAATGATAGGGAAGAGATAGATGAGGCTTATGCGGGAGAGATCATAGCTGTTGTAGGCCTTAAAGACACTATTACAGGAGACACCTTATGTGATGAAAGCAACCAAATTAGGCTTGAGTCTATTAACTTCGCTGAACCTGTCATTTCGCTTGCTATTGAGCCAAAAACTAAATCAGACCAAGAAAAGCTCGCTCAAGCACTGCAAAGACTGTCAGAAGAGGATCCAACCTTTAGAGTGAAAGCGAATGTAGAAACAGGTCAAACTATTATCTCTGGGATGGGTGAGTTGCATCTTGAGATTATCGTTGACCGGATGAAAAGAGAGTTTAAGGTGGATGCAAATGTGGGTGAACCACAAGTGGCTTATAAAGAAACTATTACTAAAGCAGCAACAGGTGAAGGTAAGTATATTCGACAAACCGGAGGCCGCGGTCAATATGGTCACTGTCTGCTCCGAATTGAACCACTTCCCCGGGGACAAGGCCGGGAGTTTGCTTCAGAAATCGTGGGAGGGGCCATTCCAAGGGAGTTTATCCCCCCAATTGAAAAAGGTGTTATTGAAAAAGAGGATACCGGACTTTTGGCCGGTTTCCCGGTAACTGATATTCGGGTAGTTGTATATGATGGATCCTACCATGATGTTGATTCATCGGAACTGGCATTCAAAATTGCCGGTTCTTTAGGTTTATCTGAGGCTGCTAAAAATGCTGACCCTATTCTTCTTGAACCTATCATGAAAGTTGAGGTTTCCACCCCTGAGGAGTTTATGGGAGATTTAATCGGTGATTTATCTTCCAAAAGAGCTCAAATTCAAGGAACTGAAAAGAAGGGTAACACTTCAGTGGTTAACGCGCTCGTGCCTTTGGCTGAGCTTGGTGGGTATATTACTGCCATTCGGTCTATGTCCCAAGGAAGAGCCTCAGCCTATATCGAGCCATCCCATTATGAAATCGTTCCCAGCAATATCACTCAAAAAGTTGTTGCAGCCTCCGGCTTCACCGGCCGAGTCGAAGCCTAAATTCCTTTTTTTACCTAAAACTTACCTGCATGTGTATAATAATGTGTATAATATGAGTATATGGGAAAAGTAAATTATCAGTTTACATTACCGGTTTCTATCTTAAAAGAGGGTGATAGTTTTATCGCCTATACTCCTGCTTTAGATTTATCAACAGTAGGTGATACTTTTAAGGAGGTACTAACTCAACTTGGGTGGCAAAAGGTTGACAAACAACTAGTTCCGCCTATTGTGATTTCCAATCAAACTAAACATTTCTCCATTCCTCTAAACTATGCCTAATATTACCCCGATAGTAATTAGTTAGTTTTTCCCAGTGGATGTGTCATCGCGAGGTCCGATGTTACATCGGACCGTGGCGATCTTTTTCAGATTGCTTCCCCCGACGTAACGTCGGGATCGCAATGACGGTTTGGCTGGGGAAAACTAATTAGTTACCTCCGTAGAGTTGACTTGGTAAGATCCCATGATTATACTCAGGGTAAGTTATGGAGTTTTTGTCAATTTCTTTGCTGCTTTTAACAGTTTTTATCCTGCTCATTTCTATCAAACAAATTAACCAATATGAGCGGGGGATTTTATTTACTTTTGGAAAATATACAGGAATGCTTGAGCCTGGATGGAGGATCGTGATCCCTGTTATCCAAGGGTATCAAAGGGTGGATATCCGGACGAAAGCAGTTGATGTCCCGGACCAAGAAGCCATTACCAAAGATAATGTTTCTGCCAGAATCTCGGCAGTGATTTACTACAAAGTAACTAATGCAGCAAAAGCAGTTTTAGAAGTCGAAAATTTTTACTTTGCAGTTCACCAACTTGCTCAAACTACTATGAGAAATGTGGTTGGTGAAGTTGATCTTGATTCTTTGCTTGCAAACAGGGATGCTGTGGCAACGCGGATTAAAGATATTGTCAAAGAAACAACTACTTCTTGGGGTTTAGAGGTGATCTCTGTTGAGCTTAAAGATATTATCTTGCCAGAGAATATGAAAAGGACAATGGCTAAACAAGCAGAGGCTGAAAGGGAAAAACGGGCAACGATTATTAACTCTGAAGGGGAGGTTGTTGCTGCCCAAAACCTGGCTAAAGCTGCTAAATTAATGGGAGAAACTCCTGGAGCTTTGCACCTTCGAACACTTAATTCCATAAATGATATCTCCTCAGATCAATCCAATACGGTCGTGTTTGCCGTCCCTGTTGAAGTCCTTCGAGCCATTGAAGGGTTAGTGAAAAAGATTGACAAACGAAGTGAGCAGATAAATAATTAATTCAATATGCCTGGAAACAGAGTAGAAGATGGATCTATCCTTTTTAGACTTCCTTGGTCTATGGCTAGACCTTTCGTACGTACTCCTGGAATATCTATAATTGACGGTTTTCGAAGAGAAAACTCTGTTGTAACAGTCCAAATAGCAGGGTTACCAAATTCTAAGTTCGTGGCAGAGGCACTCAAAGGAATAAATAAGGAATACGCTGGTTATCAAGGACCACCAGAGACAGCGTTAGCCGCGACTTGTTTTACCATCGCTGCTCATTATAGATCACTCCTTGGGATCTCCAGTGTGACTCCTGAAAGGGCAGCGCAATTTTTGGTAGGTCAAGTAAAAGCTCATACGGCCTAAATACGTAACTATTCAGTTTTCCCCAACCAAATCGTCATTGCGAGGCCGACGACCGTCGGACGAAGCAATCTTATTAGATCGCCGCGTCCACCGATGTACATCGGAGTCCTCGCGATGACAGTGTACTGGAAAATACTAAATAGTTACCTAAATACCCCTTGCATTTATTGCTTGCTTGGCGTATAGTACAAATACTTTAGCCCGTGAGGACTGAATTCTTTTGGCTAAATGAGTCGAAAACGAGGCGAGAAATTACCTCTTGATTTTTTAGTCAGAATAAGATAAATTAATTGAGTTATTATGGCAACATTTGATAGAACAAAACCACACATAAACGTTGGAACCATGGGTCATGTGGACCATGGTAAAACAACTTTAACCGCAGCTATAACCAAAGTCTTATCAGACAAAGGGATGGCTGAGGCCAGATCTGTTGACCAGATTGATGCAGCTCCAGAGGAAAAAGCCCGGGGAATTACTATTAACATCTCCCACCAAGAATATCAAACCGACAAAAGACATTATGCTCACATTGACATGCCAGGTCATGCTGACTATATCAAGAACATGATCACTGGTGCAGCTCAAACCGATGGTGCTATCTTAGTTGTTTCTGCTCCAGATGGTCCAATGCCACAAACTCGAGAACACTTACTTCTTGCCCGACAAGTTGGAGTTCCAGCAATTGTTGTCTATCTTAACAAGACTGATATGGTTGATGATCCAGAGCTTCTTGATCTTGTTGAAGAAGAGGTTCGGGATCTACTTAAGAAATATGAATATGATCCAAACTCACCAATCATTCGAGGTTCTGCCCGAAAAGCATTAGAAGGTGATGCAGAGGCTGTAAAGTCAATTGAAGCTTTAATGGAAGCTGTTGATACCTGGATTCCAACTCCAGTCAGGGAGACTGATAAACCGTTCTTAATGGCTGTTGAAGACGTTTTTTCAATTAAAGGTCGTGGAACTGTTGTCACTGGAAGAATTGAGCGGGGAACTGTTAAAGTTAATGAAGAAATTGAAATCGTTGGTATCAGACCAACAAGCAAATCTGTTGTCACTGGTATTGAGATGTTTCATAAACTACTTGATCAAGGCCAAGCTGGAGACAATGCAGGTATTTTGCTTCGAGGTGTCGAAAAAGACGATGTTGAAAGAGGTCAAGTTTTGGCAAAACCTGGCTCAATTACCCCTCATTCAGAGTTTGAAGCAGAAGTATACGTGCTTTCTAAAGAAGAAGGTGGCAGACACACCCCATTCTTTAAAGGTTACAGACCACAATTTTATGTTCGGACAACTGATGTGACCGGAGAAGTTATCCTTCCGGAAGGTGTTGAGATGGTTATGCCAGGAGACACTACTAAAATGACTGTTAAATTAATTACACCAGTAGCTATGGAAGACGGATTAAGGTTTGCTGTTCGAGAAGGTGGAAAAACAGTCGGAGCTGGGGTTATTACTAAAATTTTGAAATAACTTCGCTTAAAAATTAACTGAACTTAAGGGCCAATGGCCCCTTTTTAGTATTTAGGGTATAATTGCACATTGACAGTATAAGGATTTAAAGATGGCAAAAGGAAGAATTAGAGTTAGATTAAAATCATATGACCACAGAGTGCTCGATTCAACATGTGAGCAGCTTCTTGATACAGCCCTTAGAACTGGAGCAAAAATCGTTGGTCCGGTACCTTTGCCAACTAAAAGATCCCGAATTACTGTTCCAAAGTCCCCATTTACTGATAAAGATTCCCAAGAAACTTTTGAAATCAAGGTCCACAAAAGAGTTATCGATATTGTCGAACCAACAGACAAAACTATTGATTCCCTGATGCATCTTGAACTCCCAGCTGGCGTTGATATTGAAGTAAAGATGTAACTTCCCTGCTGCTAAGACTTAAAAATAGCTTGTAGTTGCAAATGAAGCTAAACTCTGTTAGAATTTCGTAAGTTTCTGATGATTTTATCAGGTTGATTTAACAAGTTATAAAATATCAGTAGATCGCGCGTCGCAGTCCAAAAAAGATACGGCGATTGAAATACAGCGAGATACTGAGTGGGAGTCCGATGTCCATCGGATCTCACTCTTTTTTGTGTTAAAGGTATAAAAATGATTAATACATTACTTGGAGTTAAAAAAGGAATGATAAGCAGTTACGATGCTCGTGGCAGACGAGTAGGCGCAACCATCCTTGAAATTACTCCAAATTACGTTACCCAAGTAAAAACTTCTGACGGAAAAGACGGCTACAATGCTGTTCAAATTGGTGCAGGTGCAAAAAAAAGTGTCCGCAAACCCCAACTCGGACACCTTAAAAAAGCAAAGATTGAGGCGCCTCTTAGATGGATGAAAGAGTTAAGAGTAGAAGAGATCGATGTAGAACCTGGCCTTGAGATTAAATCTGGTCAGGTTTTTTCAAAAGGTGATGCGGTTAAAGTGACAGGAATTTCAAAGGGTAGAGGTTTTCAAGGTGGAGTTAAAAGATATGGTTTTGCTGGAGGCCCAAAGACTCATGGTCAATCAGACAGGCATCGGGCACCGGGATCTATTGGTTCAGGAACAACTCCAGGTCGAGTACTTAAAGGAAAAAGGATGGCAGGACACATGGGTGTAGAGCAAGTTTCTTATAGCGGTCTTGAAGTAATTGCAGTTGATAGAAAAAACAATCTTTTAACTGTAAAAGGCGGAGTGCCGGGATATATAGGAAGTTTAGTTATTGTCGAGAAACAAGGGCGGATTAAAGGTTATACTCCTCCGCCAGAAGAGAAAGAAGAGAGCCAAGAAGCAGCAGTACCAGAAGTAAACGAAAGCGAGAGTAAAGGAGAATAATATGGCAGTAAAGAAAGCGACAGCTAAAAAAGCAGAGCTTACTATACCAGCATATTCTCTAAAAGGAGAAGAAGTAGGGGAAGTTAGCGTACCTGAGGAAGTATTTGGAGTTAGACCTAACAAGCAACTTTTATCCCAAGCTCTTAGGGTTTATATCAATAACCAAACCGGACACTTTGCTCATACTAAAACTCGAGGAGAAGTAGATGGTTCAACCAGAAAAATTTATAAGCAAAAAGGTACTGGCCGGGCTCGTCATGGTGGAGTGCGTGCTCCAATCTTTGTAGGTGGAGGTGTTGCCCTGGGACCCAGAAAACGGGATGTTGTATTAAGCCTGCCAAAAGCTATGAAAAGGTTAGCTTTAAAAAGCGCTCTATCAGTGAAGCTTGCAGATAAACAATTGGCAGCTATAAAGGATTTAGAAAAAGCAACAGGCAAAACCAAAGAAATCGCTGCTTTACTAAACAAACTGAATAGGAAATCCGTATTGTTTGTTGTTCCGGAAAAAACTGACCATGTCTATAAAGGAGCAAGAAATATTCAAAGTGTAACTATTTTGCCGGTAGGTCAGTTAAACGCTTATGAGATTATCAAGCACCAAACCGTTCTTTTCTCTGATAAAGCAATCGAAAAGCTGCAGGAGGTAAAAAATGCTTAGAAGACCAATTATCACTGAAAAAACAATGAATTTAACTAAATTAGGGCTTTATACTTTTGAAGTCTCTCCGGAAGTTTCTAAATTACAGATTGCTAAGCTTATCAAAGATAAGTTCAATGTAGATGTAATATCAATTAAAACAGTCAATATTGCCGGAAAGAAAAAAATGCAAAGAGCAAGGAGAAGACATTATTACACTAAAGATATTAGAAAAGCGATTGTTCAAATCGGCAAAGGTCAAAAAATAGCCTTGTTCGAGGCGGGAGCCCCGGAGGAAGAGGTTGCAACAGAACCTAAAGTGAAAGAAAAAAAGAGTTTACTAAGGGGAACTAAAGTTAAAATTGAGGCTAAAGAGGGAGGCAAATAATGTTAATTGAGTACAAAGAAAAAACAAATACAAGACGATTTGCATCAAAACTTAAAAAACCTGCAAAAATAGTTGATGCTCCAAAACATTTGCGAGTGATACTTAAAAAACACGCAGGACGTTCTGGTGGAAAAGTGACAGTCAGACATCAAGGCGGCAGACATAAAAGATATTACAGGGTAATTGATTTTAAACGGGGTAAATTGGGTGTTGAGGGTGAAATTAAAGCATTTGAATATGATCCAAACAGGTCCGTAAACATTGCTCTGGTGCAATATGCTGATGGTGATAAAAGGTATATCCTGCAGCCACAAGGCTTAAAGGTTGGAGATAAAGTTGTTGCTGATAAGAAAGCTGAAGTAAAAGTTGGAAATGCTTTGCAGCTTAAAAACATACCAATAGGTACTCCACTCCATAATGTAGAACTTACTCCTGGAATGGGCGGTCAACTTGGAAGAAGTGCAGGTACAGCGCTTGTGCTGCAAGCTAAAGAATCAGGGGCTGCTCACTTGAAATTACCATCTGGAGAGGTTAGAATGGTTCCTTTAGAGTCCATGGCAACTGTGGGCGCACTGTCAAACGAGGATTGGAAGAATATAAATTTAGGTAAAGCTGGCCGTGCAAGGAGAATGGGAAGAAGACCATCCGTTCGGGGTACAGCTCAGGATCCAAGATCTCATCCGCACGGCGGAGGAGAAGCCCGTTCTGGTGTGGGTAGAAAAAAACCAATGACAAAATATGGCAGACCAGCTGTTGGTAAAACCAGAAATAGAACAAAATGGACGAATAAGTATATAGTGAAAAGGAGAAAAAGCTAATGGCTAGAAGTGTATCAAAAGGTCCATACGTGGATGCTAAATTACTGAAAAAAGTTTTGAGTCAAAAGTCTAGTGGGCAAAAAAACCCAATTAAGACTTGGGCTCGAGGTTCACAAATTCCACCTGAATTTGTCGGGCATACATTTATGGTTCATCAAGGTAAAAACTTTATTTCAGTATATGTTTCAGAGTCAATGGTAGGTCATCGGCTTGGTGAGTTTGCTCCGACTAGGACCTTTAAAGGACATGGAAAAATGACTGATAAGAGTTCAGCTAAAACATAAAGGGGTTTGATGATGGAAGAATTTGTACATATACAAAAGAATTTAGGCCACAGTCCGCGCAAGATGCGGTTAGTGGCTGATATGGTTCGGAAACTGTCACCAGAAGCTGCTTTAAAGGTATTACAATTTACTAATAAAGCTGCAGCTATTGATCTTTCCAAAGCCATTAAAACTGCTTTAGCTAATACAGGAGAGCATAAAAATCATGGTTTGGTATTTAAAACTCTTGAAGTTAATGAAGGCTTAAAGCTTAAAAGATATCGGGTTGGAACAGCCGGTAGAGGGCGGGGCAGGCCCTATCAAAAAAGACTAAGTCATGTAAAGATTGTTTTAGCAGAGCCAAAAAATGAGAAAGGAGAAAATCATGGGACAAAAGATTAATCCAGTAGGATTTAGACTTGGAATAACTACTACCTGGGATGCTAGGTGGTTTGCGTCAACCAAAAAATACAAAGACTTTTTACTAGAAGACATTAAAATCCGTGATCTTTTAATGAAAAAATTAAGGAATGCAGGAGTAACAAAGATCGAGATTGAAAGATCCGCAAACAAAATCAAGGTAATTATCTTTGTGTCTCGACCAGGTATTTTGATCGGCCGGTCAGGACAAGGTTTAACTGAATTAAAGAAGTTCTTACTGAAAGAGCTCAAAGTCAAAAATGCAAATAACCTAGAGATTGTTCCAATGGATATTAAATCCCCCGATCTCTCTGCTTATTTGGTGGCTCAAAACATTGCAGAACAGCTAGCACGAAGAATGCCTGCAGCTCGGGTAATGAATCAAGCTATAGATAGGGTTATGAGAGCAGGTGCTAAAGGTGTGAAAGTGGTACTGGCTGGAAGAATTGGCGGAGCAGAGATCGCTCGACGTGAGTGGAAGTTTGCAGGTTCTATTCCTTTGCATACCTTAAGGTCAGATATTGATTTTGCATCATATCCAGCCTTGACTAAATCAGGATATATTGGGGTTAAAGTTTGGATCAACAGAGGGGAGGTAGAGATTTAATGGCACTTTTAGTTCCAGCAAGAGCAAAACATCGAAAGTGGTTTAAAGGAAAAATGGGGGGAGTGGCAACCCGTATTAATACTATTGCTTTCGGAAACTTTGCACTCAAGGCTGAGGAATGTGGTTTTATCTCTTCCCGGCAAATTGAGGCAGCGAGAAGAGCAATGACGAGATATACTCAACGAGGTGGTCAAATTTGGATTAGAATCTTTCCAGATAAACCAGTTACCAAACACCCTGCTGAATCAAGAATGGGCAGTGGAAAAGGTGCTGTTGAGGGTTATGTTGCTGTTGTTAAACCAGGAACTATAATCTTTGAAATGGGTTCTGTTCCAGCGGAGACAGCTAAAGAGGCGATGAGACTGGCTGCTCACAAACTACCAGTGAAGGTTAAATTTATAACTAAGGAGACTGAACATGCGTAAAAATGAATTAAGTAATATCAAAGGAATGAATATTCCGGCGCTAAATTCACAGGTTCAAAAGATCAAAAAAGAGATCGCTGATCTGGGAATGGATAAAAATATGAATAAACTAAAAGATTTGAAGGCGATTCGTAAAAGAAGAAAAGATGTTGCGCAAATTTTAACTGTAATTGCACAAAAAGAGTTGTTAGAACAGTTACAGGAAGTGAAGAAAGGAGAAAAGTAATATGATCGGAAGAGTTGTATCAACAAAAATGAATAAAACAGTAGCTGTCTTAGTAGAAACTAGGAAACGACATCCACTCTATAAGAAAGCTTATCTAACTTCTAAGAAATACTTAGTTGATGATACTTTGGGTGTTTCTGAAGGAGATTTAGTTGAAATTGTTAAAGTGAAACCAATTTCAAAACGAAAGCATTGGAAGGTAACTCGAGTTGTGGGTAAAGATTTAGTAGCTTTGGGGCAGCAGAAACTGGCTAAGGTTGCTAAAGAAACTATTGAAGAGGTCTTACCGGAGGAAGTTCAAGAAGTAGAAGCTGAAAAAGTAGAACAAGAAGCACCTAAAAAGAAAAGATCACCAAAAAAGAAAGAGGAGAAAAAGAGTAATGGTTCAGCATAGATCAATGTTAAATGTAGCAGATAACTCAGGAGCTAAGAAGCTGCAAGTAATTCAACTTCTTGGCGGAACAAGAAAACGGTTCGGCCGTTTAGGAGATGTGGTTGTGGCTGTGGTTAAACGTGCAGATCCTAATGGTCAGGTTAAAGATCACGAAATTGTTCGAGCCGTACTTGTTAGAACTAAAAAAGAAGTGAGAAGAGATGATGGGTCTTATATTAAGTTTGATGAGAATGCAGGTGTAGTGGTTGATAAGGACGGTAATATAAGAGCAACCCGTATCTTTGGACCGGTTGCCAAAGAAGTGAAAGATGCAGGTTTTAATAAAATAGTATCTCTTGCGCCGGAGGTATGGTAACTATGAAAAGAATTAAAAAAGGCGACAAAGTACAAATATTACTTGGAAAAGACCGTGGTAAAAGCGGTACGGTTGAGCGTGTTTCAAATAAGGACAATAGCATATTTATTCCAGGATTAAATGTCTTTAAAAGACATGTTAGAAAGCAAAACCAGATTGAGGGTGGAATTATTGAAATTTCAAAGCCTTTTAATCTTTCTAATGTGGCTTTGGTTTGTCCAAACTGTAATAAACCAACTAGAGTAGGATTCGTAATTAATGAAAAGAATGGAAAGACAAGAGTTTGCCGAAAATGCAAAAAGGAGATTTAAACTTATGAATAGATTAAAAGAAAAATACTTAAAAGAAGTTAAACCAAAGTTAAAAGAAGAGTTTGGGTACAAAAATGAGCTTGCTGTGCCAAGCCTTAAAAAAGTTGTAGTTAATATGGGAATTGGAGAAGCAAAAGATAATGAGGGGATACTGGACAAATCAAGAGTTAACTTAACAGCGATTGCAGGCCAAAAGCCGATGGTGACAAAAGCTAAAAAGTCGATCTCTGCTTTTAAATTGACAAAAGGTCAACCGATTGGTTTAATGGTCACTCTAAGAGGTGATAAGATGTACTCTTTTTTGGATAAACTGATTAATGCAGTTTTACCAAAGGTGAGAGATTTTAGGGGTGTATCAGATGTTTCTTTTGATAGTCAAGGAAACTTTAACCTAGGACTTAGGGAACAAACTATTTTTCCTGAGGTTGATTATCGGAATGTAGATAAAATTAGAGGTTTGCAAGTAACTATTGCAACTACTGCTCCAAACAAAGAGCAGGGTAAAAGAATGCTAGAGTTACTAGGCATGCCTTTTGTTAAGGAATAAGACTATGGCAAAAACATCAAATATTGTTAAATCAAAATTTAAATATGAGGTTCGGAAAAGAAATAGATGTAATCAATGTGGCCGGGCTAATGGTTATATTCGCCGATTTGGCCTTTGTCGAATATGTTTTAGAGAATATGCGTACAAAGGCTATTTGCCTGGTGTAAAGAAAGCGAGCTGGTAATATGAATGATTTAATAGCAGATGCATTAATTAGAATAAAAAATGGCTATTTGGCTGGTAAAGATGCTGTGGATTTACCATACTCAAAATTGGTATTTTCCGTAAGTCAAGTTTTGAAGGAAGCAGGTTATCTTTCTAAAGTTGAAGAGGGTGATAGAAAGATTACTGTTACCTTAAAATACGACGGTAAGAGTCCAGTACTAACAGATGTTAAAAGGATTTCAAAGCCGGGTCTTAGAGTCTATAAAGGTAAAAAAGAACTGCCTCGAGTATTAGGAGGCTTAGGAGTTGCACTGGTTTCAACACCAAAAGGTGTAATGACAGCAGATAAGGCACGAAAGGAGGGCGTAGGCGGAGAAATTCTTGCTTACGTTTGGTAAAAATGTCCCGAGTAGGTGGTGCTGGTATTGTTATTCCAAGTGGAGTTGAGGTAAAAGTTGAAGACTCCTCAGTATTTGTTAACGGCCCTAAAGGAGCTTTGGATTTAAACTTAAATCCGCAAGTTTCTGTGGAAATTGCAGATGGTAAAGTTTTGGTTAAAAGATCTGGCAATGATAGAGTATCCAGATCTTTGCATGGTCTAACCAGAGCTTTAATTAATAATATGATAGTTGGAGTGTCAACCGGATGGACTAAAAATCTAGAGATGGTTGGAGTAGGATACAGAGCTCAAGGTGGTGGAGATACATTGACTTTATCAGTAGGTTTCTCTCATCCTGTGGTTGTTAAATCTCCACAAGGAATTACCTTTGCAGTTTCAGAGAATACTAAGATCGCTGTTTCTGGAATTGATCGAAATTTAGTTGGCCAGGTGGCTGCAAATGTGCGGGCTGTTAAACCACCAGAACCATATAAAGGAAAAGGTATTAGATATGCTGGTGAATATGTCCGAAGAAAAGCTGGTAAGGCTGGAAAGGCAGGAGCGAAGTAATTATGAAAAGAAAAAAAATAGCCGGAACACTAGAGAGGCCAAGACTTTCTGTTTTCCGTTCTAGCCAGCATATATATGCTCAAATCGTTGATGATCAAAAACACCAAACTTTAGCTGCCGAATCTGATTTAAATGTAAAATCAGGGACTAAAAAACAAAAAGCAGAAACAGTGGGAGAAAATATAGCCAAAAAAGCATTACAAAAAAAGATCAAATCAGTGGTTTTTGACCGCGGTAGTTTCCGCTATCATGGTAGAGTAGCAGCCTTAGCTGAAGGTGCAAGAAAAGGAGGCTTAGAATTCTAATGATAAAAGAACAAACAAACAGTGAATATTACGAAAAGGTAGTCCAAGTTAACAGAGTCTCTAAAAAGACTAAAGGTGGCGATAAAAGATCTCTGTCTGTAGTTGTGGTGGTTGGAGATAAAAAAGGCCGAGTTGGTGTTGGCCTTGGAAAAGCTGCAGATGTTCAATCTTCTGTTGCTAAAGCGACTAACTATGCGAAAAAACATATGATTACAGTTCCTTTGAAAGATGGCCGGACTATCCCCCACCCTATTTTAGTTAAGCGTGGTGCTGCTAAAATATTATTAAAGCCTGCTCCAAAAGGAACAGGAGTCATTGCCGGAGGTGCAGTTCGGGTTGTTGTTGAAGCTGCTGGTATTCATGATATTGTATCAAAGATTTTGGGTACTAACAACAGGGCTTCAAATATTTATGCGACATTGGAAGGGTTAAAAAGGATTAAAAATGTTACTAAATAATATCTTAAAACAAGTTGAAAGACGCAAAAAAAGAGTAGGCCGGGGAACTGGTTCTGGAAAAGGAAAAACTTCCAGCAGGGGTCAGAAAGGCCAAAAAGCCCGGGGCAGTGTTCCTGCGTCTTTTACCGGTGGCGGTTTGCCTTTATACAGGAAGCTACCCTTAAGAAGAGGTTGGGGAAATAGAAAAGTATCTGCAAAACCAGTAGTGGTGACCTTAGAAGACTTAAATGCTTTTAAAGAAAGTGAAGAAGTAAATGTAGAATCTTTGATTAAACTAAATTTGGTACCAGAAAAAGAGGCTAAAGTGTTTGGAGTTAAGGTTTTAAATATAGGAGAGGTAAATAAACCGCTGACTGTATCTCTTCCTATCTCGAAAACTGCTGCTCTGAAAATAGTCAAAGCGGGAGGAAAAGTTGTCTAGTATTTTAAATACTATTCTAAATGCTTTCAAAATACACGAATTAAGACGCAAAATTCTCTTCACAATACTTATAATAATAATTTATAGGATTGCTGCTTATATACCCGTTTCTGGGGTTAATTTAGAGCAATTACGGGGTATTTTGTCTGGAAACCAGTTTTTGGGCTTAATAGATATTTTCACAGGTGGTACACTGGCTAATTTTTCGGTTATTTCCCTAGGTTTAAACCCCTACATTAATGCTTCCATCATTATCCAGGTTTTAACCATGGCGTTTCCTAAGCTGGAGGAATTGTCTAAAGAAGGAGAACAAGGGCGTGCTAAAATTAACCAATATACAAGGTTTTTGACTGTACCATTGGCGATTTTACAAGCTATCGCAATGTTTGTTTTACTACGAAACCAGGGTTTAATAGAAATATTAGCTCCTTTGCAGGTACTTACCATAATAATCAGCCTTGTTGGTGGAACGCTTTTCTTGATGTGGCTAGGGGAGCTCTTAACTGAGCGTGGAATCGGCAATGGTATATCTCTTTTAATCTTTGTGGGTATTGTGGCTCGAGCACCAGTTGTCTTGTTCCAAACTCTCTCTGTTGTTGAGCGCGAGCAAGTTGTAAATATATTAATATTTGTTGCGTTGGCAATATTAATTACTGCGGCGATAGTTTTTGTAAATGAAGCAAAGCGTCAAATTATGGTGCAGTATGCCAGAAGGTTTGTGGGTAATAGAGAGGCGAATACCTCTTATACTTATTTACCCCTTCGTTTAAACCAAGCTGGTGTAATTCCAATTATCTTTGCTGTTTCTTTAGTTTTGTTACCTTCTTTTGCTGGCCAGTTTTTATCGCAACTTCCACAAAATGGCTTACAGATAGTTGGTAGGTTTTTGCAGGTTAATTTTAATGCAAACTCTCTTGCCTATAATCTAACTTTCTTTTTGCTTGTTATTGGTTTTACTTACTTTTATACAGCAGTAATTTTTAATCCAACAAAAATTGCTGATGAGATGAAAAAATCTGGAAGTTTTATTCCTGGAATTCGGCCAGGAGGAGCGACTGCAACCTATTTAAACTATATATTACTTAGAATTACTTTAGCTGGTGCTGTGTTTTTAGGCTTACTTGCAGTTTTGCCATCAGTTGTTTCTAGTCTAACAGGAATTTCTACTTTAGTTTTAGGAGGCACAAGTATTTTAATCGTTGTCTCGGTTATTTTAGAAACAGCAAAGCAGTTTGAAAGCAAGCTGATTGAGCAGAGTTACGAAGGGTTTTTGCGCCGATGAAGGTTCTTTTTTTGGGGTCAATAGGATCTGGCAAATCGACTCAAGCTCAAATTTTAGCTGATCTTTTAAAATACTCCTATATCCGAAGCGGTGATTTAGTCAGAGAAAAAGCCGGTGAAAATAGTTTAGAAGGTTTATCTTGCAAAGATGCTTTAGAAAAAGGCTTGCTTGCACCGGATGAAATCGTTGCCAAACTAGTTAAGGAGAGATTAAACCAAATGAACAATCCTAAAGGTATAATATTTGACGGATATATCCGCCGGCTTTCGCAGCTTGAAGTTTTTAATCCGGGGTACGACAAAGTAATTTATTTATCAATTCCTGAGGAATTGGTCCGGGAGAGGCTTGAAAAAAGGGAAAGATTTGATGATACCCCTGATGTAATTGAAAACAGGCTCAAAGTTTATCATACTGAAACAGAACCCCTGATTGGGTATTTTAAAAATAAAGAGGTTTTAGAAACTGTTGATGCTAGCGGATCGATTGAGGATGTAACAGAAAAATTAAAGAAGGTTTTAAATATTCAAGATGAATAGCGAACAAATATACATTAAAAACAAAACAGAGCTTGATTTGATGAGAAAATCAGGTGAAATTAGTGCTCAAGCATTAAAAAAAGTAATAGAGACAGCGGGAAAAGGTGTCAACTTGTTGGAACTGGAAAAGGTGGCTACGGATGAAATTATTCGTTTTGGAGGAGAGAGCGCATTTAAAACTGTTTCAGGATATAACTATACAACATGCCTGACCGTTAACCAGGAAGTTGTACATGGTATTCCGCGCGATATTGTTTTAAAAAAAGGGGATTTAATCAGTATTGATTTAGGTACGGTTTATAAAGGATGGTTTACTGATACTGCCTGGAGTATTTGTGTCGGTGGAGGGACAAACAATTTTTTGGAAGTAGGCGAAAAAGCATTGTGGAATGCCATTGACAAAGCAAAGGAAGGAAATTTCATTGGTGATATCTCTGAAGCTATCCAAACAACAGTTGAGGGTGCAGGCTTTAGGGTTATCCGGTCGTTGATTGGCCATGGTGTTGGTAAAAAGCTGCATGAAGCACCAGAGGTTCCAGGGATAGGTAAGGCGGGTACTGGTGTGAAACTGAAGATGGGTATGACTTTAGCAATTGAGGTGATTTATACTGAAAGTACATCAGAAGTGGTTTTGGCAGAAGATAATTGGACACTCACTTCTGCTAATGGTAGCCTAGGAGGCCTTTTTGAAATGAGTGTGATTGTTGGTAAAGAGAGAGCTGAAGTTATCACTGACTGGAGAAGCATAAACTGAACTCATAGTGTTGTCTTTTGAAGCTCTCTCTGCTAGAATACCTAAAGCGCAAACAGGAATGATTTGATATATGGATGATACGATTGAAGTTGAAGGTAAAATTCGTGAAGTTTTACCTAATACATTATTTAGAGTAGAGATCGAAAGAGCGCAAGTTTTACCAGAGCTTGTTGGCAGGGTGATTCTTTGCCATATTTCTGGTAAAATGCGCAGGCACTATATTAAGCTTTTAACCGGCGACCGGGTAAGAGTAGAGATGAGTCCAAAATACGACTTGGATAAAGGAAGGATTACTTTTAGATTAAAATGAAAGTACAAGCAAGTGTTAAATTAAGATGTAAATTTTGCAAATTTGTTAAGCGTGAAGGTGTGCTTTTTGTGATCTGCTCAAGAGATCCAAAGCATAAACAACGTCAAGGATAATTATTATGGCACGTATTGCAGGAGTAGATTTACCAGATAATAAAAGAACCGATATTGGACTTACCTATATATACGGTATAGGTAGATCTAATGTACAACAAGTGCTAACAGACTCAAAAGTTGATCCAGCTACAAGAATTAAAGAGCTAACAGAGGAAGAAGTTAACAGGTTACAAAAAGCCGTAGAAAAGTTTGTTGTAGAAGGTGATCTTAGAAGAGAAATCGCTCAAAATATTAAAAGACTTGAAGAGATTACTTCATATAGAGGGATTAGACATCGAAAAGGGTTACCTGTTAGGGGCCAACGAACTCGAGCGAATGCAAGAACTAAAAAAGGTAAAAGAAAGACAGTTGGTACAGTTAAAAAGGAGACCAAGTAATGGCTAAAAAAGTTCAACTTAAGAAAAAAACAGAAACCACAAGAAGTGTTCCATCAGGGAAGGTTTATGTTACTGCAACCTTTAACAATACATTAGTGACCCTTACAGATCCAAAAGGAAATACCTTGGCTTGGAGCACTTCAGGTGCCTCAGGATTTAAAGGTGCCAGGAAAGCGACTCCTTTTGCAGCTATAACTGCTGTAGAATCGGTTGCTTCTCGTGCAAGACAAATGGGGATGACCTCTTGTGAGTTATTTATAAAAGGACCAGGACCTGGAAGAGACTCTGCTATTCGAGCTTTAAAGAACGCTGGTTTAAATATTACTATGATTGCTGATGTGACTCCTATTCCCCATAACGGACCAAGAGCTAAGAAAAGGAGAAGAGTGTAATGGGAAGATATACTGGACCAAAAAGAAGACTAAGTAGAAGAGAAGGTGTAGCTTTATTTGATAAAGATATTAAATTTGTTGAAAGAAAAGGAGCTGTGCCTCCAGGTGTTCGTGGGACTAGGTTTAAAAGAAGGGTTTCTGAATTTGGTGTTCAACTCCGGGAAAAACAAAAAGCAAAAAGGCTATTTGGTTTATTCGAAAAGCAGTTTAGCCGGATTTATAAAGAAGCAGCAAAGACCAAAGGCGCAACAGGACAAACAATGCTTGAACTTTTGGAGTCAAGATTAGATAATATAGTTTACCGATTAGGGTTTGTTTCCTCCAGAATGGAAGCTCGACAAATTGTAACCCATGGACATGTTACAGTTGATGGAAAAAAGGTGAGAATTCCGTCATTACGGGTTAAACCTGAAATGGTTGTTGCAATTTCTCCTGATTTCGTAGATAATACACAGGTTAAAAAGAATTTGAGCCTAAGTCGGGAACTCCCGGGATGGTTGGAAAAAAAAGCAACAGTTGGTAAAATGTTAAGGTTACCTTCAAGAGAAGAGATGGAGAAGGCTATTAATGAACAGCTTATTGTGGAATACTATAGCAGATAAAGCAGGGGGTAAAGATATGACAAAATTTACAGTAAAAGTTGAAAAAGAAAACTCAAATACAGCAGTTATTGCTTTTGAACCATTAGAACAAGGGTATGGTCATACCTTGGGAAATAGTTTAAGAAGAACACTTTTAAGCTCGCTTCTTGGTGCTGCAATAACTAGCGTAAAGATCAATGGTGTTTCTCATCAGTTCTCTACAATAAAAGGCATTATTGAAGATGTAATCCAAATAATTCTTAACCTTAAAAAGGTTCGAGTTAAACTTTTTAGTGAAAAGTCCGCTCGAATGGTGATTAAAAAAACCGGAGTGGGTGAGGTTAAGGCTTCTGATATTGATACCCAAGGTTTAGGTGAAATTGTAAATCCTGAGGCACATATCGCAACAATTACTGATCCTAAGGCTTCTTTAAATATAGAGATGACTGTCGAGATCGGCAGCGGATACGTTCCAGCAGAAGAAAAAGATAACAGCGAAATTGGAAACTTGTCAATTGATGCGATCTTTTCTCCAGTACTCTCAGTTAACTATACAGTAGATCAAACTCGTGTCGGTCGAAATACTAATTTTGATAAACTCAACTTGGAAGTCACAACAGATGGTACTATCACTCCAACTGAGGCAGTTAATAAGGCTGCAGAGATTTTATCTAATTACTTTAGACAAGTGGTAAATCCATCTGAAGAGGAGCGTGAGGTAGTAGTTTCTGGTACCGAAACTTTGGCTGATGCTGCATTAAGATCTTCAGTTGAAGAGTTGGATCTTCCTGTTAGAATTACAAATGCTCTAAAAGCTATTGAAATCGATACAATCGGAAAACTGGTTACTGTTCCAAGAACCCAATTAATGAAAGCTAAGAATTTGGGAACTAAGTCACTCGGCTTAATCTCCGAAAAATTGGCAGAGAGGGGGCTGTCTTTAGGTGAGGCATAGTGTCTATGGTAAGAAGCTGTCGAGAGATAAAAACCAAAGAACAGCGCTCTTTAAAGCGTTAGTCCAGTCACTTTTATTATCTGAGAAAATTCAAACTACTCAAGCTAAAGCTCAAGCAGTTAAGGGGTTAGTTGATAAAATCATTACTCAAGCAAAGAATCCAAATACAAGAAGACTTGTAACTCAATTTTTAACAAACAAAAAGGTTTCTGACAAACTCTTTAATGAGATCGTTCCAAGTTTGCAAAGTCGCCAATCAGGTTATACCTCAATCGTTAAACTTGGGTTTAGGAAAGGTGATGGTGCGATGATTGTTCAAATGAGACTTTTGCTCGATGAAGCAAAGCCAGAAGAACCTAAAACAGAAAAAAAGACAGAAAAGCCTAAAAAAGTCGCAAAGAAAAAGGAGACAAAATGAGTACAAATGTGTTATCAGCAAAAGATATCAAAAGAGATTGGCATCTAATTAATGCTAAGGATCAGGTCTTAGGTAGAATTGCGACCGACATAGCAACTAAACTAATGGGTAAAAATAAACCAAATTTTGTGCCTTACTTAGACTGTGGTGACTTTGTAGTTGTGACTAATGCTTCTAAAGTTAAAGTAACCGGCAACAAACAAACTCAAAAAGTTTATTTCCGACATTCAGGTTTTCCAGGTGGAGATACAAGAGAAACTTTTGATAAATTAATCAAAAGAAAGCCAGAAGAGGTTATTCGACATGCCGTTAAAGGTATGCTTCCAAAAAGTAAACTTGGCCGCAAGATGATCAAAAAGCTTTTTATTTTTCCAGGAGAGCAACATAAGTTTGAAAAGCAATTAGGAGGGGCTTTAAGATGAACAAAGCTTCTTATTATCAAGCTGTTGGTAGAAGAAAAGAAGCAGTTGCAAGAGTCCGGTTATTGAAGGGTGTTGGACAAATGACTGTTAATGGTAAACCAATCTCTACTTACTTTCCTGGACCTATCTTCCAAAAATCATACCAAAGACCATTTGAAGTAACTCAAACTTTAGGTCAGTTTACTGGTTCTGTAAAGGTTGAGGGTGGTGGGGTTTCTTCACAGCTTGACGCTGTTGTTCATGGGATAGCTAGAGCCTTGGAGAAGGTGAGCAGAGATCAATTTAGGCCGTCTTTAAAAACCGCAGGACTTTTGACGCGTGATCCTAGAGCAAAAGAGCGAAGAAAATTTGGTCAAGCTGGAAAAGCTCGGGCTAAGAAACAATCTCCAAAGCGATAAAGCTTATTTTATCTTTTTAAGCATCAATATAGATCATTTTCTGAAGATTAAATTTAAAGATACATAATTGATCTTTTCGCCGTCCTTTGGTGAATTGGAGTAAACCTCTAAAACCAGCGGATCTTGATCATTTAATGAGGCATTACCAATTTTGGTCAAATACTCAAAATCTACAAATTTACCTGTATCAGGGGATTTTGCATCAATAGTTTTTTTAATTAGAACAGTGTTAGTTCTTGAGTTGGTTAACATAATTGATAATTTGTTTTCAAAGACCCGGGCGATTCCTGAAATCAAAAATGACTTACCGACATCCTCTAGATTAGTCGGTGAAAAGACCACAATATTTGGCATTTTATCTATTTTTATTTCCTCTGTAGTTAGAGTGTTTTCTGATGATTGTTCACCTGTTGCAGTTACTTTAAATCCTTTTCTTAAATCTTTAGCTGTAATTAAAATGTTAGTATCATCAAAAATTTTAGTTTCCGGAGTAGTGATTAAAGCGATTTCGCTATTTTCGTGAATTATTGTAATAATACTTGTTGTACTTGAAACATTAAAGACTTTACCTTGAACAGTTTGAATACCCTTAACGTCCTCAGTAGGTACCATATTACTTAAGGGTTTTTTTGTAAATTTGAAAAAAATAGCAGTCGCAATTAGTAGAAAGATAAAGAAGATAAAAATAAATGTAATTATTCTATTTAACATATTAAGAAACTATATTTGTTAATGAGTCTTTTAGAAAATTATTAATATTCTCAATAGTTGTTTGCTCTATTCTAGTTCTTGCTTCAATACTATTAAAAGCATTATGAGGGGTTACAATACAGTTTTCCATACTGATTAATTTTTTAACTAGTGTAACAGCTTCTGTATTTTGATTGTTTGCAATTTCATATTCTTCTTCAAATACATCAAGCCCTGCAGCAGATAATATTTTATTTTCTAAAGCATCAACGAGTGTCTTAGTTTCAATTACACCTCCTCTTGATGTGTTAACAAGTATGGCACCTTTTTTAATTTTATTTATGTTTGCTGAATTTATTAAATGATGGGTTGAAGGCAGATAAGGAACATGTAAAGTAATGACATCAGAAGTTGAAAGCAACTGCTCTAGAGAAACATATTTAAAGTTTAATTTTTCCTGCAACTCTGGTCTTGGGAAAGCATCAAAAGCAATGACTTTCATATTAAAACCACGAGTCAAATTTATTACATGTTGCCCTATTCTACCTGTGCCGATGACTCCTAAAGTTTTTTCATTTAAATCAAACCCTTCTAAAGAATTTGTATCAAAGTTATTTTTTTCTTTAATATTGTATACCCCTTGATATATTTTTCGGGAAACATTAAGAATCAGTGCAAAGGCATATTCTGCAACTGTTATTTCTCCATATGCTGGAACATTACAGACAACAATATTTTTTTCTTTACATTTTTGTAAATCAATATGGTCAAAACCTGTTGTTCTTGTGGCGACCAATTTTAAATTATTTAACTTTTCTATAACTGCACTTGTTACTTTTGATTTAGAATGAGTAGAAATTACATCAAAATCTAAAACATCTTGGATATTTGTTTCATTTAAAGGATCTTCGAAAAATTTAAGTGAATGCCCACGGAGACCTTCTTCTAATAATTCTTGTTCACCGGGTCTTATTTCAAAAAAAGCAATTTTCATGGAATTTAGAGCCAATCATTTTTGATAAATATAATTAGTAATATTATAGAAATAATAATGATTGAAGTCATAATTATAATAAAAGCCAGTGGGTTGTTTGCAAGAGGTAAATTAATATTCATTCCATAAATACTTGCAATCATCGTTGGTATTGTAAGTATGACTGTTAAAGATGTAAATAGTTTTATAATTCGGTTTAAATTGTTTGTCATAATTGTTGAATATCCTTCCCTAATATTTACGATAGTTCGCAAATTGTTTTGACTAAGCTCTATTAACTGGGTATTGCTGAGTAACAAATCTTCAATCAAATCTTTATCTTCTTCATATAGTTTGAAGTGCTTTCCAGAAAGCAAGTTATTAAGTATGGAGTTTGTTGGTACGAGTGCTGATAAAAAGTCGTGCAGTAATGATTCAAAACTTACAAATTGAATGATGTCCCGATTATTTATCTTTTCCAGCTGTACAATCATGCTTCTGATTTTTCGACGGGTAGAGTGTAGGAATGAGTTGTAGTAAGAGTTGATATGCGAAAAAAGGATAAGCAAAAATTTAACTTTTTGAGTGGTATAAAAATCGATTTTGTGTTCTAAAAATCTTTCTAAACCAGGAAGCGGTCTATCTGATATGGTTAGAACAAAATTTCCACCAGCAGCAATTAATACTGGACTTGTGAGTATTTGTTCATTCTCGCTAAAGGGAAACCGAGTGTAGATATAAACAATATCGTCTTCAACTTCAAGACGAGGAACTTCAAACAGGTCTGTAGCATCTCTTAGTAAACCCTCGTCTAACCCGAAGTCTTTTGTTAATTGGTCTATCTCTTCTTGCGTTGGTTTTTCCACATAGATCCAAGAACCCGCTCTGAATTCATCGAGTTTATGAAGAGCCTTTTCTTTGATATTTCGGTAATAAATATTGATCATAAGTATCTCCTTTATTTAAGCTTTGGAAATTAGTGAGTTGGTAGATACGCTAATTTTACTACAAAATGATGGTAAAATATACCGCATCGGGGTGTAGCTTCGTCCAGAGGACGATCAGCCTCTGGCTGACATCGGTAGAGCGTTTCAAATGTATTTTGTTTACATATTAAAAAGTAAAGCTAACAATAAGTCATCTGTTGGGTTTACTTCTTTAGATGTCGGACGCAGACTTGAACAACATAATATAGGTTCAAATATTTGGACAAAAAAGAATGGACAGTTTGAGTTAATATATTATGAATCATATTTATGCAAATATGATGCTTTGCATAGAGAGAAGTTTTATAAATCCGGGGTAGGAAAGAGACTTAAAAAATTGATATTAGAAAACTACGGGGTGTAGTTCATCGGTAGAACGCTGCGATGGGGTCGCAGAAGCAGGAGGTTCAATTCCTCTCACCCCGACTATATTTTTAAAATCTCTTCTCAGCTCCTTTTGGGTCGTCTTATTGATTGTTTCTAGAAAGGGTGAGATACTAAACTATAATAGGTATGAGTAAAAAAGGTGGAAAAATATTTTGGTCTAAAAACTGGCAATATGCCTGGAAAACATTTCTTGTTATATTCCTTTTTCAAAACACACTCTTGTTTTTAGCTACTGGTAGCTTTAGTTTGCTAAATATAGTTGAAAGTCTTCCTAAAAATGAAGCTGTTAAAATAGCTTTATTGGTAGGTATGTTAAAACCATAAGCTTAAAAAATCTTAGCCAAATTTTTTAGGTTACTAATGTAATGTTACTTTTGTTTTTCAAATTCATCTCTGGAGATATTTACATCTCTAAGAATTTTTCTAAGGAGTCCTACTCTAACATTCTCTCCAGAATGAACTGGCACGCTAGTTTGTCTGCCATCAGGATGCTCTAGTCTAACATGACTACCATTTTGACGAATCTTTACAAATCCTTGTTTAGAAAGGATCTCGATGAGTTTTGTGGCATTGATTGGAGATAGTTTAGGCATATGGGAGGACTATATCCTCAACCGCGAAGAATTTAGAGTGTGGTTGCGGTGAAGATAGCTTACTCTTTTTAGCCTCTTTATCTGATTCCAGAACGAGTTTAATAACTTCTTTGATTCTTTCTCTTACTTCCTCCAGAGTTTTACCCTGAGTATAGCATCCTTGCAACTCTGGTACCTCTGCAATATACCACCCATCTTCGTCTTGTTCAATAATAACTTTAAACTGTAATTCCTTCATACAGGTGAATTATACCACCAAAATATATGATTATGTGTGGTTTCTGGACAGATTTTATAATAATATATACTATTGATAATGAATATCTCCTTAGAAAAAGCGAAGCAGAATAAGCTTTTATAAAGAAAAAATGTTTGATCCTGCAAAGATCTAAAAAAGAGATCACTCACCCAGGTCTTTGGGGAGTAGTCGGCGGGAAACTTGAATGGAGTGATTTGGAAAACAATCCCCCAACCCGCCAAAACCATGATGTTTTAGACTGGGAAGGTATGGCAGAGAAACTTTTATTTAGAGAAGCGAAAGAGGAGAGTGGAGTAGAGGTAGAAGACCCAAGATATTTAGATTCAGTAGTTTTTATTCGTCCAGATAATGTGCCTGTTGTTTGCTTAAAGTTTGCTGTTAAATACAAAAGCGGGGAAGTAAGCATCGCCCCAGAATTTGATGATTTTGCCTGGGTTGATGCGAGTGAAGTAGGAGAGCGCAAGACTATTGATGGGATAAAAGAAGAGGTAGAGAGGACAATTGTTTTGATGTGTGGATACACAGATACAATAAGTTGAATTGCCTTGCTTGCAATGTTAATTAAACCTTGTATAATGGTTTTAAATATGCCTAAACTTGTCAATGATTCTAATAACTCAACCTCTGTCTTAGATGCAAGGAAAGCAGCGATAGCAGCAGCTATGCAGCAGATCCAAAAACAATACGGAACTGGATCTATCATGAAACTAGGAGAACGGGCAGAGAAACTTCAAATTGACACAATCTCAACTGGTTCTATCGCAGTGGATTTAGCACTTGGTGTAGGCGGTTTGCCTAAGGGTAGAATTATTGAAATCTTTGGTCCTGAAGCATCAGGTAAAACTACCCTATGTCTTCATGTTATTGCTGAAGCTCAGAAAAAAGGCGGTGTAGCTGCCTTCATTGATGCAGAGCATGCACTAGATCCGCAGAGGGCTCAAAAAATTGGAATTAATTTAGATGAACTTTTAATCTCACAGCCAGACACAGGAGAGCAAGCTTTAGAGATTGCAGATGCTTTAATTAGATCAGGTGGTATTGATGTATTAGTTGTAGATTCAGTTGCAGCTTTAGTTCCTAAATCAGAGCTAGAAGGAGAGATGGGTGAGTCATCGATTGGTGTTCAAGCTCGTTTGATGTCTCAAGCCTTAAGAAAACTAACCGGTGCTGTAGCTCATACTAATACAATAGTTATTTTTACCAATCAACTTCGTCAAAAGATTGGTGTAATGTTTGGAAATCCCGAAACAACCCCTGGAGGGCTTGCTTTAAAATTTTATGCTTCAATCAGACTCGATGTTCGAAAAATAGAAAATATAAAATCCGGTGATCAAGTTGTAGGCTCAAGACATCGAGCTAAGGTTGTCAAAAACAAGGTGGCTCCCCCATTCCGGATTGCTGAATTTGATATGGATGAAAACGGAGTATCTCATGAAGGAGAGCTTCTTGATGTTGGTATTGAACTCGGTATTTTAACTAAGTCTGGTGCATTTATCCGCTGGGGAGAAAAATTACTGGGACAAGGCCGGCCGGCCTCTGTAGTTTATTTGAAAGAAAATAAGAAAGAAGCTCAAAGTTTAGAAAAAGAGATTAGGGATATTTGGAATAAAAGAAAAGCTGGAAACGATATGGTAGTTGGTAAAGAAGAGGAAGAAGATACCGCTGTTATTGAAGATGCTGCAAATCACTCAAGTTGAACCTCAGAAATCGTCCAGAGGACGATTGGCCTCTGGCCGAAGATATAATGTCTTCTTGGATGGAAAATTTGCCTTTGGTGCGGATGAAGATTTAGTAGTAAATTTTAGATTGGTTCAAGGAAAAGAAATTAACCCAGAAACTTTACAAAAGATCTTATTCGAAGCTGAAGTTGGCAAACTAATGGATCGGATGTATAGGCTTTTTGGGATTAGAGCAAGAAGCGAAAAAGAGATTAGGGATTATTTAAAAAGATTATCTTTTAAAAGAAAAGTAAAAGGCCAGGAAGAACTCTCAGAAATAGTGATAGAAGCCACAGTAGAAAGATTAAAACAAAAACAGCTGTTAGAAGACCTTGAGTTCGCTAAAGATTGGGTTCGGGCACGAAGTGCTAAAAAAGGTAAAATTGCGATACAAGCTGAATTAATTAAAAAGGGGATTAGTAAAGATATTATTGAAGAGGCTTTAAATGAAAACGCCTTGGGCGATCAAAAGCAAACCGCGCTCCAGCTGCTAGAAAAGAAATTTAAGTCTTCCCAAACACTAGATAGATTTGAGTTAAAGAAAAAAGCTTATGAATTTTTACTTAGGAGAGGGTTTGAATATTCTGTTGTTTCAGATGTAGTTGAAAGCTTTCTCAAAAAAGAGTAAAATACTATAAGGAAAATCCTTTTTAGGGTAACTTGAGAGATGAGAAGTTTAAAGAGGTTTAACTTTCATTTAGTATTACCTACTCTTCTTTAAGAGTCATTCCCCTGTTGGATTTTCAAAGATTAAACTAAACTATGAAAAAAACATTTGGCGCTGTTGCCACTTCCCCATCAACTTCAAATTTAATTACTAAAGAAACTGAACTTGCAAAAAGAGAAGGGATTTTAGAAGAGCGGGAACGGCTTCTTGCTGAAAAATTGAAAGCAGTTGATGAAAAGATTGCCCATCTTGATAAGGCAAGAAAAGATCTTATAGAAAAATTAGAAAGAGCTTCTGATATGTCTGTAGACGAAGCTAAAAAGGTTCTTTTAGAGAATGTTGAAAAAGGTTTAAGCATTGAGATTTCAAAAAAGATCAAACAAGCTGAAGATGAGGTCAAATTAAAAAGTGATGAAAAGGTAAAAGAGATTTTGTCTGATGCAATGCTTCATGGGGTAACTGATTACATTTCTGAATTTACGACTTCCCGAGTCCAGCTTCCAGATGAAGAGATGAAAGGTCGAATCATTGGAAAAGAGGGACGAAATATTAAAGCTTTTGAACAAGCAACTGGTGTTGATGTTGTTATGGATGAAGGTCCAGATATATTAACACTGTCTTCATTTGATCCAGTAAGAAGAGAGATTGCGCGAGTTTCTTTAGAAAGATTAATTGCTGATGGTAGGATTCAACCTCAAAGAATTGAAGAGATTATTGAAAAAACTCGTGAGGATATTGAGAAACTTATGTGTCAGGCCGGTGAAAAGCTTTGTCATGACGTAGGGGTCTTTAATATGCCAAGAGAGATTATCTGTTTACTTGGTAGATTTAAGTACAGATACTCTTATGGACAAAATATGATCCAGCATACCTTAGAAGAAACTAGAATTGGTATTGAACTAGCTAGAGAATTAGGTGCGGATGTAAATGTTGTCCGGCTTGGTTGTTTGCTTCATGATATTGGAAAGATCTTAACCGATTGGGATGAGGGGACACACGTTGAAAGAGGGGTTCAGTTTGCTAAAAAATTTGGTTTTCCTCAGGCAGTTGTAGGTTGTATTGCTGAGCATCACGAGGATGAACCATTTTCTTCTGTTGAATCAGTCCTCTGTTATATTGCTGACGCTATTTCTGGTGCAAGGCCTGGTGCAAGGCATGAGAATGTCCAGGATTATATAAAAAGATTAGAAGATATAGAAAAAATTGCTACCTCTTATGAAGCAGTTGAAAAAGCTTTTGCAGTGCAGGCAGGCAGGGAAGTTCGGGTGATTGTTACACCAGATAAAATTTCTGATGACGAGCTGCCTAAACTTGTTCATGATATCGGTGAGAGAATTCAAAAAGAGGTTATGGTTCCTGGGGCTGTCCGGGTAACAGCAATTCGGGAAAGCCGATTCAGCGATTCATTCTTGACAGGATAATGTGCCTTTTGTTAATTTAAGTCTATGACAAAAAACGATTTAATAAATAAAGTAGCTAAAAAAGCATCTTTAACTAAAAGAGCCTCCAGAGATGCTGTAAATGCTGTTTTTGACATTATCAAAGACAATTTACTTCGGGGAGAAAAAACAATTATCACCGGTTTTGGCACTTTTCTAGTTAGGTCCAGAGCTGCAAGACGTGGTCGAAATCCTCAAACAGGCGCAACCATTCAAATTCCAGGTAAAAAACTTCCTTCCTTTACTGCTGGTAAAACTATCAAAAGGCTAGTTAAATAATTTTTTGTTCTTCTTATGTCTAAACCAAAGGTAGACAGGAAGCTAAATATCCCACTTGAAGTTGTCAAAGAATTGTTAACCGAGTCTGAATGGCGGATGGTTGAACAACGGGCATTGATAATAAGTTTCTTAGGTGAAGGGTTATCGATCAGAAATATAGCAAGCAAGCTTGGAGTAGGAACAGATACTGTAATGAGAGTATCTAAAAAATTTAGAGCTTCAGAAGCTCTAAAAGCATTTTTTAAAAAACCAAAAGTTAGTTCCTCAAAATGGATTTTTGGTCAAGTTAGTGAGGAAGAAGAGTGACAGTAAGGTTTTTGGAAGAGGAATACCTGCTATAAACGGATACATTATTAAAAATCCAAAAACAATACTGCCTATTAAAAAATAATATAGTCCTTTGTCTTTATCCTTTAATTTAAAGATTTGGTAGGCTAGTGACAGGGACAAAAATGGTAAGGTTGGAGTGTAGTGATAAAGAAACATTATCCTAGGAGAGATCGACCAAGGCAGAAAGAATATAAAATATCCCAGTAAAATTACTGCTAAACTAAAGGTTCTTTTTTTCAAATAGTCTTTGGCAGTTAGGATTACAGCTGCTAAGCCCAGCCAAAATAAAATAGGGTTTCCAGTTGCAAAGATATTGGAGATAGTATTTGGAAAGTATTCAACATAATACCAAACAGGGTATAAGTTGAAAGGCCAAGACCACCAAGATGATCCATAATCATGAGCTGCTACTAAGTTTGTATGATACCCCCACATCTGCTGCTGAAGCTCTACAAATTGTTTAAAGTCATGTCCTAGTAAGAAAAAGGGGATGTATGTTGCAAGATAAACTATTATTGGAATTGTTACAAACAGAGCTATTGTATGAAGTTTGTTTCTGATTAATTTTTTAAAACCGTTTTGGAAAAAAAAGATTATCATCAAAAGCCCAAACAAATATATCCCTGTCCATTTAGAAGACAGGGCAAGTCCTAAAAAAAGGGCAGAGAAAAAGTATTTTTCTTTAAGGAGGAAAATTAAGCTAGCTAGCGAAAAGAAAATTAAATAAATGTCATTCATACCGGTTCTGGCTTGTACCAGAGGTAGTCCTGATAAAGAAAAAATAAGAGCTGAAAGTAGGGATAATTTTTTATCCTTAAAGAGATTTTCAGCTAATTTATAACTCAAGAAAACGCTAACTATACCAAGGATTGCTCCTGGAAACCTCCAGAAAAATGGCTGAGTAGACTTGAAAATCCACATTGAAGCTGCCATTATTTCTTTGGCAATTGGAGGGTGGGTCCATTCAAAAGCTACACCTGGTGGTGGAGTAGTCCAATATTCCCAAGCTTCTTTTGAACCCTTTAAATATTCTTTAGCAGTAAATGCATGATAAACTTCATCAAAGACATAAGCGTTTGGAAAATCTAATCTGAACAAGTGTAGAAAAGTAACTAGACTTAGGAGTAAAATTAACGGTAAATTTCTAAGCATCTTTGTTAGTATATAGTTATGGAAATAGTATTTTCAATCTTAATAATACTTATCTTAATTTTATGGGGGCTACTTTTAACTTACTTTTTTAAGTTTAAGTTTTTGTTTGAAGAAAGAGTAATTCTTGGATCTCTAATTGCATTTATATTTTGGGGATATTTGATGTTAGTACTTTCCTTACTTTTAGGGCTAAACTTTTTTAGTCTATTATCTTCTATTTTGCTGATAACTCTTTTTTCCTTACCTATTTTTAAAAAAGGCTTAATAAGCGAAGTAAGGATTGAAATAAATGATTTATTACAAAGGTTGCAGAAAATTAAGTTTAGATTATTTATTTTATTTCTGTTTTGTTTACTTACTATTTTTAGTTTTCTTGCCAGCCAATTATTAATTTCAAAGGATGGAAATTTATATGTTCAGCCAGTTCATTCATACGGAGATATCTCACTTCATTTAGGGATTATTTCCTCTTTTGCTTACGCAGATAATTTTCTTCCCCAAAATCCTGTTTTAAGCGGGACACCACTTTCTTATCCATTTTTAGTTGATTTTATTACCGCTATTTTTGTAAATCCATTGTCCTTAAGTTTAGAAAAGGCAATCTCTTTGACAGGTGTTTTATTTATGATAATTACTATTTCAGTATTTGCTTTTTTTGTTTTAAGATTAACAAAAAGTTATTTGGTATCAGCACTTTCAACAAGTCTATTTTTATTTAATGGAGGACTTGGGTTTGTTTATTTCTTTAAAGATCTATTAAATTCTAATTCAAATTTTTTTTACTTTTTAAGTAATCTCTTGAAGGATTATACTTCTTTAAAAGAAATTGGTTTTTGGTGGATTAATGTTAATTTATCAATGTTACTTCCCCAGCGAAGTTTTTTGATGGGTTTGCCAATATCTTTACTTATACTACTTATTTTTATAAACCTAAAAGAAAAATTTTTACTTAGACAATACATATTAGGTATCTTACTTATAAGTTTACTTCCCTTAATTCATGCACATAGCTTAATAGTGTTAATTCCGTTTTTGATATTTTTAACATTACAAATTTTTTTGAAATCAAAAGAAAAAAAATTGCCAATTATTAGTATTGGTTTGCTTGGAGTTGCAGTGACGTTACTTATTAGTAAATTATTTTTGGAGCAATCAACTACTTTGAACAGGGTGATTAGGTTCCAAGTTGGTTGGATGGTAGAGAACGAAGATCTGATTAAATTTTATATAAAGAATTTTGGTGTTGTTTTATTTCTGGTCCCAATTTCTTTGATTTTTGGTATTAAGAAAAAATTTAATTCATTGAGTTTAACTACTTTGGCTCAACTTTGGTTTATTCTCCCAACTTTTTTTGTTTTTCAACCTTGGGCTTTCGACAATATCAAACTTTATATATACTGGTATATTTTTTCTGCTATTTCAGTATCTAGGTTTTTAGTTGAAGTTTTAAAGAGTAAAAAAGTGATTAACGTTTCGCTTTTTTTTATACTTGTTTTATCTATGGTTTTTTCTGGATTTTTAGATAACTTTAGATTGCTTAGTTCTTCAGAGACAAGGTATCAGATTTATTCATCAATAGATTTTGAAATTGCAGAATTTGTTAAGGAAAATATATCTCCCTATGCAATATTTCTATCAACTGATAAATTTGATAATCCAGTGGTTACTTTAGCAGGCAGAAGGGTTGTTATGGGATTTCGAGGTTGGCTTTGGACGCATGGTTTGAATTATCAGCAAAGGGAATTGGATGTTAAGAAAATGTTGAGCGGAGAAGGGAATGAAACATTATTTGAAAAGTATAATATCTCTCATGTGGTTTTGTTTAACACTAAAAATAGTGAAGACTTTGTAATTAACAGCGCTTACTTTAAAGATAAGTATGAATTAATTTATAGCAAAGATGGATACGAAATCTATCAACTCTAAGAAAAAAATACTTGTAATACTCGGTCCAACTGCAACTGGTAAAACTGATTTGGGGCTGAAAATTGCAGAAGTTTTCAAGGGTGAGATTATTTCTGCAGACTCTAGACAAGTGTATAAAAATTTGGATATTGGAACGAATAAATTTCCAGGTAAATATTCAGTTATTCATAAACATGATGGTTTTTGGGTTATAGATGATATTCCAATTTGGGGTTATGACGTAGTTGATCCAAATACTCAGTATAGTGTTTTTGACTTTTTAAAATATTCACTTTCAAAAATTGATGAGATCTTAAAAAAAGATAAGTTGCCTATTGTTGTAGGCGGTACTGGTTTGTATATTCGTGCTCTAACGGAAGGGCTCTCTAATTTAGAAGTATCTTATAATTTGGAGAGGAGGAAAGAGTTAGAAAATCTGACGCTGGAGGAAGTGCAAAAAATACTTATTGATATTTCTCCGTCAAAGTTTGAAAGCTTAAACAACTCAGAAAAAAATAATAAAAGAAGATTAGTTAGACACATAGAAATTGAAACTTCTAAAAAGGAGAAACCGGAAGGTTATGGGTTTATCAAAGTACTAAGTGGGGATTGTGATATTTTAAAGATTGGCATTACAGCATCCAGAGAGTTTTTAAAGAAAAGAGTTAACAAAAAAGTTGTAAGTTGGATAGAAGATGGAATCATTGATGAGGCGAAAAGTTCAATTAGTCGAGGGATATCTGTGGAAAGACTAAGAGAGTTAGGGTTAGAATATAGAATAGTCGCGGATTATATAGACGGAGTAATTAAGACAAAAGAAGATTTAATCGATACTTTACAGATAAAAAATAATCAATATGTTAAACGGCAATTAACATGGTTCAAAAAAGAATCACATGTAGTATGGTTTGATATAACAAACCCAAACCATAAGAAAGATATAGAAAAAACAGTGAGAGTTTGGTACCATAAATCTAATGACCAGAAGGGTTGATATCTCTTATAAAACAATTCTTTTTATCAGTGCCTTTCTTGCTTTTTTGTGGATCTTATTTTTAATAAGGGATCTTATTTTAATCTTATTTATATCCATTATTTTAATGTCTGCTTTATCCCCGATGGTTGATTATTTAACTAAGTTTAAAGTACCAAAAGGACTTTCAATCGCTTTGATTTATCTTATTATTATTGGAGTTGTAAGTTTGCTAGTTTCGTTGATTATTACTCCACTTGCATCTCAAACAGCAAACCTAGTAGGTAATTTGCCTCAAGCTTTGGAAAGAGTTTTGCCTGCAGTTAATATAGATATTTCGTTTTTAAGGGATCAACTCACTACTTTATCGAGAAATGTCGTTGGTTTCTCGTTTACTGTTTTTTCAAATGTTATTGAGTTAATTTTTATGTTGGTTATTACTTTTTATTTACTGCTTGATAAAGAGCGAGTGTATAAGTTATTGATTCAGCTTACTCCAGGACAAAAAGAAAAGACTCGAAGTTTAATTTATAAAATTGAGGGAAGACTTGGAGCTTGGTTTAGAGGGCAAATTACTTTAAGTCTTATTATTGGACTTTTAAGTTATACTTTGCTTTTCTTGCTTAATGTACCTTACGCTTTGCCACTTGCAATTGTCGCTGGAATTATGGAAATTATTCCAATGATTGGTCCTATTATCGCTGCAATCCCTGCCATATTAGTAGCATTAATCGTTTCCCCTACTTTAGCTTTATTTGTGGCATTGGGGTATTTTGCGATTCAGCAGGCAGAAAACAGCTTTATTGTTCCACAAGTGATGAAAAAAGCTGTTGGGTTGAACCCCTTAATAGTGATTATAACTATTGCAGTTGGAGGTAGGTTGCTGGGAGTTGTAGGCGCTCTTCTTGCTGTGCCAATTACAGTCGTAATACAAATTTTACTACAAGAGTTAATGCATGTTGATTTAGATACCTATTCTAATCCTCAAGAAGAACAAAAAAGTGCTTAGGAAGAACGTAAGCCAGATTCTGTTTTAGCAGTATTTATCTTATGCTCCTCATTTCGGCTAAAGAGCGAGCAACTCAGCCGGTTCTAGGATTGCAGCGGGGAGGATTGCCACGTTTCACCCGAGCCTTACCTCGGTTCGTCACTGTTGCTCTAACTAGGTCTTACGACTGTCGCCTTGCGACGACCACCCTGCTCTGCGCTGTCTGGACTTTCCTGTCCGACGTGACGTCGGACTAACTGCCCATCTTCCTAAGCACCCCAATTATACCCGAAAAAAGGTTTAATTTCAAATAAAATTCGAGTTCTTTTCCTAGTTATGTTACTTTCTTACTATGAATAATAATATTAAATTTCTCCTCATTACCAGTAGGCCAATATTTTGGCTCGGCCCGATATTCATTTATCTTGCAGGTGTCGTATCACTCTCAAAAGAATGGAGTTTAGTTTCTGTTTTTGGATTGCTTTTTGTTACCTTTCCAATGGGCTTAATAGTTTATGGATTAAATGATATTGCAGATCGAGAGTCAGACTTAATCAATCCTAGGAAGGGTGGAATAGAAGGCAGCGTGTTTAAACATTCTCAATTAAAACTTATTTCTATATCGATAATTGTTTTTACCCTCTTATTCTTAGGTTTATATATCCTAGTGGGAAATTATATTTCTTTAATTCCGCTATTTTTAATCGTTTTGTTTGCTTATCTATATTCATTTAAACCAATACGACTAAAATCAAAACCAATTTTTGATTCTCTTTCAAATTCACTATGGATGCTTTTTGTTTATCTGCTTGGAGTAACTTCTGTTGCAACTTCCTTCAATGAATCAATAACAGTTCCAAAAAATATTTGGTTATTATTACTAGGAATATTTGCAGCTCATGCCATATCGACATTACCAGATTATGCTGTAGACAAAGAAGCTGGAGATAAAACTATTTCAGGACTTTTAACATTGAGAGGCACAGCATTACTATCAAGTACCATATTTATTGTTATATTGGTTTTGCTCAAGCCCATTAACTTAGCATTTCAAATATATCTTCTTATTTCAGCCTTATTATGTGCATCAATTTTTTTGAAACCGCATAAAAACATAACTTATTATGCGGTTTGGGGAATTTTTTTGGGTTTTCCAATTGCTTGTTTATATACTTTTCTTTTTGATATTAGTTTATTAAGAGATCTTTTACGCTAACTAAAATACAAAACCCCGTTTTATCGGGGTTTTGTATATTTGGTGAAAATTTGTTTACAGTACCGCTTTTAAGCGACTGCACCGATTTTGTACATTCCTGTACCGCAAACTGAACAAACACCTTTGGATGCTTTTTTGCCATTTTTCATAGTAACCTCTTCAACATTGTTAGCATCTCTTTTTGCTCGACATTTAACACAATACATTTGCATTCTGTAATCACCCCCTTTCAACTTTAAAGTTAGGATAATATTAATTGCTTTTGGATTAACCAATATATGATTAGCTCAAAAGATATTGCAAGAGCGGAGAGAATAAAGATTTTAAGAAGATCTGTTTTTAAGAAACTTGTATCTGTGGCGATAATAAGTGGGTTATTTGAGTTTGAGGAAAATGATTTTTTTGAAAGTTGTTGATTATTTGAGAAGTTATATTTGACGTGTTTTCCAGAAAGCTGCCTGGTTAGAGTTTCTAATTTTTTATCTTTGAGGCTTAACTTACTCATGTTTTAAGCTCAGGTTTTCTTACCTTGAGCTTAATTGAGCCTAGCACTAATCTTTATGCCTGTCAAGCATGTCTATCTGGTGTTTTTTTCCGAAGGCCTCATTGACAAAGCTTTGCCCTATTTGTATATTGATAGAGTAACTTATGTATTCGGTCGGGGGAATTACTTTACTTGATCTGGTATTAGTGGTTTGGCTTGGAATCTTGAGTTTCTTTATTTGGAAGAATAAAAAGTTTTTGACTTCTTTTCTTCCTACAACTAACGGGAAGACAAGTGAAATCTCTTTGTTGGATAAGTTTAAAGAAGTACTAGCAGAGGTTGAAGAATTAAAAAAGAAAACTAATATTTCAAGTCAAAACATTAAAGGACTAACGCTCGATGGGTTAGGTCATACACAAAAGGTATTTCTATCAAGATATAACCCTTATGGAGATACAGGAGGGGATCAAAGTTTTACTACTGTCTTTTTGGATGGTAAAGGGACTGGTATAATGCTAACTAGTTTGCATACTAGAGCTGGCACTAGGATTTATGCTAAAAATATAATAGACGGCAAAAGTGAGATTGGTTTATCAAAAGAAGAAACCGAAATATTAAAACAAGCACTAGAAAATTAATATGTTTTCAAATCTATCTAATTTACAAAAAGGTTTACTTACAACGATTATTGCAATAGTTGTATACGCTTTTTCGGCTACGATTTCTTATTCGATTTTTGCTTCAAGCTCTACACAATCCAGTAAGAATTTAGTTAATTCCTTACCTGGACCTGTTAAAAATGGAGAAGAGGATGATGGTTTACCAAAAACTGAAGAATGCCCTCTAAACGGTGCGATGCATTCTAAAAAAGCTAAAGATGCTTGGGAACAAAGATTACCTTTGGCTGTAATGATTGAAAACCATCAGGAATCAAGACCTCAATCAGGCTTAACTAAAGCGGATGTTGTATATGAAACTGTGGCAGAAGGTGGTATTACTCGATTTATGGCGATGTTTTTATGTAATCTTTCAGATATTCAAGTGGGACCTGTTAGGTCGGTTAGGACTTACTTTTTAGATTGGCTCTCTGAATATCCTTTAACCCCAATAGCTCACGTAGGCGGTGCAAATACACCAGGTCCTGCTAATGCTTTGGGTCAACTTGTCGATTATAAACTGAGATCCTTGAATCAGTTTGGTATAGGCTTTCCAACCTATTGGCGTGATTATCAAAGGCTTGGTCGGCCTGTTGCTACAGAACATACAATGTATTCAACCACTCATAAACTTTGGGCTGTTGCAAACAAGAAGAGCTGGACAGCAAGCGATTCTGCAGGTATCAAATGGGATAAAAAGTTTGTACCTTGGGACTTTAAAGACGATGATGTCGGTTCAGTTACACAACAGATTACTGTAAACTTTTGGAATGGATACAAAGATTATGTTGTTGAGTGGAATTATGATTCGACGTGTAATTGTTATAAAAGAAAAAATGGGGGAGCTGACCATATGGATTTAAACAATAATAAGCAGCTATCTCCTAAAAATATCGTGATTAGGTTCATGAAAGAGTCACGGGCTAATGATGGATATGAAAATAATGTTCACTTAATTTATGCAAACAAAGGTCAAGGTAAAGGGTTACTTTTTCAGGACGGTAAAGTAACCGAAATCACTTGGGCAAAGAAAAACAGGCTTGATAGAGAAAAATTCTTCTTGAAAAATGGAAAAGAGGTTTCATTCAACCGTGGACAAATTTGGCTTCAAGCTGTCCCTGAAGGAGCAGAGGTTGTTTACTAGTTTTAAGTTCCTGTCCAGAAAGGAGGAGGTTTGGAGGAACTATTTGTCTCAAAAGTTAGAGTTAAAATCCTAAAACTCTTTTTCTCTTCTAAAGAAATTTTATTTCATGTTCGAGAGATAGTTAGGCGTGTTGATGAAGAGATTAATGCTGTTCGACGTGAGCTTGCTAGGCTTGAAAAATTCAATTTAGTTGATTCTGAATGGAGAGCAAACAGGAGGTTATATAGAGTTCGCAAAGACCATAAATTTTACTCCGAGCTTTTAGGTATGGTTGTAAAATCAACTGGTCTAGGAGAAGCTATTCTAAAAAACAAACCGAAACTCGGTCGAATTAGATATGTAATGATGGCAACAAGGTTTGCAACTCATGGTATTTCAGGATCAGAAGATGTGGACCTTTTAGTTGTCGGTCAAGTTGTTTTACCAGAATTACAAGCATTAATAGCAGATGAACAAACCAGAAGAGAGCAAGAGATTAACTACTCTTTTATGGATGAAACAGAATTTAACTTTAGGGTAAAGAGGAGAGATCCTTTTATTTTGCGGGTATTAACACAACCAAAGATTATGTTAATTGGTGATGAAATGCAGCTGCTTGATGGTGTTATACTGTAATACTAATGAAACCCCGCTACACCCTTTGGATTATAATTTTTTTAAGTTTAATATCCTTGTGGCTTAATGTCCCAAAACTCTCCAAAAATTATGTTGTTCCTTTTTTCAAGCTTAATTTAAGTGATTTAGTAGGAATTTTCCCCCTTAACTTGGGGTTAGAACTTCAAGGCGGGACACAACTTGTACTAGAGGCTGATGTTTCTAAGCTTCCGGAGGATAGAAAAGATATTGCGCTAGATTCAGCAAGGGAAATTATTGAAAGACGGGTTAACTTGTTTGGAGTGTCAGAATCAGTCGTCCAAACTTCTAAAGTTGGTAATCAAAGACGGATTTTAGTGCAGCTTCCTGGTATTCAAGAGTCTGAAGCCGCTGCAAACTTAGTGGGGACAACCGCTCAACTTGAATTTAGAGAAATCTCTCTTGAGGCAAGTGACACAGCTATTATTAGTATCGATAATACAACTGCCACTGACTTAAAAGGTAATGATTTGAAAAAAGCTGAAGTTGTATTTAACTCTTCTCAGCAAGGAAATTCTGGTCCGCAAATCTCTTTAGAATTTACTCCAGAAGGATCAAAAAAGTTTGCGGAACTGACAAAAAGAAATATTGGAAAACAACTTCCCATATTTCTGGACAGCACATTATTACAAGCACCTGTTGTACAGCAGGAGATTGTTGGGGGCAATGCTGTAATAACTGGTCAATATACAACAGCTGATGCAAAACAAATAGCGACCCAACTTAACGCAGGTGCTTTACCTGTTCCAGTAAAAATTTTGGAACAGCGGTCGATCGGCGCTTCTTTGGGACAAGCATCTATTAATAAAAGTGTTGTTGCAGGACTCGTAGGTTTAGTATTAGTGATGGTTTATATGGTTGCCTATTACGGGCTTTACGGGTTAGTAGCTTGCTTTGCTTTAGTTATTTATACTTTAGTTACTTTAGCAATTTTTAGAACAGGTTTATTTTTAATGCCGCCAGTTACTTTAACACTTGCAGGGATTGCCGGATTTATTCTGTCGATTGGTATGGCAGTTGATGCTAATATCTTGATCTTCGAAAGAATGAAAGAAGAAAAAAGAGCAGGAAATAACCCCAAAACTATACTTGATTTAGGATTCAAACGAGCTTGGTCCTCAATTCGAGATTCTAATATATCATCGCTAATAACAGCAGGTATTTTATATTACTTGGGTTCTGGATTAGTAAAGGGTTTTGCTGTTGCTTTTGCTATAGGTGTTTTAGTTTCAATGTTTACAGCTATTACTGTCACAAAAACATTTTTAGAGCTTTTGAGTAGAAGATGAAATTTTTTACTAGTAAAAAACCACATTACGAGTTCTTAAGAAAAAAATGGATTAGCCGGCATAAAGAAGTTAGTGATAATTTGGTAGATAAACACTTAAGACATGTAGCGTTAAGTGGGCTAGGAGGGTTAATGTTGCTGACAACACCAACACTTGGTATACCACATCAGCTAAATCAATCTCATATTGGTACTCTGGCAGATGTTCAAAAGAGTACATCGGGAAATGCTATATTGATGGCGGAACTCTCAGATAAACTGCCATCTGATGTGCGAAATTTAACTAGAGAGGAGGAAAAAACAGTAGTAGATTCAATTTATAAAGACTTGGGTGTTAAAGTGGTTGCAGAGATGGATAATAAAAGATTAAACAGAACATATGGAGTCATTGGTGGTGAACAACATCTATATCGTTATCCAGGAGACAGTTTAGAAGCACATTCAAAAGATGCTGCTGATTGGGCAATGTTTGGTCCTGCTGGAATAGCACCAGGCTTAGGCGCTTGGGGATATTTTACTCCTTCCAAGCAAGCGTTTACTAAGGAAGATGAGATGCGAGAAAGATATTATTTAGCAGTGCAAACATTTTTATCTCCAGGTTTCTCAGAGCGCGTTCGGGAATACCGGGATTTTTATAAATTTCGTAAAATGTTGGTTGTTAATCCCAAAACAGGCCAAGCTGTTGTTGCTGTAATTGGGGATGCAGGGCCAGCACAGTGGACTGGAAAACATTTAGGCGGTTCACCTGAGGTTATGCATGAACTGGGGTTAGCGAAGGGATCAAGAAAAGGGCCAGTACTTTATTTTTTTGTTGATGATCCAGAAAATAAAATTCCACTTGGACCGGTGAAAGCGGAAGGATAAAAAGTATGACAAAATTTTACGGACATTTAATAGAACTTGAAACAGTCATTGTTGAATTAAATAAATTAGAGTTGGATGATAATGAAAGACATCATTTAGCAACTTTAATTGATTCGACTATTCATAACATGGTTTTAGATACAATTTTTTCTCATTTATCAGAGGAAGATAAAAAGTTGTTTTTAGAGAAATTATCAAGTAACGATCATGATGAGATTTGGAATTTCTTAAATTCTAAAGTTGATAACATTGAAGAAAAGATTAAACTGACAACAAAAGAGCTTAAAGATAAATTACATGAAGATCTAAAAGAAGCTCATTCTATTCATCGGAAACACAAAAAGGAGAAAAGAAATGATTAGATTGATGAGAAGAAAATTATTTTTCTTTGTACTTTCTACACTTGTTATTTTGCCAGGATTATTTTATGTCTTAATGGGGGGGTTGAAACTAGGTATAGATTTTACAGGTGGCTCCTTACTTGAGTATAAGTTTGAGAGAGAGACAAAAATCGATGAATTTAAAAAATATGGAACTGTTAATCAAACTGCAAGCAATACATTTATAATTCGAACAAAGTATCAAGAATCCGAAAATCTAAATCAATTAAAAAACGAATTAAAAAATAATGTTGGTGATTTTGAAGTAGTTAGGGAAGAAAATATAGGACCAATTATTGGAAATGAATTGAAAAGAAAAGCTTTAATTGGAGTAGCTGTTGCGTGTTTAATGATTATTTTATATATTAGCTACGCGTTTAGGAAAGTACCTAAACCAGCTTCCTCATTTAGATTTGGAGTTTCTGCAGTCGTTGCATTGATTCATGATGTGTTAGTTTTAGTTGGTATTTTTGCAATTTTAGGAAAACATTTTAATATAGAGATCGATAGTTTATTTGTAACCGCTCTTTTAACAGTGATAGGTTTTTCAGTACATGACACGATTGTTGTTTTTGACCGAATTAGAGAAAACATGCCAAAGTATTTAGGACTTAAATTTTCTGATGTGGCAGATATATCAATTGTGCAAACGCTTGCTCGTTCTTTGAACACATCTTTAACTGTGGTATTTGTTTTACTAGCGCTGCTTCTCTTCGGGGGAGAGACAATTAGATGGTTTGTAGTAGCGTTACTTGTTGGCGTGATTTCAGGAACTTATTCGAGCATTTTTAATGCTACAGCGCTGCTTTCTTGGTGGGAAGAACGTCTTGGTTACTGACTTAATATAATTGTTTGATTCTTTCTAATAAATATTCTCGATTGTTCTTTGATTGATCTTCTTGAACCTCTTGCAATAAGGACTCAAGAACCTCGCCTACTTTTCTGCCCGGTGGTATATTTAAAGTTTCCATTACATCTTCCCCATTAACTTTTAAATCAGTTATTGAAAATGGTTTATGTAAAACTTCCTTTATTCTTTCTTTAAATTTTTCAAGTCTCCATGAAGTAGGTTTTTCAGTTCCTCCACCTAACCTATCTGCCTCACGCAGTGCAAACATATCATCTAAATTTTCTAATCCAACATTTTTTATAAATCTTCTGATGGCACTATCTGTTTGTTTTTCATCAACAGTAAAAAGATGGAATCTTACAAGTTTTACGACTCTATCAGTATCTTTTTTAGATAGTCGAAGCCTTTGACAAATCTTTAAAGCAATTTTACCTCCAACAACATCATGACCGTAAAAAGTCACATTGCCATCTTCCTGCACTTTGAATGTATCTACTTTTCCAACATCATGAATTAAAGTTGCAAAACGGACGATAGGATCACTTGACGAACAAAACTTTAAGGAATTAAAAGAGTGTTCGCCAATATCATAAATCCTTACATGTTTTGGGCCTTCTTGTACAATTCCAAAAGTTTTATCTAGTTCAGGTAATATAAACTTGAGTAACCCTGAATTTTTTAATAGAATCATTCCATCTGCTGGGTCATCTGATGCCAAGATATTGAATAATTCATCTCTAATTCTTTCCCAAGAGATATTAGTGATTTTCGGAGCGTCATTTTTTACTGATTCAAAAGTATTTTCCTCAATAGAAAAATGTAGCTCTGTAGCAAAGCGGATTGCTCGAATTAATCTTAAAGCATCTTCATGAAATCTAATGTCAGGGTTTTCAACAGCCCTAATGAGTTTATTTTCCAAATCTGTTTGTCCATGAAAGGGATCTATTAAAATAATGTTTTCATTTGACCCAACCTCTAGTGCGATAGCATTAATAGTAAAATCCCGCCTTTTTAGGTCTTCTTCTATTTTATTTGTCCAGACAATTTTTGCCGGATGTCTAAAATCTGTGTAATCTTCTTCCCTTCGCATGGTGGTAATTTCGATTACCCCACTATCAGAGGGTACACTTACTGTTCCAAACTTATTATTGTAGTGTCCATTTGGGAAGATTTTTAAAATCTCTTCTGGTTTAGCATCAGTTGTGAAGTCTAAATCCTTTAATTCTCGACCTAGAATTAAGTCACGAACAGCACCACCGACTAAATATACTTGAAAGTCGGTTTGTTTAATTTCGTTGAAAATCTCGACAACTCTTTTGGGTAGCTGATTGATTGCTAATTTTTCCATAAGACGATTGTACCTGAGTAGTTACTTTCTGTAAACGAACTTAAGCTGTGGTAAAATTTTCAAACGTAGGAAGAAAATTTATGCCCAAAGTTTGGAGTATTATAAAAAGAAAAGAGAAAGACCTTCAAAAACATCTGTTATCGATCAGGGATGTTAAATCCAAAAAAGACAGTGATGAATTCTTTGACCCTAAAATAGAAAACTACTTAAAAGAATTTGAGATTCAAAATTTAAAAAAAGCTGTAGAAAGAATTAAATCTGCAATAGATAAAAAAGAGCAGATTTTTATTTATGGTGATTATGATGTTGATGGGGTGAGCGCCTCAGCTGTAATGTATTTGGGTTTAAAAAAGATTGGTGCCAGTGTCTTGCCGTATATTCCCCACCGGGAAAAAGAGGGATATGGATTATCAAAAACCGGAATAGACGAAATAAAGAAAAAAGATGCAAAACTTATAATTACTGTAGATAACGGTATAGTTGCACTAGAACAAGTTAAATATGCTAAAGATTTGGGAATTGATGTAATTATTACTGACCACCATACACCGCTTGATACTTTACCTGATGCAGATGTTATTGTTCATTCTACTGCCATCTGTGGTGCAGCTGTTGCTTGGTGTTTGATTAGAAAACTAGTTGATGAAAAAACCGCTAAAGAATTACTACAATTTGTCAGTTTAGGAACGATTGCAGATATGATGCCTCTTTTAGGAGTAAATAGGAGTTTAATTGTTGAAGGCTTAAGGCAGCTAAATACTACGACTAACATTGGTTTAAAGGCTTTAATTCTAGAATCTGGTTTAGAGCTTGGGAAGATCAGTTCTTTTGAGATTGGATTTGTTCTTGGCCCAAGATTAAATGCTATCGGAAGATTAGAACACGCCTTAGATGCTTTACGTCTTTTATGTACAAAAGACTTACTGAAAGCGACGAAGCTATCCAGACTTCTTTGTGATATGAATAGTAAACGACAAAATTTAACCCAAATAGCATTTGATGAAGCAAGACTTCAAGTTCAGGAGAGCAAAAAGATTTTTGTTTTAGGCAGTCAAATGTGGAACCCGGGAATAATTGGGCTTGTGGCAGCTAGAATTACAGAAGAATTTGCCCGTCCCTCGATTGCAATTTCTATTGGGGAAGCAATGGCAAAAGGTTCTGCCAGATCTATCAAAGGAATTAATATTATTGAAGCTCTAAGGAGTGTCTCTCCCCTTCTTTCAGAAGTTGGCGGGCATAGTGGAGCTGCTGGTTTTTCTATTGAATCGACAAAAATTGAGGAGTTTAGAATAAAACTTGAAGAGTACTTTAAAAGTGTGAATATAGACGAGGCGGTATCGGCTTTAGAGATAGAGGCTGAAGTTGAAAAAGATGAGTTAACCAAAAAGACTGCAAAAATGATTGCTGAGCTTGAGCCATTTGGAATTGGAAATCCAAAGCCATTACTCATGACAAAAAATTTGAAAGTTTCAGACATCAGGACTTTAAGTAATGGTAAACATATAAAATTCCGGGCAAATAATATTGATGTCATTGGGTTTGGAATGGGGGAATTAGCAAACCAGCTTAAGGACGGGCAACTAGTGGATTTAGCTTATTATTTGGAGATAAATAAATTTAATGGAAGTGAAAACTTGCAATTAAGATTAAAGGATTTAAAGATAAAATAAATTATTTCCCACTAGAATTTTGAGCATCTTTTCTAATTGCTTCTTGTGTTTCTCTTATTGGTTGCCATGCAGAGCTTTCTTTATTTATTGCGTCTTGGTTCCTTTGGTCCTGTTCAGCTGCTGGTTTTACAACATTTTCCCCGTATTCATAGGCAGCTTTACCCAGGATAGCTGCAGCAACGCCTTGAAATGCCCTCTTGATAATATTTCGTCGGGTGGTTCTTCCGCCTTCAGGTTTTGGGCTAGACATTGATCCAAAAGCGAGTCTCTCGGCTTGTTTTTCCGTCATTGTTGGTTTCTCCGGATCCATAAATTCATTATATACTCGTTTAAATTAAGTTTGCAACTTTTATCAAACAATTAGCCCCAAGAAGTTTTAGCTTTAGATAGATACTCAGGTTTTTCTCTGTCAGCAGGTGTTAGCACAACAGGTTCAATGTACATAGCAGCTATTTCCGCAGCAGATCTAGTACTGGCAACCTTTCTTGTTACTACAGAATCTAGAATGTCTTTAGGTTTAACTGCTCCACTAGATTCTCTAGCGCTGGCAGCACCACTAAGAAAAACTTTTCTGTTAGATTCTAGCGCTCTTTCCATATTTATTTTTTTCTTCCCAAAGGCTTGCTCCATCCTGCCATTAACATTCTGTCTGGTTTTCTTGGAAGTGAAACTCCTATAGTCTCAGGTGCTTGATGTTTTGTAACTCTTACCCATTCTCTTCTGCTATAATTTACTCTTGTTCCGTCTTGATTAATGTGTCCGACTATTTCCGGACCAGCGCTTTCTGTTTCTATACCCATAATTTCACCTCCCTTCTATTGAGTAAATCTATCTTACTCGAGCTTTTATTACAGCCATTTGGGCAACTTCGTCAGGGCTCATATTTCTGGCATCCATACCAAAGAAACCTCGTTGAGCCATACCCATCGGTGATCTTCGAGGTTTTACTGCTGGTACAACTGTAGTTTTTTGAACTTCAGTTCTACGTTGAGCTAACATATTGTCTGTCATAGCTATTACTTCAGCTAATTCAGCTAACTCTGCTCTGGTAGCGTGACGACCTTGCATACCAAATGCTCGTCTTTCCATTTCTATAACCATGGTTTTTTCCTCCTTTCTTTATAATCCTGATGCTTTCATTATTTTTCTAAAATTTCTCCATAAAAAAACCTCCCTTTTGGGGAGGCCTAGCAAGCTTTTCTTTTTAGATAATTATTATCTAAAAAGGCCTCCCAAAGAATGCTCCACAAGAAGGAGCACTCCAATAAGGAGGCTAATAATCGATAAAACTTGATTTTTAAAATTTATAGAAACTACGTTTGTCATAGTTAGATAAAAGTTATTTTAAACAAAGCAATTATTAATGTCAACTGTTGATTGAAAATTACTTTAAGAAGTAGTAATATAATTATATGTTAGAAATTCGAAACATTATTATCAGCATTATTATTACCTCGCAGGAGGGGTTGATGGCGTAATCCAAAATAAAAAGGAATACGCAAGAAAGATGACCCCGCAAGATGCGGGGTTTTTTTGTACAAAAATGGAATACTTAAGCCCAGACGAAACACAAGTTTATTTAAGGATGTTTAACCTTCAGAAAATGGGATTTAAACCAATAGAGCATCAATCAGCTGGTACAGTAGAGTCGGTACCTAAACAAGTGGTTTCTTTTGGAAACTTGTTTAGAGGTTTTGATCATTTAGGAGATGTGAGAGGTGTTAGTGCAGCTGTATTAGAACATAGAGGGTATTTTGAAAGACCGGTTATCAGAGCAGGTGTAGTAGCCATTCCTGATAAAAGTCCTGACAAAGTAGTGGGGTTCTTTGGCGATTGGGTTAGAGTTAACGGTCCAAGAGAAGTTAGAAATGCAGCAGCAGTTAGTGTTTTAGCAAAAGGTATCACCGGATTTCCTTGGAGAAAAGGTGGAGTACCTGAGGAATTGGTTACCGCGTTAGGAAATATTCTAAAAGGAAGTGAAGTTTATTACCGTGATTCATTAGCTCATATATTTCCAAAAACAAACGCTGAATTATTACAAGAAGCTTTGGAAGAGTTTCTAATACAAAAACAAGGAGAGTGTTTACACTCTTTAAATCAAGAGACCGAAAGGATTAGGACTATCCTTCGTTATGAACTCACCGGAAGAAGTGGTTGACAAAAATTATGCTTGGTAATAAAGTATCTTTATGCTTAAACTAGTTAACAAAAGTATGATGTATATGATGCGACTTTCCAGAGGGGAGGTTGTATCGTAGGTTTTTAAAAAAACGATACAAAAGTAGCCCCGCCAAGTGCGGGGTTTTTTAATGCTAAATATGTTTATAACAGTTATTACAGATTGCCAAGATGATAATGCTTTCGGCAGACAAACTACTCGCCTGTCTCAATATTTTCAGTATCCAATAACAACAGTTGGTGTGAAAAATGATTTAGAAGCTGCAGGAAATTTAATCGATATTTTAGATGCTAGTGAAGGAAGTGAGGGTACTGTTTTGGTAAATGTTGCTCCAAGACATAAAGAAGCAAAGAGGTGGGAGAATGGTACGCCTTTTGGTTATTTTTACTATAAAAACACTTTAGTTATTTCTTCAATAGATGGACTAACACTTTCATTAGTAAAGAAGTTTTCTCTTGTTGAAAGTATTAATTTAATGGACATTCCAACAGTTTTAGAAAATGAGATTTCGTTACTCGGTGGGCTTAACTTTTATCCTCGGCTGAAAGATGTTCCGGACAATGAAGTTGCGTTAATTACTGGAAGCTCGGGACTCTGGGAAAAAAGATTTTTGGAAATTGTTGTTCAAGGGGGATCTGCTGCAAATATTTTAAAGATAAAATCAGGACAAGCGATTGACATTAAAAATAATTTTTGTTAATCTTAACTTCAATGCTTAGTATGCTAAATAATTTTTGGTACAATTTCTACTTTAACTTCCGAAAGGAGGGGCGTATTTAGTTGTCTAGGCCTAAAAGTCTAAAAGACTAAATGTACCCCGCAAGATGCGGGGTTTTTTTGTGGAGGAAATATGAGTATTGAAGCAATTGAAAGAATTCAAGTAGAAGCAAGAATTCCGGCCAAGGTAGAGCAATTAAAAAGCGTTTATAATGCTAGAAGTATTGTTTCTGATCCAGAGTTTGGCAAAACAGTATTTTTACAACCGTGTATGGACCCAGTAACAGGAGAAAGATGTCCGATGTTAGGTAACATGGCTGTTCCTTGTCGGAAAGGAAACGGTTTAATAGATGTTGGGTTGAGTACTGTTTACTGTCCAGATTCTAGCAGAAGCGGAGTATTAAAAGTAATTAAATTATGAAAGTACACATCATTGGTGGGACTGGCCAAATGGGGAATTGGCTAAAAAACTTTTTAGAGAGCCAGAAGCTTTCGGTGAGTATTAGTGGAAGTAAGGGTGTTGAAGATAAAACACTAAAAAATTCAGATATTGTTTTTGTCTCTGTTCCTATTTCCAAAGCACCTGATGTTATTAAAGATACTTCAAAAAGAGTTAACAACAGTACACTGTTAGTAGATCTTTCTTCTGTGCAAACAGAAGTTGCAAAAGCTTTAAGAGAAACAAATTTACCAAGTTGTTGTCTGCATTTATTATTTGGTCCAACAATTACATCTATTCAAAATCAAAAAATAATTTTAAACAGAATTAAAAACCATCGATTAATTGGTGAAATAAAAAATATTTTAGAAGATGCTGGAGCAGTTATTTTTGACATGAATGAAGTGGAACATGATAAATACATGGCTCATATTCAAAACCTAACTCATTTCATGAATATTTCATTAGCCAAAACTTTATTGGAAAATAAAGTTGAATTAAGCGGTAAAATTTCTACGCCTCCATTTTTAGCACAACTTTCAGCATTAAGCAGAATTATTTCTCAACCTTCAACTTTATTAACTGAAATACAATTAAATAATTCCCTAGCCATCAAAGTCCTTAATCAATATATTGAAAACCAAAAGGAGATTATTGAATTAATTAAACTAAAAAACGTAGAAACATTAAAAAAAGAATTAGAAAAAATCCATCAAAAACTTGATTCAACCCCTAAAGAAAAGCAGGTAAGACAAACTAAGAATACTGAGGATAAAAAGATTAGATTAAATGGCAAAGTAGGATACTTAGGTCCTAAGGGAACTTTTTCTCATCAGGCAGCTCTTGGTGTTGTGCAAGATAACCAACTTACTGCATGTGATTCTATTTATCAAATATTTGAAGCAGTTAGTACAGGGAGAGTGGATTTTGGTATTGTTCCTGCAGAAAACTCAACAGAAGGAACAATCAGAGAAACACTAGATTATTTAATTGATCTTGATTTGAAAACTAATGGATCAATTGATTTAGACATCCATCAAAATCTTTTATCAAACGAACAAAAATTAGATGATATTACTTCAGTGATTTCACACCCCCAAGCATTAGCTCAGTGCAGGCAGTGGTTAGGGAATAATTTACCAAATGCCAAAATCCAAACTGCAGCGAGTACTGTTTCGAGTATTACCGAAAATAAGGATAAAAAAGGAGTTGCTTTTATTGGATCAAAACTTGCAGCAAGCTTAAACGATATAAAAGTTTTGAAAGAGAATATTGAGGATAACAAAAATAATATTACTAAGTTCTACATTATTTCAGATGATATTGAAAGAATTAATTTCGATACTAAGAAAACTTTGTTGTTTTTAACAGTCTTTAATAGAGTTGGGATCTTAAGAGATATCTTAAATGTTTTTGCATCAAGCAACATTAATCTATCCAAAATAGAATCCCGCCCAAGTAGAGAAAAAGTTTGGGATTATCATTTCTTTATTGAAGTTGAAGTTAGCAAAAATGATGAGAGATTGATACAATCGCTAAATATTTTAAAACAATACTGCCCAGTAATAAAAACGATTGGAGGTGTATAAAATGGAAACGCCTAAAACACAAAGTATTGCCGATATTGGCATGAGTTTAACCCCCGATGCTATAGATGTTGTTAGGCAAATAGTTATTCCTAGTTATGGTTCTGATATTCAAGAATTAACAGAAGATCCTGTGCTAAAAAGATTAAAAAGAACTGCTGCATCAAGATTTTTTGAGGTTGCATATTCTATCGTGCAACCGCCTAGCCGTATTGAGTATGCAAGAAATTTAAGACAACTAATTTTGCCTACGCTAACATTAGCCAGGGGATTAGCTGCTAGAAGTTCTGAAGTTAGAGGTGGAGTTATCGATCACTTAGAAAGACAAGTACAAATGACTATTCAAGAGCGCGAACTTTTATATAAAATGGGAGGAACTATACCAACAAAACGACAGGAGCAGTGGTGGTCTGGGGCATTTTGGACTGCTCTATTTGAAGATGGATCTTACTAAACTTAGAAAAGAGATTGATCAAGTTGATGCACGCTTACTTGAACTGATAAGTAAGCGTGTTTCTGTGGTGAAGAAAATTGGTGAATACAAAAAACAAGTTGGAAAACCAATTCGGGATCCACAAAGAGAACAAGAACGTATAGATACTCTTGCAAAGCAAGGTCAAAAACTGGGTTTAGGTAGAAAATCAATAGAAAAGATCTGGAGGACTTTTTTTGAGGTTTCTTATACAATTGAAGAATCCAAAGGAGCAAAAAATGAGTAGAACATTCTTTTTTGATGGAAAATTTATACCAGAAGAGGAAGCAGTTATTCCTGTAACTGCCCACGCTTTGCATTATGGAACCGGAGTCTTTGAGGGAATAAGAGCTTATTACAATAAAGAGCAAGATGCATTATTTATATTTAGACTGAAAGAACATTACGAAAGAATGGTTCAGTCTGCAAAAATTCTTTTTATTAATATCCCTCACAGTGTCGAAGAATTAATAAAAATTACTGTTGAAACTTTGCAAAAAAACTTCAGTAAAACTGATATATATATCAGGCCTTTAGCCTTTAAGTCTGATGCTGCTGTTGGAAACTTTAATCTAAAAACATTAAAAGATAGCTTCCTTATATATACTGTTCCTTTGGGCAGGTACTTGGATGTAGAGAAAGGAATTAGAGCCAACACAAGTTCTTGGAAAAGAATTTCTGATAATGCGATTCCGCCTAGAGGTAAAATTACTGGTGCTTATGCCAACACTGCGCTGGCAAAGACAGAAAGTCTTTTAAATGGATTTGATGAAGCCTTACTTCTTGATGAAAGAGGTCATGTTGTTGAAGGAAGTGCGGAGAATTTATTTTTAGTTAAAAACGGAAAAGTTTACACACCACCAACATCAGATGATATTTTAGTTGGAATTACCAGAGATACTATTATTAATTTATGCAAACAGGACTTGAAAATTGATGTCATTGAAAAGAGTATTGATCGCAGTGAAATATACGGAGCGGATGAGGTTTTTTTAGTCGGAACTGGTGCCGAGGTTACGCCGGTTATTGAAGTCGATAACAGAATTATTAGAAATGGCAGTATCGGTACTGTTTCAAAGAAGCTAAAAGATATATACTATCAATTAGTTCATGGGGAATATTCAAACTACAATGAATACTTAACAAAAGTTGAAAAGTCAATATGAACAGAACATTAATATTAGAAACAAATAATAAAATAGGAGAAAAAGTAAAGGTTTGTGGTTGGGTGCAGTCTATAAGAAGCCACGGAAAAATTGCTTTTTTAGATGTTGCAGATCGATCCGCAGTTTTGCAAGCTGTAGGAACCGGTGAACAAGTTTCTGCTTTAAGCATTCAGGATGTGGTATGTATAGAAGGAACTGTAAGCAGCAGGCCGGAGAAATTAATTAATTCAAACCTTCCAACAGGTAAAGTAGAACTCCAAGCAGAAAGTGTTGAAATTTTGTCTAAGTCAGCAGAACTACCATTTGATATGGGTGGTAAAGATTTAGATTTGCAACTACCAACACTACTGGATTATCGAGCGTTGACACTTAGACATCCAAAGGTTAAAGCCATTTTTAAAGTACAAGAGGTAGTTATTGATGCTTTTAGGCAAGCTTTGCAGAAAAAAGACTTTACTGAATTTCAAGCTCCAGTGATAATTCCTCAAACTGCGGAAGGTGGTTCGGAGGTTTTTGAAGTTAAGTATTTTGATTATAAAGCATTCCTTGCTCAAAGTCCTCAATTCTATAAGCAGATTATGGTTGGAGTATTTGAAAGGGTATTTACTGTGAACAAAACGCTTCGGGCTGAACCATCAGTAACAACTAGACATTTAACAGAAGTTACAACCCTAGATGCTGAATTTGGTTTTATTAAAGATTGGATAGAGTTGATGGATATGGCCGAATATGTAATTAAATTTATTTTTGATCAGGTAGAAAAAGAATGTGAAGAAATTTTAAATATGTACGGAACAGTCGTACCAAAAATTTCTAACAGCATACCAAGACTTAAGCTTCGTGAAGCTCAAGAAATTATATTCCAACGGACAGGTAGAGATAATAGAAATGAACCAGATCTAGAACCTGAAGATGAAAGAGAGATCTACAAATGGGCAAAAGAAGAAAAGGGTTCAGAACTAATTTTTATTACCCATTATCCAGTAAGCAAAAGACCGTTTTATACATATGAAGACCCTAATGATCCAGGTTATACACTTAGCTTTGATTTAATAGGTAGAGGTACAGAGTGGCTTACTGGAGGTCAAAGAATCCATGAACTAGAAACTTTAGTTCAAAAAGCTAAAGAAAGAAGTATAGACCTTCATAAAAGTGAATTGTACATCCAAGCTTTTAAATACGGTATGCCGCCAGAAGGAGGGTTTTCCTTTGGATCAGAAAGAATCGTAATGCATATCTTAGGTTTGAGTAACATCCGGGAAGCATCATTATTCCCTCGTGATATGGAAAGAGTAGATGTTAGGTTGTCGACTTTGAAACAATCTAATTAAACAAGTTATACTTTTTATATTCCCACTAGGATGAAAAAATTAATTAAAAGCCTTTCGTCTTTACAAGTTAGAGTTTTAACTGCCATTTATTTATTAGTACTATTTTCTGCTGCAATTGGATCCCTAATTTTTTTACCCAAAATAATCTCTGTTACAGAAAGTTCTTTTTTAGTATCGAGTAATTCTAAAGGTTTCAATTCTTCGCAGGTTACCGAAAAAAGCGAAACAAAAAAATCAGTAACAACAATAAAGAGTAAAGATCTACCACTACCATCCTTCACTGCTTCTGCTGTCTTAGCAAAAGATTTGCAAACAGGTGAGATACTTTATGAAAAAAATATCCATAATAAACTTGCACCCGCATCAACAACAAAAATTATGACAGCTTTAGTGGCTGTTGAATATTTTAAGCCCGCAGATGTTTTGATCGTTTATTCAGAGGCTTTAGTAGGAGGTTCTACAATGGGACTTAATGTTGGTGAACAACTATCATTTAGAAGCTTACTTTATGGAATGATGTTAAACTCCGGAAATGATGCAGCTTTTACTATTGCCAGTAATTTTCCTGGAGGAGTTGAGGGGTTTGTTTCTCAAATGAATAAAAAGGTTCAAGACCTTAAACTTAGGTCTACTCATTTTGATAATCCTGCAGGTTTTGATTCCTCTAATCATTTTTCCTCTGCAGCTGATTTGTCAGTAATCTCTGAAGAGGTTATAAGAAACTATCAACTGGCAAGGGTAGTCGCGACCAAAGAAACAAGCGTTTCCGCTTGGGATAAATCAACTTCGCATACATTAAAAAATTTAAATAAACTTTTAGCAGAAGAGGGGATGTTGGGAATTAAAACAGGATTTACGGAAAAAGCAGGTGAGAGTTTTGTTGGGCTAGTTGAAAGAAATGGTCGAAAAGTTTTAACAGTGGTTTTAAATAGTAATGATAGATTTAAAGAAACAAAAGATTTAATAGATTGGGTTTATAAAAATTATTCTTGGCAAGAAGTTTACCAGTAATCCTATTCCAGGTAATCAGAAGTTATAGCAGGGACGACCGCAGCAAAGTTTTCTCCTTCAAAAACAAAGACTGGTTGCATATATGAAATATAGATATCCGGTTGAAAGTAAGCAAGATACGCTGAAGAAATTGAAACTCTTTTTACTTCTGGTTCTACAATAATAACACCATCTCCTTTTTTCAAATCTTCAAAGGCTTGGGTTACACTTTTTATTGGGTATGTAGAAGAATTTTGTTGGTCTGGTTCCCAAAAGATGTATTCTAAACTGGAAAACTTTTCTTCTCCTTCTATCTTTATAGCTGTTGCATTAATTAAGGCAGAGGTAAACCGTGTAGTTACAACCGGTAAATTATCAATATCTTCAGGCCAAATAGAAATATAAGCTGTTGTACTTTCTTGCGGGGTGTTTTTATCATATTGTATTCTAATTTCTCCTTCATCTAAAAAGTTATTTAGTAAATTTTTATCCTTTAAAAATGATCTGAACTCTTTCTTTAATGTTTCTTCATCTGGTAGTTCACTAAACTTTGCAGAATCTGTTGCTACTTTTCTTTGAAAATCTAAATTGCTACTTTCTAAATCGATAGTAAGCTCTCCACCTTTTTGGTCACTAAACTTATATATAGTAGAAGAAATTATTTGGGGACCCTCGCTAAAACCCAAGCTATCTGCCAAGTTTCTGGCTTTGTTAGGAGCAAGTAGGGTTGTACCTAACTGTGGGACGAAGAAAACTTTTACTAAGTTAGGTATATCTTCTGGAAAAGATCCAGTTTCTGTATCAATACTATAAGAATAATTGGATGGAGAGATATTGGTCTGCGGAAGCAATGGTTTTGATAGTATGCCAAACTTAACTTCTGGCGGGATTATAACAGCAGGTTTGTTAGGAAGATAGTATTGATAATACCAGTATTGATAACTTCCCCATCCAGATATTCCTATTACAAAGATAATAGAAAAAATTGTTAAAGTAATTTTTGTGAGTTGGGCAGTTTGAGTGAGATTCATTTTCTATATAGATTATACTGTAATTTATGTTTAACTGATATATAATAGCCTGGTCATGGATAATAATCAGATTAAAGTTAGAACTAGAATTGCGCCTTCGCCAACAGGATTTTGGCATATTGGCAATACGAGAACAGGGTTATTTAACTTTTTGATCACAAGGAAAAAGGGAGGGTCATTTATCCTTAGAATTGAAGATACAGACAGAGAAAGATATCTTCCTGAAGCTGTAGATAATATCATTGAGGCCTTGCATTGGTTAGGTTTAGAATACGATGAAGGCCCAACCGTTGGTGGAGAATATGGGCCATATACTCAATCAGAAAGATTAGAGCTGTACAAAAAACATGCCAATGAACTATTAGAAAAAGATTTAGCTTATGTAGATGAAGGAGCAATGAGGTTTAAAACTACGAAAGAGGGTATCACTACTTGGCGTGATTTGATCGGTGATAGAGAGATTACTTTTGAAAATAAAACTCAGGAAGATTTTGTGATTTTGAAAACAGATGGTTATCCTACGTATAACTTTGCAAATATTATTGATGACCATTATATGGAAATTTCTTTAGTAATAAGAGGTGAGGAGTTTATATCATCAACACCTAAGCATTTAATGTTGTATAAGGCCTTTGGTTGGGAGCCTCCAAAGTTTGCTCATGCACCGCTGATTCTTGGGTCAGACAGATCAAAACTGTCTAAAAGGCATGGTGCAAAATCAGTATTAGAATTTCGCGACGATGGGTATCTGCCCGAGGCCATTTTAAATTTTATGGCGCTACTTTGTTGGACTCCACCTTCAGGAAAAGAAATCTTAAGTGTAAAAGAAATGATTGAAGAGTTTGATCTTAAAGATGTGAACACTGTAAGTCCTATTTTCGATATTACAAAATTAGATTGGATGAATGGAGTTTATATTAGAAAAATATCAGACGAAGAGTTGACTAAAAGATTACAAGAATATTTAGTTGATCATCCAGATAAAAATAAAATCGCACCTATTGTTCCCCTAATCAAAGAGAGAATAAAAAAACTTTCTGACTTCATTCCACTGACTCATTTCATTTTTTCTGAACCAGAATATGATATTGAGGTGTTTAATAAATTAAGAATTGAAAATACTAAAGATGTAATAAAGAAAGTTCAAGAAAAATTAGAAAGTATAAAAAGTCCTTGGGATGCTAAAGAGTTTGAAGAAACATTTAGAAATTTAAGTAGTGAATTAAATATTCCAGCATCAAATATGTTTCAATTAATCCGTGTTGTTATTTCTGGACAACTTGTTACACCTCCACTTTTTGAAAGTATGGAAATTATTGGTGAAGAAAAAGTTTTAAATAGATTTGAAAAAGTGCTACTTCTCTTGCCAGATTAATACTTGCTTTCGTTTTTCAAAAAATATATATTACAGAAAATAGATCTGCTCGGTTGGAGGTGAACAAAAAATGCCAAGTAAAAAAATAGTTAAAACTTCCAATGCAAAAAAATCACAAAAACAAACAAAAAGAGATTTGAAAAAAAGAAATAAGAAAATAACTATTAAAAAAGATAATTTCTTAAAAGAAAAATTCTTATCTTCAACTGCAAATTTATTAATTAAAGCTGTTTCTATTGCTGCTAATGCAGCTATTGTAAATAGAGAAGTTGGCAAGAGACTCAATAGAAGAGGGAAAGAAGCATTAACAATTGTCAGTCAACTTGCAGTAGATGTTAGAAATGATGTTAAACAAGGTGTAAGAGCTGCAAAGAAAATTCAAGCAAAAAAGAACGGATTAAAGAATTCTAGCAAAACTAGAGTTAGAAGATTAAGCGCTTAATTTAATTAAGGATTTCCAGCTGCCCAATCCTTAAAAAACATTCTCACTGTGTTAAAATATCCAGGATTGCCCGGTCGTCTAACGGTAGGACCATAGACTCTGGATCTATGTATCTTGGTTCGAATCCAAGCTGGGCAGCAACGAACCACTCACTTCGTTCGGGTTCATTGCTTCGCCAGATATTTACTCGACTAGGGTAATGATTTCAGGTTTGATATCATGAGTGGTGAGGCAGAGGCATATCGGAATGAATGTGACTGGTACGCCTCCACATTTTATGAAATTTTTCTATGTTTATGTCCTCAAGAGCTTCAACCATGACTTTATCTATGTAGGTTTTACAGAGGACATCAAAAGAAGGGAGGAATACTTTAAAACTACTAAAGGTAAGGTTACTTTAAGACAAATGTGGTATATTTAGTTTATGGAAGCAGGCAAAGTGATAGATAAGCTAAAGGAAATATTCAAGTTACTCTCTTCAAATAGACAGCTAGAATCATTTGTAAAAGGCGATGAGATAGCGCTTGTGACTACAGACAATAGAACCCTTTTAAGTACTATTTCCACCCAGCTTGTTTTTCCTGTTAACTTGGAACTTGAGAGAATATTTGCAGACAAGTCTCCTCTGGAAGATGACTTTGTTAGTTTTAAGCTTATTGAGACTCTTATTCAAGACTTATCACAAAGGGATGCAGTAATAAGCCTCAATCACATTGGTTTTTGCTACAAAACAGATTCTCAAACACAAGAAAGACAAACGCTAACAAATAGCGTGTCTGGCAGTAACTGGCATTTGTATGAGGAAAATTCAAACGATCAAGCAAGGTGGTACTTTATTGGTAATACTGAATATTGGAAGGATCCCCTAATAGAGCTTCTTCCGGTTACAGACGCAAGCGACAAATGGCTCCCTTATTGGTTGCCGCATATTCATATAGATATTGACACACAATTGACCTGTGAAGAAATTGAAAGCATAACAAAACGTATTTTTGAAAACAGCAATGTCGTGCCCTTTAGAGTTACAGTAATAGACAATATTGTTTACACAATACGATTAAGACTAGGTATCGTGTCTGGCGTTAATATTGATCTTGACCTCTCTACAAACTCTAGAAATGTTCAAGTGCAAAGGCAGATACTACTGAAAAAAATTATTTAGATTATCGTGGTCCCATAAAAGTTCCTGCATAGTCAGCCAATGTTGTCATTCGACTCTGGTTTGACTACGCTCACCATTTTATATATTAATTATATATTAATATCATGACTAGATCGAATGTCCTGAGCGACCAAAGGGAGTCGAAGGAAACATATCACGTTTACATCCTAAGAACCTCTTTCAATACTCTATATATTGGCCAAACAAATAATTTAGAAAAGAGAATTAAAGAGCACCAGAATAAAAATACCAAATCCGCAAAATATATTAAGTACTTTGGTTCCTGTGGACTTGTTTATTCTGAGGAATATCCAACAAGAATTGAAGCTATGAGAAGAGAATGGCAACTTAAGAAATGGACAAAAACTAAAAAGGAAGCATTAATAGTTGGAAATTTAAAATGCTAAAAGAACTTTAATTTTTTTTGCATTTTCTTTGGCAATTTGAGGTCATTGACTCTGAGGTCTGGCAACCTCATCATTCAGACTCGAAGAGCTAAAAAGGGTTAATAAGCGAAGCTTGAAAGGATGAGCTTTCAAGGTTTCCTTATCTAAATATTTAGGTTACATACTAATTGTTTTAGGAGCACTATTTTACCTAACTCTGGGTTTAACCAAAATGGTAATATTCCTTCCTCTAGCTTTTGTAGCTATTTATCTATTTCAAATAGCTAGCATCAAGTTGGAAGCACAGATGCAGCATAATATTTCTTCAGAACAAAGAGCGACTATATCGTCAATAAAAAGTTTATTTTTTGAATTAATTTATATGAGCCTTGTTTTATTATTTGGGTTTATAGGTAATAGACTAGGAGTGATTTCAATACTGTCCTTTGCTGGAATCATAATCCTGCTGAGTTTAAGCTTTCTTTTTCTTATCAAACCAAAGCAAATTTAAGTCCATAAAAAGGGTTCGAATTTTAGTATCAGTTATGATATAAATTAACACAAAAGCAATGAAAAAAGGTGTGGATTATATTGGAGTAACATGTGTATTTTATTGTCATGATGGGGACGGTAATTTCTTGCTCCACCAAAGAAGTGAAAGTTGTAAAGATGAACAGGCCACCTGGGATTGTGGAGGTGGTAGTTTAGAGTTTGGGGAGGAATTCGATGAAGGTGTTCGAAGAGAAATTAAAGAAGAATATTGTACAGATGTATTAGATTTAAAATTTGCAGGTGTAACAAACGTTAGGAGGCGTAATTGGGAAAATCTTCCTACTCATTGGATAGCTTTAATTTTTGCAGCTCTTGTTGATCCCTCAAAAGTAGCTATCGGAGATCCAGAAAAAATGCTACAACTTGGTTGGTTTGAACCTGATCAATTTCCAGAACCCAAACATTCGATGTTAATTAGACATTTTAATATTGTGAAGCAGATAATAGATCGAGAACCTAACTAATAAAAGAGCTTACTGAGCTATTACACTTCTTTTGCTAACTTCTTATAGGACGAAATTATCATTAATCAGATGGGAAAGTTTGCAAAAGCAGGGAATTTTCTAATTATTTTAGGAATCATCATTACTATTTTTGGAAATTTCTTTAGAGTAAATGCAGGTGAGGGGAGTGAAGTGTGTTTTTGCCACAATGTTGATAACAATCCTCACACGGTTTGCACTTCAGATGAAGGAGAGATTAACGGCCATATGAGTCATGTAAGATTAGGTCTTGATACAGAAGGTCCATGTCCAGATCCTTCCTCTTCCCCATCGCCGACACCTGCCTCATCTTTATCTAGTCCAACCCCAGCTCCTTCTATAGTTTCTAATCTTAGTATTTCTCCAAGCCCCTCATCAAACTCTACACCATCACCAAATTCCAGCCCCCAACCAAGTGTATTAGTTTCTCCTACAACTAGTGAACAAGGAGGAGTCGGTAGTACAAATAATAATTCTCAACAAAAAAAGGGCCAGGTTTTAGGAGTTAGCACTTTAGCTTCTACTGGTGTTTCAATACAAATATTTGGGATGATTTTTCAAATGTTTGGTTTGATCATTTTAGCACTGGGGGTGTTTTTGAATATTCAAAACTCTACTAAAACAAAATATTAATATTAAAAGATTAATACTAGCTGGTTTTTCTTTTTTTATGTTAGGGAATATTTTGTTTACAAATAATGTAGAAACCTCAAATCCCGGTTATCAGAAACTACAAGAGAAAGCAGTAAAAGAATACAGCTTGCCCCAAAAAATAGCTATTCCAAAAATAAATTTAACCGTCTCTATTACCGAAGGAGGCATAAAAGATAACGGATGGATATTATCTAAAACTGAAGTGATGTATGTTCCAACCAGCGGAAAATTAGGGGAAGGTTTTAATACTGTTTTATATGCACATAAAAGAAAAGGATTATTCCTGCATTTAAATAAACTACAAAAATGGGATAGAATTGTAGTATACGATAGCCAAAACAAAGAATATAATTTTGAAGTTTTTTCTAAAGAAGTGGTTAAACCCATAGAGGTAGAGAGAATAAAAACAAATGAAGAAAATACACTAACTTTGTTTACTTGTGATGGCTGGCTGGATAAATCAAGACTGGTGGTAAAAGCGAAAATGATTTGAGGGTAATCTTTTGTTATACTTAACTTGTGATCAAGAGATTAATCTTTGTTTTATCAATTATTGGCCTTTTTGTCAGTGGATATTTGGCGTATGAATATTCCCTCCCAACAAGCATCAATTGCCCAATTGGCGGTCAGGGTTGTGATATTGTTCGAAACAGCAATTTTAGTAAATTCCTTGGGATTTCAGTTCCCTATCTTGGAGTAATTTATTATTTAGGAGTGGCTGCAGCAGCAATACTGCTTGTTGAGAGACCTTTTAACAATTTCTTAAAGAAGGGTTTTTTTCTATTTGCTTTATCCGGTTTTCTTTTTAGCATTTACCTAACTTATCTTGAAGCTTTTATTATCAATGCTTATTGTTTTTGGTGTATAATATCGGCTATTATTGCAACGATAATACTTGTATTATCTTTTGGAGTGATAAAAAATGAAAACAGAAACTAAAGTACTAAGTGGGTTTTTAATAGCAATAGCAGCACTTCTTCTTGGTGGAGTATTTTTTTTGAGCAAAAATAATCCTAATGCCCAAGTAACAAGTGATGGAACTGTTTACCAAATAGATTATTCAAAAGGATACAAAATAGGAAGCGATAGTGCCAAAGTAAAAGTTGTTGAATTTTCCGATTTTGAATGTCCCGCATGTAAGGCAGCAGAACCTGCTATAAAAAATGTTATTAGCAGTAATGGGGATAACGTTCAGTTTATATATAGGCATTTTCCTCTGCCGCAACATTTAAACGGAAAGATAGCTGCAGCGTTTGCTGAAGCAGCAGGAGAACAAGGGAAGTTTTGGGAAGCACATGATAAGTTATTTGAAACCCAAAATGAGTGGAGTAATCTCTCTGATCCAACAGATTTTTATCTAATAATTGCAAAAGAGCTAAATCTTGATGAAGAAAAAATCAAAAAAGTATTATCTGCTAACCAATATTCAGAAAAAATTCAAGCAGACATTAATGAGGGGAATAGTTTAGGTGTTAACTCCACACCAACGTTTTATGTAAATGGAAAGAAAGCAACTTTAACAAGCTTTAGTGATCTCCAAACAGCAGTAGAAGCAGCATTAAGCTTGTGAACTTCTTACACTAAGATTATAGATTTTTAACTTTTTTTCATTATTATCTTGCTATGGTTAAAACGATTTTTGCTGTCTATGATAGTAAGTCTGAAGCAAGACAAGTTTATTCTGAACTAATGCAAAATGGTTTCTTTACAAAATATCTGCCGATTGGAAAACAAAAGTTAAAATACAGCAATAATTTTTCAGTTATTAAAAGAATAGCAAAAGTTTCATTAAGTGGACTTGTTTTAGGGTTTTTATTCGGGGGTCTAATTGGTTTTTTTGATGGTGTAACCTCGGTGTTTGCAAGTTTTAGAAGTTTTTTATTTGGGATAGATTTATTTAATAATTTAAGTTTAGTTCAATTACTAATCCTAAGTTGGGGATTGTCCACAGGAATTATTTCAATGATAATTTCAGGTGTTTTAGCGACGATTTTTCCGGAGAACCAAATAATAGAGATGACCCAAGAAAGGGAAGAAGTGGTAATAGCTGTGCCTGTTTCTGAAAGTCAAGAAGATCGAGTTGAAACGATATTAGAGTCTCATGGCCCAGTTACTGTTGGTGCCCTCTAAGTTTTTTCAGGTAGGTAATATTTAATCTTATTTTGATTTTTGGTGCGACTAAGAAAAGATGTAAGAATTTTGTATGTATCCAAGTCAAAAATATATTCGTACTTACTATTACACTCATCCAAATCTTTTGATTTTATGCTTCCTAAATAGCACCACTTATCTATTAAAAAATATTCCTTTTCTCCTGTGGTAGGATTGTTTTCCTCATATAATATTGCTCCGTTAAATGGCCATGATCTAATTTTTCTTTCCATAAAAGCTAGAGTAAATCGAAGATTATATAAAACAGCTTTTTCTTTTTCTATGCAAGCTCCTTTACATTTTCCAAGCCTAAGTTTAAAACAACTGTCAGTGAAGTTTTCTAATCCGAGTATTTTCGGACATAATAAATATTTTTCGCAAGCTTCATAAAGAAAATCTTTTGTTTGTTTTTTTGTTTTAAAAATCCCTAAAATCTTATCTAAATCCTCAGCAGAGATTTTTTCTACTTCCTCAACCATGACTGTTTTAAATCCTTGTTGCGTGAATGTTTCTTTTAAAACAACAAGTTTTTGAGACCTTCTTAATTTGCGGTTATACAAAGGTTTTAGTTTTTTGATTAATGTGCTTTCGGTAAATAAAGCACCTAATTCTCCTGATGTTTGAATAATCTCGATTGACTCTACTTGTTGTGCTATTTTCATTTCTGTAAAAGAGAGGTAATCGCCTGCAAAGTGGGAGAGAACCCGCTCTTTTATGTTAATACTTTTGCCAATATACAATGGAATGTCGCTTAGTCCGTAAAAAATATAAACACCCGGACTTTCCGGTAATTTGTTTAGTATCTCTTCTGAAAGTTTTATTGGAGTAGATGGCTTTTTTAATGCAGAATTTATTGCGTTGACAAGTTCTTCCTGATTAACATTTTTATGTATATATTGGAAAAAAGAAAATAATACATTTGCATCATCAAATGCCCGATGTCTTCTTTGGCAGCTAATATTGAATCTTTCTATTAAGGCATCAAGATTATGATGGGGGTGTCGGGGAAATAATTTTCTGGAAAGTTTAACTGTGCAAAAATGTTTCATTGAAAATGTTTTTTCAAGACGCGAAAATTCGTGTTTTAAAAATCCATAATCAAACCGAACATTATGGGCAACGAGTATTGAGGCATCAAGGCAATCTAGAATATCAACAGATACTTCCCTAAAACTGGGAGCGTTTGAAACATCTTCAGTGGTTATTCCTGTAATATTAGTGATATCAGAAGGGATGCAGGAATTTGGGTTTACTAAGGAGTTAAAAGTTTTTATTATTTCGTATTGGTTATTTTGATTAAGTTCTATGGTTATGATTCCCACCTCAATTATTCGATCATAGGTCAACCTAGTTCCTGTTGTCTCAATATCTAAAAAAGATAATCTCTTTGGCAGCATAACTTGGTGGGAGAAATATTAACAAAGCTAAAAAAGAAGATCAATTGTAGAGAATAATTATTACATAAGACTTACCTCACTTTTAATTATTACTTACCGAGTTTTTGAATAATAGTTTTAATCTCTTTTTTTCCCGCCCAGAACAGGTCGATTTGTATGACTGAAATCATAGAACATAAGGGTGATAATTCGTATCCTGGGTTGTTTAGACCAGAGCGTAATAGATTTATAAGCGATATTCATGGTTGCCTTTTACAACGAATAATAGGCATAATGCCTGCACATTATATTGGCAGATCCTTAACTGATATAGAATTGGATTATATCGATTTCCTAACAATAAATGGTGGCCCAGAGGAGCTGCTTTCCTATACTAAACCTTTTAATCATCAAGGTCTGTTACCAATTAAAGTAAAAACTGAAGAGCCACTACCCCCACAATCTTTTAGAGAAAGGATAAGTAGAAAAAAGGAAAAATGGGTTGACAAACTAGACTTTGTTAATAGTTATTATATGCCCGAAGGCGTTAGAAAGATGTTAAAGAGTGTAGGAGTGGCAGGTGGGGAAGTTACTGCTGTTACAGGATCTCCAGAACATGTTGCAAATCCTCTGATAAATAAGTTTGAAAAAGAAGAGGTTATGGATGCTTTAGCCAATGACGTTTCGATTTGCTTAACTCCAACTCGAATTCCAAAAGATGCATGGCCGGAGTTACATATAAATTCTGCTGGAGTAAAATTATTATTATTGAATTTTTTAGAAATAATAGATGGGGAAATGCCATGGGGAATAATGGAGGATGCACTCGAGATTGCCGAATATTATGCATATAAAAATAATGCAAGAGTATTTATTCCTCTACCGGAAAAAGTTGCAAGATCTAGGAGACGTTTTAACCTACCGAATTCGTTATTAAGACGTACGCTAAATGGTGAAATTAGATTTGGGATGAGGCCAGAAGATGTATTGGAGGAATACTTATGTGATTCAATAGCCAGTAGGCACCAATCGTCTTTGATTGGTGCCTTTAGTAAAAATTAAAGAAAGAAGATCGGTTTGCTTTACATGTTAATATTTATAGGTATAATTACACGCGGAGATGGAAAATATTTTAGAAAAGATTCATAAATCTACATTGAAATTTTTGGTTCCATTAGAACCTGGAGAGACTTATGCCACAATAGTGGATGAGGCTATGAAATTAGTAGGTGCTGAATATGGAACTATCTTACTAATGCAGAAAGATGAATTAAGAAGAGCTTATTCTTCAGATCTAGAATTTTTTAAACTTAAACCGCGTAAAACAGGGTTTACTTACACAGTTTTTAAAACCCGCCAACCGTTAATTCTTACTCCAGAACAAGTAGAAGAAGTGCATCCTGAAGCACAAAATCTTCCGTTCAGGTCGGACATTTTAATACCTCTTTCTTATAAAAACAGTTCTATTGGGGTTTTATCTATTGTTTCTTTAAAAGATCATCACTTTAGTGAAAAGGAACTTGGTATTCTAAAAATTTTTGGTTCGTTAGCAACTCTTGCGATAAAAAAAGCACAACTATATGCTGAGGCTAAAGAGGCTTTAGAAATGCGAGATATATTTATGTCAATGGCCGCTCACGAACTAAGAACTCCACTAACCACAATATGCGGTTATATTCAATTACTAAACGCTAAATATGGGAAGACAGATACTAATGAAGCTCGCTGGGTTCGTGAACTCTATAATGAAAGCAATAGGCTGAAAACAATTATTAATGAATTCTTAGAGGTAAACCGTATTAAAGCTGGTAAACTACATTTTGAGTTAGAGGAATGCAGTTTATGTAGTATAGCCGAGCAGGTTATTAGTAATTTTAAACTTACCAATCCTCAGCGCAACATTAAATTACAAGACCAGGTGAATGGCAGTCCAGATAAGGTAATAGGTGATAAAGATAAACTTTATCAAGTTTTGGTAAATCTTGTTGAAAACGGACTTAAGTATTCACCACCAGATTCTGAAATAATTATTTCTCTTAGTTTCAAATCTCCTTGTTTCATATTAAAAGTTAAAGATAGAGGTACTGGTATTGCTAGTAAAGATTTGAATAGAGTATTTGAAGGTTTTTATAGAGGTGAAAATAGTCAGCAAGAAGGAATGGGGTTGGGTTTATTCTTAGCTAAAAACATAATTGAGCGTCACCGAGGTGATATAAAAATCCACTCAAAATTAAACAAGGGGACAACTGTAGAGGTGAGACTACCGAAGGCTAGTTCATATGGAAACTTTAAATCGTGAAACTGGAACAATAGTGAAAATACTTCACAGTGAAATGAGTGAAGTTACTCGTGCTCCTAGTATTGATCCTGCATTTGGTCAATCAAACTTAGGAAGGCTTGGCTGGGAAGCTGCTAACGCATTAACAAGAGATTTATTAGATTTATACGAAAAAGGTTCCTCTGGTAAACGCCGTAAAAAAGCTATTCCAAGAAGAGTTTTTATTTTTGATGGAGAACCTTTAGTTGGTAAAAGTCATTTTAAGAGAAGGATGGATCGTTTTTTTGATATCTGGATTACTAATTTAACTCAAGGATCTGAAGAGGGTATGAAATTACCCAGGAGAATCGCTTTTAAAAGCGTCACATGGGAAAAGGATGGTGAAGATTGTGCTGTAATAAAAGGTAGAGTACAGCCAGGAACAAGAGGCGTTTTACCACCAGAAGACTTAGCAGTGTGTAATGATGAATTAGAAAAAGCTACTTTGGATGCAATAGACAGTTCATTATTAGTGTCCATGGAATTTCCAGGCATTACTGCAATAAGAGAACCTTTACCTGGAAAACCGGGTGTTTATAGAACGATTGGTAGAAATTTAGGGAGTGATTTGCTTTACAAATTAGCGAAACGTGAGGATGAGTTTGGACTTTTGCCTGAATATCAAATATATCTTGCAACTATTTTGGGAGGAGAAAACCTTAAGAGGCTTAAAGCTGTAGAACGAACAGACCCTGGTGTTGCAAGATTATTATCTTTAGCACAAACACCAGAAGAGGTAGCTAGTTTAGAAAAACAGTATGGAGATATCTTATTTAAAGAAGGTGCAACACAGGAGGCTATTGTTTATATAGAAGAGCAGGTGAATAATCTCGTAAAAAAGAAGTGGCAGGATAAAATAGAACTAGTTCCTCCTAAGCCTGATTACGTTGATGATGAAGATTTTGAGCCAGAACTTGAATTAGTTCAAAATTATGAATATAGAACAAGGTCTATTGCAAAATTTGCAGAATATATATATTGGAGAGATTTTAGATGGCATCCAGGCAGAAAAATAGGTATACCATCAAGCAATATCTTAATTGGCTATAATAATCCTCCCTTATCCACGTTAGCTTCTCGTTCAGGAATGTTTTTAGAAGATAAGATTGCATCTTAAAAAAGAGGGTCTCATTCCTTAATCATATACCCAAAACCTCGAACTGAGTGGATGAGTTTTTTATCTTTATCTGCGTCGATTTTTTTGCGCAGGTATCCCATATAAACATCAACTACTCGTGTTTCAATATCAGGAGAATATAACCAGACTCTGTTTAAAATCATTTCCCGGGTTAGGATTCGGCCTTTGTTACTCATTAAGTATTGAAGTAGCTTAAATTCTTGTGGCGTAAGTTGGATGGGTTTGCCACTTCTTCGAACTTCAAGACTCTTATTATCCAGTTCAAGATCATCAACTTTGATAACTGAATCCGCTCCATTTTTAGCCCTGAGTCTAACTTTGATTCGAGCCAAAAGTTCATCTGCCACAAAAGGTTTAGTCATATAATCATCAGCACCTAAATTCAATCCATGTACAATATCAGAAGTTGTATCTTTGGCTGTTAATATAATAACAGGCAACTCAGGATATTTCTTGCGAATCTCCATACAAACTGCTTCTCCACTCATATTTGGTAACCCTAAATCTAGGATAACTAAATCGGGAAGAAGTTTTTCGAGGGAATTAAGGGCTTGTACTCCATCTGCTGCTGTTTGCACAGAGTACCCATTATCAAGCAACAGCTCTTTTAGATACTTTTGCAGTCCTATATCGTCTTCAACAACTAGAATGGTATTTACCATTGCGCAGATTATATCAAGCTTTATTAAGCGATACAATAAAATTTACAAAATTCTTACAAAAACTTACACATCTATTATCTATCTATAGGTTTATTGCTATCAGTTTCTTACAGAAAATATTAATTTATTTGATCTTTTAATATTTCCATTAGTCTAGAATAGAACCTGAGATTATGAATTGTGGCTAGTCTAAATGCGAGTAGATCATTGATTTTAAATAGATGATATAAGTATCCTAATGAATAGTTTTGGCAGGTTAGACAATCGCAATATTTAGAAACAGGTTCGGTAGAGTTTTTAAAAACAGCTTTTTGTAGAGATATAGTTTCATAAAGATTATTTTCTGTAAATCGATAAAGTTTTTTATGTCTGGCTTCTCTTGTCGGGATGACACAATCAAACATGTTGTATCCCATCTTGAAACAATTAACTATATCCTGTGGTTTACCAACCCCCATTGCATATTTAGGGAAATTATCTGGAATTAAACTCGCCGTAAAGTTTAAGATCTCTGTTAAGAAAGTTTTAGTCTCATCAACTGGCCATCCTCCATAGCAGTATCCGTCAAATCCTATTTTGAGTAGTTCCTGCGCACACTTTTTACGAAGTGCCTTTTCATTTCCTCCTTGAATAACGGCAAAAAGAAGTGGTTTTTCTTCCATATCTTTAGTTAACTTTATGAACTCGTCCTTGCATCTGTTTGCCCAGGTAATAGTTCTTTGTACAGATTCCTCCTGACTTTTTAGTGGTGCATCAGGTTTAGTGCAATCATCTAAACAGATTAAAATATCAGCCCCGAGAGAAATTTGAGTTTGGATCGATTTTTCAGCATTAAAATGAACTTTTTGTTTATTTTCGTCTAAGAAAATTAACCCTTTATCATTAATTTCTCCGTTGTTTTTTCTATTATGGATTAAGGATAAAACTTGAAACCCTCCAGAATCAGTGATAAAGGGTTTGCTCCAGCTCATGAATTTATGCATGTCAGATCCTGTCTTTGCAAGGTCTACAAGATGAAGAGTATTAATTACTAGTCCTTCTATCTTGCAGTTATCTAAATCCCGACTATCAACCCCTCCCTTTAATACGGCTCTTGTTGCATCAGGGAAAAATGTTGGCAAACTTATAATTCCACTTTTTGTATTTAACGTCTTTAGCATATTCAGCGTATCATATCAAAATACTTACCTGGGCACAAAAAATCCCGCACGTAGCGGGATTTCTTGTAAACTCACTTTGCAGCAAGCAGAAATATATATACCATCAGAGATACGAAGCGGTCAATTACTTCAAAGTATGACAAAATGAGTCATGGTACAATTAAGATATGATTTATTTAGGGTCAGACCACCGGGGATTTGAGTTAAAACAAAAAATTAAAGAATACTTAAAAAATAAGCAAAGCTTTTCTGCGAATAAAAACTTATCATTTGAGGATTTGGGTGATTTTTCTCCAGATCCCAGTGATGATTACGTTGACTTTGTTGCCAAAGTTGCCCAGAAGGTTCTTGAAAATGAAGACAATAAAGGCATCTTGCTTTGTGGATCCGGAGTTGGGGTAGATATAGCTGCAAATAAATTTGATGGAATCCGATCTGCTTTAGTTTATGATAAAGAGAGAGCAGTTCAATCAAGGCAGCATGAAGATATTAATGTTTTATCCCTTCCAGCAGATGTTTTAAGTGAAGATTTAGCTTTAGAAATTGTCGGAGCTTTTTTAGATACTGAATTTAGTGAAGAGGAGAGACATATCAGAAGACTTTCTAAAATAGAAGAGATAGAAGAAATGAATTAGATGATACAGATTATACCTGCTATTCTTGCGACTACTGAAAAAGAATATCATGAGCAACTAGAAAAGATTATATCTGCTGATGTGTTTCAAGAAGGTTGGATACAAATTGATATCATGGACAATAAATTTGTTCAGAACAAGTCTATTGGTTTTGATGTGATTGCTAAATACCCAGAATCTTTTAAAAAAGAGATCCAACTATTAGTAGAAGATCCAACTAATTGGCTTGAACAAGCTGCTTATATTGATGCACATTTCATGGATAGAGTAATTGCTCCTGTAGAGGTAGGTGCTCTGAAAATTGAAAAATATCTTAACAAGGCAAAAGAGTTAAGGTTAGAGGTTGGTTTATCTGTAAATCCTAAGACACCTATTGAATCATTGGTTCCATTTGTGGATAAAATAAGATACGTAGTAATAATGTCTGTTGAACCGGGTTTTCAGGGACAGCAATTTATTACTGATGCACTAGAAAAAGTTAAAAAAGTAAAAAGTCAGTATTCATTAACAGTAGGAGTTGATGGTGGTATTAATTCATCTAATGTACGTTCTATTGTTGATGCTGGTGCTGATTATTTGGCGGTTGGTTCAGGTTTATTGAAAGGAGATATTGATGCAAATTTGGAAAAATTTTGGGAAGCTCTTAGTCTCTGAAGACAAAGAAATAGATAAAGCTCGAACTATTCAAAATATTGCGGTTTTTGGATTTGCAGATGCTAAGGAAAATGGTCCCTTATACAAAGAAGTCTTTGCTGTCACTAAAGCTTTAGCTAAAGCCGGTTATACAATCATTGATGGGGGTGGTCCAGGAGTAATGCGGGCTGCGACATTGGGTGCTAAGTCTGAGGGTGGGCAAGTTATTGGTGTTACTTTGTATCCAAAAGACATGAGCCATTTTGAAGGACGTGATACCCTAAACACTTTTGATGAAGAGGTCAGAACTGAAAATTATGTTGAAAGAACATTGACGCTTCTAAGAGAGGGTCAGGTATATATCGTATTTAATGGGGGAACAGGGACGGTTTCTGAATTTGCTATGGCTTGGGGGATGGCAAGACTTTATTTTGGCCACCACAAACCGCTAATCCTTTATGGAAACTTTTGGAAAAAAATAATTAAAGTATTTAAAGAAAATATGAAGATTCGGCCGGAGGAATTAAAAGTATATAAAGTAGCCAGTAGCCCCTCTCAAGTTTTAAAATATATTAAAGATTTTGAACAAGAAATAGAAGAAGGTCGTTTAAAAGATACAAAAGCAGTAAAAAGTGATTTTACGATTACCTAAAATGTCATACCTGTCCGATATTGAAGTAAAAAAATTAGAAGAAGCTGCTAATACAATAAGGCAAGATATTATCAAAATGCTTGTGGAAGCAGGCTCTGGCCATTCTGCAGGGCCTTTGGGGATGGCAGATATCTTTACTGCTTTATATTTTCAAGTTCTAAACATTGATCCTAAAAACCCAAATGATCCAAATCGAGATAGGTTAGTGTTATCAAATGGCCATATCTGCCCTGTGTTATATGCAACTATGGCACATGCAGGATACTTTCCTGTATCTGAGTTGAATACTTTAAGAAAACTAGGTACTAGGTTACAGGGCCATCCTCACAGACTAGCTCTTCCCGGACTTGAAACTACCTCTGGACCTCTGGGTTCTGGGTTATCTCAAGCATGTGGTATGGCGTTAGCTGCCAAGATGGATAATTTAGGATGGAGGGTTTATTGTCTGCTATCTGATGGGGAACACGATGAGGGGAATCTTTGGGAGGCAGTAATGCTAGCTAGTAAATATAAGTTAAATAATCTTACTGCCATAATTGACCGCAATAATATTCAAATTGATGGGTTTACTGAAGATGTAATGCCTTTGGATTCTCTAAAAGAAAAATACGAAGCTTTTGGTTGGTATGTAATCGAGATTGACGGGCATAATTTCGATATGATCGTAGATGCCTGTAATCAGGCAAAGGCCATATTTGAAAAACCAACTATTATTATTGCCCATACAATTCCAGGAAAAGGGGTTGATTTTATGGAGAACAAATACGAGTGGCATGGCAAACTGCCAAATGCAGAAGAGGCAAAAACAGCTTTACATGAACTGCGGACTTTGCAAGGAAAGATTTGGAGTGAACACCAATGATAAATGACAAGATGTATTTAAATCCCAAATTGTTTGATGAGGATATTGAACAAACTCCTTCCCGTGATGGGTTTGGGGAGGGGTTGGTATTAGCTGGGGAGGAAGATAAAAATGTAGTTGCTCTTTGTGCAGATTTAACAGAATCCACCAGAATGGAAGCCTTCAAACTGAAATTTCCAGAAAGGTTTATTGAAGTTGGAGTGGCTGAACAAAATTTGGTAACTGTAGCTTCAGGTATGGCTGCAGTAGGGAAAATCCCATTTACTTCGTCTTATGCGACATTCTCACCAGGTAGAAACTGGGAGCAGGTTCGGACAACTATTTGTTACAATGTCCAGCCGGTAAAAATTATCGGTTCTCATGCTGGAATCTCTGTAGGCCCTGATGGAGCTACCCATCAGGCACTGGAAGATATAGCAATTATGAGAGCTCTACCTAATATGGTAGTAATTTGCCCAGCAGATTCAATTGAAGCCAGGAAAGCAACCCAGGCAATCGCGCATACTAAAGAACCTACATATCTTAGGCTCTCAAGAGATAAAGTACCCACTATAACAACAAACCAAACTCCTTTTGAGATTGGAAAAGCACAAGTTTTAACAGAAGGTAGAGATGTCACGATTATTGCCTGTGGTCAAATGGTTTATTATTCGCTACTCGCGGCTAAAGAATTAAAAGAGCACAATATTAGTGTTCGAGTAATAAATATGCACACAATCAAACCTCTGGATAAAAAAGTCGTCATTGAAGCAGCTGATGAGACCGGTGCGATAGTAACAGTTGAGGAACATCAAATTCATGGGGGATTAGGATCGGCTGTAGCAGAGGTTGTTTCTCAAGAATTTCCAGTGCCAATTAAAATTATTGGAATTGAAGATCGATTTGGAGAATCTGGTGCGCCAACAGAGCTTTTAGAAAAGTTTGGTTTAACTAAGGAGGCAATTATTAAAGGAGTAACTACTGTTATTAGGATGAAGCGAAAGTAGTACATGGAACCAAAGATTATTATTTTAGGTGCTGGATTTGGTGGAGTTAGAGCAGCCCTTGATTTACGAAAAAGCTTGCCCAATAGCGAAATAACTATTGTCAACAACACTCTTTACCATTGTTATCATCCAGATTTGTATGAAGTGGCCACTGCAAAACTTGATCATGAAACTGCCTTAGAATTAAAAGATCTTGCTGGAACTATTAATTTACCGCTTGAAGAGATATTTAAAGATAAAAATATTAAACTTTTAATTGATTCAGTTAAAGAAGTTGATCTAGAGAAAAAACTTGTAATTACAAATGAAGATAAACTTACTTATGACTATTTAATACTTAGTTTAGGCAGTGAAACTAACTTTTTTGGAATTGAAGGCGCAAAAGAGTACTCACATACCTTAAAAAGTACTCAAGATGCTTTAATTATCCGCAATGATTTAATTAGCTTTAAAAAACAAAAAAAGGATTTAGCAATTGTGATTGCTGGAGGTGGTTTTACTGGTGTAGAGCTTGCAGGGGAGATGTCCCATTATTTGCCAAGCAGTGCAAAAATTAAGATTGTTGAAGCTATGGAGAATATTTTACCTAGTCTTTCTAACTGGACTCAAAGAACTACTTCTCAGAGATTAAAATCGTTAGGTATTGAGGTTTTAACTAATCACCCGATAAAAAAGATAGACCAGAAAAAGATCTATTTTGATTCAGAGGAAATAAACTATGACTATCTAATTTGGACAACAGGAATTAAGGGGGCGAATTTAGATGAAAAAATCAATGGTGTGGAATTTAGTAAAAAATCTCAAATTCCAGTGCAGGAGGATTTAAGTCTTACAAAATATCCAGAAGTTTTCTGTATAGGAGATTTGAGTGCTACGGCTCCTTCTACAGCCTGGTCAGCCATAAATCAAGCAAAAACAGTTGCCAAAAATATTGTGTTTAAACTAAAAAAGGAGTCAACTCAAAAGTATTCTTCGCTGCCTTCAATATTTGTCATTCCAGTGGGAGGCGTTTTTGCTCTGACAACAATCTCTGGGATTAATCTTTCTGGTCTGATACCATGGATATTAAAGGAATTAATTGCTTTAAGGTATTTTTTGACGATCTTAAATCCAATAAAAGCATTAAATATCTGGTGGAAGGGGGTGAGAATTTACACTAAAAATGACTAAGATAACAGAAAAAGTATACTCTCAAGCTCTAATGTTAGTTTTGTTTGTTAACGGATTGATTTGGCTTCGAAGTGCCTGGGGTAAGGTTACAGAGGGGAAATTTGTGGGAAGTTTAGGTGGAACACTAACCAAGTTTGCTGGTAACAACCCATATCATTGGTATAAACAATTACTCACTGATTTAGCTATTCCAAATTCCATTACCATAGGCAACTTAATCATGTGGAGTGAGTTGGCTGTTGCCATATTAATCTCTGGTAGTGCGCTGTATTTACTAGCCAACCCAAAAGCAAATATAAAAATGGGATCTTTGTTCTTTGGGTTAGGCTTAATTGGTGGTATTACATTAAATACTATGTTTTGGCTTGCTGCTGGATGGACCTCTCCATCGACAGACGGTTTGAACTTATTGATGCTTGTTACTCAACTAATCGGTTTGGTAGTAATAATCAGAGCCTCCCTCCGCTAGGATTTTCATGGGTTGACAGGGTTTTTAGTTCGGTATACTATATCCCTATAGGGGGGATATCCTCCAAAGGCGGACAAGTATGGCATATAGACCAAAAGATACTCAAGAAAGAATTCTTCACAGATTAAAGATTACTCGCGGCCACCTAGAGAAAGTGATGAAGATGGTTGAAAACGACGAGTATTGTATCGATATTATTCACCAATCCCAAGCTGTTCAGAAAGCTTTAAAAGAGATAGATAACTTGATTCTAGAAAACCACCTCAAAATGTGTACAGCTGATGCTATTAAAGACGGTAGGAGTGAAGAAGCAGTTGAGGAGTTAATGACTATTTTTAAAAAGAATTCTTGATAATGGCAATAGATAAAGTTTTAGTAGCTATTTTTGGCGTCTTGGGTATTTTTTTTACCTATTGGTTCTTCTTGATGAAGAAAGACAAGATAGTTGAAGCTCAAGATTCCATTGATATCATTGTTGAAGGTGGTTATTCTCCACAAGTTATTTCTGTTCCTAAAGGAAAAATAACTAAACTCAACTTTATTAGAAAAGATCCCTCAGATTGTTTAGAGGAAGTAATTATGCCAGATTTTAAAGTCAGAAGACATCTCCCCCTAAACCAAAAAATTACGGTAGAGATTAAACCTGGTCAAAGCGGTGAATTTGGGTTTGCCTGTGGAATGAATATGTTTCACGGAAAAATATTTGTAAGGTGACACGAAGTGTCATCCTGAGCGAAGTCGAAGGATCTATATGTCAGAGAAAAAACTTACTTTCGGTATAAAGGGTATGACTTGCGCTTCTTGTGTGCGAGTTTTGGAGAAAACTTTATCCCGTATTGAAGGGGTATCCTCTGCGACTGTTAACTTTGCGACAGAGCAAGCCACAGTTGTGTATGATCCAGAAAAAGTAGACCCAAAAAATTTTGAATCTGAAGTTGCAAACGTAGGCTACAAAGCTTTAGTTGAGGGTGGTGCTGAAGATGTTGATGAGCAGAAAAAGGAAAAACAAAAAGAGCTTAATAGTTTGAGAAATAAAGTAGTAGTAAGTCTTATTTTGGGTGGATTAATTTTATGGGGTTCTTTTCCTGGATTAATGGATACTGCCCCGGCGATACTGCAAAACTTCTGGGTTCAGCTTATTTTAGCTACCCCAGTCCAGTTTTGGGCAGGTTTAGGATTTTACAAAGCAACAATTCCTGCATTAAGACATAGAACAGCCAATATGGACACCTTGGTTGCAATTGGTACTACAGTTGCTTACGGGTATTCTGCTTTTGTTACAGTGTTCCCTGAAATTGTTAAAAGCATAGGTATGGATCCGTTTCCTTATTTTGACGTAGCCACTATTATTATTGGTCTTATTCTTTTGGGTCGGTATTTTGAAGCAAAAGCTAAAGCAGGTACATCTGAGGCTATAAAGAAGTTAATTGGACTTCAAGCTAAAACAGCAAGAGTCTTAAGAGGTGGCAAAGAGGTAGATATTCCCATTGATCAAGTAATCATTGGAGATATAGTTAGAGTTCGTCCTGGAGAAAAAATCCCTGTAGATGGAGTAATTGTTGAAGGTGAATCTTCTATAGATGAATCAATGGTTACAGGAGAAAGCCTTCCGGTTGATAAAAACAAGGGAGATACTGTAGTTGGAGCAACAATCAATAGAACCGGAACTTTTAACTTCAGAGCAACTAAAGTTGGACAGGAAACCATGCTTGCTCAGATCATAAGATTAGTTCAAGAAGCTCAAGGCAGCAAAGCCCCAATTCAAAGGATAGCAGATTTAGTTTCCTCATACTTTGTTCCTATTGTAATAATGTTGGCGATAGTTACGTTTGTTATTTGGTATGACTTTGGTCCGGCTCCTGCACTTCTTTTTTCGCTCCTTAATACGGTTGCAGTTTTAATCATAGCTTGTCCTTGTGCCATGGGGTTGGCTACTCCGACAGCTATAATGGTCGGAACGGGTAAAGGAGCCGAGAATGGCATATTGATCAAAGATGCAGAGAGTCTAGAAACTGCTCATAAGCTAAATTCAGTCATTTTTGATAAAACTGGTACTTTGACCAAAGGTAAACCAGAGATAACTGATATTATGGTAGTGAATCCCGGTGTCATTGCGATCCCGACGTTACGTCGGGGGAAGCAATCTCAAAAAGATCGCCGCGCTGACGCTCGTGATGACGTGTTACGCTTGGCTGCTTCAATTGAAAAGGGTTCAGAGCATTCATTAGCTGAGGCAATAGTAAAAGCCGCAGAAGAGCAAAAGATAGAAGTTTTACCTGTCACTCAGTTTAAAGCCATAGCAGGACATGGCGTAGAAGGGGTAGTTGATGGTAAACAGATCTTTTTAGGTAACCGGAAGCTAATGGAAAGGGAGAATGTAACAATAAATTCATATATATCGCAAATAGAAAAACTCGAAAGCGAAGGGAAAACTGTCATGATGTTGGCAGCCTCTCCATATCATCCTGAACGCAGCGAAGGATCTCAATTAGCAGGACTCATTGCTGTTGCTGATACTGTAAAAGAAACAGCCAGGGAAGGTGTAGAAGCTTTACAGAAATTAGGCATAGAAGTAGCAATGATCACAGGAGATAACCAGAGAACAGCTAATGCTATTGCTAAAAAGGTAGGAATTAAAAGAGTTTTTGCAGAGGTGCTGCCAGATCAAAAAGAAGCCGAGGTGAGAAAAATCCAACAAGAAGGTAAAGTAGTCGCTATGGTGGGAGATGGAATAAATGATGCGCCAGCTTTGGCTGCAGCGGACATTGGAATTGCCATGGGTACTGGTACAGATGTAGCAATTGAGGCAGCTGATATTACTCTGATTAATAAAGACTTAAGATCTGTTGCTCAAGCTATTAATCTTTCTAAAAAGACTATGCGGACCATTAAGTTAAATCTCTTTTGGGCATTTGGTTACAATGTCTCTTTAATCCCTGTGGCCATGGGTATCTTATATCCTTTCTTTGGTATCTTGCTTAACCCTATTTTTGCTTCAATAGCTATGGCAACCAGTTCTATTTCAGTAGTTTTCAATTCACTTCTTCTTAAAAGGTTTAAGATATAGATATGGAAACAAAGCAAAAAGTTGGTAAAGTTTTAGGTGAGTTAGAGCTGGAGATAATGGAAATTATCTGGCAATCAAAAGGATCACTGTCTGTAAGACAAGTGATTGACTTAATACGACAAAAACGCCCTCTTGCTTATACTACTGTGATGACTATCATGAACCGTTTGGTGGATAAAAAACTCTTGAAGCGGAGATCGTATGGTAAAGTTTTTGTCTATCAAGCTGCGGTGTCAAAAGATAATTTCCTAGCAAAAGTTTCTAAGCAGATAATCAAAAATTTTGTTTCTAGTTTTGGAGAAACTGCGATTGCTCATTTTGCAGAAGAAGTTGATAGGTTGGCACCAACTAAACGTCAGGAGCTACTTAAAATGCTAAGGGGTTATAAAAAATGAGTAGAAGTTTATTTGGTGCGATCTATTTTTGTCAAAAAAGCATTTCTGATATGGCGATTACATTACCCCATTTAATTCCGTTACTTTTGGTAGTTAGCACCCTGGTAATTTTGAATCTTGGTTTACTAAGCTTTATACTTCAGGTAGCGAAAACAAGACTGTATCTTAAAAACAAGTTAGGCAAAAAAACCACTGTGCCACCTGAAGTTGCGAAGATCGCTTTTCAACTACACCTGGGAGGGAAAATAGATATCATAAAAGAGAAAGAGTCATCCTCTTTTTGTTACGGATTATTTCGCCCTAGAATTTGTTTAACCAGCGGATTAATAAATAAATTGAGTAGTAAAGAACTAAAAGCTGTTTTACTTCACGAAAAGTACCATCTAATAAATTATGATCCATTGAAAATTATGTTAAGTAAGGCTGTTAGTTTAATGTTTTTCTTTATTCCTAGCTTCAAAGATATCCATGTTCACTTCGCTTTATCTAAAGAGATAGCTGCCGATGAATTAGCAATAATGAATGGCTACAAAACCTCACTTATATCAGTACTCTCAAAGCTTCTTAAAACTAATAATGCAGGGACTTTTGGTGTTGCAGCACTTATAAGTGAAAATCAGCTTGAGAAACGCATATTGTACTTAACTGGACATTATCAAAAAACCTTTACTCCTTCTTTTGTTAATATCTTTATATCTATCATTGTCTTGATATTTTCTTTTTTAGTAATTAACGCGCCAGTTCAAGCAGTCGGTAGGAATGATCAGTCTGAGTGTTCGACAAGCCTAAAAACTTTTGAACGTTTCTTTAGCGAGAATAGGCTTTACTAATCAATTGAAAACAGCCCTTGACAAGAAGAAAGTATGCCCACTACACTGTGTAGTAAACATCGTGTGATTTTATCTATGGCGAATATCGTTAAAAAGAAATTAAAAATTGTTGACATGCACTGCAGCTCTTGTGTTATGTCGATTGATATGGACTTGGAGGATCAAAAAGGCGTAAAAAGTGTAAACACAAGCTATACTAAACAAGAAACTGAAGTCGAGTTTGATGAAGATCAGGTTAATATTCAGCAATTAATGGAGACAATCAAGAAAACAGGTTATTCTGCTGAACTTAAAGAAAAAAAGTTATCTCTTGACGGGAGGAGGTGAGACCAGTAATATAAACTATACATGAAGCAAGAAAAGCAATTTTTATCGACACCAACTGCAGTTTTAATTGGCGCTGTAATAATCTCCCTTTCTATTTTAATGAGTGGAGGTATTATTAAATTTAAAGGCGTCAGTGGATCAAGAGATCAGGCTCTTGCCCCGGTTGCTTCCAGCGCACCAGCTCCTGATGCAGCAGTTCCAGAGCCAGACTCAGGCCCGGTGAAAGTTGCTCTAGATGATGATCCTGTGATAGGAGACAAAAATGCTCCGGTCACTTTAATTGAATTTTCAGATTATGAATGTCCATTCTGTAAGAGACATTTTGACCAGGTTTACCCAGAATTAAAGAAAAATTATATTGACACAGGAAAAGTAAAATTAGTCTTCAGAGATCTACCCTTATCTTTCCATGATCCAAACGCTACAGAACAAGCAGTAGCTGCTAACTGTGCAAGAGAACAAGGTGGAGATGCGACATACTTTAAATACCATGATGAAATATTTAAGAGGACCACTTCCAACAAAACCTTTGCTAAAGAAAACCTGCCCAAAATTGCAGCTGACTTAGGCTTAAATACCTCTAATTTCCAAAGCTGTTTAGACTCCAACAAATATAAAGACGAGGTGACTAAAGACCTAAATTATGCTGCAACCGTTGGTGCTTCTGGTACTCCAACTTTCTTTGTTGGAAAGTCTGAAGGAAGTGAGATTACTGCAACCAGAATTGTCGGCGCTCAGCCATACTCTGCTTTTCAAACGCAAATCGACGTATTGCTCAAATAGCTTCTTGATAGTTTAATTAATATATGAATCTCTGGTTAATATTCTTGACTGGCCTCACAGTCGGAGGCTTTTCTTGTTTAGCAGTTCAAGGCGGTTTACTTACTTCAACCATCGCTTCAAGAGAGAATGAAAATTTAGAAAAGAAAAAGTCCAAACATAGTAATACTCTTCCAGTCCTTTCATTTCTTATAGCAAAACTTATAGCGTATGTAGCACTTGGTTTCCTCCTTGGTTTATTTGGCCAAGCCATCGCACTTTCAGATGGGGTGCGGATTACTATGCAGCTTATGGCTGGTGTTTATATGATTGCTGTTGCGCTTAATTTGCTCAATGTTCATCCGATTTTTAGATTTGTCATTATTCAGCCTCCTCGGTTTGCGATGAGATTAATTCGGAACCAGTCAGGATCTAAAGATATCTTCGCGCCAGCACTTTTAGGTATTATGACTGTTTTTATACCCTGTGGAACTACTTTGGCTATGGAAGCGCTAGCTATTACAAGTGGACCAATACTTGGAGCAGTGATAATGGGTGTTTTTACATTAGCTACGTTTCCCCTCTTTTTTAGCTTAGGTTATATGACTGCAATATTAGGTGATACTTTTAGAAAGAACTTTTTAAGGTTGGCTGCCTTTATCGTGATTTATTTAGGTGTTTTATCCATTAATGGTTCTCTTCTGGCTGCAGGTTCACCTATAACTTTACAATCAATAGGAGATGCAATGCCTGTCCAAATTGACCTAAGCGGGGGAGGCCCCCAAGAAAACCAAAACTTAACAGGAAATACCCAAAATGGAGTTCAAGTAGTAAATATTAATGTAACAAACAGTGGTTATAGTCCAACTTATCTTAGGGTTAAAAAAGGCCAACCAGTGAAATTAAATTTAACGACTAGTAATGCTTTTAGTTGTGCAACTGCTTTCAGAATCCCCTCACTTGGAGTTGTTAAGGACCTAAAACCGACAGGAACAGACTCTGTTGAGTTTACTCCAGTTAAAAGCGGGAAAATCCGCTTTACCTGTTCAATGGGAATGTATGCCGGGACTCTTGAAGTAATCTAACCCTTTAGGCTACACTAAAATTATGTTTGATTTAATCACCATTGGTGATGTGGTAGTTGATACTTTTATTCCGTTAATTGATTTTGAAATCCTGGATTCTCACGAAACTAACGATAAATTAATAGCTTTAAGATATGGAGATAAAATTCCTGTTGGACAAAGCACCTCTTTGGTTGCTGGAAATGCTGCTAATAACGCAGTTGGGGCGTCAAGACTAAAGCTTAAGACTGCAATTTATACTAACGTTGGCAACTTTGGCGATGATGAAAATGATGACCGGATTAAGGCTAAACTTAAAAAGGAAAAGGTCGATATCCGCTATGTTGTGGAAACGGGTGAACTGCCTTCAAACCACCACATAGTTTTAAACTACAATGGTGAGAGAACGATTTTGATTCATCACCAACCCTGGAAATTTAATCTGCCAGATTTAGACCGGGCCAGGTGGGTATATTTAACCTCCCTTTCTCCAAGTTTTGTCGATTCACCCCTGTATGACCAATTAATAAGTTATTTAGAAAGAACTAACGCCAAGCTTGCTTATAACCCTGGGACGTTCCAAATTAAACTTGGGGTTAAGAGATATCCAAGACTTTTGTCTCATACTGAACTTTTTGTAGTGAATCTAGAAGAGTCAAAAATAATTTTGGGGTTTGATAGATCTGAGAATATTCAGGTTAAAAAACTACTTAAAGGTTTAGCTGATTTAGGTCCAAGAAATGTAGTAATAACAGATGGGAGTAAAGGTTCTTTCGGCTTTGACGGTGAGAAGTATTATAAATTAGGAATCATTCCAGCTAAACTTGTAGAGATGACAGGATCAGGCGATGCTTTTGCTACAGGCACAATGGCTGGTTTATTTTATGGACAGTCACTTGATAAAGCTATGCGCTGGGGAGCAGCAAATGGTGCATCTGTGGTTGAACAAGTTGGTCCCCAAGCCGGACTTTTGAACCTAGATCAAATGAAAACCAAACTTAAAACAAACTCAAAAGTTGTTGCCCAAGAATTAAAATGATACCACCCAACTTAAACCTAGTCGTAAAGTTTTTTATTATGGCTGAATCTTTGATTTGGTCAGCCTGGAATTTAAGTGCTCCAATTTTTGCAGTTTTTGTCACAAACAGAATAACTGGTGGAAGTGTGCAGATTGCAGCTACCATGATTAGCGTTTATTTATTTGTCCGGGTAGTACTGGAGCTTCTTAGTAGCAGCTTTTTATCAATGCGCAGTCTTAAAACTCAAGTTAGCTCAATTGTTGTAGGGATTTTACTTTTAAGTTTGGCTTATGTCGGGTTTGCCTTTAGTAAGTCTGTATTTGAATTATATTTAGGATGGGTTTTAGCAGGCATTGGAATGGGGATTTCCGCACCAATCAAAGGAGCTATCTTTTCCAAGCATTTAGATGGTAAAAAAGAAGCTTTGGAATGGGGGATTCATGATGCTGTTATTTTAGGTTCAATGGCAGTGGCTGCAGCTGTTGGCGGAACAATTGCTTCTAACCTAGGGTTTAGGGTACTCTTTATATTAGCAAGTATCGTTAATTTACTTGGAATATTTCCTTATTTTGTTATGTATAGAAAAATCCGTTATGGCCACTGGAAAATTGCTTAAAGCATTATGAATTTAAATCAGTTTGCTAAAAATAACCGCTTTTTAATGCTTGCCCTAGACCATAGGGGCAGTTTTAAAAAGTTAATGAATCCAGAAAACCCCGACTCAGTGTCTGATGGGGAAGCTATCGAATTGAAGAAGGATATTATTAACTCACTAGTAGATCAATTTAGCGGAGTTTTAATAGATCAAGGAATAGGACTAAAAGCCTATCAAAAAAGAAAAAAACCATTTTTGCTGCCAGTAGAACAATCAGGTTATACAGAAAAAAAAGGAGAACGGATTACAGAGATTAAATACACTGTTGATGATCTAAAAGCAGACGGTGCGGGTGGAGCTAAAATTTTGCTTTACTTTAACCCAAGTGTCCCTTCTGCCAAAGTTCAACTACATACTGCCAAACGAGTACTGCAAGAATGCAAAGAAAAGAATTTCCCGCTGTTTTTAGAGATAAGAGTCTACAAACCAGACACTGGTGATGAGATAGGTACGGATGTTGAGCAACTTGTGTTGGGATCGTTGAATGCGTTTAAAGAAAACAATATTAATCCTCATGTCTGGAAGTTAGAATATCCGGGTAGTTTCGAAGGTTGCAAAAAGATTACCAAAATTATCGGAAATACACCCTGGATACTTTTAACTAAAGGCAGTTCGTTTGAGGATTTTGTTGGAATGCTGAAAGAGGCAAGTAGTGCAGGTTGCAAAGGTTTTTTAGCAGGAAGGGCTCTTTGGCAGGAGGTTGGCAGGTTGCAGGGAGAGGAAAAACAAAACTTTTTATCCAAAACTTTACCAGAAAGATTTAAAAAGATTTCGGAGGTTGTACTTGCTTAACTTGAATCCTTGGCCAAATGATTCATTGAGTATTCAAAACTTGCATTAACTTTTTTATTTGGATTAAAAATATTTTGGGGGTCAAAGATATTTTTTACTTGTTTAAATATTTCAAAAATTCTTTCGCCATACATTAGTTTAAGATAAGGTCCGCGGATTAAACCGTCATTGTGCTCGGCACTCATGGATCCTTTATATTCAAATACCAAATCATAAACCTTTTTCCCAAGTTCGGAAATGATTTGTTTGCTTTCCGGTTTTGATAAATCCATTAGTGGAATAATATGGAAGTTCCCGTTACCGATGTGTCCTGCAACTGTATAAATCAAATTATATTGATCTAAAATCGCACTAAGTTTAGGTAGAAACTCTGGTAATACATCAGGGGAAACAACAATATCATCTATAAATGGTGCAGTCCTTTTATGAGGTGTGTGATGACGTAGTAAATTAAAACTTTCCCGCCTCACTGTCCAGTACTTTTTTGACTCATCAGCATTTTTAGTAATTCTCATTGGTACATTAAATTCTTTAATAGATTCTTGCGCTTGGATACATTTTTGAGTCACTTCTTCCTCTAAGTCTCCTGTAAACTCAGCCAGCAAAATAAGTTTTGGAAAACCTCCTGTTAAACTCATCCAAACTTCCGGCAAAAACTGAAAACCGAGGGAAAGAAGATTGTGCGGTTTGAAAACTTTTAAAACCTCGGGTAAAAATCTCATGGCAAATTTTATTGTGTAATCATCGTAAGATTCAAAACTTTCGGGTTTAAGTTCTAAGACTTTGTTTACAATCTTCCCTAAGTTAGTTAAATCTTTAAGAAAGACAACTAACATCTTTGAATGTTTCTTTGGATGGATTAATTCAAATTCAACCTCTGTGACAATTCCTAAGGTGCCTTGAGAGCCGACAAAGACTTTGGTCATATCAAAAGTTCCCCCATTCCAAACATCCCAAATTAAATAGCCAGTAGAATTTTTGGAAACTTTTGGCCGTGAATTTTTGATCAGTTCTTGGTTTTCACTGATTAGTTTAAAGACCTTTCTGTAGAATTCTCCTTCAAAATCTTTTTGAGAGATCTTTTTATCGAGTTCTTTTTTGTTGATGGGTTTAATCTCATATTCATTACCGTCAGATAAAATAACTTTTAAGGATTTAATAAATCTTTCTGTTTGTCCATAAAGTAATGTTTTTTCTCCGGCAGAGTTATTGGCAACCATTCCACCAACGCTACAAAGTTCTCTTGAGGCTGGGTAACAGGGTAAAAGTAGATCTTTTTTTAAGGTTTCTTTTTCAAAGTCTCTATAAAAAACTCCGGTTTCTGTTTTCGCTGATTTTTCTCCAACTTCAATGATTTTATTAAAGTGTTTAGTCATATCAAGTAAGATTGATTCATTAATGGCACCGCCAGACATATCCGTACCAGCAGATCTTGGAGTAATAGACAGACCTTCTTCATAATGTTGCGAAACGAATTTGACTATGTTTTTAACATCTTCGCTGTTCTTTGGAGCAATAACAACTTGAGGTTTAATTTCAAAAAGCGAAGCGTCTTTACTGTATGAGTTTAGTGTTGCTTCATCATCGAGTAGTTCGCCTTTAATTAATTCTTGAAGTTTGGATTTAAGATCAGTGAACATATACTCTTGTGCCGGGATTGTTATCAGTTGCTTTCACTATATTTTTACCTTCTGGTACTTTTGGTCCTGCCCATTCAAAAAGTTGTGCTACATTTGCAAGCGGAGCATTAACACATCCGTGGCTCATTGGTACTCCAAAGTTATTGTGCCAGTAAGCGCCGTGAATTGCAAACCCTTTATAAAAAAACATGTTGCTGGGAACATTAGGGAGGTCATAAAAAGTTCTAAGTTCTTTTGATCCCCCTGTCATCCGCTGAAACCTTGTCTTATACCAGATTTGATAATCTCCCTTTGGTGTGGGATACCAAAGTCCGCTGGAGATTGGAAATTCCATGACAATATCTGTCCCTTGCCATGCCCTAAGAACTTGTTCTTTTAGGGACACTTCAATCCATCTTTCATCTTCACTATCGGAGTCTTTCCCAAGCACTAGGGAATCGCGTACCGAATAGAAACTATTTTGAGCAAGAGACGTTTTTGGATAATCGATCTCCTTACCATTAAAAAAGGCGATATTGGCGCTTTCATCGAAGTCACCAGTTTTGGATAATATATCTTCATTGCAGCAAGAAGTGGTAGTATCTCCGGAGACGCCAAGTTTGTAAACAATAAGTCTTCTTGCAGGCAAATAAAAATAAGCGGATACTAGAATTAATACAAAAGCACAAGCAGGCAGAATCCGGATCATTAATTACATTTTGAATGTGTTAATATCTTTAAGTCAAGTATGAACTCTAAGTATATTACTGCTCTGTTAATACTCCTACTTATAAGTGTTTGTATTGGTCTTTATATATTTTTGAAACCGGTTGACGTATTAACCTCTCCGGTTCTCGGGATTTCTAAAATGGTTTTTGCCGAAAATTTATGGTTTCCGAAAGAATCAAGCAGTAGTGCAGATTTAAAGGCTCCCCAGGTAACTACTAAGGCTGCTTTTTTTGTGGAAACTAATACTGGTGAGGTGCTATACGAAAAGAATGCTCATGAGAAATTGCAGATCGCCTCGCTAACCAAAATTATGACCGCTATTATTGCTCTAGAAAGTAAAAATCTAACAGATGAATATTGGGTATCAAATAAAGCTGTGGAGATGGAACCAGACAAGATGTATTTAATTGCAGGAGAGAGACTAACGCTGGAGGAGTTGCTTGATGGTATTTTCTTAGTTTCAGCCAATGATGGAGCTGAGGTTATTGCAGAAGGTACTTTTTACTCAAGAGAGGATTTTATAAAGAGAATGAATATTAAAGCTGCGCAACTGGATATGAAAAATACTAACTTTATTAATCCAACAGGTTTAGAAGAAGATAATGCAGTACAGCTTTCGTCGGCTTTTGATGTCGCACTAATGTCTCGTTACGCTATCAAAAAATGGCCAAAACTCATTGAGATAACTTCTAATCCGCAAATCTACATTCCTAAAACAGATAGGCACCAGGATTATGACCTAAACTCTGGTATTAATCTTTTAACCACTTATCCTGGAGTGGTTGGATTTAAGACTGGATTTACGCCGAGTGCTGGGTTAACATTAGTTACTGTAGCCAGACGTGGTGGAAAAGAGGTTTTGGGTGTTTTACTTGGGTCAACTGACAGAAGAGATGATGCTAGAGCGATGCTGGATTATTCTTTTAAAAAATTAGGAGTTAAGCTAAATTAATGGTTTTGCTTTTCTTACTGCTTATTTTGTTTGGGTTTGTTTTTCCAATTGTAATTACTCTTTATCATATCTTTTGTTTAGTCAGTGAATTTAAAGGCGCACCATATGTTCCAACTTCTGGAAAAATAGTTAAAGAGATTTTGAACAAAGCTAATTTAAAAAAAGGGCAAAACTTTATCGAACTAGGTTCTGGGGATGGTCGGGTTGTTAGAGCTGCTGTAAAAAATTTCAAGGTCAAAGGACTTGGAGTGGATATCCATGTTCCGTTAATTTGGTACTCAAAAATTATTAGCAGGCTTCAGAAGGTTCCAAATATCGAGTTTAGAATACAAGATTTCTTCAAAACAGATCTGAGTAAAGTTGATGTTCTTTTTCTCTTTTTGCTGCCTAATACTTTAAAAAAGTTAAGAGAAAAAATACTCAAAGAATGCCCAAAAAATACCTTAATCATCTCTCATGGATTTCAAATTGAAGGGATGGAAAAGTATCTGGAAAGTAAAATCCACCGCACTCTCTTCCCAACGTATTTTTATAGAATTTAAATGTTTTCTCCAGTTAAAACTTTTGGTAGCCAGTTTTTATCACCTTCGTGCATTTGATCGAAAGGTAGATTATCAAAATTAAACCAATTAAGTTTTAATAAACTTTCTTCTTTTGGTTCAGGTTCTCCTTGCCATTTATTAGTTCTAAAAACATGTAATTTAAGTTCCGGATTTACTTTTATTATTCCAGCTTCTTTTAAATCCTCCTCGTTTACAGTTACTCCTATCTCTTCTTGAATCTCTCTAATGATTCCTTGCTTTGGATCTTCTCCAATTTCAATATATCCACTTATTCCATTCCATTTTTCATCTCCAGGACCATAATGAATTAAAGCAAGCAAAACTTGATTGTTCTTTAGTAAATAACACAACGCACCATCCCTGTTCATACTACTTTAAGTATACCTGATATAATTCTAGATATGATAGAAACGGAGATTGTTATTAGAGGTTTAACAAAAGCAGATTTAAGAAAAGCTGGAGGGGTTATTAGAAGAGCATCATTGCCACACCTTAAAGCTCAAGGTTTACCTGATGAAACAATTAGAGAGATTGTAGCTAATCGTCCACAAAAACTTGCAGCAAAAGCTTTAGGAAATACGTTTTTTGTAGCGGAGGATGTTAATAGAAAAAAGATAGTTGGAGTAATTGGTCTTCGAAAAGATGATGGAAGTAATATTCCAAATCGCCTATCTACTTTTTATACTGATCCAGAATATCAAGGAAAAGGTATTGGCAGGATGCTTTATGAAAAGATAAGAGAAGAAGCAATCAAAAATGGATGCCAGAAACTGGTTGTGAGTTCAAGTCCTTATGCAGAATCAATTTATGAACATTTTGGGTTTAAAAAGACAAGAGTTGAATGGAAGGAATTTGAGAATGGCAGTAGGACCCATAACATTTGGATGGAACAGGATTTAAGAAGCTAACTTCTACGTACTTCAGAGTCAAAGAATCTTTCTTGAAACTCAACTAAAGCTTTGATTTGGTCATCTGAATAGTTTGTATCTTCTGGAACTACTACCAACTTATCATCTTTATCATTTTTCCGATGGATAATTGCAATACATTTTCCGGTAAATGTCTCTACTGGTTCGAAGACTCCTAAGACATAAGCATCCAGATCTTCGCCATCAGGAGCCTTAACTCCTTCTATATAGCCATAATTAACCGGGTAGAGAAACCCATGTTTGGGGTGTTTGCTGCCTAATGGTCGATCGACTTTGACAGCCACTTCTTTGTTTAGAAATTGCTTAGCATAATTTGACATATGTTCTATGATAGAAGTATAGCGCAAAGATGCTTAAAGAGGCGGTTGGTTTTAGGATTGATGAAGATATAGAGAGTTTAGTTTTGGAAAATGCGGATCTTCTTGCACCCCTTGATTCCTATCAAAGGACTGTTGATAGCAGGATGAAAAACTCTTATCCTCAAATCTATTTACTAAAAAAGTTTTATGGATTAAAAATGGCAGATCAGTCTCTTTTTGATTATTCAACAGCATTTTTCTTTGATCTTGCACGTCGTCAATTGGGTCGGCAAGGCATAAAACTAAAGTTTGAAGAAGGTGACCTTGTTAGATTTAATGAAAATGCGAAAGCAGTTTTTAATAGGCCGGAATGGGCAAATAAAGAATGGGTTAGACAGGAGTTAGAACATCCAGAGAGAAGAGACTCATCTCTTGCTGATTTTCTAAATTCCCTAGAATCAACTGCACCTTTGATTGAGGACCGTCTTGCTACTGAGTTATTAGAGTTTCCTTCCCCTCTTTTAGTCAAAGACGTTCTTTTTGGAGCATATATTGGGTTTATGCCTTTTTATTTGAAGATGACAGATAATAAAGCTTTAAATGAACTCTTCGACCGCGAATGTAAAAATTACCCTGCAAGAGAGTGGGTGAGGATGGATACGTAGCCTTCCAAGGGGACGCCTTGGAGCTTTGGATCTGGAAAAAGGTTTAGGAAAGGTGTATTCTTGAGTTAGATGCTAGGATTTACAAGAAAGAGATTCTTCTTAACTTTATTACTCAGTATTATTATTTGGTTCATTAGTGCTATTATCCAAGCTTTTGTTACTGCACCAAAGTATATTGGTACCTTTTCTAGAGGCTGTCAGGTTACTGGTTACCCAATCGATATTTGCGATTTTAATTTTCCTAATGTTAGTCCTGCAGTAGTAATAGGTATAAATATATTTATTTGGTTTTGGGTGATTCATTTATTTTGGGGTTGGTTTGATAAGCGTCGCTCCTAAAGCCAACACTAAACTTCCAGCAACTACAGAAGCCACGACTTTTATTAATTCAGTATTAAAAAAAGGTCTTTTAGTTTCAATTTTAGGTTCCTCTCCCCTCGCCTTCTCTACTCCAAGAACCTGAGGTTGCCTGCTCTCTTCTTCAAAAAATTCCTGTATGTAGTCCACGACTAACTCATTTTCTTGAGAAAGGCTTTGAGTGGTTGAGTCAGAAGTAATAGTTGGATTAGTTAAGTTAACTAAGTCTGTAGTGAAAGATTCTCCAACAGGTGTTGTGTTGTTAGTTGGGGTTGTAATTTTGATTGCAACAGTTTGTGGGATTTCTTCATTACCTAATTTATCAATAGATTTAACTTGAAGTGTAGTTTCTCCAGCATTAGAAATTGTAAAAGGAGAAGTATAAGTTTGGATAGTTTGACCATTATCCAAACTGTATTCAATCCCCAGTACACCTGATTCTTGATCTGTTGAAGTTATGGTTACTGTCACAGGACCTGTGTAGTTGCCGGAAGAGTCTTTAGTGCCGGAAATTTCGATTTTTGTTGCAGGAGGATTAGAATCGTTGCTTAAATTTTCATCAGTTTCTGCTGATGGTGTATATGTTTTGTCTTCTGTGGTAATTGTCGGGAAAGTTTCTGCTTGTGGATCTAAATTAAACTCAATTTTGTCATCCTGAGGAGTTATTATATTTGTATAAATTGCTGTTTTTTTGATTTTATCTTCTGAGTACTTACGTATTTTTAGCGATAATTTGTTTTTACTATTAGACTCTTTCTTCGTTATTTTAGTTTTGACCTTTTTAGCCTTTTTCTTAATAAAAACAGTTTTACTATTTTCAATTGATGAATAATAAGTTTCTGGAATATTATTTTCTAATTCGCCGTTTTCATCTAATCCAGTATGATTATTTTCATCATCATATAAATCTATTTCAGCATCGTCCAAAGAAATTTGCATTCCTTCTAATGTATATTTATCACTTTTAACTTCAACTGGTAAATCTCCCTCACTTAATATCGCTTTTACTGTTTGCATTGCAGGTCCTGTTTTTCTAACTAAATCATTATGCTTTTGTTCTACATAATAAATTTTTGCTCCTGCAGATAAATCCAGGTGATCACTTTTTAACGAGGCGCTATATAAAGGGACGGTATCATCACCATTGATAAATATTTCTTCTCTTCTTGGAATTAAATTAATCGGCCAAGTTATATACCAAGTTTCTTTTATTTGTCCGAGTGTCGGCTGATTCGACCCAACGATATTAAAAAGTTTTATTCCATTCGGTTGATCTAAGAATTTGTCTGCAGATTCACGATATTCCGTGGCGATGTCAAAAAGGAAAACGTTATTTTTAAAATATTCAAATACAGATCTTAGTTGGTTAAAATTAAGAACTCCTGTTTTTTTATTTTTATCAATATCACTATGATCATAGTATGGTGACACTAATTGTTGTGTAGAATTGTTATAAAATTCGAAATACTTTTTTGAAGGTACTAACTGGTAGAAGGAGAGTAGATTTAGTGCAATATCTCTTACTTCACTACCAGACACTCCAATAGTAATTGGTCCAAAAGGTCTTCCAATAGCAAATCCGTAGACTAAACTTTTAAGAGATGTTACTGCTCCTAAGTGGGGGATGCCGAGGGTGATGAGTTTATTTACTTTACTTGCACTCTCGCTTGCAGAGATATAATTTCTGGCAACCAAACCTCCCATGGAATGAGCAACAATATTTACCTGCGGTTGTCCTGACTTCTGCTTAACATCTTCGATCAATGCCTCTAAATCTTGTTTAGTTTTTCGAATATCTTTTCTCCAGTCATAAGTGTAGATGAAAAAGTTCTTATTCTTTTCATAACCTAACTCTGTAAAGAAAGACTCAATATCACCATAACCAAATGGGGTAACATTACCAGTTAGATTTATACCTGGCGCTTCCGGAGTATCACCATCTTCTTTCAACCTTAAAACATCAAAGTAATCATCATTACCAAGCTTGACTGCTTCGTTTTGATTCACCCATACAAGCTCGTCTGTAGAGTAAGCTCTGGAAAAGGTTCCGCCATGGCCGTCAGGAGCTGACCAGAAGATATCTTGTCCTGCTTTAAATTCTGAACCACCAATTCCGGGAATAAAAATTACCGGATAGATAGTTTTGGGAGGAGTGTAAGTACCGATAGCGTGGAGAAAGCTATTTTTAGTACCTGTTTGAGTTTGTGTTACATAAATCAACCCGTCACCGCCAATAACCAAATTAGTGATATAAGAAGATAAAGTGAGGGTTTCTTTAAGTGTTCCGTCTGAGTCTATGGCATAAACTTTATCCCCACCAGCCGTATAAACAACGTTGTTTTTATCAACTACAGGGGAAGCTAAATTTTTATTTTCCGGAGAAGTCCATTTCCATTTCAAATTTCCAGAGGTTGCATTAACTGCATGAAGATTATTTTTTTCAACAAGATAAACAGTACCGTTTTTGTAGGTGATATTTTTTTCTATTGTTGCGCTTGCAATTTCGTAACTCCACCTTTTTGTACCTGTGCTTGTATAAGAAGCTACCAGGTCATTACCTGTATACCGGGATGCAACATAAACATTTCCGTCAAAATCTACAACCGGAGTATGAATATAAATGGTGATTCCTGCTGCCACTTTTCTTACCCATTTGGTGGTTCCGGTTTCATTTATGGCAAAGAGAAAACCATCTTTAGTACCAACAAAAATAGTCCCGTCAGGAGATACTGTTGGGGAGGAATAAGTTGGTTCATTATAGTTTAAATTATTTTTCCATTTTAATGACCCGTCAATATTAAAAGCATAGACTGAACTTGCTTTATAGTTAACGCTTACATATAGTGTTTTTTGATCATTAGATAGTGTTACTGGCATAGTTGCAGAATACCATCCGCAGGGGACATTCCCTTCTCTTAAATAATATTCCCAAGCTTTAGATCCATCAGGGTTAACTTTAAAAACATAAGCAATACAATTTCCCCCGCCAAAATAAAGGTTTCCCTCATTATCAATTGTTGGGGTATTTTGGGAACGAATATTATTTGCCCATTGTTCTTTATTCCCGGATGGGTTTATTTTCATTACACCGCCATCAGAAGGGACGTAAATAAATCCATTTTTATCAACTATTGGGGCATAAGAAATAAAACCGAGGTTAACAGAAGACCAATGAAGAGGGGAGAGGCTTGAGATTGTATAATCTGCTTTGGTGTTTTCAGGAAAAAAGAACAAAAAGGGGACTATTAGAAAGATAAAAATTAATAGCTTGTGAATATTTCTTCGATTATTCACTGTTTAATCTGATAGTAACTTTATTATACTTGCTAAGTAAAGAAAAGTTTGATATAAATTGTGCGTGGATTCAAAGAAGTTTGGAATTGCTATCGTTATATTGATTATTATCGCAATTGGTTCAATGATCTTTTCAAGGTTTAAAAATAGCATGCTTTCTTCTGAAGAAGCTTCTCCCTCTCCAAGTCCAAGTTTGGATTCTATTTTTGCCTCTCCTTCTCCTGGAATTCAATTTAATCAAACACAAGCAACCCCACAAGATAAAGCTTTTTCTGGCATCCTGGCTGCAAGTGAATTACAAAACAAAAAAGCTGTTATTGTAACCAACAAAGGGAAAATTGAATTTGAAATCTTTCCTGATGCGCCAAAAGCTGCTTCTAATTTTATCTTTCTTACAAAGAAAAGTTTTTATGATGGTTTAACTTTCCATCGGGTAGTTCCTGGATTTGTGATTCAAGGTGGTGATCCTTTGGGAAATGGAACAGGAGGACCGGGATATAGATTTGAAGATGAACCAGTGACTAAAAAGTATGACAAAGGGATTGTGGCGATGGCAAACGCCGGTCCAAACACAAATGGTTCGCAGTTTTTTATAATGCTTGAAGATAACCCACAACTTCCTCCAAACTATACAATCTTTGGTAAAGTAATTTCAGGACAGGATGTGGTAGATAAGATCGTTATCGGCGACGTAATGCAAAAAGTAACTATTGAAAACCTAAACCCTTCTAACTAAATGAGCATTGATACAGTGGAACATAAAATGTACAAACCATCGGGATTAGATGTTCGTCATACTTCAATACCGGCCAAATTATCTCTAGATAGAGTGACTTTTGAAGCTTTACGCAACTTTTATCCTGTTTATATGGCACCCCAGTATGAAAGTAACGGCAACCTAAGCAGTTTCGGTATATGGACTGATACTCCACATACAAGAAGAAACTTAAGGGTTGTATCTGGTTTATTAAAAAAAGACGCAAGATCTACTGTTGTTGATGGTGTGTGTAAAATAGATCCTACTCCTGCAGGTTTACTAATGGGTAAGATGGTTAAGTATTTTGAATTGTTATATCCAGAAGTGACTAATATTCCTATGGGGTGCCCAGAGAGGGTTTTTTATGGAAGGGCTATGTTGAGTGTGCTTGAGTTGATAGGTGTTAACCCCAATGATACGACAGGAGTCACAGACATGTATAAAAAATTAAAGCATAGCGGCCACGCTTTTTTACCACCTTGTTATTTAAAGGTACCAATTGAACGAGCTATTAGTGATATCCTTTCTAAAAAGCCGGCGCTCCGGCCTGGCGGATAACTCTTTATCCAATATCTTGTATATTGACACTTATTCATGCATGTATGCTATGTTAGATATATTGGTGAAGGGTTAAAGGGGTATACAAGATATTGTATGAGGTGTATTTTTTGCAGTAGTACACTGAGTAAGGTTGTTGATAAAAGATCCGTTAATGGTACAAATGAGATTCGCCGGAGACGGGAATGTTTAAAGTGTGGCAAAAGATATACAACATACGAAAGAATCGGTGAAATTGAATTTTTAGTAATAAAAAGGGATGGAAGAAGAGAACAATTTAGTAAGGATAAGTTAAGAGCTGGAATACTGAGAGCCCTTGAGAAAAGACCCAATTTTAATAAGGTTGATTACATCACCAATAAGATTGAAAATAAACTCAGGTTTAAAGGGAAGAAAGAAATTGCTACAAAAGTTATTGGACAACTAGTTTTACTTGAATTAAAGAAATTAGACAAAGTGGCTTATTTGCGCTTTGCAAGTGTGTATCGGCATTTTGAAGATCCAACAGACTTTGCCAAAGAATTACAGGCATTAACTTAAAATGAAAAAAGTGAAGACACAAAGAAAATACGAAGAATACAAACAACAAATAGCACCTGCTACTACAAATGGTTTGAGTAAATACGAGGAATTCTCTAAAGGCTTTAGGCCAGAAATATCCATTGTTGTCGATGAAAGTGAACCAGTTGTGATGGAAGGTTTAAGAAAGAAAGTTTTCTTAGACCGTTATGCACTAAGAGCTAAAAGTGGTGAGCTGATTGAGAGTACACCTGAGGAGATGTGGAGAAGAGTAGCTTGGGGTATTGCGCAAGCTGAAAAATCCAAAGACCGTAAAATTTGGGAGCAAAGGTTTTATGATGTAATGAAAAATTTCAAATTTGTTCCAGGCGGACGAATCCTTTCTGGTGCTGGAACAGGGTATGAGGTAACTTACTTTAACTGCTTTGTAATCCCCTCTCCAAAAGATTCAAGAGGCGGTATTTTAGATTCTCTAAAGCAACTTGTAGAGATCCAATCTAGATCAGGAGGGGTTGGTCTTAACCTATCTTCGCTAAGACCAAGAGGAGCAAGGGTTAAAAAAGTTAACGGTGTTTCGTCCGGCCCTGTTACTTGGGCAGGACTATTTAGCTATGCAACTCACGATGTCGTACAACAAGGTGGCTCACGCAGAGGTGCTACTATGTTAATGCTATGGGATTGGCACCCGGATGTTGAAGAGTTTATTACTGTCAAACAGGATCTAACCAAAATCAGTGGTGCTAACCTCTCGGTTTGTGTTTCTGATAGTTTCATGGAAGCAGTCAAAAAGGATTTAGATTGGGACTTAGTTTACCCCGATCTTGATGACCCTGACTATGATGAAAAATGGAATGGCGAGCTAGATGAATGGAAGGCTTTGGGTAAAAAAGTTATTGTTTACAAGACGGTCAAAGCCAAAGGGTTGTGGGATCTTATATGTGAAGCTGCTTGGAGATCTGCAGAACCAGGACTTCATTTCCTAGAAAGATCAAATAAACGTTCCAATACCTGGTGGTTTGAAAAACTATCGGCTACGAACCCGTGTGGTGAGCAACCTTTAGGGCCTTGGGCAGTCTGCAATCTTGGTGCTTTAAACCTGTCAGCTTATGTTAAAGAAGGCGAATTTGATTATGAGGGTTTTGGAAAAGATGTTCGGGTAGCTATGAGGTTTTTAGATAATGTTATTGATGAAACTTACTACTTTTTCCCGGAAAACGAAAAAAGCGCTAAGGAAATCAGAAGAACAGGGCTTGGAATTATGGGTTTGGCAGATGCTTTAATTAAAATGAAAATTAAATACGGTTCAGAGGAATCCTTACCGGTTATTAGAAAAATGCTCCAAATTCTTCGGGATAATGCTTATGAAGCGTCTTCTGACATTGCCAAAGAAAAAGGATCTTTTCCGAGATTTGATAAAGAAAAATATTTGCAGGGGTATGTGATTCAAAACCTTCCTGAGCACATACAAAAAAAGATTGTTACTCAAGGCATCAGAAACGGGGTGCTGCTTACTGTCGCTCCTACAGGTACTACTTCCGTGATTGCCGGAGCCAGTTCCGGAATTGAGCCGGTTTATGAATTTAGTTACAGGCAAACCTGGAGAGGTGGGCAGGATATGGTTTATCATCCCCTTTTTGATGAATGGAGAAAAACGCACGAAGGGGAAGAAAAGCCTGAATATTTTGCATCCGCAAACGACCTAACACCTTTGGAACATGTCAAAGTGCAGGCAGTAGTTCAGGAGTATATTGATTCGTCTATTTCTAAGACTGTCAACGCTCCAAACAGCCATACTGTAGAAGATGTCCGAAAATTATACATGACAGCCTATGATATGGGTCTTAAAGGTGTAACTTATATGAGAGACGGTTCAAGACAAGGCGTATTAGAAAGGGTAGATGATAAAAAGAAGGAGGAGCCAAAACAAGAACAAATTAAACCTGCGCCGGTTCATAGGCCTATGATTTTAGCTGGTCGAACATATAAAGTAGCAACTCCAGTTGGAGAAGGTTTCATCACAATTAATAGAGACGAAAATGGGCAGCCTTTTGAAATCTTTGCCAATATTGGTAAAGGTGGTATGCATACTATGGCAGATGCTGAAGCATTAGGTAGGTTAATCTCGATGACACTAAGACTAGCCGGAGATAAAAGAAGAGAGGTGGCAGAAAAGATCGTTGATCAGCTGAGGGGAATTGGAGGTTCATCCCATATCGGATTTGGTAAGGACAGGGTGATGAGTTTAGCAGATGCTATTGCTAAAGTTTTGGCAGAAGATCTTTCCCAAAGCAGTGTTTCTGAACCAGAAGTCCTTCCTTTGGGGTTAACAGAGAGTCCAAATGGTTTACATACCAATGGCCTTGCTTCAAAGCAGCAATCATTACTGCAGGCCGACCTTTGTCCTGAATGTGGTAACTCTTCTTTTGTTATGGAGGAAGGTTGCCAGAAATGTTATTCCTGCGGTTACTCAAAGTGCTAAAATGGTAAATTCTAATCCTAGGTTTCAACAGGCTCAAAAAGGGCTAGTAATTATATATACTGGAGAAGGGAAGGGGAAGACGACGGCAGCGTTAGGACTCGCTTTGCGGGCTGCTGGGTATAAGAAGAAAATCCTGATAGTTCAATTTGGGAAACAGTGGTTTACAGGAGAGCTTGAAGGCGTAAAAAAACTTTCTCCTCATGTGAAGATGGTGCAGGGAGGGCTTGGTTTTATCGGGATTTTTGATGATAAAGCGCCTTTTTCAGAACACAAAAAAGCAGCTCAAGCGACTTATGATTATATATATAAGGAAGTAATATCAGATGATTGGGATATTGTTATTGCTGATGAAATAGTTGGGGCTATAGCAGGAAAGGTTTTGAGTTTTGAGCAAGTTGAAAAATTAATTAAGGATAAACCAGAAAGACTAGATTTAGTTTTAACCGGACACCATGCACAAAAAAACTTGATAGACCTTGCAGATTTAGTTACAGAAATGGTAGAAATAAAACATCCCTATAAAAGCGGAATTATAGCTAAAGAAGCAATAGATTATTAAAAGTATTACCAATTTCTTACTATTTGGGGATTGACTTGAGTTAGCACTCATGTTACCATTCTGCTAAGTTATTATGTCACTAGATCCAACTACACAACCAATAAAACTTCGACCAAGTCTTCCAGTCGCACCACTTCGGGGAACAGTTATTTTCCCGGGAAATAATGTGCCAATTGTATCTGGAAGGGTTAAATCTAAAGCTGCATTAGATGCTGCATATGATGCTGACCGGTTGATAGTTTTTGTTACCCAAAAAAATGACCGGATTGACGACCCAAAAGATACCGACCTTTTTCAAGTAGGTACTGTTTGTTTAATCCGCAGAATTTTAAAAGTAGACGGCGAGTATCAGGTATCTGCCGAAGGTTTAGTCCGGGTATTTATTAAGCGTTATGTTCAATCTGACTCATTTTTTGAAGCTGAAATAGAAGAGCTTCCAGAGCTTTATGAAAAGAGTGAAGAAACTGAAGCTATGGTCCGCTCTGTCAGGGAACAACTTCGTAGATACTTAGAGCTTGGCGGGAATCCATTATTCGATCCAATAGGTCTCTCTAATCTATCTCTTCTTTCAAGTAACGATGATCCAAATCAATTGGTTAATCTGATTTGCCAGGCGATCGATTTTAAGACCATTGATAAGCAGCAAATCTTGGAGATGGTTTCATCCGTAGATAGGTTAAAAAGATTATCTGAGATTTTAGCAAAAGAGATAAGGATTTTAGATATCTCCAAAAAAATCTCCTCTCATACACAGGAGAGAGTTTCACGCATGACTAAAGAAGCTATCTTGCGGGAGCAGATGCGGAGTATTGAGGAAGAACTTGGAGAATCGACTGAAAACCAAGAGATTCGAGACTTCGAACTAAAAATTCGAAAGTCACATATGCCAAAAGAGGTTCGGGAAAAGGCAAATAAAGAACTTTCCCGTTTAGCTAAAATGTCCAGTTATAATCCTGAAGCTGGATATATTAGAAACTATCTGGAATGGTTAACTGATTTACCTTGGAAAGCTGCTGTCAAACTTAAGCTGGATATGAAAAAGGCTGAAGTAGTGTTAAACCAGGATCATTATGGTTTGAAAAAAGTAAAAGAGCGGGTTTTAGAATATTTAGCTGTGCATAAACTCTCAGGAAAGATTAAAGGGCCTATTTTGTGTTTTGTTGGACCTCCAGGAACTGGTAAAACATCGATTGGAAAATCTATTGCCAAAGCATTAGGCCGGAAATTTGTAAAAGTCTCTCTTGGCGGTATCCGGGATGAGGCAGAGGTGCGGGGTCATAGAAGAACTTATGTTGGATCAATGCCCGGCCGGATTATTCAATCTATAAAACAAGCAGGCGCTACAAATCCTGTCTTTATGCTTGATGAAATAGATAAAATCGGTGCAGATTACAGGGGAGATCCATCAGCAGCTTTGTTGGAAGCTTTGGATCCCGAGCAAAATAACACATTCTCTGATCATTACTTGGAGGTTCCGTATGATTTATCCAATGTAATGTTTATTACAACTGCCAATGTCTTGGATACTATCCCACCAGCTCTGCGTGATAGATTAGAAATAATTAATTACCCAGGATATACACAAGAAGAAAAATTTCACATTGCCCGAAACTTTTTGATACCAAAGTCTTTGGAATCTCATGGAATGAAACCAGATAAAGTTAAATTTGAAGATAGTGCAATTTATCGGATCATCGAAAGCTATACCCGGGAAGCAGGTGTCAGAGGTTTAGAGCGGGAAATCGCTGGTGTGATTCGAAAGATTGCCCGAAAGATTACAGAAGGCGATAATACTAAAGTGTTTAATATTAACGCAGATGAAGTTAGTAAACTACTTGGTCCTGTTAAATTCTTGCCACAGCTGGCAGAGATAGAAGACATGATTGGTGCGTCAACTGGACTTTCTGTCACCGAAGCCGGTGGAGATATTCTATTTATTGAGGTGACATTGATGCCAGGTAAGGGGCAAGTACAACTAACCGGTCAGCTAGGAGATGTGATGAAAGAATCAGCTCAAGCTGCGATGTCTTATGTCAGAACCAATTGGAATAAACTCGGACTTTCAGAAAAGTTCTTCCATAAGGTTGATGTTCATATCCACGTTCCGGAAGGAGCTATTCCAAAGGATGGTCCTTCAGCAGGTATTTCTTTAACAACCGCGATAGTTTCAGCTTTCACAAAGATTCCTGTTCGAAAAGATGTGGCTATGACAGGTGAAGTTACGCTTAGAGGTCGAGTGTTAGAGATTGGTGGGTTTAAAGCCAAAGTTTTGGCAGCTCATAGAGCTGGAGTAAAGCATGTGATTACCCCACAATCTAATCAAAAAGATGTGGAAGATATTCCTGATTATGTGTTAAAAGATGTGGAGTTTCATTTTGTGAAACATATGGATGAGGTATTAGAGGTAGCTTTAGTTCGTCCGCCAAGCAGTTCTATCAAAAGAGTCCCCCGCTCCCTCCCCCCAGCCGTAGCCTAAAATCTAACCCTTGACGGAACTGGCAAATTTTTAGTAGGATTGCTGTGTCATGAACATCAAAAACTTACCACGAGGCGAAAAATATCCTGAAGAGTTTAATTTAGTTATTGAGATGCCTAAAAACTCTCATAATAAATATGAGTATGATGAGGAACTAGACATCATCAAAATTGATAGAGTTTTTTATACTGCAATGGCACTTCCATATGATTATGGATTTATTCCGCAAACAAGGTCTGAAGACGGCGATCATTTGGATGGAATAATTTTTCTTGATGCACCATCTTATCCTGGAATCATGGTTGTAGGAAGACCAATTGGTGTTTTATATATGGTAGATAGCGGTGAGAAAGACGAAAAAATTATTGCTGTACCTGTAGATGATCCTAGGTATGAACACGTTACAGAGTTAGATCAACTACCACCACATTTCAAAAAAGAGATAGAACATTATTTCAGTCATTATAAGGATCTGCAAAATAAAAAAGTTGAAGTAACTGGTTGGGGCAATCGTGAAGAAGCCCTGAAAGTAATGCAATCTTCTATTGAGTAATTTTCAAATTTTTAATTCTGCTGTACAATACCTCGCAAGAAGCAGGTTGTAATGAATTTTTTTCTTTATCAAAAGTCTATAAATAAATTTATTAAAGAATATACTCTTAAACAGGTAATAACTGTTTTCAGTTTGGCTCTTATCCTGTCATCTATTTCTTATCAGTTCTTTGATCTTTCCAGTGCACTAGGTTTTATTTCTGGAGCATTAACATTATTAATAATAAGTATATTAAATACTTTATTTGCAAAATATTTTTCTAATTATTTTTTTGGAATTTTAAATAATCCTAAGGATGATTTGAATCAATTATCTTTAACAGCTTCTGTTGAGATAATATTATCTAGTTTAATTAGTACAATTGCTCTTTTAACTTTTTATAATTTTACTGAAAGCACACACGGGTTGATTCTTTTTTTACTGGGGGCAACACTTGTATCAGCCTTCTTTCATTTAGGCGGATTAATCTATTCAGGATCTCTTAATTTAGGATTTAATCTTTTAATTCCATCTGATGTTAAAATTCATAAAGAAGATATCAAATTATTAAAAACAAATTCTTCTGTCATTAGTAAAAGTTTAAAAGTGTCATCTTATCTAACTGATTTCACACTTAGTAATTTGTTTATACTAATCTCTTTAATTCTACTTGGGTTAATTAAATTACCCTTAGTTAATAACAGTTACACATTGATTTTGGTGGTTATTTCATTTTATATTTTTAGTGCATTCACATTTCAATACACAGTAAAGCATGAATTGTACAAACTTATTTCTTTAAGTTTAAATGATTTTATTGTTGATACTAAACAATTAAAAACCTTTAAAAGGTTTTTAACAAACACAAAAATAAACAAAGTTTGTTGCTTCGCAATAAATCTTTCAAACTTTTTTACTCTGACTAAAATGGTTAGTCTTTTTTTTATAACAGTTGTTTTTTATGATAAAGTATCAACTTCTCAAAGTTCAATAAGCCTTGTTGAACTTGTTGGTTTAGTAACTGGTGGTTTATTGGTATTTGTTTATTTATATATTTTTAGTAAACAACTTAATAATTTAACAAGCCATTTTACTTCTAATGCTACTAAACAGTTGAAAAGGCTAGTTAGATTAAACAAAAACAAAGAAAGAATTGATTTAAGCAATATACTTTCTTTAATGATTTTCAAAAATCAACAAAAACTTACTATTCCGATATTGACCGCGTTATCTCTTACATTTTTTATACAGTTTTATATTGGGCTCTCATTTATATTTGGGATATTGGTGGGGGTTATATTTGGATCTGTGCTCGTGTCATTGCTTTTAGAATATAATCAAAATATTGTTTCAGAATCAAAAATAGAGGTTAAGAATAGACTTAATTATCTTCCTTCAAATGTAATTCATTCAGTACTAGAATTAATGATTCTTCTGTCCCTAATTTTTTCAAGAGTCTATAGATAAATTACCTCTTTGGACTAGGAGAGCCGACTTGTTTGCCGGTGAGTGCATTTTTAACTTCTGTTACGACCTGGTCAGGAGTATACGACGCTTTGATTAAGTAGCCTTGGGCGCCTAGTGAGAAACCTTCTTTGATAACTGCGTCTTGTCCAAGGTTTGTTAATAGTAAAACCGGCATATCGTTTTTGGGAGCTTTTTCTCTCCATTTCTTCAACATCTCCAGTCCATTCATTCCTGGAAGCATGATGTCTAAAAGAAGTAAATCAAAATCTTCGCTTTCAAGATCTTTTAGTCCAGAGTTTCCATCACCTGCGATCTTAGGTTTGAATCCTGCAAGTGTTAATTGCCTGGCATACAAATCCGCAATAAAAGATTCATCCTCAACTATTAATATTTTTTTACCATCTGCCATCTCTGTTAAAGTTATAAGATTTGAGTGAAATTGTCAATCTGTCTAGTTGAGAGTATTTAAGTCTAATGATTTTAGCTCAACCTTAGCAGGAGCTGACTTCTTACTCGAGGAAATACTAAAAAAGAAAGTTGAGCCTTTACCGGGTCCTGGAGACTCGGCCCAGATTTTTCCCCCATGCATATCTATAATAGATTTTGAGAGAAATAATCCTAACCCTGTACCTTTACTGTTGCTTGATTGGTCCAAAGCTCCCTGGACTCTAAAGAATTTAGTAAACAAATGGGGTAGCGCATCTTGGGGAATACCTTTTCCATTGTCTGTAATCGAGGTTACGACGTTATCATCTTTAACCTCGCTAGATACAACAATCTTCCCGCCTTCTTGTGTATATGCAATAGCATTATTAAGTAAATTATTCAGTACTTCTTGGATTCTGACTGGATCAACATTTATCTTTGGTAAATCTTTTTTAGGCAACTCAAGTGTCAAAGAGATATTCTTTTGTTCGGCTTGAAGTTGATTGTCTTTTACTGTTTGCTGTAAGATACTTGTCCAGTCAACTTCTTGAAGATTGGTTGTGAGTGCCCCTCTCTCAACCTTAGATACATTAAGTAAATTATCAACCAGTGAAGATAGCTGTTGGACGCTTATCATCATTCGGTCCATAAAGTCTTTTTGTTCTGCATTTAATTTGCTCTTGTTCTCGTCAATGAATACAGAAAGATAACCTTTGATACTAGTTAAAGGAGTACGAAGTTCATGAGAAGACATGGATACGAAATCCAGTTGCATAGACTCAAACTCTTTTTGTTTGCTCGTATCTTTAAGAATCAATATACTGCCAAGATCAGAATGTATTGCACTGCTTATTGGTGTAGAGGTGAGTTTCACATAAGTTTTTACATTACCTTTTCCAAGTAAATTCAAGTAGCTTCCCTCACCAAAAACTTTTGACTCCTCACCTTGCCCTGTATCTACAACCACATAATTTTCTGCCAAAAGAACTTGGTTTAGATTGTCTGTTAATTTAATTAATTCATCTATAGACTTTCCGAGCATTTCATCTTTATTCCATCCGGTAAGTTTTTCAGCAGAAGAGTTTGCTAAAAATACTTTTTTATTTAAGTCCAAAACAATAATTCCGTCTTGAATTGAAGACAGGATTATCTCTGCTTTATTTAGGGTAGAACTGGCTGCCGTTTGAGTATTATTTGCTCCTTCAACGTGTCCAGATATTTTTTTGGCTAGTTCATTTAAAGCATTTGCTAGGACTTCTATTTCATCTCCTGTATGGATATTAAGTCGATGATCCAATTCTCCTTTAATAAAGATAGGCAAGCTTTCCAGTAGCCTTTTTAAAGGGGAAATAAAGAAATTAATAAAATACACTCCAAATCCAAAGATAATAGCTGCAATTAATAGGGTTGCCAGTATAAAGAGTATATTGTTTGTTTTCAGTAAAATGTGAAGCAGGGCAGCGAAACCCACCAAAAGGAATAATCCAAAAAGATAAACCCTGGAGAGTTTTTGGGTTAAGGAGGTTTGACGGTTGGGCAGTTTATCCATTTGATTTCATAGTATCAAGATAAAGGATGAAGTGTCAATTTCCTCCTTAATCAATTGGCAAAATAAGATGGGCTGATATATAATTAGGCTCATAAGCTAGGTTATGCCTTATAAAAATAAGTTTGACTCCAGGTATAGAGAAGCTAGAATGTGTTGGTATTACAAGAATAAGGCATTGCATAAAGCAATATCTAGCGAAATAATTCGCAGGAAGAGGGATTTCATTAATAAACTAAAGGGTCGTCCATGTATGGATTGCAAAAAGATATTTCCTCCTTATGTTATGGATTTTGATCATAGGGATAAATCAACTAAGAGGTTTAATGTTGCATTAATGCTTCGACAGGGATGGGATAAGATTAAGGAAGAGATAGATAAATGTGATATAGTATGCGCAAATTGTCATAGGATTAGGACGTATAAAGATATGGCGCATTAGTCAAGTGGTTAAGACGCTGCTTTCTCAAGGCAGAGGCAGGGGTTCAATTCCCCTATGCGCTACATAAGTTCTATTTATGTCTTATAAAAATAAAGATAAAAGACGTGAATATAAGAAACAATCTAGGTTACTAAGATTTAAGTATTTGAGAGAGATTAAAAATGTTCCTTGATGGACTGTGGAGTTAAATATCCATATTTTGTTATGGAATTTGATCATTCTGAATCTGGTAGTAAAATAGGCACCATAAATAAGCTTGCAAACGACTACATAGGGTGATTAAAGTTAAACCAAGAAATTGAAAAATGTGATGTAGTCTGTGCCAATTGTCATAGAATTAGAACATATAGAAGAAGAATAAGCAAACTTAGGTGAGAAATTGATTCTGTCAAGGTTAATATTCAGGTATGGGTTCGACTCCCGTACGCGGTGAAAATCAATATTTACTCCTTTGTTTTCAGTAGTTCCCTTAGTTTTTCTACGATCTTCTAAAACGTTCTGTGAGGTAAAAGCCACCTTAATTTTTGCAGAGTTTTCAAATTCATGCTCTTTCTCATCTACTAATAAAAAACCATTTAAATTTACCTAAAAAAACAGAAACTCCTAAAGAACCATATAAATTAAATCTGATTTGATGCTACCTTTTTACTTCTTAACCTTCCAAATTTCCTTTTTAACAGAGGGATACTCAATTAGTTTTACTGCGGAATCGTTTATTTTTCTAAAACTACGTAAAGGTGAGACGGGAATCTTGACTTTTGTAAAATCCTATTTCCAGACTTGTCTGTAATTTTAATTTTATCTTCTCTTTTAATTCTCGCGTAAAAATTAGATTCAAAATTATATACAGCATGGATTTTTTGAGGGAGGAATCCAGATTTTCTAGCAATCGATTTAATGTCTTCTACTGTAAATGCTGCGTTTTGTTCTTGCATTTCACCCCGCCAGTGTTTAGGAGAATCAATATATTTTCTCTTACGGATAAATTCGGTGATTATCCATGCCTCTGCTAAATATGAACTATTTTGTTGAAGAGTCTGCAATAATGATTTTCTTTTATCAATAGATAGAGGCTTATATTCTAAAACAAATTTTTTAAACAATGAAAATGTTGATAACTTGTTTGGAGGAAGTGTACATAGCCTCTGGATTGAATTTGGATTCAAACCATTAGTCTGATCTAGGTAGATATGTAACTTTTCATCATGATTCGAAGGCTTTGCGGGATCATGGATAATAACTCTACCGCCTTTTCGCAAACAACGATGTAATTCTGATAGCGCTTCTTTACAGCTTTTGAAAGTAAATCCATTGTAGCTATAGATTTCGTGTAGTACTGAAGAGAGTATAAAGACATCTATAGATTCATTGAGGAAAGGTAAGTTTAAAACATCTGCTTTTATTACTTGAAACTGTCTGGGTTGTTTTTTTGCTTCATTTAAAAATACATCTGAGACATCGACACCAATAACTGTATCTTTTTTTAGTGTCTTGGCAATAATTTCTGTGATGCTACCGCTACAGCAACCTATATCGACTATAGTGCGTGAAATATTTTTAAGTGGCCTTGGCAATCTTTTTAAAAAAAATTTAGCTCTTTTTTCTGTGTGTTTATCCATAGCAGATATATATTTTTTTAAGATAGCTTTGGTTTTTATATTGGAAGCAAATCCCGAAGTACTTTTATTCATGTTCTAATAATTGATCAATCAACAATTGTTTTTCGTGATCAGTGTTGATTGACGAGATAAGTATAGCTTGAGAATCTAAGATTTTTTGTATAGGGATGAGGTTATGAAGGTTTAAAGTTTTACCTGTGGAGACTACTTCTGCTATTGCATCAGCTAGACCAAGATTAATGGTCACTTCACTCGATCCAGCAACTTTTAATACGTGAACTGGAATGTTTCTTTTTCTGAAAAAGAGAGTAGTTAACTTAGGGTAGGATGTAGCGATAGTTAATCCTGACAGTTTTTCTATCGTTTGAATACGACTATCTTTTGGTACAGCAACTTGCAATGAACAAAATCCAAAATTTAACTTTGAGAGGATGCGTACTCTGTCTAGCCTTTCTGATAGCAGATTTTCACCTACAATTCCTAGGTCAACTGCTTTATATTTTACATAAGTGATAATATCATCATCTCGAACATAAAAGATATCTAAGGGGTAATTCTGACAGTGATGGACAAGTTGGTTATCGGGTTTGTTCAAGTCTAAGTTTAAAGATTTTAGAAAGTGAAGACTACCTTCAGTAAGCCTACCATTTTTCTGAATTGCTATTTTCAGACGCCTTTGTCGCATGTTGCAACTTATTCTAGTATTAATAAGTTCCCAGAACAATAGGGGGTATTACACTATTGACAAGGTAATACTACGATGATAAAGTAATATTATGCAATTTACCTCATCGGTTACACAAAAAGGACAAGCTACAATTCCAGCACCTATTCGCAAGAAATTGGGAATCAAACCTAATACTAAAATCGTATTTGAACTAAAAAGTGACAATGAAGCATCTATAAAACCTGTTACTGACTTTTTCTCCTTAAAAGGTTCTGTTAAAAGTGATAAACCCTTCGATATAGATGCTATGGAAAAAGCTGTCACCGATGCAATTATCAATAAATATGTCAAAAAATCTTCTTGATACTAATTTAATCATCCGCTTTTTAGTTAATGATGATCCGATAAAAGTATCCCGAGTAGAGAAGTTATTAAGGAATAGGAATAATACAAATATTCTTTTGGATACTGTGATAGCAGAAATAATCTGGGTATTAAATTCATATTACAGCCTAGACAAACTTGAAATTATTGAAAAAATAAGAGCGTTAATACATGTTGACACTATCGAATGTAATGCTGTTTTAATAAATGAAGCAACAAGATTGTGGGAAGAAAATAATATCTCTTATATCGATGCTTATCTCTCGGCAGTTGCCAGATTAGGAAATATTACTTTATATACTTATGATACAAAACTAAAGCTTATCCCAGGCATTATTATCAAAGAACCTTAAAACCTACACTCTAAATTTTCTTTTCAAGCTTATTTCAGGTATAATTCCCTGTCATGTCAAATATTCGAAATGTTGCCATCATTGCTCATGTTGATCACGGCAAAACTACTTTAGTAGATGCCTTGCTTCGCCAAACCCAAACTAAGTTAAGCAAAGAGCTTTCTGATGCCTCTTTCATTATGGACAGCAATGAGCTGGAAAAAGAAAGAGGGATTACTATTTTTTCCAAGAACGCTTCAGTTAAATATAAAGGAACCAAAATTAATATAGTTGACACCCCCGGACATGCAGATTTCGGCGGTGAAGTTGAAAGAGTTTTGAAATTGGCAGATGGCTGTTTACTTTTAGTTGATGCTAAAGAAGGCCCGATGCCACAAACCAGGTTTGTGCTGAAACAAGCATTAAATATGGGACTGAAGATTATAGTTGTTATCAATAAAATTGATAAGCCTGATTCCAGGATAGATTATGTGATAAATAAAACCTTTGATCTGTTTCTAGAGCTTGGTGCTGATGAGTCATCGGCCTTTTTTCCTATTGTTTATGCCTCAGCTAAAAACGGTCTTGCCGGGAATGAGCCTAATTTAGATCAAATGAAAGATATCAATCCTATTTTTGAAGCAATAATAGAGCATATTCCTGCCCCTTCTGGTAGTGAAGATAAATATTTGCAGATGCTTATAACCTCTATCTCTTCAGATAATTTCAAAGGCAGGATCGCTACAGGCAGAATCTACAACGGAAAGATAAGTGCAAATCAAGAAGTAATCCACATCTCTAGAGAGGGAACAAAAAATAAGTATCGGTTAAGTAGTTTAATGACCTTTGAAGGCCTAGAAAGAATTGATACTTTGCAAGCTAAAGCCGGGGATATTGTGGCAATTGCGGGTATTCCCGAAGTTACTATTGGCGAAACAATTACAGATAATTTTGAAACAGAAGCAATGCCTCTTTTATCAATTGAAGAACCAACCGTTAAGATGACCTTTGGGGTAAATACCTCTCCTTTTGCCGGAAAAGAAGGAGAATTCAAAACTTCCAGACAGATACAAGAAAGACTTAAAAAAGCAATGGAGGATGATGTGGCGTTAAAAGTTGAGGAGACTGATAAAGGATGGAGTGTTTCCGGGAGAGGTGAACTCCATTTGGCAATATTAATTGAAAGGCTTCGAAGAGAAGGTTACGAATTCCAAGTTTCCCGGCCGCAAGTGATTGAAAAAATAATAGAGGATAAGTTGATGACTCCTTTTGAGAAAGTGTTTATAGAAGTGCCGGAAGAATATTCCGGAGTAGTGATGCAAAAAATGGGGTTTAGGCACGGAAAATTGGAAAATATGACTTCAGAAAACGGATTAGTTTCTATGGAATTTATAATTGCTACCAAAGAACTTTTCGGTTATCGAAGTGAATTTATCACAGATACAAAAGGGTTAGGGGTAATCAATACTAACTTTTATGAATTTGCTTCTGATAATGGTAGCTTCTTTACTAGAGAACACGGCTCTTTAGTAGTGCATGAGGCAGGAGTAACCAAGCTTTATGGCTTAACAGGTATCCAGGATAGAGGTGCACTCTTTTTAGGTCCTGGAGTGTTAGTCTATAAAGGTCAAGTAGTAGGTAGGAATGCAAGGCTCGGTGATATGAGTGTTAATGTCTGCAAAGAAAAACAGCAAACAAATATGCGTTCTAAAGGTGAAGGGGTTTCAGAACACTTTAATGCCCCAAGACTAATGGATTTAGAAGATAGCCTTGAATATATAGATGATACTGAGCTTGTGGAAATTACCCCTAAAAACATCCGCATCCGTAAAATCGACCTAAACGGAACAAGATAACTGATGTTTGACCACTTCAAAGTCTTGAGTAACAGGGTTTTTCATGAATAAGAAATCGGCTTTCACTTTTTGTCCATTAAGAATATGAGGTAGCCAAAATGAATCGGTTTTCCACATTTGTTCATAGGGAATTTCATCTTTTTTAAACAATTTGGGATCCATCTCATCAGTTTTTATAGGTTGGTTCTTCCAGGTTGTTGCTATATATACAAAGGCTTTTTGGTTCCAATTATCGTTTTTAGGAACTTCTGGAAAATAAAAATTGATTGTTCCAACCCGCCTTAAGTTCCTAGGAGAAATCACTATACCTGCTTCTTCATAAGTTTCTCTAACAGCTGCTTGTTTCATACTCTCACCAGGATCTTTTTTACCTCCAAAACCATTCCACTTTCCCATGCCAAAGCCTCTTAATTTCATTCCGAGTAATATCTGGTTTTCTGTCATTGGAAAGAGAATAGTTACTTTTTTTAGTGGTTTAGTAAGTGTTTTCCTATACTCGGCAATCTCCATGATTACTTTTTAAGATAAAACATGTCAAATGTAAAGCCTTAATTTATTAGTCCTACTGTTTGAAAAACTTATATTTTGAGGTTAGTATGGTTTGAGGTCTTAAAATTGGAAGACGATCCTTGAATTGATAAGATATTCTTAGAAGCTTATTTTAGTCTGACAGCTTTCCCTATAAAATCTTCTGGATTCTTGCCTGAAACAAATTTAGTCAATAACTCATCTATTTGATCATTAGAAAGATATGGTGGAATTCCTATAATGCCTGGTTTTCCTTTTTTAACCAATGTTCTAAAGTCTTTAAAATTGATTGTAACTACAAATCTATTTTCTTTAACAGCAACGCTATATATTTGTTCGTCCTCAACTTGCGCAGACTGCTTTAAATCGTGAACTATATGTTTGATATTTGCTTTTTTAACTAATTTTTTAAAAGTTAAAGGATACGCAAATGCAGCATCAAGAAGTAGCCTAAATTTTTTAGTTTTTTTAAGTTTGGTTGATCTTATTACGTTAGTAACAAACTTGTTTATTGTTGGTCAATTTTTTGTTGGTAAAAAGATAATATTTCTGATAGTTCCGTTGTCGTAAGCTGAGAAAGCTGAGGATATTCCTTTTTTAAATCGGAAAGTTTATAGTTTAATCCAATTAACGCTAATATTCGCGCTACAGGAATCCTGGTCCCCCTAATTACTGGCATGCCACCTAAAACCTTAGGATTTACTTGAATAATCTCTGGCATCTTTTTCATATAATTGCATTCTTAAAACATATTGTCAATTAGGAGAAATAAGTTAACTTTATATTTAAGTAAGATTTTTGAAAGAAATTAAATCCATAACCTAACCAGGTAAACAAGTTCTTTCTTTATTCTTACGTTCTTCTTATCTTATTTAAACCTCAGAACTAATATGCTAACTTTGTAGGTGAGTATATTGTTACAAAGAAGGGAGGTGAGAAAATGCAAGACATTGGTGCAACTATAACTAATATTTTTACTAATGCGCTAAATAGGCTGGGTGAGTTTTTACCTGCTTTTATTGGCGGTTTAGTAATTCTTCTTCTTGGATTTATTATCGCATCCCTATTAAAAGCTGTAGTCGTTCAGTTTTTCAGGTTCATTAGAGCTGGGCAATGGGTGGATAAAATTGGTGATTGGTTTAGAAGGCTACAAACCGGAGATACTCAAAATGGTAGAGTGTGGATGAACCTTTTGGGAGAGTTGGTCCGCTGGACTGTAATTATTTTATTCTTAATACCGGCAGTAGATGCTTGGGGTGTCCCTCAGGTAACTCAGGTTTTAAATCAATTCTTACTCTATATACCTAATGTGTTTGTAGCTGTGGTTGTTGGGTTTGTAGGCTTTGCTGTAGCACGTTTGAGTTTTGGTCTGGTATCTCATGCAACCAGATCTTTGGGTAGTGATGCCTCCCATACGTTAGGTAATATAGCCCGGTTTGCAGTTGTCTTTTTTACCGCTTTAGTCATCTTAAGTCAGCTCGGTGTGGCTGCTGATTTAGTGAGGATATTGTTTACAGGAATCGTTGCTATGCTGGCTATAGCAGGGGGGTTAGCTTTTGGTTTAGGTGGCCAGGAAAATGCGAGACAGGCCATAGATAGTTTAAGAAAAGCAGCAGATAAATTGAGTTCTTAAGTTATTCTTACTCAATTTTACTTTTAAACTTACTTAACAAGCATATTATTAGTTTAATCAGGTTTGGGGGTAGGAAAAAATCTTGCCCGGAAGTTAAATAGGGACCACAGCTTTTTTAAAAGTGTATTTTTACATTAATAATAAATTAAAGTCCAAAACTTCTAGGTCCTACCCTACAACTGATTTTTAGTTGACATATCTTCTAGATTTAAGATAACTTCAAGTATATGGATTTAATACTAAAGAATGGGAAAGAAATAATGCGGGCTCGTGCTGATATTGTTGGTGAAGGAATTACAGGGGAAGCAGAATTTGTTGAACTTGATTTTAGCCATCAGTGTGGAAGTATAGTTAAAGTAACTGTAAAGGTAAAAGGCGATCCATCTGTTTTAACACCTGGAATGCATGGTTGCCATATTCATGAAAACGGTCTTTGTGAACCTCCTTTCCAATCTGCAGGAGGACATTTTGATCCGGGACCTGCAGGAAATACTGATCCGGATGTAAACCACCCTTATCACTCAGGAGATTTGCCAAATATTCATATAGATGAAAACGGAGAAGGGTATCTGGAGACTGTGACTACCAGAATTACTTTATCAGATGGTCCTCTTTCAATTTTAGCTGGGGACGGAACTTGTTTAATGGTTCATGGTAATGAAGATCAATGTATGCCAGGAGAACATAAATCCGGAGTTTCTGGCGGTCCAAGAGCTGCTTGTGGTGTCATTAGAGCAGTTTAGCTACCCTTTTCATTCTGATCTCTATCCGATATACTTGAGGCTGTATGGCGCTAGATAATCTTATTCAAGAAAGACTGAAAAAATTACAAAATATTAAAGACGCCGGAATCAATCCATATCCTGCAAAGTCTGATCGTACTCATACAATTTCGGAGGCTCGAGATTTGGGAGGCGAGGTTGTATATGTAGCAGGAAGAATTAGATCTCTTCGCCCTCACGGAAAAATAACTTTTGTCGACCTCGAGGATTTTACAGGTAGAATCCAGTTATTTTTTTCAGTGGATACTTTAAATGGTAAGTATGATTTTTTAAAGAATCTTGATATCGGGGATTTTATCGAGGCTCGAGGTGAGGTATTTACTACCCAAGCTGGAGAAATAACAATTAAGGTTGAATCTTTTGATTTATTAACAAAAAGCATTAGGCCTCTGCCGAGTCAGTGGTATGGATTAAAAGATAAAGAAGAGCGGTTTAGAAAAAGATATTTAGATCTGATTTTAAATCCAGATATAAGAGAGCGTTTTATTCTCAAATCCAAATTTTGGAACAATATTCGTAAATTCTTACTAGATAACAGGTTTATTGAAGTGGAGACCCCAGCCTTAGAACCTATTCCTGGTGGAGCAGATGCTCGTCCTTTTGTGACCCACCACTTTGCCCAAGATATTGATCTGTACTTAAGGATATCTTTAGAGCTTTATCAGAAACGGTTGTTAGTTGGCGGGTTTGAAAAGATTTTTGAAATTGGCAGAATTTTTAGAAATGAGGGGATTGACGAAGAGCACCTACAAGATTACACCCAAATGGAGTTTTATTGGGCTTATGCGGATAACGAGATGTTAATAGAGTTTGTGGAGAAGATGTTAAAAACAGTCATTCAGGAGACTCTAGGAACTTTAAAAACGACATGGCGGGGTCACGAAATAGATTGGAGTGTTCCTTGGCCGAGGGTAAACTATACAGAACTACTAAATTCTTATTGGCAGGTTGATATAGATAAAATGTCTGTTGAAGACTTATATAAACTTGCTGAAAAAATGCAGATTCAGATAGAATCAGGACTTGGTAAGGGTAGAGTGTTAGATTATCTCTACAAAAAAACAATAAGGCCTCACTTAATCCAGCCTCAATTTTTGATCAACCATCCGATTGACGTGTCTCCCTTGGCAAAAAGGATAGATAAAGATCCGGATAAAGTTGGCAGGATGCAGCTTCTTGCAATGGGATCGGAACTTACAAACGGCTACAGCGAGTTAAATGATCCACTAGACCAAAGAGCCCGTTTTGAAGAGCAAATGGCGCTTCGAAGAATAGGCGATGAAGAAGCCCAAATGATGGATTTGGATTTTGTTGAAGCTTTAGAATATGGGATGCCACCAGCTGCTGGGTTTGGTATGTCAGAGCGGTTTTTTGCTATGCTGATGGATCAACCAGTTAGAGAAATGGTATTTTTTCCAACAATGAAGGCAGAGAGACCGGAAAATCGAAAATTTAAGAACAAATCGGATGATGTCGGAGAGGATCAGATTGGCATTACCCGTGATGAGGCGTATCAGCTTCTAACAGAAATGATTGCTAATAAAAATTTAATCAAGCATGGTTTAGCAGCAGAGGTTATTATGCGAAGTTTGGCAAGAAGGTTTGGCGAGAATGAAGAAGAATGGGCGATAGTTGGACTTCTTCATGATGCAGATTATGAGCTGGTGGAAAAAGATTCAAAACGTCACACACTAGTTACTGCTGAAAAACTCTCAGAAAAAGGTGTATCAGAGCGAATAATTAATGCAATTAAAGCCCACAGTGATGAACATAAGCCTAATAGAGAAAATAATTTGGAGAAAGCGATTTATGCTGCAGATGAATTAGCTGGTTTAATAACTGCTGTAGCTTTAGTGCGCCCAGATAGGAAACTCGGATCAGTTGACGTTGATTCGGTTTTGAAAAAATTTCCCCAAAAATCCTTTGCTGCTGGAGCAAAAAGAGAACAGATTTTAACTTGTGAAGCCGAACTTGGAATTCCTTTGGAAGAATTTGTTACAATAGCGCTGGAAGCAATGCAGGAAATATCACAAGAATTAGGATTGTAGTTTCTATGTTAGATATAAATTTTATTCGAGAAAATAAAGAAAAAGTAATAGATGCAGCTAAACAAAAAGGTGTTGATATTGATATTAACAGGCTTTTGGAAGTTGACCAAACAAGAAGAGAGTTAATCAAGAAAGTTGATGACTTAAGAGCGCAAAGAAACGAAGCGGCTAAAAATCGAGATATCGAAAAAGGAAGACAGATAAAGAGTGAATTAGACACTTGGGAGTTAGAGCTAAAAGAAGCGCAGGAAAGATTTGAGCATCAGATGTCTTTTATACCAAATGTTCCTCTTCCAGCAGTCCCAAGAGGTGATGAGTCAAATAACAAGGTTATTAAAAAGGCAGGAGAGGTTCCGAATTTTAACTTTACTGTTCGGGATCACTTAGAGCTTGCAGAGATGCTTGATATTGTGGATATTCCAAGGGCAACGAAAGTTTCTGGGAGTAGATTTTATTATCTAAAAAATGAAGGAGTTTTGTTAGAACTTGCACTACTTCAATATGCACTCAAAAAATTAATGGCCGAAGGGTTTTCTCCAATATTTCCCCCTGCCTTGATTAAACAAGATATAACTCAAGGACTAGGCTATTGGGCTGGTGGAAACCATAACAATTATTACTTAGTTCAAGATTTTGAAGAGGTTGAAAAGGGTGTTGAAAACCCAAATCCTTTATATCTGATCGGTACAGCAGAGCATGCTTTAGTGCCGATGCATAAGGATGAAGTTTTTAAAGAAGAAGCTCTGCCAAAAAAATATGTAGGGTTCTCGCCATCTTTTCGAAGAGAAGCTGGTACTTACGGAAAAGATACCAGGGGAATACTTCGGGTTCATCAGTTTAATAAGGTCGAGATGGTGGCTTTTGTTAGAGTTGAAGATGACCAAGAGACACGAAAACATCTTCTTAATTTAGCTGAAAGCTTTATGCAGGATCTGAGGCTACCTTATCAAGTTGTTCAATTGGCATCTGGTGATACAAGTTTTCCAGCTGCAGAGACTATTGATATTGAAACTTGGCTTCCTGGGCAAGATAAGTATAGAGAAACCCATTCAATTTCAACTACAACTGATTTTCAAGCAAGAAGATTAAATATTAAGTATAAGGATCAAAGCGGGCAAATGAAATTTGTCTATATTTTAAATGGCACAGCCTTTGCAATTGGTAGAACTTTAATTGCTATATTAGAAAACTATCAACAAGAGGATGGGTCTGTGAAAGTCCCTGAGGTTTTAATTCCATACACCGGTTTTGATGTAATTAAGCCTAAATAATTTTACTGCTGATTACTTTGTTGTTGTCTTTGTCGAAGAAGCTCCAAGGCTGATGTTGGACTAGCAGATGGTGTGCTAGAACCTTTATTTAAAGTTCCAAAGGTTTGAGTGGCACCGTTTGTTGCTTCCGGATCAGGTTGAATTTGGGCGGTCGGAGTAGCAGGCATTTCCGTACCCCCCGGTGGGACAAGAGCATTTTGGGGAAGTTGGCCCGGAGGGTTAGTTAAAGGTGTTTGATCTTGTGTTTCAGCTGGTAGGGATGATGTTTCCGGTGCAGCCCCGTTTGCAAAAAAGAGAAAATATACAGAGGCTGCTGTGACAAGCAGTAATACTAGTACTCCTGTAATAATTAATTTAAGTGGAATTTTACTTTGTGTAGCGCCTGCTACTTCTGGAATTGGTTTTTGATTAATAACAAGACTATCACTTGAAACTGGAGGAGTATAGATAGTGGTTGGTACCCCTGTCGGGCTTGAAGCAGATAGTTGGGAAAGATCAGTTGGGGCGGGTTCTTCTACAGGAGGTATTGGCTGAGGGGTTTGTCCTTGAAGTGTGGCTACTACTGACTGGACGGCTGCTGCATTATCTACAAGAGGTGGTGTTTGTTCTTGTACTGGTGGCCAGGTAGGAATAGAAGTTGGCGGGGTAGGGTTTTCGGGTGGTATACTTGGAGGTTGTTGGACTTCTGGAGGGAGTTGTGGTGTTTCTGGTACTGTTTGAGGTGTAAAAGGTTGGTTGGGATCAAAATTAGGGGTAAAAGTATCAGCAGGTTGAGGTGTGTTTGGAATATCTGATGTAGTCATAAGAGAAGGCGCGGGGATGTTAAGAGAATCAACAGATGTTTGGAGCGTGTTCCAGTCGGGCGTTGTTGCTTGATTCAGCATATCAGATGCTGTGGGTTCAGCCATTTGAGTTGCTACAGGTGTGTTTAAATCAGTGTCTGCAGGAGAATTTAGATCAACTGGCAGGTTGGGATTATTGTTTTGAGCAGATTGGTTATTGTTATCCATAAGGCAGTTATATCTAGTGTATGTAAAACTATTAAGTTTTGTCAATCTTTGTTAGAATATGGGCTATGTTAAGCATTTTTCAAGGGTTATTGGATGCGAATAAGAAAGAAATAAATAGGTTGTCATCTATAGCCAACAAAATCAATGATCTTGAGCCAGAAATTAAGAAACTCTCAGATAAAAAGTTAAAAGAGAAAGCTCTTGAACTTAAAAAAAGGGCCCAAGATGGAGAGCCTCTGAACGAGTTGTTGGTTGAAGCATTTGCCTTGTGCCGGGAGGCAGGTTTTCGGACCTATAAAATCCGTGCTTTTGATGTGCAGTTGATGGCTGCTATTGCACTTCATGAAGGCAAAATTGCTGAACAAAAAACAGGTGAAGGAAAAACCTATACTGCTGTATTTGCCGCTTTCCTTAACTCCTTAGCAGGCAAAGGGGTGCATGTAGTAACAGTTAATGATTATCTGGCCAAACGAGACTGCGGGTGGAATGGTCCTATTTATCATCTACTTGGAGTTAGTTGTACCACAATTGTTCATGATGCAGCTTTTATTTATGATCCGGAGTTTGAAGATAAAAGTGCCGCAGACGAGAGATTAAAACATCTTCGGCCAGTTACCCGAAAAGAAGCTTATGCAGTAGATATTACCTATGGAACTAATAATGAGTTTGGGTTTGATTATTTGCGGGATAACATGGCACATTCATTGCCACAGCAAGTTCAAAGAGGGCACTTTTATGCGATAGTTGATGAGGTTGATTCAATCTTAATTGATGAAGCCCGGACTCCGTTAATTATTTCTGCTCCAGCCCAGGAGCCAACTGAAAAGTATGTTAAGTTTGCCCAAATAGTAGATAAGCTTTCTTCCGATTCAGATTATGTAGTTGATGAGAAGATGCGGTCAGCACATTTAACAGACAACGGCGTTGTCAAAATAGAAAAAATGCTGGGCGTAGAGAACCTGTACGAAAGCGATTTTTCTGCGCTGCACCACATTGAAGAGGCTCTGAAAGCAAGGACCTTATTCCAAAAAGATCGGGATTATGTGGTGAAAGATGGAGAGGTAATTATTGTAGATGAATTTACCGGTAGGTTAATGCCAGGCAGGCGTTATTCTGAAGGTTTGCATCAAGCGATCGAGGCAAAAGAAGGTGTTCCGATCCAGCAAGAATCCCAGACGCTGGCAACCATCTCTTTTCAGAACTACTTTAGAATGTATGAAAAATTAGCTGGTATGACTGGTACTGCAGCGACAGAAGCTGAGGAGTTTCACAAGATTTACAAATTGGATGTTGTAGTAATTCCTACTCATATGCCAATGATTCGGGCAGATTTGTCTGATTCGATCTATAAAACTCAATCCGCCAAATACACAGCTGTAGCTGAAGAGGTAGCCCGTGTTCATGAGATAGGTCAACCTGTTTTGGTCGGTACAACATCGATTGAGAAAAATGAGTTCTTATCACAGCTTCTAAAGAGAAAAGGTATCTCACATGCGTTGCTTAATGCCAAAAACCACGAAAAGGAGGCTGAAATTATTACCAAAGCTGGAGAAAAAGGGGCAGTGACTGTGGCAACTAATATGGCTGGTCGGGGTGTGGATATTAAGTTGGGGGAGGGTGTTGCAGATCTTGGAGGGTTGTATGTGATTGGTACAGAACGTCATGAGTCCCGAAGAATAGATAACCAGCTTCGGGGCCGATCTGGCCGACAAGGTGACCTTGGTACTTCAAAGTTTTATGTATCTTTAGAGGATGATTTGATGAGGATCTTTGGTGGGGATCAAGTTGCCCGGGTAATGGAGATGCTAAAGATTCCAGAGAATATGCCGATTGAAAATCCGCTTGTTTCAAGGGCAATCGAGGGAGCTCAAAAGAAAGTAGAAGGCCACAACTTTGATTCCCGAAAACATACGGTTGAATATGATGATGTCATGAATCAACAAAGAAGGATTATTTATGGCATCCGAAAACAGATACTTGAGGCTATCGATAAAAAGGATGATTCTCTCAAAGAAGAGGTCTTAGAAAAAGTATCAAGAGAAATCGAAAGTATTGTGTCAGTAAATACAATAGAAGGTGTAAATAGCGAGAAAATTGTTGATGATTTTTGCACGATTATCTCTTTTGACGACCAATCTGAAAAAGAGCTAATTCAACGAGTTAAAAGCGAATCTTTAGTTGATGGAATTAAAACTTTCCTAACTGATTTAGCAAGAGACCTATATGAACAGAGAGAAAAACAAGTGGGATCAGAGATCGCCAGACAAATGGAGTCCTTTGTCTATTTACAAACTATCGATCAACTCTGGATTGAGCATTTAGATACTGTTGATGATATGCGGATTGGAATTGGTCTTCGGGGTTACGCTCAAAAAGATCCGTTAGTGGAGTATAAAAGAGAAGCTTATGATTTGTTTGAAAAACTAATGGCAAACATTGATTCTGAAGTCGTGCATAAAATTTATAAAGTTGCAGTTGATACAAGACAGCCTCTGCCAGTAGCTGATCTGTCGCAAGCAAGAGAAGTCCATAATGAAGCCTTGGATCAACAAAATCTACTCGAAGAAACCGGCAGTCTAATCAGTGAAGTAGACAGGTTAAATGAATCTAGTTCTGGAACAAAGGTAAAAATAGAAAGAGCTGGTGGGGTTGTAACAGAAAATGTTTATAACGATGCCGGTCATCTTTCTCGAAAAAAGCCCGGACGAAACGACCCCTGCTATTGCGGCAGCGGACGCAAGTACAAGAAGTGCCATTACCCTAATTAATTATTTGAATTCTAAATTCAAGAATTAATCTGCAGTGACAATTTTGATTTTTTGTGTTGTTGGCTTATTTAAGCGAGAAGGTTGTATAATACTTACATAGTTAATACACTTATTTTTGATTTTTCCAGAGTATTACTTTATCCAAAAGATGAGGAATACAAAGGTGGGTTAAATAAATTAGATCAGGATCTTAGCCAAAGAAGTGACTATGTATTTGATGATTACTTTTCTAACGAAGGGTTAATAGAATATTTAAATAACCTTTAAAATGGAAGATAAATATAATCGCAAAGTTCAATGTAGTGTAACAAATTTTATTTTCTGTGGAGATGAATACTTGTTTTTGAAAAGAAAATCTACAAAAAGGATAGATCCGGGAAAATTGAATGGTGTAGGGGGAAGAGTTGAACCAGGAGAAGATTATTTAACAGCAGCTATTAGGGAGACGAAGGAAGAAACTGGATATAAAGTTTCAGTGGAAGATATTAAGCTAGTTTGTGTTGGCAGGCTTGAAGGAGGATATGATGAAGATTGGGTAATGTGCTTTTTTAAGATTAAAGTACTTGATAAGAAAATACCTCATGGTGAGAATACAGATGATGGTGAATTGATTTGGCTGCATAAGGATAACGTATTAGATAGTAACCACGATTTGGTTGATGATTTAAATTATGTTTTTAAAGATATCGTTGAAGATAACCTTTTGATTTTTTGTGCTAAAGTAGGAGATGATCAAAAAATTCAAGAAATAAGTATCTCAAAAGCCTCCAAATGAAAAATATCTATAAAACTGCAAGGAAGTTAGACCTGATTGATTAGTATGAGTGACCAGTTGACATGTGTTAGCACTCTTGGTATACTAGTGCTAATGTGTAGGGGGTATTGACAAGAATGGCCATTCCTAGAAACCTAACCTTAAAAACCCAGAAAGCAATTCAAGGCTCCCATGATTTAGCATCCAGCAATCAGAATTCAGAGTTAAACCCATTGCATTTACTTTCCTCAAGCCTTTCTCTATCTGATACAGTTATTGAACCTTTGTTAAAACGCCTGTCAGTAGATATTAACTCTCTGAAAAATGTGGTTGAGCAGAAAATCGGTTCTCTTCCAAAGTTAAATGGTGCTTCTTCCGACCAAATTTACCCCTCCAGAGAGCTCGTTAAGGTCTTGGAAAAGAGTGCCGATGAAGCCAGAAAAATGGAAGACTCATATATTTCTGTTGAACATGTTCTGCTTTCTTTAATTGAAATAGATTCGCCAGCTCAAAAGATTTTAATTGATGCAAACTTGGATTATCGAAAAATTAAGGAGGCATTAGAGCTGATTCGCGGTCCTCATAAAGTCACAGATGAAACTCCTGAAGATAAATTTCAGGCCTTGGAAAAATATGGTATTGATCTAACTGCTAAGGCTCGGGAGGGAAAGCTTGATCCGGTAATCGGCAGAAACGAAGAGATTAGACGAGTAATGCAGGTTTTATCCAGGCGGACAAAAAATAATCCAGTATTAATCGGTGAACCAGGTGTTGGTAAAACAGCAATTGTTGAAGGGCTAGCGCAGAGGATTATAAATGGGGATGTCCCGGATACACTTAAAAATAAAAAAGTAGTTGCCTTGGATTTGGGAGCGATGCTGGCCGGGGCTAAATTTAGGGGTGAATTTGAGGACCGGTTAAAAGCAGTCTTAAAAGAGATTACTACAGCAGGAAATGTGATTACTTTTATTGATGAATTGCATACAGTGGTTGGGGCCGGGGCAGCAGAAGGCGCGATTGATGCTTCCAACATGTTAAAGCCGATGCTTGCTCGAGGGGAGCTACATACAATCGGTGCAACGACTTTAAAAGAATACAGAGAACATATTGAAAAAGATCCGGCATTAGAGAGGCGTTTTCAACCTATTTTGGTTGAAGAGCCTAGTGTTGAAGATACAATCGCGATCTTGCGGGGCCTTAAAGAAAGATATGAGGTTCACCATGGAGTGCGTATCACTGATCCAGCGATTATTGCCTCAGCCACTTTGTCGCACAGATATATCTCAGGAAGATTTTTACCAGACAAAGCAGTTGATTTAGTTGATGAGGCAGCTTCATCTTTAAAGATGCAGGTTGAAAGTTCACCAATAGAACTTGATCAATTGCACCGAAGAGTAACTCAACTAGAGATTGAAAAACAGGCGTTGAAAAATGAAAAAGATGAAAAGAGTAAGCAAAGACTAGAAGAGTTGGAAAAAGAGTTGTCGGAAACCAGAGAAAAGATGAATACTTTGCAAGCCCGTTGGATGGAAGAAAAGCAAGTTATAGGCGAGGTAAGGTCTTTAAATGAAAAATTAGACAAATTAAAACATAAGCTTGAAAGATCTCAAAGAGATGGGGATTTAGAAACTGCTGCCAGAATCCAGTATGGAGAAATCCCGGAAACTGCCAAAAAATTACAGGCAGTAGAAAAGAAGTTAAAAGAAGGCAGCGGCGGGTTGCTTCGGGAAGAGGTGACTGAAGAGGATATTGCCAAAGTTGTGGCTCGTTGGACAGGAATTCCTGTTACAAGACTACTTCAGTCGGAAACAGGTAAACTTGCTAATTTAGAAGAGGAACTGCACAAAAGGGTAATTTCACAAATGCATGCAGTAAAAGCTGTAGCAAATAGCATTCGAAGATCACGCGCAGGGATTTCTGATCCAAATAGGCCGATTGGTTCATTTATTTTCTTAGGCCCAACTGGTGTTGGTAAAACAGAACTCGCTAGAGCTTTGGCAGAAAATTTGTTTAATGATGAAGCCAATATAGTTCGGGTTGACATGTCAGAATATATGGAATCCCACTCTGTAGCCCGTTTGATTGGTGCACCTCCGGGATATGTCGGGTTTGATGAAGGGGGGCAGTTAACAGAAGCTGTCAGAAGAAAACCTTATTCTGTGATTTTATTTGATGAAATTGAAAAAGCTCACCCTGATGTATTTAATATTTTGCTTCAGGTGCTGGATGACGGGCGTTTGACAGATGGAAGAGGAAGAACGATAGATCTTAGAAATACCATCATTATTATGACTTCCAATTTGGGTTCTGATGCACTAATAGGAAAAGACGATTCTGCTTGGGCAAAGGTTAAAAGTGAGATTATGGAAATTGTTAAAAAAACATTCAGACCCGAGTTTTTAAACCGTGTTGATGAGGTTGTGATCTTTAATAACTTAACTGAAAATGATTTAGAAAAGATTGTAGAGATACAACTTGCTAAATTGCAAAAAAGACTTACTGAAAAGGATATCCACCTAGAGATTTCAGACCCATTAAAGAAGTTTTTGATTAAAGAGGGGTTTGATCCCGTATACGGTGCCCGTCCCCTGAAGCGAGCCATTCAGGACCTGCTGGTTGATGAACTGGCGCTGCAGATTATTGAAGGTAAAATTAAAGATGGTCAAAAAGTTAAAGCAGATTTTAAAGCTTCGAAAGTCGTCCTACTAACCAGCCGGTAACAAACCCTCCGATATGGGCCAGATATGCTACACCACCTTGTTCAGTTGCTGAGAAGACAAGGGATGCTGTCCCGCTTAGAAGCTGAATTACAAACCAATAAATTAACATAATAAATGCCGGGATCCGAACTATAGTAAACAAGCCAAAAAGCGGCACAAGTGTTTTAATCTCATGGCGGGGGAAAAACACAAAGTATGCTCCCAGTACTCCCGCTACAGCTCCTGATGCTCCAAGCATAGGTATAGGAGACTGCGGAGCAGTTAGATATTGAGATAGCCCTCCAACTATTCCTGATGTTAAATAAACAAGTGGGAAAAGAATAAAGCCTAATCTTTCTTCGACATTATCACCAAATACCCACAAAAAGAGCATGTTTGAAGCGATATGGATTATACCGCCATGCAAAAATTGGCTGGTAACAAAAGGGATTAAAGACTCAAAACTTTGAAAGTCAACAAATCTGGGTACTAAAGCATACTGCATAATAAAAGATTCTAAATTGTTGACCGATAGCTCTTGGATGAAGATTAGGACATTGATTAGTATTATGAGCATTGTCCATATTGGATATCTTCTTGTTTGGGCGCTGTCGTCAAGTGGAAGCATATTAGTCTATAGTAAATAGTATGTGTAAGTTTTAAGGTTAAAATTCGAAAATGTATGGTAAAAAGATCAGACTTCCGATTACTCCAGCTACAATTGAAACTACTAAAACACTCCCCGCAGCTATATCTTTAGCCTTTTTAGCCCCTGGATGATGGTCGGTAGTAAAATTATCAACTATTGTTTCGATAGCTGTATTAGTTAATTCAATAGAAATTACAAGTCCGGTAAGAAGAAGTATGATGATAAATTCAAATTTGGTAATTTGTAGAAACCAACCCAAAATTAGTGCTAAAAATGCTGCCAGAAAATGAAACTTCAAATTAGGTTCTTCTTTGAGAGCAGTTGAAATACCCTCAATTGCGTATTTAAAAGATAAGACACGATGTTTGTTCATTAGTTAATAATTATCTCACGTTTATCTTCAGAAAGTCTTTTTAATTTTACTACTATCGAACCTTTGGGTAATTTATCATTTAGTTTTTCTGCCCACTCAATCAAAGTTATACTTTTTTTGTTTTCTAAAATCTCTTGAATTCCGGACTGCTTTAAGTCAAAGTTATCTTCAAAACGGTATAAATCGATATGATGGAACATCATTTTTGTGTCAGGAACTTCGTATTGCCTAATGACTATAAATGTTGGTGAGATGATTTTCTCCTCTACCCCAAGTCCCTTGGCAAAACCTTGAGCAAAGGTTGTTTTACCAGCGCCTAGATCTCCCTTTAGTGCAACAATACCTCCTGAATTTTTTATCTCTTTTGCAAGATCCTCTGCTAAATGCTTAGTTTCTTCTGGTGAATTTGTAATCTTAATCATTTCTTGAAAAATTTATTAATTAAACTTGGATTAGATTTTATCAGAAAAATTATTGCAGAAGAAATAATAAGTAAAACAGCAACAGAGCCTAAGATTATCGGGAGTTTTTTGATTCTTTCTGGACTTGTCTTTGTCTCGTTATAAGTTGGAGTAGAAGATGAAGGGGTTGAGATGCCGGCAACATCTCCGCTTAAATCAGGGACTTTGTAATTAATCTTGCTAGGTGTGGGTTTTGGTTGAGTCTTTGGACTTGGGCTCGGTGTTGGAAGTAGAGAAGGGGATGGGGATGAAGATGGAGAGGGCGATGCAGTGTTTTTGATTGTTGATTTTGTAGGTTTTGGGGATGGAGATGGCGTTGGACTTGGAGTTGGTGAGGGTGAAGGTTGAGGTGAAGGGGTTTCGATTGCAGCTACTGCTATAGTTACCTGATTGCTACTCCAGGAATAATTTCCTGCTTCAGTGAATCTTTTGATTTTTAATACATAATTTCCAGCTCCGCTGTAATATGGACTACTTATATCAACTTTTACGCTAATTTGACCAGACCACACTCCATTATCATCGGTTGTTACTTTTAGAACTGAAGTGTAATCTGCTGATGTATATTTGATCCATTCAGAGACATTGAAAGTTTGTCCAAAATATTTATTAACTCCTTCTTTCTGAAAGGCCCCTTCTAAATAATAAGATTTATTATTTTGCCCACTGAGTGAAAGATTAGTATCTAAAAGAATTTCTTCATCTTCTGTAACTGTTGTTTGTGAAGTACCAAAATTTAAGGCAGCGAAAACATTTTGAGGAAATTTCAATAAAACAAAAGAGATAATTAAAAGTGCAAAAAAGTATCCCTTCACCTTAAACTAAATATAGCGTAAATTTATGGGATATGCCAGTAGAGGGTGACAATGCTATTTTTATGGTCAACGAACACTCCTTTACCAATAGTGCTAGTTAAGTAGCAAGGCTTGGTGTCTTGGGTCGTGTATGATTCTCCGTCTAAAACTGCATAGATAGAAGCAGGATAATCGGCAATATCAAGTCCAGAATGAGTTCCTAAGAAATATTTTTCTCCGAATGTTGTGGTAATTTTCCCTTCAGAATAATTGGATGTTGGTTTATGAAATTGTCCGGATTGAATATAGGGAAGAGGGTTTACCTTATTCTCTCTGCCTATAATAATCCCGTTTTCTACTCTGGCAGGAGTCATCACTTCAAAATGCAAATGCGGTCCTGTAGAACAGCCGGTATTTCCAACAGAAGCTATTGTTGTGCCTCTGGAAACAGGTCCAAGTTTAGCTCCTCTGGAGGCTAAAGCTCGGGCGATAGACTCTGTATCTGCCCGGAGTCTAACAAGCAAGGCTTGGAATTTTACTTCGTCGTTTTGGGTGACTTTAAGAAGTTCTGCTTTTGCTTGTTTTTGCTCTTCCAGCTCATGTTGATATTTTTCCAACTGATCCTGGTATTTTTTCTGCTCGTCTTGTCTTTTTTGCTTGTCATCCCTTTGGTCGTTATATAAAGATTTAGTGGCCTGAAGGTCATATAAATATTTTTTCTCTTCTGCTTGAACTGTTTCGACATACTTTACTTTCCGAAGCAAATCGGCGAATCCAAAAGATGAAAAGAAAAGGTCAAGTGTATTTGTGTTGCTGTACTTATAGGTCTTGATTATCATATTAAGTAAAGCCTCAGACAACCTATCGATATTGGCAGATATCCTTGTCATCCTGGTTTCCAGATCACTAATCTCTTTGTTGAGTTTGGCGATTTTAAAATTTGTTTCTTCAATCCGGAGTTTAGTAAGGGCTGTTTGGCTATCTATTGCCGTAAGTTGGGATTTAAGAGTCTTTTCTTGTTGTTTAGTTTCATTGAGTTGTGTTTGAACTCTTTTGATCTCTTCTTGTTTTTCCCGAAGTTGTTTGTCGAGATCCTCTTCTGCATAGGCTAAAGGTACAAAAATTAAACTCAAGTAAACAACAAGAGTTAGTAAAATTAGGAATTTTTTCATTTTTTATTTTAAATCCGAAGATATCTTCTTACTGCTGCGTATGAGCCGAAAAAGCCTATAATCAAGGCCAGAAGTAGTTCTACTAAGAAAAGTCCTAAGAACACTATTGGTGAAATGGATAGTAATTTAACTTCTGCCATATTTCTTTCTATGAAAGGCGCAAAGTACCATAAAAGCACCAGGCTAGAAATCCAAGCAAAAACAGCTCCAACTACTCCATAAAACATGCCTTCAAGTAAAAACGGCATCCGGATAAACCAATTGGAAGCCCCGAGTAATTTCATTGTCTCAATTTCAGATCTCCTAAGCCGGATCTTAAAACCAATCACCATTAAGATAACCAAGGTAGCAAAGGTAGCTAGAAAACTAATTAAAACGAGTCCTACAAAGCGGATAATCTCTGTTGCTTTATTTAAAGATTCCACTACATCTTCTGGATATACAACTTCCTCTACAACCGGCTCTTGTTTTAAAATTTCTGCAATCGGCCCTAAGTCTTTTGGGGTAATTGCTGATATTTCCAAAGATGCCGGGAGGATATTGGCTGTTACAAGCTCAAGCAGAATTGGTTTGTCCTTGTTTCTTTCTTTGTATATTTCGAGCGCTTCTTGTTTGGAAATATATTTTAGGTTTGTAACTTTACCGGTTGCCACCAGTGATTCTTTTATTAAATTAATATCAGAATCAGTTGTGCCGTCTTTAAAGAAGGCTATTGCTTGTGGTTTACTTTCGTAGTACTGCAGTATTTTTTGAGATCCGAGTGCAATTAACAAAAACACAGACACTACTAAAAATGTTAGAAACATTACCATTGAAGCGGTTAGTGCCTGATAAGGTGCTCTGCGGATATTTCTTTTTACAAATTTAATGTAACTCATATTTTCCCTCCTTATTATCTTTAACTACTTTTCCTCCTTTGATGTAAACCACACGCCTTTTTAAGGTGTTTACAATCTCAACGTTATGGGTGGCCATTAAAACAGTTGTTCCCCAAGAATTTATCTCATTTAAAAGTTGTATTACTCCCCAGGCTGTTTGAGGATCTAGATCTCCTGTAGGTTCATCTGCCAAAAGCAGGTCTGGTTTGGAAATTATAGCTCTGGCAATTGCGGTTCTTTGAGCCTCTCCTCCAGAAAGTTGCTGCGGGAACAAATTTCTACGGTCCCAAATCTCAAAAAGTTTTAGTATCCGTTCGACTTCTTTTTTGATTTCTTTATCACTAAAATCTCTCACCTCAAGTGCTAATGCTACGTTCTCAAATACTGTCCGGTCATCAAGTAGTTTAAAGTCTTGAAACACAAACCCTAGTTTTCTTCGATAAATAAGAGTTTCTTTACTATTTAATTTATTAATATCAATATTATCGACAAGTATTTTTCCTGAAGTTGGGATATATTCTTTTGCCAGCAGCCGAAGTAGTGTTGATTTACCAGCCCCAGAGGGGCCAACTAGAAACACAAACTCACCACCCTCAATTCTCAAATCTACATCTGAAAGGGCAGAACTTGTTGAACCAAATTTTTTACTAACATTCTCAAATTTGATAATCATGAATGGAGGCGAGCAAACTACTCAATCTCTTCAACTCTACCAACGTCCATTAGCCAGCCTTCTTTAATTGCTTTTTGTGTTTCTCCGAATACTTTTACTTTTTTACCTTCATATAAAGAAAGATCCACCACCGAAGAAGTCAAGGTGACTGGAACAGCGCCGTCTCTGACTAAAATATGGGTGCCTTCTGTGTATTCTTCTGCTTTAGTTGGTTCTGGCTTTTTGGCAATTTTTCCTTGGGCAAAATCTCTAAATGTTCTGGTATCTTGTTGGGCTGCTTTGACAGGACCTGATGAATCTGTTTTAGATTCAGAACTACTTTTTTCTGAGGAGGATAGGAAATAACCAGTAGATAACCCTGCCAGTAAAGATGCAATAATTACACCGGCTACGATCTTACCAAACTTAGGGGAAGAGTTTAATTTATGGAGAAGATTACTTGGTTCCATGTAAATTTTATTTTATCTTAAAGTTAGAAAGTAATCAAGCAATTATAGAGTATGAATTCAGTTTTCTCCAGTAGTCCGTCATTGCGAGCGTAGCGAAGCAATCCCTGCCTGCCTGCAGGCTGGTTATTAGATCGCCGCGTCCTCCGATGTACATCGGAGTCCTCGCGATGACAGTGTACTGGAAAATACTAAATAGTTACATTATAGAGTTCGTATTTCAGCCTCGATAAATTGATCTAGTTCTCCATCCAGTACGGCATCTGTATCAGAGGTTTCAACATCAGTCCGTAAATCTTTGACCATGTGGTAAGGGTGAAGTACGTATGAGCGGATCTGCATTCCCCAAGAGGCTTGAGTGACACCGCCTTTAAGTTCTTTTCTTTCCTCTTGCTCCTGCGACTTTTTTAGCTGCCAAAGTTTAGCTAAAAGAAGCTGCATGGCGTTTTCCCGGTTTTGAAGCTGTGACCGCTCTGTCTGGGCAGTGACAACGACTCCTGTTGGAATATGTTTGAGCCGGACAGCAGTATTGACTTTATTAACATTCTGGCCACCGGCGCCCCCTGACCTGTAGGCCTCAAATTCTATATCAGATGGATTTATTTCTATCTCCTCTTGGTTAGTAATTAAAGGTAATACTTCCACTAGTGCAAAAGAGGTTTGTCTTAAATTGTCAGCATTGAAAGGAGAAAGGCGGACAAGCCTGTGGGTTCCAGCTTCACCTTTAAGCATACCATAAGCATATGGTTCATGGATTGTCATAGAAACAGTCTTAACACCGGCCTCTTCTCCTGGATCGATATTAGTAATTTCGCAGTGCCAACCCTTTTTATCAAAATATTTTTGGTACATCCGGGACAACATCTCTGCCCAATCCATTGCTTCTGTTCCGCCTGCTCCGGAGTGGATAGAAATTATAGCTTCATGTTGATCGTATTCATCTGAGAGATATAGCTTCAGTTCTAATTGATCAAGAATCTTCCCGATTTGAAGCATCTCTTTTTTTAAGTCCTCCAGCATGGATTCTTCCGTTGATAACTCAAGAGCTGTTTGGATTCTATCTTGTAAATCTTCTAAAGTCTCTAAAAGTCTTTGATTTTCGGCTAGCTTTTTTGACACTCTTTTTGCTTCTTCAGGGTTTTCCCAGAAATCAGGCTTATTCATTTTAGATTCCAGCCCGTTAATCTCTTTTTTAATTTCGTCCTGGTCTATGGAGCTTAAAACCTTTTTGAAACGTTCATTAAGCTGGTGTAACTTTTCTTTTAATTCATCCATGTGGTGATTATATCTTATCTTAATGATAAAATCAGGTTGTGAGACTATATATTGATACTTCAGATGCAGAAAAAGTTGAAGTTGTCTTAAAAAAAGACAGTCAAGAGATTGACACTAAAGTTGCAAAAAACAGATATGGTTCTCAGGTACTTCTTTATTTGATTACAGATTTGCTCAAAATGAATACTTTAGAATTTAGAGATTTAAAAGAAATTGAAGTGAATACTGGTCCAGGGTCATTTACAGGACTCCGTGTTGGCGTGTCTGTAGCTAATGCTTTGGGACTAGCTTTAAATATTCTTGTTAACGGAAAGAAACAAGAGGTAAATTTGCGCTATACTTAATATAACAATGAAGTTAAGGCACTTCTTTCTTCCGCACCCAGAGACTCACAAAAAAGCTCATTTAATCTCATGGCAGGCATTGTTTATTTATATTTTACTTTTTGTCATACTTCGAATTGGCTTAGATTTTTATGCTCAGGTAAGGCCAGGAGTTTTAGGCGTAAATTCTAGCATTAATAAAGAGTCTCTCATTGAATATACCAATAAAGAAAGAGTAAAAAAAGGTCTGCCACCCCTTGTTTTAAATGAAAAATTAAGCCAAGCTGCAGGAGAAAAAGCTAAAAACATGTTTGAGGAAAACTACTGGGCGCATTATTCTCCGTCAGGAAAAAATCCTTGGGGTTTTATTCAAAGCTCAGGTTATAAATTTACCTTTGCCGGGGAGAATTTAGCCCGGAACTTTTACACTTCGGAAGAAGTAGTTGCTGCATGGCTTGCGTCTCCTTCACATAGAGATAATCTTTTAAATCCGAGGTTTAAAGATGTTGGTTTTGCAGTTGTTGAAGGAGTTTTGAAGGGGCAAAAAACAACTCTAGTTGTGCAGGAGTTGGGTACTCCATCTGAAGTCATAGCTGCATTGCCTCAAGAAACAAAAAAACAAGCAACTTCTTTACAAGTTATCTCAGAAGCAAGTGAGCAAAATGTCTTAGTCTCTAATTCTTCAATTTTAGACCCTTATTTTCTTTTAAAAGCTGTCGGATTTTCAATTATAGGCATGCTTGCAGCCTTAGTATTAATAGATCTATATGTCATCCGAAGAAGGGCAGTATATCGGATATCATCGAGGCATATGCCGCATTTAGCGCTACTTAGTGTTGCTGCCAGTGCTTTATTTAGTATGTCGCCAGGATCAATATTATGATAAAAAAATTTTTAAAGTTAGATTTAATGCATCTATTTTTAGTTTTTAGTATCATAGCTTTTGCTGCTTTGCTAATTTTCAAACAGAATACTTTGCTTAAGATTAATATTGTCGCTCTCACTTCTATAATTTATTTAAGTATGGCTTTAGTACATCACTATAAGGATAAGACCTTGACGTTAGAGGTTATAATAGAATATGTGCTAATTGCTCTGCTCGCTATAGTAGTGGTTTCCGGATTTTTAATATGATTTAATATGAAAGGTGTGATTACTGCAGGAGGCCTTGGAACAAGGCTTTATCCTTTAACATACGTAACAAATAAACATTTACTTCCTGTCTATAACAAACCAATGATTTTTTATCCAATAGAGACTTTGGTTAATGCTGGTATTGACGAAATTATGATAGTTGTTGGTGGTCCTCATGTTGGGCATTTTTTAAATATTTTAAGAAACGGTCGGGAGTTGGGGGTTAAACACTTAGAATTTGCTTATCAGGAAAAAGAAGGCGGTATCGCTCAAGCTTTAAGCTTGGCAGAAAATTTTGCAGATAATGACAACGTGGCAGTTATTTTGGGTGATAACACAACAGATGCTGATATCTCAAAAGATGTTGCAAGGTTTAGCGGTGGAGCACAAATTTTTTTAAAGCAGGTTCCCGACCCTCACCGTTTTGGAGTGCCCACCTTTGACTTAAGTGATTCTTCAAAGATCTTAAAAATTACTGAAAAACCTAAAAACCCTGATTCTGATTTTGCAGTTACTGGACTCTATATGTATGACAGTAGAGTTTTTGATTTTATAAAAAATATTAAGCCCTCAGATAGAGGTGAGTTAGAAATTACTGATGTCAATAATGAGTATATTAAAAAAGGTGAGTTAACTTGGAGTGAGCTTAAAGGGTATTGGCGAGATGCTGGGACTTTTGATACTTTGCTAGAAGCGACAAATCATTGGGCAAAAAAACAAACAAATTAATGAAACTTCTTGTAACTGGTGGAGCTGGATTTATTGGATCTAATTTTATCGGTTATTATTTAAAAAATCATCCTGAAGATCAAATTATCAATCTTGATAGTTTAACTTATGCCGGGAATTTAGAAAGTTTAAAAGATGTAGCAGAAAATCCGCATTATTCATTTATTCAAGGTGATATAACTAATCCCGAAGATGTTAAAGAAGCAATGACAGGGGTAGATTTCGTTGTCCATTTTGCTGCCGAGTCTCATGTTGACCGCTCACTGCTTGATCCTTTGGTGTTTGTTAAAACTAATGTTTTAGGCACAGGAGTTTTACTGAACGAAGCATTAAATCAAAATATTAAGCGGTTTCACCATGTATCAACTGATGAGGTTTTTGGGAGCTTAGAATTGGATGATTCCCACCAATTTAACGAACAAACACCGTATGATCCAAGAAGTCCTTATTCGGCATCTAAAGCTGGATCTGATCATTTGGTTAGGTCATATTATAAAAGCTTTGGATTACCAATCACTATTACTAATTGTTCCAACAACTTTGGTCCATACCATTTTCCTGAAAAATTTATTCCACTGGCAATTACTAATTTGTTGGAAGATAAAAAAGTTCCTGTTTATGGAGACGGAAAAAATGTTAGGGATTGGTTGTATGTTGAAGATCATGCCCGAGCGATTGATTTGGTGATTCACAAAGGAGAGGTAGGAGATACTTATTTAATGGGAGGGATGACTGACGATATTTCAAACATCGAGGTTGTCAAAAAAATAATTAAGTTGCTTGGAAAAACAGAAGATTCAATTGAATTTGTTGAAGATCGAAAAGGCCATGACAGACGCTATGCAACTGATTGGTCTAAAATAAAAACAAAACTTGGCTGGGAACCTATTTTTGATTTTGATACCCGGCTTGAAGAAACAGTAAATTGGTTTAAGCAAAACGAGTGGTGGTGGAAGAAGTTAAAGTTAAAAGTAAAAAATAGATAGAACGATGAAAATACTAATTATTGGAAATGGATATATAGGAAACAGATGTGAAGAGGTTTGGAAGGGTGAAGCAATACATTTTAAAGATAAAATACATACGGTTGAAGATGTTGTAGCTTTACTCATAAAATATCAACCAGACGCAGTTTTAAATGCAGCGGGTGTTCGGGGTAAGCCGAATGTAGACTGGTGCGAAACTCATCAGCTGGAAACAGCCAGTGGAAATGTGAAGTTGCCAATTCTTATTGCTGAAGCCTGCAGTAAGAAAAATATATACTTACTTCATATTGGTTCTGGCTGTGTTTTTTATGGGCAGTCTCCTGACCCTTTAGGTTGGAAGGAAGATGACTTTGCAAATCCAATATCCTATTATTCAAAGTGTAAATACGCAGCTGATTTGAGCTTAGGTTCTTTGCCAAATGTTGGTGTTGCTAGAATCCGTGTACCTTTGGATAATAAGCCTTATCCAGGAAATATTATTGATAAATTAGCAAACTATCCAAAAATAATTGATGTTGAAAATAGTATTACAGTTATTCCAGATATGATCACTGTATTTTATCAACTTATCCAGAAAAAAGCTGAAGGTATATTCCATGTTACTAATCCGGGAGCTATTAAGTACCGCAGCTTGTTAGAGCTTTATAGAAAATATGTAGATCCGTCTCAACACAACGAATGGATTACTGAAGAGGAGTTAGTTAGTGAAGGTTTGGTTGGTAAACAAAGATCAACTAACAAGCTGCAATCTTTCAATTTGGCAAAATATGATATTCGTATGCCGGAAATTTATCAATCTGTAGAAAATGCTTTAATAGAATACGCAAAACAGAAAGAGTCGATTAAAGTATGAAAAAACGAGCTTTCATAACAGGAATCACCGGTCAAGATGGTTCGTATTTAACAGAGTTTTTACTGGAAAAAGGATATGAGGTTGCTGGACTTGTCAGACGTAATGCTGGGCATGATTTTGGAAACATTAATCATTTAAAAGATGAAGTAACGCTCTACTACGGCGATCTCCAATCTCCTGAATCTATAGCACTAGCATTATATGAATTTAAACCAGACGAAATTTATAATTTAGCTGCGCAGTCGTCTCCATTGGCTTCATTTAATGATAAGTTGGGGACGATGATGATAACTGGTATTGGAGCTGTGCAAGTTTTTGATCGGGCAAGAGATATTGTGCCTAAAGCTAAAATTTACCAAGCCTCGACCTCAGAAATGTTTGGTGCTCCTCCTGTTGTTCCGCAAAATGAACAAACACCTTTTTCACCAGCAAACCCATATGCTGCTGCTAAACTATATGCTCACCAAATGGCTTCTATTTCCAGGCGTGACAAAAACAAGCCTCAATTTATCTCTTGTGGCATACTGTTTAACCACGAAAGTTATCGTCGCGGTATCAATTTTGTGACCAGGAAGATCTCAGTTGCAGTGGCATGTATTAAAAACAAAAAGAAACATAATATTCCTCTAAACGAAATTGGCCAACCTATTGTTCAAAGTGGAAAATTAAAACTAGGATATTTAGGGTCCAAAAGAGATTGGGGGTATTCTAAAGACTATGTTGAAGCGATGTGGATGATGCTCCAAGCAGACAATCCTGATGATTTTGTGGTTGCAACTAACGAAGTACATACTGTAGAAGATTTTTGCAGAGAAGCATTTGAAGTAGTTGGTTTGGATTATAAAGATTATATTGAAACAGACCCTGCTTTTATGCCACCAGTTGAAACCGGCCCCCTGCAAGGAGATTATTCAAAAATAGAAAAAAAGTTAGGATGGAGACCGAAAATTACTTTCAAGGAATTGGTAAGGATTATGGTTCATGCAGATCTTGCTAAATTCTCCTAAAATTAATACACTCATTTAGTATCTTATGAAGAAAGTAGCTGTAGTCCTTCCAACGCTAAATGAAGTCGAAAGTATCGAAAGCCTGATTAAAGAAGTTATTTCTCAAGAGAAAAAAATACCGGGATGGGATATAGAAGTAGTTGTTTCTGACAGCGGATCTACTGATGGAACAGTTGAAGTAGTAAAGAAAATAGTTACCAAAAACCCCAAGGCTCACCTGATTAATGTCGGGTTTGGATTGGGAGTAGGTTTAATAGAAGGTCATAAGTATGCCTTAGAAAAAATCAAGCCTGATGTCTTGGCTCAGATAGATGCTGATGGACAGGTGGAGATTGATATTTTACCAAGATTAATAAAGACAATAGAAGAAGGTTATGATTTGGCGATTGGTTCCAGATTTGTAAAAGGAGGAGCCAATAAACTTTCGCCTTCGAGAAAAGTGTTTAGCTATGGTTCTTCTCTTGTCTCAAGAATAATAATGGGTCCTTTTAACATTAAAGAATTTGCTAATTCGGCCCGAGCCTTTACGCCAGAACTCTTTAAAAAAATTAAGCTAAATAGGCTTCCATGGAAAGAAAAAACATATATTATTCAACCAGCATTTATTAACGAGGCGATTTTAGCTGGGGCAAGATATAAAGAAATACCACTAGTTTTTAAAAATAGGGCAGAAGGGTACTCGAAAAACAAAGTTATGAACTACACATATGATGTTATAACCTATGCTTTAGATGCTAGGTTAAGTAAGTGGGGTATTGATTTTCCGTTATTTAAGCTAGCAAGAAGAGTAAAAACTTTAGTTAAATTTAGTATCGTAGGATTAACAGGTACTCTTGTGGACTTATTTTTTTATAAATTATTCATCAACCAATTTGTAATGACTCCGGCTACTTCTAAAGCTTTTTCAACAGAATTTGGAATTATCAATAACTTCATCTTAAATCATCTCTGGACATTTAGAAACAGAAAAACCAAAACTAAAGTATGGCAAAAATTTCTGATCTATAACCTTGTTAGCTTTGGGGGGTTAGCTATAGCAGTAATTGTAGTTAAAATTCTGTACTCTCTGTATGGGGATGGTAATTTGCAAATTGGACCTTCGAGAGTAGCATATAATACCATATACTTTTTTGCATCCATCCCACCGGTTATGATCTGGAACTTTACAATTAATCATTTTGTCACCTGGAAGCACACCGAAGATGCAAATTAGTTTAAAGCACCGATATTGCTAACCGGCGCGATATTCTCTATTAAAAAATTCTGTGCATAAAGATAAATTCCTAAAGATATAAGAAGCAGGGCAATTTTAAATTCTTTGGAAACTAAAACTTTCTCAAACGCTATCAACATGAATGGAAATACAGGTAATATATACCGGCTGATATCTCTGTGTGCAACAAAGACTGTCGCTAAAATATAGGTTAGAGTAAAAAAGGCAATCGGAAAGAGCTTTTGTTTTATTAAAAGAAGAGATCCAAATATCGTTAAAAGAAGGATATAAACAATATCTTCTAACCAAATCTCTCCTACCCAAAATTGGTTTTTATTAAACACCTGAAAAGGCGGAAAGCTTAAATGAATATTGTCTCCACTATGGAAATATGCAAAGAAGTCATTAAAAATAAGGTGGTACCAATAGAAAACCAGCAGTAAACTAAATGGAATCAATAACAAGGGAAAATAAGTTAAAACAAGTTTAAAAAGCTTTTTGAAGAAGAGCTCTTTTTCTTTAAAAATTAGTTTCCATAATAGATATAGAATAAAGGCTACAAAGATTAGTATACCAGGTGGTCTTGTAAACTGAGTTAAAAACCCAAAAATACCGGATGCATACAGAAACAAGGGTTTATGGTTTTCTTCAAACTTCATAAAAAAATAAATTGTAGCAATTAAAAAGAAAATAAACATAGGTTCTGCAGATCCTACGCTATGGACAATTAACCATCTGGCAGGCAGTATAAGAAAGATTAGTGAAAGATATAGAGGGTGCAAGGTAAGCTTAAAATCTTTAACTAAAAAATAGAAAGCAATTGCAGACAGCACTGTAAAAAGTAGGGATACAAAAAGCATGGATTTTAAAAATCCAAGTAATGGAGCAAATAGTAGTATGAACAGTGCAAAACCCGGGAAATGGGCTGCATAATATTCAACCGGTAGATGTTGTGGAAGCTGTTTTATAATTTCAGGATTGTAGAATGATTTTGCGATAATAATATATTCCAATCCGTCGAAGTTTCTATAGATACCATCAAAACCGTTCGAAAAATTAAGATTATAGAAATTCATTCTAAAGATATGGGGTATCCAAATAGCCAGAGTAATAAGTATAGTTGAAGATGCAATGACAATAAGGTCTTTTAATATCTTTTCCGTCATACTTTCTTTATCTTTTATTTGATGTTAGCATATAAATTGTGAAAATTGATAGTTTGTCGGTTTTCTTTCCTGCGTATAATGAAGAAGATAACATTAAAGCTACAGTCGAGCAAGCACTGCAGGTTTTAGAAAAATTAAAAATTTCTCAATATGAAGTACTTGTTGTTGATGATGCTTCCCGTGACGGTACTACTGAAATTGTTAAACAACTTGCGCTTAAAGATAAACATGTAAAACTTATTCAACATAAAATAAACGCAGGTTATGGGGGTGCACTAAAGACTGGTTTTAAACATTCTAATTATGCATGGGTAGCTTTTGCAGATTCAGACGGTCAATTTGACTTTAGAGAGATAACAAAATTTTTAGAAAAAACCGGCCAAGCAGATTTGATTTTAGGATATCGGCTGAATAGGGCAGACCCTTTTATTAGAAAAGTACTTACATTTGGATGGAAAACAATAGCTTTGATTTTGCTTGGACTTACTGCTAAAGACTATTCCTGTGGATTTAAGCTCGTAAAGAGAAAAGTTTTTGATGCAGTACAACCTCTTGAATCTGAAGAAAAAGTTACTCAAATTGAATTTCTTGTCAAAGCGAAGCGTAAAGGATACAAATTTGCAGAAGTAGGAGTACATCATTATCCCCGTAAATTTGGAAGCCCAACAGGAGGTAGTCTTTTTTCAAAGGTATTTTTAAAAAGTATACTCGATCTTTTTAAGTTACGGTGGAAGCTTCGATGAAGAAGGGTTTTCGACTAGAATTTATACTACTTGTTTTGATAATCGCCTTAGCTGCTTTTTTAAGGTTTTATAAGCTTTCAGAATATATGACGTTTTTAGGAGATGAGGGGCGGGACGTACTAATGGTCAAGAGAATTTTAACTACCCTTGATATTCCACTTATTGGTCCCCCAATGTCAGTTGGAAATATTTATTTGGGACCGCTTTATTATTACATGATGACTATACCGATGGCTGTTTTTTGGCTAAATCCAGTGGCTGCTGCTGGTATGGTAGCGCTAATTGGTACTCTCACCGTAGGATTAGTCTATTTCTTAACCCGGGAATGGTTTGGGAAAACAGCTGCTTTCGTTGCGGGCTTCTTATATGCAGTATCAACAGTAAATATTATTTACTCAAGATCTTCCTGGAACCCCAATCCTGTTCCTTTTTTTACACTGCTTTCTTTTATAGGTATCTATTTAAGTCATAAGTATAAAAACTACAAATGGCTTCTTTTGACCGGTGTATCTTTTGCTTTTGCACTACAGATGCATTACATAACCTTACTTCTTTTACCGATTTTGTTTTTACTATGGCTTTATGAGTTAACGCTTCTTCATCTAAAAAGAAGAAATCTAGAATCATTTTTTGTATTTAGCATCGGAGCTCTATTATTGTTTGGATTGTTAATGTCTCCGCTTATTATTTTTGATATTAAACACCAATGGGTGAACTTCCATGCATTTCAAAATCTAGTTTTAGGAAAAGATGCAGCCGTAAGTGTCAGTTTAGCAGAAAAGTTAAAAGATATACCAAATATTTATGTAAACAAACTTGTGGGTAGATATATGACAGGAGAGGCTGTTAGTTTAAGTCTTATTGTTGCCGCTTTATCATTAATATCCTTCGTAGGTCTTATATTAAAACAAATAAAGATAAAAAAACTCTTTTATCCGGGTTTAATTCTAACCGTATGGTTTCTCATAGGAGTACTAGGAGTGTCTTTGATTAGGCTAGAACTAACAGATCATTATCTAAATTTCCTAAACCCGGTCCCCTACTTATTAATTGCAGGTTTGTTATCTCTTATTAAAAATGGAAAACTGCAAATTCTCACAGCTACTTTGATTGTCTTAACACTCGGATTCATTAACTTCCAAAAAAGTCCATTAATTCAAGCTCCAAGTAACCAATTAAAAAGAACCCAAGAGGTTGCTAATTTTGTCATTAAAGAGGCAGGAGGAAAACCCTTTAATTTTGCCCTAATAGCTGAGCGGAATTATGATTCAGCCTACCAATTTTATTTGGATGTTTACAACCACAAACCAAAACAGGTACCATTTGAGATTACAGACCAGCTTTTTGTAGTATGCGAAGATAAAGTTTGTGAGCCGATTAATCATCCTAAATATGAAATTGCAGCATTTGGTTGGGCAAAAATTGAGTCTGTAAAAGATTTTGAAGGGGTTAAGGTTTTTAAGCTAGTGGCTAACAAAACTGGTGAACCTCAATAAATAAATGATAAACTGAAAACATGAGTAAAAATACTAAATTATCAGTTGTAATTCCCGCTTATAATGAAACAAATAACCTAAAGTTTGGGGTTCTGGATGAAGTTTACAATTATTTAAAAGGGCAAGGGTATACATATGAAGTTTTAATAGTTGATGACGGGTCAACAGACCAAACTCGTGGGATAGTGAAGGAGTTGATTAAAAACAAGTCCGGTTTTAAGTCAATAGAAAATCAACATGGAGGAAAAGCAATTACCGTCATGAGTGGGATGCTTGAAGCAAGTGGTGAGATTGCAGTTTTTACAGACATGGACCAGGCAACACCATTAAAAGAAATTGAAAAATTCTTTCCAAAATTTGAGGAAGGATATGATATTGTAATAGGTTCCCGTGCTGGCAGAAAAGGGGCGCCTTTGGTTAGAAAACTTCTTGCCTGGGGTTTTGCAACCTTAAGAAATCTAATTCTAAACTTACCATTTTCGGATACTCAGTGTGGATTTAAGGCTTTCAAGAAAGATGCAATTCAAAAAGTTCTTCCTGAATTACTTGAGCAATGGAGAAATATGAGTTCGTCAGGTGCTGCTGTTAATGCAGGATTTGATGTCGAGACTCTTTATCTTGCAAAAAAGAAAGGTTTAAAGATTGCAGAGGTTTCTGTTGACTGGCATCATGTAGGATCGGAAAGGGTACAAGCAATTAAAGATTCTGTTGATGCTATAAAAGATATGTTAAGGATTAGAATTAATGATCTCCAAGGTAAATATGTTTAGGTTGCTAAAAAGCCATCTACTGACTTTTTCATTAGGTTTGAGTTTGTTAGCTGTTTACCTAGCATTTCGTCTTCCAAACTTGACCTTGCAACCAATCTTTGCAGACGAAGCTATTTATATTCGCTGGGCTCAAATAATGAAATCTGAACCTTCACTTAGATTCTTGCCGTTATCAGATGGTAAAACACCCCTTTTTATGTGGATGATGATGCCTCTTTTTAAAATATTTGATGATCCTCTTTTTGCGGGTCGGTTTCTTTCTGCTTTAGCAGGAGTAGGCACACTTAGCGGGGTTTTTATTTTAGGGTGGAAGTTTTTTAATAAATCAGTAGGCATACTTTCTGCTCTTTTTGTGGCGGTAACACCATATATTGTTTTTTTTGACAGAATGGCGCTTGTTGATTCTATGCTTGCTGCTTTCTCTGTCTGGTCTCTTCTCCTAGCATTACTGCTGATTAGATACCAAAGAATAGATCTAAGTTTATTTTTAGGCTATTTATTGGGTGGGGCGATGATAACTAAAACTCCTGGGTTTTTTAATATATTAGTGTTACCAATGACACTTATTACATTCAATTGGTTTGCCAAGAATAGACAACTAAAATTGCTTAAACAATTTGGTCTCTGGATTATTAGTGTTGCAACAGCAATGGGTATATACAATATATTAAGACTTGGACCTGGGTTTGTAAATTTAAATTCAAGAAATCAAGATTATATATTTTCTCCTGAGCGGCTACTTTCAAATCCGCTTGATCCTTTTATACCTCATTTAAATGACATTTTAGACTGGTTTCCAAAATTATTAACTTTTCCGCTATCTATATTACTTTTAATAAGTATTTTTTGGGTTTTTTATAAAAGAAACCTAACTGCTATAACAATATTGGTTTGGGCTTTAATTCCTCTTATAATCCAAATGCTTCTTTTAAAAACTTTCACTGCCAGGTACATACTTTTTTCTATGCCACCATTGCTGATTGTTTCAGCTTTTGCTTTGATAGACATGGTTGCTACTTACAAGAATAAAATCAAATGGTTTTTACCAATCTTTTTAGGATTGTTTTTAAGCTTTGCAATTATGATAAATTCTAATTTTCTTTTTTCTCCAGAAAAAGCTAATTTGTCCAAAGGTGAAAGGACGGGATATTTTGAAGATTGGACAGCAGGGTATGGACTTAAAGAAATAGCACAATATTTAATTGATCAGTCACAAAAAGGTTTAGTAGTAGTGGGGACAGAAGGAAGTTTTGGAACCTTGCCGGATGGTTTGCAAATTTATCTAGAAAAGCATGCTCACACAGTACCAGCAGGGAATCAGGTAATAGTTATGGGTGGAACAGCCACTATCTCTGCACAACTCCTTGAAGCTACAAAAGATCATCCTACATATTTTGTTGCCAATAAATCACGATTTAATAAAACACTTCCATACTTAGAACTTGTGAAAGAATATCCCAAGTTTAAAGGTCCAAACAGCGAGCAAGATGCTATATTATTGTTTAAATTAAACCCCCAAACCAAGAGTAATCAATAAATGTATAAAATCCGAGCAATTTTCAAAAATATACCGTTATGGTTGGTCACATTAATATTAACAGTTCCAACTTTTTATTTATTAACTAGACCAGGGTTTTTTTCAATGCAGGATGATTTGCAAGCATTCAGGCTGCATCAAATACATAAGTGCTTTTTAGATTTCCAGCTGCCTTGCAGGTGGGTTCCTGACGCCGGATATATGTATGGATACCCGATGTTTAATTTTTACTCACCGAGTGTTTTTTATCTTGGAGAGATTTTTCATTTACTGGGTTTTCAAATTATAGACTCTGTTAAATTACTGTTTATTTTGGGGTTTGTGCTGTCTACTTTGGCAATGTATATTTTGCTAAGAGCTTTCTTCAATGGATTTGCTTCAGTGGTTGGGGCAGTAATTTTTTCTTATGTCCCGCTTCGTGCAACACAAGTTTATGTCAGGGGTTCTTTAAATGAATTTTGGTCACAAGTATTTTTCCCGCTGCTTTTTTGGTCTTCATATCAGTTTTTAGTCAAAAAAAAGATGAAGTTTCTTTATCTATTTTCTGTATTCACAGGCTTGCTTTTGCTAACACATAACTTAATGTCATTTATATTCTTTTTCTGTCTTGGGTTGTGGATTATGGTTCATAGTATTTTGCTAAAAAATTTAAAAGGATTTGTTTACTTGTTTTTGGGAGGGCTACTGGGATTTGGATTAGCTGCTTTTTTCGTAATTCCAATGGTTACAGAAGGTCGGTTTGTACACCTTGAATCTCTTATAGGAGGATACTTTGATTACCGGCAACATTTCGTAACTGTAAAAGAATTATTTTTTTCCAATCAGTTTGGTTATGGTTCTTCGGTACTAGGGCCTGTAGATGATTTATCTCTTTCAACGGGAATTTTCATATGGCCTGTTAGTTTGTTGGGATTTATTTTGTCTATAATTAATTATAGAAGAAATAAAAAGCTTTCAGTCTTGATAATTATATTGTCTTTTTTAGCATTGGGTTCTTTATTTCTAATGCATCAAAGATCCAGCTTCATTTGGGAGAGAGTAACTTTATTACATTGGTTACAGTTTCCTTGGAGGCTTTTAAACCTTTCGGTATTTTTGCTTAACTTTATCGCTGTAGCTGTTTTCTACTATATAAACAAGAAAGCTGCACTTTTTTTTGGAATTTTACTAATTTTACTAAGCGTTGTTTATCAAATAAATTTTTTCAAACCAAAAGACTGGTTTTACATTAGTGACCAGGAAAAGTTTTCAGGATTGAATTGGGAGAAACAATTAACAATAAGCATTTTCGATTATCTTCCAAAGACTGCTACACTTCCTCCGAATAAAAAGGCTCAGGATTTACCCGAAGTATTGGAAGGTAAAGTTGAATTTTTAAGTTTTAAAAAAAGCAGCAATTATCAGCAGATGAAAGTAATGGTTAATGAAGATTCAGTAATAAGACTTCAATTAATAGATTTTCCAGGGTTACAAGTTAAATTAAATGGTAAAGAACACGATTTTGTAAATAACGACTGCCGGGGACAAGAGTATTGTTTTGGGCTTGTTACTATTAAAGCTCCCGCTGGTGAATATATAATTGAAGCTGGGGTAAAGAATACATTGGTCAGAACATTGAGCAACATATTTTCTTTATTTAGCTTTTTAACTTTAATTGTTTTTATTTTTAAATATGCAAAAAATTAAAAAAATCTTATATCCTTTGTTAATCCTTTTGCTCTCAATATTTATTATTTGGCCGCTTTTTCTACCGGGTTATTTTTCTCATCATGATGATTTGCAGGTGATGAGAATTTTTGAAATGAGAAAGTGCTTTGTGGATTTCCAAATCCCTTGTCGCTGGGTGCCAGATATGGGTTATGGCAATGGCTTTCCATTATTCAATTACTACTCTGTTTTTCCTTATTACATAGGTGGCTTATTGAGTTTCTTTTTTGGGTTTATTGTTTCTGCAAAAATTCTCTTTTTGATACCGCTTGTTTTAGGTGGATTATCGATGTATTTACTCGCAAGCAGTCTTTTTGATAAAAAAGCAGGTTTGTTAAGCGGAGTATTGTATTTATTTGCTCCATACAGGGCCTTGGATTCTTATGTAAGAGGGGCTGTGGCGGAAAGCTTTGCTCTAAGTTTAATTCCACTAGTTTTTTACTTTTTGCTAAAGCTTGTTAAAGAGAAAAAGCCAAAGTATTTTTTTGGTTTATCAATATCACTCTCGGCTTTTTTAACCAGTCATAATATTATGTCTCTTTTGTTTGTTCCTCTTTTTCTCATATGGATGTTAATACTGATGTATTTAAAAAAACCGGAGCATAAATCTTTGATTTTTTTAAGTTTAGGCTTAGGATTTGGGCTGTCTGCTTTTTTTGTTTTGCCTGCTTTTTTTGAGAAGCCTTTGGTACAAACAGAAAGTTTGACTAGGTTTGACTTGGATTTTAGAGTTCATTTTGTGGCAATTAAGCAGCTTTTTACAAGATCATGGGGGTACGGAGCTTCAACCTATGGACCAGATGATTCTATTTCTTTTCAAATAGGTATTCCTCACTTTATTCTAGCCTTTTTAGTGTTACCGGTAGTTTTGTTTAATGAACAAAGTAAAATTTTTAGCAAAAGATATTTAATCATTGCCTTAATTTTAGTCACATATTTTATATCTCTGTTTATGATGCATAATAAATCAGCTTTTGTATGGGAAAGTATTCCTATTTTGCAATACACCCAGTTTCCATGGAGATTTTTATCTCTAACGATCTTTACTTCGTCATTACTAGGCGGATTTTTAAGTTTTATATTAAATCCAAAATTTAAATCAGTGTTTGTCTTCTCTTTCGTTTTGCTAACAATACTAATTAATTTTCAGTATTTCAAGCCAATGGAATTTTATTATTCTCTGACTGATCAGCAAAAATTGTCAGGAGATCTTTGGAGAGAACAACAGAGAGCCGGAATTTTTGATTATTTGCCGAAAACTGCCACAGAAGCGCTTGAGCCCGCTGTAGACAGCCCAATTGTCACGACCGGAAAGGCGGAGATTACTGACTTTAAGAAATTGTCAAATAAATGGTCGTTTAATACTGATGTTGCAGAAAAATCACAAATTGAGGTTCCGGTTTATGATTTTCCAAATTGGCGTGTACAGGTGAACAATACTCCAATTAAACATACCAATAAAAATCATATTGGACGGATAAGTATTGAACTAGAGCCGGGTCAACACATAGTCGCGGGGAAATTTGAGAATACTGCAGTAAGAACATTGGCAAACATAATTACCTTATTCTCGCTTATGGGGCTTGTTGTAATTTTTAGATATGGAAAAATATATAAATAGATTTTGGTGGATAATTCTACTGATATTACTGATACCAGCAGTAAAAGCTTTATTTGTAGGCGGTTTTTATGGAGCATCTGATGAGTTACATGTTGCTTGGCTCTATGAAATAGAGAGATCTTTGCTTAGTGGACAATTTCCTCCCAGGTTTGTCCCTGATTTATCTTTTGGATTTGGTTACCCATTATTTAATTTTGTTTTTCCACTGCCATTCTATATAGCTGAAATATTTAGATTATTTCAATTTAATTTGGTTGACAGTATCAAGATTGTATTCGGGGTAAGCTTGGTGCTATCTGCTTTCTCTTTTGTTTTTCTTTTAAAATATTTATCACCAAGTAAGCTTATTGGTTTGAGTGGTGCGCTTTTATATGTTTATACTCCATATAGGGCTACGGATACATATGTTAGGGGAGCGATAGGTGAATGTTTAAGTTTTGTTTTTTTGCCGCTGGTTGTTTTGGCAGTTTTTAAGTTGACAGATGGAAAAACAAATCAAGGTTTGAAATGGATTGGAATTGGAGCTTTAAGTTTGGCAGGGCTTGTTTTGTCACACAACATTACAACATATATGTTTTTACCCTTTGCAGCTTTACTGGCTATTTTGAAGCTAGTTTTAGATAAGCATAAAAGATATGAAATGTTAGTAAGATTATTTGCCATGGGAATTTTTGGATTATTAATAAGCAGCTACTTTTGGGCTCCCGCTTTAACTGAGAGTTCCTTCATGAAGTATGATACTGTGTTTAATATTAAAGATCATTTTCCAACTTTAAGACAGCTAATAACTCCCTATTTTGGATATGGGGCTTCGGTTCCCGGGCCAGGAGACGGGCTTTCCTTTTTCGTCGGAGGATTAAACTTGTTTTTACTTATCTCTGCTCCGGTTGTTTTGTTTAAAGCTTGGCGCAAAAGCGATCTTAATTTTAAGATTATAACAAGCTGGATATTGTTTTCAACTGTTGTAGCAGTTTTTTTTATGAACCACCGTTCTTCTTTTCTTTGGGACAAAATACCTCTTTTGCCTTATTTCCAGTTTCCCTGGCGTTTCTTAATACTTACAACATTTTTAACACCACTATTGGTCGTAATTTTTAACTTTATAAAACGTGGAGATTTGATAATCTTTTTACTTGTATTAATTTCAATTTCTTTAAGTTTTCAAAGCTTTCGGCCGGAACATTTTTTGGGCCGCACAGACCAATATTATCTTAATAAATATATTCCTGCACCTTTTGCCAAAGAAGAATACTTGACTCATCGGGAGGAATATCTGCGCTTACCAAAAGAGTCCTTGACTCGTCCGGAAAAAAATTATCCTGTTGTTGAGGTTCTAAGTGGAACATTAAGTGAAACGGTTTCTATTAACGATTTACACATTAAAGCAAAGGTGGTTATGAATCATGATTCTCAATTGATTTTTAACAAATACTTTTTCCCCGGTTGGCAAGCTAAAGTTGATGGAAAAAAGACAAAAGTTGAAACAGCTAAACCTTTTGGTCAGATAAAAGTAGCAATACCTCAAGGTGTACATGAGGTAGAATTCTATTTTCAAGAAACGAGCTTTAGGATGTTTTTTAATATTCTGTCTTTAGTATCGCTCATTTTAGCAGTATCTTTTCTTTTTAAAAAAACAAATTTGTTAAAGATCCTTAATTTTGAGAAAATGGTTAAGTAGCTTAAATGAAACTTAAAAAAATCTGGATTATTTTAATAGTTGCAATTACCATAAGGCTTTTTTTATCTTTGGTGACATTTCATCCTGATATACAAGCGTTTGCACTCGCAGGGTATTTAATTAAACAAGGCAATATCTTAAATCTTTATGATTTACTATCAGCACTTCCAGAAGGGCACCAAATACTAAAGTCCTATCCTACTTATATATTTAATTACCCGCCATTAATTTATTTATGGCATGGTTTGTTTTACAGTTCAATCAACATTTTTTCTAATCAAAATTTTTTAGAAATGTTTTTATTTAACGTACCTGAAGCTTTAAAAAATCCGGTAGTTTTTATCCATCTTTTTACATTAAAACTGCCTTTGATGGTTTTTGATTTGGGTACTGGATTTTTGTTATTTAAGTTTTTCGAGGATAAGACAAAAGCTGTTATTGCACTTGTTTTATGGTTGTTTAACCCAGTGACTCTTCACGCAACTTATATGATGGGTCAGTTTGATATAATTCCGGTCTTTTTTACCATACTTTCGATTCTACTGCTTAAAAACAAACTTACTTTTAAAACAGGACTACTAGCAGCACTGTCACTTGGTCTTGGTGCAGCGTTTAAAATATATCCTTTGTTTTTTGTAGTACCCTTGATTTCATTATTCAAAAGTTGGAAGATCAGATCTTTAATTGCCTTTAGCGCACTGTTGCCATATATCTTATCAATACTTCCTTTCATAAATTCTTCAGGGTTTAGATCTAATGCATTGGTGGCCAGTCAGACTACAAAAAGTTTTTATTCGCAAATAGCAGTTTCTGGGGGAGAGAGTATCCTACTCTTTTTATCGGCTTTGGCTTTTTTCTACTTTTTGTTTTTACATAATACTATTTCGCCAAGTAGAGTTTGGAGGTATTTTTTTATCACCTTACTTTTGTTTTTTATTTTTACCCATACACACCCTCAATGGTTCCTTTGGTTAACTCCATTTTTAATAATCGAATTAGTTGAAAGTAAGTTTAAGAATGTTTATGCTGGCATACTAGCTTTGATGTCATTTATTGGTTTATTATTCTTTTTCGATCCCAGCTTAACAATTGGATTATTTGCTCCATTATGGAGAGATTTATATTCGAGCAAATCTTTGTGGGAACTATTAAATATATCTATTGATTTTAATTTTGCCAGAAGTTTTTTGCATAGTATTTTTGTTGGTGCAGGATTGTTTTATTTGTATATCTATTTCCCCAGATCGGAAGAGGAGAAGTAGTATGAATTACTCAACTGTAATTACAAATTTTTTGAATCGCTGGTCATTTCTTTTGGGGTTAATTCTAACACTAATTTTATTATGGCCGCTTGTTGCAGCGCCTTATTTTAATCATCATGATGATGTTCAAGCCATCAGATTATACGAAATGAATGAATGTTTTAAAGATGGTCAGATACCTTGTAGGTGGGTACCGCATTTAGGGAATTTATATGGTTACCCGCTTTTTAATTATTACGGTCCTCTGCCATATTATTTCGGGGCTCTAATATTTTTAGTAACTAATAGTCTAACTTTGTCTGTTAAACTAATGTTTGCACTTCCCTTTGTTCTGTCGTATATCTTCATGTATTTGTTGGTGCGAAAGTTGACAGGTAGTAGTATTGCCGGATCTTTATCCGGAATATTCTATTCATATGCCCCCTATCACAGCCTTGTTTTTTATGTTAGAGGTGCGATGGGAGAGATGTGGGCTTTGATGTGGTTTCCTGCAATTCTTTGGTCTTTACTTAGACTTTATGAAAAAATTCAATTGGGTAATGTTTTACTGCTAAGTTTTTTTATTGCAGGTTTATTCCTGTCTCACAATTTATCTACGATGATTTTTATTCCTGTCTTACTTTTGTTGGCAATCATTCTTTCTTTCAATTTAAAAGAAAGGTTTAAGTTTTTAACGATTTTACTTGCTTGTCTAATATTTTCAGTTTTCCTTTCCTCTTTTTATCTTCTGCCGATGTATTTTGAAAAAAACTTAGTTCACGTTAACACAACTACAATTGGTTACTTTTCATATACTGAGCATTTTAAAGGTTTCAAAAAACTTATTTTTGAAAGGTCTTGGGGATATGGGGGATCTGTGAGAGAAGTTCCAGGAGGTGAAAAAGATGGCTTATCCTTTCAAATCGGTTTTATTCACTTATTTGGAGTTGCACTTGGAATCTATTCTTTAATAAGTTTACGTAAGAGGAAAGCTTTATTGCTAGTTTTTTTGTTATTGCTGGGCTTTTTTGTTTATATGGTAAATCCACGTTCTTACTATATTTGGGGAATATTTGAACCTTTAAAGTTTCTCCAATTTCCATGGCGGTTTTTAATGTTGATAATATTTTTTGCTTCAATCATTGCCGGTATGGGACTATCTGCATTTAAGGAAAGGCCTAAAAATTTTATTTTTTTAAGTTTAGCTCTTCTGGTTGTAGTGTTTAATATTAACTACTTTAGACCAGAAAAGTTTATAAATTTCCAAAATGAAGATTTTCTGTCTGGCTCTTATTGGACGTATCAACTCCAGAGATCTATTTTGGATTACTTGCCAGTTTCTGCCAAAGAACCACCGGCTAAAGCTTCCATATCGCCGTATACAATTCTCACCGGAGAATTAGAGATCACCGATTTTAAAAAAGGATCTAATTGGTTTGAATTTAAGGCTGATGTAAAAACACATTCAATTGTACGGATTTCACAGTATTATTTTCCAAACTGGATAATCAAGATTGACGGTAAGGAGGCTAAGATTGATCACGAGAACACTTGGGGGTTGATGACTATTATCTTAGGTGAAGGTGAGCATAGAATTGAAGCTCGATTAGAAGATACCCCAATAAGGATTTTTGGAAATCTATTGACTGGAGTGGCTGCAATAACCTTTTTTCTATTAGTATTATTTGCTTTTAAATCCACAAAAAATAGAATAATTTATTACTGGAGATCATTTTTTCAATGACAGTACAAACCCTTACTTTACCTGAAATTAAGAAAAGACTAGTTAGTTCGTTTTTAAGCCTAACTTTAAGACAAATACTACTTAGGACAATTGGATTTATCTCAATCAATCTAGTCCTTGCCAGAATTCTACCAATAGAGACCTTGGGAATCTTCAATATCGCAACCGGTATTATCAGTTTTTTTGCTTTTTTTTCGGATATAGGACTCGCAGCATCCTTGATTCAGAAGAAAGAGGCGGTCACTAGTGAGGATATAAAAACTACTTTTAGCATTCAAACATTGCTGGTTGGACTACTGAGTTTAACTTTAATTCTTTTGGCTCCAATACTTGGAGATTTTTATTCGCTTAATGCCGAAGGGGTGTGGTTAATTCGAGTTTTAGGTTTTTCCTTCTTTTTATCTTCACTAAAAGTACTGCCATCGGTAATGCTTGAGCGGTCTTTAAAATTCAAACCATTGGTAACAGTAGAATTGGTTGAGACCATAATATTTAACATTTTATTAATCTTTTTAGCTTATCAGCAATTTGGAATATGGAGTTTTTCAATTGCAGCTTTTGCCAGGGGGGTAGTTGGAGTATTTCTTATTTACTTAATTGCCCCGGTAAAATTGGGGTTTGGGATATCAAAGATAGCTTTAAAGGGTCTTTTATCTTTTGGTGTTCCTTTTCAGATTAACAGTGTCTTAGCTTTGATAAAAGACCGCCTGGTTCCTCTGGTTGTAGCAAGAATGGTAGGACCAGTTGGTATCGGTTATGTTACATGGTCTCAATCAATGGCCTACCTCCCGCTAGAAATTATGAATATTATGATTAGGATTACTTTTCCGGCATTTTCCAGACTGCAGGAAGACAAGCAGTCTCTTACTAAAACTATCGAAAAAACTTTATTTGTTACCTCTGTAGGTGTTTATCCTTGTTTATTTGGTTTAGCTGCAATACTTCCATCGATTGTTGAGCATGTTGTTTCAAGCAAATGGCAACCTGCTGTCCCAAGCTTTTATTTATTTTTCTTTTCAGCCTTTTGGGCTGTAATTTCTACAACCTTTACTAATGCTCTAAATGCTATTGGGAAAATTAAAACAACTCTTAAATTGATGGTTTTTTGGACGGTTACAACTTGGATTTTAACCCCGATCCTTGTCCATTTTTATGGGTTCATTGGTGTAGGAATCTCTTCTTTTATCATCTCTTTTACGTCGGTAATTACAATATTTCTTTTAAAGAAAGTAGTGCAGGTTAGAGTTTGGGACTGCATAAAGCTATCTTTAACCGCTTCAACTATAATGGCAATATCAATGTTCTGGATTGCCTCAGCTTTAGTTCGCGATAAACCTACATTATTTCTTTCTGTTTTTATTGGTGCCTTAATTTATACTTCTTTAATTCTCTTATTTGGTAAGGAAAGATTAATAAAGGATTTAAAAACTTTAAGAAATGGATAAGATTTTTAAGCTTTCTCTACTGCTCTTGAGTTTATTTTTTCTTCTACCTGTTGCAAGAGTAGAGGCAAACACTAATTCATACGTAAACATCGTAAATCCTGTTAGGGGTAGCGAGTTTTGGGAGCTAGAAAAGGAGCAACCTCAGACAGTAGTTGAAGGTCAGGTTGAGATACTTCAAAAACATAATCTTCCAGCTACTTTTTTATTGCGTTATGATGCATTAAATTTTGAAGGTATCATCCGTCTTTTAAAAGACCGCAACTTTCTTGAAAAAGGAATCTTTTTGGAGATTACACCAGGTTTAACAAAAGAAGCAGATGTTGAGTATCATAAATCTGCCACCTGGCATAGCGCTGGCAGCGTTTTTCTTACAGGGTACAGGCAAGAAGATAGAATCAAGTTAATAGATACTGTTTTTAATAAATTTAAAGAAACCTTTGGGTTTTATCCTAAAAGTGTAGGAGCTTGGTGGATTGATGCCTACTCGCTTGATTACATGCAAAAAAAGTACGATATTACTTCAGGCTTAATAGTCGCTGATCAGTATTCCACGGACAACTATCAAGTTTGGGGGCAGTATTGGTCTGCACCGTATTATCCTCACAAGAGGAATGCATTGTACCCTGCGCAAACATTAGATGAAAAAATTCCTGTTGTATTGACTCAATGGGCAACAAGAGATCCTGTTAATGGATATGGTAAGGCGGTCGAAGAGAGTACTTATAGTGTCCAAGCTAATGATTATATAGATTTTCATAACTTGGGAACAGATTATTTTGGTAAGTTGGTTGATATATATACAACGCAGAAATTAGACCCTGTTGGAAATCTTGTAGTTGGGTTGGAGAATACTTATTCTTGGGAAAAATACAAAAGAGAATACAAGAGCCAAATTGAATTATTGGTAGGCAGGCAAAAGTTTGGACAGCTTAAAATCGCGACAATGGCGGAGTTTGCAAAAATTTATCAGGATTTATTTCCCCTAGTATCTCCTGAGATGGTTTTTTATTCTAATGACCCGTTAGAAAGCAACTCTAAATCGATATGGTTTATGAATCCTTATTACAGAATAGGAATAACTTATGAGAAGGGTTTGCTAGAGATTAAAGATATTAGGCAGTACGTTTCCGGAACTGAAGAAATTTGTTATTCCAAAGTATGTGATTCAATAAATTTCGCATTGCTCGCAACAAGGGTTTTAGATAAAGTTACTTTTGGTAAAAGCTTGGAATTAGAAGAAGGTAAAATAAACGATTTCAAAATATATAAAGATGGTGAGAAATTTGTGATTTCTTATCAGAGTGAAACTGGCAGAGAAAAGAAAATAGAGTTACTACCAAGAGATATCTCAATAAATGGAGTCACAAAATCAGTAGATACTACTATTATGGATGCAACGCAAATTGCAAAGGAAAAAACGGAATTAGTTAACAATCCACAAATACTAAACCTACTTTCTCTATCACAGATATTAGATATTTTAAAAAACCTACTCATATTTATTCCAGTCACAATATTAGCAATCTTATTGCCAGGAGTTGTTATTTTTACAAATATAACAAAAGAGAAATCTTTAGTTGCAAAAATTTTCTGTTCATTTGTTCTAGGAATTATTTTATTTACTTTATTTCAGTTATTAGGACAACTACTAAATATTAAATATCACTCATTTGCTTATATGATCTTTTTTGTTGTTATTTTTTTCAAAGGCAAGTATTACAAGCATTTCTCATCAATCAAATTTAAAAACATTAATTTTTCCATAACAGCTGCAATCTTAATTGGATCAATATTTCAAACACTAAGTGTTTTTAGAAGTGGTTTAAATTTTGATTTTGGCAAGGGATTTTGGGGTCCAAACGCTCATGACGGGATTTGGCACATAGCGCTTATTAATCAGATAGCAAAGAGAGTTCCTCCTGAAAATCCGATTTTTGCAGGGGTAGATCTTAAAAACTACCATTATTTTTATGATATTTTTATTTCAGGTTTAGCTACTGCTTCGAGGGTCGACCCTGAAGATCTAATTTTCAGAATGGTTCCGTTACTTTTTTCTATCCTTTTAGGATTAGGAACTATTTCTTTAGTAGAAAAATATTTTGTAACGAAGTCAAATGAACTCTCTCCACGTTTTAAAAAACGTGGTTTCGAGTTCTTGTCTATAGACAATAAAAAGCTCTATTTGATTTCATTATTTTTTGTGTACTTTACAGGCAGTTTTGGCTGGATTGTTGATTACATAAAATATAAAAGCTTTGGTGGAGAATCTAATTTTTGGGTAAACCAACCAGTGTCTTACAACCTCAATCCGCCGTTCATGATATCGCTGCTGATTGTCATCATGCTCGTGATGTTTGTCGAATATTTTGCTAAATCATTCAATAATAAGCTGTTTATTCTGTTTACTTTATCAGCTGCCAGTCTGGTGAGTTTTAAATCTTATGCTGCAGTATTAATTATCTTAAGTCTAGGAATTCTTGGGGTTATCTATATTTTTCAAGGAAAATTTAAATTTATTATCTTGTCTTGTGCTACAGCTATTTTGTCGCTACTTTTTATTATTCCAAATTTAAGCTCCGGAAGTTTTTTTATAGTTAGTCCTTTATGGTTTGTCCATTCAATGATTGATTCCTTAGACAGAGTAGGTTGGCTCAAATTGAGTGCTGCAAGGCAAGCTTATTTTGAAAGGAAAGAGTGGTTCAAGTTTAGTTTGATTGAAGCTTTTACAACAACCGTATTTTTTGTAGGTAACTTAGGGATAAGGGTTTTTGGGCTATTTAAAATGTTTTTATCTGGAAACTCAACCAACTTACCTGTTTTCATATTTATGAATTCGATAATTGTATTTTCCTTAATAATCCCTCCTATCGTAATTCAAAAGGGAAATCCTTGGAATAGTATTCAATTTATGTATTATTCACTTTTTTTTATGGCAATATATGCAGGATATTTTGTTACTTTAATTTATTCAAAATTACCCAGCATGATTGCAATAATCTTTTTAATATTTATAATAATTATCACTCCAATAAACGCTATTACTTCTGCTAAAGGTTATTTATACAACCGCCCGCATTCTCTGATTACTACTACTGAGATGGAGGCACTTGAATTTTTAAAAAAACAAGAAGAAGGTGTTGTTTTGGGTCTACCATTTGACAAGGATCTTAAAGAAAAATTTTCCGAACCTCATGCTTTGTTTATGTATGAAACTACAGCATACATATCGGCTTTCTCAAATAAACCCACTTATTTGTCAGATGAAATACAAAATGAGATATTGCAAACAGATTATGCGAAAAGGCGTATAGAAGCCAAGGATTTTTTTAGCGGGGAAGGAAGAAACAGGGAATTTTTAATTAAAAATGATATAAAATATATTTACTTGTCAAAGATAATAAAATTTAGTTTTGATTATGAAAATGAACAAATTAAAAAAATATTCGAGAATGATGAAGTAATGATTTTTAAGGTAGAATGATGCTTTTTATAAACTTAAATTTATTTTTGATTTTGGCTCTTTTAATTCTTTATCCAATAGGATATTTATTTTTAGCATCCAAAAAAAATGAACTCCATCCGACTGAAATCGTTGCACTTTCATTTTGTATTGGTGTGATTATATTTGTACTGCAGGCATTTTTGTTTTCTTTTTTAGATTTAAGATTTCTAGCAGTTTTTTTTGTGTTGTTACTTTCAGGAATATCGATTTATCAAAATAAAAAGTTTTTAGTCATTCCCTGGATTAAACTTTTGAAAGATAAACTTCTTGTTTTAAGTATTACTTTGGCCACTTTAGTCCAAGGTTTTATTAATTTTCCTTCCGGCTACAAGTACAAAGATGGTTTACTTTTTTGGTCGTCTCAAGGCCATGACGGACTTTGGCATGTTTCACTAATAGAGGAAATAAAAAGAACACTTCCTCCAATAAATCCGGGGATTTCCGGTGTAGAGCTTTTTAACTACCATTACTTAGTGGATGTTTTGATGGGAGAATTTGCTCGCATTTTTCCTTTTTTTGACTCGCTTGATCTTTACTTTAGATTTTTTCCGATCCTTTTTTCGTTTATGATTTCTATCACTATCTTTGCTTTGATGTATAGATGGAAAGGCAGCAAAGCAATAGCTCACTTGGGGTTACTTTTTAGTGTTTTTGTCGGCAGTTTTGGTTTTATTATAAGTTTTAAGGATTCAGGAAATATTTTTGGTGGAGAAACAGCTTTTTGGGCGTCACAACAGAACACAATTTTAGGCAACCCGCCACACGCAATTTCCCATGCTATTTTACCGGCTTTTTTCCTGGCATTCTGTTTGTTTTTAAAAAACAGGTCAAAGCATTGGTTTATCATATCATTGCTTTTAGGTGGTGTTTTGGCAGGATTTAAGGTATCAGGTGGTTTTATTATGCTTTCCGGTGTAGGGGTTGCTGCTTTTTTTGACTTTTTACTGAATAAAAAGAAATCCACATTGTTGCTGGCTGCTTTCTTGGCAATATTGAACTTTTTAGCATTTAAATCTATGACCTCAAAGGACGCTGCTTCCTTTTTAATGTTTCTTCCCTGGTGGTTCATTAGAACCATGGTAGTGGTTAAACTTGGCTGGATAGATATGGAGCTTAGAAGGCAGCATTACCTTTCTAAAGGTACATGGAATGCTAATTTAAGAATTCTTCAGTTAGAACTAACGGCATTACTTATATTCATAGTTGGAAATCTTGGGATGCGAATTCTGGGAATAATTGAAATTATCAGACTTGTTATAAAAGAAAAGCTAAATATTTTTAAGAATACATTTGAAATCGCACTGATAACTTCAATGTTTGCAGGTTTAGTTGTAGTACTACTTTTTGTTCAGAAAGGTTTAATTTATAACAATATTCAGTTTATGCAATATTTCATGTTGATATTCGGTTGGTTTGCAGCTATCAGCACTTATCACAGTTTTAAGTTAATGAAGAATAATATTCTAAGGGCAGTTTTTATAGCAATAGTTACAGTATTAAGCATCCCAACAGTGATAGGTAACCTAATTGAATTTTATGGTCCAAATACAAAACCTTTAGCTGTTGTAAACAACCACCAAATAGAAGCCTTAAAATTTTTGAAAACAGCAACTCCTGAAGATTCAGTTATTTTAAATGTTCCATTTGATCCTTATTTAAAGGATAAGTTCAAAGAGCAGCCAAAACCAATCTATGCCTGGTACGATACTCCTTATATTGCAGCTCTTTCTGCAAGGAAGTCTTATTTAGCTTCAGAGCACGTAACATTGCTTGGTTTTCCTACTAAAGAAAGGGAGGAGAAAATGAAAAAGTTTTTTGAACAACAAGACTTAAATTGGAATAAGCAGTTTTTAAAAGATGAAAACATTAATTATATTTATATCTCAAAAGATGAGCTGGACCGGCCCTTACAAATGGATAAGTCTATAAATCTGGTATTTGAGAATAAGGAGGTATTAATTTACAGAGTAGAATGAAACTAAATAAAAAGCTTTTCGTTATACTCGTACTTATTTTTCTGGGGTTGACCATCAGGATTTTTGGAATAAGTGATTTACCTTTGTATGGTGATGAGTTAACACTCGTTTATGACACTTTTTCTGTTTTAAAAACAGGTCAGGATCAAACAGGAAAGTTTTTTCCGGTAACATTCCCAATGGGTGCAGGAAGGCCTGGCGGGTATATTTATTTTTCAATTCCTTTCGTTGCAATGTTTGGTCCAAACGCTTTAGGGGTTAGAGCCTTATCCTTGTTATCTGGAATTGGCATTATTCTACTTGTATACCTATTAACAAAGAAATTAATAAATGCTAAGGTTGCCCAAATAGCTGCTGTTTTGATAGCGATATCTCCTTGGAGCATTAATTTAAGCAGAGGAGGATACGAGTCTCACTTTGCCCTGTTTTTATCACTACTTGGTTTGTATTCATATTTGCTTGCTAAACAAAAACCTTTAATGTTGATTTTATCAGCTTTTTTCTTTGGTTTCGCTATTCACACTTATCCAACATTTAAAATGACCTTGCCGATACTTGTACCTCTGTTTATCCTCCTTGTAGGAGATGCCAAAAATACTTTTTTCAAACGAAAGTTGTATTCTCTTGCAGCAGCATCTATTCTTATTTTTTTCTCGCTTCTCTCTTTAATGCAAACACTTAATTTTGGTTCAGAAACAAGATTCCAGCAAATTAACATTTTTACTTCCCCCGAGTTCGTACAAAAAGTTACGGAGAGAGTTAATAAAGAACGGGAGTTTTCTACTGCACGTAACTTTATTAAACCTTTTATAAGCAACAAAGTAGTGGAATATAGTTTTTATTTAATTGAAAATTATACTAAGAATTTATCTCCCGAATTTCTATTCTTAAGAGGAGATCGAAATCCAAGACACAATATGTCGCTAATGGGAGGATTATATTTAGCTGAATTACTAACCGTGATTTTAGGATCTGTTTTTTTACTTAGTAAAAAAACAAACATAAGTTTAGTTTCAACATCTAAGCTGTTAGTTTTATTAATCTCTTGGATACTGATAACACCTCTTCCAACATCGTTACTTCCAGAGACGCATTTTTTAAGAAATTCACTGATGCTTATCCCCCTAAATATACTTTCAGCATTGGGAATTTACTCATTAGTTAGTTTAGAAAAAAACAGGGTAAAAACTTTTTCTTTATTTGTTTTGTTTGCTGCTGTTTCAATTCAGCTACTGTTCTTAGTCTATAGAATATTTTTTGTTTCTCCAAATGAATTCTCCCGTTTCTGGTCTTATGGAGCAAAGCATGCATCAATGATGGTTGCTGAAAATATCCACAAATTTGACTATTTTATATTATCAGACAAGGTTGATAATCTAGAATACGCTTATCCAGTTTACAGTAAAATTTCACCTAGAGAAGTAATAGAACAAAATAGTCAAAAAACCAAACTTAATGGTTATGAATTTAAAAAGTTTGATAAAGTCTATATTGGATCGATCCCCTCATCGAAAGTAAAAGTTTTTTTGGAAAATTTAAATGGTTCTTATTTTTATATTGGGCCGGTTGAAGATGGTTGGGAATTAGAACCTTTTGAAACAATTAACAATAAAGATAACCTCCCTGCATTTATCGTTGCTAAAAAAATTAAGTAGCTGAGTGGATTAATTTACTTATAACATTCAAACTGATAAGATTTCAATTAGAGATGAAGATTACTGCTGTTATTAACACCTTAAACGAGGAAAAAAATATTGCAAGAGCGCTGAAATCAGTTTCTTGGGCAGATGAAGTTATAGTATGCGATATGCACTCAGACGATAAAACAGTAGAGATCGCTAAAGCAAGTGGAGCAAAGGTTATTTACCATGATAGAGTAGGGTATGTCGAACCGGCCCGAAATTATGCTATCTCAAAAGCCTCCAGCGAATGGATTCTAATTTTAGATGCTGACGAAGAAATCTCCATTCCCTTGAAAGAAAAATTAATTGAAATCACCAAGAAAGTAGATAATATTGATCATGTTAGCATCCCAAGAAAAAATATGATTTTTGGCAAATGGATAAAACACTCTAATTGGTGGCCAGACTATAATGTTAGATTTTTTAAAAGGGGAAAAGTGATTTGGAAGAATGAAATTCATATTAAACCAGATTTAATTGGTAATGGTGAAAAACTTAGTGCAGAGGAAAACTTAGCTATTGTACACCACCACTACACAAGTATTTCACAGTTTATTAGTAGGATGAATAGATATACAGACATTCAAGCAGAGGAGTTAGTTAAGTCGGGGTATGAATTTGATTGGAAGGACGTAATATCTAAACCACTGAATGAATTTTTAAGTAGATATTTCGCAAATCAAGGATATAAAGACGGGTTTCATGGTTTGTCCCTAAGCTTATTGCAAGCATTTTCTTTTCTTGTTATGTATTTGAAGATTTGGGAAAAAGAGAAGTTTAAGGAAATAGATATTCCTCCAAAAGAACTTTTGGGCGTTTTAGAAAAATCAGGCAAGGATATAAATCACTGGTTAGAATATTCTGAGTTTAAAAGAAATATCAAAAAAAATGTTAAAATCTTTTTAAGAAAGCTCATATAATTTCTTCTGCCTAGATTCAAATTAAATGAAGAGTAAAATTCTTATAACAGGAGTAACATCCGGTATTGGTAGATCATTAACAATCGAATCGCTGAAACGTGGCTATCATGTTTGGGGTATTGCCAGAAGGGGATCAATACTAAGAGAAATTAAAAAGAATACAAAGAAAAATAAATTCGATTTTACTTCAACTGACTTGAGTCAATCTGATGCTTGGGAAAAAATAATACGCCAAATAAAGAGAAAAAAATTTGTACCTAATATTGTTGTTTTTAACGCTGCTATTTCAGAAGATGATTTGAAAGATGGAATTGACCTAAACTCGACTAGGGATATATTTGAAACTAATTATTTCAGTGTTCTGGATGGAATTGAAAGATTATTACCCTATGTTAAAAAAGACACACAATTTATCGGTATCTCATCAATATCTGCCTTAAAAGGGAATGCTAGAGAGGGTATTGGATACTCTGGCAGTAAGTCGTCATTAAACCTAGCGTTTGAGACTCTTCAGCAAAAGTATAGTAAAAATTACCACTTTACTATTGTCGCTTTTGGACCGGTTGCAACAGGAATGAATCCATATAAGAAGAATCAATTCTTGTCTATATCAGAAAAGGATGCAGTGAGTTTAATTAATAAAGCAGTTGACGAGAGAAAACAACGCTATGAAAAGCCGATATTTTTGTTTCTATTTGTTAAAATCGTGAAGCTTTTGCCCCAGAACATTTCTAATCTTATGTTTTCAGTAATAGAAAATTTAAGAAAAAAATTACTTGAAGAATAAAGATTAGATTGTTATAGTAGAATACTATGTTAACTAACAAAAAGATTACAGCTATTCCTATTGCATATAGGGATGAAGGCAATATTGAGGAGCTTTATAAAAGACTTACAAAGGTTTTATCTAAAATAACCAGAAATTATGAAATTATTTATGTAAATGATTCTAGCCCAGATAAATCTCAGGAAATTTTAGAAAGATTAGCCAAGAAAGATAAACATCTTAAAGTTGTATTACACTCTAGGAATTTTGGGGCTCAAAATGCTTTTACAACAGGAATGAGATTATCTTCTGGTGATGCTGTTGTGCTGATGGATGGGGATCTTCAAGATCCACCAGAGCTTATTGAAAAATTCGTTGAAAAATGGCTTCAAGGGTTTGATGTCGTTTATGGAGTTAGGAGAAAGAGGGAAAAAAGTATGGGGAAATTATGGGAGCTAGCATACCACGGATTTTATGTACTTTTTAATAAGCTAAGTTATGTAAAGATGCCACTTGATGCAGGTGATTTTTCGCTAATGGATCGAAAAGTGGTTGATCAGATAAATGAACTACCAGAAAAAGACCGATTTATAAGAGGCTTAAGAGCATGGGTAGGGTTTAAACAAACTGGTGTTGAATATGTCAGGCCAGAAAGGTTTTCTGGAAAATCTACAAATAATTTTTGGAAAAACCTGGTTTGGGTGAGGAAGGCAATTTTCTCTTTCTCTTTTGCACCGCTTGAGTGGGTTTTTTATATCGCCTTAATCAGCGTTTCTATTTCTCTACTGGCGGTGATGTTTTACTTAATCTCCTATTTCTTAATTCCAGATGCTCCAAAAGGGTTTTTAACTATTTTAATCGCAGTATTGTTTTTGGGGAGTGTTCAACTTGTCACTTTAAGTATTATATGTGAGTATATAAGAAGATTATTTGAAGAGATTAAAAACAGGCCTGTGTCAATAGTTCAAAAGGTTATAAATGATGACCAAAAAGTTAAAGATGATAAAAACAAAATGCCCAATTTGTGGTTCAAAAAAGAATTACGAAATACTTTATAAAAGTAATTTTAAGTTAAGTGATTTTAACAGAGAAATCTTTTCTGCCCGTCGAATGCCTGATCGGATTCATTATCAAATCGTAAGATGTAATAAAGATGGTTTAGTTAGATCAAACCCCATTTTAAGTCCGAGTAAATTATTTAAGTTATATGAAGTAAGTAGTTTAGATTATGGAGACGAAACAAAGAATCTAGCAAATACTTACTTTAACAATTTGAAAAAAGTTTTAAGTCTTATTTCGAAAAAAGATAATATTCTAGAGATTGGTTGTGGGAATGGTTTTTTGTTGGAGAAACTATCAAGAGAAGGTTTTAAGAATGTATATGGCATTGAACCAAGCAAAGATGCAGTTAACAAAGCAAAGGCAGATATTAAAAAAAGGATTTATTGTGATGTTTTAAAAAAGGATATCATTAAAGACAAAAAGTTTAAATTAATCTGTTTTTTTCAGACTTTAGATCATATTCCCAGTCCAAACTCTTTTTTAGATGAGTGCTATAGATTACTTGAAAAAGGAGGTTTTATAGTTTCCTTTAACCATAATATAGAAGGTTCTTCATCTAAAATTTTAAAAGAAAAAAGTCCAATTATAGATATTGAGCATACGGTGTTTTACAGTCCAAAGACTATTCAAAAACTATTTGAAAAGCATAAGTTTAAGGTCTTGCAAGTATATTCGCCTTCGAATATCATCTCTATTAAACATTTTATAAAGCTTTTCCCGATGCCTAGGAATATTAAGAATTTAATTTCTAATACTAAATACGACTTCCTCAACTTATCTTTTCCGTTGAAACTAGGCAATTTATGTTTAATTAGTCAAAAAGATTAGATGGATACAGAAACTCTGGTAGCGCCTAAAGAATTACTTGAGGAAGCAAAAAAGGAATTGCTTCTTCCTCTTCAAAAAGAGTTAAGAAGGAATATTTTGGATATAAGTTTTGAAAGAGGTTTTTCTCACCTTGGTTCTTGTTTAAGTGCCGTAGATTTAATTCTTTCTGTTTATCAACATAAAAAACCAAATGACAAGTTCATTCTCTCAAACGGACACGCGGGAGTTGCATTGTATGCAGTTTTGGAAAAATTTGGTCTAATAAAACATGACCAAATTAAAAATTTGCGAGTTCATCCCGACAGAAATCCTGATATCGGAATAGAGGTATCTACGGGAAGTTTAGGACAAGGGTTGCCAATTGGGGTGGGAATGGCATTATCTAATAGAGGGAATCATATATATTGCATGGTTTCAGACGGAGAGTATTATGAAGGCAGTATATGGGAATCCCTTCGTTTCGCAGAAGATAGCAGTTTGAGCAACCTAACAATAATTGTAAATGCAAATGGATGGGGTGCTTATCATCCGGTAACCGTTCCAAATCTTATAAGTAGGACAAAATCATTTTGTTCTAATGTTGCATTGGTAGACGGCCATGACTTAAGTAAAATTGAGGAAGCATTGGCAGTTGAAAGAAATGACAAACCTGTGGTTATTTTTGGGGAAACTACTGTGGAGCAGTTACCATTTTTGAAAGGACAAGACGCCCATTATTATGTTATGACTGAACAAGACTATCAGGAAGGGTTTAAATTTTATTCATGAACACTCTTTCTCCAAATTTAAGGAGAGCTTTTGCCGATATCTTACTAGAACATATGAAAACAAATGACAAAATATATGTGGTGACCGGAGATTTTGGTTATAAAATGTGGGATCAAATAAGGGATGAGTTTCCTGACCGGTTTATTAATGTGGGTGCAGCAGAGCAGTTAATGATGGGTGTAGGTGTAGGGCTTGCTTTGGAAGGGAAAATTCCGTTTGTCTATACAGTTACCTCCTTTCTTCTTTACAGACCCTTTGAAACTATCAGAAATTATATAAATTATGAAAAAATTCCTGTTAAATTAATCGGTTCTGGCCGGGATAAAGATTACTTTCATGATGGTTTTTCCCACTGGGCAGAGGAAGATAAAGAAATTATGAAGATATTTTCCAATATTAAACCTTTTTGGCCCGAAAGTTCAGAGGACTTGCCTAAGATTATTGAAGAGATACTTGATAATGGTGCACCATCTTATGTAAATTTAAGAAGAACGAAATAGCTCTTAGACTATTCTTAATATATTTATCTGTTATATCATTATCATATGGATAAAGTATCAATTGTAATTTTAAACTTTAGGGTTAAAGACCGAGTTATGAGTTGTATAGACTCAATACTTAAATCAAGCTATGGAAATATAGAGATCATTGTAGTGGATAACAATTCCCGAGATGATTTAGAAAAAGCATTGCTGAGTCAGCCAAATATTAGATTTATCCAAACAGGTGCCAATTTAGGCTATACAGGAGGGAATAATGTAGGCATTAAAGAGGCCTTAAAAGGAGATGCTAAATACATATTTATCCTAAACCCTGATACTACTATTAAAAAAAATACAATCGAAGTTCTAGTAAAAGTAGCTCAAGAAATTGGGGATTCTGTGGTTGGTCCGAAGATATATTTTGAGGACTCAAAAAAAATCTGGTATGCAGGTGGTCGGTTGGATCTTGAGAACGTGCTAGGCAGTCATAAGGGTGTTGATGAAGTAGATCAAGGTCAATATGAGAAACAAGAGGAGACCGATTATGTGACTGGTGCGGCAATGTTTGTTTCGAGAGAAGTTTTTGAAAAGATAGGATTGTTTGACGAGCAGTATTTTTTATATTATGAGGATAGTGATTTTTGTTTTAGAGCAAAGAAAGCAGGCTTTAAAGTAATGTATATTCCACAAGCAGTTGTGTATCATGCTAATGCTAAGTCAACAGGACTTGGCTCTTTTCTGCAGGACTATTTTATAACTAGAAACAGAATGTTGTTTGCTAGAAAATTTTTGAGTCTGCGAACCCAGTTTGCGTTATTCCGGGAAGCGTTGCGGAACTTAGATAAACCTATGAGAAGAAAAGCTTTTGTAGACTTTTGGATAAACAATTTGGAGAAAGGAAGTTTTTTTAAATGATAAGTGCTATTGTTTTAACAAAAAATGAAGAGAAAATGATTCAAACTTGCTTGGAATCAATTAAATGGGTTGATGAAATAATTGTTGTTGACAATGGGTCTACAGATAAAACATTAGAGGAGGTCCAAAAATATACCGAAAAAATATATCAGTCTGATAAACCTTCTTTTGCAGAACGACGAAACTTAGGATTGTCCAAGGCTAAAGGAAATTTTATACTTTGTGTCGATGCTGATGAGAGAGTAACTCATGATCTTAAAACTGAGATACTAGAAAAGGTTAATTCTAGCTTTGAAGAAGTAGCATGGGATACTCCACGAAGAAACATTATTTTAGGAGAAGAGAAACGATACAAACCTTTTTGGCCGGATTATGTAACGCGCCTTTTTAAAAGGGAATTTTTAAAAGGTTGGGTAGGGGATGTTCACGAGTACCCTGAATTTGATGGTAAACACGGTAAACTCAAAAATGCATTACTACATTTAACCCACAGAGATATTGATTCTATGGTTTTAAAAAGTCTAAGCTGGGCTAATATTGATGCCAAACTGAGAGTTGATGCAAATCATCCTCAAATGACTGGATGGAGATTTTTAAGGATACTTTTCACAGAGCTTTGGAATCAGGGCATTAAAAGACGTGGTTTTTTTAATGGAACAGTTGGCGTGATTGATGCTTTGCTTCAAGTATTTAGTATGTATATAAGTTATGTGAAGTTATGGCAGTTACAAAGAAAAGAGACATTAGAAGAAACTTATCAAAAGATAGATCAACAGCTACTCAAAAGTAACTTCAGATACTAAGATGAAAATCGGAATTTATACACCTTATTTAGATAGTTTTGGCGGAGGTGAAAGGTATATGTTGACTATCGCCGAAATTTTATCTTCTGATAATGATGTTGATTTATTACTTGATAAAAATTTAGCTAATCAAGACTCTAAAATGTTAATTTGCAAATTATCAAAACATTTAAATTTAGACTTAAAAAAATTAAATTTAGTGAAAGCGCCTATAGGAGCAGGGGGTAACGCAATGGAGCGGATCTTTTTCTTGAAAAAATATGATTTGCTTTTTTATTTAACTGATGGCAGTTTTTTTTATTCAACAGCGAAGAAAAATATTATTCATTTTCAAGTCCCTTTCGAAAATTTAGACAACTCTTATTGGTCAAAATTTAAACTATCTTCCTGGACTTTGGCAATTTATAACTCTGAGTTTACAAAAGACATAATAGAAAAAAATATATCTCTTCCGGGTGAAGTTGTATATCCTCCTGTAGCTGTCGAGGACTTTAAACCATTAAGCAAGAAAAAACAGATCTTATCAGTTGGTAGGTTCTATGGATATTTAAAAACAAAAAAGCATGAAGAAATGATTACAACCTTTATTAATTTATATAAACACAATGATTTAAAGGGATGGAGTTTATATTTAGCTGGATCGCTGATAGAGGGTGATGAAAGCTATTTAGATGAGTTAAAAGATCTAGCAAAAAATTATCCGATATATTTTTATCCAAACATAAAACATGATGATTTAAGAAAGCTGTATGGAGAAAGCAGTATCTATTGGCATGCAGCTGGATTGAATGAGACAAATCCAGAGAAAATGGAACATTTTGGAATTTCAACTGTAGAAGCTATGGCTGCCGGGTGTGTACCTGTTGTAATCAATAAAGGTGGTCAGCCCGAGATTGTAGAAGATCAAGTTTCAGGATTTTTATGGAATGACTTAAGTGAGTTAGAAAATCTTACTCTAAAACTAATAGAAAATGATACTTTAAAATCGAAGGTTACTGAAAAAGCTATTGAAAGATCCCGTCTATTTAGTAAGATGGAGTTTAAGGAACATATTTCGAAAATAATATATGCTTGATTTATCTGTTATCACAGTTACATATAATAGTACGAAGGTAATTAAAGATTATTTAGATTCTTTACACAAAAGTCTTCCTGAAAGAAGCGAGATTATTATTATTGATAGTGGCTCAAATGATGGAACGGTTGAATTTATTCGAGAAAGGATAAAAGAAGATTCGGTTTTGAATAAAAGAGTAAAGATTATAGAAAGTAAAGAAAACTTGGGATTTGGTAAGGGTAATAATTTAGCTGCTAAAGAGGCTAAAGGAGAGTATTTATTTTTCTTAAATCCGGATGCTTATGTTCAAGGGTACTCCTTAGAATTGATGTTGAATTATGCTAAAGAAAATCCTCTTATTGGTGTTGTAGGTCCAAAACTGATTGAACCGTCAGGACAAGTTCAACCTTCTGTTAGAAGATTACCCAGTCTAATAGGAGCATTTAAAGAATATTATTTAAAGGAAAAAAATGCCTATGAGGCATTTATCCCTCAGGTAAAAGAAGCAATTGAAGTAGAGTCCGTAGTCGGTGCAAGTATCCTAATTAAAAAAGACATATTCAATCAGGTTGGAGGTTTTGATGACAAATATTTCATGTACTATGAAGATCTAGAGCTTTGTAGAAAACTTAGAAAGTTAGGGTTGAAAGTAATTTATATGCCCAATGCAGAAGTAGGGCACAGAGTTGGAGGTAGTGTTTCTGATAAAAAAACAAAATGGCTACACGAATCAGCAAGAAAATATCATGGAATAATAATTTATTTTTTGCTTCAATTATTGTTTAGGTTTAGAAAGTTTTTGGTCTGGACATAAAAATGTTGGCTAAATACATGGTTTTTAACAAGAATATTCTTATTCTTGTATTCATATTATTATTCGCTTGGTTTAGCCTAACTTTTAATATTACTGAAGTTCCTCCTGGTATTAACGGTGATGAGGCTTCAATTGGCTATAATGCAATACTACTTTCTCAAACATTACACGACGAAAATGGAAAGCTTCTTCCATTATTTATAAATACTCTTGACAAGAGAGATTGGAAGCAGCCAATTACAATATATACTACGGCGCTGATGTTTAAGGTTCTAGGTACTTCATTTGCAGCGCTGAGAAGCGTTAGTGTTTTATTCGTAGTTCTATCCTTAATTTTTTTATACTTTATTTCCCGGGAGTATTTTAATATAAAATTCTTTGTCTTCTCTTCTCTTGCGTTTATAACAACACCAATAATTATTATTCAATCACACTTGGGATTAGAAAATATAGCCCCAATTCCATTTTTATTCTTTTGGCTCTGGATGATAATCAAATTCGAAAAAACTAAAAAATTTCGTTATCCTTTGTTTAGTGGTGTTGCTTTAGGAATTGGAATATTTTCTTACTATGGAATGAGGGTAGTTATACCAATTTTGACAGTGCTGACGCTGGTTTACTTAAAGTTGCTTTTTGGGAGAAATAATAAACAAACATTTAAATCATCTATTTATTTTCTTTTAGGGGTTTTTCCATTTTTCTTAATTCTTTTTGTATCCAAGTTTTTTTATCCGGGGGCTGTAGTTGGTAGTTTCAGGCCGTCATTAACCAGCAGCTATGAATTTCTGTTTAGATACTTATCCATTTATGATTTGAGTTTTTTATTCTTCAAAGGAGATGTGACGCCGTACCATTCAACAGGTAAATATGGGGTACTTCTTTTGGCCACACTACCGCTTTTTTTTGCAGGGGTCTTTAGTATCTTAAGAACAAAAAGACCCTTTTTAGTTCTGGTTTTGTTAGGATTTGTTTTTAGTCCCCTTTTATATGGATTTATACCTGAACTATATAGAGGCAGTCGGTTGCTTGTATTAATTCCTTTCTACATCATTATATTTGCTGTTGGCTTTTTGAACCTCTTAACTATAAGAAATAAAATTACTAGGAACTCATTAGCAATAATAGGTTTGTTTTTAATTGGAATTAATCATTACAGTTTTGTAACGGACTATTGGTTTAAATATCCAGAAAGAGTTAGTCAGGATTTTTCAACACCCATTCACAAAGCTTTCGAGATTGTAAGGTCTAAATTAGAACCCACAACCAATATTTACATCGAAGATGGAATATATAAAAAAGAAAACACTGCTATAAAATTTTTCAAAGAAATTTATTTACCAAATAATGATTTAATCATTTGGGAAAGAGGTATAGAGATAAAAAGAAGTGCCCTATTAATTGTCAATCCTGATATTCTGACATTAGAAGACAAGCGAAGTCTTGTTGAATTAAGCTCAAAGTTTGGTTTTTATAAAGTGTATACTAAAAAATGAGACGACAGAGCCAAATGAACCAGTTCTTTCCTTCAAAAATAAAACTATTTTCTCTTTTTATAATCATTCTCTTAGCGTTCGTTTTAAGATTTTATCGCGTTGTTGATGTTCCGCCTTCCCTTAACTGGGATGAGGTTTCTATTGGATATAATGCCTACTCCATATTAAAAACCGGCAGAGACGAATGGGGAGCATTGCTACCAACTCACTTTAAGTCTTATGGCGAGTATAAATTGCCTGTTCAAATTTATGCTTCAATCCCTGCCATAGCTATATTTGATCTGAATGATTTCTCAGTTAGGCTTACTCCTGTAATCTATGGAACGTTAACTGTTTTATTGATTTTTTTGTTAGGAAGGGGACTATTCAAGAGTAATGTTGTAGGTTTAGCATCTGCCTTCTTGCTGGCTATTTCTCCTTGGCATATACAACTAACCAGAGCTTCATTTGAATCGTCTTTTGCTTTGTTTTGGATAGTTTTAGGAGTTTGGTTACTACTGAAGGGTTTTTATCATCCAAAATGGTCTATCATGTCGATGATACCTTTCGCCGTTTCGGTTTATACATACAATACTACAAGAGTTTTTACACCCCTTTTTCTTTTTTCAATTTTGATTATTCATTTTAATACTCTGAAAAAATATCAGAAATATATTTTTTTATCCATTGCTGTTTTTGCTATTTTAATGCTTCCTCTTGTACCTTATTACACAAGCGGTGAAGGGAATTCCAGGTACAAGTTGGTAAGTATTACAGATGATCCTGGTCTAATACCGAGAGTGAACGAGAGAAGGGGGAATTCAGAGCTTCCTTGGATACTTCCCAGGTTGATTCACAGCAAATATAGTTATACGGCTGCTTATTTTATTAAGAACTACTTTTCTCACCTTACTCCCCAATTTTTATTTATATCAGGAGCACCGCATAAACAACATCATGTTCAAAACATAGGCCAGCTTTATCTTATTCAAGCACCATTTTTGTTACTTGGGTTATTCCTGATTTTCAAAAACAAAAACCAATTTAGGTGGTTGATATTGAGTTGGATGTTACTTAGTTTTATTCCCGTATCTATTACAAATGACAGTATTCCGCATGCATTAAGGACACTGGTCGCCCTTCCTACTTATCTGATTTTATCAGCGTATGGTTTTTATGTTTTCTATCAATGGTTAGTTAACAAGAAGAATATAGTAAAAGTTTCGATCTTATTTACTTTAGCAATTATTTTAGGGTTACAATTTACAAGTTACATAAAAAATTATTATTTTATTTATCCGAAAAACTACTCAAGGGATTGGCAGTATGGTAACAAACAAGCAGTGGAATTTATAAAAGACAGGTACGAGGATTATGATTTGATAGTTTTTACCAGGGCTTATGGTGAACCGCACATGTTTACTCTTTTCTATTCAAATTACGATTCAGCTAAATTTAGAAATGATCCTAATCTCGAAAGATTCGAAACATTTGACTGGGTTAGAGTTTTGAAATTTGATAAATTTTATTTTCCCGATTTAGGGGATGAAGGAACCGGATTTAGAGATATTATAGCGCAAAATCCAGATAAGAGGATTTTATTTATTGGCAAACAGGTTGATTTTCCACAGGAGCATTATCGGTTAAAAACAATTGATTTCTTAAATGGAGATAGAGCATTTGATATTGTGGAGATAAAGTGAAAAGAAAATTCATTTTAGCATCAATAATAATATTTTTTTTACTAACTAGAATTATAAAAATTGTAGAAATACCACCGTCTGTATACTGGGATGAAGCGTCGATTGGATATAATGCTTATTCCATCTTAAAGACAGGTAAAGATGAATGGGGAGAATTTTTACCGCTTCACTTTCGGGCTTTTGGAGAATTTAAATTACCTGCTTATATATATACAGTGGTCATCTTTGGGACAATTTTAGGATTCAACGAATTGGCAGTTAGGTTACCGGCAGTTTTATATTCTTTACTATCAGTGGTTTTTTTCTACCTGCTAATTAAGAGATTGTTTGCCAGAGAAGATTTGAGTATAGTGAGTGTCTTGGTTTTAATTACGTCTCCATGGTTTTTGCTGTTTAGTAGGGTTGGTTATGAGGCTTCAGCAGGTTTAGCATTTTTTTTGGCAAGCCTTTATTTTTTTGCAAAAGGTAGTAGCAGTCTGATATATGGACTGTTATTCTTAATACTTAGTTTTTACAGCTATAACAGTTTTAGGATTATCTCATTAATAATGCTTCCTATTATTTTTGTTTATGCTTTTTTTCTTGTAAAAAAGGAGAATTGGTTTAAAAAGCTCAGGCTTTTGTTGCCAATGTTGTTTGTAGTGATAGTAAGCTTATTGCCTGTTTTGAAACTTTACTATATGGATTCTGGATTAGTTAGATTAAGTGATGTAGGGATAACTAAAGATGCTACGCTTTTGACTGTCCTTGCCTTATTCTTAAAAAATTTTCTTCTACACTTAGATCCAAAATTCTTATTTTTAAACGGTGATTCTAATTTAAGAAGTCATATAGGGACAGGGGGAGAATTACTGCTTGTATCAGCCCCATTTTTAGCGGTTGGTTTTTTTAATCTTTTTAAAAAATTTAATTTGAATAGTTTTATAGTTCTGTCACTATTAGTTGTCTCTCTTATCCCTGCTTCAATTACAAAAGAATCTCCACACGCGCTTAGAGCGATTGGTGCATTGCCATTTTTTAGCTTAATCATAGCTTTAGGTATTTTAAAGACAATAGATTTTTTTAAGAAAAAAGCTTCTGCCTATATTTTTCTATTTGCTCTTTTCCTTATTTCATTTTTGTTTAATTTTTACTTTTTTATAAATACTTATCCTAAAAACTCTTCTTTGCAGTGGCAATATCCATATAAAATCTTATTTACTAAATATCAACCTCTGTTTGACTTGTATGATAAAGTTATAATTACTGATAAATATGCCCAACCCTATATATTTGCTCTCTTTTATTTAAGGTTTGATCCTGAATCATTTCGACAAAATGTAGAATACAATAGTTATGATAAGTGGGGTTTTTCTACAGTTGGTAGATTTAATAAATATATATTTACAAGTGATATAAGTGGGAAGGTAAATGAGGTTGGGGATGAAAAAGTACTGATTATTTCTGATAGAGAAATAAATACTAAAAAACTTCCTAATACAGTTAATTTACTTAATAATAAGCCATCGCTTTTTATTTATGAATGAAACAAGTTTCTTACTTAGTAATGAGGTAAAGCCTCTTACGAAGGAGCATTGCTCACTTCGTAATGAAACAAGTTTCTTACTTCGTAAGAAGCTTTTTGGATTGTTTTTAGCCATAATTTTATCTATAGCTTTTTTTGTTAGGTTTTATAAAATTACAGAAACGCCTCCTTCTTTAAGTTGGGATGAAGCTGCTGTTGGTTATAATGCGTGGAGCGTTGCCAATTTTGGCAAAGATGAATGGGGTAAAACTCTACCAATTTATTTTAAATCGTTTGAAGATGACAAACATCCTGTACACATATATATAACTTCATTGTTTGTTAAGGTCTTAGGACCATCAGATTTTTCCGTCAGATTACCAGCTGTTGTATTTGGGGTTTTAAACGTTTTATTAATATTTCTTGTTGGCAGAGTCATGTTTAATAAGACTGTTGGACTGATAGCAGCATTTGTTTTAACATTATCACCATATGCAATCCATTTTTCTAGGTTCAACCATGAGTTGAATTTTACAATCTTTTTCTTTCTACTCGGGTTGTTTTTGTTTTACCAAGCAATTAAGAAAAATATTTACTTTTTACCCTTATCATTCCTTGCGTTTGGAATAGACTTGTTGGCATATCACTCGGCAAAAGTTGTAGTGCCACCTATAATTTTGCTGCTCCTAATTTTTCATTTAAAAAAGTTATTACAGGATAAAATAATTCTATTCCTTGCATTATTAGTAATAGGATTTTTTATTACATTAATAATATTAAATTCTCCTCTTTTAGGTTTAGCCAGATCGGAGCAAGCCTCATTTCCTAAAGAGAGAATTGAAAAAACATTTATGTATAAATTTACAAAAAATGAACTTCTGGGAAGAGTAGGGGTTGCAATAGGACAATACCCACTGCATTTTAATAAAGATTATCTATTTACTAAAGGGAGTATCAACCCTCGATTGAGTAACCAAGCAGGAGGACTTTTTTTCCCTGTTGACGGTTTGTTTTTATTGCTTGGCTTGATATGGGTTTTATGGAAAAGAAGCAAAGAGAGTCTGCTTTTTATTGCTGTTGGATTGCTTGCACCTATTCCCTCAGCTTTGACTTCAGAAGCACCGCATCCTGCTCGGGCAATGTATATGGTTGGCAGTTGGCATTTTATTTCTGCACTTGGTTTTTATTTTCTGTTAGGATTATTCAAGAAAAACGTCTTCAAGATTTTAACAATTTTTTCTATAAGTTTACTTATTGTTTATTCATCTTATTATAATTTTTCAAAGTATTTGACAGAGTATAACGATAGATATGCTATTGAATGGCAATATGGCATGAGGGAGATAGTAGAATTCGTTAAAACAAATCCTCAATATGGATGGATTTATATGACTGATGTGAGATCACAACCATATATTTTTTACCTGTTTTATTTATTACCTTCTCCTGATAAGTTTCAAAGTACAGTTGAATATAATCAAACTTCTCAGCGTAGCTCCAATTTAGTTACTTTCTTTGACACTTTTTATTTTGGTGGCTGGGATTTTGTAGAAAGTAGTCCAAGACCAGGAGTAATATATGTCCTCAGCCCGAGCCAGTACGATGGTTTAAGGCACAAAACGAGTTTTCAGATTAAAAAGAAAATTTTATACTCTAATGGTAGTGATGCTTATTTTATTGTCGGAGCAGATTAGTTACAATTTTTTGTTAACTTAGATAAAATATAATTATGAAGTTATCTGTAGTGCTTGCAACTTTTAATGAAGAAAGTAATATTGGTGATTGTTTGAGTTCAGTTAAAGATATAGCTGATGAAATTATAATTGTAGACGGTTCGTCGACTGATAAAACAGTAGAAATTGCTAAAAGTTTTGGTGCAAGAGTAGTTGTTACTGAAAATCACCCAATATTTCATATCAATAAACAGAAAGCCTTAGATCTTGCCAAAAATATTTGGGTGCTTCAGCTTGATGCTGATGAAAGGGTTACAAAAAAGTTATCTGAGGAGATATTAAAGGTTGTTAATATGGCAGATGAGGAGATTGATAAATACCAAAATACGATTAAAAAAAGAAAACTTTTTATCAAGCATCAAAAACTTCTGGAAAATAGAGATGGAAAAATTGGAGAAGATACAAATGAATATTGTGCTTTCTTTATCCCCAGACTTAATTTCTTTTTAGGAAGATATTTAAGATATGGAGGTGTATACCCGGATGGGGTAATTCGATTAGTTAAAAAAAACAAGGCGTTTTTTCCTTGTAAAAGCGTACATGAACAAATTGTTGTTAAAGGAAAAGTCGGATGGTTGCAGAATGATTTATTACATTTGGATTCTCCAACATTTAAAAGATACCTAGAAAAAAACAGCAGATATATTAATTTGATTGTGGATGAGTTTAGAAGAGATAATGTTAGTAAAGATATTGTTCAAGCATTTAAGTTTATAGTTTATAAACCAATAGAATGGTTCTTAGTAACACAAATACGCCATAAGGGTATATTAGATGGATTTCAAGGTATAGTTTTTTCATTCTTTTCAGCTTTGCGGTTTCCAAGAGCGTTTATGAGGTATTTAAAATCATGAAGGTAGGATTTGACGTTTCTCCACTAAAAACTGGACATAAAACTCGAGGGATAGGTTCTTATACATCAAACTTGTTCAAACATCTGAAACTTAGTCCCAGTCTAGAAGTACAGGAGTTTACTAATAGTAATGAAATTAAAAATGTTGATGTTATCCATATTCCATATTTTGATTTGTTTTTTAATACTCTTAAAATAAACAAAAATATACCCACAGTCGTAACAATCCATGACGTAACCCCATTACTTTTTCCAGAAAATTACCCACCTGGCATTAAAGGTAAAATAAACTATTGGTTCCAGAAAAAAGCGATAAAACAAGTAGATGCGATTATTACTGATTCAGAAAATTCGAAAAAAGATATACAGAAATTTTTGGGAATAGATCCTAGTAAAATTTTTGTGATTTTTCTTGCACAAGGAGAGAATTTTAAGGTTCTAAATGATAAATCTTTACTAAATAAAATTAAACAAAAATACAATCTTCCAGACATATTTGCATTATTTACTGGAAACGTAAATTGGAACAAAAATATTTTAAATACCGCAAAGGCATGCATAGATGCAGGCACTGCTGTTTATTTCGTAGGTAAAAGTTTTGAATCTAAAGATAATTTAAATCATCCTGAGTTGAAATCATATTCAGAGTTTTTGGAAAACTATTCAAATCATCCAAAGATCCATACCTTAGGCTATGTTTCAGATGAGGATTTAGTAGGTATCTATAATCTTGCCAGTGTTACTTTACTTCCATCATTTTATGAAGGGTTTGGTATAACTATTTTGGAATCACAAGCTTGTGGAACACCTGTTATAACTTCAAATATTTCGTCCATGCCAGAGGTAGGAGGTAATGGATGTTTGTATGTTGATCCATATGACCATCAATCTATCAAAGAGGCAATTCTTAAAATTCTATCTGATAATTCGCTAAAGGCAAGATTAATAAAAGATGGATTTTCTAACGTAAGAAAATTCTCTTGGAAAAACACTGCTCTTAAAACAATTGAGGTTTATGAAAGCATTACTTAAAGTTAACTTATTGTACATATTTTTACTATTTATTATCTGGAGGTTATTAACGTTAATCTCATCACAAATTTCAGTTTTCTTTATATCACAAAAAGATGAGTTTACCGGAAAGCTTTTTTCATTTAACAATCTGCTACCTAATTTATGGACTTTTGCAAATTTTGATGGAGAGCATTATCTTTGGATTAGCCAATACGGATATAGGCAATTTGAGAACGTTTTTTTTCCAGGGTATCCATTTTTAACAAGGTTTGTAGCGCTATTTTTAAAAGATCACTTACTAAGTGCAATTTTGATAAGCAACCTATGTTTACTGGTTCTGTTATTTTTTCTATATAAATTGTTTTTACTTGATTTTAAGAAAGAGGCTGTCTATAAAGGTTTAATCCTTTTTTTAGCTTTTCCTAGCTCATTTTTTCTGGGATTTGTGTACTCAGAATCATTATTTCTTTTGTTGGTAACCTTGTCTTTTTATTTTGCCAGAAGAAACAAGCTTTTTTTAGCAAGTTTTTTTGGAGGGTTATCATCACTTACAAGACTCGTTGGAATATTTACTATTTTCTCTACTTATTTAATATGGAAAGAAGTAAACAAAAAAAAGAAAACACTGTTTCTGTTATCTATTATTGTGTCTAGCTTTGGAGTTATTTTATTTTTTAATTGGAAATTTAGCGGAGATCCCTTTAGTTTTTTAAACTCACAATCATTAGTCAGCACTAATCGAACCACTACTGAAATAATACTCCTGCCGCAAGTAATATTTAGATATCTTAAAATATTTGTAACAGCTGATTTTTCTTATAATTACACTATTGCATTACAGGAGTTTTTTTTAACACTTGTATTTTTGTTAGTTATTGTTAAAAACTTTAAAAAGATGAGAAAAGAATATTTGTTTTACTCTTTATTTGTAGTTATTTTACCAACACTTACCGGAACTCTATCTTCAATGCCCAGGTATTTGCTTGCAGCTTTTCCTCTATATTTTTATGGAGCGACTAGTATTAAAAGTAGGTTTTTATTTGCGATAATTGTAATTATGTTCATGCTAATACAATTGATAAACACAGCTTTTTTTGTAAGTGGTTATTGGGTATCATAAGATAAATAAAAATGCTAAAGATAAACATAGTAATTTTATTAATTCTTGTTGTAGGAGTTGTTTACAGACTTGTATTAACCAGCGGTGGGAATTTTCTTTTTAATATGGACAATGCCAGGGATATGGTAGATGTAAGAGAAATGATTGAACTTAAAAAACCCAGGTTAATCGGTCCAACTTCTGCAATTGAAGGTTTATATAATGGACCGGCTTGGTACTTTTTACTGGCAGTTCCTTATATCCTTTCTGACGGGGATCCATATGCAGCTATAGTTATGCTGATACTTTTCTGGGCAGTCGGAGGCTGGTACTTACTTAAAATTGTCTCAAGATGGGGAATAATGCCACTTATAGCTACCGGAGCACTTTGGGTGTCTTCAAATTACGTTGTTTTGGCAAATCTATATTCATTAAATCCCAATCCCGTTGTTTTACTTACACCGGTTTTTATATTTTTCTTGGAAAAGTATCTTAAAACTAGTGATTTGTTATCATCAATAACAATTTGGTTTCTTGCGGGGCTCTTCTTTAACTTAGAAATGGCTTTTGGTTTTCTTATACCTATAATAATATTCTCAAGCATCTTACTCTCTAAAGGCAAAATGCTTAAAAAGAATTTGTATATAGGACTTGGAGTATTTTTTATTTTTTTGCTGCCACAAATATTATTTGAGTTAAGACATGATTTTATAGGAATACATGCAATTTTAAATCATATAAATACGTATGAAGGATCGTACAGCTTTTCTGCCAGAGTAATAACTATACTTCATCTGTATAGAGATGTGTTAACTGGAACATTCTTAAACAAGGCTATAATTGCTCAAATACTATTAATATCTGCAATACTTTATCTATATTTTTGGCGTAAGGAAGCTCTTAAAAATAACAACTACATCTTAATAGCAATTATTTGTTTGACTATAATTCCATTTGTACTGCATATTATTTTACCATTTAATGTTAATGCTTGGCACCTTGGAGGTGTTTCTACTGCATCAATTTTAGCTGTTGGATGGTTATCTGGATCATACGCTGGTAGAAGCTCCAGATTTAATGTTTTAGTGTATAGTTTAACTTCGTTTTTGATTATTTCTTCAATAGTTAATTTAGACCTAATGAAAAGCTTAAATCCCAATAGAGAAAATAATGATCCTTCCAGTTTTAGAAATGAGATAGCAGCAATAGATTACGTTTATCAGCAGGCAAAAGGTCAAAACTTTAGAGTTTACATATATTTACCCTCAGTCATAGATTACCCATATCAATATCTTTTCTGGTGGTATGGTTTGAAGAAATATGGTTATCTTCCTAAAGATTATGCTTATCTGCCAAACCAGCCAATCTATATATCAAATAAAGAAAAATTACCAAGCAAATTTGCAGAAACCAATTCAAATTTGGTATTTTTAATTAAAGAACCGGATAGAATTAAAATACGGCACTTATGGGAAAATAATTTTTCTAGCTTGAACAAGGTGTCACAAGTTCAGTTCGGTTCTTTGGAAATCGAAGTAAGAAAGGAGAATTAAAATAGCAATGCCATCGATATTATTTATTTTTTTAGCCACATTTATTGCAGTGATAGGCAATATCACTTTAAAAAGTGGAATGAAACAATTAGGTAACTTTCAATTAGATTTATCGTCTAAATTATTTGAAGAGATTTTTAGGATATTTACAAATCCCGTCATTATTGTTGGTATTATTCTTTATGTGGTAAGTATGATTTTCTGGTTAAAAGTTCTGTCTCAAGAAGATGTTTCAAGAGCTTTTCCGATTATGGTTGGTATAAATTTTACACTTCTATCAATAGGGTCATTTTTTATATTACAAGAGAGTTTTACACTTTCAAAAATACTTGGAATTTTAATAATCTTTGTAGGTATATTTGTTGCTACACGAGTTTAATTAAAATAAAGATGATGAATGTTTCAATAGTAATTCCTGCTTATAATGAATCAAAACATATAGGTGCGGTTTTAAATGAACTTAAAATTACCAAACTTCCTATTATAGTAGTTGATGATGGTTCGAGAGATTCAACTTTTGAAATAGCGGAAAAGATATCAAGAGAGTGTCCCTCTGGAAAACTCACTATTTTACGGCATAAAATAAATTTAGGGAAAGGTGGGGCTTTAAAAACCGGTTGTGATGCAGCTTTCTCGATAGGTAGTGACGCGATCATAATGATGGATGCCGACGGGCAGCATAAAGTTTCTGACTTGCCAAAATTCATTCAAGCTTTGGAAAAGGGCTTCGATGTGGTATTTGGGTCACGTAACCTAAAATTTGGAGTACCTTTAGTACGTTTTCTAGGGAATAAGTGCGCTTCGCTTCTAATTTCATTTTTATACGGCATATATGTTTCTGATTTGCTCTGTGGTTATAGGGCTTTTACGAAAAAAGCATATAAAAAAATTCAGTGGCAATCTGTCGGTTATGGAGTAGAAACTGAAATGGTTATTAAAACAGGAGAATCTTACTTCAAATGTTGTGAGGTGTCGGTAGAAACTGTATACTATGATAAATTCAAAGGAGTCACTGTTTTAGATGCGTTCGGAATACTTTTTAATGTACTAAAATGGAGGTTGTTTAGATGATTTTAGGTTTACAAATAATAGCTTTAGTTTTTACTTTAATAATGGTTTATTTTACTTATTTACACTATCGTAGGAATGAGGTAAATGGTATTGAGGCATTATTTTTGTTTGTTTCATGGATTGGTGCGATTTTGATTGTATTGTTTCCAAACATATTTAGTACGTTCTCTAATGCTGTGGCTATCTCCAGGCCTTTTGATTTGGCTGTTATAGGAGGGTTTATGTTTGTTATTCCGCTTGTTTATAGTTCTTATGTTAGAACAAAAAGATTAGAAAAGCGCATAGAGCAGTATGTTCGTGAAGAAGCTTTGAAGAGTGTAACTTCCAGAAAAAATATAAAATAGTTCTAATCGTTCGATTATTGAATCTCTAAACCTTATGGGAAAAATATTAATAACAGGAGCAGCCGGGTTTATTGGAAGCCATCTCGTAGATCTTTTACTTGAAGAGGGTGAACCTATTAAAAGATTAAGACTGCTAATTCCAAAAGGTGTTTCTACAAAAAATATTTCTCGTGCAATAGAAAAGAAAGTAGATGTTATTTTCGGAGATATAAGGGATAAGAAAGTTGTAAAAAAAGCGATGGAGGGTGTAGAAGTTGTGTACCACTTGGCAGCAAGAATAGACTTTGATGGTAAAAGTTATGAAGAATATGAGGGTGTTAATGTAGAAGGTACTCAAAATCTACTTGATGCTTGTCGAGGTAAAAAAATACAAAAATTTGTATTTTTTTCTAGTATTGCTGTTTTTGGATTGCCAGCCGGAATTGGAAATATTGTGAATTGGGACGAGTCGTTTCCTAAAAAATATACCAACTATTATGGGCAATCAAAATTTGAAGCCGAAAAAAGAGTAATAAAAGCTCATGAAGAGTGGGGTATTCCTTATGCAATCATTCGCCCTGCTAGTGTTTATGGACCTCGAGAACAGGGCCCAACTTTAGCTTTATATAGAGCAATCAAACAAAATCGTTTTTTCATGATAGGTAATGGTGATAATAAAATGCATTATGTGTTTGTTAGAGATCTTGTTGGAGGAGCTAGACAGGCTCAACTAAGTCTAGTGCGAAATGGCGATTATATATTGGCAGGAGACAGACCCGTTAAACTTAGTGATTTGATTAAACATATTGCTGGTAGCATCGGAAAGACGGTTCCTTCGTGGTATATCCCTACAGACGTAGCGCTAATTTTGAGTTATGTGTTGGAGTGGGTTGGAAAAATTGTTGGAATTAAACCTCCTCTCTTTCCATCTCGAGTTAAAACTATGACTACAACATATTATTACAACATCGCAAAAGCGAGAAAAGAAATAGATTACGATCCGAAGGTTAGTTTTAAAGAGGGTGCCGAAAGTACAGGCCGTTGGTATCTAGAAAATAATTTATTATGAAATCTCCTCCTGTTTCTGTGATTATTGTGACGTACAACTCAAAAGATTATATTAGTCAATGCTTGGATTCGGTGTTAGCAATTAGTTACAAACCAGTTGAAATTATAATCGTTGATAATAACTCCACAGATGTAACCAGAACAATTCTATCCAAATATAAAGCCAGAGTTAAGCTAATATTATCGGAAAAAAACCTGGGATATGCTGAAGGAAATAATCTAGGCATTAATTCCTCTATAGGGGAGTACATATTTTTATTAAACCCAGATACTTTGGTTGAAAAGGACTTTCTTGAACCCTTGGTTTATGCTATGGAAACCGACAAGCAAATTGCAGTTTGTCAGCCGGCTGTGTATTTATTGCAAGATCCAACAAAACTTAATTTAACCGGCAAGAGAACTCATTTTTTGGGCTTTGACTGGATCAAAGATTACAACAGCAGCTCTCTTCCCCCGTCCGGCAACATTACATCATTTAGCGGTTGCGGAGTGCTGTTGAAAAGAAAAATTTTAAAAAGAACAGGACTCTTTGATCCCGAGTATTTTATGTATTACGAAGATAGTGACCTATCTTGGAGACTTAAGCTTTTTGGTTACAAAATAGAGTTTGTACCAACCAGTAAAATGTATCATGATTATAAATATATCCCTGTCGAAAATTACCAACCATTAAAAAAGAAACTTTTCTATAATGAGAGAAACAGACTTTTAACTATCTTTAAAAATTACAGTATTAATACTTTGTTACTCATACTACCGTCTATGATTTTTATGGAAATTGGATTAGTATTATTATCGTTTAGCGAGGGTTGGGTTAGCGAAAAATTGAGAAGCTATTTTTCAATATGGCAATTGCTACCCCATATACAAAAGGAGCGGAATAGTATCCAAAAAATGAGAGTTGTTAGCGACAAAGATATCGTCAGAGATTATGAAAATGAAATTACATTTGAAAAGTTTAATAATATAGTTATGAAGATATTGGTTAATCCAGTTTTAAGTTTTTATTGGTATTTGGTCAGGAGGTATATTTAAAGTAATGAAGATTTTAGAGGTTGTACCTTACTTTTATCCGGCATGGGCTTATGGTGGTCCTGGTAAAATTGTTCACGATCCAAGCAGATATTTTGCAGAGCAAGGTCATGATGTTACTGTCTATACCTCAGATGCTTATGATGATAAGCAGAGAATGCCAAAGGAAAAATATATTCTAAATGTTTCTAGGTTTTTAGTAAGATACTTTCGCAATATCCATAATAAGTTAACATATAGATACAATATATTTATTACCCCCGGAATGTTCACTCGATCTCTTTTTGAATTTCATAAGTTTGATGTTGTTCATATGCATGATTTCTACACATTAGAAAATGTTTGGTTGGGGTGGTTGGCCCGTTTATACAATAAACCCTATATTATCAGTGTTCATGGTTGTTTAGAAGAAAAGCGATTAGAAGCCAGAAGTTTGTTCAAAAGTGCGTTTCTTTATCTTTTCGGACAAGATTTACTTAAGCACGCTAGCGCGCTTATTGCAACTTCAGAACAAGAAATTGATAATTACAGACGATTTAATATTCCTAAATCTAAAATTAAATTAATTGGTCATGGTGTTAGAAGTATTGAATTTACAACACAAGCATTAAAGAAAGCGTGTAGAAAACACTTCAAGCTTTCTGAGAAAGATACCGTAGTAACTTTCTTAGGGAGGATTCATAAGATCAAGGGATTAGATATGTTAATTGAGGCTATCTCGCAAATTACAGATCCTAACTTGCATTTTGTGATAGCTGGTCCTGATGATGGTTTTTTATTAGAGTTAAAAGAACTAATTAAAGAGAAAAACTTAGGAAAAAGAGTTACTTTGTGGCATGGCTGTTTTGGTGAAGAAAGGGCGCAACTTTTTAAGGCAAGTGATATTTTTGTATATCCTTCATATTCAGAAGGATTTTCCTTAGGTATTTTAGAAGCTGCGTCAGTTGGGTTGCCGCTTGTTATAACTACCAAATGCTATTTTGACCAGGTAAGAAAATATAATGCAGGGGTGATTGTTGAGCCAAATCCCGAAAGCATTGCTAAAGGAATTTTACAGCTTGCCAGAGACCCTAAAAAAAGAAATCAGGCTGCTGATAACAGTAAAAGATTAATCAAAGAAAACTATTCAATAGAAATAGTCGGTGAACAATTGCTCAGTATTTACCGGAAAAGCATGAGTGAAAAAGCTTAAAAAATGGATAGAATAAAATTTAGGTTAAACAAAACAGTTAATATTGGAAAATACAAAATTCCCATTGATGATAATCTCCCAAGGCAGAAACAACAGGAGGCTGAGCCTGGGTTGCGGCGAGACCCAATTTTTAAACATTATCTTAAAAAAATAATTTGGCCAGTTTTTTCTATCCGAAATAATTTTTTGGTTGATGGTTTTATTGAAAAAGAAGCAGGAAAATTAATGAAAAAATATTTAAGAAAGAATAATATCTTTTTGGAGGTGGGGTGTGGAGATATGAGTTTGAGAAAGTACCTGCCGAACAGTCATACCTATAACGCCATGGATATTTCTTTGGCAGATTTTCACCTTCAAAGGGTACTTCCCGAAGGTAAGAGAATCAACGTGGTTATTGCTTCAGTAACCAAAATACCCCTTCCTTCAAATAGTGTTTCCATGATTGCCGCAACGGAGGTATTAGAACATATTATTAACGTAAACAAGGCTATGTCAGAGATAGAAAGGGTGTTGAAGCCACGAGGCGTCTTGATTGTTTCCATACCCAACAATTATTGTTATAAATATCAGATAAAAGGCGCTCATACAGAACATGTTCAAAACTGGGATTTTAAGGGCTTTATAAAGTATGCTGAAAAGTATAAGTTTCAAGTAGTAGAAAGCTTTATGAAAGGTTACTGGGTACCTTTACCTTTGTGGTTGACGAGAACCAGTTACCAGTTGCCGTTCACCTCTAAAGAGGAATTTTATAATACTAATTTTTTCTATGTGTTTAGAAAGTTGTGATATGGTTAAGCAAAGTATTGCTATTTTAATAGGCACAAGGCCGGAATTAATAAAAATGGCTCCGGTTATAAGAAGGTTGAGGGAAAGAAAAATTCCTTTTATATTTATTCATTCAGGTCAACATTATTCCCAGGAAATGGATCAACAGATTATGGAAGACCTAAAGATGCCAAAACCTGATTACAATCTCGAGGTAGGATCCGGAACTCATGCTAGTCAGACCGGTAGGATAATGGAAAGGGTAGAGAATATTTGTTTGGAAAGAAAACCTCCAGTGATGTTAGTGCACGGCGATACAAATACTACTTTGGCGGGAGCGCTTACAGCAAAAAAAATCCATATTCCGGTAGGTCATATAGAAGCAGGACTACGTAGTTATGATTATAGAATGCCGGAGGAAATAAACCGAATTTTAACTGATCGAATAAGTGATATTTTGTTTGCCCCGACAGAGGGAGCAAGGCAGAATCTGTTAAAAGAGGGAATTGACGATAAGTTAATTAAGGTGACAGGTAATACTGTTGTAGATGCGGTTAAAGAACATTTAACTTTTTGTCAAAAATCACTGATATTAAGTAAGCTTGGTTTCAAGGAAGAAGGCTATATTGTTGTTACCGCCCACCGTCCGGAAAATGTCGATGATCCGGATAATTTAAAGCAATTAATTGAGTTATTGGATTATGTTAGTAATAAATTAGGAAAAAAGATCATATGGCCGATCCACCCCAGAACAGAAAAGCAGGTTAAAGAGTTTAAATACGAAATACCGGAAAACATTCTAACTATTCCGCCAATCGGTTACATTGATATGTTAAAGCTTCTAAATTGTTCAGCCTTGGTACTGACTGATTCGGGCGGTGTCCAGGAGGAAGCTTACGTCCTAAGAAAACCACTTATTACCCTAAGGGACTCCACCGAACGACCGGAAACTTTAACAGCAAATTTTATTGTCCATCTTAGCCGGGAGAAGGTAGACAAAGCTTTAAAGGCTTATGAAAACAATAACATACATTGGGATAATGTTTTCGGCAATGGTACTGCTAGTGATAAAATTGTTGATGCATTAGTGCCTTACGTAAATTGAATATGAAACAAACGATTACGGTTTTAGGAATGGGTTATATCGGTCTGCCAACAGCATTATTGTTAGCTAGTGCTGATAATATAGTTTATGGTTTTGATGTTAATCAAGAGAGAATTAATTTTTTAAAAAAAGGAAAGTTGCCTTTTGAAGAAAAAGGGCTAAATGAATTATTTGACGAGGTTAAAAGGGTGGGGACTTTTCATCTGGTTTCGCAAATTCATCCTGCAGATATTTTTATCATAGCCGTACCTACTCCTCAAGAAAACGGTGAAGCGGATCTAACATTTGTCTTAAAAGCTATTGACGAGATTGGCAAGGTTTTAAAGGATGGTGATACCATAGTTGTGGAATCTACGGTTGGCCCTGTTGATTGTGAGAAAAGGATTATTCCTTATCTTGAAAGGCTAGAAAGAAAATTCCATTTTGCCAGTTGTCCGGAAAGGGCAATTCCTGGTAACACCCTTTATGAGATGGTTAACAATGCCCGGGTGGTTGGCGGTCTCACAGAGGAGGATTCTGCTTATGTTAAAGGGATATATTCTTCTTTTGTTAAAGGAGAAATTTATACAACTACTCCTACAATAGCCTCAACTTGTAAAGTCATGGAAAATACCTACCGCAATGTTAATATCGCCTTGGCTGACACTTTTGTCAAAATTGCCGATGAGATTGGTTTTAATGTATGGGAGGCAATAGAGCTTGCCAATAAGCATCCGCGGGTTAACATCCATCAACCGGGACCGGGAGTTGGGGGGCACTGCATACCAATTGATCCATGGTTTTTTGCTGCTCTGAGTAAACATTCACAGTTTATTGTTAAGGCGCTCAATATTAATAACCAAATGCCGGAATATGTTGTTGATCAGTTAGAAAAAATAATTCGCCAAAACAATCTGTTAGAACCAGTAATTGGGGTGTTAGGTTTTGCATATAAAAAGAACATTGATGATGCAAGAGAGACTCCGAGTAAAGAAATATTAGATTTGTTGAAAGAAAAGTTTACCGTCATTTTAAATGATCCTTATGTAAAACAAGCACCGCATCCTTTACAATGCTTAGAGGAATTACTAAAAGAAGCTGAGGTGGTAGTATTAACCACAGACCATGACGAATATAAAAACATCCGTTTCTCTGATTACCCTAACATCAAAATTGTTTATGATACCAGAAACTTATTTATTAGTGACAATATTAAAGATAGTTTGGTAAAACTGTATAAGATGGGAGTAGGAATGGATGAAAATCCTTATAGTAATTGACTACTTTGAACCTCAACTTGGTTACAGTGAAAATTTTTTTTCTAAAGAATTTATTAAGTTGGGGCATGAGGTATGGGTTTTAACTTCCAACTATTATTTCCCCTTTCCTAATTACAAACAAACAATGCAGAGCGCACTAGGAGACAGAATCTTAAAGCCAGGGGTAGTATGGGACAAGGGGATAAAAATTATTAGAAAGAAACTCATCTTTGAGATATTCGCAAGAGCTTTTTTCGGAGGGCATGATGAAATTATAAAGCAATTTAATCCAGATATAGTTATTGTGAACAAATCAGCAGGTTTTAGCGCTGTACTTATTGCTCTACTCAAAAAAAAGTATAGTTTTAAGTTATTTTGTTATGACAGTTTGTTACCCTCAGAACTTAACCGAGGGAATAAGTGGTTAAAAGAAGCAGTTTATTATTTATTTAGGATTTGCTTTTCCGACGCTTTAAACTCTAGTGTTGACAAGTTTATTGCCGTTCAAGAGCAGACAAAGGATGTAATGGTTAAGTATTTTGGTATAAAAAAACATATAGACATAATACCTTTAGGTACAGATATAGAGAGTTTCAGATTTGGCAATAAAGAGAGGTTAGCGTTAAGGAAAAATTATCAAATTCAGGAAAAGGATTTCGCTATACTTTATACAGGCAAACTAATTGAAGCAAAGGGTGTAGATTTACTTTTTAATGCTTTTAATAAATTAGCATCAAACATACAAAATATAAAAATGCTTGTAGTTGGTGATGGAACAGATAATTACAAAAAAAGTTGTCTAAAGTTAGTTGCGGAAAAATATCAAAAAAATGTTATTTTTATTCCTTTTCAACCGAAAGAACAATTATATAAATATTATTCTGCAGCAGATGTTGCTGTTTGGCCTTTACAGGAATCTACCAGCATGAATGATGCTGCAGCCTGTGAACTTCCATTTATTGCCAACGACGAATTAGGTGATAAAACCAGAATTAGTTACAACAATGCCCTTCTCTATAGAAAGGGAGATACAACTGATTTATATAAAAAGATTCAGTATTTATACAACGACCAGTCATTGAGAAAGAAAATGGGAAAAAACGGAAGGAAACTTGCAGAAGAAAAACTTTCCTGGAGAGAAATAGCCAAGGAGTATTTAGCCTAAATGGTAAAACTACTTTCTTTTGAGTCACTAAGTTTATCTGTTAAAGATTTTTTGTCAATAAAAAATCCAGTATTGAGTAACGAGGTTCATATAAAAGCAGCTTTGGACTGGCTTAAGATTGCACAAGATAGAACTGAAGATGGAGGTGTGGCGGCTTGGTATTCCCTAGCAACAGGTTGGAGCAGATCATACATAGAAACCACAGGTTATATAATAAGCACTTTTCTTGATTGCTCAAGATATTTTCGGGAAACTGATTTAAAAATTAGAGCTAAAAAAATGGCTGATTTTCTTCTCTCTATGCAGCTTCCTTCAGGAGGGTTTCGTAACGAAGTTCCTGAAAAAGATCAGAATTCTCAGCCGATAGTTTTTGACACCGGACAAGATGTATTAGGTTTGGTTGATATATACAAAGCGACCAAAGAAAAAAAATATAAAGAATCTGTAATCAAAGCTGCGGATTTTTTATGCTCGATACAAGAAAAAGATGGGAGTTGGGTGAAGTTTACTTATGGCAATTGTGTGCATACTTATAATACTCGAGTAGCTTGGGCTTTGCTTAAAGTTTTTCAAATCACCAATAATCGTAAATATTTAAAACATGCCACAGCAAATCTTGATTGGGCAGCTGAAAACCAAACAAGTAATGGTTGGTTTAAACTCAATAATTTCCCCCCTCCAAACAGCCACACACCCTTTACCCATAATATCTCATATACAATAGAAGGATTTTTATGGTCAGGGCTAATACTAAAAAATTCAAAATATATTGAAGTAGCTAAAAAAACAGGAGATTGTTTATTGGATTTATACAGTAAAGGTTATTTGAATGGTGCATTTGACTCTAAATGGAAATCCGACGGTAATTACACTTGTTTAACAGGAGATGCTCAAATATCTTTGGTGTGGTTAAATTTATTTATAATAACAAAAGATGAAAAATATCTTGAAGCAGCGAAGCGCATGAATAACTTTCTAAAAAGTATACAAGATACTATGCTTAAAAATAAGAATATTAAAGGAGCTATAAAAGGCAGCTTTCCAATTTATGGAGATATAATAAATAATAAGGGATACTGCAGGATGGCTTATCTTAATTGGGCAACTAAGTTTTTTATTGATGCATTGCTTGCCGAAGAAAGGATTAATAAAGATTATGAAAGCTGAAGGATTTACAACAAAAGTACTCGATTTGGATTTTGTTCTAAGAGAAAAAGTAATATTGCCAGAAAGCTTACTTCTGTGGGGTGATATTAATAACTTTAAGAAATTAAATTATGACCATAGACAAATTAGATTTTTATTAATGTATTATTATGGTGAGTTAGTAGCAGGAGTAGGCTTTTATGAAAAAAGACTTTTGGGTTTACTGAAAATTGGATCTTCCCCTCACACAAATTTAGAGGTTCAATTTGGACATATATATATAAAGAGACAAGAAGGTCAAAGAGCGAATGAGCAATTACTCGAAATTTTTATTCAATCACTAACTAAATATATCAAAAACAACAATTATGCTTATTTCTATTTAGCGCTTCCACCTCACATTACAGATATTCGTGAATTTAAATGGCAAAATTGGAAAATAACTCCAAACTATACATATGTCCTAGATTTAAAACAAATAAAAAAAGTGGGACTGTCAACATTTGTGGGTAAAAAAATGAGAAATATCATTAAATATGCAAAGATCGATCTGTCTGTTAAAAAAATTTCAGCGCAGGATTTTTATCAATGCTACGAAGAAACATATAAACGCCAACAAAAAAAACCTCCTCATCCAAGGTCGCTCTTTGAAAGTATGGCATCGCTAAAAAATGTTATGATTCTCGGAGCATTTTCAGGTAAAGAATTAGCTTCGTCAATAATATTCTGTGAGGTTGGGAAGACTGCGTATTATATTACTTCAGGAGTTCGTGACAAATATCACAGTAGCAATGGCACGACCTTGTTACTTTACTCTTATATAGAGCAGCTTCTTGAGAAAGGGGAAATTGAAATTCTAGATTTATTTGGAGCAAACACAAAAAAAGTTGCTTACTTCAAGTCCTTTTTTGATCCGCAATTTCTTTTATATTTTACAGCTACTTACAAGTATGTAATTTAAAATGTGGAATCTTCTGAAAATTAAAAAAATAACAATTTTTGACCCCCAATGGAAAGGAGAATACCTTAGTGAGATGATTTTCGGTAAACAAGTAACGGAAAAGGATATTACATGCTTGCTTAATAGCAAGTTAGGAAAACGCGACTGGTATTTTGCAAATAGCGGTTCAGCCAGTTTATATTTTATCCTTAAGTCTTTTGGTTGCCAAAAGGGTGACGAAGTATTAGTTCCAGTTTACCTGTGTCCTTCAGTTTTTAAAGTAATCCTTGATTTAAGTATGAAGCCAATTTATTGTGACATCGACCCTGCAGATTTAAATATATCGATAAAATCGATTAAAGAAAAAACTACTGATAAATCAAAGTTCGTTATCGTTCCGAGCCTTTATGGCAATCCGGCAAATATATTAGAGATTAAAAGACAGTTTCCTGATTTGATTATCATCGATGATGCAGCCCAGGCATACGGGGCTAATTTAAGTAATCAACCTGTTGGCACAATGGGAGATGCTGGGTTTTATGCCGTAGGACCGGGTAAACCTCTTTTTGGAGTAAAAGGTTCTGTTTATTGGACATCAGGCCAGTATCGTGTTTCCCCTACCCGAAGTAGTAAGATCATTACATTTTTTAGTTACTTAAGTTTTATTTATAACAGAGTATTTTTAAGTAAGACTCAATACTTTCCTTTTAGTGTGATAGGTAAGTTTATTTATTATTCATATCTGATAATTCATAAGGTTTTCTTTTCTTACTCTAACAAAATTGATAGTATTGATGTAAAAGCAATGCATATGTTAATGGTGGAGTTTGAACAAAGAAATAAAGAAAATACTAATTGTATTATAAAGGAACTAAGAGAGTTATTTGCATCTTCTGGATTGGGAGTAGTCTTATCCCCATTGCGGGGAAGTGGCATCAGCTTTAAACTGGTTGTACTTTGTAATAGCCCGAAAGTAAGGAGAGCTTTTGAAAACGCATTAGACAGGAGTAGTATTTTTTATTCTGTAGGGTACCAGTTGGGCAACCGCTATTATGATAAAAACGCATTTCCTGGATTGGTGTCAGTATTGGAAAAAATTCTGGAACTACCATTGCCTACAAATAGTTGTCAACTTGAGCTACTGAAGAAAGCGATCAAAGCAATATAAAAAATTAAATGGAATGATGAAGGTTCTTTATATTAATACTAGCTATGATTTTACTAGGGGGGTCAACGCCAACAGGGTGTTTGATTTTCTGAATTTTTTTACGCAGAAAGGAATAGAGATCACCCACCTGACTCCCTGCAAACCTTTTGCGGTAGATGGTGTAAAGGAGCTTATCGTTCCCTTTTCATATACCAAAAAACCCTCCATGTATTTAAGGTTTTTACAGGAATTTGTCTCCTATAAAGACTCAAAACAGAATGAGGTTTGGGTTGATGATATCAAAGCTTATGTCGAAAGTAACCCCCACTTCTTTAAGGACTTTGACATTGTTTTTATTAATACCCAACCCAGATGTTTAATAAAATTAGCAAAGTATTTTAAGAGCAAATACAGTTGTAAAATTGTTGTCGATTTACAGGACCCCTTCGCTTACGACCCGTATAGTTTATTGCTTCCGCCTTTTTTAAAAACAGCCAGGCAGTATGAAAAAGAGATATTAGCAGATGTTGACCTCCTGTTAACTATAACGCCATCCTTTTACGAGGTCTACAAAAAGCATTATCCAATGCTGGAAATGCTTTTTGTCCCAACAGCTACTCCGAATTATCTTCCTAAACCAGCCGATAAAAGTAGTGAGCAAGGGGATGTTAATATTGTTTATGGGGGTTCTCTCCACGGTAATAGGACTATCTTTCCGCTGCTTCAAGCATTAAGAAAAGTAAAACAGTCGCGTTTTAAAGTTGAGGTTGTTGGTAACTTCTCTACTCTGACTAAATTCCGCTACTATAATTACCCGGAAATTATCTGGAAGCCCTCAATGAACAGGTTTGATTTTTTAAATTATTTTAATAAAACAGCAGATATCGCTATCGTTGTGCAAGCTCCAATTCATCAGGACACCGGTTTGAGTGGAATTGGGGCTAAAACATATGAATACCTCTCTTTAAATAAAGCAATTATTTATATTGGTCCCCCGGGAGATAATGCGGATATTGTTAGTAAATATTCAAACAATTATTGTGTTGTGACCAATTTAAAGCGGGATTTGCCAAAATTAGTAGATTATCTAAAGAACTATCAAAGGCTTGCTAAAAATACCAAAGATCAGTATTTTATTGATTATCATCCGGAAAAGATTAATCTGGTAATAGTGAAGGCTTTTCAAAAATTATTAAATAAACCACACTCAAAGGATAGAAGATAATGAAAATTGTAATTATTATCGGTACCCGCCCGGAGATAATTAAACTTTCCCCTGTAATAAAAGAGCTTCAGGAGCAGAAGAAGGATTTCTTTATTATCCATACAAACCAACATTACGATTATTTGCTTGACCGGATTTTTTTTGAGGAATTGGGACTGAATCAACCCAAATACAACCTTCGGATTAAGTCCAATTCCCACGCTGATATGGTAGGTAAAATGCTGATCAAGCTGGATAAAATTTTATCCAAAGAGAGTCCTGGTGTGGTGGTTGTCCAGGGGGATACGAACACAACTTTAGCCGGTGCTCTAGCAGCATCAAAGATGGGGATAAAATTAGTACACGTCGAAGCAGGAGCTAGGAGCTTTGACAGAAAAATGCCAGAAGAGGTGAACAGGGTTATTGTTGATTCCGTAAGCGATGTATTATTTGCCATTACGGAATATGAAAAACAAAATTTATTAAAGGAGGGGATTCCCGAGGATAAGATACATACAGTTGGTAATACCACACCTGAAGCCTTGAAAATAGTGGAGGGGGTGCTTACTCCTGAAAGGTTAGAAAAATTTGGACTTGTGCCTGCCAAGTATGTTGTTATTACCCTCCATAGACCATCAAATGTAGACGATAAAAAGTCCTTAGAAGAAATATTTTCCTTACTTGATTTTGCCAAACAAAGCTATCTTAACGACTACATGTTCATTTGGCCAATTCATCCCCGTACAAAAAACAACATTCAGAAGTTTAAACTGACAGCCCCAAACTATATAAAGGTTATTGAACCGGTTGGTTATCTTGATATGGTCAGTTTATTAAGATACGCAAAAATGATTTTTACCGACAGCGGAGGAGTATTAGAAGAGGCGTATCTGTTAAAAGTTCCTTGTGTGACTTTGAGGGATACTGTTGAACTCAAGATGACGGTGGATAGCGGGTATAACTGTTTGGTTCATCGGGATAAGAGGCTGTTGGAGCAGGCCTTAAAGCATCATTTGTATAAACAAAAGTACCAGTGGAGTTATCCTTATCCAAAAAAAATTAGCCGAAGTATCGTTCGGATTATTCTTTCAAGTCTGAAGGTGTCTTCTTAACAATCCGTGCCGGTATTGAACAACTGTTTTCCCTCCTTGCTTACTTTTCCTTTGCATTTTGCCGGATTTCCATAAGCCAGGGAGTAGTCAGGGATATCTTTTGTTACCACCGAACCACATCCTATCATGGCGTATTTACCGATAGTGACATCTGGTAATACAATACAACCTGCTCCAATTGAAGCACCTATACATATTTTAATTTTTCCTACCTTCCAATCCTTACTTTCTTTTAGTTGCCCTTTTTTGTTTATAGAACGAGGATATTTATCGTTAGTTAAAACAACATGAGGACCAATAAACGCACCGCTCTCAATAACTGCTCCATGATAGATTGAACAATTGTTTTGAATTTTGACCTTGTCGCCTATTATTACTCCAAAATCAATATAAACATTTTTACCAATAATGCAATCTTCGCCTATAATTACATCTTCCCTGATTTGGGATTGATGCCAAATCTTAGTTTTATTTCCAATAATGGCTTTAGTTGATACGTCTGCTGTAGGGTGAATAAATTTCATAATAATTAATAAGGATTAGTCTATACTATTATATTACAATAATGAATAAAGGCTTTTAAATCAGAGCGTTTTCTTATAAGATTATGCGGATGGAGGTAAAAGCGAGATGTCAATAAGAGTTGCTGTTATCGGTACTGGCGTAATGGGGTCCAAGCATGCGAGAGTTTATTCCCAAATGCCTGGGGTTAGTTTAGAAGCGGTTTGCGATATAGATGATAAGACAGGTAGAGAAGTTGCAAAAAGCCATAACACGAAATATTACTCTGACCACCGGAAATTAATAGAAAAAGAACACCCGGATGCGGTAAGCATTGTTGTTCCCACTAAATACCATAAAAAAGTGGCTTTGGATTTTATCGAGTCTGGAGTAAATGTCTTAATTGAGAAACCTTTAGCACCTACAGTCAAGGATTGTGAGGAACTTATTGGTAAGGCAAAAAGCAGTAAAGTAACTTTGATGGTTGGACACATTGAAAGGTTTAATCCGGCAGTAAGTAAGCTTCAGGAGTTAATACATTCAGGGGTTTTTGGCGACGTTTTATCGATAGTAGTAAAAAGAGTAGGGCTTTTCCCGCCCCGTATAAACGATGTCAATGTAGTTACTGACCTGGCTGTCCATGATTTGGATGTGATTTCAAAAATACTAGGAGGGCTGCCTGTGAATGTTTTCGCCAGAGGCGGTAATGGGATTATTGAAAACCGCGAAGACCATGGGGAGATATTTATGGACTACGGACGTTTTGGCTGTTTCGTGCAAGTCAACTGGGTTACCCCTATAAAAATCAGAACCCTGTCTTTAACCGGCACGAAAGGATACGCAGAATTAAACTACATCACCCAAAAACTGGATTTATATAAGAGTCAACATGCCAATAACCAACAGGAGGATTTTAAGGATTTTGTCACTAACTTCGGGGAGCCGGAAAAGATGGAAGTAGAAGTTAAGCCTGATGAACCGTTAAGATTGGAGTTAGAAAATTTTATTGAAAGTATTAGGAGTTGTCATTTACCTAAGGTAACAGGAATAGATGGTTTGAACGCAGTATTATTATCGGAGGCAGTGAACGAGAGTATTAAAACAGGTCAATTAATTCAGATAAAAACACCATGAAAAAAATATCAGAGAAAACCATCAATATCTCTTCACCACAAGTTGGAAGTGATGAAATAGCAGCAGTGAATACAGTCCTTAAAAGCGGGATGATTGTCCAGGGGCCGGTAGTAGCGGAGTTGGAAGGAAAGTTCGCCGAGTATTGCGGCGTGAAGTTTGCATTGGCGGTAAACAGCGGAACTGCCGCTTTGCATACGGCTTTATATGCTTTGGGCGTTGGAGAAGGTGACGAAGTTATCACCACTCCCTTTACTTTTGTTGCTACCGCTAACGTTATTTTGATGCAGCGGGCTAAAGTAGTTTTTGCAGATATTGAGGAAGAAAATTACAACATTAACCCTGAGGAGATCGTAAAAAAGGTTACTAAAAGGACAAAAGCAATTATAGCCGTAGATCTATACGGTAACCCTGTTAAGTACAATGAGCTAAAAAGAATTTGTGACAAACACAAGATCGCTTTAGTAGGGGATAGCTGTCAGGCGGTAGGAGCAGAATACGGCGGGCAAAAGATTGGTTCTTTATCCGATATTACTGCTTTTTCTCTTTATGCTACCAAAAACATCATGTGTGGTGAAGGAGGCCTAATTACCACTGATGATGAGAGTTTAGCTCGCCGCTGCGAAATGTTCCGTAATCATGGGCAGGATAAAAATACACGATATGAATATATAGATCTCGGTTATAATTATCGTCTTAATGACATTTTGGCTGCTATTGGGTTAAAGCAATCAGAGAAAATTGATAAGTTAAATAATCAAAGAATTGAAAATGCTTTATGGCTAAGCAAAGAACTTAGTCATGTAAAAGGGTTAATCCTGCCTAAGGTTGAGAGTGGCTCCAAGCATGTTTTTCACCAGTATACAATCAGAGTAACAGATAAGTTTAAAGGAACCCGTGATGGGTTGCTTGCCTATCTTCAATCAAAAGGGGTGGGTTGCAGAATTTATTACCCCAAGCCACTCCACCTTTTCCCGCAATTTAATGAGAGACGCGACCGTAGGGGAGAATATCCGGTGGCGGAAAAAGCAGCAGAAGAGGTAATGTCTCTTCCCATTCATCCTCAACTTACCAAAGAAGATCTTTTATATATAGTAAATCTTATTAAAAGTTTTTAAGCTATCAGTTTTCATAACTTAATGTCAGACACAGATATATTAGTATTGATTTATCCCCCGGAAGGCCGGGATCCGGAAGCGATTATCCCTTTAGCTTGGTATTTGGAAAACGTATTTCAGTACAAGATAAAATACGGATCTATTTTTGATAGCCGTTATTTGATCGATAAATATAAACCGAAAGCTCTTCTTTTAAATAACATGAGCGGATCGGAGTTTAATGTGTTAGCTTGTGATTATGCTTATGACAAAGGAGTAAAAGTCGTATCGCTTACCTCAGAAGGGCTTTTTAGAGAAAAGGATATGGGCGGTTTTATTTGGGGTAACAACTACAGAAAAAAGTTGGATTGGCATTTAATGTTTGTTTGGTCAAAAAAGTTTTTAAGCTTGAGTCAAGAATTTTTGCCACAATATAAAAAAAGCTTTTTAGTTTCAGGTTCGACAGGTATAGATCGTTATAAAATTTACTCTTTTATGTCTAAACAAAAATTTTTAGAAAAGTATAATAAGAAACATTATAAAAAAATCGTGATGTATGCGGGTTTCACTTTTGGTAATTTTTTTAATCAAAATTTTTTAAATCAAAGAAATATTAGTAAGAAAGAATCGGAATTTTATAGAAATGAGATGCTAGTCGTTAAAAATATAATTCAAAGCTTGATTCGAAATAGTCCAGACATACTCTTTATTTTAAAACAACATCCGGGTGAAGATAGTTTACATATGGAAATAGATCATGACTTAAGATTCGATAATGTAATGATTTTTGATGAACAAGAGACACTGGCAGATTTAATTAACGTATCGGATATTTATTTTGTTTATAGATCTACGACCGCTTTTGAAGCTTACGCTTTAAATAAGCCGGTGATAAATATTTTTCCTACGCTTGATTTAAAAACAGTACAAAGTGACCAGCTTGGAAACTGCGTAGTGAGAACTTATCTTGAGGGGCAATCTGTTATTAAAGAGTACTTTAAAACGGGAAAAATCAAAGAGTTTGAAAAGAAAGAAAATTTAAGAAAGAAAATAATATCTGAAAATATAGGAAGTGATGATGGCTTAAATTCTTTCAGGGTAGCAACGAAAATCCATAAATTTATGTCTAAACAAAATACGCTAGTAAATAATTATTTCAGTTGGAGGGGATTGATTATACATATAATTCTAAAATGGAATAAATTACTCTTTTTATTACCAAGGTTTAGGCACTCCGATATATTAGAAAAATATAATAATTTTAATGACTTCTATAAATTAAAACTTGTATACAAACCTCAAATTGAGAAGCATTATTTAAGAAATATTAAAAAGAAACAGATTGCAGTTGAAAAATTGAAAGATTTCCGATAATATAAGTTTAAATATGCAAGACCAAAGCAGGTTTCCAAAAAAAATAAAAATTGGGGAGAAATGGGTTGGAGAAGGGTGTCCTACTTATATCATTGCTGATATCGGTGCAAATTTTGACGGTAACTTGGACAAGGCTAAAAAACTAGCCAAAGCGGCAGCAGATGCAGGTGCAGACGTAGTAAAGTTTCAAAGTTTTCTTTCTCCCAAAATTGTTTCCGGAAAAGGTTTTGCTTCTATACATTTAAAAGGGGTCCATGGTTCATGGGGCAGACCCGTTGATGAGGTCTTCAAAGAAGCAGAGTTCCCCAGGGAGTGGCATAAGGAGTTGGCTGATTATTGCAAGAGTATCGGAACTGTTTTTTCTTCCGCACCATATGACTTTGGGGCGGTTGATCTTCTGGACGAGATTGGAATTGGCTTTTATAAACTGGGCTCCGGTGATATTACTTGGCTTGAAATGCTTGAATATATTGCACGAAAAGGCAAACCGATGATTCTGTCTACAGGTGCAAGCACCTTAGCGGAAGTTGATGAAGCAGTGCGAGTTATAGAATCAACTGGTAATAACAATCTTGTATTACTTCAATGTATTACTAATTATCCATCTAAAATTGAAAGTGCAAATATTAATGTCTTAAAAACATATCAAACAGCATTCGATATTATCACTGGTTATTCTGACCACTCTCCCGGAGATGTTGTTGTTCTTGGAGCTGTTGCTTTAGGTGCGAAAGTGATCGAGAAGCATTTTACTTTAAACAAGAAAGATATTGGGCCTGACCACCCTCATTCTATGGATCCTGGTGAACTACGACAAATGGTAGACCGGATTAGACTGTTGGAAGCAGCACTAGGTACTACCAGAAAAGAAGTGGTTGCCGAGGAGTCGGAAACTGTTATTGTGCAAAGAAGGTCTTTGTATGCTAACAAAGCTATAACCAAAGGCAAAAAAATCGAGAAAACGGATTTGATAGAACTGCGTCCAGCCCTTGGGATACTCCCTAAATATAAAGACTTACTAATTGGTAAAACAGCGAGAAGCGATATTGAGCAAGGAACTCCGGTTAAATGGGAAGATATTTTTTAAGAGATTTTATAACTTTAGTAAGCAATGACCCTCTAAGAAAAGGTGAAGCTATAGTTTTACTTGAAGGTGACGGGTTTGCCAGGGTTGATGAAACAGCCAGATTATTCAAAGAAGGGTATGCTCCAAATGTTGTTTTTTCAGGAATAGCGGATAATCCGGATTATGGCAGTTTTCCTTTAAGTGTTGTAAAACCAAAATTATTGGCTGCAGGCATACCTGAAAATGCGATTATTCACGAGGATCAGTCTACAAACACCAGAGAACAGGCTGTTGAAATTATGAAATTGGTTGAAAAACACGGGTGGAAAACTATTTTGTTGGTGGCATCCCATTATCACCAATACAGGGCTTTTCTTACATTTCTTCAAGCCATGAAGGAGTCCAATCTAAACATAGATATTATTAACGCACCGGCTAGGAATCTGTCATGGATCGAGCAGACACCGTGGGGGCGACGCATAGACTTGTTAGAAGCTGAATTTGAAAGAATCGACAAGTATAGAGAGCTGGGACATATAGCTTCATACGAAGAAGCGGTTAAATACCTTACTATCCGTGAAGCTTGATGGAAGAAAATGATTACCTTTGAAGTTGCAAAAAAACTTTTTTCCCGGTATTTTTTAGGGCCTGACGAGATCCTCTCTGTTATTTCTCAAACGAATATTTCAGAAAATTTTTTTGCTAAAAAAACAATTCCAGAAATCCCTTTTTCGCAAGAGTTATTGGAAAAATCTTGTCAGGATTCAATATTGATCTTGGGTGTTCCGGAAGATAGGCAGGGTAAACCCCTTACTTTAAATAATATGAGGAGTTTTTATGGTACAGATCCAAATATTAAAGAGCCTTGTATGTATAACCAAGATTGGTATTTGAAAGAGGACTTTGCTGCAAATAGAACATTAGAATTTAAATGGTATTTAATAAAAAGATCCATAGTAGAGAATACTCGTGCTTTAAGACCTGACCAAATACAGGAAATCCTGACAACCGGTGAGCAGTTTCCTTCAGCAATTTTGACAGCTTATGTTTTTTTCTTAAACTACCTTATTAATAAAGAAATTCTTTGGAAACACGATTTTTTATGGTGTTCTGATGAGGACCACAATGAAGATATCATTTATACCGGCCGGTATGAAGACCCGATGGGAATAAATAAAAACGGTTTTAACATTCACAGACATTTAAAAATACGGAATGTGTATGGACTTGTTCCAATGATTGAGTTTAGACAATAGGAGCAGCACGTTTGACGAGTTGTAATGGAAATCCCCATGGATCACGTAACATTGCAACAATATCTCCGTTATCTAATGTTTTGATATCACCTTGAGCTATTGCGCCAGCTTCTGTGAGGAGATCATGATACTTTGAAACATCTTCTACTTGGAAGGCAAGATGTACAATTAACGGGTCAATTGAACGGTAGTCCGGAACTGTTAGATTGTCGGGTTTGTAGATTTCAAGCATCACCGAACCTTCCCCGTCTACCAGCAGATGAGGATAAGGAGGTTGTTCAGATGCCCGTTCTATCCGAAATCCCAGGTTTTCTACATACCATTTTGCTGCAGCGACGGGATTTTCCATAATAAAAGCTACATGTTCTATTTTCATATCTTAAACTAAAACATATTCCGAATTTTAAGTCAAATAATCGGTATGCTATACTCAGTGCAGATGATTACAGCGATTATCCAAGCCCGTCTTGGATCAACACGTCTTCCCCAAAAAGTATTGTTGCCTCTGGGAAAAAAGACCGTATTAGAAAGTGTCATCGACCGTGTTCGTGCATCAAAAAATATTAATGAAATAATAGTTGCTACAACAATCCAGCCGGAGGATCAGAAAATTTTTAATTTTTGTCATGACAAAAATATTAAGTGTTTTCGAGGTTCTTTAGAAGACGTTTTGGATCGTTATTATCAAGCAGCGAAACATTTTGGAGTTCAACATATAGCAAGAATTACCTCAGATTGTCCTTTAATAGATCCGAATGCGATAGATGAAGTTGCTGAAAAATACCTGGAAGGATCTTTTGATTATGTATCTAATAACCACCCCGCAGCAACATACCCGGATGGCCTCGATACTGAAATTTTTAGTTTTAAAGCATTAGGGAAAGCTTGGAGAGATGCTAAACTGAAATCAGAAAGAGAACATGTCACACCATATATCTGGAAGAAGCCTGACATATTTAGATTGTTTACAGTTAAAAATCCTGTGGATTTATCTGAATACCGTTTAACAATAGATGAACCTCGGGATTATGAATTACTGCAAGTTGTTGTTTCTCAAGTGAAGCCTTTAACAACAAGAAACATCTTAAAGTTTCTTGATAACAATAGTACAATTAAGGAGATCAACGCAGCAATCAAAAGAGATGAAGGGTACGCAAAGTCTCTGAAAGAAGATAATAAAAATGACTAAATCACAAGAACTTTGGAAAAAAGCTAAAAAGATAATACCTGGAGGTAGTCAACTACTTAGTAAACGGTCTGAAATGTTTTTACCTGACAATTGGCCTTCATATTTCCAGTCTGCAAAAGGGGTGACCTTAACTGATCTGGATGGAAGAACCTTTATCGATATGGCTTATATGGGAGTTGGCCCTTGTGTATTAGGTTATGCAGATGAGGATGTAAACTTAGTAGTCAAAAAGGCGATTGATAGCGGAATATCTGCGACCCTCAATTGTCCGGAAGAAGTTGAGCTTGCCGAACTTTTACTGCAGTTGCATCCTTGGGCTCAAATGGTAAGGTATGCTAGAAGCGGTGGTGAAGCTGCAGCTATCGCTGTTAGAATCGCACGGGCACATACAAAAAAGGATAAAGTTGCTTTTTGTGGTTACCATGGTTGGCACGACTGGTATCTTTCAAGTAATCTCGCAGATGACAGCAACTTAGATGGTCATTTGATACCGGGTTTAAACCCTTTGGGTGTTCCTCGTGGGTTAATTGGTACTTCACTCCCCTTTGAATACAATAAGATTGAGCAGTTGGAAGAGATTGTAAAGGTTCATGATATAGGTACTATCATTATGGAACCTATCAGGCATCAAGAGCCAAAAAATAACTTTCTGGAGAAAGTGAGAGAAATTGCTACAGCAAAAGGTGTGGTATTAATTTATGATGAGATATCTTCCGGCTTTCGTTCAACAGTAGGAGGGGTACATCTAGAATTTGGGGTTACTCCTGACATTGTTGTATTTGCAAAAGCAATAAGTAATGGTTTTCCTATGGCAGCTATTGTTGGCAAGGGAGAGGTAATGGATGCTGCGCAAGAAAGTTTTATCAGCAGCACTAACTGGACTGACAGAATAGGCCCGGTTGCCGCGATAGCAACTATAAAGAAAATGCAGAAAGAAAATGTCCCGGCACATCTTAAAAGGATTGGATGTTTGATAGGGCGAGGGTGGGAGAGTTTGGGTAAAAAGCATAACTTAGATATAACCGTTACAGGGCCTGATCCGTTAATTACTTTTTCTTTAAATTATGAAAAATCACTGGAACTAAAAACCCTATTTACTCAAGAGATGCTCAAAAGGGGATATCTTGCTACGCTAACTGTTTATGTTAGCTTTTCTCATACAGAGGATACAGTTGATAAATATTTACAATCTGTTGATGAAGTATTTGCTTTACTCAAAAAGGCAATAGATGATGATAATATAGACGATCTACTAGAAGGTCCAGTAGCTCATAAAGGGTTTAGAAGATTAACTTAGGATTTATATAGATGCACTTACTTAAGTTTTTTAAATCCCATTACTTTGATTGGATATTATTATTTTTATTTGCTTTTACACTTAGAATTATTGGTGTAAATTACGGTTTACCATTTGAACACCATCCTGATGATGAAGGTATTTTTGGTTTCGTAGATCAAGCTATAGATTCAGGGAAAATACTAAATCCAGGTGTTTATAGTTATGGAGGAATACATTATTATTTTTTAACATTTACTTCATTGTTGGCGAGAACCTTCATAAATACAAGCTATATCCGGGAGTATGAAATACTGTTTACCCGAGTTGCCATGGTCTTGATTGTATCGGTATCAGTAGTATTACTTTATGAAATCGCACGTAAACTAGTAAAGGATAGATTCGCTGCCTTTTTTACAGCGGCGTTTGCTGCAGTTAGTGTAGTTTCGGTAATGTTTTCAAGATTTACGACAGTAGATGGGTTGATTATTTTGTTTGTGATGATTACGGTGCTAGTATCCATTGCTTATTTTGAAAAAGGTAAAACGAAAACTCTTTTTTGGATGTTTGCTTTAGCGGGTCTGACAGTTAGTTTAAAAATTAGCTATACGCTTTTTTTACTTTATCCGGTTTTTGTATATAGTCTTAAGAAGAAATTTAGATTTAACATAAAAAAAGATTTTCTTATTTTCAGTAAATTACTGTTCATTTCGATTTTATTTTTTATTATAGGAAATATCTTCGAAGTTTTTCATTTTACAACGTGGGTTGGCCGGAATATTTATTTTTATAAAACTTATAGCTCTCCTGAATACTTCTATTTTAAACTAGTAAAACCAAATTATTTTGAACATCTGTTTTCTATAGTAAAACTAATTTTTGCGGATTATTTTATTATTACAAAAAATACAGTATGGATAGCTTTGGGCACACTGTTACTATTTATTTGGAAAGGATACAATTTTTATAAATCAAATAAAAACAAGTTTTTTCTGGCAATTCTTTTCCCGGCACTTTTTATATTGTTTGCAGCGAGCAGGCAAATTTTTTTGATTCGAACTGTTTTTCCAGCGGCTCCTTTATTACTGATAGTTTTATTATATCCCTTAAGGCTTCAAAAAATACATCAAGTGGCATATAAGTTTGTTGTGCTGGTATTATTTTTATTAGTGTTTGCTGGTACTATAAACGCACTTGCAGATTTACAAAAAAAGGATGCAGAAAAAATAGTGACGAATTTTATAAATACTAACAAAGGTATTTTTGCTGTTCCTTATTCTTTTAGTTTTCCTTCTATTGAATATGCTCATTATGGAGTAGATGAACGATTAAATTTATTTAAACATAATTTTTTCAATACAAATAGAGATAAATTGATCTTTTATAAAAAAGAAGATGATTTAATAAATACATTTTCTAAAACTGATTATGTAGTTTTATCCCAGCAGATGTTTCAATCTATTGACTATAGAAAATCAAATGAGCTTAGATTAGAACCTGTGTATGATTTTGTAGATATTTCAAAAGACGCAGAAATAGAAAACGTTTTAAGACAACTGGATTTTTACCCAGTTACAGAAGTAGAGACTTCTGATTATGAGATGATTGCTCAATACGATCCTGCGTCTTTAAGTAAGAAAAAATTCACAGTCTATAAGAAAGGCAATAAACTAGAGAAATGAACATTTCAGAAGTTACAGCTGTAATATGCACTTTAAAGGAGGAATATAATATCAAAGATTGTGTTGAGTGTATAAAGGAAAATGGTGTTAAGAAAATTATTCTGATAGATGCTTCATCAAGGGATAAAACAGTCGATATAGCGCGGAAACTGGCGGTAAAATGTTTTGTAGTACCCAAAAAAACAATTGCTTTCCAAAGGCAATATGGTGTTGATGTAGCTAAAACAAAGTATGTATGTTTTGTTGACGCTGACAATAGACTTGAAAAAAATTGTATAGTTACACTTCTTAAATATATAAATAAAACAAGTTTTGTTGGAGTAGCTGCTCAAAAAATAAGACTTACTTCCATGAATGATTATTGGTCTATGGGGTGGGATTGGCACAACAGAACCACAATAAATACTCTCGGTGAAAAAATGGTAATAGGAACGCCCGCCATGTATTTAACAGACGTTTTAAAAAAGGTTAGATATGAGACAGAGTTGGTTTCGGCTGATGATAATGTATTATGTTATAAACTAAGTAAGTTAGGATATAAAGTTGGAACAGGGCCTGGTGTTTGTTACGAGAGAATGGTTGCGAGTTTTGATGAATTCAAAAGAAAACTTTTAGGATATGGGAAAGGAGATGCAGAATTCATTATTGCCAATCCGGAGAGATGGTATAACATGGGTACTCATGCGCTTAGAAATTACTTTCTACGGGGCCAATGGAGGGCGTTGATAAATGGCCGTTTCGATTTGATGCCGTATTATTTTTTTTACGGGATTATACGTTTTTATGGTATGGTAAAAGCACTTTTTACTTTACTTATTTTGAGAAAACGTTCAATGGTTCATCCTGGTTATACTAAGAATTACTGAATTCGTAAAAAACAGATTGCCCATATATACTTTCAATAGAGTATTTTTTGGGAAAAACTTTGTTCATATCAAGCTTCTTTACAGCAACATAGTTTGCGAATCTATAGTCTTCCATATCTACAGTAAAAAAACGTATTTTTTCTAATCCCAGTGGAGTTATTCTATAAAATTCAAATCCATACTCATCAAGTATATGGAAAATTGCTTTTAAAGTGGTATCACTATCTTTAAACCCATGCCCGTATTCAAACATAATAGACATAGTGGTGTTTGTTCGTAACAGTTTCCTTGCCCCTTCGAATACGAATTGTTCAGCTCCCTCAACATCGATTTTTATGAAAACGCCTTTTTCTCCTTTGGATGTTATTTCTGTCAAATAAGAGTCAAGAACATCTAATATTACTTTAGTTTTTATATTCTGTTTTACAAATGAAGGCATCATTTCATGACGGTCGAAAAGGGTAGAATTTTCTGAATCGGCTAGATACAGGAAAAACTCTGCTTCACCTTTTTTATTACTTAAGGCAACATCGTATACTTTATGATTAGGAAATAATTTTCCTAGTTCCTTTGAATGTTCAGGATGCGGTTCGAAAAGTAATAACTTTAGTCTCTTATTTGATTCTATTGCCTTTTCTGCAAACTTACCTTTGTTAGCTCCGATATCTACAAAAAGGCTGTTGAAAGAAAGCATTTGTTCAAGTGTTGAGAACTGGCCATTAATATTTGGATCACCAAGCTCAAAACCGTTTATATGCATCCACTCAGTTTCTGCTTGTCTTTTCTTAAGGAAATCCTGAATATTCATAAAGGTATATTTGAAACAGATAATATATTAGCATAAGTTGCTAGTTTTTTCACTCTTATTATACTAATATTATTCCATGATCATTACGCAAACCCCTTTAAGATTAAGTTTTTTCGGAGGTAATACTGATTTTCCTGATTATTACTTGAAACATGGAGGCTGTGTTTTAACAACAGCTATTGATAAATATATATATTGTATTGTTACACAAAGATTCGATAAAAAAATCTACATCAACTACTCTAAAAAAGAGATTGTAAACAGTGTAGACGAAATTGAGCATGAGTTGGTAAGGGAAGCTTTGAAGAAAACAGGAGTTGAAAACGGTGTGGAAATTACTTTTTTAGCAGATATACCTTCTGAAGGGTCTGGTTTGGGTTCTTCAAGTGCTGTTTTGGTAGGTGTTTTAAACGCCTTACATCATTTTATAGGTGAAACACCTTCTGCTAGACAATTAGCCGAAGAAGCTGTAGATATAGAAGTTAATATATTGAAAAAACCCATAGGGGTACAAGACCAATATATTGCAGCCTTTGGGGGCTTAAGGTTTATTGAGTTTCATCCATCAAACCAAGTTAGAGCAGAAAGGATTGAATTAACTAATGGAATTATCCACGATATAAACAACCAACTAATGTTATTCTTTACAGGCAAAACCCGGAAATCAAGCTCTGTACTCACTAAGGTTAAGTCTAGCTTGGTTCAGAATGAAGATCTTTTATATCAGACTAAACTTTTAACAAAGAAAGGATATCAACTGATAAAGAAGCATGATTTATCTAATTTAGGTAGTTTGTTAGATGAAGGTTGGAGGTTAAAAATAAGCTTATCGGATGGTATAACTAACGCTGAGATAAACTCGATGTATCAAAAAGCAAGGGAAGCAGGAGCATTAGGCGGAAAAATTGCCGGAGCCGGAGGAGGAGGTTTTTTGTTACTTGTAGTACCAAGCGATAAAAGGTCTCGGGTAAGAAAAGCCTTAGGTAAATTTCAAGAGCTGCCGTTTAGACTTGAGATAGATGGAAGTAAGGTTATTTTTAGCGTTAGAAGATACTAGTTTTATGAAAATTGTGATAATAGGTGGGGGGTTTACAGGGCTAACTGCTGCTCTCCGTTTGCTCCAAAAGGGCCATAAGGTTGTTTTAATAGAAAGGGAAAGCTCTCTTGGAGGGTTGGCAGGGGGATTTAAGAAAAAACCTTGGCTTTGGACTTTGGAAAAGTCCTATCATCATTGGTTTACCAATGATGATGAAGCCTTAGGTTTAGCTAAAGAGCTGGGACAGGAAATCCTAATAAAGAGACCCAAAACAAGTGTTTTAGTTGGTGGCAACATCTCGTCTTTTGATTCCCCTGTTTCTGTCCTGACATTTCCTTATCTGCCTTTAATTGACCGGATTAGATTGGGAATGGCAGTATTATTCCTAAAGATTGTGCAAGACCCAAGTATTTTTAAAAAAGCAAAAGCCTTGTCTTGGATTAGGCGTTGGATGGGTAAAAAAGCCACCGAGCTGATATGGGAACCCTTATTTATCGGCAAGTTTAACGAATTTAAGGATGATGTTGCCTTAACTTGGTTTTGGGCAAGAATCAAGAAAAGAACTTCTAGTTTGGCCTATCCGGCGGGGGGATTCAAAACATTTGCAGAGGAAATTGCTGCAGAGATTAATAAGTTGGGAGGAGAAGTGTTACTTGAAACAGAAGTTTTGAAGGTAAGAAGTAATAAATCGTGTTTTATTCAAACTTCCAAAGGTACCCTTAAAGCTGATCAGGTTATTTTTACTACCCCTACTTCTGTCTTTACCCGGGTTGTTTCGGGTCTTCCTGCCCGGTACACAAAAAGAGTGTCTTCTGTGCCTCATCTTTGTGCCCTAAACCTTATTTTAGTTTTGAACAAACCATTTATGGGGGATAATTATTGGCTTAATATAACAGATAAAAGCTATCCTTTTCTTGTTCTTGCCGAGCATACTAATTTTATGCACACAAGAGACTACGGCAACCAACATATTGTATATATAGGCAACTACCTGCCTGCCAACCATCCTTTTTTGAAGATGAGTGCCGGTGATTTGTTAAAGGTTTTTGACCCATATCTAAAAGAAATCAATGGTAAATATAGGAAATCAATTGTAGAGTATCAAAAGTTTGTATTAGCCTCGGCTCAACCCGTGATGGGTACTAACTACACACAGTTGATCCCCAAGCATAAAACTCCCATAAAAAATGTTTATATAGCCAATTTAGATATGGTATATCCCTGGGATAGGGGTACAAATTACGCGATTAAAATGGGAGAAGATATAGCAAATTTGATCCAGAACAATTTTAAGACTTAATTTGGGCCACTTCAGGTATTTTGGAAGATTTGTCTTCATGAGTGAACCTGTGTAAAAGCTCTTGCATCTGTTCCGATGTTAAATAATCAGGATTATCTTCACTATTATATTCAAAATCATCAGGAACTTTTATTACCTGGGGATACTTATCCCAGTCTGATACCCATCTTTCCATCATCATTGGTTGGATAAAGTATCGGTCACCAATGTCAAAAGTATTAACAGCTTCGTCCGGACTAATTAAAGATTCATGAAGTTTTTCGCCTGGCCTAAGCCCTGTAACTATAAATTTAGCATCAGGTGCAATGCATTTAGCCAAATCAGTAATTTTCATGCTTGGAATTTTGGGGACAAATAACTCACCGCCTTGCATTATAGGGAAGGAGGTTAAGACAAAATTTACAGCTTGTTCTAAAGTTATCCAAAACCGGGTCATTTTTTCGTCAGTAATTGTTAAGGTTCCTGTTTTTGCCTGTTCTTTAAAGAGAGGGATAACACTTCCCCGGCTGGCCATGACATTACCATAGCGGACTACAGAAAAAGCGGTATTTTTACTACCCCGGTAATTGTTAGCCTGCATGAATAGCTTGTCGGAGCAAAGCTTGGTAGCCCCATATAGATTAATAGGACAGGAAGCTTTATCGGTGCTTAAGGCAACCACTTTCTCGACACTACAGTTTAGAGCAGCATCTATAACATTCATGCCGCCTAGTATGTTTGTCTTTATTGCTTCTGTAGGATTATATTCGCAAGCCGGAACTTGTTTCAGGGCAGCTGCATGAATAACGAAGTCGGCACCTTTCATTGCTCTTTCCAGCCGGTTAGCATCCCGGACATCTCCTATAAAAAATCTCAAAATATCCGAGTTTGGAAATTGGGAGAATTCATTTTTCATCTCCCATTGCTTAAGTTCATCCCTGCTATAAATCCTGATAGCTTCGGGTTTGTATTGGGTTAGAAGTTCTTTGGTACAAGCTTTGCCAAATGACCCGGTCCCTCCTGTTATCAGGATAGTTTTGTCTTCCAAAAGGTTATCTAGATTATTTGAATTCATATTTTCTTTTAATGATTAATTTAATCGAATCTTTATCCAAAATATTTAAACTGTAACTAAATATAAACATAATTACCGAATAGGTCAAGCCGGCGAAAATATACCACGACCAACTGGTTATTATAATAGGAAATAGCTTGGAAGTTGTAATGAGGATAATAGCTATGATAAACATCTCTAGATAATGGCGGTATGGATATTTAAAAGGTATAACTTGTTGAACGATTTTACCAAAGAAATATACTGAGATTAGGCTAATGAGCACATTACTGATGGCCGTGCCTACTATGCCAAACCGGCTGACGAGTAGCAGATTAAAAACAAGAGTAGATAGTGCAATAATAACAGAGGCTCGAAGCCTTTCTTTGACCTTACCTATTCCGGAGACAATCGTTGTTAAGTAACTTGATAGTGGAGCAGCAATAAAAGCAACTGCCAAAATAGTTAGTGGTGTTTCTACCAATCCAAGCCATTTGGATCCAAAAAGTAACGCAATAGGAGTTGATGGAAAAAGAATGAAAAATAAGGAAAAATACAAACCAGCAAAAGGTATTAACTTTAGAATCATCTCGATCAGTTTTTTAATTTTTTCTTTGTCTTCTTCCATAAGGTGTGAGACTAGCGGAAACAGCAAATTGTTAATCGGTGATAAAAAGATACTGCTGATAGAAACAATCGGTAAAGCGATGTTATAAATTCCAACTTCTTTTACCCCCCGGAAAATGGTTAAAGTGATCGTATCTATATAAATAACAAATGAGGATACAGTAGTTGTAACAAGCGTTGGAATAGCATAAGAAAGCATGAGGTTGAAGATTCTTCTATCCCATTTCAAAATGAATCCTGAAACTTCAGGATTCATTTTATAAAGTAAGTAGTTATAGATTAAAGAGGTAAAGAAATATCCCGCGGACCAGGCAAGCGCATAATAAACAATATTGGCTTGATCGAACATCCAGAGAAGAATTGAAAAAATTAAGGTAAAAAAAGTGCGGACAAATTGCATGGAAGAATAGTAGCTGTCTTGCTGCAGACCGTTAAAGGCTTTATTTAGAGCGCTTAAGAAACTGTTTGTAATCAGGTAAATGCAGAAGATGTAAATTAGAGTGGTAGCATCGGATGTTTTAAAGTAATACTGTGCTAAAAGAGGCGCAGTGAGTATTAAGATTATTGATAACGCAGCAGCTGTCCCCACTTCGATCAGCTGGTCATATTTATACATTAACCAAGAAGTTTTATAGTCTCCTTCTTTAATGTATTTGGGTAAAAAGTAGGAAACACTGTAGCCAAATCCAAGATCATTATATGTTGAAACAAGCGTGAATAAAGCGAGAGCAGCGTAAAAGAGCCCAAACGATTCAATGCTTAATGTTTGAGAATAAAGCATTCTTAGTAAGTATCCGAAAGGAGAAGCAAGCAATGTTAATAAAACTACAAGAGTACTTCCTTTGACAATCCGTTCAGTAAGAGTGGGAGAGTTATCCATTTTTTCTAGCGAGATTGGTGATTTTGTGGTAACTATCAAAAACCTTGTCCGGTTCGCCGTCCATAACGATTGAGCCATGATCTAAAAGTATAACCCGGTTACAAAAATTACGGACAGCCTTTTCATCATGACTAACAAAAACAATAGTTTTATCGTTAGCTTTTTTTATTTCCTGAAGATAATTTAGACATTTTTGACGAAAAGCAGCATCGCCAACAGCCAGTACCTCATCAATTAAAAGAATAGTTGAATTTGCATGTACAGCTATAGCAAATCCTAAACGCATATACATACCCGTTGAATACCGCTTGACCGGAACATGTATAAAATCTTTAAGCTCTGAGAAATCAATAATACTTTGAACTTTTTGTTCAATTTCCTTTTTATGCATTCCCAATATTGCAGCATTTAAATATATATTTTCCAGTCCTGTTAATTCATGATGAAAACCTGCCCCGATTTCAATTAAAGGGGCAACTTTTCCATGCACCTCAACATGTCCTTTTGTAGGCGATGTTACCCCGGCGACCAGCTTGAGCATGGTGGACTTACCAGATCCGTTTTTTCCAACAATACCAACTGTTTCTCCTACTTTTATTTGGAAGGAAATGTTTGAAAAAACTGTGAGCTTTTTGGACCAGGAGTTTCCCATTATCAGGCTTGGCAACAACTCCTTAAAGGTCTTTTCTCCCTGGAGGTTAAATTGTTTAGTGACGTTATTGAAATTTATTGCACAATCATCCATACTCTGATACTATCAAACATTATAACTACTGCCAGCGTAAACGTCCACAACATTTTATGTTAAAAAAAATCATTAAACATCCATTAGCACCTATTTTGGCAAGGTTGATCAATAAATTCAGGATAGAAAAAGGGGATTTTATTGAGTATGAAATGTATGACTTATGGAAAAAGAACGGTTTTTTTATCATCCCCAATCATTTTTACCAGCCCATCCCGGATATTTCGATTTATAACAAGAACGCTTTTAAAAAGCCAATGAGCCTTGATGGTATTGACATGCAAGACCAGAACCAGCTGATGTTACTTCAAAAGGCGTTTAAAAAATACAATGATGAGTATAATAAGATACCTAGTACAGGTGACCCTGACGGATACAAGTATTATTTTAATAATAAAGCGTTTGACGGTGTTGATGCTCTAGTTTATTACTGCCTGATAAGACATTTTAAACCAAAAAGAATAGTTGAAGTAGGATCAGGATGGTCGAGTAAAATTGCAGCCAAAGCTTGCCTCCGTAATGGTGATACAAAACTGACCTGTGTTGAGCCGTATCCGCAAAATTTTATGAAAAAAGGTTTCCCCGGCTTGTATAAGCTAGTAACAAAAAAAGTAGAAGATGCGCCGGTAAAACTTTTCGCCGATTTAGAAGAAGGGGATATCTTATTCATCGACTCCTCCCACACGGTCAAATTTGGAGGGGATGTAAATTATTTGTTTTTTAAAATTCTTCCCATTATTAAAAAAGGCGTACTGGTTCATATTCATGACATATTTTTTCCTTATGATTATCCAGAAGAATGGGTAGTTAAAGAGCACAGATATTGGTGTGAGCAGTACTTGCTTCAGGCTTTCTTAATGTTCAACAGTTCTTTTGAAGTTTTATACAGTAACAACTATATGTTTACAAAGTATTTGAATGAGGTTAAAAGAGTCTTCCCGAAATCCCCGAACTTTTCTGGGGGATCATTTTGGATGAGGAGAATTAAGTAAACTTAAACAATATCCGCAAATACTTTTTCCGTTTTCTTAAAGATAAGGTAACCTGCAATTAAGATAATAAAAGAAAACACAAAAGACCATAAAATTGCTCCTGTATCGAAAGCAGTATTGAAAATAGCTGATCTATACCCTTCAATGATACCTACTAGCGGGTTAAGTTTATAAACATAAACCCAGTTTTTGGGAACCATAGATAAAGGGTAAACTATTGGGGTTAAATACATCCACATCAGGAGGATTAGGTTAGTTAGATGTTGTATATCGCGATAGAAAAGGTTAAAGCAGGAGACAAGCAAAGATAGTCCAGTCATCAGTATTATTTGAATAATAAAAAGCGGAAAAATCCACAAGGCTGTTAAGTAAAGCGGTTGTTGATAATAAAATATAAAAGTAAGGAACAGAAGGGAAGCGAATATAAAATCGACAGCTTTGGCAAAAATGACTGAATAAGGCAAGGTTTCTCTGGGAAAGTTTACTTTTCTTAAAAGGTCAGAATTGTCTACTAAACTTAGGGCAGCTACTGTTAAAGTATTTTGCAAATAAATCCAAGGTAGAAGGCCTACGAATAAAAACAGCGGATAAGGAACATTGTCTAAAGGGAAACGGAAAACTACCGAAAAAACAAATGCATAGATCAGAAGCTGGAGAAGAGGGTTGAGTAAAACCCATGCATAACCAATGATGGATTGTTTGTACCGTTCTTTTATTGCACGTTGGGTAAGTTGAAGCATTAGATATTTGTAGTGGAAGAACGGTAGTAAGAATTTGCTTATCACACTCACCATATTATTACGGTAATGATAGAATAAAGCAAGTAAATCGAAAATATATACGTGTTTGCAGAAAGAATTAAGAGATTGTACAATTTTATTCGTAAAATATGAACGATAAACCAAAAAAAGAAAAAATAGTCTATGTTGGGATGTCTGCGGATCTAATTCACCATGGACATATAAATATAATAACTACGGCACGAAAATTGGGGCGAGTAGTTGTTGGACTCCTTACTGACGAAGCTATAGCAAGTTACAAGAGGGTACCTATTTTAACTTTTGAGCAAAGAAAACAGGTAATAGAGAACTTAGCGGGTGTTGATGAAGTTATTCCCCAAATGACCCTTGATTATGTAGAGAACTTAAGAAAGGTAAAGCCTGATTTTGTAGTTCATGGAGACGATTGGAAAACTGGAGTACAGAGGGAAGTGAGAGAGAGGGTTATAAAAGCTTTAAAAGAATGGGGAGGAGAATTGGTTGAGCCTCATTATACATCGGGAATTTCCTCTACTCAATTGATTAGTAATTCAGTCGGTGAAGGAGTAAGTCCTTTTTACAGGATAAGGCAGTTCCGTAGAATGCTCGAAATTAAACCCATTGTAAGAATTATGGAGGCACATAATGGTTTAACAGGGCTTATTGTAGAGAAGACTAAAGTTATAAGAGGTGACAGGTTGGTTGAATTTGATGGAATGTGGGAAAGCAGCTTGACAGATTCTGCATCAAAGGGCAAGCCAGACACTTCAGCGGTTGACGTTACTTCCAGACTTCAAACTATAGAACAGATTCTGGAAGTAACAACTAAGCCTCTGGTTGTTGATGGCGATAACGGAGGTGTTCCTGAACATTTTGTTTTTACTGTCAAATCACTAGAAAGATTGGGAGTGTCGGCAGTTATTATTGAAGATAAAGTTGGAGTAAAAAGAAATTCTCTCTTTGGCACTAACGTTGACCAGACCCAAGATTCAATTGAAGAGTTTTCTAAAAAGATTAATATGGGCAAAAAAGCACAGGTAGAAACAGATTTCATGATAATCGCCCGTATTGAGAGCTTAATACTTAAGAAGGGTATGAGAGATGCTCTAAAAAGAGCGGATGCTTATATTAAGGCTGGTGCTGACGGAATTTTAATACACAGCAAAGAAAAAAAACCAGATGAAATTTTTGAATTCTGCAGAGAATACGCAAAATTTGGTTATAAAGTCCCTCTTGTTGTTGTTCCATCAACTTATAGCAATGTTAAGGAGGAAGATCTAATGAAGGCAGGAGTAAGAATGGTTATATACGCCAATCAGTTTATTAGAAGTGCTTATCCTGCGATGAAGCAAGTTGCGGAGTCAATTTTGAAAAATGGTCGTGCATTAGAGGCCGATAAATTCTGTATACCAATAGAAGAAGCTATTAAATTGATTCCAAGCGTTTAATGATTGATTCAAATGATTTTACCACCCATCTGATTAGAAATAATTTGGGGCCTGTTGTTCAGGTTCCCTGTTCTTACCTTAAAGATTTTCTTAACTACCTAAGTGATACAAAAAGAGTTGAACTTATTAATCCGGCGAACGAGGCATTAGCTATGGGAATTGCATCAGGGTATTATCTTTCAACAGGTAAGGTACCGATTGTTGCTATTCAAAATTCGGGTTTGATGAATACTTTTAATGCCCTAACTTCACTTAACCAAATGTATAATATTCCCGTTTTTTATCTCGTGACATGGAGAGGTGAAGGTGGAAAAGGATTTGATGCTCCGGAACATGATATTACGGGTGAAAAACTGGAAATTTTTTTGCAAACATTTAATTTGCCGTATGAAGTTATTGATGAAAGGCGGTATAAAGATCAAATTAAAAACCTATCAAAATTAGCCAGGAAGACAAGGAGACCTGTTGTGTTAATAGTTAAGAGAGATACTTTTCAGAAACATACTGTTCCTTTGAAGACAAATAATTACAAGATGAGTCGTTTTGAAGCTTTAAAATTTATAAAAGAGACTCTTAAAGATTCGATATACATTTCTTCCACAGGATACCCCACAAGAGATTCCTTTACAATTAAAGATACACCGGATTTTTATATGGTTGGTTCAATGGGGCATGCTCTTGCAGTTGCATTGGGGGTATCTCTAAATACAAAAAAAAGGATAGTTGTTTTAGATGGTGACGGATCAAGCTTAATGCATCTTGGTGGTTTGGCATCTTTTGATCCAGACTATAACAAAAATATAGTTTATTTTATATTAGACAACGAAAGCTATGAAAGTACCGGAGGTCAACAAACAGTTTCTCCAAAAGTAGATTTTGTTCTACTAGCAAAAGCATTTAATTTTAAGAATGCTTACAAAGTTTTGAGTAAAAAGTCTTTAAAAAGAGTATTGCTTAATTTATATAATGTAAAAGAATCGGCTTTCGTTCATGTAAAAGTAAGAAACGACAACAATAACTCAATTGGTAAAAGAGTATCGGATAAATATACATGTACACAAATAAAAACAAGATTTATGAATAATTTCAATCATGATAAAAAAAATCTATCCTTTAAATAATGCAGCTTACCAAATGCCTACAATGGTTTATTATGGAAGAGATTCTTTGTTTTTACTTCTTGATATTATTAAAGAGAAAAAACCTCAAAATATACTATTAGTAACAGGCGAACATTTTAAAACAACAAAGGAGTTTAGGTATCTTATTGAAAAAGTAAATAATTTAACTGTTTACAAACCCATAATAAAAAAATGTAATTTTGAAACCATAAATAAGTTAATACACTTTTGTAGACAGAACTCAATTGATGCAATTATATCTATAGGTGGTGGAACCGTGATAGATATGGCAAAGTGTGCAGCTGCAGTTGTTGTGAACGGAAAGTATGTAGAAGATTATTTAGTTTCAGGAACAAAACAAATAGCCAAAAGGGGACTGTTTCTTGTTGCGGTTCCTACAACCTCCGGAACAGGGAGCGAGGTAACGCCATGGGCTACTGTTTGGGATAGAATTAAAAAGTATTCTTTGGATTCAAAATATATTTTTCCCGATATTGCTATAGTTGATCCATGTCTCACTTATTCACTTCCCAAAAATCATACTGCAGAGCCGGGAATAGATGCTTTGTGTCAGGCGATCGAGTCTTACTGGAATATAAATAGCAACCTTGCTTCGGATAAATATGCTTTAGAGTCCATTGGAATAATTTTGAAAAATCTTAGCCGGGTTGTTAATAACCCAAGCCCCGAATCAAGAGATTGTATGGCTTGGGGGTCACTTCTTGGAGGTTTAGCTTTTTCCAACACCAGAACAACAATTTGCCACGCTGTTTCGTATCCGATGACTATTCATTGGGGTGTCCCCCATGGACAAGCAGCGGCTATAACGTTACCCCCTTTTATTGAATATACATTTCCGGTATTATCTAAAGAAAGATTATTGAAAATTTTGGATGCAATGCAGGTTAAGAGTCCGAAAGAAGCGGCCGAAAAAGTGACAAGGTTAATGATAGATACCGGTCTGAAGACGAGATTGTCTGAACTGGGAATCCCAAAAAGAAGTATTAGTTTAATCGTTAAGGAGGGGTTTGATCCAAGTAGAGCAAAAAATATTCCGAAAGTTCCCTCTCCGGAGGAGCTTGAATGTTTACTCTACGGGATTCTGTGATCCTAAAAAGTAATTTAATATGAAACAAATCATAAGGGATATTCACCTATTTTTTATGGAGGTTTTCCATCTTTTATTGTATTGGGTTGCCGTAAGAATGCCTCTTGATAACAATATTTGGATTTTTGGAGCCTGGTTTGGTGAAAGTTATAATGATAACAGCAAATATTTATTTGAATATGTTAAAAACAACTATCCTGATATAACTTCGGTATGGTTGAGCAGAAATAGGAATGTTGTTCGGGATTTACAAAAAAGAGGGTTTAAAGCCTATTATTTTTATAATCCTTTAGGACTTTGGTATGCTTTAAGGGCTGGTGTCGCCATATTTAGTGTTGGCTATTCAGGGGATCTTCCGGGATTTTGCATATACTCTTCCAAAAAATTAATCCAGTTGTGGCATGGTATCGGGACTAAAAAGATCGGGGTAATGAATACAAAACAAAAAGACACTAATAAAAAAGTTTTTCCTTATATACAAAATTCCTATTTAGTGAAAATAGTTTTACGTTTGTCGAAAATACTTTTTGGCTCAACAGTTGCCCAAATTAACCACTTGACTTATAAATTAGAACTTTATCAAAACTATACTTATTTTCCTACTTTATCACCAAGTATTAAAAAGATGGCTGTTGAGTCATTTGATATTCCGGAGGATAAGGTAATCGTTACAGGTTCCCCAAGAAATGATGCTCTTTTTGATAAAAAAATAAATATCGCCGGGAAAGTTGCTGATATTATCGAGGACATTCATAAAAAGGGTGGTTCAGTTGGTTTCTATATGCCGACTCACAGACAAGAAGGCGGGGAAGAGATGATAAAGACTATTACCGATAATCTGGAACTCTGCCAAGATTTACTTGAGGAGAAAAATATATATCTTCTGGTAAAACTTCATCAATTCCATCAACACGAGTCAAGTTCAGGGGTGCTGAAAAATATTATTTATGTAAGCAGCCAAGATTTGGACGGAGATATATATCCATATTTACCTAAAACTGATTTTTTAATAACGGATTATTCTACTATCTACATTGATTATCTTTTGGTGGATAAACCTACTATTTTTTTAAATTACGATTTTGATCGTTATACTGATATGGACCGAGAGCTCTATTTTCCTTACGAAAAAGTAACACCTGGACCAAAGGTATCTTCTTGGGAAAAACTTGTCCCAACGATTAGTGAACAGCTAAAAAAAGATACCTATAAAAAAGACCGTCAGGAAATGAGGCAGTTTTTCCATACATATACAGATGGTGAGAGTAGTAAACGTATCGCAGAAAAAATATACAATCAGTTTGTGTTAGAAAAATCTATGCGGCGATAAACTTCCAGCAGACCAAAGATGATTATAGTTTTTTTACTTTAGAGAAAGTTCGGTACCCAAAATAAACTAAACCGCTTAAATTAACAGCAAAAAGGCTTAAGAAAAACGTTTTCGGAAAATCCCAATAATGAAAAGGCCTAAGCCACCAAAGGTCGAAAGTTTGCTCGAACACCCCTGAATGAACTTCCCAGATATCATATGGGTTTTGCTCTTTGTTTCCCCAGTATAAATAGTTGCTGTTAAAAAGTTTTTGAGAAACAGGGGAAACATACGGATAGTCAAGAGTATTAATATTTACCGGCAAACCGTTAATTCTTAGGATTTGAAGAAAAATAACCTGTTGGTTTTTAAGCCTGGCTGAGGTAGTCCCTTCATATTGTGTAGTGACTTTTAAAAGATTGTTGTTTGTCTTTAGTAATTTGTCTGGTATTTGTAATGTACTGTTTATTTCTTTGTTAATCGGAATCGAGACAGGATCTGAAAGTTTAGTGTCGTTTAAGTAAAAACTTAGGGTAGCAGAATGTGAGCTGTATTTATCAATTTGGTGGTTACGGAATTGAAGGTCGATTTGTTGAATCGGTGTTGTCTTGTTATTGTCGAAGCTGATATACGACAGAGGTAAAGTTGCTCTCCATTTAGCGTAGCCTAAATCAAATGGATATTCGTATCCGTCCAGTAACCGGACATCATATTTACCGTGCTCATAGGCTTGCTTAAGGTTGGTTGCCCTTTTAATTAAGGTTTTAGACATTTTGATGATAGGAGAGAAGCGCGGGATAATGTTTGCATATTCCGTAACGCTTAAATATTGATCGTTTATATAAAGATGCGGAGGTAATCCTCCGAACTTTATTTGGTAAGGCAGCAGTATACCAATTAACTGAATCCATATACCTATCGCTACAAGAGGTAAGAAGACAAACAGTTTTTGGTATTTGCTAAGTTTGGTATAAATAACTGCAACCAGGATCATTGCAAAAGGTAGTATTGGCGTTAAATAGCGCGGCCCCCAACTGTATTCACCGTGCCAGACGAGGAATTGTGATGTTGAACTACCCAAAAGCGTCCCGATGAAAAAAATATATAGAAGTGCCAACAAACCAAAGCTGATAATCTCCGGAAGTAGTGACCTTTTAAGCTTGAACCAGAACAAAGCAATAGTTAGTAATATTGGGGAATAGATAAAAAACCCTCGTCCAGGGCTAAAAAGAGAATTCCAAATACCTTCTATAGAGGCAGTGAAGACCGGGAAATTTGGCAGGCTTGCAGAAATACCCGAAGCCGGAGAAATAGAACTCCCGTATCTGACAAAATCAAACCAGTAATTAAGAAGGTAAAATGGAATGATTCCTATCAAAACAAAAATACCGTCTCGTAAAAACTTTTTTAGTGTTAAGGCGTTAATTTGAGGTTTTGTTGAAAGTAGATAATAGGTGATTAGGGGTAAGAGCGTAAGTTTGTACGTTACATTATATGAGATTATGGTTAGCCCAAAAAAAAGACCTGTCCATAAAAGGTTTGCAGGCGACTTATTGATACTATATCTGCGGATAAAATAAAAGCATAGTACAAGGAAGCTAATAAACATCATATGTGCCAGAGTATGTTTGGTATAAGGGAATAGGTTGGTAGCAGTTATGCTTAGAAAGCTAAGAAGCGCGGCGTTTTTATGGTTTACCCCATATGTTTTAATAAAAAGATATAAAGTTACTACCAATAAGGCTCCAAAAAAGGCATTGGTAAAGCTGGCAAAAAGTAATACCGGCCAATCTGATTTTAAGGGAAAAGCACTGAATGGTTTTACCCCGGCAAGTCTTGTAAAAATGTCCTCTACTAAAACGGAAGGTAGAAATGCTAAGGTGTAGCCTAGTCCGGTAGGGCTATAAATTTTTCCATCCTTGTCTCTAAATATTGTTAAGTAAACGTTTTCGCCGGTATCAAAGTTTTCTTTTGGCATTTCAACAGTATGGTCAAAATACATTCTTCTGGCTACAGCAAGGTACTGGAAACCGTCCATGGAATCAACGAAACCTGAGGCAAAAAAGGTAAAAAAGAAAAAAGAGAATAAAAAATAAGAAATTAAAAATTTTTTCATTTGCATTGATAAATTTCAAGATATGGATGTTTTTCTCTGTCCAGTACTACTGTTTTACTGTAGCTTGGATTTTGTTCTAAAAAAGGCATCATGTTTTGTCTTGCCTTTAAAAATATAGTTTGTTCAGGAGAGGACATAACAAAATTTGCACAGTTTTTTTGTAAACCCGTAATAACAGGAGTAAGGTCTTCAGGATTTGAACTGTCAGCTTTAAAAACCAGTTCGTTAATTTGTCTTTGCCCTCTTGATAAAAAGAGAAACTGCGTAGCTATTCCCCAGTCGCCTACAACAATCTCATTGTTGTTTGTCTTAAGGACGTTCATGGCATCGTAAATATTACATGACCAGTTTCTTCTCCCGCAAGTTTGGATAGATAAAAGATAGAATTCTTGATAGGTTATCGCCAGAAGAAGTAGAAATATTACAATAAAAAGTTTTGCAATCCTAAAATGATTTTTCTGACTAAAATAATAAGCTAAAAGTATTTGGGGTATAGGATATATCAATATCAGATGGTGTATTTTACCCCAAGCCCCTAGCCCTTTGTAAAAAATAATCATAGCGTAGAAAAAGAGAAGAGAAAGAGAGAGTATTGATAGCAGCCAGTGTTTTTTGACCAACCTTATTGTTACATATATTAATAATAAAAAAAGAAAAGCTGAAAGGAACCAGCTAGGTTTGACAGTGAGCTTTAACCGGAAAGCTGCTTCCATTAGTTGTATGGATGCGAATTGGGTTAAGAGGTAGAGTATCTTTTTTTCGGGCAAGCCTGGATAACTACTTAAGATCTTATTGGCTTCTAGAATAACTCGCCAGGACTTCGATATATATAAAAGCAATGGGGTAATTCCTATAAAAAAACCGAAGAAAAAGTAAGCGGTGGTTCTCCACGAGAATTTCAACGATTCAATAAATTTTTTAAACTTGTCTTTGTAAAGGTAAGCTGTGATAATTGCTCCTAATGCTACACTGCCAATAACAAATAAAATATCCAATTTGGCAAAAATAGACAGCCCTACTATCAAGCCAAGCATTAGAGGTCTGACGTATTTAGCATATGGTAATGGAGTGAACAGAAAGAAGACGAAAAGAGATTTCAGCAGGAAGGGGATTACGACCGTCCTTTCGTATCTCGTTACGAGTAACATCTGTGGGTCAAATGCCAACAGAAACAGTATTATGAGTAAAGCATTTCGGCTGAGAATTTTTTTCAGCCCAACAAGGATTAAGATGAAAGAAGTAAGAATCAAGAAATAATTTGTTGCTCTCAAGGTCAGTAAGGTTGGTTCGAAGAATTGAAAAACCGCTCTAATAACATATGCATGGACAGCGCCTAAGTATGGCATAACCATAACAGGTAAGCAACCATTACCAAATGGGTAGCTTAAATGGAGAAACATTGAGGGGTTCGGACATCCGAAAGCGGCATTGATGAAGGCAAGTTCATCATAGTCCGGGCCTACCTCTGTTAATTTAAAGAAAAACAACAAAGTATACGAAATTAACAAGATGGAGATTATTAATAAGGTTTTTTTATCTGTAAAACTCATATTGATTATTTTAGCAAGTAATTTACAATAGGTCTATGATAAAAAAAGAGGCGGTAAAAGATGCAATCTTTTTATTTGGTTGTTTTTTATTATTTTTATTCGTCTTTAGGTCGATTGCTTTTAACTTATCGACAAATCTTCTAGATTGGTTTGATTATCCATATATAGTATGGGTAGTCAGTCATAATGTTGAGGCTTTTAGGAGCTTGAGGATTGACGGGTTTTTTGACAGTAATATTTTTTATCCTAACAAAGGAACTTTTTTATTCTCCGATATGTTGATGCTGCCCAGTTTTATTTTGTTTGTTTTAAGTTACCTAACCAACAATTTAATTAATTCTTTTAATCTACTTTTTTTTATATCATTAGTTTTGAATTGTGTTGCATCGTTATTTTTCTGGAAAAGGTTTTTCCAAAAAAGGATCTATGTGTATTTTGCAACATTCTTGACTGCTTTTTCTCCCTACTTATTTTTGTCTACAAGTCATTTTCAACTACTCAGTTTTTGGCCTTTTCTTTTTGGGTTATCCTTTTTATTTGATAAAAAGATAACTTTTAGAAAAATGTTTTTTGTTGGTGTGCTTACGGGTTTACAGTTTATAACAGGTGTTTACTTGTCGATATTTATGCTCTTTGCTATTTTTATTTGGTTTGTACTCAAACTTTTATATGAAAGAACTGAAGAAAAACTAGTTAGACTTAGGTTAATACAAGTTTTAATTTTTGGAATCGCTTTTTTGATCACAGCAGGCTTTTTTGCAAGCAGATATATCCAAGTTAAAAATGCTTATAATATTAAACGGGATTATGGTGAATATGTTTTGTATTCTGCCCATTTAACTGATTATATATTTACCAGTCATTACAGAAGCTTATTATCTACATCTGCAACAGGAGAAGGTTGGAACAGATTTAATAAGCATTTAGTCGGTGAGTCTGCGGGTTTTCCAGGGGTTGTCATCTTAACTTTATCATTTATAGGTATATTGGGTTTTAAAAAAGATAAAAAGCGTTTGAATTTATTTTTTGATTTGGAGTTCATAAAAGTTTATTTTTTAGTTTTAATCATTTCTGCATTTATTTTTTCTTTGGGGCCAAGGTTGAGTGTTAATGGTTTTTATACCGGAATTCCCCTCCCGTATCATTTTGTTATGAAATTGGTACCTATTGTAGAACCTGTCAGGGCTCCTGCCAGGTGGATGATATTGTTGTTTTTAGGATTGATTTATTTTGCCGTAGTCGGATTAAAGAAACTGATGGACCGTTTTCCTGATAATAAACTAATTCTTGTTGGAATAGGTGTTTTGTTCTTTGTAGAAATCGTACCGATAAACAAATCTACAGAAGCGAAGAATTACTATCCGAAAGCTTACGAAACTATAGCAAATAAATGCCAGGTAAAATCATCAGTACTTTTGGAATATCCAATGACACAGTTTAAAAAAGATGCTAATCTATTGGATAATCTAAGTTATAGAACTCAAATGATGATGGCGTCGGTTAGGCACCGTTGTGACTTAGTTAATGGATACCATGGATATATTCCTAAGGATTATGAAAAATATGAAAATGAGCTTTTTGCTGCAATAGAGAGTGAGGATGAAAGTTCGTTTTGGGAAAAGATAAAAGAGAAAAATGTTAGGTTGGTAAAGCTTAATGAAAACGAGATTTATCTTGATCGGGCAGAGCGGATCAAATTATGGCTACTTAAAAAGGGTAAAATACTATATCAAGACGAAAGCTTTCTAGTTATTGAAATCTAATAAAATATTATGAAACTCAACTCTCTACCTTTTTCTTCAGTTATTGTTTTAAATTATAACGGCGAAAAAGTCATTGAAAATACCGTTGAATCACTTTTGGCCTTGAATTACCCTAAAGATAAATTTGAAATCATTATTGTCGATAATAACTCACAGGATCAAAGCCGCGAGATATTAAGGGGTTTAAGCAAAAGGTATCCTCAGATTAAAACTGTCTTTTTAGAAAAAAATTTTGGTTTTGGTCAGGGTAATAATGCCGGATTTAAAGTGGCCAAAGGTGAATATGTGGCTCTTTTGAACAATGACTGTGTTGTTGATACAAATTGGTTGAGGAAACTTGTGGAGACAGCCAATCAAAACAAAAAAATATTTGCAGTTAGCTCCAAGGTTCTTTTATACCCAAAATATATTAATTTAAGCTTTCGCTTACCTAAGCAACTTATTTTAGAACATGTGTTTTTGTCAAAGTCTGGGTTAAATAGGTTAAGTAAGAGCGGTAAGATATTTTTAAACTGTCTTAGGAAAAACGATTTATACACTCTTGAATTACTTTATGATCCAGTGAGTGATTCAAATCTAGAAATAGAGTTTAGTTTTAATAAAGCAGGTAAATACAACAATGGGATGGGTTTAATATTTAGTGCTTTAAACAAAGAAGATTACCAATTAAAAGCATCAAATATTTCTAAAGAAGGACTGGTGCAAAAAGTTATGTTGGATGTAAAAAGTAAATATTTTAAGAAACATTCTTATAATAAAATCCAAAATGCAGGAATAGTAATGTTTCAGGACGGTTATGGCCGTGACATCGGTGCTCTTGTAAAAAATAATACTCAATACTACGAAAGCGATACTGGTCAGTTTAATAAAGTTAAAGAAGTTTATGCAGCTTGTGGTGCGGCTGTTTTATACAGGCGAAAAATATTAGATAAAATAGGTTTTTTTGACAATTCTTTTTTTATGTATTATGAAGACGTTGACCTTTCGGAAAGAGCCAGGATAAAAGGTTATAAAATATATTATGCACCGCAAGCCGTAGTCAGACATATGCATGCTTTTTCCAGCCAGGAATGGTCGCTTTTTTTTATTCACCACACCGAGAAAGGAAGACTTCTACATGTTTTCTTTAACTTCCCGCTGCGTATTTTTATCCGCGAATACTTATATTTTATCTTGATAATAATCCAACACCTCACTTTTTTAATTAGCAGGTTGGGACGATTTAGAAGCGTCATGTCTGGTAATAGAGAGGGTAAAAAACTTGAGAATGTCGGCAAGGCGCTTCAATATATCAAAATTTTATTTTTCTTTAGTGTAAGGCTACCTGCATTGTTACTTAAAAAACTAAAATATGGTTTGCCTGGTGAGCAAATAGAGAGGAACTACCAGGAGATAGTGGGAGGCCGTTGGTATTTTAAATAATATGAAAGCCGTTGTTTACGATAAATGGTTAACCTCTTTTGGAGGAGGTGAAGTGGTAGCTTGTAATATTGCCCGATTACTAAAAATAGCGGGATACAGAGTAATATTCATAACCGGAAAGGAGTGTTCTGCGCAGGAAGTAAAGAATAATCTAGGCATTGATTTTAGAGGAATAAAAATTCTGGAAATTTGGAACGATGAGATGCAACTAAAAAAGATAGTAAAAGACGCGGATTTATTTGTAAACACGTCTTTTATGGATTACTCTTTTGGTTTTGCAAAAAAGAATATTTACTATACACATTTTCCAACTAGACCAGATGGTGATATATGGGGGACCTTTATTAACAGTTTCGTTTTGCCCCTGCTCACTAAATTTATCAGAACACAAGAAGTTATTGACAGTGTTGATGCTTCGGTTATTATCAACAAAATGCCAGCCTATAGAATTCAAAAGAATAATCACATTGCTTTTCCTTTCCTAACCGCAGGTAAACAACACAAAATGGAATTTTCGCTCTACTTCGAGAGTTTTTCCAAAACAGTCTTGGAAAACATTAGTTGGAGTATTGATAATGCTAAAGTTGTCAATCGTCAGGTTAGTGTTGATCACCGCAATAACCAAATCAAATATACAATAACATTTCTTCCAGAAACCACTACAGCATACTTAAGACTAGAAATGAAAACACCTACCTCTTTATCAGAAGTTCAAGATGGGGTTTATCTGCTTTATCCTAAATTTACAGTTAATCAAATACCCAGTCCTTTATTTAAGGAACTTCAAGATAGAATCAATACCCGTTTGAGGGCCGGTATTTTTCGTAACCTCTCCAAAAGGCTAGAAAGTTATCAAGTCATTATGGCTAATTCCGAGTTTACTAAGCGGTGGGTTCACAACTATTGGAAAAGAGAATCGAAAGTTGTTAATCCGCCAGTGGAGATGCTATTTGATAAATATAGCCTTGCAAAGTTTAAGAAAAAAAACTGGATTTGTTCGGTAGGAAGATTTTTTGTCCTTGGTCACAGTAAGAGACAGGATATACTGATTGAAGCTTTTAAAAAACTATGCGACCAGGGTTTAACTGGCTGGAAACTACATTTAGTTGGCGGCGTTTCACCTGATCCAAAAACCCTACAGTATGTCAGTTACCTGAAGGAACAGGCTAGGGGTTACCCGGTAGTATTTCATTTTAGTGCTACCAGAGAAGAAGTCGAGCAGGTATATTTGAATTCGAAAATATATTGGCATGCTGCCGGATTCAATTCAAAAGGTACAAAGGAGCCTATCAAATTAGAGCATTTTGGTATTACAACTGTTGAAGCTATGTCGGCGGGTTGTGTACCGGTGGTAATTAATCAGGGCGGACAGATAGAAATTATTGGGAATTCAGATAGCGGTTTTTTATGGGACAAGACGGAAGAACTCATTAATTATAGTACCCGCCTAATTAACGACGAACCTCTAATGAGTAGAATGAGCAAGCAGGCTCTTATACGAAGCAAATTGTTCGAGATAGAAAATTTCAGGAAAAATTTTCTAGATTCATGTACTAATATAAAAAATAGATGAAACTTATAGGGAAAAAAACAATTATCATTGTAGCAGTCTTTGCTCTATTAACATTTTTCCTTTTTAATGGACTCGATAACGTGGGATTAGAATATGATGAACTTTATTCGGTTAATGCTGCTTTAGGTTGTCCTAACGACAAAATATTCCTTAACTACGTTAAGTATAAGTATGGTGTATGTATACCTGTTATGCTGATGCAATATTCAGGAGCCCCGATAGCACTAATACCAGCTATCTCTATACATCTTTTTGGAACGTCTGTTTGGGCATTTAGAGGTTTTAATATGGTGATACTGTTAGTGTCTCTAATTTTATTTTATATTTTCCTGTCCAGAAAGTTTGGGTTTTACATAGCAACCTTGACCATTCTATTTTTGGCTCTAGACGTACAATTTATTTTTACTCATCATCTGGAAAAACCCACCCTTTTTCCATTTCTTTTAAGGTTAGCTGTATTATACGTACTTCTTTCTCCAACCATTCGCTTCAGGATATACATATTGGGTTTCTTAGCAGGATTTTCAATTTATACAAAATTAGATGCAACATTTTTCCTTCTAGCAGTAACTATAGGTTGGATTTGGGGTTTTTTGCTAAATGGCAGAAGACTAAACATTCAAAGTTTATCAGTAACCAAATTAACGAATAATTTGTTGAGATTAATCTATATAGCTGTATTGCCATTTAGTGCCGCATTCGTTCTGGGTATCAGCCCTTTTCTGAAATATTTTCAAACACACTCAGCTACAGTACTGGGCGTAATAGAAGTTTATCGTAAACAGACTGCAGGGCAAACAATTCCCTTGCGGATAGACTCTTTTTTTAAACAACTCACTAATTCGGATTTTTATGAATATGTTTTCCGAGGAAATATACCTTTAGACTCAACAGCATTAATCAGTGCTCAGATTGTAATCTTTTTCTGGCTGCTAGCTGCGGGATATCTGGTTTTCAATAAAAAATACGGTAGGCTCGCTTTAGCTGTGCTGGGCTTTTTTGTTATCTATTTATTCTATCCAACTTTAGCAGGATCTCACCACCGATTAATCATTTACCCTTTGCCACAGCTTGTGCTAGCAATTTTTCTAAAAGAGTTAGCGAATTCTTTTAAAAAGGATTTCATTAAAAGCTATTTTCCGGCAGTTTGTTTGGGTTTGTATTTATTAGTTTTTATACCGGTTTATACCCGGACTATAGATAAAGGCAGAAAAACATGCGGGACAGTTTCTTTCAACTGTGCTATATATCCACTGGCGGAGAACCTTCGTGATGAAAAAAAGATAGTGGTGTTGGGGGACTGGGGTATATCTAGTCAGGTACTTTATCTTACTAAGGGAAAAGTTCCTATATATGAAGCTGTGTTTGATGCTTGGCTTGGAACACCGAAAGAATTGCAGGTTCTGATGGATCCTTATCTAGAAAACTGTTCGACAATTGTTTTAAGGACACCGGAAGTAGCTAAATTCCAGGCTGCTGATCAAAAGATGAGGGCTCTTTTAAAAACGCAAGAAAATTATAATTCGGTAATCATTAAAGATAAATTTGGAATACCACAGTATGAAGTATTTCGTTCTGATAAATGCAGCCAGCAAAATAAATCCTCATAATTTTTTAATTACAAATAAATTATTAAGGCCAAACTCAAAATACTGATGGCTAACAGAGTGAGGGTAAGGTGAGCTTTGGAGAAGTTCTCCCAAACTTTCTGGAGTGAAGTATTGCTTGTGTTCAAGCATTAATTCCTTGGAGATAAGATTTAGTTTAAAAGAGAGGAACTCCAGTAACTTTTTAGCTCTGGTGGTAGGCGTAGTGAATATTGCAGTTCCGTCTTTTTTGAGTATTCTTAAACATTCATTTAAAATCTGTTCAGGATAATCAACATGTTCGATAACAGCTGAGGCGAAAACATGATCTATGCTGTTATCAGGTAATGGAATTAGCTTTAAAATTGATTGTTTTATAGCCTTAATTTTGTAGTTTTTACTAGCCTCTTTGTTTATTAACGGATCTATAGCGAAGTAAGTATCGAAGTTGACATTGCGCTTGTTGGTAAACTTATAAAAAGGTACTGTAGGACCACATCCTAAATCTACAAATTTAATTTTTCGGTTACGAGGGAGATGTTTTATTGCATGGCCAAAACGCAAGAAACGTGCGAGCGGTTCTAATTTTTCTTCGTCCGGCTTGTTTTGCATGACATTTTATATTACCAAAAATTATAATGGGAATACACCAGCTTCTTTCCAGTCTTTAATATCACCCTCGCATTGGTAGAATTGAATACCCCTGTGTTTTCATTCAGTGTAAAATTTATCCTGCGGAATGCTAGGAAATTTTACCACAAATACCTGCGTCCCAGCTTCGTTAGAAGGGTTTTGTAACGGAGTGCCTGGCGGGACAATTATAAACTGTCCTTCGTCGAGGCGTACCTCTCTTGGAGGTTTTCCAACGAGCAGCCTTAATGAGCCCCTGATGCAATAAGTAACCTCTGTTCCTAATCTGTGGAAATGAGGTTTGGCTTCATCGGTGACCGGTAAGGTCATGACTGCTGTTTCTACTTGGTCTGTTTGCTGAAGGGATTGTTCGGGAGGCATAAAATGCCCCATAAACCAACCTCTGCGTCCACTATAATCACAGATACTTCCGACAAAGTAGTCCTTTTTTTGGCTAACGCCTTCCATATCAAAACCAGAAGGTTTAGTTTCAAATTCTCCAGCCATATTTGATATTATAGGCTAATTAATTGGATTGTCAACCAAGTATAACATTCTTGTGTGAAACGCATTGTTAACTTAAAATAACTATATGATTTATGAAGCATCATCTCCAGGTAGAGTATGTATGGTTGGTGAACATTGCGATTATGCTAGGGGGAAGTGCATAGCATTGCCTACTTCCCAAAAAGTAAAAGCAAAAGGTTGCAAGAGGGCAGATGAACTTATAAAAATCAAATCTGTTTTAGATGGAGATGAATTAAACCTGGGGTTTGTGCTAGGAGATGACTTTTTAGATTTAAGCCACCCTCTTTCGTATTGTAGGGCTGTTATCCAAGCAGTTTTGCAAAAGGGCTTTGTGTTAGGGGGCGCGGAAATTGACATAGAATCCGATCTGCCGATAGGAAAGGGGCTTTCTTCGTCTGCAGCAGTCACAGTTACTACAGCGAAGATATTAAATGAAATATTTTCTTTGGGTTTAGGCTCAGCTGAGATAGCGGAACTCGCTTATATTGCCGAGCACGATATTTTAGGTATTGGGTGCGGCAGAATGGATCAGTTGGCCTCGGCGCATGACAGCTTTTTAATGCTGGACTTTTCTCAAGGAACAAAACCTCATGTAAAAAGATTGTCAAAACCTGCGGTAGAGTTACATTTATTGGTGGGAATACCAACAAAAACAAAAAGGGATATAAAAAACATATTAACCCATTGTAACCAAGCATATTTTAGCCCAGCTGAGAAAAAACATTTTGATTTTAAAATCGTGCTGGATGAATACATTCCTGAAAAGGTAATTCGACCAATGGAAAAGGAAATTAAAAACGGAAATATCGAAGGAATAGGAAGAATGTTGCGCTTAAACCAAGAAATTTACGATAAATTTTTTCTTCCCGTTTGTGATGAGTTTGATGCCCCTTATTTGTATCAATGTCTTAAAATAGCCAGGGAGAATGGGAGTGTGGGAGAAAAATGGACCGGAGCCGGGGGAGCAGGCTCGTTTTTATGCTTAGCTCGATCCGAGAGAGACCGGAACAGATTGAAGCAAGCTTTGAAAGAAGGTACAAACTCAGGGCTTCAGTTTATTGATATCACAATCTAATTCCCTACTGCTTGAGTTTGGTTGATTTATTAGTTAAAATGCCGAAAGAATCATATGTCGAGTAAAGCTTTAATTGATATTTGTATTATTCCTGCTGCAGGAAAAGGTTCGCGTTGGGCGCCGGTTTCAGGGTACTTACCTAAAGAGATGCTTCCCTTGGTAGATAAACCGGTTATAGAGTGGGTGATTAACGAAGCTATTGCAGCAGGCTGTAAAAAAATAATTGTCATAATAAACCCTCATAAAAAGGTTATTAAAAAATACCTCCAAGGTTTAAGGGAGATTCAAAAAAAAGCCGAGATTGAATTTGTTAGCCAGGATGAGCCCTTAGGCATAGCCCATGCTTTGCTTCTTACCAAGAATATAATCCAGCAAAATCCATTTTTTGTAGCCTTACCTGACTTACCTACTCTGTCGAAAAAAATGGTTTTAGCCCAGTTAGGAAAGGCGTTTGAAGTGGTTAACGGAGAAGCTAATATTGTATCTTTCGGCAGCTTCCCTCCCTTTACCCAACATTTATATTCCGAATGTTTGACCCAAATGCGTACGGACGGGTTACTGGATATAATCCATTTTTGTCCTAAAGATGTAGTAAATAAAAGTGCGCATCACCCGGGAAATAAACTAAGAATGTCAGGCAGGTATATTTTTGTACCGGAAATCTTTTCAGCGATTGAGAAACTGGCGGATTCCAGAATAGAAGGAGAAATAAAAGATACGGATGCTTTAAAGGCTGCTATTGAAGATGGGTTAAAAGTAGTAGGAGTAAGCATTAATGGCCATACGTATGATACCGGTAACCCTGAAAATTATGTTAGGGCAAACACGGCTTTTTTTAAGAAGCAGTTTGCTAAAGCAGTAAAAGTTTTTTAATCCCAAAGTATTTTAGGTAGTTGACACGGCAAGCATTTTACTTTTAAATGATTGTTAGGTAGCTGTAAAAATACCCAGGCTAAAGGAGTCTATCCGTGGGTAGTATTTTTACAGTTGACAAGGTATATGGCAGGATATAAAGAAGGTTTTGTACAAGAACGTGCTCAGCTTGAGGAGCAAAAAGCACGGGTTAGAGATGTTCCCGTTGCTTTAGTTATTCCCCCCTCAGAGTTTTTAGCCGATCAACGTGTTTTTCCCTTTATGGGTATTTTGAATGTAGCAGGAGAGCTACAAAGAAACGGCAATTATGTTGAGGTTTTGGATTTTTCTGGTGTTTCAAATTACAAACAACTGATGGCAGATTACGCAAGGCAAAGAAGAGATATCCATACCTTTGGAATTACAGCAACCACTCCTCAACTCCCTGCGTCTATTAGTGTATTAGATGCTATAAGAGAAGGTAGCCCGGATGCGAAAGTAATATTAGGTGGGACTCATGCAACTTTAGCTTATACTGGTTATACTCAGGACCAGATGGCTAGAAGAGATGGTAGAGGATTACGGGCTTTTAATCAAATCAATGATCTATTTGATAAAGTCGTTGCCGGAGATGGTGAAATGTCAATTTTTTATGCTATCGATCCAAATCATAAAAAGGGACTTATTAATGCTAGCTCGAGGAAATCAAATTTATTTATACAAAGAGGGGAATTGGAGAGTTTCTCGCGGCCTGCCCGTGGTCTGATCGACGAAGATAGTTACAATTATCAAATTGATGGTCATCGGGCATTTTCTGTTATTGCTCAGTTAGGTTGTCCCTTTGAATGTGGATTTTGCTCCGGGAGGAATACTGATTTTCTAAGAATGACTAGAACTAGATCTGTAGCAAATGTTATTGACGAGATGGAAGGTGTGATTAAAGCATCTCAAGAGAGAAAAAAACCATACACAGCTGCAATGTTTTATGATGATGAGCTAAATATTGTACCAAATAGTCTTGAAGAATTATGCCGAGGGTTAATGGATTTACAGAGTAATGTAGGACAAGAAATGCGGTTTAGAGGTTTTGTAAAAGCTGAGCGGTTCAGCGAAGAACAAGCAAGGTTAATGTATCAAGCAGGTTTTAGGGTTTTGCTGAGTGGGGTTGAATCCGGTTCAGACCATATTCTGAAAGTGATAAGAAAGAAAACAACTAGTGCTATCAATGAACAATGCTTAAACATGGCTCATGATGCGGGCTTGCAGTTTAAGGCTTTAATGTCAATTGGACATCCAGACGAATCAGAGAGGACAGTAGCAGAGACGGTAGATTGGGTGGCCAGGAAAAAACCGGATGACTTTGATTTAACTCTAATTACCCCTTATCCTGGATCCAGATACTACGATAATGCTGATTTTGATCCAGAGAAGAAGATGTGGTTATACACTGAGCCTTATACCAGGGGAAGGTTGTGGAGTGCTGATATGGATTTTAGGAGAAAGGCAATTTTCTATAAAGGTATCCCGGGAGAGTATGATTGTGAGGTAGAAACTCCTTATTTAAATTCAAAGCAGTTAGTAGCGTTGCGTGATGAAGCAGAAAGCTATTTAAGGTGTGAACTGAAGTTGCCAGCTATTCAATCTATTGCTGCCAAACAATTTGACCATTCAATGGGACAAGGTTTGTCTAGTTTAATCTTACGCTCAACTTCTTAAACGGATATCTAAAGCAGCCCGCGTGGCTTTTAAAAGATCTATCCATTTAATTTTTTTACCTTCTTTGTATTTACGCGGATTATAGGAAATTGGGATCTCTTTTATTTTGTAACCCATCATTCCAAGTTTGGCAATGAGTTCTGCATCGATTTCAAATCCTGATTTTTTTAAATTGAGTTTTTGCCACACTTTATTGGGCATTAATTTATAACAAGTGTAAGCGTCGGCTAACCTGAACCCAAATAATACGTTGAACATCAGGCTTAAATAAATATTGCCTAAAATTGCCAAAAAGTAACTTTTTTTTCGGCTTTTAGCCCTGCTGCCAAAAACAATACCGTCTTTGGTTTTCTCTGCTTCGTTGAAAAGATTGATAATTTCTTCCGGTGAGTATTCAAGGTCTGCGTCTTGGACCATGACGTATTTTCCACTGACTTTAGCAAGCCCGTTTTTAATAGCTGCTCCCTTACCTTGATTTTTAGGATGATGGATAATCGTTAATTCTTGTCGGTGCCGATTAAATTCCTCCCCTAATTTATCCAGAATCGCTTTTGTTCCATCGGTTGAACCGTCGTTAATAATGACTAATTGAGTTACGACCTGTTGTTTAAGGCACCTTCTGATAACTTGTTCGATGGTTTTCTCTTCATTGAGGGCAGGTATGATAAGTGAAACTCCTATATTGTTATTCATGCTGATAAAAGGTTAAATCTAATTATTTCCCAAGCTGCTTTAGCACCATCTTTCCAGGTTATCTTTTTCCCTTCAGCGTAAGTTCTTCCAGAGTAAGAGATACCGACTTCATAGATTTTTATTTCTTTAACTTTGGCAATTCTGGCAGTAATTTCCGGCTCGAATCCAAATCTCTTGCTTTCTAATTTCTGGGCTATGGTGCGGATAAGCTTTCCTTTAAATACTTTATATCCTGTTTCCATATCAGTCAAATTCAAATTAGTTAACATATTAGAAAAAGTGGTGAGTATGAAATTGACTTGGGAGTGCCAGAAATACAAAACCCGGTGTGGCCGGTTTGATATAAACCTGGAACCATAAACAACATCTGCGTTATTTTTTAAGAACGGTTCAAGCAAGACTGGGTAATCTTCTGGATTGTATTCTAAGTCTGCATCCTGGACTATAACGATATCCCCTGTACTTGCCAAGAAACCGTCTTTTAGTGCTGCTCCTTTTCCTTCGTTTACTTTTTTAAACACTGTTTTAAAGCTTAAACTTTTATCTTTGCCAAGCCGTTGTATAGTTTTTTTGATTATTTCGACAGTCTGGTCTTTTGATCCGTCATCTACTATTATTATTTCTTTGCTGAACCCACAGCAATTTGCCTTAGCAACTGCATTCAGGGTTTGCTCAATGAAGCGCTCCTCATTGTAAGCAGGGATAACTATAGATAACTTCGTCATTTTGCTTATTATTAAAACATGACTACTACTTTGAAATCAATCTTTAAAAAGACGTTTGGGTTTGTGGAAGAAGGAGTTTCCTTGTGTAAAAAACCATTGGTTTTTCAAGATATAGATGTATTGCTATGCCTACTGAAACTGCTACTGTAGCAGATAGCATCATTAATATAGATAGACCAATCAGTTGCTGAATGCCGGAGGCTATGAGTACCCGGGTTGCTATAGAAATTATTATCTGATGAGTTAGATAAATAGAATATGAAGCATTGCCAATCAGGAGAAGCAACTTGGGAATATTGCTGCTTTTAATTTTGTCTTGGATAGCCAAAGAGGTAACGATAAGCGCAGAGGGGAGCCCAAAAAATAATATCCTCAGACTATCATCTAATCTTAAGCTATAGATCTTGTAATATATGTTTGAGAACAAAAATGATAAAACTCCAAGCATCAATATGCCTTTTGAGGCTTTTAACCGGTTTTTTTGTACAAGATAGGCTCCTAAACAGCCAAGTAAAAATTCTAAGTTATAATAACTAAACAGAAAACCGGTTATAAAATTAGTTTGATATTTGATACCGGCAACTCTTAAAAAGTAAAAAGTTAAAGTAATACTTAAAATTAACCAAGAAACCGGCCAAAATTTTTTAATTCCTAATAGAATTGCTAAAGAAAAGATGATATAGAATCTCATTTCATGAATGAGAGTCCAGGCGACACTTATTATCGGCAGGTTAGATTGTGGAAGCAGCAGCAGTGATTTTACTATTGTTTTAAACTCGGTTTCATATCCTTGTCCAAATTGAGGGAGTATAAAGTATAGAGGGATTACAAGTAAATTAATCAACCAATAGATAGGAAAGACCCGTGCGAATCGTTTTATCAGATAAGGTTTGAATTTTGAAATTTTTCCCATATCCTGACCATGAACATAGAGGATGATAAAACCGCTTAAAACAAAAAATAAATCTACACCACTAAACCCAGATATGAACATTCCATTTAAGTGTTTGTAGTTTAAAACTTTATCGCTGAAAATATAAGTGTGATACATCACAACAAGCAATGCTGCAACTGCTCTTAAGAGTTGTAAATGATTTAGGTGATTAGGGTTATTTTCCATAGTACAATATAAAGGTGAAACTTAAACTAAAGAAAAATATATCACTAAGTCTTGTTTTGTTTCTAGGGTGTTTAGCGACTTTTGCATTACTCTTGTATAAGGACCCTTTTTCCCAAAGAACACTAATACCCAATTTTGAACCCTTCCCTGATGCCCTCTATTATATAGGTGGAGCTAAAGGATTGATAGAAGGTTATGGTTTGAATTTGGTCCGTGAAGGCCGCGCTCTAAACTTTCCCGTCCCGCCTCTTTATTCTCTTACTTTGGTACCAATAATGTTTATCTTTAAAGATCCAAGATCTTTTTATTACACAAATATCTTATTCTCTCTGGTGTCTGCGGTTTTATTTTACAAAATAACCAGTAAATTGATACAAAATATTTGGATTGTTTATTTAGTATTTTTTCTTTACATTACAAACTACTTTTTTTATTGGTACCCAACTGTGGCGATGGCAGAGAATTTAATACTTCCGCTTTTTCTACTGGGAGTATATTTACTTATAAATAGAGTTACTTTCTTGAATATAGTCGCAGCTAGTTTCCTAGTGACTGGATTTTATGCTACTAAATATGCAAGCATTCCACTTTCTCTTTCGTTTGCGCTGCTATATGCAATTAAGTTAATGTTTTGGGATTGTATAAAAACAAAAAAAGTTTACGTTACCGCAGTTTTCCTTGGTTTGTTAAGCTTGGTTTATATTATTTTTGCTTTTTACGAATCTTCAAGAGGGAACTCTAATATCGTCGCTTCTATCTTCAATACACTTTCTGCGTTTTTTAAGGATCTTTTTCCTAAGACCTCATCTTCTGCCGCAAGCGCATCTGTTACTGAATCTTCGGGGATTTTTAGTTACACGTACTTCAAAACCCATTTGCCTATGTATTGGAATTGGTTAAACGGAGGATCGATTCATTTTTTATGGGATACGACACCTATCTTACCTAAGTTTATTGGGTCAATGGGGTTAATAGGTTTGAGTTTAGGTTTATTTGTTAAACACTTTAAGTTTGTAAGCTTTAGTTTGTTGTTGATGTTGTTTAGCTCGGTATTTTTTATTGCTACTTTTTATACAGTCGATGCACGTTATGTCTATCATGCTATTCCAGCACTTTTGGTAGGGTTTGCTTTTTTTCTTAACTTCTTATTTAAGATTTTAAGCAAGAAAAATCTCAAGAAGATTTTTTATGTGTTATTAGTATTGTTTTTTGCACAATACATGTTTACAAACAGTATAAGAATCAAAAAACAAATAATGCTTAACCTTAAGTATGCTGAAACCCCTTGGTATTATGTTTCAATACTTGAGACGAATAATTACTTTAGTACCGACAAAATACAAAACGGCAAAAAACCAGTTCTTGTATCGGCAATGCCGCCTTATTTGTTTGATTATTTTTCCAATCAGAACTATACCTTATTGCCTTTATCCAAGGATCAAGAATTTTGGAAAAGATGGGAGATCGTGTGGGGACCTAATGATTACTCTGATTTAATCATCCTGTATTCCAAGTATCTTTCAGATGGTTTTTCAGTGTATCTGTCTAACTCTGGATTGGGTAATGAAGGATACCTGCATGCCGACTACAGGAGGATAAAAGAAGGTTTTGAATTGGTTAAGGTTGCAAACGGTTGTTTTGACACATGTAATATCTACAAAATAGAACTAAAAGATGAATAAGTTCAAGTTTGAGATTATTTTCTTATTATTAACAGCTATTTTTTTAAGACTTATAAATTTAAACCAGAGCTTATGGTTAGATGAGGCGATTAATGTTGTTTATGCCAGGTCAAATGATTTTTGGTGGTTTGTGAGTGAATATCCGATAGGCGACTTTCATCCTCCGGGATATTTTGCGATGCTTTGGCTTTGGGGACAAGCATTTGGATTCTCGGAAATTTCCGTCCGGATCCCTTCGGTTATCTTTGGCGTATTAACCGTTTATCTAACATTTTTGATTGGACGAAATTTATTTTCGTCAAAAGTTGGATTACTAGGGGGTCTATTGCTTGCTATAGCGCCACTACATATCTATTACTCCCAAGAAGCTAGAATGTATTCTTTTGCTGCTTTTGCTGCTGCTTTTTCTACATATACCTTGATCTTGTTACTTAAGAAAAAGCAGTATGCTTTTTTGTTGCACACTTTATCTACTTTACTTATTTTATTTTCCGATTATGTTGCATATTTCATTATTCCTGCCCACATAGTATGGGTTCTTTTGTATAAAAGATCTATTCTTAGAATCTATTTTTTTTCACTAATGCTTAGCCTTATACTCTTTTTTCCATGGCTAATAAAATTTGTTGACCAGTTGAAAAATGGTCTGCAAACTGCAGAGGCAATTGAGGGATGGCAGAAGGTTGTAGGGGGAGCAACTATAAAAAATCTCATTTTATTTCCAGTAAAAACCCTGGTAGGGAAAATTGATTTTAGTAATAATTTAATATATTCCTTAATTCTATTTATATTTTCAATTCCGTATTTAGTAATTTTGACCAAAAATATTAAAAAATGGGATGAGAAAGCAGATTTGTTATGGGCTTGGCTCGTAATACCGCCTTTTTTAGCATTCTTAATTTCTTTTTTTATTCCTGTATTTTCTTACTTTAGATTAATTTTTATACTGCCAGGTTTTTATTTATTAGTAGCAGCAGGTTTAGACATGGTTAAAGGTAATTTTCAAAAAGCACTTGTCGGACTACTTGTTTTATTTGAATTGACAGCAAGTTCGATTTATCTTTTTAACCCAATATATCACCGGGAAGATTGGAAGGGTGCTGTGGAGTTTATTAATCTAAAATCAAACTCTAAAAGTTTAGTTTTAGTTAAAAGCAACACGGGCTTGGCTCCATTTAGTTATTATGAACCAAAAATAAATTCATCGCCTGCATTTATTAATATCCCAGTTAAATCTGAAGGAGACTTAGTTGGTTTAGAAGAAAAAATAAGTAAGTATGAAAAAATTTATGTGTTTGATTATCTAGTAGAAATTACTGACCCAAAACGATTATTAGAACAAAAAATAAAAAGCTTAAATTTACTTGAAGTAGAAAAATATAATTTTAGCGGTGTAGGGTACATAACTGGGTATGAAAAGAAACCTTAAACAACTAATAAACAAAAAAGAATTGTTGATTATTTTACTGATTTTTTTTACTGCTTTTGCAGTTAGGTGGATCAGAATACCGGAGTATTTATTTTTTGGTTATGAACAAGGTAGGGATGCTTTGGTTATAAAAGATATTTATATCATGGAAAAATTTACTTTAGTCGGTCCGAAAACTGATATTGACGGGGTGTTTCATGGGCCAATTTATTATTACCTTATGACGATTCCGTATGCCCTATCAGGAGGAAATCCATTAACTGCTAGTCTATTTTTAATTCTTCTTAGCTCTATGACAGCTGTAGTTATGTATTACTTCTTTAAAGACTTTCTAAAAAGCCAGAGATGGGCGATAGTAGGGGGGTTGCTTGTAGCATTTAGTTTTGAAGTTATTGTTTATGCCAGGTGGTTATCTAATGTGACACTTGCTATACCTTTTACAGCCCTTGCTTTTTTAATGTTATGGAAATATCACCAAGAAAAGTCAGACAAATTTTTATATCTTTCAGTAATATTTGCCTCCCTTGCAAGTAGTTTTGAACTACTCTTAATTTTTCAGTTTATTTTCATATATATAATTTTAATTTTAAAAAGAATAATTATTTTTCCTAAACTTAAAAATATTGTTGTTAGCGCATTGTTAGTTTCTATCATTTTTTCTCCGCTTATACTTTTTGACCTTCGTCATCAAAACATAACTATTAATTCAATACTAAATAATCCGAAAAGTGAGATGACTATTGATATATTTAAAAGTTTAAGTCCGTACTTATTTAAATTTTCTAATGTTTTAGACAGGACACTGTTCAATATGCCAACACTAACAGCGAAGATTATTTTTTATTTGATGATGTTGATTGGGCTGTTAAAAGTATTTGTATATTCTAAAGGAGAGAAACAGAAACGGACACGTCTTGTATTTTTACTCGTTTGGGGATTAATGTCTTTTAGCACCTATTGGATTTCAGGTGGATTAGATCAAAATTTCACTGCTTCTATATTAGGGTTAATTGCTTTGTTTTTACTTGCTGTAAAAACTTTGTGGGAGGATAAAAAAACAAAGGTACTTTCTTTTGTGTTGATTATACTTTTCATAATCTCTGCAGTCTTTAGTATTAATAACCTACTAAGAAACAAAGGTTCCTTTTTTGTAACAGTTCAAAATGATTTAAATTTAGCTGACCAGAGGAGCATTTTTGACTTTATAAATACAGACTCGGATGGAAATCCATATAAATTGATCGCTTTTACTATTCCTTCTCTGCATCCCGAAGGATGGTTATATCTTCATGACTATTACTATCCAGATAAAAAAGATGAAATGGCGAAGCTGGTTTATGTCATAATTGAAAAGAATGTATATCCAGTGTGGGAGAAAAAGTGGATAGAAGATCTTGGCAAAACAACTTTAATAGAAGAGAGGGAAATTGGTCTACTTCGGGTACAAAAAAGACTTAATGAATAGAATCCCTATTTCTATATCTACAATTTGCTTATCCTTGATATTAAGTTTGGTATTTTTAAATACTCAGGTTCTTGCCGGTGAAAACGAAGAAAGCTGCGATAGATATGTCACTTTAGTTAATCCTGTTAGAGGGCGAAGTTTGTGGATTGATTCATCTTTGAAACCCATTGATTCTCAATATGAAGCCACCCTCAAGAATAATTTAAAAGCTACGTGGTTGGTTCAGTATGATGTACTGGAAGATGAGGAATTGAAAAACAGGTTAAAGGAATTTAATGACGGTCAAGAAATAGGTGTTTTTTTGGAGGTTTCAGAGCTTCAAAGCAATAAATCTAAAGTTATTTATCCGCCTTTTACACCTTGGTTTTCTCCTAAAGCTGTATTTTTGTCGGGTTATAAACAAAGCGAGAGAAGAAGATTGATAGATACTCTTTTTGAAAAATTTAAACAGACATTTAACTATTATCCGAAATCAGTGGGAGCTTGGTGGATTGATTCGTATTCTTTAAACTATATCAAGGATAAGTACGACATAAGGGCTGCTTTAATTGTTGCAGACCAATTGACTACGGATAATTATGGTGTTTGGGGACAATGGTGGAGTGTACCTTACTATCCCTCAAAAGCAAATATATTAACTCCCGCAAGTAGTATAAAAAATAAACAAGATGTAGTTGTTGTCCAATGGGCACTAAGGGATCCGTTGTTAGCTTACGGCAGCGGTAAGGAATTTTCAAACTACTCACTCCAAGCAAATGATTACGTAAGCCAAGGTAAAGATACTAGTTATTTTAATGAGATTGCGTCTTCTTATTTAAGTTGCCAGAACCAGCTAAGTCAAATAACTGTAGGTTTAGAGACAGGAATTGAGAGCATAAGTTTTATAAGCGAATACAATAATCAGTTATTAGCTTTAAAAAACACCCCTAATCTTTCTGCCGTCACTATGAGTGAGTTTGCAGAAAAGTTTGCCAACAAATTTCCGGAATTTCCCAAAAGTACGAGTTTAAGTTATAAAGGCTCCAGTTGGATTATGGATACTCAAAGCAGGAAAAATGAAAAGCTTAATGATTTTGTTTCTTATGACCAAAAATTAAGCTTTTCTGATTATTTTGTAGCAGACAAGGAGGATTTTTTAAATCGAATTATGCCCTTAAAAAGAGCAAACGAAAAGGTTGTATGGTTTCCGATGTTTATTCAAAGAAAAGCTTTGCTTATTTTGATTTTTCTAGTGTTTGGGATTATTTTTTATATCAAAAAAGATATTAAACTATTTATTATTGGGAGTTTGTTTTCATTTGCAGCTTTCGGATTAATACTTAGATCTTTTTACCAATTTGGTTGGCAGGTTTTTTTCGGTCCTAAAGTCTCATATCTTATTTTAGTCCAAGCAATGGTTGTAATAATTTCTTTTTTAATTGTTTTTTTAGTTAAAAAAAGATTCAAAATTAACCTGTGGCTACTGCCATTAGTTTTTGGAATAGATTTTTTAATTCAGGGAATAAGAGGAACATACATGTCCGGTAGATACTTTATAGGTTTTGCTTTAGATGATTTAAGGTTTCTAGGATTAAGTTTTTCTAAAGGTTTTCAACTAAATTTTGTTAATCAAGATTTACCTGCTTATCAAGCATTGGCACTTTTAAAGTTTGATTTTAATATGATTTGGAATAATCTAATTGTGTCTTTATTTATATATCCACTGATTCATATAATATTTGCCCTGGTTTTAGGTACTGTATTAATGAAAGCTCCCGAAAAAGTCTGGAAACTAGTTTTTGCAATTTTGATAATACTTGTTAGCTTGCATTTAACTTCTTTATTAAATGCAGATCCCAGGTTAGTTTTATGAAAATAAAAGATTTGATTTTTGTTATTGCTACTTTGCTAGTTGGATTATTTTCCTATAGCTTTAATCTTAGGGAAACATATCTTTTTGCAGGGGATACCGCAAGAGATGCTTTTAAGGCAATTAAAATTTGGCAGGACAAAGAAATTACTTTAACTGGTCCTCCGATATCTTTTACTGAGCATACAATTAGAGAAGCTTATCTTGGGTCCTTGTACTTATATATAGCAATCCTGGGACTCTTGGTTTCTAAATGGGATGTTCTTGGGATCGTTTTACCGAACACTGTTTTCTTTACCTTATCAATTCCGCTTTTTTACATATTATCTTTTAAATTTTTAAGTACATTTAAACAAAGAGTTTTTGCAACCATTCTTTATAGCTTATCTCCGCTAACAATTACACATGCGCGTTCTTTTTGGAACCCCAATCTAATAATTCCGTTTTCAGTTTTGTTTTGGTATTTAATATTAAAGATAAGTAGAAATATCAAACACCAAGTATCGTTTTATCTTCTTGCAGGAGTAGTTGCAGGTATTATGTTTAATCTTCACTACTTGGTTATTATTCCAATTGTTATTTATTTAATTACGTTATTCGTAGCAAAACATTTCCTTAAAAGTTTGAGTGTGTCTGCGGGGTTATTTATCGGAACTCTTCCAACGATTATTTTCGAAATAAAAAATAATTTTTATCTAACAAGTGCCATGTTATTTAATATGTCGAGAAGTGAAGGGTCTCTGAGTTTAAATTTAATTGATTGGTTATATTACTTTTTGAATATTTTCTGGTCTATTTTCGGCCTTAAGAAGTCTGAAATCGATTTTCCAACAGTGTTTGCGATAGATTTAAACATTTTGGCATTCTTTACAGTTCTTATAATTGTTTTAAGTTTAGTAAAAAGTAAATTCAAAGAGGCCAATAAATATTTTCTATATTACCCAATGTTTATAGTTGCTTTTTTTGTCACAATTTATTTTTCAGCAGCGCAGCCTCTTAGGATAAGGTATTTATTCAGTATTTATCCAATTTTAATCTCTGCCATCACTACTATTTTATGGAAGTTAAATATTAAGTATTTAACATTTTTGTTTTTAATACCGGTTATTTTAAGTTCATCAAAGATTTTGTTTGAAAAGCCTGATTTTGAAAGGGGGTTTCTAAACTTAAGAAACATAGAAAAAATTTGTAAAGTAATAGTTGATGATAATCCGACCGGAGGATATAACATTACAGAAAGTTTACGTGGAGATGCCAGGGCCCTTTCTTATAGGTTTTGTTTACAAAGAGATGCTAAGATAAAACCTCAAGATATTTTAAGTTATTCAAATCTGGATGCCTTATATGTAGTATCGACGTCACTGGAGAAAGCGATCGAAGAGAAAAGGTGGGAGTTTGTTGAGCCGACAAGTTATTTGAAACTTCAAAATACACAGGTGGCTGAAGGGGTAAAAATATATAAATTTGCAAGACAATGATTATTTCAATAACTAGAATATTATCTTTGATTAAGCTTAAAAAGTTTCTTTTTAGTTTAGTATTAATTTTGTTAATTTCCTCCTTTTGGAGGTTTGTCAATTTTCCTAACAGATGGGTTCTGAGTCAAGATCAGGCAAGGGATGTAATAATATCGCTTTATTCTATTGAAAATAGAATCCTCCCGCCAATAGGTCCTCCTTCATCAGCAGGACCTTTTTCCTTTGGTCCGGCATATTATCTTTTTACTATATTTTTTACACTTTTTTCGCCAATTACTCCGCTTTTCCCCTGGATTGGGTTTGCGTTAATTTCCGTTTTGTCCGTTATTCTTTTATTTTTAGCTGGCAAGAAACTTTATGGACTGGAATTTGCAGTCATTGTTGGTTTGGTAGCTTCCTTCAGCTTTCGTGAAGTTATTAATGCAACTAATGTACTGAATCCTATTTTAATTACTTTTGCTGTTTCTTTAGTGTTTTTTTCATTAACCTATCTAATTAAAACAAAAAAACTTATTTTTGCATTGTTACTTGGAATATCTGTTGGACTTGCTATAAATTTCCATTTTCAGTCACTAGGATTGATTGTAATTCCATTTCTACTGTTAATTTTTTCTCAGGAGGTAGTCAAACGGAAAATATTGGTTGGAGCAACAATACTATTTGGAACATTCTTAGTGTTTTTACAGCTTTTACTATTTGAACTTGTGAATGATTGGGTTTGGTCCAAGAGTATTATTAACTATCTACTATACGGTCAGAACAAGTTTTATATACCGGTCCGGTGGCTTACTGACATATTTAATTTTTGGCCAACAATGTGGGGTGAAGTTATTACAGGGAATCCACTAAGCGGGTATTTTTTAGGCCCTCTTTTTTTAATTGCTGTAGTTGTTAGTATTTGGAGAAAGAAAAAATTAATAAACAAGACAGTATTAACAATAGGAATAACTTTTATAATTGAGGTGATTTTAATCCGTTATTATAAAGGACCCAGGCTTCCTGTATATTTAATTGTTACCCATGCTTTCTTTATTTTTTTTACTGCATGGACTATCTATTGTTTAGGTAAAATCAATAAAATCTTAAGCTTTGGAATCTTGGCGATAATTCTTATCATGAGTAGCTTAAGCAATGTTTCAGTAATAAATGCAGCAGATACAGCAGTAGAAATAAAAAAGCTCAAAGAGAAAGTAGACAGTAAAATTATTAATAAAACAACCTTTTATCAGGATTCTGAATCGGGATTTTTTAGTTTGTTGCTATTTTATCTTTTGTATAGTGAAAGAAAAATCTCAGAGGATGGGTATAAAATTGGATTTTGTGATTTGTCTTCTAATTCAAACAGAATTGATTGTCCGAATAATGAGTTTATTTTATCTGAGGGAAGCTTTCTTATATATGATTTGAATCAGCAAAGTGAGGAATTGAGACCAAATTTTGAGAATTTTACAGCTAAAGATGTCTACAACTCCTTATTCTTAAATCTTCCTCATTTGGTACAATAATCTTTAAATGAAGGTTGGGTTTGATATTTCACAAACAGCATTTATTGGAGGAGTCTCAACATATACTAAGAATCTCGCTGCTAAATTTGTAGATCAAGTCAATTTAGATTTAACTTATCTTTACTTCTCTTTGAGAAAGCCATACAATGGCAGTTTACCCAATGTCAAAAAATATCCAATCCCGCCTACCATAGCTGAAGTATTACTTAATAGATTAAGGTTTCCAATTGAAAATTTCATTGGTGATATTGACATATTTCACAGTTCAGACTGGGTTCAGCCAGCAACCAAAGCAAAAAAAGTTACAACTTACCACGATGTCGTACCTTTAAAATACCCACAGTGGTCACATCCAAAGATAATAGGAGTACATAAAAGAAGGCTGGAGATTGTAGAAAAAGAGGTAGATGCTGTTATCGCAGTTTCAGAAGCTACAAAAAAAGATTTACTGGAAGTAACTAAAATAGCTGAGGAAAAAATAGTTGTAATTTATGAAGCAGCAGATGAGATATTTAAGCCACAAGAGGAAAAAAAGATTGAAGAATTTAGAAAAAAATATAATCTACCAAATGATTTTGTTTTGAGCATTAGCGGAGTAGGAGAACGGAGAAATTTAGAAAGAATAAAGGAGGCAAGTAAGGACTATAATTTAGTGATTAGTGGAGAAATTAATCCGAGGGTCTCTTATGAGGAAATGCCGTTATTGTACTGCGCTGCAAAAGTGCTTTTATACCCATCCCTTTATGAAGGATTTGGCTTACCTATACTTGAAGCAATGAGTTGCGGAACTCCGGTAATTACATCAAATGTTTCATCAATGTCTGAAGTTGGAGGAGATAGTGCTGTATATGTAGATCCTCTGAATGTTGAAGAGATAAAGCAAAAACTAAAAGAGGTAATGGAAGATAATTCCTTAAGGCAGAAGTTATTCAAAAAAGGATTTGTTCAAGCCCAAAAATTCTCCTGGGAAAAATGTGCGAAGGAAACAGCGGATGTATATCGTAAATTAGTTAAAAATATTTGAAACGCAAACATGGCTAAAAAAATTTGGATCGATGGATATGAAGCAAATGTGCTGCAAAGACTTGGAAGTGGTCAAGTCGCTTTTGAGCTCCTTAAAAATATTGAAAAGCTAGACCGTAAAAATGAATATACTATCCTCTTGTCCTCAATACCTTTAGAAGATCTACCCAGAGAGCGAGAAGGTTGGAAATATAAAATCCTAAAGCCCAATAAACTCTGGACAAGAATTGCCTTACCTCTTGCTTTATATACAACTAAAAATAAACCGGATTTAATGTTTTCCCCGACTCATTACGGTCCACGTTTCTCACCAGTAAAAAAAATTGTGACTATTTTTGATTTGGCATATCTGCACTTTCCGCAAATGTTTAAGAAAAAAGATTTATTCCAATTAACCAACTGGACAAAACAGTCAATAGAGAGCGCAAAACATATAATAACTATCTCTAATTTTTCTAAGAATGATATTTTAAAAACATATAACAAGACTACCAAAGAAGTCACTGTTGCATACCCAGGATATAACAGTGGTGTCTTTTGTCCAATTAATGATTCTAAGAAAATTTCTGAGATTAAGAAAAAATACAAAATTGATGGTAATTATTTGATTTATATAGGAACTGTTCAACCTAGAAAAAATTTAATACGCTTAATTGAAGCTTTTAAAGATATTGAGGATTTTAAGTTAGTAGTAGTTGGTAAGACAAAAGGTTTAGGTAAAGAAGGTTGGATGTTTGAAGAAACTTTAAACAAACCCAAAGAGCTGGGAATTGAAGAAAAGGTCATATTCACTGGGTTTATACCAAATGAAGAATTAAGTTATTTAATAAACGGTGCAACAGCATTTGTATTGCCATCGTTATATGAAGGTTTTGGTATTCCTGCTGTTGACGCTATGGCTTGTGGCAAACCAGTTCTTGTATCAAATGTATCTTCTCTGCCTGAAGTTGTTGAAGGTGCAGGTTTGCTTTTTGACCCAAAATCAGTTGATGATATTAAAGAAAAAATAGAGCTACTGATTGAAGATCCAAAGTTGCAAAAAGAATTATCCGAAAAAAGTTTAGAACAAGCTAAGAAATTTTCTTGGGAGAAAATGGCCCAAGAAGTCATACAAGTATTTGAAAAAATATGAAAGTTTCAATCATTGTTATTAACTGGAATGGAGAAGATAAGCTTAGGAGATTTTTGCCGGAAATCTTAAAAGTTAAGGGTGTTGATGAGTTCATAGTTACCGATGATGCATCTAGTGATAAAAGCGTTGAGATGATAGAACGAAACTTCCCTGAGATTAAACTTGTAAAGAGAGTCCAAAATGAGGGTTTTTCCTCAAACGCCAATTCAGGAGTTAAAGAGGCTAAAGGAGATTTAGTGTTTTTACTGAATCCTGATGCAATTCCTCAACCAGATTGTGTAGAGAAATCTCTGATATATTTTAAGGATCAGGAAGTATTCAGCATTGGTTGTAATACAGGAGGCAATTGGTCCTGGGCTAAATTTGAAAACGGTTTCTTCTGGCACTATATGGCTCATGGAACAGTTCAAACTCATCAGACCCTCTGGGCCAGAGGCGGAAGTGGGATTTTTAGAAAGAAGGTTTTTGAAGAGCTAGGAGGAATGGATGAGATAATGAATCCTTATTATGAGGAAGATATGGATTTAGGATATAGAGCTGTCAAAAGAGGTTATAAAAATTTATGGGTTAAAGAATGTCTCGTACGATTACCGGAAGAAAAAGGAGTTATTGAAGCCAATATTCCTAAGCTTAAATTTTCTAAAATTGCAGAGAGGAATCAACTAATTTTTATTTGGAAAAATATTACTGATCCAAAGTTTGTTTGGGAACATATTTTCAATTTACTTAAACACTTAATTTTGCATCCTGGTTATTTTAAAATCTTTTTTGCAGCAGCAGTTAAATTACCGGCAATAATAAATAAGAGAAGTGTAGAGGTGAGTAGAGCGAAATTAACTGATAGAGAAATTTTTACTAAATATCGGGTATAATTAACTAGGCACTAAAAGAATATATGTTGTATCTAGAACATTTAAGTCTACAAGTTAAAAATGGCATCCCGGTTGTTGCTTTTAAGGATAAAAATGGGAAAGATCTAGCCATAAGCAAAGCTCTGGATAAGATTACCAACCGTCTTGTAAACTATCTTCTAGATTTTGAGCTTTTAATATTACGAGTTGTGGGAATTGTACCAATATATTCTATTCGTTTACTTTTCTACAGTGCTGCAGGTATAAAAATTGGCAAAGGTGCACATCTTCATATTGGTGCTGATTTTTTTAATCCTTCTAATATAGAAATTGGTGAGGGAAGTGTGGTTGGCCGGAATGCCTTTTTAGATGGCCGGGAAAAGTTAATAATCGGCAAACATGTAGATATTGCATCTGATGTAATGATCTACAATAGCGAACATGATATCCATTCAGCAGATTTTAATGCCATAAGCGCACCTGTTGAAATCGGAGATTACGTATTTATCGGACCCCGGGCGATTATTTTACCTGGTGCAACAATTGGTAAGGGTGCAGTGGTTGCTGCCGGTGCAGTGGTCACTAAAGATGTTCCGGAATTTGCAGTAGTTGGTGGTGTGCCTGCCCAAGTGATAGGAGAAAGAAAGAATAAAGATCCGCATTATCGCTTGGGGAGAACAAGACTCTTTCAATGAAGATTAAAATCATTTTTTTAACACTCTCATTCTTGCTACTGGTTTATATGGTTTTACCAGGCCCTTCATCGATTAATGATTTTCCTCAATTGCCGGATTCATTGAAGTCCACTTTAGAAGGGGATACTATTCAGGTTCCCAATGTGGCAGGATACTTTTCTAATAACTACCGAGGTTTTACTACTCTTTTTTTTAGACAAGAGTATAAAGAAAACACATTATTCCCCTTTGGTCCACTTAGATTGAATTATCCTCCTGAATTTGCCTTTACTGCCATAAAAGATCAGACTCATAGTACCTATCTGGAAGAATTTTATTATCCTTTGAGAGATTCTTTATTTGTGAATGGTTTAGAGCCTTTTTATGAAGACGGGACACCAAGGTATGCAGGGGCCATGCAGTTTGACCATCAAGGAATTCTGAATGATACTAAAGTTACTCTTCGCTACTATCCCTCATCTATTCTTACCAGAATTATTGTTTGGCTGGGAATTACTGCCTCTGTTATTTTCTTATGGAAATTAGGAAAGAAAGTTTTATATGGATGATTTAGCAGTAATCATATTAAATTACAACACAAATAAACTTACTCAGGATTGTATCAGAAGTGTGCTTAAAAACACTAAGGATATTAAATATGAAATTTGGGTAGTAGATAATGCTTCAACGGATAAAAGTGTAGAAGAGATTAAAAAAAATTTTCCAGAGATTAATTTAATAGAAAATAAAGAGAACGGCGGTTTCTCTAAAGGAAATAATTTAGCACTGAAGAAAGCTAAAGTAAAATATTATCTTTTGCTAAACTCTGACACAATAGTTTTAGATAATGCTTTGAAAAATCTTGTTGATTTTGCAAAGGAAAATAACTTTGACATAGTTTCCTGCAAACTTTTAAATAATGATAAAAGCTTTCAGCCAAATGTTGGCAATTTGCCAAAAGGTTTAAGTTTAATTTCTTGGATAACAGGACTGGATGACATTTTTAATAAGTTTAATTTTAATATTGGAACTTATCATTTGCAGGATGAAAAATTTTATAAAAATGGTATGGAAGTTGGTTGGGTTGGAGGAACAGCAATGTTGATTGGGTCGGAAGTGATAGAAAAAATAGGATACTTGGATGAGAATATATTTATGTATGCAGAGGATGTTGATTATTGTTGGCGGGCACAAAAGGCAGGGTTTAAGGTGGGTTGGACAAATAAAGCAGAAATTATTCATTTAGGTGGAGGCAGTTCTCACTCTCCTAAATTTAACCAATGGAAGGGTGAATTTAAAGGACTTTTATATATCTATCAAAAATACTATGGTAGGATTTTTGCTGCTTTTTTAAAATTACTATTTTATATTTTTATTGCTGCCCGCGCACTGGGTTTTCTATTGTTAGGAAAATTAAATCATACTAAAACCTATGTTCAAGTCTTTACTCAAATCTGAAAAACTAATATTTTGGGGGGTAATTTTTTTACTTGTTTTTATCCCTTTGTATCCAAAGTTTCCCTTAATGACCGTGAAGGGGACATTTGTGGCTGTGCGTATAGAGGACTTGTTAATTTTACTTATAATATCTTTTTGGTTGGTTCAGGTGTTTTATTTAAAAAGGTTTAAAGAGTTGTTAAGTGAAAAGATAGTTCAAGCCGTACTCTTATTTTTTTTGGTAGGAGCTGTCTCGCTTTTTTCAGGAATTTTCCTGACCCATACTGTAGTCCCTCATTTAGGTCTACTCCACTATTTTAGGCGTATCGAATATATGATGCTTCTTCCCTTAGCTTTATCAGCATTTCAAAGCAGAAAGCAGTTAAGAACTGTTCTTTGGATAATGGCAGTTGTAGTACTGGTTGTTAATTTTTATGCTCTTGGTCAGAAGTACCTAGATTGGCCAGTTATCTCCACTGGAAATTCTGAGTTTTCCAAAGGACAGATCCTTAGGTTAACCTCTGATGCTCGGGTAAATTCTACATTTGCAGGACACTACGATTTGGCGGTTTTTTTGGTGATAGTTTTAGTTGTTCTTTCAGCACTTTTCTTTACCTTTAAAAAGATCCAGACTCAAATTTTGGCTCTCTTTATCATGGCTCTTTCTATGCTAGTTCTAATCATGACAGCTGCTAGGCTTTCCTTTGTGGCTGTGGTGGGAGGCATAGCTCTCTCTTTACTCCTTTCGGGAAAAAAGATGATGCTTATTTTGTTGGTATTCCTCACAATTTTAATATTGGCCTACCCTTCCCAACTTCAGGAGAGGCTTATCTCTACCCTTACTGTAAGCATTCAAGGTAGAGGAGAAAGATTTAATCCTCAAGATAAGGATCTGATAGAAAGAAGCCGCCTAAATATTCCTACATTACCCATTGACGATTTGGCTGATAATATCAGTTCAAAAGCAGCTACTATTTCTGGTAGGGTCTATTCAGATATCGCCCTGGGTGAGCCGTCGGATGTAACTCAACTTGGTGTCTACCGTTCTTTAAAGATTCGCTTAGATCAAGAATGGCCTCGAGCTATAAGAGCTTTCATAAAGAACCCTCTTCTGGGAACAGGCTATTCCTCTCTAGGCTTGGCTACCGATAATGATTTCCTGCGGATGTTGGGTGAAGTGGGACTCTTGGGGCTGACGTCCTTTATCTTGATTATAATTGAATTAACCAAGAAAGTGTGGGAAAATTACCTGCTTAAAGATAAGCAAATAAAACTTTTTTCTGCTGGGATTTTAGCCATGATCTTTGCTTTCCTTTTAAATGCTTTGTTTATCGACGTCCTTGAAGCCTCAAAGCTTGCCATTGTCTTTTGGCTTGTTTGTGGTTTGAGTTTGGGACTGGGAAAAGTTGCAAAGGGGGGTATGTAAGTTGTGGAATATTATTAGAGATAGATTAAAAGAATATATAGATACCAACTATGGGAACTGGGATTTAACGATCGCTTTAAGATATTTACCTATTGTTGAAGACATCCGTAGATCTTATCAGCAAGGGGAGAATATTTTGGAAGTTGGTTCTGAGATTCAAGGCATTACACCTTACTTGAAAATGCAGGTAACTGGGGTGGATTTGGATTTTGATTTGACAAAAAAAAATCAATATCTAACTCCAGTTAAAGGTTCGGCGCTCGATCTGCCATTTAAAGACTCCTCTTTCGATTATGTCTTAAGTGTAGACATGTTGGAACATATTCCAGAAGCTAAAAGGAAAAAGGCTGTGGAGGAGATGGTACGGGTTACGAGAAAGAAAATTTACCTTTCATTCCCCTGTGGTTTAGTTGCTGAAAAAGCCGATATTAGCCTTCACAAGTACTATTTAGAAAAACGGGGTGAGGCCTATCCTTTTTTAAAGGAGCATGTTGAGCTTGGATTGCCAGATTGTCACCAAGTTTATGAATGGCTTAGCTCTATCAAAGGGAATGATTTACGGGTCTTTGGAAATACTAGCCTATGGCTTTGGGTAATGCTTTTGAAATTTGGACTTTCGGGAGAGAAGTTTAAGAGCAGTCTTTACAGGCGTCTTCTTCTATTATTACCAATTTTGAAGTATTTTAATTTTGGCTCTACATATAGGAAATTGTTTATACTAAAAAAATCTCGATGAAAATATTTAATTTTTTAAAAAATCAATATTTTTGGCTGGCGATTATTTTGTTGATTGGTTTATCTGTTAGGCTTTATAAAATTGATACCGCTTTAGCCGATTGGCATTCATGGCGTCAAGCAGATACTGCTGCTGTTGCTAGAAACTTTTATGTTGAAGGGTTTAATCCTCTTTATCCAAGGGCAGATGATATGGGTGTGGCTTCTGTTACCGGCAGAGCAAATTTAGAAAGGTTAAGATTTGTTGAATTTCCGATCTACAATTCCTTAGTATATTTTGCTTATGTATTAAATGGCGGCATTGATATAAAACTTGCTCGACTCGTTGCGATTGCTTTTTCGCTGGGATCTACAGTTTTCATTTACCTTATTACTAAACGCTACTCAAATGTAATGGTAGCTCTACTCGCTTCTTTCTTGTATGCTGTTTTACCTTTTAATGTTTTTTTCTCAAGAACAATACTTCCTGAACCATCATTAGTGTTTTTCTCCTTAGGAATGTTGTATTTTGTTGACAAATGGATCTACGAGAAAAGAATTTATCTTTTTATCCTTGCTGTTATCTTTACTTCTTCTGCACTTTTAATAAAGCCGACGGCAGCTTTTTATCTACTTCCGGTACTTTATTCTTACTGGATAGTAGAGCGGAAAATTATTCCACCACTAAAATATTTTATCTATTTAGGATTGTCATTTTTGCCTTTAGTATTATGGCGTTTATGGATAATGCAGTACCCAGAAGGAATACCGGCTTTTGAATGGTTGATGAATGGGAATAATATCCGATTTAAGCCTGCATTTTTCAGATGGATTTTACATGATAGATTTGGAAGGGAGATATTGTCTGTTTCCGGCACCATATTGTTTGCAATAGGTCTACTTAAAAAACCCGAAGGGAGAGAAAATTTTTTCCTGCATATTTTTGCATTTTCATCGTTACTTTATTTAGTTGTTTTTGCAACGGGTAACGTCCAGCACGATTATTATCAGTATTTTATTGTTCCGGCTCTGGTTATATTTGTTGCCAGAGGCTTAGCTTATTTGATATCTGGAGGAAAAGATTTGTTACCTAAAATAGTTTCTATACCCTTAGCACTACTTCTTATTTATTTGACACTAGGGCTTACATGGTATGAGGTACGGGGTTTTTATCAAATTAATGATAATTCAATAATAATAGCAGGAGAGGCTGCGGATAAAATTCTTCCTAAATCAGCTAGGGTTGTTGCACCATATGGCGGAAGCACTTCATTTTTATATTATATAAACAGGCCCGGATTTGCTTATATCCCCGGTCCTATTGATGAAGTTATTGATAAATACAATATTAACTACTATGTAGCTGTAAGTTACGATGAGGATACAAAAAACATAATGAAAAAATATAAAGTAATTGAACAAACCCCCAAATACGTAATAGTTGATTTATCCCAAAAATGAAGATCTTAATGCTAACTCCTTATCTTCCATATCCATTACTTACCGGAGGACAAACTCGTTCTTATAATTTAATTAAACGATTATCAAAACTAGGACATGACATTACACTTTTTTCATTAGTGAAAAGCGACAAAGAAAAAAAATATGTTTATGAGTTAGAAAAATACTGTAAAGAAGTAAGGGTATTTAAAAGACCAGGTAAGCCATGGACACTTACAAATATTTTCAAGACAGGGTTTAGTCTCTTTCCATTTTTAGTTGTTAGAAATTGGGCAGATGGTGAGAAAAGTGCAGTTGGAGAAAAACTTAAAAAAGAAAACTTCGATTTAATTCATGCTGAAACATTTTATGTAATGCCACATATTCCTGAAACAAATATACCAATTGTTTTAGTTGACCAAACTATTGAATATAAAGTTTATCAACATTATGTGGAAAACTATAAATTTCCATTACTTAAACCGCTGTTTTATTTGGATGTTGCAAAATTAAAATTTTGGGAACTGCAATATTGGAGAAAAGCAAGCAAAGTAATTGCTATGTCAGAAGAAGACAAACAAACAATGATTTCTCAAGTACCTACCCTTAACGTGGATATTGTTCCTAATGGCGTAGATACAAATTATTTCTCAACAAAAATTATTGAAAAATCTAAAGATCCAGTAGTTATGTATTTAGGTAATTTTACTTGGTTACAAAATAGAGAAGCGATAGATGTATTAATAAGCAGGATTTGGCCAAGAATAAAATCTGAGGTAAAAAATGCTAAGCTTTGGATAATTGGTAAGGATGCTAAAAACTTTTTCGCTAATTTAGAAAGTAAAGATGTAAGGGTAGAAGAAGTTGAGGATGTAAGAACTGCTTACCAAGGTGCACATTTACTGGTTGCACCAATTTATAGTGGTCATGGAACAAGGCTTAAAAACTTTGAAACCTTTGCATCAGGGTTACCGGTTGTTACAACCTCTATCGGTATTGGAGGAACCGATGCTGAAGATGGTAAGGAAGTTATTATTCGGGATAAACCTGAAGAGATTGCAACTGCTGCAACTAAACTGCTTAATGATAAAGTTCTTTATGCTAATTTAGCTGATAATGCAAAGAAAATGGTGCAAAAAAAATATGATTGGGATCCAATTGCAAAGAAGCTTTCTGATATTTACATGGAGGTAGCAGGTGCATAAATTATCTATAGTGATAGTAAATTATAATGCCGGTGATTTTTTACTAGATTGTTTATCTTCTATTGAAAAGCTAAGTGATGAAGCAATAATAAGTACTTATGTGGTTGATAATGCATCAAGTGATGATAGTATTGCAAGAGCTCAAAAGAAGTTTTCGAGCGTCAATTTTATTTTATCTAGCTCAAACTTAGGATTTGGAAAAGGAAATAATTTAGCACTTAAAAAAATTAAAACTGAATATGTTTTACTACTTAACCCTGATACACAGCTTAAAAAAGGTATTTTATCTACATTAATTAAATATATGGACGAAAATCCAGATGTTGGTGCCTCGACTTGCGAAGTATTATTACCCGATGGAACAGTTGATTTAACTGCTCATCGTGGTTTTCCGACACTTAGAGCTTCCTTCCTGTATTATTTTCTTGGTAATGATTCACTTTATCATTTAACAAAATATAATTTAAAAACTATTCATGAGGTTGATGCAATAACCGGAGCATTTTTCTTAACCCGTAAATCTGTTTTGGATAAAGTTGGATTATTTGATGAAGATTACTTTATGTATGCTGAAGATATCGACCTTTGTTACAGGATAAAAAAAGCTGGTTACAAAGTTATGTATGTACCAACCGTGTCTGTTTTACACCATAAAGGTGTTTCTTCAGGACTTAAGAAACATACACAAACTATTACCCAAGCGACCCTAGAAACCCGTAAAAGAGCTTTAGATGCTTTTTATAAAACAATGAAGATCTTCTATCGAAAACATTACAGCAAAGAGCATCCGTTTTTTGTTAATTGGTTAGTTTATATGGCAATTGATTTTAAATGGATACTGGCGAAAAGGAAGTTGGTTGTCTGAAATGCGGGTTGGAGTTGATGCTAGAATGTACAGGGAGTCGGGGATTGGTAGATATATTAGGAATTTACTTGCACATCTTCAAAAGTTAGACCAAGAAAACGAATATTTTATATTTCTACTTGAAAAAGATTATAAGACTTTAGATTTCCAAAAAAACTTTACAAAAGTTAAAGCAGATTTTCGTTGGTATACTTTAACAGAACAAATCAAACTTCCAATCCTTCTAAATCAATATAAATTAGACCTTGTTCACTTTCCGCACTTTAATGTTCCTGTTTTTTACAAGGGCAAATTTATCGTTACGATTCATGACCTTATTCATCATCGTGTAAGTATGAAAAGAGCAACAACACATAGTGCTTTTATTTTTCAATTAAAACAAATGGGATATAAAAAAATCTTTAAGACAGCTTTGGAAAAAAGTGAAAAAATTATCACAGTTTCTAAATTTGTTAAACAAGATATAATTCAACATTACAATATTAACGAAGAAAAAATCATAGTTACCCCAGAAGCTGTAGAAGAAAGTTTTATTACACTATCAAAAAAATTAAATAAAGAAACTGAAGAAAGTATTTTAAAAAAATTTGATATTCGTAATCCCTATCTTTTTTATGTTGGTAATGCACATCCTCATAAAAACGTTGAAAGTTTAATTAACGCATTCTTAAAACTTAAAAAAAATTTTAAATATTTAAAATTAGTTTTAGCTGGTCATGACCATTATTTCTGGGAGAGATTAAAAAATGAGTACAAACATGAAGATATCGTCTATACAGGATTTGTAACTGATGTAGAATTAATTGTTTTGTATAAAAATGCAGAAGTCTTCATAACTGCTTCTTTAGAGGAAGGTTTTGGGATACCGATTTTAGAAGCTTTTGCCCTAAATACCCCTGTTGTTTGTTCTAATAGAACGTCACTGCCTGAAGTTGGAGGAGGAGCTGCCATTTATTTTGATCCAACAAATATTGATGATATGCAGAGTAAAATCACGCAAGTAAAAACTAACAAAAATTTAAGAAAAAGCCTTGTTGAAAAAGGTAAGAAGCGAGCAGCCTTGTTCAGTTGGAAAAGACTTGCACGCCAAACCTTAAGGACTTACACTTCTATCCATGAAAGTAGCACTAGTACATGATGACCTTGTGCAATGGGGTGGGGCTGAAAGAGTTTTGCATGCACTGACTGGTATTTTCCCCGATGCTTCAATTTTTACATCTTTATTTGACAAACAACACCCAATCCTAAAAAATAAATTTAGAGAAAAACATATACACACTTCATTTTTACAAAAGATTCCTGGCAAAAAAGCTCTTTACAAAGCATTTCTGCCTCTCTACCCATTAGCATTTGAACAGTTTGATCTATCAAGCTATGATTTAGTTATTTCTCATACAACAAGATTTGCGAAAGCTATTATTACAAGACATGATCAGGTCCATATTTGTTACTGCCACACACCACCGCGGTTTTTATGGAATTTTCCATCGGATAATTTGCCCAAAATGCTAGATCCTCTTTTTAATTATTTAAGATTATATGATCAGATTATATCCAAAAGAATAAATAGTTTTATAGCAGGATCATTTAACGCACAATCAAGAATAAAAAAGATTTATGGACAGAATGCATTTGTTTTACAACCATTTGTAGATTTTAGTGAATTAGAAGGGTTCGAAAATTTTGACGGTGGTTACTTTCTAGTGATTTCAAGGCTAAATAAATATAAAAATGTCGATATAGTGGTAAACACTTTTAAACTCAAAAATGCTAAATTAAAAATAATAGGTATTGGCCCTGAGTTTGGAAAGCTAAAGCAACTTACAGATAATAGTCAAAATATCGAATTTCTTGGAGCTGTATCAGAAAATTTAAGACTCAGTCTACTTGCTGGTTGCAAAGCATTAATTGTGGCTGCTGAAGAGGATTTTGGATTAACTCCACTTGAAGCTCAAGCTTTAGGTAAACCAGTAATAGCTTTGAAGAAGGGGGGAGCTTTAGAAACAGTAGTAGAGAATGAGACAGGTGTATTTTTTGACACGTTAAGTGTATTATCATTAGAAAAGGCCTTAAAAAAATTCGAAGGTATGGATTTTAAAACTGAAAAATGTATTAATAATGCTAAAAGATTTTCTAAAGAAAATTTTGTAAAAAACTTGAAAGATATTTTAGAAAACTTGGGATTAATTTGATGTTATACGATTTTACAAAAAGAGTTTTGGATATTATCGGTTCAATAATAGGTTTAATATTGCTGTCTCCTTTATTTTTATTAATAGCTTTGGCTATCAAGCTAAGCTCTCCAGGACCAATTTTTGCAGATATCCCTTTGCGGGTTGGTAAAGGCGGAAAACTATTTAAAATGTATAAGTTTAGATCAATGGTAATTGGTGCACACGAAATGTTACAAAAAGATCCTGAATTACTTAAGCTTTATAAACAGAATAGCTATAAACTAGATATTAATATTGACCCAAGAGTGACAAAAGTGGGTAGGTTTATAAGAAAAACTTCAATTGATGAATTGCCTCAACTTATAAATATTTTAAAAGGTGAAATGGGTTTGGTAGGTCCTAGAGCATATTACCCTTTTGAACTTGATGAGCAGCAGCAAAAATATCCAAATACTAAAGAGTTTGTGAAAGTTATTTTATCTGCTAAACCTGGATTAACAGGAATTTGGCAGGTATCAGGAAGATCTAATATTAATTTTGATAAAAGAGTTGAAATGGATGCCGACTATGTAAACAAGCGTTCAATATTGTATGATATATATCTCATACTAAAAACTGTCCCTGCTGTACTACTTGCAAGAGGGGCTGTTTAATCTAATACCACTTTATGAAATTTCAGAGTTTAAATAGAAAACTGAAAAATCAAGATGTTCGTGAGTTTAAAAAAAGGCAAATTAACAAAAAAAAGTTGCTGATCCGCTCCATCATTGTTTTTATTGTTTTAACTATTACTATTTATCTTCCGGTTAGAATGGCTTATTCAGCAGCTAAAGAGATTAATCGTCATGCTAAATTTATAGCAGCAGCGGCAAAAAATGAAAATTTAGACGACATCCGCTTGGGATTAAAAAATACCCAAAAGTCAGTAACAAAACTTAACACTTCATTAAACACTCTGTTTTGGGCTCGATTTATACCTTACTTTGGTGGATTTTATGCTGATGCAAAACACTTTGTTAATGCTGCTTCTGCAGAACTAAAGGCTGCACAAATTATTGCTGATTCTCTAGATCCCTACAAAAATGAACTGGGGTTTACCGGCACTCCAACACCTGGCCAAGATAGAGTTTCTCAATTTGTAAAAGTTTTAGAAAAAACCTTACCAAGTTTAGATAAGGTTGAACCTCACTTAGAAAAGGCTGCAAATGAAGTCAAAAATATTAATGTAGAGAAATATCCAGAAAAGTTTGGATCTGTGGCTGTGAGACAAAAAGTGACACTCTCAAAAAACGGTATTATTGGTGCCCATTTTGCCGTATCTGAGGCTAGATCAGCTTTAGAAGTAGCACCTTCAGCACTAGGGGAGCCTACTGCTAAAAACTACTTGATAATCTTCCAAAACGATAAAGAGATCCGGGCGACCGGTGGATTTATGACTGCTTATGCGTATATCAAACTTGATAAGGGCCGGATTTCTTCCAGTACTTCTGATGATATATACCGTCTGGATGAAAAACTACTCAATATTTGTAAAAACAAAATCTGTCCTTTAACTCCACCTGAGCCTATTGTGAAATATCTACCAGAAGAAAACGGAAAACCAAGGAGTGCTTGGTCGATGAGAGATTCCAATATCTCCCCTGATTTACCAACTTCAATTAAAAATTTTGAAAAAATGTATGAACTTTTTGGAGAAGGACTGCCGTTTGACGGAATTATCATGATAGATACCCACGTTGTTGAGGAGCTGATTAAAATCACAGGTCCTATTGAAGTTTTTGGCACTAAATACAGTGCAGAAACTGATAAACGTTGTAACTGTCCGAATGTAATTTTCGAACTTGAAAATTATGCTCAAGTAATTGAAAAAGGTGAAGCTGACAGAAAAGCTATATTAGGAACTTTGATGCAGCAGATTCTAGCTAGATCTTTGGGAGCAAGTACTGAAAAACTACCAGAATTTATTAATGTGGGTGTTAACTTAGCAAACAATAAACACGTAATGTTTTTTATGCATGATGCCAAACTCCAGCAAGCATTGTCAGAGCTTAATTGGACAGGCCGGATTAAACAGGTAGATTCAGACTTCTTACATATTAATGATTCTAATTTTGCAGGAGGGAAATCTAATTTGTATGTTAAACAAGATATAACTTTGGATATTACAAGAAAAGAAAATGGTCCAATTACGAATAAGCTCACAATTGTTTACAAAAATCCCCAGCCATACAACATTTGGCTAAACGGGATCAACCGGGATTATGTGCGAATTTATGTTCCTAAAGGGTCAAAACTGTTAAATTCTAAGGGGTCGGAAGTTAAAGTAACAACTATTGAAGAAGAATTAGGAAAGACTGTATTTGAATCATTTATTCAGATTCGTCCGCAAAACTCAACATCACTTTATTTTGAATATCAGCTGCCAGATACTATCAAAGGTAAAGAGCATAAATTACTCATTCAAAAGCAGCCTGGAAAAGATAATTTTAAGCATACTATTAAAGTTAACGGAAAAGAGAAACAAGAATTCTTGCTTGAAGGCGATAAAGAACTTATACTATCGATTTAGTTTTTACTTAGCTTATGGCAACGATCACTACTGAAGGGATTGTTTTAAAACGCAGGGATTTCGGGGAAGCAGATAGGGTTTTAACTGCTCTTACAAAACAGCATGGTAAGATCTCTATTATAGCTCGTGGAGTAAGAAGGATTACATCAAGAAGAGCTGGTAATATTGAACTTCTTAATAGAGTAAAGCTTCATTTATTTAAAGCGAAAAACTATACCTTAACCGAGGCAGAAGCTATTGAAACTTTTCCCAGATTAAAGTCAAATATTACTCTTTCAACTACAGCGTTTCATATTATTGAACTTGTAGATAGACTGGTAGCAGAAAACCAAATCAATCCTTTTGTCTATGATTTAACAGTTACTATTTTAAAGATTTTAGAGAAAAATCCAAGGCAAATTTTTATCAGAAGCTTCGAAGTGAAGCTTTTGAGTCTTCTTGGATTTTGGTCTCCAAATGCAATTCATGATTTATCAGATGAAACCAGAAAGTTACTTACGGATCTTGAGCAAAAATCTTGGGGAGAGATAAACCAGATAAGGTTAAACGAAGCAAAGGCGCAAAATTTAGAAATGTTGATGAGATCTTTTATTGAAAAAACTATCGAATCAAACCTGAAAAGTGTTCAGGTGATGAAGAAGATCAAGTTATAAAAATTAAGCACAAAAGGCGACCCCTTGCGAGGCTAATTTCTAAGCTTCACACCTCCCGTCATTCCGAGGTCCGACGTTGCGTCGGACCGTGGGAATCTTTATTGTGTCAGCAACAAACTCGTTTATGAATATAGATTGCCACGTCGTTCGAAGACTCACTCCTCGCAATGACAACTGCGAAATCCGTGTATGATACAATAACTCCATGGCGCAGCGATCAGAGTTGATGGATAAAATTGTCGCACTTTCTAAAAGGCGGGGATTTATTCTTCCCGGGTCAGAAATTTATGGAGGGCTTGCCAATGCTTGGGATTTTGGACCCTTAGGAGTCGAACTTAAAAATAATATTAAGCTCTCTTGGTGGAAGAGATTTGTGCAGCTTCGGGAGGATATGGTGGGGCTTGATGCAGCTATTATTATGAACCCTGAAGTTTGGGTTGCTTCCGGACATGTTGGACATTTTCATGATCCTTTAGTTGAAGATAAAGTTACTCATGAAAGATACAGACTAGACCATCTTTTAGAGGAGCAGGGTGTAGATATTTCAGGAATGAGTTTTGAAGAGATGGCTAACAAGCTAAAAGAGTTAAATCTAAAAAGCCCAGCCGGAAATCCACTTACTGAACCAAAACAATTTAACATGATGTTTAAAACGCATTTAGGTCCTGTAGCTGATGAAAAAAGTGTAGTTTATCTTCGACCTGAAACAGCTCAAGCGATCTTTGCTGATTTTAAACAAATTATTGATACCTCCAGAAAGAGACCTCCGTTTGGTGTAGCTCAAATTGGTAAAGCTTTTCGAAATGAAATTACTCCTGGAAATTTTATTTTTAGAACTCGGGAGTTCGAACAGATGGAGATTGAATATTTCATTCCGGAACCTAAAAAAGATGAGCAGTGGCAAGAATACTTTGAGCAGTGGGTAAGTGAAGTCCGAGGCTGGTCAAAAGACGATCTAGGATTAAATCTTGAAAATGTAGTGGAGCATGAAATTCCTGAGGAAGAGAGAGCTCATTATTCAAAGCGGACAATTGATTTTGAATATAAGTTTCCTTTTGGGCAAAAAGAGCTTTACGGTTTAGCTTACAGGACTGATTATGATCTGCGTTCTCACGAGAAGCATTCGGGAGTAAACATGAAATATAAAGACCCTGTAACAAATGAGGAGTATTGGCCACATGTGATAGAGCCGTCGTTTGGAGTTGAAAGGTCTGTTTTGGCGGTCTTAGTTTCTAGTTACTGCGAAACCGAGGATAAAAGAATAGTTATGAAGTTTCCAGCCAAGCTTGCTCCCTATAAAGCAGCTGTTTTTCCATTGCTTGCTAATAAACCAGAATTAGTTGAAAAGGCGAAATTAGTTTTTAACTCGTTAAAGCCTCACTTTATGGTGTCCTGGGATGATCGGGGAAATATTGGAAAAAGATATGCCTCCCAAGATGAAGCAGGAACGCCTTTTTGTATCACTATTGACTTTGATACTATAAAGGATGATACAGTAACTGTAAGAGATCGAGATACTGCTACTCAAGTTAGGGTCAGGATCGATAAATTAATAGATTACATTAGTGAAAGGATAAAATAATCTGCTCAAATGCTTGGTAAAATCTTAGCCCCTCAAAATCGTCTCACCTTGATTTTAGTCTCCTCGCTTGTAGTTGTTTTAGGCTCTGGTTTTTTTGCTTGGCAAGCTTTTGCTAACAAACCAAGAGTTTATCCGACAGTTGAAGCCAGTGTTGATTTTGATCCCGAAGGACTCTATGCTTTGCTTGTCCCCAGAAGAGATGGAAATGCCATTGTTTTAAACCTCAAAAGGGTATCTTCTTACGAAGATATTTCCTATGAGCTGGCTTATACAGCTGAAAACGACAGCAAAGAGACTCTTGATCGGGGTGTAACAGGAACTTTAGATACCCAAGATAAAAAGAATGAATATACTCAAGAGATTCTATTTGGAACTTGCTCTAAAGGAGATACTTTTTCAACAACAAGCTGTGTTTTTGATAAAAATGTCGCAAACGGAACACTACTTTTGAAATTTAAAAGAGTTGATAAAAAAGAAAAAGTAACTAAAGTCTATAATTTAAATACAGCTTGGAAATTGCAGAGGCCAGATATTAGCTTGGGGACAATCACTTCAGCTGATGAGCACTTTACTTTTAAAACCGAAGCTTTAAGGGAAGATTTAAGTATTGTTGGATTTAGTATAGTAAATGAATTATCAGGTGTGCCGAAATTACCTAAAGGCAAATCAATACTAGGTAAAGTTTATGCATTCAATATTCCTACAGCTAAAGAGATCTCTTCTGGTACTGTGATTATTGAAACAGCAGATGTTCCAAATGAAAGTATGAAGATTTTTAAATATACAGAAAAAGAAAATTCCTGGAAAGAGCTAAAGACTCAAATAGTTGATGGAAAGTTAACTGCGCAAACAGACGGCGCCGGCATCTTCGCTGTGTTAGTTGATTCTAAGTAGTTAAGAAAAGTGGGGGACTTTTAGATCTTCTGATGGTTCTATACCAAGATTTTCTTCGACACTAGACAATCTTGTATCTACTCTTTCGATATTGTGTTGGTTGATTTTATAGCTATCAGCATATGATGCCATAGTTTGTTCTATATTTATTACAGATCCTTTCAATATATCGACATCTTCTCCTAGCATACTCATATCTTTTTTTAATACGCCTACATCTTGCTTAAGTCCGCCTACATCTTGCTTAAGATCTTTAATATCTTCACGAAGAGGCATTAAAGCTTCACTCAAGATTTTTTTAAAGCTCTTCTCATCCATAAACTAATATTAACACAGTTTTGTCAAAAAGAAGTAAGCTTTTTGCGTAAGTGTTCAGGAATTTCCAAAACCTTCTTTTCCCACGTCATTGCGAGGAATGGTGAGCGAAGTCGAACCAGACGAAGCAATCTAGCCTAAAAGAGATTGCCGCGCTCACTGCGTTCGCTCGCAATGACGATCCTTTGTTGAATCCCGAACCATTACCTTTTTACCTCTTGACAGTGTGAAACAAAATGGAGCAAAATGGTTATAGTTGGTGAAAACTGCCCGAAACTATGTATTTGGGTAGTTATATAACAGATTTTAGCGGTAAGAATAGGTTAATGTTGCCAAAGAAATTTAGAAAAGAATTGGGAGAAGAGGCAAGATTTTATATTATTTTGGGTAAGGATGGTGAAATTTGGGGGTTTGACAAGGATAATTGGCAAAAACTATCAGACACCATTCTGGAAAAACCTCTTTCTTCAATTGAAGGGAGAATAGGAAGAAGGGCTTTTTTTTCCAGGGCAGATGAATGTTTTTTAGATAGACAGGGAAGGTTTGTATTACCACAAGAGTTTGTTGACCAAGGTAACCTTAAAGACAAGGTTGCAATTATTGGGGCTGGAGATCATTTTGAGATTTGGGATAGCCAAAAATGGCAGGAAGTTTTAGAAGGGGCGAAGATCTAAATGGACGGGTATCATAAAAGCGTTTTACTAAAAGAGGTAATTGAAAACCTTAGTGTACTAAGGAATAGCTGGTATATCGATGCGACACTTGGAGATGGGGGATATTCACTTGAAATCCTTAAAAAGGGTGGAAAAGTAGTTGGAATAGATGCTGATCCAGAAGCGCTAGAGAGAACAAGAGAGAGGCTTAAGAAAGAGGGGATAAACAAAGAAGATTATATTTTGGTAGAGGGCAACTTTTCAAGATTGGATGAAATAATTGGGGAGTTAAGGTGGTTTGGGGAATTTAGGGGGATTGTGTTTGATTTGGGGGTATCGAGTTTGCAGCTAGAGAAAGCTGAGAAAGGGTTTTCTTTTTTAAGAGAAGGTCCGCTTGATATGAGGATGAGTCCAGACCTCTCTGTTAAGGCAGCTGACTTAATTAACGGATTAAACAGGGGTGAGTTGGAGAAGTTGTTTTGGGTATACGGCGAGTTCCGGGATAAAAGGGTTGTAGATGCGATTATTGAGTATCGAAGTAGAAAACCGATACAAACCACATTGGAACTAGCTGGCATTATAGAGAGAGCAGTTGGCGGGAGGAAAAAAGGAGATACTCATCCTGCCACGACAATATTTCAGGCTTTGCGAATAGCTGTTAATGATGAATTAAACAGCTTGAAAGAAGGATTAGAAGGGGCGTTTGAAAGGTTGACAATTGGAGGAAGGATTGCGGTTGTATCTTTCCATTCACTGGAGGATAGAATAGTTAAAAACTTTTTTAAAGACTTGGAAGAAAAAGGTGAGGGTGAAGTTTTAACTAAAAAACCGATCACGCCAATAGAGGAAGAAATTCGACAAAATCCTCGTTCAAGATCAGCGAAGCTTAGAATACTAGAAAAAAGATGAAAAAAAGATACTTAATTCTCATCACTGCTGCGGTTTTATTTTTAGGTTTAATTTTAGAAATTTGGGTAATGAACAGATTATCTACCTTTGGTGAGCAGATTGTAAAACTTGAGCGGTCGGCAGCGGAATTGAAATTAGAAAATAAAATTTTGGAGAATCAAATTGCTGAAAAATCCTCTTTGAGAGCTGTTAAGGAATACTCTCGAGTTCTAGGTTTTACAAATATTAAAAATATTACTTATATTAAACCCAGTGAAGTTGCTTTCAGTAGATGAAAAATCGGCTAAAGCTTGTACAGATATTCTTGTTTCTTGGAATAATTACCATAAGCGCGAGGCTTTGGTATTGGCAGATCATTAAATCGGATGATATGATAGCCAAAGCAGAGAGTCAAAGAACTTACACAAAGACCATTATTGCTCCCAGAGGTAATATATTGTTTTCTGATGGTACACTGCTTGCAACCTATCAGCCAACCTACCTTGTATTTGCTCAACCTAAGCTTATTTCAGACAAGTCCCAAGCTGCTAAAAAACTTGCTCCAATTTTCTGGGAAAATCGTCAATTTAAACAACTACCAGCTAACAATTCTGAAACGACCAAGAAAACCTATGAGGAAAAGATCAAAACAATAGAGCAAGAGATATTAAATAACTTATCCAAAGATTTGTTTTGGATCAGTCTAGAACGAAGAGTCAGCTCAGAAATGAAAGACAAAATTGAAAAACTGAATTTAAAAGGAATAGGGTTTGATACATATCTTACTAGATTTTACCCTGAAGGCTCATCTTCCGCTCATCTGCTTGGATTTGTCGGGTCAGATGTTTATGGTGTTGATACAGGCTATTTTGGGTTAGAAGGTTTTTATAATGGTGAGCTTAAAGGAAAAAATGGAGAGCTTCTCCAAGATAGGGATGCTCAAGGTTTGCCAATACTTATTGGAACATATAAAGTTAAAGAACCAAAGCCCGGTAAAACGCTACTTCTAAATATTGATCGCACTGTCCAGACCATTGTTGAAGAAAGTTTAAAAAAAGGAATTAAAAAATACGGCGCAGAAGGGGCATCAGCTGTAGTTATGGATCCAAGAACAGGAAATATTTTAGGACTTGCCTCATTCCCTAATTATGATCCTGCTTTACCCACTTTATACCTTAAGGAATATTATAAAAATGCCGTTACTGCAGGCGGTTTTGAACCTGGGTCGACATTTAAGATTTTAGTTGCTGCAGCTGGAATTAATGAAGGGGTTATTACTCCCGATACTATTTGTGATATATGTAGCGGACCAGTTAATATTTCTAGATATTCAATTAGGACGTGGAATAACAAATACAAGAAAGATTCGACAATGACAGATGTGATAGTAAATTCAGATAATACAGGTATGGTGTTTATAGGCAGAAAATTAGGACTTGATAAACTATATGAATATCTAGAAAAATTTGGTATTGGAAAGATTACAGGAGTAGATCTGCAGGATGAGTATTCGCCGGATTTAAGACCCAAAAATGAGTGGCGGGAGATTGATGTTGCGACAGCCACTTTTGGCCAGGGAATATCTGTTACTCCTATTCAAATTGTAAAAGCTGTCGGAGTGATAGCTAATGGTGGGATTATGATGGAGCCTCATGTTGTGAAGGCTGTTAAAGATGAAAAGAGTATGTATCAGGTTTCATCAAAAGAGGTGGCCCGGCCTATTACTCCTGAAACAGCTAAACAGGTTACAGAGATGATGGTTAAGGCTGTTGAGGCAGGGGAATCAAAGTTTGCTAAGCCAAAAGGGTATAAGGTTGCAGGAAAAACGGGAACTGCTCAAATCCCTATAGCTGGAAAGTATGACCCAAGTAAAACTATCGCCTCATTTGTTGGATTTGCTCCTGTCTTTGATCCAAAGTTTGTAATGTTGGTCCGCTTCGACCAACCCAGATCTTCTATTTATGGATCAGAAACTGCAGCACCTACATTTTTTGAGATCGCAAAAGAGTTGTTTATTTATTTCAATATTCCACCAACAGAGTAGTAGATGGTATATAATCCATAAAAATCATGAACATCAGAAAAATGATACCGAATAAATTAGTTAATGTAGGCAAGCATTTGCCAACGGCTGTGGTTGCTAATATCCAATATGGATTTCCCAGTAAAAAAATAAAAGTTATAGGGGTTACTGGAACTGATGGGAAAACAACGACTGTGAATATGATTTATCAAATTCTCAAAAAATCAAACAAAAAAGTTTCCATGATCTCCACAATTAATGCAGTCATCGGAAAGCAAGTTTTTGATACTGGTTTACATGTTACCAGTCCTTCGTCTGCACTACTTCAGAAATTGATCAAACAATCTGTTGAAAACGGTGATGAATACTTGATTTTAGAAGTAACGTCCCATGCTTTAGATCAATTTCGAACATGGGGGATTAAATTTGACATTGGTGTAATTACAAATGTTACCCATGAACATTTAGATTATCATAAAACCTTTGATAATTATTTGAACGCTAAAATAAAACTTCTTAAAAATACCAAACTCGCAATTATTAACAAAGATGATAAGAATTTCGAAAAAATTGAATCCAGTTTGAATACTAAAATTTTTGAATTTAGTTTAGAAAAAGACGCTGATTTAAACTTAAGGGGTTTAGCGCTAAATTTAAAAATTCTGGGAAGTTATAACTTCCAAAATGCTTTAGCTGCTGCAGCTGTAGCGATTAATTTAGGAATAGATAAGGAAACAATTAAAAAAGCTTTGGAAAATTTTACTTCTCTATCTGGCCGGATGGAGGAGATTAAAAATAACAAGGACATAAGGGTGATAGTTGATTTTGCTCATACTCCAAATGCGCTAGAAAATGCCTTAACTACTTTAAGAAAAGAAACTAAGGGAAAACTAATAGCTGTGTTTGGTGCTGCTGCAGAAAGAGATATTGCTAAAAGACCGGTGATGGGTAAAATCGCTAGCCGCTTGGCGGATATAGTTGTACTAACAGACGAAGATCCAAGATTTGAAGATAGTTTAAAAATTATTAATGAGATAGCAGCAGGTTGTTTAACGAAAGGAGCAAAGATAGATAAGAGTTTATTCAAAGAACCAAACAGAAAAAAAGCGATAGAGTTTGCAATTAGTCTAGCAAACAAAGGAGACTCTGTTGGAATATTTGGAAAAGGTCATGAACAGAGTATGAACTATAAAGGAGAAGAACTTCCTTGGTCAGATGTGACGGTTGTCAAAGAAATTCTTCGCTAATTTCAGATGAAAAGAGATCGAGCTTTTGAAATTTTATCTGGTGTCTTGGGTAATTTAAGAGTTAGACAATCAGAAAAACTTAAATATCATATTTTTAACAGTACAAATTCTTTGGCAGATATCTTTTTTTTAGCAACTTCTCAAAAGGAATTAATTAAAGCACTGGATTTAAGCTTTAAAAACAAAATAAATACAACCTTAATAGGCGGGGGGACTAAAACTTTTATTCCCGGGAGCAAGGTTAGAGGATTTGTAATTAAAAACAAAGCCAATTCAATACGGGTAGTGAGTATTAAAGGAAAAGTTGGCAAGGGGAATATTGGGGTAGAAAAAATTTCTGCAGAGATAGATTCTGGGGCGACTTTTGAAGATATAAATAGATTTATTAGTTTTCAAAACTTAAAACCTGTTGATTGGTTGGGACCATTACAGGGAACAGTTGGAGGGGCAGTTTTTCTTGAGCCTTACTTTAAAGAAGTTGTAGAAAAGATTAAAGTTTGGGAAAAAGGCGAGGTTTTTGAGGTTGACTTTCCTGAGCTAAAAAATAGGAAACATATTATAATCTCGATAACTTGTAGTTTTGAGGCAAATTAATTCTTGGTTTGTAACTCAAGAGGAGTATAATAACTTAAATGATTGATATAAATACGCATCCGGTTTGGAAAGGTGTAAGCAAATTTAAAAAACCCGCGCATCTTTTAAGAATTAAAATCGCCAGACAATATGCCAAATTTATTCCTAAACTCAAGTTCATTGGTGTAACCGGATCTGTAGGTAAAACTTCCACAGTCCTAGCTTGTAAAAGCGTACTCTCGGAAAAATACAATACCCTGACAACGCTCCCAAGTTTGGATATGATTTTTAACTTACCGATTACTATTTTAAAAACAACTCCTAAAGTGGAGAAAGTAGTTTTAGAGATGGGGATTGAGTATCCAGGAGAGATGGATTTTTACTTAGGACTGGTTAAGCCCTCAGTTGCCATAGTTACCAGGATTTCAACCCAGCATAGTGAATTTTTAGGAGATATTAAAAATATCGCAAGTGAAAAAGGTAAACTAGTTGAAGCCCTGCCTGAGGATGGGTTGGCTATTCTGAATGGAGATGATTCGATCGTCCGTAAAATGGCAGAGCGAACAAAAGCTAAAACGATATTTTTTGGAACTGATCCAAGGGTCAATGATGTTTGGGCTTCGAACGTGAGAATAGAAAAATTTCAGCTTGTGTTTGGTTTAAATTATGGAGCTGAAAGCGTTGAAGTAACAACAAAGTTTTTAGGGTTGCATAGCGTTTATCCGCTACTCGCTGCTGCTGCTCTTGGTATAAACTTTGATATTCCCTTAACTAAAATCAAAAAAGCACTAGAGTCTGTTGAACCAGCAGATCACAGATTGCAGGCTTTAGAAGGTCATAATGGCTCAATTATATTAGATGATACCTATAATGCTGCGCCAATTGCAGTTGAGGAGGCAATTGATACCTTAAATAGAGTTACCGCCAGAAGACGGATTGTAATTTTAGGAGAGATGAAAGAATTAGGTGAGTTGTCAGAGAAAATGCACAGAGAAGTAGGACAAAAAATCTTCCGCGAAAAACCTGATTTGGTTTTACTAGGACAAGGCGATGCCAACTTTATAGCTAAGGAGTTACTGGAACTTGGGTTTATTCCTCAAAGACTAGAATATAATTTGAAAAACTCAGAAATGGTCTCAAAACTTCTTAAAATCTTATCTAAAGGGGATGTAGTATTGATTAAGGGCGCACGTTCTAATAGATTAGATGAAGTGGTGAAAAGAATTTCTGCCTCTAAGAAAGGATAAACATGGTAGAGTTGCTTGGACTTGTTTTAATATCTTTTTTTGTAACTAGTTTCCTATTGATTCCTTTTATTAACTTTTTATTCTATTTAAAAAATAGAAGAAGATCTTTATCTCTAAGTAAAGCGGGTCCTGGAACTAATTTTCCTAGAACCGACACTCCAATTCATAATCAGCTTTTAGCTGGTAAGGATTTGGAAACTCCTGTTGGTGGAGGGATTTTAGTTATTGTAATTATTACAGTTTTGAGCCTACTAATTAGTTTATTTTCTCCTTTAATCAATATGTCCGAGCTTTTTATTTTGATATTTACTTTTCTTTCGTTTGGGGCTATTGGGTTAATTGATGATTTACGTAAGATGTTTATGGTATTTAGTGGTAAGTATGTTGGTTTGAGAGCTCGTTACATCATTGGGTTGCAAATCTTCTTTGCAACAATTGTTTCTTTACTGCTCTATTATCAAATTGGATTAAATAATATTTTTGTGCCTATTTTTGGAAATATTATTTTAGGCTGGTGGTATATACCGTTAGCTGTTTTTGCGATTGTTGCTTTTTCAAATGCCTATAATATCTCTGATGGTTTGGATGGACTGTCTTCTGGCCTTCTAGCTATTTGCCTTTTTGCTTTTTTAGTATTAGCACATACAGTTTTTGATAATACCTTAGGCCTTTTTGTTGGTCTTTGGATTGGGGCATTAATTGCTTATTTATACTTTAATGTTTATCCGGCCAGAATCTATTTAGGAGACGCAGGGGCATATAGTTTTGGAGCTACTTTGGCAGTTGTTGGGTTGCTTACTGGAAAGATTATTGGCCTGGCGGTTATTGGAGGAGTTTATATTGTGATAGTTGCTTCATCGCTAATACAGATGTTTTCTAAAAGATTATTCAAGAAAAAAGTATTTCCGGTTGCACCGATTCATATGTACTTTAAATATATTGGTTGGGAAGAACCAAAGATTGTAATGCGTTTTTGGCTAGCTGGTACGATCTTTGCAATCCTTGGACTATGGTTAGCATTCATCAGTAGGTAAGAATGAGATCAAACACTTCAAAAAAAATCACTGATCTTCCGCTGCTTGTTACTGTACTTGTTTTATCTCTTTTTGGTTTAGTAATGGTTTATGATGCTTCGGTTGTTCAGGCGTTTAAAGATCATGGAGATAAATACTTTTATATAAAACAGCAGCTTGTTTGGATGACACTTGGGTTTTTAAGCTTGATCTTTTTTTCATTTTTTAATTATCAACATTTTAAAAAGCTCGCTGTCTTCGGACTTGGAGTAACATTTATACTCACGCTACTTGTTTTTGTTCCTGGGTTAGGGTTTGCAGCAGGAGGTGCGCATAGGTGGCTTAGGATCGGAGGAGTTAGTATTCAACCAGCGGAGATGATTAAACTGGCAACGATCATATATTTAAGTTACCTTTTTGAGAAAAAGATGAAAGTTGCACCCTTTCTTATTACAACTCTTGCAGTAACTATTGTTATTGGATTGTTTCAAAGAGATTTGGGTTCAGCAATAGTTTACTTTTTAATTAGTTTAGGAATGTTTTTTATTGCTGGAGCACCGATGATGTATTTTTTAAGTTTAATCCCAGTAACTTTAATAGGACTGATTATTTTTATCTTATCTTCTCCATATCGTAAAAAAAGGGTGCTAGCTTTTTTGGACCCATTTGCTGATCCAGAGGGATATTCCTATCATATCTCTCAAATATTAATTGCTTTAGGGTCTGGGGGATTGTTTGGTTTAGGGCTTGGGCAATCTAAGCAAAAATTTGAATATATTCCAGAGGTCACAACAGATTCTATATTTGCCATTGTCGGAGAGGAGCTGGGGTTTATTGGAGCAATAATATTAATTAGTTTACTTGTATTTTTAATACACCGAGGTTTTAAGATTTATGCAAATTGCAAAGACCGGTTTGGAGCACTAATTGCCTTTGGTTTAACTTTTTGGCTGGGGATTCAGACAGTGGTTAATTTAGCAGCAATGGTTTCCTTAATTCCTCTTACCGGTGTGCCATTACCATTTGTTTCCTACGGCGGTTCAGCTTTACTTGTGAATCTAACCTCAATTGGGATATTACTCAACATCTCCAAAAATTCTTAAAAACGAAATTAACCTGTGCTTGCGGATCGGGTACTACCTTTGAGACAATAGTAGGCAAGATGAAGGCATTAGTCACTGGTTCGCATTTTACACCGGCGCAGGCGGTTATTAAGGAATTAAAAAAGTTTAAGGATATTGATATTGTTTATATCGGCCGGAAAACAACTATTGAAGGGGATAAGACTCCTTCAGTTGAATCAAAAGTTTTGCCCACTCTTGGAGTGAAATATTTGACTATTACTGCAGGAAGACTGCAGCGATCTTTTACACCCTATACATTTCTTTCACTTTTAAAAATTCCAGTAGGCTTTGTTCAGTCATTTGCAATTTTGTTAAACGAAAAGCCAGATGTTGTTATTTCCTTTGGCGGTTATGTGGCTGTACCGACTGTCTTCTCTGCATGGCTACTAAATATCCCAGTAATTATCCATGAACAGACATTAGTTACAGGTTTAGCTAATACTATTTCCAGCTTTTTTGCAGATAAGATTGCAGTATCTTTCAAGGATGCGGTTTTGTTTGATAAACGAAAACAAGTTGTAACAGGAAACCCGATGAGAGAAGAGTTAGTTAATTTTGCAGAAGAGGGGTTAGAGGAGTTTATCAAAATAGCCAAAAAAGCAAAAAGTGAGAAATTGCCTTTGATTTTAGTTACTGGCGGAAACCAGGGCTCGCATCTTTTAAATCAAACAATTGGGGAAATATTAGATGAATTAACGGAAATTAGTTTTGTTATTCATCAAACAGGCGATTCTAAGTATAAGGATTTTGAATACTTGAAGGAAAACCAAATTAAAAATCCAGAAAGGTATTTGGTTAAAAAATGGATCGATGCAAAAGATGTAGGGTATATCTTTAAAAATATTGATTTAGCAGTTTCAAGGGCTGGAATTAATACTTTGCAGGAACTGAGTTATTTTGGAATTCCTACATTGCTTGTGCCTATTCCGTACTTATATAAAAATGAGCAGGAAGTTAATGCTAAATTTTTTAAAGAACTTGGTCTTGCTAAAGTTATAAAGCAAAGTGAACTAGATGGACAAAAACTGCTAGAGACAATAAAAGAAGCTTTCAGCAAATTGACGGAATTAAAAGAAAGAGCTAAAAGATCAAAAGAGGTCGTGATTTTGGATGCTGCTAAAAGACTCACTCAAGAGATATTAATACTTGCCGAGAAAAAAGAATGATTTTTAGAAAGAAAAGGAAAGTTCTAAGAAAAAGAACAAGGTTTTCTCTTAACTCTAAGAAAGTAATTATTCTTCTTAGTGTAGTGCTTTTGATTTTTTTTGGTTTTATATTTTTGAAAGTTACGAAGATCTCTAGAATTGAGGTGGTTGCAAACAATGCGCCTTGTATAGATACAAAATATATTAGAGGTAGCAGTCTGATTTTAGGAAAGAACACTTTTAAGTTAAAAGAAGATGAAGTTATTAGTGAGTTAAGAAAAAAGTATTTCTGTATAAAAGATATTAGGCTTAAAAAAGATAGCTTAAGTAGTATAAAACTAGAGATTTTTGGTAGAAATCCTGCTCTTATTTTAAATCTAATTCCAGAGGAGAAATTAGATTTAGAGGTTGTGCAAGCCACTGCTTCTGCTCTGATAAAGCAACAGCCAAATTTTGATGTAATTGATTCGAGTATAAGCGGACAGCTGATAGTAGATAAAGACGGTTTCGTCTATGATAAAGATAAAGTAGTTGATTCACCACTAACTATTTATGGATTTTTCGGAAGTGTAGATATTGGCAAGAGTATTGATAAGAGGGTTGTAGAAAATACCCTTGAGGTTTCAAATAAGCTTAAAGAGTGGAATATTGAGTCGGATAAGTTTAAAATTGTTTTAGAAAAGTACTTATTATTAAAAGTCTTATTGCCAGAGTCTGAGGATTCCAGACGTGTACAAATTGTCTTCAATTTAAAGGAGGATATACTACGGCAACTCGCCTCTTTACAACTAATCTTGCAAAAGACTAGAATAGATTTAAAGAAAGTCGAATCAGTAGATTTACGATTTGAAAAACCCGTAGTGATATACTCGAATCAGAAAAATGGCAAAGGATAAAGTAATTTGTGGTATTGACGTCGGTTCTTCAAAAATTGCAACTGTCATAGCGACCGTCGGAGAAGATGAAAGAATAAACCTAATAGGGGTGGCTGCTGCCAACTCCAGAGGGGTTAAAAAAGGGCAAGTTGTAGATATTGAAGAAGCTGTTACAGCCATCACTGAAAGCATTGAAGGTGCCGAAAGAATGGCTGGTTATTCTATCTCTTCAGCATATATTTCCATGGGTGGCCCCCAAATAGAGAGTGTTAACTCTCACGCTGTTGTAGCTGTTGCCCAACCAGAAGGTGAGATTAAAGAAAGCGATATTCTAAGGGTAAATGATGCTGCTAAAGCTATCGCACTACCTTCTTCGCGCGAAATTCTCCATGTTGTTCCCCGAACCTTTACTGTTGATGGCCAAGATGGTATTCGCGATCCAATCGGTATGACCGGAATCCGGCTTGAAACAGATACCCATATAGTAACAGGTTCCTCAACTGCAATGAGGAACTTAGCAAAATGTGTAAATACTGTTGGTATTGATGTAAATGAACTGGTTTTCTCTGGAATAGCGTCAGCCCAAGCTGTACTGACTGAAACAGAAAAAGAGCTGGGAGTTGTGTTGATTGATATTGGAGGGGAAACTACTGATTTGGTAATTTTTGTTGATGGGGCAATTGCTTACTCAAGTGTTATCCCTCTAGGAGCCCGGCATGTGACGTCTGATATTGCAGTTGGATTGCGTATCTCACTTGAATCGGCCGAAAAGATAAAGCAATGGTTAGGCAGGCCTATTAAAGTGCCTGTAACTCCTGAAAGTTTGAAAGAAAAAGATACTAAAAAAGAAGAAGCAGTAGATCTTAAAGCATTGGGTATTTCTGAGGATATTCCAAAGATCTCTCGAAAGGCTGTGGCAGATAGTATTATCAGGCCTCGTTTGCAGGAGATCTTTAAGTTTGTAGGAAAGGAGATTAAAAAGAGTGGATTTGGAGCCCAAGTTCCTTCTGGATTAGTTATCGCTGGAGGTGGAGTATTGACTGTTGGGGTATTGGATCAGGCTAAATATGTTTTGGGTTTTCCTGCCCGTCTTGGAAAAGCAGAAGGGTTTATAGGTTTAACAGATGAGCTTGATTCTCCAGCCTTTTCAACTGTAGCAGGATTAGTCCTTTATGGGTCACGGGATTCAAAAGCAGGTACGGATTTAAGTTTGCCCGTTTTGGCTAAAGGTTTTCCAATTAAAGCTGTAACACAGAAGCTCTCTGATTTGATCAAATCATTTCTGCCCTAAAACCCTCTCGACAAGGGATTAGTTTGTTGTTACAATCTGCCAAAGAAATATTATGCTGATCAAACCTGATATTCAAAGAATAGCAAAGATTAAAGTTGTAGGTTTAGGTGGCGGTGGGTCTAATGCATTAAACTCCATGATCTCTCTTCAGCAGATCCAAGGTGTTGAATTCGTTTGTATCAATACAGATGCTCAAGCTCTAATGCCAAACCAATCTCCAACAAAAGTTCAAATCGGTGAAAATTTAACACGGGGTTTGGGTTCTGGTGGTGATCCTGAAGTCGGCCGTATGGCTGCTGAGGAGTCCACCCAAAAACTTCAAGATGTTATGCAGGATGCTGACATGGTGTTTTTGACTGCTGGTATGGGTGGAGGGACTGGAACGGGTTCTATTCCAATTGCAGCTAGTATTGCGAAACAATCTGGGGCGCTAACTGTTGCGGTTGTTACCAAGCCATTTGCTTTTGAAGGAAGTAGAAGGATGGTTCAGGCAGAAGAAGGGGTTGAAAAATTAAAAGATAAAGTTGATGCACTAATTGTTATCCCAAATCAAAGACTCCTTGAGGTTGTAGATAAAAATATGACTTTGCAGGAAGCTTTTAAGATGGCAGATTCTGTTTTAGGCCAGGGCGTTCAAGGTATTTCTGATTTGATTACTATGCCAGGATTAATTAATGTCGACTTTGCAGATGTTAAATCTATTATGAGTAGTGCAGGTTCAGCTTTGATGGGAATAGGACAAGCTAGTGGAGAAAATAGAGCAGTAACTGCTGCAAGAATGGCCGTTGCATCTCCATTGCTTGAGGTTTCAATTGAAGGCGCTAAGGGAGTTTTGTTTAACATCGTCGGCGGTCCAGATATGAGTATGACTGAGGTTAGTGAAGCTGCAGCAATCATCTCTCAAGCTGCAGAGGCTGATGCTAATATTATCTTTGGAGCGACCATCAAGGATGATATGGTAGATACCATCAAGATCTCTGTTATTGCAACAGGTTTTGATGAATCCAGAGGTAGATTTAGAGAGTATGCAGGTTTGGGGACAAGTGCTCCAGCGCCTTCATATCAACCTCCACAACAATCTTCGTACAACCCACCCCCTCAAAGCTACAATGGTTTTTCTAATTTAGCTAACTCTGCAAGAAGGCAAGAAGAACAGAGGCAGACTTCTCACCAAGAAGAGAGACGGGAAGATCCGCATGAGCATAAAAAAGATTTTGATCCTGAAGAAGATGACGATGATCTCGAAATCCCCGCATTTCTAAGACAGAATAGATAGAAAAAAATGTTTAAGTTTTGTCCAAATTGCGCTACAGAAATCAAAGAAAAAATTAATCCTAAAGGTTTTGATGATATTCTGGGAGTTCAATGGGTTCCAATAAAAAAGGATAGCAATTTCGCTTTTCCTGGATTGATGTATCCAGCAGTTGATGCATTAAGATAGCTTGTAATTGGACAGGTATAGTTTTACAAGTACAAAAAACTCCTCACGAGGCTAAGAATCTAGGAATAAATCAGCGATTGGTGTTATATCGTTCGTTTGCTCTACAAAATTCTGATAAGACAATTGGGGATTATTTTTAGAAAAGAATGATAAAATTTCATCTGTACTAACCCACTTAGTTTGTTTTTGACCTAAATATTCTGGGTAAGAAGAAGGTTGAGAAAACCAAGCACGAAAGGGGTCGCCTTTCGTGCGTAATCTTTTGCCAATGGTTGGATTTCTGTGGATATAAGCTGTAAGGTAAAGAAGTTGCATTTCGTTTTCTACTAATACTGCTTTATAAACATCTTGATACAAACGACCTATTCTTTTGTACTTTTTATTAAAGTACATAGTGTATCTTGTACAGATTGAGTTCATAAACTTATCAATAGACCCACTGTTTCTTTGCTTTACCAATAAATGAAAGTGGTTTGGCATTAAACAATAACAAAGCATAAATATCTCACCATGAAAATTATTCATCCTTAAAAGCTTGAGAATTTGCCCCTTTTCTTTATAAGAAATTAAGGGATTTGAAAGTTTAGCGCGTAATTCTTCTTCGTTTTTTGGTAATAAGTATTGTTTTAAATATGACAAAAATACCGAATAATCTTGTTCATCAAGGAAAATGGGACGTTTTTCAACACCTCGATTATAAAGATGGTAATATCCATCTTCGGAGTAAACTTTAACTATATTTTTTGATGGCATCTGTATTACTAATAAAGTATATAAGAAAAAATGTCAATAACTTAGGCACGAAAGGCGACCCCTTTCGAGGCTATTATTTTTGTTCCAGTTAAGATTTTTATTTTGATATACTTAGCCTATGAATAAATACATCTTCAAACCATATCATGAAATTTTCCCAAAGTTATTTGAGCAAGAAAAGTTGAGATTGTCAAAATATTTAACAGGGGAGTATATGATAGAACATATAGGTAGTACAGCAGTTCCTGGCTTAGGCGGTAAAGGTATTATAGATATCATGATTTCAGTATCTAAAGATAAAATGAGAGATTATTCAAGGGAGTTGGAAAAAGTAGGTTATGAGTTTGTTGAGAGATCCAGTAATAATCAAAGATTGTTTCATTGGCAGGATTTGCCTGATGATTTAGAAAGAATTAGAAGATATCATGTTCATCTAACTTTTCTAAATAGTAAAGAATGGATGAGAGCTCTAGCTTTTAGAGATTATTTAAGGGTTCATCCAGAAGCAGTCGAAAAATATGCAAGTATAAAAAAACAAGCAGTAGGGGAAAATAAGGTTACTAAGGAAGAATATATGGATAAAAAAGAACCTGTTATCAATGAAATACTGGAAAAAGCTTTAAGCACGAAAGGCGACCCCTTGTGAGGCTAATAACGGTGCGTTTCTTCTTGTTAAGCTGTCAGGGAGTTGTTCTATAGAAGCATAATTATTTAACACTCCACAGGAATTAATATAAGCTGAATGTAATTGCCCGACAATGGCTACACTAGGATTATCTGGTGTTCCCTGGTGGTTAGAAATAAATCTTTTCATTTGTCTATCCCTCTGACTGCGAGTTCTTTGCATAATTAAACGTCCCATCTTATCTGGCGAGGACATTAACTTTTTTATCTCACTTATCTCATTATTTTCTTCACCGCGCTCTAGAATAGAAGCTTGTGCCATCTCAGTAATAGTTAGGTCACAACCTAGTAAAGGAATTCCATATTTTCTACTCAATTCATAAAAGATACGTAAACCATAAGGACGATCAGAATGGCTTGTTAAAAGAGACTTAGCGATTAAATCAAACTCAAAGTCAGGACAAACCCGACCTTCTGCTTTTACTAAAGTGTCTGCATGTGGATCATAATTTAACCCACCAAGGTGTTCCAATATTAGTCTAGATGGTCTTAAGGCCTCTATCAGTTCAGCTTGCTCGTTTTCAAATAAATAATGCCATTCCCCGATTAATACTGTTCCTATTTGATTTCCGTAAAAGCGAATTGGAAAGCCATAAGATCGGTGATAACCTTCTAAATAATCGCGTATTTGATCTTTTTCAACCCTATTGCTCATACCGCTTTATTATAATTTATTTCTGGTTAAATCATATTGTTTTTGCTAAAATTAGCCCATGGCGTTTAAGGCAGTTTCATCACAAGTAAACTTTCCAGAACTAGAAGAAAACACCCTAAAATTCTGGAAAGACAATAATATTTTCGAAAAATCAATAACCTCCCGACCGGAGGACAGAAAATGGACCTTTCTTGATGGTCCTCCGTTTATCACGGGACTCCCTCATTATGGGTCACTGCTTGTTTCTATGCCCAAGGACCTCTTCCCAAGATACTACACAATGATGGGTTACAGAGTTAGGAGAGTGTGGGGTTGGGATGTTCATGGTTTGCCAGCAGAAAACAAAGTTGAAAACAAACTTAATATAAAGCGGAAAAAAGACATAGAGGAAGTTGTGGGTATTAAGAAATTCATAGAAGAATGTAGGGCATATGTTAGTCAAACGTCTGCAGAATGGGAGTGGTACATCGACCACATTGGCAGATGGGTAGATTTCAAAAACGCCTATAAGACTATGGACCTGTCGTACATGGAATCAGTGATGTGGGTTTTTAAACAAATGTATGACAAAGGCTACATCTATAAAGGCCTGAGGGTTTCTCTTTATTGTCCTCATTGTTCAACGCCTATATCTAATTTTGAAGTAGCAATGGATCCTGAGAATTACCAAGTAATTACTGAACCAGCTGTTACTTACAAATATAAGCTAAGAGAAGAAAGAGACACTTATCTTTTAGCATGGTCAACAACTCCTTGGAATAAAATTGCTACTCCAGCTTTGGCCGTTAACCCTGATTTAGCTTATGTTAAGGTTAAACAAGGTGATGAGCACTACATTTTAGGTAAAGAAACACTTAAGGTTCTCAAAAGTGAACCTTACGAAATAGTCGATGAGTTTAAGGGTAAGGATTTAATAGGAAAAGAGTTCGAACCTCACTATCATTACTATCCAATTGAAAGAGGAAAGAAGGCCTTTGAAGTGGTTGGCGGTGATTTTGTTACAGCTGAAGAAGGGACAGGGATAGTTACGATAGCAGCTTATGGTGAGGAAGATTTGAATTTAATGCAAAAAGAAAACATCCAGATCGTGCTGCATGTTGATGAGGAAGGAAGATTAAAAGATGATGTGCCTAGCTGGGGTGGAATGTATTATTTGGATGTTAATGAAAAAGTTAACGAGGATTTAAAAAGCAGAGGATTAATTTACAAAATTGAGGACTACTCACATTCAGTCGCTCATTGCTGGAGATGTCATACTCAGCTGTTTTATGCTCCTCAAGATGCCTGGTATGTTGATGTCCAAAAATTAAAACCCGAATTAAAGAAAAATAATGAAGTAATAAATTGGTTCCCGAAGCATTTTAAGTATGGGCGTTTCTTAAAGAGTATGGAGGCTGCTCCAGATTGGTGCATCTCAAGAAGCAGATACTGGGGTTCTCCGGTTCCTGTTTGGGAATGTGAATGTGGAGAAAGAATTGTTCCGGGTTCAATTAAAGAACTAGAAGATTTAAGTGGTCAAAAAGTTACTGATCTTCATAAACCTGAGATTGATGAGATAAAAACAAAATGTCCAAAATGTGACAAGTTTGCATCAAGAGTACCTGAAGTTTTAGATAGCTGGATTGAGGCTGGATCGGCTTCGTTTGCTGAAAGACACTTTCCGTTTGATAAAAAGCTCAGATTAGAAGACTTTTTCCCGCCTGATTTCATTGTGGAATATACTGGTCAAATTAGAGCTTGGTTTTATGTTGTACATGTAATCGCAACTGCACTTTTTGATAGCCCAGGATTTAAAAACGTTGTAGTTACTGGGGTAGTGCTGGGTACTGATGGTAGAAAAATGAGTAAAAACTACGGTAACTATCCTGATCCCAAAGGGCTTATGCAAACATATGGAGGGGATGCGTTGAGGATTTATTTGATGGGTTCACCTGTTATGAGGGGTGAGGATATAAGTTTTTCAAATGAAGGTGTGCCAGAGGTAATCAGAGGGTTTATGCTCATTTTGTGGAATTCATATAAGTTCTTTATAGATTATGCTAATCTCTTTGAGTGGGACTGTAAAAAACACGGTAATGTCAAAAAAGAACAATTAACTGTTTTAGACAGGTGGATTTTAGCCCGCTTAACAGAGCTTACCTTGAATTTGCATCAAGCATTTAAGACTTTTGATACACCATTACTTTCAAAAATTCTGAAGGATTTTGTAGTTAACGATCTTTCGACTTGGTATATAAGAAGAATTAGAGATAGGGTAAGCGGGGAGGATGAAAGCGATCGAAATGTTTGCTTGTCGGTTTTATTTGGAGTGCTTGTAACTTATTCTAAACTGCTGGCCCCTCTTGCTCCTTTTATTGCCGAGGAGCTCTACAAGAACTTAACTGATGAAGAGTCGGTTCATTTAGCTGATTACCCGTTGGGTGATAAGAGCTTGTTGGATCTGCAATTAATGGCTGATATGGTGTTAGTTCGAAAGATAGTTGAGCAAGGTCATGCCAAAAGAAAGGATGCAAACATCAAACTTCGACAGCCTCTTTCTAAGGTAGTTTATTCTTCAGAACATAAATTAAGTGAGGATTTGGAAGAAATCACTGCCCAGGAACTGAATGTTAAATCAGTTGAGTTTGGTGGAGAAACTAAAGATGTGGAAGTTACCCTTGACACTACTATTACCCCACAGCTTCAAGAAGAAGGAGAAGCGAGAGAATTGATGCGAAAGGTTCAACAGCTTCGAAAAGACGCAGGACTCACTTTGTCTGATAAAACCAAGATTAAAGCCCCAAGCTGGCCAAAAAGGTACGAAGAGATGATTTTAAGAGGAACTGCCTCTGTTGGAATAAGCAAAGGTCAATCATTAGAGGTTATAAAAGTTAGTTAATTTTCATGATTATTCCAATTTTACTGTTGCTTTCTTTAAGCGTAACAGTTATTTATTCATCTAGTCCTCAACTGGCAGTTTCCCAGGCAATTTTTTCTCTTATAGGCATTGCTTTATTTTTTATTTTGCGTTCGTTTGATTTTCGGATATTCAAATCTTTAAGCATCGGATCGTATCTTATTACTCTGCTTTTATTGATAATAGTTTTTATTTTAGGATTTGAAAGCCGGGGATCAACAAGATGGATAGATTTAGGTTTTTTCAATTTTCAGCCTTCTGAGCTTGCAAAACTTGTTTTGATCTTGTGTTTAGCTCATTTTTGGTCTGTGAAGCTTCCAACCTGGAAAAATATTGGATTTAGTTTACTAATTCTTTTACCTTTTACTTTATTGATTTTCAAACAACCAGATCTCGGTACAGCGCTAACAGTAACTTTTATTTGGGTGACAATGTTGATCGCTGCAAATATTTCTTGGAAAAAAGTCTTTATTCTAGGTTTTTTGGGAACCATAATTTTGCCATTAGTATGGATATTTTTAAGAGATTATCAAAAACAGCGAATCTATAGCTTCTTATCTCCATCCAGCGATCCACTAGGTATTGGGTATAACGTTATCCAATCTGTAATCGCTGTTGGTTCCGGACAGTTCTTTGGTCGGGGGATTGGGCAGGGTACTCAATCAAGGTTGCAGTTTTTACCTGAATTTAGAACAGACTTTATCTTTGCTTTTATTGCTGAAGAGTTAGGGTTCTTAGGATCAGTGATAGTTATTTTGCTTTATGCAACAATCTTAATTCTTCTTATAAGACTTATGAATAGGTCTGGAAATCGATTTGGTGAATTAATTGTTGCCGGAATTATTGGTATGATGCTTTTCCAAGTGACAGTTAATATAGGTATGAATATTGGTATCATGCCAGTGACTGGTATTACCCTACCTCTACTTTCATATGGTGGAAGCTCTGTGATTGTAACTTTAATGTCGTTTGGAATCGCAGACTCTATAAGGAGATTTGGGTTGAAGAAAAAGAGTATTGAAGTCTTTGGATTGCAGTAGTCTGTTATAAATGATCTATCTTGTCTTGCTATATCTTATGGGCTATTATCAGAAGTATGACTGATGATGAATTAAATAAATTTAGAGCTATTGTGAAAGAAGAGATTGTTTCTAGCGAGCGGAGAATTAGGGTTGATGTTAAAGAAGAAATAGTAGGTAGTGAAGAAAGAATTCGGGGAGAGATAAAAGAAGAGATAGTAGGAAGTGAACAAAGATTTAGAACAACCCTAAAAGACGAACTGATTTTAAGCGAGAAGAGAATATTAAATGAAATAGGAGAATTTGTAGAATCTCAATTATTACCCATTATTGATGATAAAGCAGACAAGAGCGATATTGATAGAATTGAAAGAAAATTGGACCGTTTTGGAGATAAGATAACTGACCATGATAAAAGATTATCTGATATTGAATCTTTGCCTTCAATTGCCCACGAGTTAAGGCGTAAAAAGAAATGAAGGAACGGCATAAATGATTTTTTCTCCATAGGATTGACACAGGAAGCTATTAAGGTTAAAATTTGATGCTATGAGTTGGAAATTTGCAGTTGTTGAAATTTCTGGAAGACAATATAAGCTTGAACCAGGAAAAAGTCTAGTAGTGGATTTTTTGGGTGATGTTAAAACTTTAAAGGCTGATAAGGTTTTAATGCTTGCTGATGATAAGGGTATTAAAGTTGGAACTCCTTATCTTAAAGAAACATTAGATCTTGAAGTTGAAGGCAGTGGCCGGGAGAAAAAGATTAGGGTTGCAACCTATAAACCTAAAGCAAATTACAGAAGAGTGATTGGTTCAAGGAGAAAAGTTTCAAAAGTGAAGTTTGTGAAAAAAGATTGACAGATCTTTTCACAAAAGGTATGCTTAAATAATAACAAACCTAAAAAGGAGGTTATAAAAAATGGCAAGTAAAAAAGGTACAGGTGCAGTAGCTGGAAATAAAGATTCTATTTCAAAAAGACTAGGTGTTAAAAAATATGCCGGTGAAGTTGTAAAAGTCGGTAACATCATTGTCCGCCAAAAAGGTAATAGAATTTATCCAGGTAACGGTACTAAACAAGGTAATGATTTTACAATTTATGCAGTTTTAGAGGGTAAAGTTCAATTTAAAAGACATCTTGGTAAAAAACAAGTAACCGTCATAAATGGATAATCAAGACGAGAGAATTTTTGAATTAGAAATAGATTTCTTGCAATCTAATCCGCTGCAACCTCGAGGATTAATTACTCCTGAATCACTGGCAGAACTTTCAGAATCTATCCGGGAGCATGGTATTTTAGAGCCTATTGTTGTTGCCCGAACCCCGGCTGGTTTCCAAATAATCGCAGGTGAGAGGCGTTGGAGAGCTTCAAGACTGGCTGGATTGAAGAAGGTTCCAGTAATTATCCGGGAAACTACCCCGCAGGGAATGTTGGAGATGGCGATTGTTGAGAACGTTCAACGTATCGACCTAAACCCATTAGAGCGTGCCCAAGCATATAAAAGATTAATGGATGAGTTTGGTCTAATAAATTCTGAAATCGCGCAAAGAGTTTCTAAAAGCCCTTCATATATCTCTAATACGATTAGATTGTTAACTTTGCCGGATGCTCTCAAAGATGCAGTAATGTCTGGACAAACTACAGAAGGACACGTCCGGGCATTGTGTGCATTAGAAGATCCGCATTTAATTATTGAGGGATACAAGGAAGTATTAAGAAAAAGCTTGTCTGTTCGTGGCACAGAAGAGTTAGTTAGAAGAATGAGGTCTAAACATGGTGTGGCGCCTAAAGCTATAGCTAGCCCTCAGTTGATGCATATTATTTCTGAGGATGTTGACAGGATTCAAGAGGGGTTAACCCACGTTTTGGCAAACGGCAGCAATAAGGCTACAAAGGTTAAGTATATCTTAACAGGCGCTCAAGCAAAGTTAGAGATTAAATTGGACGGCCAACCTGAACAAACTGCAGAAAAGATTCAGAAGATCTATCAAGCTATAACTTCTTACTTTAATTCTGATATTAATTAAATCAACCCAATAGACTGTTGAGGCCAGTAGCGTAAGAAGACTTTACCGATTACGTCTGACTTTGGAACAAATCCCCATTCCCTTGAATCTGAGGAAGCTGTTCTGTTGTCACCTAATACTAAAAAACTATCGTTTGGCACAATTACTTCCCGTCCTTCTTGCATAAAGCTGCCGGGAGGGGTAAGCAAGGCTTTATCTAAGTAAGATTCTTGAAGCATTTGGCCATTAATAAAAACACGGCCGTTTTGAATTTTTACTCTTTCTCCAGAAAGACCGATTATTCTTTTAATAAAGTCTTCAGAGTTGTGTTTTGGATTTCTTAAAACAATAATATCACCCCTTTGGGGCTCAGAGAATCTATAAAGAAGCTTGTTGGTGATAATGTAGTCGTTATTGTGAAAGTTTGGAAACATGGAAATTCCAGAGACTTTGTGCGGTTGGGCAATAAATAAATAGACAATAATACCGATAACCAAACAAACTGCTAAAGTTTGGATAAACTCGGCTAAGTATTCTTTAATACTTGATTTGGTTTCATAAACTTCTTGATCCATAAAAGATATTATTGCAGATTGCCGAGGAATTTAAAAGTTGTTAAACTAAAATTGTAAGCTTATGAGTAGAGTATTACAGAACACTTCATTTCTACTGTCAGCACAAGTTATTACTAAAGTAATCTCATTTTTCTATACTTTATTTCTTGCAAAGTCGCTCGGCGTTGAGACTTTTGGTTTATATACTGTAGCTCTGTCCTATTTTTCCTTAATCTCCGCTGTTTCTGAATTTGGTATTAACAGGTATTTAACTCGGGAGGTGGCTTTAAACAGGCACTTGTCTTCACTTCTTTGTGGTGTTTTACTTTTTAGATTGACTTTTGTTTCCGTTGTTTTTGCTATCTTCGCTGTTGCTTTAAGCCTCTTAGATTCTAATGCTAGCAGGGTATCTCTTTCTGTTTTAGCAGTTTCTGCTGTTTTACCCCAAGCAATTGCTTTTACTTTGGATAGTATTTATGTTGGTTTACAAAAAATTAAAGTCTCTAGTATTGGACTTCTGAGCCTCAATATTTCCACCACTATAATTGGTATCTGGTTGATAAGTGCCGGCAATAACGTTTTGGGTGCGGTTGCAACATTGATTCTTGGACAAATAATTTATGTACTAACATTGCTTTTGTTTAATTTAAAGAATGGATGGGGGCAACTTAAGAATAGCATTCACCGTGAAAGAGCATTAACAAAAGCGCATATGTTAAAAATTACCAAAGGGTCTCTGCCGTATGGGATTTTAGGTATTTTAGGGCTTGTTTACTTTAAAATTGACAGCTTAATGTTGGGATATATGAAAGGATCATTTGAAGTGGGGTTATATGGTGCAGCATACAGGTTTTTGGAAGCTATTGTATTTGTTCCGTCCTCTGTGGCAACAGTCCTTTTTCCGGTTCTTGCCAAACTACATCAGTCTGATCCGCCAGCTGGCGGAGAAGTAGGAAGACTTTACCGCAAAAGCTTAAAAGCTCTGTTTGGAGTTTCAATATTAATTCTAATAGGTTATATCTTTATTTTGCCGATTTTAATTTTATCTTTTCTTCCTCAGTTTGCTGCATCCATCCCAGCTCTTAGACTGCTTAGTTTAACTATTCCTTTTATGTTTGTTCATGTACCAGGAGCGATGGTTTTACTATCAACAGATAAATACTTAAAGCCGGTAATTTTCTTGTCTGTTTTTACTGTATTATTTAATGTTATTGGGAACTTAATATTTATTCCTCAGTTTGGTTTAATGGGAGCATCATACATGACAGTTGTTTCAGAGATACTTTCTTTCTTAGTATTCTTTACTTTCCTACAGTTTAAAGTTCTGCGATAATTCCCATAAAGATATGAGAGTATCAGTTGTAATTCCAAATTGGAACGGTAAAGAGTTTCTGAAAGCTTGTTTGAAAAGCTTAGAAAGTCAAACATTTAAAAACTTTGAAGTTATTATTGTTGATAATGGTTCTACAGATAGATCGGCGCAGTACATTAAAAAATACTTTCCAAAATTTAAAGTTATTAAATTGCCAAAAAACATTGGGTTTTCGCCTGCTGTGAATATTGGTATTAAAGACTCTCAAGGTGAATATATTGTTTTATTAAATAATGACACAAAGGTTGATAAAGATTGTTTGAAACAATTAGTGAAATGTGCTGATGTTTATCCAGAGGTAGGAATGGTTGCTGCCAAAATGCTTCAATTTTATAATCCCGATTTAATTGATTCTGCCGGGGACTTTGTAGATGCTGTGGGGCACGCCAGTAATATTGGATATGGTGAGAAAGACGGAGAAAAATTTAACGAGAGTAAAGAGATTTTTTTAGTGACAGGGGGAGGAGCATTAATAAAAAGAAAGGTATTTGAAAAAGTCGGGTTGCTTGATGATGAGTACTTTGCCTATTTTGAAGATGTTGATTTTTGCTTAAGGGCTCAGATGCAGGGATTTAAAGCCTGGTTTGAGCCAATGGCGATTATTTCCCATATCCATAAAGCAACTTCTTCTAGAAATAAATCTTTTACAGAATATTTGCAATTTAGAAACATGACGATAAATATTATCAAAAATTTTCCGAATGAATTGTTTATTAAAGATTTTAATCTGATAAAAATACTGTTGGTAAATTTAAACACTACGAGATTCTTGATTTTTAAAGGTTATGGACTGTCTGCATTGAAAGCTGAATGGTATATTTTTAAAAATTTTTTGAGATTATTAAAAAAACGAAAAGAAGTTCAATCAAAATTTGAGGTTCCTAAAGAATATTTTATAAACAATATCCGACCCAAAAAGTTAACATTTTTTAAAATTTTAAAAAAGGGGATTTAAGTTGTGAATCTAATTTGGTTTTTATCAATTGGGACTTTTATTTCTTTAATGTTTGGGGAGTTTGGGCGTTTCCCGTTTGGAGGGGGGACAGTATCAGTGACTGTTTTGGATTTATTACTTTTACTCACTGTTAGTTTTTTAAGTATTTGGCAAATATCTATAAAAAAAGATCTTAAATTTTTTAAATGCTTAAACTTTTTTGTTCCGTTTTTAATTATTGCAATGTTGTCACTAATACTTTCCGGAAATTTAAAAGGAGGATTATATCTAATCAGATTTTCTATTTATACTTTATCTTTTTGGATTGGATATTCAGTAATCTTTTCAAAAGTATCATCGCTTATCAATATAAATAAACTAATAAGTATTGTTGGTTTGATACTTAGTATTTTAGGGTTACTGCAGTTAATAGTTTATCCTAATCTGGATTCTTTAACTTCTTTTGGCTATGATCCTCATCAGGGGAGACTCGTTTCAACTTGGCTTGACCCAAATTTTCTAGGTGCTTTCTTAAATATTTCCTTGATTTTAACTATCTACTTGTGGACTCATAAAAAAGAGAAGACTTGGGGATTAATTGGTTTTGTAATTCTACTTTCAATAATACTTACCTTTTCCAGGTCTGCGTATTTGTTTTTATTAGTAACTTTATTTATATGGGGGTATTTTAAGTTTAGAAAATTATTAAGTCTAGCTTTAGTAGTTATCCTGCTAAGTTATTTAATTTCTCCAAGGTTTGCAGAGAGAATTAATGGTGCGGTTAATATTGATAAATCAGCCAGAGAGAGATTTGTTTCTTGGAAATCGGGTGTTGTTATATTTCAACAAAAACCACTTCTTGGAGTAGGCTTTAATAATTTGAGATATGCTTATAAAAACAATAACTTAATCAAAACTTATTCAGAAGATGGAGGTCATTCTGGAGCTGGTGTTGATTCTAGCTTAATTTTTGTTTTAGCAACGACTGGAGTTTTAGGTTTTCTGGGATATATGTATTTTTGGTATAAAGTTTTGCAGGATCACTTTAATTTAAGTTCCTTATCGCTTTCAGTTTTGAGTATTTTTTTAGGTCTACTAATAAATAGTCAGTTTATTAACAGTTTATTTTTTCCGCCGCTAATGTTTACATTATTTTTCTGGCTTGGGGCTGTAAAAGCGTTTAAGGATTTTCAGGACTAGAAGAGTTAGGTTTGAAAATTACTTTTAATTTTATTTCTGTAGCATTGCCTACGTTGTTTGTTGCATTGATTAGAATTTCATTTTCTCCATCATTTAGAGATTGAACAGAAGAGAATTTTCCATCGCTGTTTACTATTGAGATTGTACCGTTGATAGTTACTATATTTCCTGGGTTGGTGGTTCCAGAAACTTTCACCTTTTTGTCATCTCCCTGGATCTCTTGGCCATTACTTGGCTCAGAGACTTCTAATTTTGGTTTCTCGTCACTATAAATTATTCTTATTGGCTTGGAGTTGAAACTTGCCACTCCTTTATCGTCTATTGTTTTTCCATAGATATAATTTTCTCCAATTGATAAGGTCATGGTTGTGGTTTGAAACTTTCCGTCTCCATCGCTGTTTACTGTTCCCTGAGAAGTACTGTTTAGGAAAATTTCAACCTTAGAATTAGGTCTGGAAAAACCATTTACAGAAATTGTTGCTGAATTTGTGGATTCAAAAGGAATATTAAAAACAGGCGGGGCGAGTTTAACGTCTTCTGCTGCTGATTTTTGTTTTTCGATTGGCTTTTGGTTAATAACAGAAAGTCCTCCAATAAGCATTGGCAGTAGCCAGACAAAGAAGACATAAACAAATAAAGCTGCACCAACGAGTGAAAAAATTAGTTTTCTTTTGTGTTTACTTTCTTGCCTTCGAATAGATCGAGGTTTGTATGCTCTTCGCATAATGCTATTTTAACTCTTTTGAGGTTGTTTGTTAATCTATGAGCCAACGGTGGGATTCGGACCCACGATCTCTGCTTTACGAAAGCATTGCTCTACCCCTGAGCTACGTTGGCATATGGCGGGCATTTTCCTCTAAGCTACACTGGCTAATCTCTGGTATTTTACCTGAATTTGGGGAGGATTTGAACAAGTTAGACTACTTTTTGTCTGTACAGTCTCCAAGCTTGTTGTTCTATATAGTGAGATCCGACCATTGATAATGTTTGTTTGGCTGAAGACATAGCGTCTGCAACAGTTGATTCTGCAGATTCTTTTCCTCTAGTAATCACCTCTATTAATCTAGCTGCAAATCTTATTTGTCCTATATCTCCGCCACATCCTCTTGGAATATTGTACATATCTCCGCCTTCACCAACTATACTGGCTGCTCCAATTGCCATGAACCTTCTTAAATGTTCAACTGGCGATAGAGAGCGTCCTAGAGAGAATCGTGTCGTACCTAATGCATTGCCTTCTGGGCGTAACGACATTGTGATGCCAGTAGCGCCATTGTTTTCAGCGAGGGTGGCGTGTCGCGCTTCATGTTCTGCCGTTTCAAATTCCTCACGCTCTTCTCTTATTTTTCGATGATCTGATAATACTTCAAGGGTGATATGGCCAAATCTGTATCCTTTTTCAGCCCATGTTTGATCCTCAAGTGGAAGTGCTTGAAGAGCTTTTTGTGCTTTTTCCCTCTCCATAGCACCCAGATTATATCTTTTTAGGCAAAAAAAGTCGAGGCTAGCAGGCAAAAAGCATGTAGTGTATCATAGTTTAAGTGAAAAAGTTTTTTGTTATTATTATCTTCTCTTTAATTTTTTTCGTAGAGCCAGTACTTGCTCAAACTAACCTAAACACTGCTGGAAGTTCTGCAGAAAGATTGAGACTTCCTAATGCCAGTCCGAGTGTCGGTACCAGTTTTGGAATTCAGCAGGAAATTCCTTCGCAACTTGCTTCTCCAGTCCCGGTTGAACCTGAGTCATCTGACAAATCATCTTTTTGGACAGGATTGATAATCGGTGCTGTCGCTGGTGGATTATTAACTGCTCTTCTAATGATGCTCTCGCCGATGAAGAAAACAGAATAGTTTGAATCTATTCAAAAACATATTCCCATCCAGGTTGCCATGCTTTTTTCTTTCGCCAGTCTTCAGCAAAAGCTTGCTCCCAAGTTTTATTTTTAAGAAGTATATCTAAAGCTAGTTGTGGCGCTTTATGTGCAACGACTGCAACATTTTTACCTTCATATTTTTCTTTTAAGAAAGCTAAAAACTCTGCGATTCTTTTCTTCACATCCTCATAGCTTTCACCTTCAGGAAACCTGGTGACTATATTTACTTCCTGCATTGGTTCGACAATTGATGAGGGTTTGCCGTTAAATGTTCCATAGTTGCATTCTCTTAATCTCTTGTCAGGAATTATAGGTGCGTCATTTTCAAAAGCTAACTTGGCAGATTCTACAGCTCTCTTTAGATCTGAACAAAAAATGGCATCAAACTTTTTATCTTTTACTAGATCTCTAAGAGCGATTGATTGCTTGATTCCTAGATCGGAAAGCTCAACATCAGACCAGCCTGATGAGATTCCTTTTTCATTATCTGTTGTTGTTCCATGAACAAAATACGTAATATTAACTGCCATTTTATTTTTCTTCAGTCTCAACCCTATTTTAGCAGGTTGTTAGTTGGATAACTAGAGGGTTGTCTTTTTTAAATATATCTGAAATACTAATCTGATATGGAAACTGTTAATCCCAATCAATCTCCGGACTCTTCTGAAAATCCTGTTCAAACCCGGACAGTCTTAAATCAAGCAAATAATCAAAGAGGATTCTTTCCCATCATTTTAGGTGTATTAATTCTTTTAATAGTTGTCGGAGCTGGAGTTTATTATCTAGGTATTCAAAACGATAAAACAATCATTAAAAATAAGGATATCCAACCCAAAACTAATATTCAAAATACTGTAACTGGTGCATCTGAAGCTTCTGATATTTCTGTGGTTACAAGGGATCCTCAGATATTTACAATTGATAATTGGAAGGTACATAGGGATGATGAATATGGAATTACAATAAGTTATCCACCTAACTGGAGTGTCAGTTCATATACAAAAAATGAAACCGAAGTTCCCCGCATACTGTTGGTAAATGGTGGTACATCATTGTTTTTTTATCCTTACTCAAATCCGGATGCTGGAGAGTGTCCAGTAAAGGTTATTAAAAAAGAAGATATTAAGGTGGGTGATGAGATTATTTCTTTTGGTTATTACATTACGAGAAATACTACACAGCTATCTGCTTGTGCGGATTTAAACGCATCTAGTCCAGTCGGCAAAAAATTTAGAAATATAAACTTCTTATTGACCTCATATAAAGATGCCGAAGAAGTTGATATGAAGATAGTAAAACAAATTCTTTCCACCTTCAAATCTACTAACTAAATCTCCAATTCAGAGTAAATAAAATTTCTGATCCTAACAAAAAACTCTCAAAAAATTAGGCTCGAACCTGTTTTGAATGGAAACTTTAAGTGTTTAAGCCAAATGAGATAGTAGCAGAATGTTTCCATTCACTTGGATCAGATGTAGCAGGAGTGATAATAAATTCATTTACAACGAATGATGATTGTGGAAGTTGCACTTTTGAAGCTGCTTCTTCTCGTGCAGTCATACTATGGTCTCCATAAAGGAGACTAATATGAGGCATAAAAACATTATTATCCATACCGAATAACTTTTTAGCTTCAAGATTTAGCTGCATTAACTTAGCAGTCGAGTTTACCCTCACAAAAACTGATTGAAAGTAGGTTGTACTGAAAGAGATGGGTCCAAGACTAAGTTCTAACTTATCTATATTAGTTGCCAACTTCCTTGCCTTGCTCTCAATTTCCGACAAGTCTTTGTCAATATTTCCTAAAAGTGTCATGTGAGGTTCAAATGTGGGACCGTTGTAGTCCCTAGCCAATTGGTCAATAATGTTTTTTAACTGGCTGTAAATAGGCTCAGGTGGGATTATCCAAATGCTGTATTGCATAGTGTTTATTGTAACATTTATTAAGGGTATTTATCTCCTACTAACTATTGTAGTATAATCGAGAAGATGAACAAGAAACGTGTTACTGGTAAAGTTTTAGGTGATCTGGAATCCGAGGTAATGGAAATTATCTGGAGTCAAAAAGGTGCAGTTTCAGTCAAAAGTGTAACTGAAATTTTAATCAAAAGACGCCAGATTGCTTATACAACTGTGATGACTATCATGGCAAGACTTGTAAATAAGGGTGTCCTAATAAGGCATATGCGTGGGGCAAGCTACCTGTATAAACCTAAAGTTTCTAAAGAACAATTTGTAGCAAGAGCTGTTCACGGTATTTTTTCCTCAGCTGTTTCTTCTCTAGGGGAGGAAGTGCTTGCTCATTTTATAAAAGAAATTCAAAAAATCAGTCCAAAGAAACGACAGGAACTGTTAAAAATTCTAGGTGAAGATTAGGTATGAGAAGAATTAATATCAGTTTTTATATTTTAGTCCTTTTTGCGTTAACTGTCAGTCTGGTTATCACTACTCTTCTATATAAAGCTTCCCCTCTGTTTACTTCAAAAACCTTATTCTTGTGCCAAAAATTTATTTCCGTAGGAAAGAACTTGTTCACTTCTAACATCATGCTCGAAATTCCCCGCTCGCTTCCCAATACGCTTATCTTGGCAGTTTGGGCGGTTTTAGGAATAGGCCTTTTGTCCTTCCTTACACAACTTATTAAAACTCGCATTTTCTTAAGAAGATTGCTTATCAAAAGGATTAACATCTCTTCAGATTTAGCAAAAATTTTAGAAACTTTAAATCTCACAAAGAAAGTGATTTTAGTCAAGGATAAAAATTTGTTTTCTTTTTGCTGTGGTATTTTTTCTCCTTTTATTGTGGTAAGCACGGGTCTTGTAAAATCCTTAACAGATAAAGAATTGGAAGCAGTTTTACTCCATGAACAATCTCATCTGATAAGCCGGGACCCGATTAAAGTTCTTATAGGAAAAACGTTTTCTTCGATGTTTTTCTTCTTGCCTATTTTTAGGGAGCTTCATAAGAATATAGAGGCTGTTAATGAACTTTTAGCAGACCAATGGACGATAAGCCATCAGCAAAAATCAACGTTCCTTCGCAGCGCACTCAAGAAAATTTTAGCAGCACCAGAGCTAAAATTAGCAACTGTTTCCAACGCTTCCGGCCCTGATTATTTTGAGGTAAGGATTCACCGCCTGATAAATCCAGGGACCAAATGTAGGTTTAGACCATCATTAATTAGTTTACTCACGACTTTTTTATTTGTTCTCATAAGTTGGTTTTTGCTCCAAACTCCGGCTAGCGCTTTTCATACGGATTCTATGGAAACTTCGACTTATTTTTTATGCTCAGCAGACCAGTCTTGCTCAGAGCAGTGTCACACTGACACCGATAAGCCAACAAACTATATCCCAGCTGATCTGTTCTTACCGGAAAAGAAATGTGACGACCATCCGGAAGATGTAAACAAGCCGCAGCTTTCTGAGTATCAAGCGCCTCTTCTTAGTCACTGATTGATCGTTTCCTCATTGACAAAGCCAGGATTATTCTACTACACTAAGTAGTAGTCTATCTAGAAAGGAGGTGCCTTATGACAGAGAATCAACGGACAGAAACAAACGCAACACATCATTCCCCTAGTCAAGAAAATAATAATACCGTAGTATTGCGTGTCCCAAAACCTAACTTACAAATTGTAGTGCTTGGACTGATAGCTGTAATTACTCTTTTCCAAACGTTTCAATTAGTACGCATCAGCTCTAAAGCCAGCACTGCTCCAGTAAAAGCTGCTCCGGCTGCTACAACAAACACTGGAACCGGTACGGGAAGCAATACAGATGTGCCACAATCAATGGTTGGGGGTTGCTAAGCTGGATGCACGGGCTGTCTAAATACTATGAATAGGAAAGATGTTGTATCTAGTATCGTTTCAAATATTACATGGTCAAAGATAATTTTGATTGTTACACTTGCCGCGACTGTTATCGGAGCACTTGTTTCTACTAAAATCCTTGTGGCTGTTAATAAAAATATTTCTGCTGCAAAAGAAGCAGCTCGTCCTGCCAATGTGAGGATTATTAAAATAACTACTCCAAATTGTCAGGATTGCTTTAATGTTGATACTGCTGTCAACGACTTTAAGAAGCAAAATGTTAAAGTAGAAGAAGAAAAAACCTTAACTTTTGATTCGCCGGAAGCTAGTGCCTCTATCAAAGAGTTTGCTATTAAAAGAGTTCCAGCTTATATTGTTTCTGGAGAAGTAAGTAAAAATAATCTTGAAGGCTTTGTTAAAAATAATGGTGAAATAAAGGATGGTCAGTTTGTCTTTACCAAAGTTACTCCTGTTTTTATTGATACTGAAACTAAGCAAGAGGTAGGTAAGGTGATAGCTATAGTACTCAGTGACTTGTCTTGTACTCAGTGTCTTGATCCTAGGTTAACAATTGACAGTTTTAAAAAAGCTGGAGTAAAAATTACAGATACCAATGAAGTCGTCTGGAATTCATTTAAAGGCCAAAAACTTATTAATCAATACAAAATCACAAAAGTACCAACTTTTATCCTTTCATCAGATATAGATTTTTATGATAATGTTAAATCCAGTTGGACAAACCTTGGTACAGTTGAGCAGGATAAAACTTACGTAGCACGTAACTTATTTTTACCATATAGAGATTTAGAGAAGAATCAGATCCTAGGTTTAGTTGATTTAATCTATTTAACCGACTCAAGTTGTAGCGAATGTTATAAAGCAGATGCAGTTCAAAAACCTATTCTCAAACAAGGATATGGTGTAGGTATCCGATCTGAACGGACTGTTGATGTATCTTCAGGTGAGGGGCAGGGTTTAATTAGCAAGTATAAGATTACCAAGGTTCCTACTATTCTTACGTCACCCGAATCAGACCAGTATACGAATTTGAAGAATGTTTGGAAAAATGTAGGAACCGTTGAGTTGGATGGCTGGTATGTATTTAGAGAGATGCAACAGCTGAGGGGAGTAATTTATAAGGATTTAACGACTAGTCAGATAGTTGGTAAGGTTCAGTCAGCTATACCATCTGCCACGCCAAGCGAAACAAAACAATAAAAATGGATAGAAGAATCGTTATTATACCAATACAAAGAATATTTGTTTTTACCTTAGCAGGAGTTTTTCTTATAAATCAACTTCTGATGGCTCAAGTTTCCGCAGCAATGGGCATGACTCAACCAAGATCCACTTATACTATTATTGCTCCGAAGATAAATTCTGATGGAAAAACTACTTCATTGTTTGAATGGCCGACAATCACGCAGGTTCTGGCTAACCCAAATTCAGGAAATGCGCTTGCTGATGCCAAGGTGGTAATGATTGCAACCGGTAAACCTTTTTATGCTCCTGATGATGTTGCTTTTGACGATCCTATAAATGCCCAAAAGAAATGGGGAGCGTTTGAAACTTCCATTAAATTATCAACGGAACAGGAAGCAAGATATCAAAAGCTGATCTCTACTATGATGACTTGTAGCTACTGCTGTGGAGGGCCCAACAATGTGACAATGAATAAAAACTGCGGATGTGCCCATGCAAAGGCAGTCAGGGGTTTTTACCGCTTTATGATTCAAAATTATGGCGATAAATACTCTGATGAACAATTAGTAGGCGAATCGCATCGTTGGTATGCCCTGTGGTATCCCAAAGGAATGCTGGAAGATTATCTGTTAGCAACCGGGAATGACAGCGCCCTCCCCCATGAGTCACATGGGGGTGCAGGTTCTGATGGAAGGCATGGGCTTTAAAAATGATTAATTTAACCGATTACACTGATTTTTTTCTGTTTTTAGGTGGTGTCCTGATCGTCGGAGGTATAATTTACTTCCTTTTTCGTCATTCTTGGCAAAATATTTTCATCTCGGAGCAAGAGTTATCTAAGCTTAAAATTTCGAAACAGGCACCTACTACACAAATACAATTTCAGACACTCCCTAAATATACTGGCTCACAAGCTTTAATGAAAAAGTTAAGCGTGATCCTCTTAATCGTAATTATTGGAGCATTTTTATTTAACCAATTCTTAATGTGGAGGATGAATTCTTCCAGTTTTTTGAGCAAACTTTTCAATATAAATATTACCATTACCAAAAAGTAAGAAATATATGACGACAGAAACTAAAGTGATTATAGGAGCTGTAATAGCCACCGTTATTCTTCTTGGTGGTGGTATCTGGTTTTTAAGTATTCAAGGTGCTAAGGAACAAACGAAGTTGAGTAAATCCTTAATAGGTGAGGCTATTGCCAATCAGGGGGCAAACCATGTACCAGAAGGTACAAAAGAGGAGTACAGTACAAATCCGCCAACATCCGGTCCGCATTATGCAAATTCTCAACCGGCCGGTATCTATGATAAGCCTGCACCGGATGGAAACCTGATTCATAGTATGGAACATGGAGCAGTCATACTTTGGTACAAACCATCTGATAATACGGATAACCAGGCAGCAGAAGGAACCAAATCAGCAAAGAAGAGTGCTTTATCTAGTCAGGATATTGAACGGTTAAAACAAATTTTTAAGTCGGTTTCAGTTAGTAAAAAGATTATGGTCCCAAGGGATAGCCTTGATGTTCCAGTTGCCTTAACTTCCTGGGGAAGATTACTTAAGCTTCAAACAATTGATGAAGCTCAAATTAGAACTTTCATGGAAACAAATGAAGACCGGGGTCCTGAAAAAGCACCTTTGTAAAATATGGACAGAAAAGTTAAAAAATATGTTTGGTATGAGAACCCTAGATACTATTTAGCTGCTATCCTGATGGTTTGGGGTTTTCGTCTACTGCTTGATGCTTTGCACACACTTCTGCCAGCAATAATAACATTCAGTGGATCGATCTTGGACGGACTACTATACGTGGTCTTATTTGTTTCACTAGCACTACTTATAAGGAAAGGATGGCGGCATGGATCTAGTTTTGGTGTCCTTCTCGTTCCTGGCAGGCCTGCAAGCATTCTTTGCTCCATGCAGTATTGCATTAATTCCGGCATATGTCGGCTATTATGTTAAACAGGAAACGGGAGATAACAGTAAAATACAGCAACTTCTGTTTGGCCTTAAGGCTGGCAGTTTTGCCAGCTTAGGACTTATCAGTGTTTATGTTGTCTTTGGCATCATTCTGGCTCTTTTTGGGCGCCTTATTGCTCCCATCTTTCCCTGGATAGAACTGGTTATCGGCGGACTCCTTTTATTTATAGGGTCATCAACTCTGCTTGGCTATGAATTCGCCGTCAGACCGCCTGTTGTTATCCAAACTAGAATTAATGGCGGAAGAAGGTTCTATCTTTTTGGTGTAGCTTATGCTTTTGGGGCGATAGGATGTACTTTACCAATTTTTTTGTTGGTGATTTTTCAATCATTGGCCCAGAAGGGAATGTTTGGAGGAATAATTAATTTTGCAGTTTATGCTTTAGCTATGTCGTCCCTGATGATCCTATTTTCTCTCATCTCATCTTTGTCAAAAAGCGCCATGCATAGGTTTTTAACAAAGTATATGGAGACGTTGCAGAAAAGTGCAGGAGTATTGATTATTTTGGCCGGAATTTATTTAATCTATTTAGCGTTACAGGTAATTTCAATATAACAACCTGACTTCGTCAGAACGTTGATTTTTTGAAAGGAGTGCAAAAAATTGAGCATACCGAAAATTGTTTGGACAGACCAACAGATTTTTAAAAAAACACCTTTATTTTTAGTGGTGTTAGTAACATTGTTTATTGGTTTTAATGTTTACCTAAACTTAGGAATTAAAAATACCAGTCAGGAAATTACTCAAATTGAGAAAGCTGCAGATAAACCTCCGAGGGTGGTTGTGGCTGAGTTTAGTAAAAAAATTGAGTTAGGTGAAAAAAACTGTCCTAATATTAAAGCTGGTAATCCCGATGCTCCTTTAAAGTTTAAAGTCTTTGAATCGGAAACCTGTCCTTATTGTGTTGCCCAAAATAAAGTTTTGGATCAAATATTACCTGAACATGGAGATCACTTTTATGGAGAGTGGTACGGGCTGGATTCTTGCGGTGAAGATGCTCAGAAATATAAAATCTCGGGAGTGCCTACTTTTATTTTTAATGCCAAAGGGATTGAGAAACCTCCTGCTTATGGCTTCTTAGATAAACAACAACTCACAGATTATATTTGCAAGGTTGGCGAACAATGTTAACTATTGGTGTTAAATTATGGAATATGCATACGGAAATTGGTTTATAGCTATAGCCCTAAGCGGACTTTTTCTCTGGTTTGCTCATGAGTCTTTCAAACCCAAAACAGGAGTTGACTGGCGATCATTTGGAGCCTTCTCCGCCTTTATTATTGCACTTTTTACTGAGATGTATGGTTTCCCCCTGACCATATATCTACTTTCTTCCTGGTTAGGAAATAAGTTTCCCCAAATCAATTTTTCTCATAATTCCGGACACTTATGGGAAGATTTACTAGGAAATACCGGTGATCCGCATTTTAGCATCCTGCATATTTTAAGCTATGTTTTAATTATCGGAGGATTAATCTTAATCAGCGCTTTCTGGAAAATACTTTATCAGGCAACAAAGAGGCAAACTATTGCGAGAACCGGGCCTTATAAATACATCAGACACCCGCAATATGTAGGTTTTGTAGTGATTATTTTAGGGTTTTTAATGCAGTGGCCGACTCTTCCAACCTTGATCATGGCACCAATCTTAACCTATATGTATGTCAGGCTCGCTAGAAAGGAAGAAAAGGAAGTTTTACAGCAACACCCGGAGTATCAGCATTACCTTAAAAATACGCCTGCCTTTTTGCCATCTGTCAAATTATTTAAATCATTACTAGCTTATGGAAAATGTTAAGAAAAATACCTGGTTTAAAAATTCGGCTTCATATTTCATAGCACTTTTGGCAATTTATGATCTGTGGATTGTTTTTGACATAGTAAAATTGAGATTTTCCAACTGGAAGTTTGTGGATACACTCTTCCCGGTCATACTTGTTATTACACTGATAGGCGCATTGTTGATGCTAGTCATAAAAAGTAGCAAAAAAGAGCATGAATAGTAATAAGAAAAAAGCCCTAAAGTTACTAACAATTGCCTCGCGTCACCTGCAGCAGGTGTTAACGATGATGAAAGAAGGAAAGTATTGTCTTGATATTATCCAGCGGTCCAGGGTGGTTCAAAAGTATCTTAAGCTGGCTGATGAAGAAATTCTTCAGGTCATCTTAAAGAATGTGTTAAGAAAGTAGTAAACGGAAAGAACACTGGTCAGCAACTTCAGGAAATTATGCTTATCTTTAAGAAAGGGAGAAGATGAGAGAAATTGGTACTACACATTGTAGTATCTTTTATGCTAGACTTAATATTATGAGCGATTTATCCATTAATAAGGATATTTTAAGAAAATCGTTGCTTAGAGGGATTATTGCCTTTTCTGTATTGTTATCTGTGTATTTTCTGATCCTAACTCTTATTTCTGGGTGGAGGTTCACTTGGGAACAGTTTACGGAGTTTTGGTATTACATCCTAAGCCTTGCTTTAGGCTTCGGCATTCAGTTTAGTCTCTATAGCTATTTTAAAGGTGTTATTAAGGAGCAAGCTGGCGGGCAAGTTCTGGCTACAACCGGTGCAACCTCGACAGGTGCAATGATCTCCTGCTGCGCTCATTATCTCACCAATATTTTGCCCATCCTGGGGGTAACCGGAATAGTTACCTTTATTAGTCAATATCAGGTCCAGTTTTTCTGGATTGGTTTATTTTTTAATCTGCTAGGAATATTTTACATAGGAAATAAGGTATTGAAAATCTCTATGAAGCAATGAAAAAAGTTACAGTTCTTGTTATTGCTATATTACTTATAATCCTGGGTGTTACACTCAAGGATAGTTTCTCTGTCAACATAAGTCTTAAAGATACAAACACGCCTGTTGCGATTCAAGGTAATCCTAGCCAAAGTAAAAGTGGTTTGGAAATAAAAGAGAGTAACGAGGGTCCTGTTTCTGTTGCTGTTACCCCAAAAGGTTTAGAAGAGGGTTTAGCTACCTGGGATTTTGATATCACATTAAACACTCATTCGGAAGAGCTTAGCGAAGACCTGGTTGCTGTATCTGAACTGGTCGATAATCAGGGAAAGTCATATAAACCCACATCCTGGGAAGGTGCTCCTCCCGGAGGTCATCACCGCCAAGGTATTCTGAAGTTTAATCCAATTTCACCAAAGCCTAAATCGCTGGAGTTAAATATTAAAAATGTCGGAGGTATTCCTGAAAGGAACTTTAAATGGGATCTTTAAAACTCACCAAAGGCAAAATGTTGCTGGGTTGTTTTGTGGTTCTGACAGCAGCAGTTATAGCTGTCACAGTTTTTAAAATCCCTTTTGGAAGTTTGCTTTATTTTGGTATTTTTTTGGCTTGTCCTTTAATGCATTTATTTATGATGAAAGGTCATGGTGGCCATGATCATGAAGGAAAGAATGATACCAAACAAAGTGGTAAATCCTGCCACTAAGAATATTTATGGGTAAAGATAAAATTATTATTACAATAGGTGGTCTTCTCACAGTTGCCATGCTTTTTGGCGCAGTTTTTCTGTTAAGTGGTAGCAGCAATGAGGGTTCTTCCTCCAACCAGGCTGCAAATACACCTATTAATGATCTGGTTGGCAAACCAGCACCTGATTTTACTCTGGAAAGCTACAACGGGGATAAAATGACTTTAAGCAGTCTTAAAGGTAAAAATGTCATTCTCTTCTTTAGTGAAGGGTTGATGTGTTATCCAGCCTGCTGGGATCAGATTGCTGCTTTTGGGAAAGGCCAAGAGTTTACTGATAAGAACACTGTAGTGCTAACAATTGTTAATGATCCCAAAAATGATTGGAAAGGGGCTATTGAGAAAATGCCTGAACTTGCGGGAGCCACTGTTCTTCTTGATACAGACAAAAAAGTTTCCATAGCCTACAACATGCTTTCCCTCCCTTCATCAATGCATAAAGGACAGCTCCCTGGCCACACTTATGTGGTTGTTGATAAAGATGGAATTGTCCGATATGTCAAAGACGACGTTCAAATGGCAGTCAGAAATCAGGAGTTAATTGCAGAGATTGACAAACTTTAACCTATGGATTTATTAATCAGCGCGTCATTTATAGCCTCATTTTTTGCAGGAATTGCCGCGCTTTTTGCACCCTGTTGTATCACCGTCTTACTACCTACTTATTTTGCTTCTATCTTTAAACAAAAAGCTACAGTATTTCTAATGACCTTTGTTTATTTCCTTGGAATATTATCAATATTCCTCCCTATCGGTCTTGGGGTTTCATTCCTTACTCAAATTTTCAGCCAGTATCATGACACTATCTTTATTGTTGGAGGAGTCTTTTTATTATTCTTAGGCATGACTTTGCTCTTGGGACAACAATTTTCTCTACCCTTCAGTATCCATCCCGAGTTAAAAAGACAAGACTTTATCTCAGTTTATGTCTTAGGTATATTTTCTGCCATTGCTACAACTTGCTGTGCTCCGGTACTGGCTGGAGTTTTGACCTTATCAGCACTTCCCGGGTCGGTTTTCTTGGGAGGAGTTTATACTCTGGCTTATGTACTAGGAATGGTTTTTCCTCTTTTTCTTATTGCCTTTTTCCTGGACAAGGTTGACTTTACAAAGAAGTTTTTTGCCTTCAGAAAAACTGTTTCTTACGCTATACTCGGTCAAAAAATTACCCTTACCTTTGCCAATTTTTTCTCAGGGTTAATGTTTGTAGGTTTGGGGATTGTTATCATTTACCTTGCAAGAACGAGCCAGCTGACTTCTCACTCCTCTTACCAGGTCGCCTTGAACATCTATCTTACAAAGTTTATCAAATTTATCAGCCAATTTACTCAGCTTATTCCTGAGGCTGGTTGGGCTGTTGTCTTTGTTGGTATTGCTCTATCTATTATTTATTTTGCTGTTAAACAATTTATCTATTTAAAGAAAAGGAGGTGATTTTAATGAACAAAACAGGATGGATTGCAATTTTAGGTACTGGAGTAGTATTAGCCTTGATATTGCTTGTTAGCAACTTTAATATTCAAATAAATGTAAACAGTAAGGAAAATGGGGTTGGTGCCAGTCAACAAACAACTCAGACTGCCGGAACCACACAGACTAATTCTATGGCAGATCATCATGGAGGCGGAGTCTCTGTTGATGCGACCATTTTCAATGGACTAATTGGCCGATCAGCACCTGATTTTACTCTGGAAAGTTATGATGGAAAAAAGGTTACTTTAAGCGAACTAAAAGGTAAAAATGTCATACTTTTTTTTAATGAGGGGCTAATGTGTTATCCGTCTTGCTGGAATCAAATTGCTGCTTTTGGCAAGGATACAAACCTAAGCAGTAAGGCAGTAGTATTAAATATTACAGCTGACCCTAAGAATAACTGGAAACAGGCTATAGACAAGATGCCCGAGCTTGCGGGGGCAACTGTACTTTTTGACAGCAACAGACAGGTTTCGAAGCAATATGGAGTTTTAACTCTTCCCTCATCAATGCACAAAGGCCAATTTCCCGGACACAGTTATGTCATAATTAATAGAGAGGGAATCATTAAATTTATTAGGGATGATGTTGCTATGGTGGTAAGAAATCAAGAATTGGCAGTAGAGGTAGACAAGCTCTAGTTTGGAAAAAGAATGCGTCAATTTTTGTAGACCATATAACCAAATCCTTTGTTCAGAATTTCATTACGGTCTGGAGCTCCTGACGTACTGTTACACAGACTGCCAGGATTCATTCAAGAATTTAATTCTACCCTTATTTTACCAGATTTTTTGTATAACCTCTGGTAATTACGGGTTTCCTATGTATAATGAACAAGTTCCTACTTCGTAGTAAAATATAATAACAGTTTTTCACTAAGATGAATCAAGAAATAGCACAAGTAACTAAAATAGCCATCTTTCGGAACAGAAAAATAAGAAAAACTATTCATAAAAATGAATGGTGGTTTGTTATTACTGATGTAATCGTTGCTTTAACAGATTCCCAAAACCCCAAGCAGTACTTAAAAAATATGCTTAACCGAGACGACGAACTGGCTAAAGGGTGGGTTCAAATTGAACACCTCCTTTTAATAGAAACTCCAGGAGGGAAACAGAAGGTAAGATGTGCCAATACCGAAGGTATTTTTAGAATTATCCAATCAATCCCTTCTCCCAAAGCAGAACCATTTAAAAGATGGTTAGCCAGGGTTGGATATGAAAGGATACAGGAGATAGAAGACCCGGAGTTAGCCCAAAAACGAGCTAGGACATTATATAAAGCAAAAGGATATCCCCAGGATTGGATTGAAAGACGGATGCGCTCTATTGCCATCAGAGAAGAACTGACAGATGAATGGAAAAACCATGGGGTGGAGCTTGCAAAAGAGTATGAGATACTGACTGCGGAAATATCCAAAGCCACATTCGGTGTTACTCCTTCGGAATATAAGAAAATAAAAGGACTCAAACGTCAAAATCTACGAGATCACATGAGTGATTTGGAACTTTTATTCTCCCAGCTTGGTGAGGCAGCAACTACAGAAATTACTAAAACAGAACATCCCAAAGGATTTGAGAAAAACAAACAAGTTTCAAGACGTGGAGGTAAAATTGCCGGAGATGCCAGGTCTAATCTTGAGAAAGAAACCGGCAGAAAAGTAATAACTACACAAAATTATTTGCCAAAGAGACAAAGTAAAAAATTATTAAAGAAATGAAACTTATTATAGAAGACAAAATATTTGAACAATACCCAGAAGTTATACTTGGTGTAGCTGTATTACATAATATTGATAACAAAGGGAATCATCCTGAAGTTGCTGATCTATTAAGAAGTGCTGAAAAAAGCGCATTGGAAAACATGGGAAATATTCCAATTGTTGAACAACCTTTTATAATTCCTTGGAGAGAAGCCTATCGAAAATTCGGAGCAAAACCAAAAGACTATCCCTCTTCAATAGAAAATTTGTTAAGGAGAACTTTTAAGGGTGAACAAGTTCGTCATATTAACAAGTTGGTAGATATTTATAATGTTATTTCCTTGAAATATTTAGTTCCCGTTGGCGGTGAAGATTTAGCAAAGATTGAAGGAAATGTCTTACTTACTTTCGCAGGAGATAACGAAACTCCTGTAGTGCTTTTAGGAGAACAAGAAGCAAGACCTCCTTACCCAAATGAAGTTATTTATAAAGACAATCAAGGCACCATTTGTCGTCGTTGGAATTGGAAAGAGGTTGATCGAACTAAATTAACAGAACAAACAGTAAATGCTTTTATTGTTATTGAAGGTTTACCGCCCATCGATAGAGAAAAAATTCAAAAAGCAGTTACAGAATTGGTAGAACTTATTAAAAAATATTGTGGTGGAGAAATTCAGACCGCAATTTTAGATAAATCAAACCCTCAAGTTAAACTACTATGAAATCTTCTTTTATTGTTGACGAAAAACGAATTACCGAGATAAAATGGCGCACGCCGTTTAGGGCGTTATATCAACCTAAAGATGGTTCTGGTTTACCACCGTATGGAGCGGGAGATGCAAGTTATTCCGAACTCTCACCAGACAATATCCGAATACATTTTATCAAATTAAGAGAAGTTTTTACCGATAATGAATTATGATACTCTATATAAATAGGTCATAGTGATGAGAAAAAAGGAACGAAGAAGTTTATTAAAATGGATTTTGGCACTTGGGGTATTAGTGACAGTTATTTTGTATGTAAAGTCTACTAATCTGATACTACTTAATCTTTTGGCTAGTCTATTTACAGGAGCAGGATCCTTATTAGCTTTAATTAAGTCCATTCAAGGTTATGGCATGGACCCTGGTACAGATGGTTTCTGGGGTTCCTTGGTCCAACCTAAGGCTGCTAAAATTTGGCAAAAAGCTTTCCTGCTTTTTACTGCATTTGGGCTTTTAGTTATTTCTGGTACTTTCTTTTTCATATATATACAAAATACATAATTAGCGATCTTCAAGTTCGAATCCTGTCTTCTTGTTAAGTGGTTTAGGCACAAAGACATTGAAACAAAGATGATTACATTGAACCCAAATATCGAAGCTAAAATCAAGGAAAATGACTTTTTTGGAGGCATTATCCCGTCTGGAGCTGGTCACCGTACTTTGCTCGAACCTATACGATCTTGTGACTCCTAAACTTATTTTACAGCTTTACGTATTAAAAGACCGTTTAAAAATAAAGAGCTCCAAGAGTATTTTCAATCGCTAATCTGACCATCAAGTTTACTAACCTCGGTTTTGATAAGTTTCGCTACCACATCAGGATCTTTATAAATCACTGTATGCCCTCCTGGCAAGGTGCTTAATGTTGATTTCTGTAATCTTTTTTGCATTTTCCTTGCTTGATCTATAGTCACTTTCTTATCAGATTCTCCCCAAATTAAAATTGTCGGTACGGAAATGGATTCCAATTTCTCGAACTGATTTTCTGTGTGAGTTTTTATAAAAGCTTCGCCCATAATAGCTCGTTGCACATGTGTCGATTCATTTATTTTCTCTGGTGGCACGGATAGCATCAATTTAATAAAAGTATTTTTGATACTATTAGGAATCCAATTTGACTGTAAAGTTGACGAAAATATGTCTCCTAGAAGTCGTACCATTTTTGGATATAAAATATCTTTATTGGTTGTGTTTGAATCCACCAATACTAAATACTTCAAATTTTGAGGGAATTGAGAAGCATATGAAGCAGCTATTCCTCCTCCAAAAGATTGTCCAACAATAATTGGCTTTTCTATTTCTAATTTCCGAAAAACCTCGTTGAAAAATTTAGCATAGTCGTCATTTGACCAAGCGGTTGTTGGAGTTGTAGAGCGATCTAATCCTGGAATTTCCATCGTGAATACTCGGAAACCTTGCTCATGGAGTGCTGTGGTCACCGGATCATTATTAGTATAAGACCCACCCCAGCCATGTATAAAGATAAGGGGTTGTTGTTCTGCCTGACCAAGAGTTCTGTAATGAATTACTATACCGTCAACTTCAGTAGTATGATCCTCAATTTGAGTATTGATTGGAAGTTGTTTCGTAGGAACTATAAATTCATAAAGTCCGGCATAAAAGAAAACAAAAATGAAAAGTGAAAGGAAAATAACTCCAAATACAACCAGGAAAATTAAGATTTTCTTTTTCATCAATATCTAAGTATATCAACATCGTGATAAAATGACTCTGCTGAATGATCTCTGTGGCGAAAGTACCTTATCATTAGGGAGCGAATGTCGGCAAAAGACCGTCTTGGCTAGGGGGCTCGCTTTTATATTTTTTCACTCAAGATTTCATCAACTCGTTCCACTCTTTGTTCTAACGTCCCACTAAGCAACTCATAAGGTATTCCTGACTCTTCAAAAAATTCCAAATATGCATTATGAAAGCCTTGTCTTACTTGCTCACTCTCTTGGCGAACTTCATCAGTTTGGTATGGAACATCTGTGGGATTAAGAAGTAAAAATTTGTTGTAAGTAGGTAACCAAAACTTCACTCTATCAAGTAGTTCCAAAGCTCCTTCTTGATCACCACTAGCTTTTACATATACGACAGCGTCTATAACAGATCGATCACATAATATTACTTCTGCCTTCGATTCATGTGCTGCCTGTTCTTGCTGTAAGGCTAAGGCCTGTACACTCCCTTGAGCTTCTTTTCCAAATCTATTTGATGTTCCAGGATTTTGTGTAAAATAAATCCTCGCCGCTTCATCTACTATATTGACTCTGGGATTCCCATTAAATTTCGTTCTGTATTCATCTAAAAGAGTCGTTTTGCCTATACAACTTGTGCCTACGAAGGTAACTTTCATGGGATTTTCTCGTTCAGCCATAGTGTTTTATTGTAACTTTCTGTTAATTTCTGTAGATAACTGTCAATTGGAGCGGTGGAGTGGATTCGGACCGCCGACCTTCTCCTTGGTCCGCCCATTTGGGAGCTGGAGAGCGTAATTGGCTCGAACCTATTTAGCCTCAAGGACTATATCACACTAGATCTCCAGTTACAGTTAAATGCTTTAAAAGAGCACTCAAAGATAAGCAGTTTTTCCTCCTTTAGCCAATAAGTTTTAAATCCTTAGCATTTTTCTTCGTGATTACCTTTCTGCCGCTTTTTACTTCGATTTGTTTCCTGGCATTTCCGGCAATAGTGCCACCTTCTGTAGCAACTTTTCTATTCTCAGGGAAAGTTTTAGGCTTGCGTTTTTGAGAAATTTCTGTGGTAGCCGTTTCTGCCAACATATTAAGCACCAACTCCAGATTTGTCATATTATCCCGTAAGTTTTCCTTCTTGAGTCCTTTGAAGTTTTTATACTGCTTTGTGGTCATTCCTGTCCAAGCAATAGTAATATCATCTGTTAAAATAGCAAATTCGCTGGTCTCTTTCATTCCTCGATTCTCCCATTCATCTGTTAAGGCTTTTCGTATCTCAATACTTTTTAAGCGTTGGTTAATCCAGTTTTTACTGTAACCTTTTCGAAGATAAGTTTGTAAGGCACGGTTAATTGCCAGTTCAGGATCGTGTGTTTCTTCAATGCGTTCATATCCAACTCGAGCTAACCATAGCTTAAAAGGTTCAGCATTGGGGGATGGAACAGATTGAATGATACGCAACATGACTTCAGTATCTGCTGCATCTGTCAAATAAAATTTTCCATCAGCAGCCTGCATTTTGAGTTGTCCGATTTTTTCGGACAACTCACTTCCTTCTGTCTTGAGTTTTCTTTTCAAATCATCCCAGTATTTTCTCGGTCTTGCCGTTTGTGCCAGGACTTCAACTACATCTACCACCGAAAAATACCATTTCTCTTCTTTATCGTTCCAGAGGCGTCGAATTCTTTTACCCTCAAAGATGGCAATTTTGGATATTTTTGTCACATCATTATATTAGCAGATTTTGAAGCGGATAATCATGAGAGTTTTTGCTATAGTGTATACACCGAATGATCCTTGGGATGAAAGTACCTATTATTAAGGAGCGTATGTCGGCATTGACCGTCTTGGCTACAGGAATCGGTTTAATGCGTATTCTTAGATGCTCTCACACGATCTATTCCAAAAATCACAAGATGCTCCTTTATATTCTTTTCCAGAAACACAAGAAGTTTTTGCTTCATCACAAATTGGTTTTTTGTTGATCTTATTATAATTAATATCTTTTGATTCTGCGATTTCCATTATTTTTTCGGTAATTTTAGTGACCTGACCTGGAGTATTATTATTCATAGATACTTTATGCTTTTTGTCTTAAGCTGTTAGGGTTAAAGTAGAACAATTTCCATCTACAACGTCACTTCGGTATTCCTGATTTAATGAGAAAAAGTTATTTCTAGTAAACATTTCATAAACTTCTGAAACTTCTCGTGGAGTAAAAGTATATCTTTTACTTTCATTAAAAACACCTTGTGACAATTCTAACTCAGCATTTCCATCTTTGTTTATCTTTAGGTCATTCTTACCCCATTCTGCATGACAAGCACCTCAGCTATATTGGGTTTCGAAATAATTAGGTATAGTATCTATAGGTGGATTAGAAGGCATGATGGTTTGCTTATTGACTAAAAGAAAATAACCAGCAAAACCTGTTACTAAAATTGCCAGAATTACAAAGATTATTTGCGAGAATCCTTTTTGACTCATGAATTTAGTATACATTATTGTAACTTTACTGTCATTTTCTGTAGATAACTGTTGATTGGAGCGGGATACCAGAATCGGACTGGCGACTTCACCTTGGGAAGGTGACGTATTACCACTATACTAATCCCGCAAATGTGGCGGATACCGCTGAACTACCACCGCGTCGGTAGTTATTATATCATCCTTCTGATCATAAATTTGGTGTTTGAAATACAAATAAAGACGTGATAAAGTGCGTAAAATGATTGAGGACTTGCCTGAAAGTGTCAGAGAAGGTGTATTAACGGAGGATAAAGCTGTTGTCTGCAGAAGTTTAGGTTGTCCTTCTTATGCAAGATCTTTAGCTAATAAAGGACAGCCTGGTTGTCATGTGCTATTGGCACGGGATGATTTTAGAAGAGAATTATTTGGAAACATGCGACTTTCTCCAGTTATGGAAGCTCAACTTACTAAAGTTACAGTGAAAGATTTAAGAAGACAAATACCAAATGGTTGCCCAGAAGGTTTTGATATCATCAGAAGCGAAATAGAAGATGAATTTATCTAGGGATTTTAAGGATCATTCCTGGTTCGATTACATCAGGATTTGCGATATTGTTAGCTTCAGCAATCTTTTGATATACGAAAATATCACCATAAGCTCGACCAGCAATCTTTGATAACCAATCGCCTTCTTGAACAGTGTAGGTATCAGAAGTAATTTTCTCACCCCACTCGGTCTGATTCTCTGCTCCGCCTTTGCCTCCTGCAACTGGTTGAGTTTGTGAATCTGCATCAGCAGAAAGAATCGGACTAGGGCTAGCAGCTGGTGTTGGGGTAGGGGTCGGATTTGCTTGAGCAAGTTCTATTTTAGGAATTTCTAAAACTTGTCCAACTTCAATTACATTTTCATCTGCAAGATTATTTGTTTTTACAATTTCGCTAAATTGAAATCCATCCCCGTAATATTTTTCAGCTATAGTGTATAAAGTATCATCCTCCTTAACAGTATATTTTCCAGGAAGATTCTCTTTGCTTACATCTGTTGTTTCGCTAGTTTCTTGATTAGAATTTTGAGATGGACCAAGGTCTCCGTTCGGTTTGTTGAAGTAATTGAAAAGTAAGACTCCTGCAACTACAACGATTAAAACTCCAAGGACTAAGTTTAAGTATGAACCTTTGATGTCCAAGTCTTCTTGAAGTTTTTGCAAGAAAGATTTATTTTCTTCTTGAGACTTGCTGACTGTGACGCGGGAGAGGTTTTGTGTCTGTGATTTTTGCTTAGCTGTTTTTTTCTGTTTTGCCACTTCTGTTAATCCTTTTTTTCATTTTGGGCAGTGATAAAAATGTTGAGCCATTTTTATCGTACTTTTGTTAACTTGTCAATAGATCAAACTATGTCAATTGATACTTTTGGCACAAATTACTAGGGTGCTACTAAATTGTGTTGTTCCCTAAGAGAAGAAAATAAACATAATACATCTGGGGTATATTGTACCAAAACAGAGAGGAATTCCGCTTTCGCTCGAACTACTTGCGGGTTTTACCCGCCGTAGTCGAGCTTCAGCGAGACGAAGGCGGGACCGACCGGATTCGAACCGGCGTTCTTCTCCGTGACAGGGAGACGTGATAGGCCTCTTCACTACGGCCCCAGGTGTGAGTATTTTATCAGAGTGTATAGCTTCGGTCAATTAAAGTGTTACTATATATCTGTGGCTAAGAAGTACGGTTTTAATAACCAGGAGATTGCAAAGCTTCTTCGGGATGTTGCTGCAGCCTTAACTTTAAAAAATGTCAGTATCTTCCAAATCCGTGCTTATGAGACTGCAGCAGATGCCATAGAACACTCTACAGCTGAGGTTAAGGATTTGTGGGAAGAGGAGAAGTTAGATCAGGTACCAGGAATAGGAAAGAATATTCAAAGCCACCTGGATGAACTGTTTAAGGCAGGAAGAGTAAAGCACTTTGAAGTAATAACCAAGGGTTTGCCACCAGTATTTTTTGATCTATTAGAGATACCAGAAATAGGACCCAAAACTGCTAAAAAAATAGTTGATACAGGTATCAAAAGTATAGATGATCTTAGGAATAAAATTGAGAACGGTGTGTTGCTTGAAAGGGGTTTTACAGAAAAAACTTTAGCTAATATCTTCCAGGGACTATCTGTAGCTTTGTCTGAAAAAGGCCGCATACTTCTGCCCATTGCTTTCGCTCATGCAGAGCGTATTTTAGATAATCTAAAAAGTAGCAAAGATGTCTTAGCAGTTGAAGCATTGGGTAGTTTAAGAAGGAGGGTTGCAACTATTGGAGATTTAGATTTTGCTGTGTCTTCAAAACATCCTGAGAAAGTTGTTGGTCATTTTATCAACATGCCTGATGTTATACGTGTGATGAATAAAGGTCGTGAGAAGGCGACAGTATTGCTTAAATCAGGTTTTCAGGCGGATTTGTTAGTTGGTGCGCCAGAGAGTTTCGGGGCGATTTTACAGCATTTTACAGGCTCAAAACAGCATAATATTCATTTAAGAGGTTTAGCTGAAGAGAGAGGTTACTCTATAAGTGAGCATGGGGTTAAAGATTTAAAACATAATAAGTTAATAGAGATACCAAATGAAGATAGACTTTATAAGTTACTAAATATGCAAACACCTCCTCCTGAGCTTCGAGAGGATACAAATGAGATTGACGCGGCCTTAAAGTATGAGCTGCCAAAACTTGTTGAGTATGGAAGCATTAAAGGTGATTTACATACACATTCTGATTTTCCCCTGGAGCCATCGCATGGTCCAGGTGTAAATTCAATCCAAGAGATTGTTAAAAAGGCTATCGAGTTGAACTATGAATATATTGGAATTTCCGATCATTCTCCGTCTGTCTCGAACCACTCCGAAAAAGAGATTATTAATCTTATTGAAAAACGTACGAATTTCATTGAAGACATTAAGTACTCGGGAAAAAGTGTTCGAGTAATAAATGGACTCGAAATAGATATTCTTCCGAATGGGAAGCTTTCTGTGCCAGATGAGGCTTTAAAAACACTAGATTACGTCATTGCTGGTATTCATTCTTCACACCGGATGGAAAAGGATAAAATGACACAGCGAATCCTTAATGCTTTAAAAAATCCTTATGTTGATATACTGGCTCATCCAACAGGTAGGCTTCTGAACCAAAGAGATTCATATGATGCTGATTGGGAGCCAATCTTTAAGTTTTGTGCCCAAAACAAAAAATTACTTGAAATAAATTCCTTTCCAGACAGGCTTGATCTTAGAGATGACTTAGTTAGGATGGCTATCGGATTTGGTGTAAAACTTATTATTGATTCTGATGCTCATGAAGTTTCGCAAATGGAAAATATTAAGTTTGGAATTGCGGTTGCAAGGCGTGGTTGGGCCACAGAAGAGGACATTGTTAATACCTGGGACTGGAAAAAGTTTTCGGATTGGTTTAATATTAAATCATGACCGCATTACTTATAGCTGGGGGAATCTTACTTCTAATTGTAGTTTTTGTAATTGCAATTTATAACAGCTTAATTATTAAAAGAAACCGGGTTCATGAGGCTTATTCTCAAATCGATGTTCAGCTAAAAAGAAGATCCTCTTTAATTCCAAATTTAATTGAAACTGTTCAAGGTTATGTTAAGCATGAAAAAGAAGTTTTAACAGAGGTTACTAAAGCGCGAACAGCCTTAATGGAAGCTAAAGGACCGCATAACCAGGCGGATGCTAATAACATGTTAACAGGAGCTTTGAAATCGCTATTTGCTGTTGCTGAAAACTATCCAGACTTAAAAGCTTCTGAAAATTTCAAACAACTTCAAACAGAGCTTTCTGATACTGAAACTAAAGTTGCTGCAGCTCGCCAGTTTTATAATGTAAATGTTTTGGATTTTAATACCTCACTTCAAACTTTCCCAAATTTTATCTTTGCAAATATGTTTAATTTTAGGCAAGAGGAATTCTTCAAAGCTACTGAAGAAGAGAAAGCCGATATAAAAGTTAACTTCTAGGCTGTATAATACACTCATGGCTATAGCTACGGCACAGAACCAAATCTCTTCAAATATATTTAAAACATGGTTAATAATGTTTCTCTTTTCTATTTTTGCGGTAGCTGTTTCTTATATTTTTGCTTTGGGACTTGGATTTGATGAAGCAAGTGGTTTAAGTTTAGTAGGAATCTCTTTTATCGTCGCTGGGGTTATGAATTTTTTCTCTTATTATTATTCTGACAAAATGGTCCTAGCGATTTCAGGTGCTAAGCAGATTCAAAAACAAGACCATCCTGAGCTCTTTAGGTTAGCAGAAAACTTATCAATAGCCTCAGGCCAGCCAATGCCAAAAGTTTATATAATAAATGATTCCGCACCTAATGCTTTTGCTACAGGCAGAGACCCCAAACATTCTGCAGTTGCCTTTACTACAGGTATTTTAGATAAGTTAAATAAACCTGAGTTGGAGGGGGTTATTGCTCATGAGTTATCTCACATCAAAAATAGAGATACCCTTCTTATGACTGTAGTTTCAATCTTAGTAGGTTTGGTTGCACTTTTGGCAGATTGGTTTTTGAGAATCACATGGTTTGGTGGACGAAATAGAGATTCAGAAAATAAGTCTAATCAAATTGTTTTAATTATTGCACTAATTGCAGCTTTTCTCGCTCCAATAATTGGGACACTGATTCAACTTGCAATTTCCAGAAGAAGAGAGTTTTTAGCTGATGCTTCAGGTGCTTATCTTACTCGGGATCCAGAACAACTAGCGTATGCTTTGCAAAAAATAGCAGGAGATAAAGAACCATTAGAGGTTGCTAATCGTGCAACAGCACATCTTTACATTGTAAATCCATTAAAAGGAAGTGAGGTAGTTGGTTGGTTTGCTAATCTTTTTAACACTCACCCTCCAATACAGGAAAGAGTTAAGGCCTTGATGGCTATGGAGGGTAAGGTATGAAGTTGTCAGAGACTCAGGTCAAACACGTAGCGAAACTTGCTAATTTACCTTTAACTGAAGAAGAAACTAAAGAATATTCTGATCAGCTTTCTAAAATTTTAGATTATATCGACCAGCTGAATAAGGTTGATACGACTGGAGTAGCTTCTACATATAATGTGTCTGAGGTAGTTAGTGTCATGGCAGAAGATGTTCCTAAAGATTGCTTGACTCAGGAAGGGGCTCTTCAAAATGCAAGCTTAAAAAAGAATGGATTTTTTGCCACAAAAGGAGTATTTGAAAATGAGTGATTTAACTTCGCTTTCTTTACTGCAAACTATAGATGCCCTCAAAGAAAATAAGTTCTCTGAATCAGAGTTAAATGAAGCTTATCTAAAAAGAATTCAATCGTTAAATCCAAAGCTTAATGCTTTTTTAGAGGTTGTGAATCAAACTAAGGGCATACCATCAGGAATAAAGGATATAATTTGTACTCAGGGGATAAAAACTACGGCAGGATCTAAAATTTTGAGTAATTTTATTCCACCCTATGATGCAACAGTCATTAAAAAGCTTAAATCCCAAAACGTAAACATAATTGGGAAATTAAACAATGATGAATTTGCTATGGGTTCATCCGGAGAAAATTCTGCTTATGGACCTACAAAGAATCCTTGGAATTTAACTAAAGTACCGGGAGGTTCATCAAGCGGATCTGCTGCAGCCGTTGCAGCCGATTTATGTGTGTTTAGTTTAGGAACAGATACTGGAGGTTCTATCCGCCAGCCTGCTTCTTTAACTGGGGTTGTTGGACTTAAGCCAAGCTATGGAAGGGTCTCAAGATATGGATCAATTGCTATGGCTTCATCTTTGGATCAAATTGGTCCATTTACAAAGACAGTTGCAGATGCAAGGTTAGTTTTAGAATGGATTTCTGGACCAGATGGATATGATTCAAATGTCGTCGAGATTGCTTCGCCACTGCGTGGTCTCGCAATGACGTCATTGCGAGGAGGTCGCCTCAGGCGACCGACGCGGCAATCTCTTAAAGGAATCAAGATTGGTGTGCCTAAGGAGTATTTCGGAGAGGGGTTAGATAAAAATGTTGAAAAAGTTGTCCGGAACGCTATAGATCAAATGGTTAAATTAGGTGTTGAGGTTGTGGAGATCAGTTTACCTCATACCCAGTACGCTGTTGAAGTTTATTACACCATGATGTTCTCTGAAGTTTCTTCAAATCTTGCTCGGTTTGACGGAATTAGATTTGGTAATTCTAGAGACCATTTTGGTGATGAAACAAAAAGAAGAATTATGTTGGGTACTTTTGCTCTGTCTAGCGGATATTATGAAGCTTATTTTACAAAAGCTGCTAAGGTTCGAACTTTAATTAAACAGGATTTTGAGAAAGCCTTCCAAAAATGCGACGTTATTGTCGGACCTGTTTCACCAACTGTTGCTTGGAATTTGGGAGAGAAGATTTCAGATCCACTAATGATGTATCTATCAGATGTTTATACAATTCCAGCCAGTTTAGCCGGTATTCCAGGACTTTCTGTTCCATGCGGTTTTGTGGACGGCTTACCAGTTGGATTGCAAATACTTGGAAAATATATGGATGAGGAAACGATCTTAAATGTTGGTGAAGTATATGAGAAATCAACAGATTGGTACAAGGAGAAACCAAAATTATGAAATACGAACCAGTGATGGGGCTTGAAATCCATGTAGAACTAAATACCAAAACTAAAATGTTTTGCCGCTGCAGCGCGGATTATTTTGGTAAAGAACCAAACACTCACACCTGTCCTGTGTGTTTAGGTCTTCCCGGAGCGCTTCCTTATATAAATGAGCAAGCAATAGAAAACTGTATCAAAATTGGTTTAGCCCTGAATTGCTCTGTTAATAAAGTAAGCTACTTTGAGCGCAAAAACTACTTCTACCCAGATCTGCCTAAAGGTTATCAGATCTCTCAGCTTGTTTTGCCAATTGCTATAAATGGTTGGATTGAAGTTGAGAATGAAAAAGGAGAAGTAAAAATAGTAAGAATTAACAGGGCTCATCAGGAAGAGGATACTGGGAAATTAATGCATTCTGGAAATGAAACTCTGATTGACTACAACCGCTCAGATGTACCCCTAGTTGAAATAGTTACAGAACCGGATTTTACAGATACAGCTCAAATTAAAGATTACGCCAAAAAACTCCAGCAAATTTTTAGATATTTAGGAGTATCCAATGCTGATATGGAGCATGGAGATATGCGGCTTGAAGCTAATATCTCGGTTCGCCCAGTGGGCCAAAAAGAGTTACCAAATTACCGGGTAGAGTTAAAAAATATTAACTCGTTTAGATTTATGGCTCAGGCTGTGGAATATGAAATCAAGCGTCAGACTGAAAGCTTAGAAAAAGGAGAGAAGTTAGTCCAAGAAACTAGAGGTTGGGATGAGGATAAAAGACAAACTTATGTTCAAAGAACTAAAGAAGAAGCTCATGATTATCGCTATTTCCCTGAACCAGATTTGCCTGAAATGAGACTGCAGAACCTAGAGTTAAAAGCCAAGCAAGAAACGCCTGAGTTACCTCACGAAAAAATGAAGAGATTTGTGCAGCAGTATCAAATCTCAAAAGCTAATGCCTCAATTCTAACTGAAAACAAAAATTTAGCAAATTTTTTTGAGGATGCTGTGACTATTGGTAAAGATAAAGATGTGACTGAAAGCCAAGTTGCGAACTATATCGTAAACCAAAAAGTTGATTTCCAAAAAACCACACCACTAGCTCTTATTGAAGTTATTTTAAGTAAAAAGTTAGGAATAATCGAAGATGAAGAGACTCTGACTAAGTTAGCTAAAGAAACAATTGAAGAGAGTCCTCAGTTCGTATTAGCTTACAAGGCAGGCAAAACTACAATCCTGCAAGCCTTTATCGGTAATGTGATGCGAAAAACTGGTGGTAAAGCCGATACTTCTAAACTAAGGCAAATCTTGGAAAAGCTATTAAGCGAGTAAAGACCGATACCATCTCCTGTGACCTCGCCAGGATTGGCACATTCCATCATCTCCAATTCCAATTGCTGTATTATCTCCCATTAGATCTGGAAAATAGGCGTATAATCTACCTAAATTGTATTTTGGACAAATATCTACAGGTGTTACCTCCCTGAGACTAAGAGATTCAAGAACCCTTTTCCACATAGCAGGGCGGTGAAGACCTAATTCGCCGGCAATCTTTTTTGAATTGATAACTTCTATCATGGGCAGAATTTTACCATAAAATCCTTACAATTTTCCTACTTGAAATCTCCATGCTTAGAGCTGTTAAAATAATTTAACAAATGTTTCCGCCTGAGCGGATTGGAAACTTAAAAAAATATGGGGAAATTCGTTCATCTTCACGGTCATACTGAATATTCGCTTCTGGACGGACTGCCAAAAATTTCTAAACTGGTTAAAGAAACAAAGAATTTAGGAATGGATGCTTTGGCGATCACAGACCACGGAAGCATGTATGGTACTGTTGAATTTTATAAAGCGTGTGTTTCAGAAGGGGTTAAGCCAATTATCGGTTGTGAAGTTTACGTTGCACCTCGTTCTCATAAAAGCAAAGAAGGAAAATTAGACATTGATCCGTATCATTTAATATTGCTTGCTAAAAACTATCAAGGCTATCGCAACTTAATGAAACTGGTCTCAATCTCTTATTTAGACGGTTTCTATTACAAACCAAGGGTTGATAAAGAGTTGCTTAAAGAATGTCACGAAGGATTGATCTGTTTATCAGGTTGTCCTGCAGGAGAGTTAATTCGCAACCTAGAAGATGATGATCTAAAAAAGGCCGAAGATATTGCTAAAACTTATATCAATATCTTTGGGGAGGAAAATTATTTCTTTGAGCTTCAGTCTCACCCTTATAAAGAACTAGCCGCTAAGGTTACAGAAGATATTATCAAAAAAGATCTTGAAAAAATGGCCAATGCTCAAGATCGAGCATTCAAAGCAATAAAAGAGCTTTCTCCAAAACTCGGTATCCCTGTTGTAGCTACAAATGATTTCCACTACATCAAAAAAGAAGACGCCGAGGTTCAAGATGCATTAATTTGTATTCAAACCGGTAAACTGTTGACAGATGTCAACAGATTGCGAATGATCGATACCCCAGATTATTATTTAAAATCGCCTGAAGAGATGCTGGAAACCTTCAAAGACATGCCGGAAATGCTGGACACTTCTGTCAAAATCGCTAAAATGACAAATCTTGAGATCCCTTTGGGAAAATCTCATTTCCCGATTTTTAAAACGCCCAATAATAAAACTTCTATGGAATATTTGAGGAAGCTGACCTATGAGGGAGCAGAGAAGAAACTTAAGATTACACCGGAAGAAAAAGAGAGGATAGAATATGAGCTTGATATTATTGAGTATAAAGGCTACGCAGATTATTTTTTGGTTGTATCTGACTTTATGGAATGGGCGCATCAGGAAGGGATTATTACTAACACCAGAGGTTCTGCAGCTGGTTCAATTATCCTTTACTGCTTGGGTGTAACGAACTTAAATCCACTAGATTATCTTTTGCCGTTTGAAAGGTTCTTAACCAAGCTTAGGCCTTCCTTGCCTGATATTGATGCTGATTTAGCAGACGATCGGCGGGATGATGTTATTAGGTATGTGATGAAGAAATACGGAGAGGACCGGGTGGCACATATTGTCACTTTTGGTACTATGATGGGAAGGGCAGCACTTCGGGATATTGGCCGGGTTATGGGGATGGGTTATGGGGAAGTAGATAGTTTAGCCAAACTTGTTCCTCCTCCGCATCAGGGTTTTCATAAACCCCTCCATGAGGTAGTTAAAGAGGTTTTGGAACTGGCTGGCTTGTATGCTTCTAATCCCCAGGTTAAAAAGCTTTTTGATCTGGCAATGAAGATCGAAGGAACTGTTCGCCATGCCTCAGTTCATGCTGCAGGTATTGTTATCTCTCCTGAGGAAATTACCCACTTTACGCCACTACAAAAAGAGGCCAATGGAGATAAAGTGGTTTGCCAGTATGACATGTTTTCGGTTGAAGATGCAGGGCTTGTCAAAATGGACTTTTTAGGTATCCGCAACTTGTCTATTTTAGGCCGGGCAGTTGAGTATGTAAGACAAAACCGTGGGGTGGATATTGATTTAAATAAAATCAATATCGATGACAAGAAGGCCTATGACTTGCTTGCCCGGGGAGAAACAATGGGAATTTTCCAGCTTAGTTCTGAAGGGATGACTAAATACTTAATGGAACTCCGCCCGACCAATATTCCGGATTTGGCAGCTATGGTAGCTTTATACCGGCCGGGTCCTCTAGGTGTGATACCTGAATATATCTCCCGGAAAAGAGATCCTAAACTTATTAAGTATTATGACCCAAGAATGCAGTCTTACATGCAACAGTCTTTAGGGCTTTTAGTTTACCAGGAGGACGTGTTGTACTCTGCAATCAATATCGCCGGTTATTCCTGGGAAGATGCGGATAAATTTAGAAAAGCGATGGGTAAAAAGATTCCCGCTGAGATGGAGAAGCAAAAGGGCAAGTTTGTAGAAGGGTGTGTTAAAAACGGAATGGATCAAAAACAAGCCGATGACTTGTTTGCACTCATTGCTCCCTTTGCAGCCTATGGATTTAATAAGAGTCATGCTGCCTCTTATGCGATGGTTGCCTACCATACAGCTTACATGAAAGCTAACTATCCTGTTGAGTTTATGGCAGCGGTGATGACAGCTGAGTATGGGGATGCGGATAAAATAGCTAATGCGATTGAAGAGTGTAAAAAAATGGGAATTCCGGTTCTTCCTCCTGATATAAATAAATCATTTGTCGGATTTACTATTGAAAAGCTAAGTGATTTGTCAAAAGAAGAATTGGTCCGTCAAATTGGCCAGGTTAAAAATTCTAAATTCTCAGAAGGTATTAGGTTTGGTCTTTCTGCCATTAAAAACGTTGGTGTTCATGCAATTGAGTCAATTATAGAAGGACGCAAAGAAAAACCATTTATTTTTTTAATGGATCTTTTAACCAAAGTTGATACACGGCTTTGCAACAAAAAAACTATGGAAAGTTTAATTAAAGCAGGGGCGCTGGATCATTTAGGTTCAAGGTCTGCCCAGTTGATGTCTCTGGAAGAGTGTTTGGAAGAAGCTCATAAATTAGCTAAAGCATCGATGGGTGGCCAGGTATCTTTGTTTGATGGGCTGGATTCTTCCCACAATGAGATTAAATTTGAGTTGCCGGATGTTGAAGAATTGCCTCTTGAGCAGCTTTTGAGTTTCGAAAAAGAGTTGCTAGGTTTTTATTTGCATGAACCACCCTATATTAAAGATCTAAGAAAGATAAAAGAATTTATCAGCACCAGGATCTCTGAATTTGATGATTCTAAAGTTGGAGAAAAGATAGTAGTTGGTGGAGTACTCTCTGAGGTTAAAAAAGTCTTGACCAAAAAGGATGCTTCAGAAATGGCTTTCTTGCGTGTATTTGATGGATCAGGAGAAATTGAGTGTGTGGTTTTCCCAAAGCTTTACGCTGTCCAAAAAAAGATTCTCCTAAAAGAGCAGGTAGTGGTGATGTGGGGTAGGCTAGATAAGCGTGACGATAACTTCTCTCTGGTTATTGATAATATTGATAAGTTCGATCCAAGCAATTTTCCAGTTGTTGATATCTCCACCGGTTCAGTGAGAAAAGGCCACCTAAAGGAGGTTGAAATAGAATTCCCCAGGATAGCAGATAGTGAGCTTTTAAAAAGAGTTCATGTAGAATTGAAAAAATATCCTGGCACTTCTCCAATCTCAATTTTAATACCTTCAGGGAATACTTTAAAGAAAATGGATCTTTCTTTTAGGGTAAATCCTGGTAATGAATTGATTAAGAGTGTGGAGTCAATTTTGGGTTCAGGTTCCATACGCTTGATTTAAGATAGGCAAAAGTGTATTATTACTCGTATGATTTCAGTGAAATACAAAGATAAAGAATTAAAGGTCGGCGATACAATTAGAGCTAAAACTACTGTTGTTGAAGGAAATAAAACCCGAATTCAGACTTTTGAGGGTGTGATAATTAGTCTTCGTGGCCGGGATTCAAACAAAACCATGACTGTTCGAAGAGTCGGCGCAAGGAATATCGGTGTTGAAAGAACCTGGCCACTTGATTCTAAATCAATTGTTGATATTGATGTAGTCAAAAGAGCCCGGAAAGTCCGGCGGGCAAAACTGTATTTCCTGCGAAACATTGTCGGAAAAATGTCTTCAGCACTTTAAATGCTTTATGCGACGCTTGGTTATGAGTATAAGTTATGGAATGAAGGAAAGACTCTTGTGTGTGGTATTGATGAAGTAGGTCGGGGTTGTTTTGCCGGGCCGGTGGTTGCTGGAGCTGTAATTTTTTCTCCTGATTCAAAAGTTCCTGATGGTATTGCAGATTCAAAACTTCTTAAACCAAGTAAAAGAGAAAAACTTGCTGATGAAATTAAAGCTTCAGCCCTAGATTTTGCCATTGCAGAGATTGATGTAGAAACTATAAATGAGGTTGGCATAGGGAAAGCAACTCAACTGGCTTTTTTAAATGCGGTTAACTGCCTAAAAAATTACCCGGAATTTTTTCTGATAGATGCTTTTCATATTCAGGGGTTGGATAAAAGTATCCAAAACCCAATTAAAGCCGGAGACAAACTTTCTGTGTCCATCGCAGCAGCTTCAATTATTGCCAAGGTTTATAGGGATGAGTTAATGAGTAAACTAGATGGTGATTTTCCAGGTTATGGTTTTGCAAGGCACAAAGGCTATGGAACAAAAGACCACAGAGATGCCATAGGCAAGTTAGGTTTATGCGATCTCCACAGAAAGAGTTTTAATCTGGGGAAATTTATTGGCATAAAAGTAAGCACAAAAGGCGACCCCTTTCGAGGCTAACTATTTAAACACGTCTTATCTTGGACTTTCAGCTTCAGATTTGATAAAATGATACGAAGTGTCATCCGCCTCTGGCGGATTTTTGACCCCATCGGCATACTTTTGAGGATGCGTCATCCGAAAAAGAGAATTGTGGCCTTAAGTCGCAGAGCGACTTCAGAAAGCAAAGGTGTCGAGAAGCTTAATAAACATCAAAAGCTTAATATTGACCCCATCGTCTAGTGGCCTAGGACGCAGGGCTTTCATCCCTGAAATCACGGGTTCGACTCCCGTTGGGGTCGCTTGTTACCTTTCCCCAAGGATCCAAATGATACTTAACCCTGTTAAATAGATAATCGATTCCTCCTGAAGCATTACCGATCTCAATAATTAGAGATTGTCCATTAGCCGGACAAAAAACAGCCTCGCAAGGGGTCGCCTTTTGTGCCCAGATGTTTTTACAAACCTGACTTTACGCTTAATAACTTAACAAAAAATTTAGCTGTATAATATGTTGCAAATGCAACACATATATGCCAAATGAAATGAGTGCCTACTCCATTTATTGGACATACAATTAGATCAAAATATCTGGCGAGAACTCCTAGAGAATAAGAGAAAAGTACCGGAAATATACTCACTATTACTTTTCCTATTCTACTGTATAACCAAAAGGATAAACCAAGAATAAAGATTATGTTGAATATGTGGAATGTTGGCATACCTAGAATGAAAAGTGGGATGCTTGCAAACCTAAAACCCAGTTGAAAAATAAATAGTAATAGAGGAATTCCATACTGTAGGATTTTACTTTCACTTATAAAAGCTGCAAGTAAATAGAGTGAGTAAAATACAAAGATATAAATTGGTAATAAATCAAAGATTGCTGTGTATGGACTATGAAATGAGTGGTAAGTAGTACTACCTATACCTATTAAGACCACCAATATTACAAGTAATTTAATTCGCTGATCCTGAATATTGTTGTTTTTGAGGAGTTTATAGATAAAAAAAGCAGAAATAAAAAAAACTATGCTAGATAAAGAATCTACTGGTTCTGAGATTAAGCCCAATGACTTTTCGCAACGATCAGGAAGCGATGCATAAAGGTTTAGATAACTTTGCCATAAGTTCATAGTAAAATTATATCTGATTTTTAAATCTCTCGCTCAGAAACCTTGTTTAATATTTTTTTATCTGGCACACTTCTAGTATGAAGATACGTCAATCAACCAAAGTAGTTCGGCAAACCCTAAAAAATCTTAAAAAGATGTTGGGTTTGGCCTGGGAAATGGACAAAAAACTTGTTATCGGATATTTTCTCTCCGGAGCGTTTGCTGCAATAACGGCTATTTTGGCAAGTTTAACCTTAAAATACCTAATTGATAGTCTGATACAAGACAACATTACAACCAGGGAAATACCTCTTCTGGTAATAATTATTTTAGGCGCTCGTTATCTTGTTACTTTTATCAGTAATATTACCAACTGGACATTACAAAACATGTACTTCGATACCTTGATGCGTTATAAGCTTCAGAATTTTATAGCTTATAAATTCTATAGCAGGCTTTCTGCTCTTGATATTGCTCATTTAGAAGATCCGGTATCCCAAAATCTGATCACAAAAGCCCGGGACAGTATGCTATGGCGTTTGCCGGACATGCTTAGAAATTTTTCTTATTTTTTAAGTAATATTGTCTCGGGTATTGCGTCTTTATTTATTCTTCTTGCATTTGGGTGGTGGGTACCAGTTGCAGTTATACTCACCAGTCTCCCGTTTTTATACCTTCGCTCAAGATATGGAAATGTCCAGTGGTCTTTTTGGGGAGCTGGTGCAGAGGAAAACAGAAGGCTTTGGTATTTTACTTGGTTGCTATCAGATCCTACTGCCATTAGAGAGATGCGGATTTTTAAATCATCGGGAGAATTACTAAGAAAATTTAAGGAAACGCAAGAATATCTATTTCGTTTAAATAAAAAACCTCTGGATGAGTATATGGGCATTTTAACGGCACCGGTTGTTTTGGAGGTAATGGTATTATTTATAATTGCATCCCTTAAATTGCCAGATGTCTTTACTGGAATACTTACAGTAGGAAGTTTTGCTTTGCTTATTAATATGATTGATAACCTCAACGGTCAGGTCGGTTCAGCAGTTATAAATTATGGAGAAATGTATACTAATAGTCTTTTTGTAGATCATTATTTTGATGTACTTGCGTTGCCAGAACTTATAAAAGACTCAGGACAACCTCATGTTTTTAAATCTATAGCACCGCCAAAGATTGAATTTAGGAATGTATACTTTGAATATCCAAATGGACATAAAGTGTTGGATGGTGTTTCTTTTGTTATTCAGCCTGGTGAAAACGTGGCGTTTGTGGGAGAAAACGGAGCAGGAAAATCTACAATCATTAAACTCCTTTGCCGTTTCTATGATGTAACCTCAGGTGAGATACTTATTAATGATGTTAATCTAAAAGACATTAAACTTTCACACTGGTATGATTTTTTAGGTACGCTTTTTCAAGATTTTGTCCAGTACCACTTTACGGTTCAAGATAATATTACCCTTGGTAACCCTTCCAAACATGATCATGATGTAATGAAGCAAGCTGCTATAAAATCTGGAGCTTATGATTTTATCCAATCTCTTCCTAAAGGGTTTGATACCTTACTTGGACGGGAGTTTGCAGATGGGGAAGAATTATCTGGAGGGCAGTGGCAGAAACTTGCAATAGCCAGGGCTTTTTATGAAGGTGCACCAGTACTGATTCTGGATGAGCCAACAAGTGCGATCGATGCTGAAGCAGAATACCAAATATTTAATAACCTTGAAAAAGCTTATACCACCAAGACCCTTATTTTAGTTTCCCACAGGTTTTCTACTGTGCGTAATGCAGACAGGATTTTTGTTGTCGAAGGGGGTAAAATTACCGAAAGTGGTACTCATGCAGAACTGCTTAAAGTAGATGGTAAATACACCAAAATGTTTACTCTCCAAGCCAAGGGATATCAGTAAAGCTATTTTCTTCTTCTTACACACGTCAGACGGATTTTTAATCTGACGTTAGAACAACATAGTTAATATATTGATTGATGGGTACAAAATGATAATGGTTCATTAATCTATTCTCCTGACGTTTCCTTAATAGCTTCTACTACTTCAGGAAGAGAGGTTACACTTTTTGTATCATCTACCGGGCCAGAAAAATGTCCCATGTTGTACTTTACAATTAATTCTGCTCCAAGTTTTTCTTTAAAAATATCTCCATGCCTTAAAGAAACATAAGGGTCATTGTCAGAATGAATCGCTGTAAAGTGTTTGGATTTTGTTTTTATTTTTTCAAAGTCAATTGGAGTTTCAAAAAAGTTTTTTAATTCTTCATAATCTAAATCATCTGTAAATCCAGCTACCATTACAACACCGCCAACTTTTTTACCCTCTTCCAAGTGCTCTAAATATCTTAAAATAGTAATTACACCAACACTATGACCTATCAAATATAAATCTTCGCTTGGCTCATCAGCAATTTCTTTTAACTTAGGGATCCATAAAAAGAGTTTAGGAAAATCAGTTTCCGGCATTGCTGGAACTTTTACTTCAAAACCTTCATCTTCTAATTCTTTTTTCACCTCTGGATACCAACAATATTTAGGGTATCCTTCCCAACAATGGACAATTACTACTCTTTTCATATCGATCTTTTGACGCTATCAATTAGAATCTCTAGTCCTTTATCTAAGTCTTTTCTATCAATAGTAAGAGGAGGCATTAACTGAATGTTGCTTTCGTTATCAGAATTAAGATTTAACCCATTCTCCCAAGCTGTTTTGATAACTCTTTTTAATACTTCTGTATTCTTTTCTTTTGATTGTCTGTCTTTTACAAAATCAATCCCGATTTCCATCCCCTTACCTCTAATATTTCCTACATTAGGAAGGTTACCAATTTGATCTGTGAGTACTTCTCTAATATACTCACCGTCTTTCTTCGCTATCTGCTTTCCACTCGGAAAAGGGATTGTAAATGATATTATGTTTAATCATTATCCGAATTATACCAAAATAATCTGATTTCTCTCGATATCTTACACTTACCACATCTTTTCTTTACTAAGTATTAAAAAAACAGAGCTAACATTTTGTCTAATGACAAGACAAGTTAAAGCAGTGATCTCAGATATAGACGGAACTTTAGTTGAGGGCAGTGAAGTTTTGCCTTCTGATCGGGTTCGGGATGCTATTTTGGAAGCCAAGAAAAAAATTCATTTTGGATTGGCAACAGCTAGACAATATCAAAAAACAAAGCACCTTTTTGAATATTTAAACCTTTCCGGTCCGTCGATATTGAGTAATGGAGCTCAAGTAGTTGAGGCAAGAACAGGGAAGATGATTGTTGAGCACCCGATTGATAAAAATGCTTTATTTGAAGTTTGCAGAAGGCTGAAGAATCTAAATATAAGTTGGTGGATACAGGATAATGGGGTAGATTTCTTCTATCGAAACTACACACCAGATAAACCATTTGTAGTGGTTGCAAACAAAGTAACTCAAGAACAAGCAGAGCGAATAACACAAAAGTTATCGGATATAGAGGATGTAATTGTCAATAAAGCCTCTGTCTATGCAGATCGTGTAGATGTTTTAATTACCAACCCCAAAGCCACAAAGCAATACGCTGTTTTTGAAATCGCTAAAATATTGGATATCAAGCCTAAAGAAATGATTGGAATAGGAGACGGATATAATGATCTTCCTCTTTTAATGGCTTGCGGATTGAAAATTGCAATGGGGAATGCAGTACCGGATCTAAAGGTAGTAGCAGACTATATCGCTCCGACAGTAGAAAAAGACGGCCTGGCTGATACTCTGGAAAGATTTGTAATACCCTACCAACCGGCCGGATGATTTTTGTACCATTTAACCAAGGAATTAACAGAATCTTCCAAAGAATGAGTTGGTTCCCAGCCTAAGATTTCTTTAGCTTTCTTAGTTGAAGCGATCATTTTGGCATATTCACCCTGACGGGCTGGACCTTGTTTGGCATTTAAATTTTTACCGGTTATTTCTTCGACTTTTCTGACTATTTCTAGAACCGAATTTCCTTCTCCTGTTCCGACATTTATAATTTCGCTATTGCCTCCATTTAATAGATACTCTAATGCTTTAACATGCGCACCAGCTAAATCAACCACATTCACGTAGTCTCGTATTGGGCTTTTATCTGGAGTATCGACCTCTGGACAAGTTAAATAAAAAGGTTCTAGCCCTAGTGCTCCCCGGACAGTGTTTTGCATTAAATGAACTGATGGTTTTTTAGAATCTCCGATAAGGCCGTCATCGGTTGCTCCGCAAACATTGAAATATCTTAAAACTACGTAGTTTAATCCTTTAAGTTTTCCATACCACTCAATCATCTGTTCTATTATTCTTTTTGATTCCCCATAAGGATTAGTTGGGTTTGTTGGATGTTTTTCATTGATTGGTACATACTCCGCCTCACCGTACGTTGCACAAGTAGAAGAAAAGATGATATTTTTAATATCATTTTCAAGTAAGTTTCTAAGAAGATTTTGGGTTCCAGAGACATTATTGGAAAAATATTTAGCAGGATCTTCCATTGATTCGTTAACAGAAAGGGAAGCTGCAAAATGGACAACAGCTTCTATGTCTTTTTGCTTTTCAGAAAACTCTTTGAGATCGTCTTTAAGGTCTAATTTTTGATAATGTAATTTTTCTTTACCAAACTTCTCTTGAAGCAACTTAAGCGGGCCCTCAAACCCGGTTGAGAAGTTATCTATTGCAATGATCTGGTAGCCTTTTTGAAGTAGGAGGTAAGTAGTGACTGACCCGATATATCCCCCAGCGCCTGTGACAAGGATCTTTTTAGACATGCTCAAATATTCTAACACACTGTCAATTTTCTATTACATTATTTACATTTTTTTTAACTAAAATTTACATTCCTAATATATAAAGATCTTTCATGGCAGCAGAAAGGCCTCTGAATAACCCACCTTCGCCAGAAAAGCAGCCTAAACCTATAAGTGCTGAGCGTATTGTGGCTACATCTTATGTACTGGACGCTCTTGCATCCGCAAAAATGGAGCCGGCCTTTGCAGCAAGGCAAATGCTGGAATCCTTATCCGGTAAAGGTAGTGCTCAGATGGTGGAGGCTTTAGTGCAAATTGTAAGCCATAGATTTAAGGGATCTTTTAATAAGGATGATCCCAGAATAGATCGGGAAAAGTTAGTCCAGGAGATGAAGGATTATTTAAAGGAGATATCTTTGTTAGGTGAGGATCACAATATTTGATAATTCATTAACGCATGCGTCTTGGTGGGGTTGGTTTATGTTGCCGTGCCAGTTGGCTGCTTCTTTTCGTATGCTCTTCAAGAAATCTTCTGCGTTCATCTCTACTTAAAGCACCGCTTGCAAAAGGTGGTTCTAAAGATGGTCTTTGCTGTTCAGCTTTTTCTTTCTGCAACTGATCCATAACAATTCGTTGCGCTGCTATAATTCTTTCTGTATGGTTTGTGATTGTTGGAGGAACTTGTTTAAGAGCCTTAATTAAACGTTTCTCCATCTCTTTAACCAAAGGCTTTTCAACTTGTTCGGGCTGAGCTTGCGGAGGAGGAATTTCTTGTAATGGCTCGCTTTTTTTGACTGGATAAACTGTTTCAGATTGTGCAGAAACTACCTCCTGGTTATTTGGAATAACTTCTTTAGCTAAAGACATACGCTCTTTTATAAACTAAAAATAACAGAGATGTGTAAGAGGAATGTAAGAATTTGTAAGAAAGTTTTACAGAAGTAGCCTCGGGGGGGGTCGCCTTTTTAGCTGAAAGAGGTATTAAAAGAATAAGAAGAAAAGCTAAAGCTACATATAAATAATTCATCTGCTTTAGGCAGATTGTGCGCACTGTATTGAAGCAGGCTATTTTTTATGATATAAGTAAATCACATGCCAGCATTAATCGAACTCCGCGAATATACTGGACATAGAGAACGAGTTCCCGATAGAACCTTTCGATCATTTCTAATATACACTGCAGGTACTCCTGATAATCCAATTAAACCAGAAAACCACCTAGGTGCATACTTTAAATATCCTGATAACGAAACCCATGGTTTTGTCTGGCATGGGGCTGTTAATTTTGCAAGACTTGGCGAATTCTTTAATGGTTTATCAAAAGTTGTGACAGGGAGTGAAAATCCTACCAACATTCCTGGCAGAACAGTAGAAGCTATCCTTAGCGTAGACGATGGAAGACCTTACCGGATATTAAATCTTAGCAAGAAAAGAGATCTTGCAGCTTATAGAAAAAACTTGCTTACACCCTTTGCTATTAACTCGGCGAGGTGGGATGTGAGAGATGCAGCAAGCAAACAAAAGAAGAGGCTTGTATTTGCTTTAACCGTAGATCAGCCAGATTATGACCCCTCTGACAAGAGGCCGCCAGAAGTTGCCTTAGCCCTACCGGAAAATACTCCATTTACCGCGGAGATGTTAGATTATATTAGAACACATGCGGAATCTGAGGCTTCACCCAAAATCGACCCCTCAGAAGCTATAGTAGTCTTCCGGGTTGCTGCATAAAGTATTTATAAATATTTCTCTTGTTGTGACGTTGGCAAGAATTACATTAACAATATTCCTGTCGTCCTGCTGGGAAGTTGATTGCTCGGCGATAGTAACCCGCTGTTATATTTTCTACCTTCTGATAGCATTTGAATAAATGAAGGGTAGCAAAATTCTGGAACTCATCTACATATAAAAAACGGTTTTCTTTTAGACTCAGGGATGTTTGCTCTTTTTGATGCAGATTGTTGAATTTTAGTAAGAATAGTGAGCCAGCTGTCCGTGATTGGAACCCCTTAATGTAACTCTACCCAACTATTATCAAGATTAACTTCCATAAGCTCAGGTCCTTCACCACGGTAATCACAAGGATTTTGATCTCTTTCTTCTTTACTAATTATCATTTGCTTTCTTGAAACAACTCCTTTTTGTTGAAACTGCGCAAAAACTTCGTCACTCATATGATTGAATACAGAATCCAAATCTGCAAACGGTGATAACCAGTTATCAATTTTCTTAGGTGGTAGCCCAATCTTGCCATAGATCGCATCAAATGAGTAATAATCATCCAGAAATCCCGTAAAACCAACCAACTCACCAGCCTTAACTCTATCCCCAGTTTTTAGCCCGTCTTTAACCTTAATATGCTCAGCACTAAAACTCCACATCCCAACTGGTGGGAGATTGGCAAACATGCGCCGAGGAGAAATCCATAATTCCTGTTCATTATCATTTAGTGAAAAAATCAATGTAATATACCCATCGAAAGGAGCATAGATCTCTACCACTTTATCTGCTCCACGGTTTTCTTTCTTTTCCCACAAATAATGCTTCATATTTCTTTTGCTTTCTTTTTCGTTTTGGGGTACGACAACATGTCCGGTACAGCTTCTAAACCTGGAGATCTTTTCCACTTTATCTAAGTTGACGAAATTTGCCGTAATCTGTGGGGGAGGAACATTTTGGTTGGAAAAGATAGAGAAAAGCGATGCTCCTCCGAATATCAGGATCAAAACTCCGATACCAATTAGTATTTTTAAAATGAAAGACGGGAGAGCAAACCCCTTTTGCATCTTGTATTTATTGTGACAGGTTTTAGTAGTATGGTCAATTTTTTGGTGAGCCGACAGGGATTCGAACCCTGGACCAAGAGATTAAAAGTCTCCTGCTCTACCACTGAGCTACCGGCCCATTATATTCTATCTCTCAAAAATTTTCTTCCATAACCTGTTTTAAAATATTTTTCTCTTTTTTCTGCCTGCTTTTTATCTTGGCATGCTTCAAAATAAATTAGGTTAAATGGTCTTCTGTTTTTAGTTGACTTCACCTCTCCTTGATTATGTGCTTTAAATCTTTCCTTAATATCACCAGTAGAACCAATATATAGCTTTTGATCCTTTATACTTTTTAGTACGTATGTATAATAAAACTTCATCAGCTTATTATACCGCTGCCCGCTGTCCAGTGTAACAGGACTAGCGGATCCGCCTGTCATGTTTTACTTGACGGCGGGAGTTACCGGCCCAAATGATGAAAACTTCCTGTAAATTATACTTGAGTTTTGTATCTGAGGCAAGCTTGAGAGGGATTTAGACTTGATTTCGGGTTTTGTTTGGAATAGAATATCGGTGTGGATTTGGGAGGTGATTGATTTGGTACAGCAACATTTTTGCGAAGAGCACCAAATATGGTTTTTCCGCAATGAAAGAAAAGATGAAAATGGAAACCTAAAGGTTTGGTATTCACATAAAAAATTGGATGGAACCGGTTTTTGCGTTGAAAAGACAAACGAAGTTGTTACTTCAACTGTTCGAGCAAGAGGCAATTCTGCAACAGAACCTGCACCATCACGTTATATGCTGATGTGTAATGCTATGAATAATGCAGTTGCGCTGGCTTCTGCGGGAAAGATTGAGGTAGATCAAATTGGTGGATACTATAAAAAGATACTTTCAGAACTAAAAAAAGCTGCATGATATAATCTCATCCTGTGAAGCCCTTGATAAAAGTAACTAAACTTACAAAAGTTTATGGAAAAAATACTGTTGTTGACAGCATCTCTTTTGAAGCTTATAAAGGTGAAATCTTGGGGTTGCTTGGACCAAACGGAGCAGGGAAGACTACTACTATCCAAATGATACTTGGCTTAATAGAACCTACTAAAGGGAAGGTAAGGATTTTTGGCAAAGATATGAAAACCCACAGGGAAGAAATTTTGAGTAAAGTAAACTTTTCATCTGCTTATGTATCCCTCCCGACAAACCTGAAAGTTTGGGAGAATTTATATACCTTTGCCAGACTCTATGATGTTAAAGACTATAAAAAAAGGGTTCGGGACTTAGTAGATTTTTTTGATATTAATCCGATTGTGAATAAACTCTACGGGCAGCTTTCATCCGGCCAAGCAACTCGAGTGAACCTAGTTAAAGCTCTGCTCAACTCTCCAAAATTATTATTTTTAGACGAACCAACTGCGTCTTTGGATCCAGATATAGCAGATCGTGTCCGTAGATATCTAAAATCAATTCAAAAAAAAGAAGAGATAACTGTAATATATACTAGTCACAATATGGCAGAGATTGATGAGCTGTGTAATCGAGTGATTTTTATTAATGAGGGAAAACTTGTAACAGAAGGTTCGCCTAAAAAATTAGTTAAACAATTTGGTCTGAGGGATTTAAATGAAGTATTCATTAAAATAGCCAGAGAGGAATCTTAAGATGAATTGGAATAGAATTTATTCCATGTTACTTCGATATTTATATCTATATCCTCGCTCTGTGCCAAGAATTTTGGATATAGTTTTTTGGCCAATTGTTGACATTTTACTTTGGGGGTTTTTGACAGTTTTTTTGAGTCAATTTAGACAAGGTGTGCCTTTAGTTGTTCCAATAATACTTGGAGCATTAATCTTTTGGAATTTTGTTCAAAGATCTCAGCAAGCAGTGTCTATTGCTTTCTTAGAAGAGGTTTGGGAGAGAAACTTATTAAATATCTTTGTAACTCCGCTGAGACTCTCTGAGTTTTTAGCAGCAACTGTTTTTGTAGGTTTTGTGAGGTTATTTTTAATTGGGTTTATTACTAGCATCACGGCATTTTTACTTTTTCAATTTAATATTTTTATATTTGGTTTATTTCTTGTTCCATTTATTTTAAATCTATTTTTATATGGTTGGATTTTGGGGTTAATTGCTACATCTATTGTTATGAGGTTTGGTCAAAGCGCCCAAGTTTTGGCTTTTGCTCTAACAGTTCTTTTGCAACCCTTTGTTGCTGTATTTTATCCGGTAAGTGTTTTACCAGCAGTACTTCAGGCAGTAGCTTATATAATTCCTGTAACTCATGTTTTTGAAGGAATGAGAAGTGTGGTATTATTGGGGCAATTGCCTATGGAAAATTTACTTTCGGCTTTCTTTTTAAATATCGTTTGGTTGAGTTTATCAATTGCTTTATTTTTTAATATGTTTAATTATGTTAAAAAAACCGGTCAATTAATGAGATTAATAGATTGACTCTTAACCTGCCCAAACCTTTATAGTCCTCGTCCGATGTACATCGGACTGCGGAACAGTAATTTCTTTCGAAATTATGGCAGTTTTAAGAAAAATTAATACAGTCTTCCTGCTCTCAGAAAACACACTAGAATTTTTAAGTGCTGATTTTGATAGCCCCAAAAAAACAGAATTTCCACCATGTGTTTTAAGAAACGAACAAGTGATAAATAAAATCCGTTTAGAAGAGTTGGTTGTTGAGTTTATAGATTCATATAGTGATAAAAAAAGAAACGCTGTTTTAGTAGTATCAGATGTTTATGCTGATAATTTGGAAATAATAAATTCCATTGTAAAAATTCTTGAAGCTTACAATTATAAAATTATTTCAGTAATTTTTACATCAGTGTTTAAAGTTAAAAACAAAAAAACAGTAACAAGTTTTTATAATAGGGTTTTAAACAATGAGCAACTAGTTAGCAGAAAAAATATCTTGTCAAAAAACAGCTCATTTCTGCAAAAATTCTTTAGTTTCTTCTGAGTTTGTTGTTTTTTTGCTAGTTATGGTATACTAACGAGGCCAAACTACGGCGATAGTTTTCCAATAATTTAAGAAAGGGTCCTTACTATGCCACAAAGTTCAGAAGGTAAAATGAATAAAGTAAGGTCTGTTGGCCTTCCTATCCTAAAACCTGTTAGAGTGGTGATGTTGTCTACTTATATTCCTCGAAAATGCGGTATAGCCACATTCACTAAAGATTTAGCAAATAGTATAAATTCATTAAATCCTGAAAGAGTTGTTGAAATTATCGCTATGGATAACAATGGTGAAGAATCTCTGGATTATCCATGGGAAGTTAAAAAAGTTGTCCGGCAACATGTACAAGAGGATTATCTAAAGGCTGCAGACTATATAAATAACAGTATTATTGATACTCTAGTTGTTCAACATGAGTATGGTATTTTTGGCGGTAAGGATGGTGAATATATCCTAGATTTTGTTAAAAGGTTAAAAAAACCATTTGTAGTTATTCTTCATACTGTTTTGCAGTCTCCAAGCGACAATCAAAGAAGAGTTTTGCAAGAACTTTCTAAAAAGGCTAAATGCTTGATAACTATGATTCCTGTTGCAACAGATATCTTAACTTCTGTTTATGAAATCGAAGAAGAGAAAATAGAAATAATACCTCATGGAACTCCAGATTTTGCATTGATCTTTGATAATAGTAGACTGAAATCCCCAATAGGTTTTAAAGACAAAATTGTTATGTCGAGTGTGAATTTGCTGGATCCTAACAAAGGTTTTGAAAACGTAATTAAAGCAATCCCGGATATCAAGAAAAAATATCCAAATTTTGTGTATTTATTAATTGGCCAGACACATCCGGGAGTTATTAAAAAATTTGGTGAGAGTTATAGAGAAGGTTTGATTCAGTTAACTAAAGACCTAAACATTGAAGAGAACGTAGTTTTGATTAATAAATACATTCCTTTAGAAGATTTGATTAAGTATATTTTAGCTAGTGATTTTTATATAACTCCTTACAAGAATATGCAGCAGATTTCTTCTGGTGCTCTCTCTTATGCAATTGCTGCAGGAAAGATATGTATGTCTACTCCCTACAGGTATGCTTTAGAAAATCTATCAGGAGGAAGAGGGTATTTAGTTCAGCCTGAAGACAGTAAAGATATTGCTGCAGCCGTACTTCATGCACTAGAGCATCCAAAGCAGATAGAGCTTATTAGGGAAAAATGCTATAACTCTGGTCGGAAAATGATTTGGCCAAGGGTTGCTTTTCTTTACCTAGAAAAATTAGTCAGCTTCATTCCGAAATCAAGGAGGAACACCTTAGTTGGCAGGCCAAATTTAGATTACATCCGCTTCATGACAGATGCAAAAGGGATGCTGGAACACAGCGCTCCGGACAAAATTAAATATGAAGAAGGTTATGCTGTTGATGACAACGCAAGAGCTATGATTGTGGCAATACTTCATAAAAAGTATAAATTAGCGGAAAAGTATTTAAACTTTGTAGTTAGTGCGGAGGAGGAGGGGAAGGTTCATTGTGATTTAAGCTACGAAGGACAATGGGTAGATGAACCAGATTTAGGTGATTTTTTTGGTAGAGCTTTTTGGGCAGCCTGTTTCGCTTATCGTTATGGTACTACACCTCTGAAGAATAAATCTTCAGAACTAATAATTAAGCTGTATCCAAATTTAAAAAATCTAAAAAGTTTACGTCCAAAAGCTTCGTGTTTAATTGGTCTTTGTTTGTTGACTGAAAAAGATGGGTCAAGCTTAAGCTTAGACCTAAAGCAAACACAAAAAATGTTAGCAAATAGTTTAATCGATGCTTATCGAATGAATTCAGACGTAGATTGGCATTGGTTTGAAGAAATTTTATCTTATGATAATGCTAGACTCCCGCAGTCATTACTAATGTACAGCAAAATTGAAAATGATGAGACGGCAAAAGAGATAGGACTTTCATCCTTAAATTTTGTAATCGATAATACTTATGATATTAAAGATTCTTGCTTTAAGTTTATTGGATCTGATGGGTGGTTTAAAAAAGACGGGGAAAAATCTACAAACAATGAGCAACCCATTGAGGCAGGTGCTACTGCGGAAGCTTTAGTAACAGCCTATCTTTTAACTGAAAACCACTACTATTTACAGATGGCACAAATTGCTTTTTCTTGGTATTTTGGAAATAACTCATTAAGGTTTCCGATGGTAAACTTCCAAAAAGGCTCAATCTATGATGGCATTGGAGATATGTTCCAAGATGAAGGAGTAAATTTAAACCAAGGTGCAGAATCTGTACTAAGTTATCATCTGGGGTATTTTGCATTAGAATTAGCCATCAATCATTGTAAGGACCGGGAAATTAATAATAATTTCCATGCTCTACATACCAGTATGAGGCATATAAAATCAAAGAGAAGATTCAAATTTAATCTTAAGTCTTTATTGTCATTTGGCATGAGGTAAAAAAATGAATTTTTCAGAAAAAGTCATTGTTATTTCAGGTGCTGCAAAAGGGATAGGTAAAGCTACTGCATTAGAGTTTGCAAATTTAGGAGGTAAAGTTGCTATTTTTGACAAAGACCAAGATGCAGTTTTAGAGATTAAAAATGAGTTAGAAAAATTAAGCTCAAATTTTCTTGTTAATAACGTAGATATAACAAATTTAAATGAAGTTGAAAGATTCTTAAGCAGGGTGAGGGAAAAATTTGGAAATATTGATGTACTTGTGAATAACGCAGGGTTTGGGTTTACAAAAAAATTTGAACAAACTTCACCCCAGGAATTCGATGCTGTTTTGAATACTAATTTTAAAGGCGCTTTTTTCCTCACTCAAAAAGCTTTGCCTATTTTAAATAACAGAGCAAGCATTATTTTTATAACCTCAATTCATGCCGAACATCCGTCACTTGACCCAACTTATGACAGCAGCAAAGCAGCTATCAATAGTTTTGTTACAAATCTTGCTTTGCAATTGAGTTCCCGAGAGATTAGAGTGAATGCAATAGCTCCCGGTCATATTGATGTAAATACTGAAAGCTCTCCCAGAGATCAAGAAGGCGTACCTCTTTATAAAAAAGCAGGGTTTCCAAAAGATATAGCAAATGCTTGTGTATTTTTAGCAGATAACGAAAGGGCAAGATATATTACTGGTACTATACTTCCAGTAACAGGAGGATTACATATCCCTATTGCAAAAGATCTAAAATTTTAGTATCTCTTTTCTATAGATTTATGAAGCTTTTTTTAATTGATCTGGATAACACTTTAATAAATTCTGTAATTTCCGGTGAAACTGAAGAAATTGAGATAAACGGTAGTGCTGTAAATTGTTTAAATAATTTCTACGGCCTTAAGGTTTTAATTGCTTCCGGACAGAGAAGTGATGTTTTAAAGAAATTGCAAACAACAGGACTGGATTTGTGTATTAATGAATTTGTTATCAGTGAAAAATCTCTTTTTGAAATCTTGGATGATTTAGTCAGTAAAAAAAGAGTTATGCTAAATGACCAGTCATATTTTGATGTAACAGTTGCCAGCGGTAATCAGGATTTTTTAAGTAAGATTACTGAAAAATTCCCCTGGATTTATACTATTAATGTTAAAGAACTAGAGAATTAGTATAATCTAGTTAGATGAACTGGGTGGATCTGGCGATTTTACTTGTAATAGGATTTTTTATTTTTGAAGGGTTTACCAGAGGGTTTGTTAATGAAACTCTGGATTTTTTGGTTTTTCTACTCTCTTTCGCTCTTTCTTTGAGATTCTATAATTTTGTTGCCGGTTTTTACCAATCCAATTTTCAGATTCCTTATTCACTCTCAACCGTTTTAGGTTTTATTACTGTTTGGTTTTTGGTTGAAGCGATTTTGTTTACTTTAATTAGGGTTGCATTCAGCAGGACTAACATCATAAATAAGATAGACAAACTCTTTTATCCAATTACTTTTATTCCGGCATTTTTGCGAGGTCTTATATTTGTCACCATAATTCTTTTAATGATCGGGACATTTCCAATTCAGCCGAGAATAAAACTGGAAGTTGATGAATCTAAAGTTGGATCTGTTATGTTAAACCAAGCCCGGAGACTGGAAACCCCTTTGAAGAATGTTTTTGGAGGTATTACTCAAGATACTTTATCTTTCCTGACAATAAAACCCAGAAGCGATGAGACAGTTGGTTTAGGTTTTAAAACTTCTGATTATGTAATAAACGAGCAATTAGAATTTAGGATGATTGAGTTGGTAAATGAGGAGAGGGCTAAAAAAGGCGTAAACAAACTAACCTTTGACGCGAACTTACGCGAAGTTGGAAGAGTTCATAGTAAAGACATGCTTGAAAGAGGATACTTTTCACACTATTCGCCAGAAGGAAATAATGTAGCTGATCGTGCTGATAAATTAGAAGTTAGGTATTTAGTAATAGGAGAGAATTTAGCATATGCTCCGAGCTTGGATTTAGCTCATAATGGTTTGATGAACTCCGAAGGCCACCGGGCAAATATTTTATCAAATGACTATAATAAAATCGGAATAGGTATTATGCAAAGCAGAATTTATGGCCTAATGATTACACAGATTTTTTCTAATTGATGTTTACACCTGCTCAGAAAAACTTAATACTAATTTTAGTAATTACTCTTCTTTCTGGTGCTTATTTATTAACCTTAGGGTTTAAAAATTCATCTTCAATGCCGTCACCATCACCCTCTTCAAATTCTGTTTTAGGGGAGTCTAAAGATCCTGATTCCACTGCGTTTGTTACTAAGGTCATCGATGGAGACACTATCGAAATCGAGATTAAAGGTCAGAACTTTAAACTTCGCTATATTGGTATTAATACTCCTGAAACTGTAGACCCAAGAAGAAAAGTTGAGTGTTTTGGAAAAGAAGCTGCTAAAGAGAATCAAAGACTGGTGGAAGGCAGGGAGGTTATTCTAGAAAAAGATATCTCAGAAACTGATAAGTTTGGAAGACTGCTTCGGTATGTTTACATCAAGCTTGATGATGGTTCAAAGCTTTTTGTAAATGATTATTTAGTTCGTCAAGGATTTGCCCAGGTAAGCACTTATCCGCCGGATACAAAGTACACAATGCAGTTTTTACAGGCAGAAAAAGAGGCCAGAGAGAACAACCGCGGTCTATGGGGCTCCTGCTTCTAGCAACACACCTGTATTCTAGGAACGAACGCAACCCTTAGGGCAAATTAAGGTGTGTGTTAAATACTTCCTGAGCTGTCTTGTATTGTAGTATTTTCCTGGGCCTGTTGTTAAGCTCCCAAACTACATCTGCCAGT